>Ga0334901_1000052_pt1 | contig 198219 bp, 188 predicted proteins | sample GraSluR3_MG_3_FD_207216 | JGI IMG/M metagenome (GOLD analysis project Ga0334901, IMG submission 207216) | Sludge microbial communities from methane-producing bioreactor in Wageningen University, Netherlands - Granular Sludge_15_08-R3 | ecosystem: Engineered > Bioreactor > Anaerobic >... | reverse complement strand
TCAGCGTCGTCTTCCCGTGGTCTACGTGCCCGATCGTCCCTACGTTTACGTGAGGCTTCGTCCTCTCGAATTTTGCCTTAGCCATTTTCTCTTACTTTCCCTCCTTGTTCTCTCGCCGCCCTGCCTTCACGGCTCAGGTCGCAATTGCTGGAGCGGGTGATGGGAATCGAACCCACGTAACCAGCTTGGGAAGCTGGAACTCTGCCATTGAGTTACACCCGCACGCATCGCTTTAAATATTTTAATGCAACCCATGTCCTTTGTCAACAAAGAACATGGCCTCGTGGCGATACGGGGCGTTCTGGGCGAAATACCGCCGTAATCCTATTTTATCTCCAGATATTTTTCCAGTTTTCGTTTTGCGCGCTGCAACGCGTTGTCTATGGACTTCACGTGCCTGCCGAGGTCCCTGGCAATCTCCTGATAGGTCTTGCCGCGCAGGTAGCTCGTGAGCACCTCCTGCTCGAAAGCGGAAAGCATCTCGCTGATTTTGTCCTCGATCGACGAGTAATCTTCCCGGCCGATATAGAGTTCCTCCGGATTGGCGCTTTTCGCGCCGGAGAGGATGTCGATCAGCGTGCGTTCGGACTCGTCGTCGTAAATGGGCTTGTTGAGCGAGACGTAGGAGTTGAGCGGGATATGCTTCTGACGGGTCGCCGTCTTGATCGCGTTGATGATCTGGCGCGTGATGCACAGTTCCGCAAACGCCTTGAACGGCGAGAGCTTGTCCTGCTTGTAGTCACGGATAGCCTTGTACAGCCCTATCGTCCCCTCCTGGATGATGTCTTCGCGGTCGGCGCCGATGAGGAAATAGGAGCGGGCTTTTGCGCGCACAAAATTCTTGTACTTCGCCATGATATAATCGAGGGCGAGATCGTCCGTACCCCGGGCGAGGCGGACGACTTCTTCGTCGGTCATGGTGAAGTACTGTTCGAGTTTCTTCCTATCCGGGTCCGCTTGTTTCAGATCAAGGTCCACCACCTGTGCCCACCTCCCCGGATGTGTTGCAATTACATAATTGCCGCGATTAAGCTTAATTATAACATAGTCCTTGGCAGCATCAACGCTTTTTCAAGCCAAACCCCCAAAATCTTAAAAAAAAGGTCTGATGTGTCAGGAACTTGCTATATTACAAAAGGACCAACGGGCGCGCCGACGGCTCTATGCCCCCAGGCCGGCAAGGACCCTGAGGCGGGACGCCGAAAGGCCGTTCATTCCTCCACGGGTCCTCTGCGTATCGCTTCGAGTTTGTCGATGACGTGTTTTTCGACGCGGCTTTCCAGCGGGGTGCGCGCCTTCGCCGCGTCGGCCAGCCCGCGCCGCCTGGCTTTCGCCGCTTCGACGACCTGCCCGAGTTCGCGCGCGGGCACCCGCGCGGCCCCCATCCCCAGCACGAGGCTCTGCTCCGTGCCGTCGGAAGTGGCGACGCTTATCTGCACGCCCGTTTGCGCGTCCTTGTGCTCCCGCACGAAGCGCTCGATGTACTGGTCGGCCGTTTCGTCGGCGCGGGTGTACACGATAGTGAGCGGGCCTTTCGTTTCCACGCTGCGTTCGGCGGCCGCGCTGAGATGCGCGTCGAACACCAACAGCACGTCCGTCCCGTAAAAGCCCGCGTAGTCCTCGAGGATGGCGACGAGTTCCTCCCGCGCCCATTCGAGGTCCTCCTGCGCCCTTGACTTTAGCGGCGTCCAGCCGTGTATGATGTTGTACCCGTCCACAATCAGCAGTTCTTTCATTCCGTGCCCGCCTTCTGGCGCATCTGCCTGCGGCGTTCGTACATCGTTACCGCCGCCGCCACCGACGCGTTCAGGGACTCGATCCGGCCGCTGAGCGCGATGCCGACGAGGAAGTCGCAGGCTTCGCGCACGCTGCGGGACAGGCCCGCGCCCTCCGCCCCGATCACCAGCGCGACCGGCCCGGTCAGGTCCGCCGATTCGATATCCATCCCCTCCGCGTCCGCCCCGACCACCCAGAGCCCCATGTGCTTGAACTGCCCGAGCGAGAACGAGAGCGAGTTCACGCGCGCGACCGGCATATGCAGCACCGCGCCGGAGGATGCCTTGGCCGCCGCGGCGTTCACGCCGGCACTGCGCCGTCTGGGGATCACCACCCCGTGGGCGCCCAGGCACTCGGCGCTCCTCAATATGGACCCGACGTTGTACGGGTCGGTGATGCCGTCGAGCACGACGATGAAAGGCGACTCACCTTTCTCTTCTGCCGAACGGATCATGTCCTCGACGAAGGCCGCGCGCGCAAAGCTCAGGTAGGCCGCGACGCCCTGGTGCGCGTGCACGCCTTCAGCGCGCGCGAGCATCTCCAGCTTGACCCTGTCCACGATCTGTACCGTCACGTCCGCTTCGCGCGCAAGGCGCAGGATCTGGTTGATAGACCCGTCCCTCTCCCCTCTGGCCACCAGCAGCTTGTCCAGGGTGCGCCCGCTCTTCAGGGCTTCCAAAATAGGATTGCGCCCCAACAGGACGCCCGATTCCCCTTCCGGCGTCATTTCGTTTACCTCTCTTTGATCCGTGCGTGGTTTTCACGCACTTCGTCCATCCTTCCGCAGGACATCTTCCCCTCCGGGCACGCGCCCCGCACGCAAGCGGGCCCCGCCGAATCGAAAAGGTTCGGCGCCTTTTCAAGGCAAAGTTCCAGCATGCGCCAGGCCAGCGCGCGGATCTCCCACTGCGCGCGGTTGCAGCACCTGAGCGTGAAAAAATGCAGCAGTTCGCGCACGTTCATCGTCACGATCATGCGCGTCTCGCAGGCGTTGGGCAGGACGAACCGCGCGTCCTCGTTCGCGGACTCCCCTTTCGCGCCGAGGGCCCGGACCCATTCGTCGTACCACCTAGTCATCTGCCGAATCTGCGACGCGTATTCTTCGACGGCATTTTCGCCCAGCGCTCGTATCGAAGGGGGTATGACGTAGCGAATGCTGTCGCCTTCCCTGTTCTGGTTCACGTAGCGCTGCGACTGCACGCTGAAGCTGGCGATGCGGTGGCGCGTGATCTGCGCAAGGAGCGCCCGCGACACGCCCTCGATCGCGAACGTGAAGCTCGCGTGCTCGAAGGTGGAAGCGTGACCCATCTGCGTGAGCCTGTTGATGAAGTCCGACTGGTCCTTTTTCGTCGTTTTCTCGTGCAGGTCCGCTACGGAAGACGCGCTGTAGCACAGCCGCGCGGCCGTGGCCACCAGGGCTTCCGGGCACGGCGTACACGCGATGATTTCGACCTTCTGTTCCACGCTGGGCATCGTTTCTTTCCTCTTTCGTGCTTATTCCGCTTCGATTGGGGGCACGGCCTTAGAGAGCAACTCGAACGCGCGCTGCTCCCGCCCGGTCAGGTACAGGAAACCGAGCACCGCCTCCAGCCCCGTCGCCGCGCGGTAATCCCCGACGTTGGCGTTCCTGGGGACCGTCCGGGACTTCGCGTTGCGCCCGCGCCTAAAGACGGCGAGCTCCTCCGCGGTGAACTCGTCCATCAGCGCGCGGGCGGCGCGCGCCTGCGCCGCCGCGTTCACCCGTTCGCTCGCCCCAACGTGCAGGTCGTGTACGGGCAAGGCGCGCGAGCAGGCGAGCAGCGTGCGCACGAACAGGTCGTAGATAGTGTCCCCCACGTACGCCAGCGCGAGCGCGTTCATCCGCCGCACGTCCCGGCAGCCCGTCTCCCCCATGCACCTGAGCACTTCATCGCAGAGCCGCAGCAAACGGCCACCTTCCTTCTTTCGTTGCCATTATCGTATCATGCCGGGCTACTCCTCGCTCCCGTCCGGGGGGATCCTCTCGGCTTCGCCAGATACGAAGTCAGAGATGCCGCCCGCGATAGCCTTGGCGAGTTTCGTCTGGTAGCTCGAACTTTGCAAAAGGTTTTCCTCCTGCGGGTTGGACAAAAAACCGCACTCGACGATCACCGCCGTCGCTTCGACGCTTTTGAGCAGGTAATAGTCGCCCGTGAGCGCGATGCGCTTCTTCTGCTGCGGCGCCGCCTCGTTGAGCCGCGCCTGTATGCACTCGGCCAAGCGTTTCCCCGCTTCTGATCCGGCCATATAAAAGACCTGGGGGCCGCAGACCTGCGTATCGAAAAACTTGTTCATGTGGATGCTCACCAGGCAGTCCGCGCCGCTGCCCTTCACGATGTCCCGGCGCCTGGCCATGTCCTCGAGCTTCGTGTCCCCGAGCGCATCCATGCCTTCCCTCGTGAGCACCACGCCCGCGCCGCGCGCAATCAGCTCCTCGCGCAGTTTCTTGGCCAGCGCGAGGTTCAGTTCGACCTCCTTTACCCCGCTTTTCCCCTCGGCGCCTCCGTCTGCCCCGCCGTGCCCCGCGTCCAGCGCGACCAGCCTGCCTTTTAATGACCCCTGGAGGCCGAACACGGAAACAGCGTCGCCGAGCAGGGCCGCCCCCGTAAAAACGGCCGCCAGCAACAGCACGATGAACAGTATCCTCTTTATCGAAAAGCGCATAATACCGGACACTCCCGCTTTCTCCAAATAAACCACCGCCTCTTCTCCAGCCGGTATCCTCAAAAGAATATATATTCTGAAGAACAAGGCCGTAACACTCCTGACAAGTTGAAACGCCGCTTCGGGCGGCATTCCCTCCTCCGGTTCGACGCGCGCGCAGCCGGATCGGTTTCAGGATGCTGGGCTGTAGCTCCGAAATCCAGGGGGTATTTGCCCTGTAAAAGTACCGGTTTACACGATGCGCCAGGAAAACCGGGTTTCCCTCCTTCTCCACTTCCTTGCAAAACGGACGGCCAGTATCCTAAGCTTCCTCCACATCGTATATGAATTTCGTCCGAATCCGGCACTGTCCATTGACCCGTGCAGTGTTATCCACATTGTACACAGAGTTATCCACAGACATAAAGCGCGGTTATCCTGCATATACTGTCTTTTCCACAACATCCACACGGGTGCGGCCTGTCCCCGTCCGTTCTTTCACGCCCCCGCCTCCAGCCGCAGCCCCGCCGAGGCGTTGAGCGTGAGCGCGTCGCACCCGTCCGAGAGCAGGCGGTAGTACCCGGCCGACGCGACCATCGCCGCGTTGTCGGTACACAGGCGAAGATCGGGCACGCACAAGCCGAGGCCTTCCGCTTCGCACAGCGACATAAGGCGGGCCCTCAGCGCGCCGTTCGCCGCCACCCCGCCGCAGAGCGCAACCGTGCCCGCGCCCGTCTTCCGGGCGGCCCGCACCGCCTTCACGGCCAGGGCCTCGACGACCGCCGCCTGGAACGACGCGGCCACGTCCGCCCTCTCGTATGCCTCGCCGCTTTCCGTGAAGCCGCGCACCAGCGTGACCATCGCCGTCTTCAAACCGCTGAAGCTGAAATTGAAGTGCTCCTGAAGGTTGAATTTCAGCGGCATCGGGTACCTGTTCGCGTCGCCCTCCAGCGCGAGGGCCTCCAGGTTCGGGCCGCCGGGATAGGGCAGCCCGAGCACGCGCGCCGCCTTGTCCAGCGCCTCCCCCGCGGCGTCATCCACCGTCGCGCCCAGCAGCGCATATTCGCCGTAGTCCCGGACGTGGTAGAGATGGGAATGCCCGCCCGACGCCACGAGGCACACGAACGGCGGGCGCAGCGAAGGGTGCGAGATGTAGTTGGCGCAGATATGCCCTTCTATGTGGTTGACGCCAACGAGCGGCAGGCGGTGCGCAAAAGCGAGCGCCTTGGCCGTGGAAACGCCGATGAGCAGCGCGCCGACAAGACCCGGCCCTGCGGTGACGGCGATCGCGTCGATCCCGGCGAAACCCGGCGGATAACCGGACAGGGCCTCTTCGATCACGGGCAGGATCGAGAGCACGTGCTGGCGGGAGGCGACTTCGGGCACCACGCCGCCGTATTTTGCGTGCAGGTCTATCTGGGAAGCCACGCATTCGGAAAGGACATAGCGCCCGTCCTTCACGACCGCGGCCGCCGTCTCGTCGCAGGACGTCTCGATTCCGAGCACCACGGCGCCGCCCGCCGCCCTTAGTTGGCGGACGCGCTCCTGCATCTGTTGGTGATACGCCATGCTAAAACGCCTCTTTCCTTCGCCTGGTCGCGATCAGCACCGCGACGGCGGCGATCCCGAAGACCGTTATGATCATCCCGAACCGCAAAAGCACCGTCTCGGCCATCTTCAGGAAAAAATCGGGCGGGAACATGCGGATTAGCGCGTCCCTGGACGGATCGAGCATCCACAGGTCGTTGGTGAAGAGCAGGCGGTGGAACCCATCCCAGAACCGGCCGAAATCCATCGCGATGGCCGCGGCCAGCAGGCCGGAGACCGCGCCCGCGCCCACCAGCGCGGTAAGGTAGCTGGTGCTCAGCACCCGCGGCATCCTCCGCCGGCAGACGAACGCAAGCATGATAAGGCAGACCGCGCCGAGTGCCCAGAGCACGTACCGCACCGTCGAGCCGAGCCTGTAGAGGCGCCGCACGTCCTCCATATGCGCCTTCTCCCTCTGGCTGAAAACGTCGCGGTGAACGCCGCCGGCCTGCGCCGTCACGTCCAGGTCATCGCGCTCGCCCCGGACATAGGCAAACAGCGCCTGCGTCGCCTGCCCGAGCTCCTCCCGGGACATGCCCGTCGCCGCTTCCCTGTCCATCCGGGCGTATTCGCCCATGTAATAGTCCCGATCGAAGGCCACGCTTTCCAGGCAGCCCCAGAACAGGCCCCCGACGAAACACAGGCTGAAGACTACCGCCAGTATGTATGCGATGACGCGCACCGAAACACCCGCTTTCCGTTAAATCAGCACCGCGCGAAGCGGCGCGCCCTCGCCGCCCGCTATTTTCAGGGGCGGGCAGAACAGCATGTACTCCCCTTCCCTCGCGCGGGACAGGTCGAGGCCCTCCACCACCGCCACCCCCGAGGACAAAAGGACGCGGTGGACGGCGTCGCCCTCCGGCCCCTTCGCGCCCACCGAAGGCCCGTCCACCCCGGCGAGCAGGAACCCCGCCCCGGCGATGCACCGGGCCGCCCGGGCGGTCAGGCCGTACCCGCTTTCGATGTAGGCCTGCCCATCCAACGCCGAAGCGGGCGTTTTGAACAGCACGCGCCTCGTATGCCCGGGCAGCCTTTCGAGCAGGCAGGCGTCTATGCTTTCGTGTCCTTCGGGCAGTTCGAGCACGAAGCAGGGCCCGACGAACGGCCTAAGGCTGAGCCCCGCGATATCGCAGGCCCCGGCGTCGTAGTGCAAAGGCGCGTCCGCGTGCGTCCCCGCGTGCAGGGTCAGGTGCACGGAGGAAACATTGGGCCCGTTTTTCGGCCAGTCGTCCCGCAGGATGCGCACGGGCGCGTCCCCCGGCCAGACCGGGGTGGCTTCGCTGAGCGTGCGCGTGATGTCGATCATCCTTCTTCCTCCGGCGGCTGCGCCCGCAGCACCGGCTTTCGCGCCGCGCCCGTCTCGTCGAGCCGGCCCACCGGCGCCGTGTGCGGCGCGCTCCTTAAAGATTCGGGGTCGTCGCGCGCCTGTTTCGCGATGCCGCGCATGGCTTCGATGAAGGCGTCGAGCGTTTCCTTCGTCTCGGTCTCGGTCGGCTCGATCATCAGCGCTTCCTTCACGATGAGCGGGAAGTATATCGTCGGCGGGTGGACGCCCTCGTCGATGAGGGCCTTGGCCACGTCCAGCGCCCGGACGCCGAAGGGGGCGAGCGGGTCTGCCGAGAGGACGCACTCGTGCATGCACGGGCCTTCTGCGGCCGGCCTGTAGACGTCTTTCAGCCCGTTAAGGACGTAGTTGGCGTTTAATACTGCGTGCTCGCTCGCCTCTTTGAGCCCGTCCGCTCCCAGCGTGAGGATGTAGGCGAGGGCTTTGACCAGGACCGCGAAATTGCCGTAAAACGCCTTCACCCGCCCGACGGATCGCTCCCTGCCGTAATCGAGCGAGAAGACGCCGCCCGCCTCCCGCACGGCCGGCACCGGCAGGTACGGTTCGAGGAAACGCTTCACGCCCACCGGCCCGGCCCCCGGCCCACCGCCGCCGTGGGGCGCGGACAGCGTCTTGTGGACGTTCACGTGCACGATGTCGAACCCCATGTCCCCCGGCCGGGCGATGCCCATGACGGCGTTGAGGTTCGCGCCGTCGCAGTACATCAGCCCGCCCGCGCCGTGCACGACGTCCGCGATCCCGAGGATGTCCGTTTCGAACAGCCCGAGCGTGTTGGGGTTGGTGAGCATCATCCCCGCGACGTCGTCGCCCGCGGCCTGCCTGAGCGCACCGAGGTCCACCCTGCCGTCATCGCCCGACTTTATCTCCCTTACCCGGTATCCCGCCATCGCGGCGCTCGCGGGGTTGGTCCCGTGCGCGGAGTCGGGCACGATGACGACGTTACGCCCGGTCTCCCCGTTGTGCGCGTGCCAGGCGCGCATGAGCATCAGCCCCAAGAGCTCCCCGTGGGCGCCCGCCGCCGGCTGCAGCGTGAACGCGTCCATGCCGGTGAGCGCGCACAGGCTCCGTTCCAGGCGCCAGAGCGCCTCCAGCGCGCCCTGCGCCGTCCGCTCGTCCTGAAGCGGGTGCAGGCCGCTAAACATTTCCGCGGCGCGCTCGTTGCGCCGGGGGCTGTACTTCATCGTGCAGGAACCGAGCGGGTAGAACCCGTCGTCGACGCCGTGGCTGCGCCGCGCGAGGGCGGTGTAGTGGCGCACCAGTTCGACCTCGGCCACCTCGGGCAGCGCGGGCGGGCGGCGCCTCAGCATCCGCGCAGGGGGCGGCTCGCACCCGGGCACGCCGCTATTTGGGAGCGCCGCGGTCCTGCGCCCGGGCGCGCCGCGTTCGAAGATGAGCCTAACGTCCCTTTTCATTTTGCCATCGCCTCCAGTTCCCGCACGAGCGCGTCGATCTGCGCACGGTCGTTGGCCTCGGTCACGCAGAAAAGCACCGCGTTTTCGTACTTTTCGTCCACCCGTCCCAGGTCGTATCCGCCTATGATGCCTTTTTTCAGCAGCCTTTCGTTCATCAGCCCGGGGTTGACGGGCGCACGTACGGCGAACTCGTTGAAAAACGGGGTGGGCCACAGGTCCATAAACCCGCCTATCTCAAGAATGCGCCCGTGGAGGTAATGCGCGCGGTCGTGGCTCAGCTTCGCCGCCTCATAAAGCCCTTCGGGGCCCATCGCCGCGAGGTAGACTGCCGCCGTCAGCGCGGTGTGCGCCTCGTTGGAGCAGATGTTGGACGACGCCTTTTCGCGGCGGATATGCTGCTCGCGCGCCTGGAGCGTGAGCACGAACCCGCGCCGGCCATCGCCGTCCTTCGTCTGCCCGACGATGCGTCCGGGGAGCCTTCGAAGGTACTCCTGCTTCGCCGCCATGTACCCGGCCCCCGGGCCGCCGAAGTTCAGATCGCTGCCCAGTTCCTGCGCGTCCCCGACGGCGATGTCCGCGCCCAGCGCGCCGGGCGCTGCCAGCATCCCCAGCGAAACCGGGCCCGCCGACACGACGAGCAGGGCGCCGGCGGCGTGCGCGATCCGTCCGGCTTCGTGCACCTCCTCAAGGCACCCGAAAAAATTCGGCTGCTGCAGCAAGACGGCGCACACGTCCTCGCCTGCCGCCTCGAACAGCTTTTTCAGGTGCGTCCTGCCCCCATACATGCTGACGGGCACGACCCGCATGCCCGCGGCGTCAGCGTACGCCTCCAGCACGACCGCCGTCTGCGGGTTCACGGCCCGCGAAACGAGAATGGTGCTCCTGCCCGTCGCCGCGCGCGCCATCAGCATCGCCTCGGCCGCCGCGGTCGCGCCGTCGTACACCGACGCGTTGGCGGCGTCCATCCCCGTGAGCTCGCAGATCATGGTCTGGTACTCGAACATGGCCTGCAGCAGCCCCTGGCTCATCTCGGGCTGGTAGGGGGTGTACGCGGTGAGGAAGGCCCCCTGATTGGCCAGGTCGGGCACACAGGCCGGGACGAAGCGGCGGTACGCCCCCGCGCCCAGGAAAACGGCGCAGTCCTGCCGGGTGTTGCCGGCCATGCGCCGCATCTCGGCGAGCATCTCCGCCTCGGTCATGCCGGCTGGCAGGCCGAGCGGGCCCTGCAGCCGTATTTCTTCCGGTATCTCAGCAAAGAGTTCATTAACATCGGATAGCCCGACGGCCCCGAGCATCTCCTGAATTTCCCGCCGGGCGGCGGGCACGTAGCCGCCCATCTCAACCGCCCTCAGCCAAAAAGGCCTCGTAGGCCGCTGAGTCCAACAGCGTGTCGGGGAGCACGGAAAAATCCCCCTCGAGCACGGAGACGTGCTGGCCGTACGGGTCCGTGTTCATCAGGCCCGGGTCCTCAAGGAGCGCCTCGTTGACTTCGACCACCCGCCCGTCCAACTGCGTATAGACGCTGGCGACGGCCTTGACGGATTCGACGACCGCGATCGAATCCCCCGCGCGAAATTCCTGCCCGATATGGGGCAGTTCGACGAAAACGACGTCCCCCAGCTCTTCCTGTGCATGCTGCGTGATGCCGATCGCCGCACGGCCTCCCTCGATGCGCACCCACTCATGCTCCGCCGTGAATCTCAGCCCGTCAGGCATCCCCATGTGCATTCCCCCTTATGATCTGTTTCCTCCGGTAAAACGGCAGCGGCACCGTATTCGCCGGAACCTGCCTGTCCCGTATGCGAACCAACAGTTTCCCGTCCGCCCACCCGTTGGGGACGAGGGCCATGCCCAGGCCCGTGTCCAGCGTGGGGCTGTACCCGCCCGAAGTGACCCTTCCTATCGCGCAGCCGTCCGAGTCAAGGACCTCGTAACCCGCCCGTGGGATCCCCCTCCCGTCGACGACGAAACCCACGCGCCTGCGCCTCACCGGCTGCATCAGCGCCTCCGCCCCGACGAAGCCGGGGTCGTCCATGTCTACGAAGGCGTGCAGCCCGGCCTCCAGCGGGGAGATGTCCTCGCCCAGCTCGTTCCCGTACAGGGGCATGCCCGCCTCCAGCCTGAGCGAGTCCCTCGCCCCCAGGCCGCAGGGGCGGGCGCCGGCCGCCTTCCCGGCTTCGATCAGGGTTTCCCACAGGCAGGGCGCCTCCCGCGGCGCACAGAATATCTCGTATCCTATCTCCCCCGTGTACCCGGTGCGCGCGAGCATGCACCCGACGCCCGTGAGCCGGGTTTCGGGCAGGAACGAATAGGCCCTCGTCGGCAGCCGGGCCTCTGCGTCGGCCGCCCTTAATACCTCGGAACTCCGGGGCCCCTGGAGCGCAATAATGGCGAATTCGTCCGAACGGTCAATAACCTCGGCCTGCTCCCTGTTGTGCGCCGCGATCCAGGCCAGGTCCTTTCCCGTGTTGGCCGCGTTCACGACCAGCCTAAGGAACGCGTCGCTGAGCTTGTACGCGAGCACGTCGTCCACGGTCCCCCCCTTTTCGTTGCACATCGGCGAATACCGCGCGCGGCCTGTTTTGAGGGTCTTCATGTCGTTGGCGAGCACGTAATCGGCGAGTTTCGACGCGCCCGGTCCGGCGATGTCCATGACGCCCATGTGGGAGATGTCGAAAAGCCCGGCGGATTCGCGCACCGCCTCGTGTTCGGTCAGGATGGACGCGAACTGCAGCGGCATCAGCCACCCGTGGAAATCCACCATTTTCGCGCCCGCTCTCACGTGCATGTCATACAGCGGCGTCTTCTTCGGTTCCATTGCCGGCCTCCTTATCCCGTCCGCGCGCTATGCCTTCTTCAGCTTGGGGCCCGTGGGCGTGTCCTCCACTACGTATCCAAGGTCCCTGAGCCGGTCGCGTATCTCGTCGGCCCTGGCCCAGTCCCTGGCGCCGCGGGCTTCTTGTCTTTGCTCCAGAAGCTCCAGCGCCTCGGCGCTCGCGTCCTCCTCCCGTACCGTGTCGACGCCCAGCACGCCGCAGAGTTCGGTGAGCATGTCGAGCGCGGCCCGCGCCGCCTCCCGCGCGGCCGTATGCGTGACGAAGGTGTTGGCCGCGCGCACCAGTTCGAACACGGCGCCCAGCGCGTCCGCCGTGTTAAAATCGTCGTCTATCGCTTCGATGAACGATCGCCTGTATTCCCCGAGGCTTTCGATGAACTCCCGTTCCGCGTCGCCGGGCGCCCGGTCCTCCCCGTTTTGCGCGGCGTCCATAAGGTGCGCGCGGGCGTTCTGCAGCCTTATCAGCGCGTGTTTGGCCTGCTCGATAAGCTCGCGCGAGAAGTTGACCGGGCTCCTGTAATGCGCCGAAAGCATGAAGAGGCGCACAGCCTTCAGGTCGTATTCCTTCGCGATGTCCCGCACGGTGAAGAAGTTCCCCAGCGACTTGGACATCTTCTGGTCGTCGATGTTGATGTAGCCGTTGTGCATCCAGTAGTTTACGAAAGGCTTGCCGAAGGCGCCCTCGCTCTGCGCGATCTCGTTCTCGTGGTGCGGGAAAATAAGGTCCTGCCCGCCGCCGTGGATGTCGAAGGTCTCGCCAAGGAGCTTTGTGGACATCGCCGAGCACTCGATATGCCAGCCCGGCCTGCCCGGGCCCCAGGGCGAGTCCCAGGCGGGTTCCCCCGGCTTCTTGGCCTTCCACAGCGCGAAGTCCAGCGGCGCGCGCTTGTGCTCCCCCCGCTCGACGCGCGCGCCGGACTCGAGGTTTTGGAGCGGCTGGCCGCTCAGTTTCCCGTACCCGGCGAAGCTGCTCACCGAATAATACACGTCGCCGCCCGATTCGTAGGCGTGACCGTTTTCGACGAGCCTCGCTATCATGGCGACGATGTCCCCGATATGCTCCGTCGCGCGGGGGCTGTGGGTCGGGCGCGAGACGCCCAGCGCGTCCGCGTCCGCGTAGTATTCCTTTATGAAGCGGTCGGCGAGCTCGGCGACCGTGATCCCCTCTTCGTTCGCCCGGTTTATCATCTTGTCGTCGATGTCGGTGAAGTTCTGCACGTAGGTCACCTCGTACCCCCTGTACTCCAGGTACCGGCGAAGCGTGTCGAAGATGATGAACGGCCGCGCGTTCCCTATATGGAAATAATTATATACCGTGGGCCCGCAGGCGTACATGCCCACTTTCCCGGCCTTTACGGGAACGAACTCTTCCTTTTTGCGTGTCAGCGTGTTGTATATCCGCATCCTTCGTTACTCCTCCGCTTCGTTTTTGCTGTCGACCGACGCCTCGAGCCGGCTGATGCGCAGCGCCAGCCTCTGTATCTCCTGCGCTACCGGGTCGGGCAGGTGCACCTGGTCCAGGTCGACCTCCTCCGCCGCCGCTTTCTCCCGGCGAACCGATCTTTCCGCTTCCGCGTCCGGTCCGGCGCCGGCCCTCAGCCTGCACGGGCAGGCCGCGTCCTTTTCGTCGGCGCAGGCCTCCTTCCTGCCGCACGGGGGCACCGCCCCCGGCTCCTTCAGGCATAAAAGCTCGCCGTCCGGCCCGACCGGGCAGCCGTATTTGCGCACGACGCGGCCGGGGATGCCGACCACCGTGCAGTCCGGCGGGACCTCCTTGAGCACAACGGCCCCGGCCCCTATCTTGCTCCGCGCGCCCACCGTGAACGGCCCGAGGACCTTCGCCCCGCTGGCCACGACCACGCTGTCCCCGATGGTGGGGTGGCGCTTACCGGTCTCCTTCCCGGTCCCGCCCAGCGTCGTCCCCTGGTAGAGCGTGACGTTTTTCCCGATCTCGGTCGTCTCGCCGATCACGACGCCCATGCCGTGGTCGATCACGAAACCCGGCCCGATCCTGGCCCCCGGATGTATCTCGATCCCGGTGAAGAAGCGGGTGAGCGTCGAAATGATCCGCGCTATCAGCTTCAGGCGGAGCTTCCAGAACACGTGCGCAATTCGATACCATATTATGGCATGAACTCCCGGATAACACAACAGCACCTCGATGAGATGGCGCGCTGCGGGGTCCCTCTGCTTCATCGCCTTTATATCCTTTGCAAGGTAGCGTAACATAACACATCTTTCCCCTCAATATAAAAAATGCGCCATCCGTCCAGAGACGAATTGGCGCTCGCGTTTCCACTCTGATTGGGCCTTCCATCAAAGGCTCCCTCTCAAAGGCCTTAACGCGGCGAACGTGCACTTCATAAATGCATGGCTGGGGTGCGCACCGGGCCCTTTCGCGCAGATGAGCGGGCTCTCAGCCTGGTCGGCCTGCTCTCTCTTCTATCGCGCGGTCTGTACAGGGCCTTTTTCACCCTTTACCGCCGTTACTTATGTCTTTTGGTCCATTATACCGAAACGGGGGCCCGGCTGTCAATCACCTGGCCTTCCTCCAGCATCCCGAAACGTTCATCCGGCCGCCGGGCACCGCGCGCACCAGCCACTCGGCAAGGGCCCTGCCTCCGTTTTCACAGCCGCAGATCCGCTGCATCCGGTGCATCTGTTCGAGCCGCTGCGGGTCCCCGAATAGCGCGCGCACGGCTTTGTCGAGCGAAAGGTGCCCGCCGGCCGCCAGCGCCATCGAGTTGCTGAGCAGATAGCGCAGGTTCCGCTCTTCCACGCCCGGTATCGGGGCGGTCAGGATCATCGGGAGGCCCTTGGCGATGCACTCGGACACCGTGAGCCCGCCCGGCTTGGTGAACACGCAGTCGGAGGCATCCATGAACGCCTCGACGTTGTTGACGTACCCGAACACGTAGGTGTTGGGGGCTTTCTCCTTATCGAGCCTTCTTTTGAGCGCCTTGTTCGAACCGCAGATCACCAGGATCTGGTAATCGCCCTGCAGGTTGCGAAGCTCCCTGAGGCCTTCCTCCACGTGCCCGAACCCCATCGATCCGCCGATCATCAGCAGCGTGAGCTTGTCTTCGAGGCCGAGCAGTTCTCTCGCCCTGGCCTTGTCTGTCCGCTCGCCGAAACGCCTGTGCACGGGGATGCCCATCGGCAGGACGAACCGGACATCGAACCCGCGTTTTAGCGCCTGGCTGAGCATCTGGCTGCTGGCGACGACGAGGTAGTCGGGGTTGGCGTCCTCCCAGTAGGGGTGGATCGCGAAATCCGTGTTGATACCCACGATGGGGATTCGCCTGATCTTCCCCTTCTCCCTGGCGTGGTTCATGATGCCGGCCGCGAGCAGGTGCGTGCACACCACCACGTCCGGGTCGTATTTCAAAATGTATTTTTCCAGCTTTTTGTACAAAAGGGGCGCATACAGGTCCGTGCTCGGCGTCCTGTTCTTCCTTGCGAGGTTTTTTTCGGCCGAGTTGTAAATGAGCGCGTTCATCTTCGGGGTCAGTTTCCCGATGTAGAGGTAACCCTTGTCCAGGGACGTGCCTACGACCGGGCTGATGTATTTGAGCGTGTTGAGCATCGTGCATTCGACGCCGAGTTCCTCAAGGTAGCTCATCAGTCCCAGGCCGGTCGTGTTGTGCCCCTGGCCGGCTGTTACCGAAAGAACCAGAACCTTCATCCTCCGCCCCCCAGTGTGGCTGTCGTTGCTTTGTTGAGACCGAAGCGGACAACTCGTGCCCGTTATCACTATATTATTTTGTAACATATCCGATATGCAAATGCAAGGCGCCGGGCCTGTGACCGACGAGCACGCCCGGGCATAGGATAAAAGGCGATGGTCCTTTATGCGGGCCGGAAATTGTGTTAATATGGTAGCGTTATCAAGCGGTACGGGTGTGATAGGTTTGGCGAACAAGCGCATCGTGCTCACGGGAGGCGGTACGGCGGGGCATGTGATGCCCAACATCGCCCTGATCCCGCGCCTGAAGGAGCTCGGGTACGAGATCCATTACATAGGCGGCGGCGCCGTCGAAAAAGAGCTGATACAGGCTGTCCCCGGGGTCACGTTCCACCGGATCAGCACCGGGAAACTCAGGCGGTATTTCAGCTTCAAGAATTTCACGGACCCTTTTCGCATCCTGCGCGGGGTCTGCCAGTCCCTTAGTATCATTTCGCGCATCAAACCGAACATCGCCTTTTCCAAGGGCGGGTTCGTGGGCGTCCCGGTCGTGATCGGCGCGCGCCTCAAGCGCGTGCCCATCATCCTGCACGAGTCGGACATGTCCGTCGGCCTCGCCAACCGTATCAGCGCGCCCTTTTCCGACGTCGTCTGCACCAGCTTCGAGCCCACGGCCGCAAGTATCGAAAAGCGCAAGGGCGTCTACACTGGCACGCCGATCCGGGAAGAACTCCAAAGGGGGGACGCGGCGGCCGCCAGGCGCCTGTTCGAGTTCGAAGACCCCGAAAAATCCGTGCTCCTTTGCATGGGCGGGAGCCAGGGCGCCGTCGCCGTGAACAGGGTCCTTCGGGATGCCCTGCCCCTTCTTTTGCCGGACTTCAACGTCGTACACCTCTGCGGGAAAGGGAACCTCGACCCGGGCCTCGCCGGCCGGCCGGGCTACCGCCAGCTCGAGTTCGCCGGCGCCGAGCTCCCCGACATCTTCGCCCTCGCGGACGTAGCCGTATCCCGCGCCGGCGCAAACGCGGTCTTCGAACTGCTCTGCCTCGGCCTCCCCGCCCTGCTCGTGCCCCTGCCCTCGTCTGCCAGCCGCGGGGACCAGTTGCAAAACGCCGCCTACTTCGAAAAGCGCGGCTGCTTTGACGTGGTGCGGCAGGAGGACCTCACGCCCGCCGTCCTGCACGAGAAGATCGCCGGGCTCTACGCAAAGCACGGCGAATACGCCGCGCGCATGCGTTCGGTCGGCATCGCGAACAGCCTCGAGAAGATCGTCGACCTCATCGAAAAGTATGCACTGTCGTCTCGTCGGAGCAAACTCCGCAAACGCTCGTAATCCCTGAATCGTTTCGCAATTCAGGGATTACGAGCTATGCTCCGTTGCTCCTCCTCTTCCCCGCAAAGCTGCGCTTTGCGGGGTTTGCTTGGGCATGGCTTTGCTAGGATTGTTCGGGAGGGCTTCTTAGGAATTGGTTGGGTGGGGCGTTACAGGTATCTTGCATACGAAATAAAGAAACGCGCCAGGAGCGCGTTCCTTCCTGCCTAAAAAACCCAACGCAAACGAGTTTGCGTTGGCCGTTACAGCGGCTCGACGTCGTACACCACCGCTAAGGCCCGGTCGTACATGCCCGCCGTGAAGGATGGCCCGAGCATGGGTTCCACCGTATCTTCCGGGGGCATCGAGCGGAGGCGGGCCAGCGCCTTCCCCAGAATAAGGGCGTGGTCGCTGGCAAGCTGGCCGCCGTCCACGATGCGCGTACGCTCCTGTGTGACGCGGCCCTTTCGCGCCTGCTGCGTCCTGAGCAGCGCGCGCAGGAAGGTCCCGCCGTTTTGAAGCGCGAGCATCGTCCTGTCGGCGTCCTTTCCCCGTTCGACAAACGCCCTGATGCTGAACAGCCGCGCGTCCGCCGCGTCATCCCCGGCGCTGGGCTTCAATTCGCCCATGGGAACGAGGCCGAAATAGGCCACGGTGATGACGCGCGTGCGCGGGTCCCTGTCCGGCGCCCCGAACACGCCGAGCTCGTTGAGCGTCACGTCCTCGACGCCGGTTTCCTCCCGCAGTTCGCGGCACGCCGATTCTTTCAGGTCTTCGTCCATTTGTATGAAGCCCCCCGGCAGCGCCCACATGCCGATGAACGGATGGTCGCTCCGTTTGATGAGGAGAACGCCGAGCCTGACGGGGTCCTCGGGCAAAAGCGTGAACAGCGCGACGTCCACCGTAACCGACGGGCGGTCGTACCTGCCCGGGTCATATACCGCAAGGAACGCTTCGAGCGTCTGCCCCGCGGCGTTTTTCCCGCCGTCCATCCTGCACACCCCTTTCTCAGTATATGTACATCCCGTTGACGAACCCCCACATCATGTACAGCTGCGCGGCCCCGAACGCCGCCGTCAGCAGGGCGTCCGCCCAGCGTTTTATCGTGACCTCCCGGAGCATGAAGTGCAGGGGGACCATGGCCATGATGTAGCGCGGCGCGCTCAGCAGCCACGTCGGCGCGATGGCCACGAGGAAATAGGCCAGCGAGAAGAACGCGTAGGAGGCGCGCTGCGTTTTGAACGTTCGGACCATCAGCGCCAGCGACAGGACGATGCAAACAAGCTCCGGTATCCATAAAAAGGCGATCGCTTCCATGTCCCCCAGGGCGAACTGGTCGTAGATCGTCCCCGCGTTCAGGAAGAACAGCCCAAACTGCTGGTACCAGTGTTCGCGCTGGTAGACGAGGAACCTGAACCAGTCCCCGGTGACCGCCTTGTTCACCAGCAGATAGGCGAACGTGCCCGCCGGGACGAGAAGGGCCCACGCCGCCCTGGGGGACAGCAGGCCAAGGGCCTTTTTGAACCCTTTTTCCCGCAGGGCGTCGAACGCGCCGCTGTTCTCGCACGCCTCGATGACGATGGGGATCACGAGGAGGACGCCGAGCATGCGCGTGAAAGCAGCGGCCATCCCCAGGCAGGCGGCGAGCGCTAACCTGTCCCTTCGCGCATAGTACATCGAGGCCGCCGCGAAAAAGAGGAACAGGCTCTCCGAAAACCCCGCGCCCAGAAAGAACGCGGCCGGGAACAACAGCAGGTATTTCACCGCCCGCCGGGCGCCCGTCGCGCCCGAGTCCATCAGGGCCAGCTTGTACAGGTAAAAGCACGCGCCGGTAAGCGCCAGGTTCGAAACTACGAGCGAGGCAACGAAAGTGTCGCCGGTAAGCGCGCTGACGGCGTGCACGAGAATCGGGTAAAACGGGAAAAAGACGATGTGGAACCGCGGGTCCCCGACGGTCCTGTATCCGTAGTCCGCGATCCCGAGGTAATGCGGCGCGTCGCTCCTGACCCAGAGCCTCTGCATGGAATCAAGCCCGAACCCCGACAGGTCGAGCCCGTAGGCCATGACATGCCCAATGAGGTACTGGAGCATGCGGCTTGCGACCACGACGGCCAGCAGGATGAAAAACAGCCTGAGGTCGCTTCTCCGGTCCGTGTCCGCGGCGGAAACGACGGCGGGGCCCTGGCTGCCCGTCACGCGCGCGTAAAGCATGCGCACCGCGGTAATAAGGCAGTAGCAGTACATCCCAAGGACGCCCGCACAGAGCAGCACGCGCAACACATCAGTTTCAGCCATACGCCTCCCCCAACACCTAGCGCAAACCCCTTCTTCCCGCGCTGCGCCGCGTGAGTATCTCGGCCCAGACGATGCCGTTAATCACCGGGTTGTCCGAGAAGACCGGCAGTTTCCTGGCGCGCGGGGCCGGTTGCGGCCCGGATGTGACCGTGACCCTGGCCGCCGGCCCGCCTTCACCCATCGGGCTTTCCGCCGCAGGCCTGCGCTTCTTCGCGCCCCGGCCACCGGCCTTTTTGGCCGCGGCCCGGCCGTAATCGGGTTTATCAAGCCGTTGGTAGGGCAAATCGTAGAGGGGGGTGTCGTAGGCCGTGCGGCGTTCTTCGCGCAATCGCCTGTCCTTCTGCCGTTTTGGCGGCTGAGCCTGGTACCTGTTCGGGGGTTTCTTTTTGGTGCCGACGACGAAGAGCTTGGGCAGCAGGAACACGAAGAACAGCACCGCGGCGGCTATAATGATGTTGACTATGTCAAAGTCCGTCGACATGGCGTCGCTCCTTAATATCCCCGTTCGGTGTCATCCCTTTGGCGATTCCGGGCCCGTGGGAGACACCGGTTTGGTCCCGTCCTGGCCCATGTCGGATATCGACTTGCGCATCGACGTGTCCGAGATGACGTTTTGCATGTTGTAGTAGTCCATCACGCCGAGGTTGCCCTCGCGCAGGGCTTCGGCCATGGCCAGCGGGACCTTCGCCTCGGCCTCCACGACAGCCGCCCTCATCTCCTGCTCGCGCGCGACGGCCAGCGCCCGCCTCTCCTCGGCCTTCGCCCGCGCGATCTTCAGGTCCGCCTCGGCCTGGTCCATCTGCAGCTGCGCGCCGATGTTGCGCCCCACGTCCACGTCCGCGATGTCGATGGAGAGGATCTCGAACGCCGTGCCCGCGTCCAGCCCCTTGTCCAGCACCGTGTGCGAGATCAGGTCCGGGTTCTCCAGCACGACCTTGTGGTTGAGGGACGAGCCGACCGTGGTCACGATGCCCTCGCCGACGCGCGCGATGACCGTTTCCTCGCCCGCGCCGCCCACCAGCCGGTCGATGTTGGCGCGCACGGTGACGCGCGCCTTCGCCTTGAGCTCAATGCCGTCCTTGGCGATCGCGGCCACAATCGGGGTCTCGATCACCTTTGGGTTTACGCTCATCTGCACCGCCTCCAGCACGTCACGGCCCGCCAGGTCGATGGCGACGGCCCGACCGAACTGTAGCGGGATGTTCGCGCGCTGCGCGGCGATGAGCGCGTTGATGACCTTGTCGACGTTGCCGCCGGCCAGATAATGTGTTTCCAGCATGCTGATGGTCACGTCCAGCCCGGCTTTCGACGCCTTTATCATCGGTATGACGATGCGCCGGGGCGAAACGTTTCTCAGGCGCATGCCGATGAGCGTGAAAATGCTCACGTGCACGCCCGCTGCGAGCGCGGAAATCCACAGCCGCATGGGCACGAAACTGAAGAAAACCGCAAGGACGATTAAGGCCCCCACGATTATGATGATCGTCGTTAGCATGGCTTGTTGCCCTCCTCTTTCTCACTTTCCACCTGTTTTACGATGATGCGTCTGCCCTCGAGGCGCGCTACGGTTATGCGCGAGCCCCTCTTGATATAATCCCCGTCGCTCACGACATCGATGCGCTCGGAGCCGAAGATCCCGATCCCTGCGGGACGCAGTTCCGAGACCGCGACGCCTTCCTTGCCTACCAGCTGCTCCGGCTTGAAATCGGTAGAATAGCCCGCGCCGGAACGTACCGAATCCGTAAGGATGAACCTGGACCTCGACAGCCTCCCCCTGAGGGCCGAGCGCATCACGAACAGAAAAGCCACGATGAGCACCAGTATCACGCATAGCGCGATCACCATCGCTTCCTCCCAGTTCCGGGCCCACAACACGATCCCCGCAATGCTAAGGACACTGCCGGCGATGCCGGGTATGCCGAAACCCGGCACGAACATCTCCGTTATCAGAAGGACCACGCCCGCCAACACCATCAGAATAGGCCAGATCCCGACGGCACCTATATAGTCCACCACAGCGTCCATTGCCTTCCCCCCCACGGTCATCGTTCCTACGCCTATTATAATGTAACGCCAGCCGATTGTCACATGATTCCTTCCCCTGCCATCCGGATATGCGCCCCGCGCGGTCGAATACGGGTCGGGAAATTCGGCTTTTACCGCAAAACGGACCCGCAGCCCCTGTCTGTTCAGCCGTAACTTATGGAAAGCGCCGTTTCAGCCTGCCGAAAACCGGCGCAAACAAAGTTCGCGCCGGCACGGGTTTCGCACAAAAAACCCGGCCACGAAACGTGACCGGGTTTTTTAAGAAACAATACGAGCAAACCTGTAAGCCGAGTTCTGTCTTGAATGGCCATCTGTCTAGGCCTGCCGTCGCCGGCAGGCTCAAGCGATTACCCGGAAGCTTGGCGGGCCGCCAACGGCGCTTCCCTATTAATCTTGCACCAGGTGGGGTTTACAGAGCGGACAAGTCGCCAGGCCGCTGGTGAGCTCTTACCTCACCTTTCCACCCTTACGTCCTTTTTATAAGGCCGCGGTATATTTCTGTTGCACTCTCCTTAGAGTCGCCTCCACTGGGTATTACCCAGCACCCTGCCCTGCGGTGCTCGGACTTTCCTCATGCGCTGCGCGCATGCGGCCATCCGGTTTACTCGTATCGTAAGTTCGTTCTCAATTCTGGTAATACAGGATCCTTCCGCAGTTCTCGCACTCGAATATCCTGTTCCCCTCCTGCACCTGGCTCACCATGAGCGAGGGCAGCGTCATGTTGCATCCGCCGCACTGGTCCGCTTCGATCAGCGCCAGCGGCGCGCTCCTGTTCTTCTTGATCTCCTTATACCGCTTCAAAAGCGCGGCGTCTACTTCCTTCTCGACCTTTTTGACCGCCGACTGTAGTCTTCGCAGTTCGTCGGCCGACGCTTCGAGTTCCTTGTTGTGCTCGTCCTTGTACCGCGCAAAGTCCTTGCGCGCCTTCGTTATCTTCGCGCGCATTTCCGAAAGCTTCGATTCGACGCCCTTGATGTCCTGTATCATCCCGTAGAGTTCCCTTCGGATCAGCACGATCTCGCCCTGCACCTTCGTGTATTCGTTCAGCAGGGCGTTCACGCTGTCGAGATCGTCCTTAGACGCGTCCTCGTAACCCTCTTCCAGTTCCTTGAACCTTGTCTTGCACTGGTCGAACTGTGCGGTCATCTTCTTGACGCGTTCGTGCTTTTTTTCGGCGTCTTTCTCCATCTTGAGCAGCCGTTCCTGCTGGTCTATCAGGAATTTCCTGATCCTAAGCAGGTTTTGCCGCGATTTCGAATTCTTCAATTGGTTCTCCAGCTTGTCGTATTCGAGGTCCGCAAGCTGGTAACGCCACAGGGCGTCTAATCTCTTCATCAAATCCTCCCGCTTTTGGTCGACCCGTACAGGCAATAAAAAGGGAATAAGCGCCTTATTCCCTTCGGCCGGCGGCAAATATGCGGCCGGATTCCTGGCAGGTCAAAAATGGCGCTCTCGCACCATTTTTCGCCGGGCCGGCGCCCCGCCGGTCCGGATCGGGGAGATCGCACACCCCGCGCCCCGAGGGGCCTCGTCGTCTTTGAGGAATAACCGATTATTCCCCGCCAATCCACCTGAGTTCGTGGCTGTGCCCAGACAGCACCAACTCTACTGTATATTTTAACGTATCCAGGCCGTTTTGTAAATGCCGAATTAATTCGGGCAGCACGACGGCCTCCGTGGAATAATGCCCGGCCAGTATCAGGCCGACCCCGAGCTCCGCCGCATGCAGGCACTCGCTGTGTTTCAGCTCCCCGGTGACGAAGACCCCGGCGCCCTGCCGCGCCGCCGCATCGACAAGCCCGTTGCCGGAACCCCCGCAGACGGCCGCGCACGCGACCAGGGCCGTTTCGTCGCCGGCCACACGGACGCCATCGCACCCAAGGGCCCGTACGGCGAGCCTGGCAAAAGCGCTGAGCGCCATCGGCGTCGTAAGGTCGCCGACGCGCCCGAGGCCCATTCCCTCCGGGCATGCTTCGAGCGCGTACACATCGTAGGCGGGCGCTTCGTACGGGTGGACCCGGAGCATCGCGGCGACGGCCGCATCCAGCAGGTAACCGGGCACGATCGTCTCGAGGCGGATTTCCTCCACCTGTTCGAAGTTCCCCGGCGCGCCCAGGTACGGTTTCGCGTCCTTTGGGACCTCGAACGTGCCCCGGCCGGTCACGGAAAACGAGCACTTTCCGTACGCCCCGATCCTGCCGGCCCCGGCCGCAAAGAGGGCCTCCTGCACCTTTTGCGCGTGCGTCGGGGGGACGAACACGACCAGCTTCCTGTAGCCTTTTTCGTAATACGGCTGCAGCCGCCGGACGTTTTTCAGCCCCAGGCGCGCCGCGAGCGCGTCGTTCACGCCGCCCGGCGCGACGTCGAGGTTGGTATGGGCCGCGAAATGGCAGATCCCTTCGCGCGCCAGGCGGTACGCGAGCCCGGCGTCGCCCGCTCCTTTCGTGAGCCTGCCGACCGGCCGGAGCATCAGCGGATGGTGGGTGACGATCATGTCGGCGCCAAGGCGCACCGCTTCGTCGATCACGTCCTGCGTGACCTCCAGCGCCACGAGCACCCTGTCCACGGACGCGTCCAAATCGCCCACGAGCAGCCCCACGTTGTCGTAATCCATCGCGAGGGCGCCGGGCGCGATCCCTTCCATAATGTCGCAAATCTTCCTGCACGTTACAGCCATCCGAGCATCTCCTCATACAGCCGGACCGCCGATCGAAGATCGTCCAGCGTTTCTTCCGGGCCTTTGCCGCTCTTTTGAAGGTTGGCGATCAGCTTTTTGGCGATGGCCAGCCTGTGTTCGACGCGCGTCCTGAGCAGGGGGTGGCGCTTCAGCCAGAGCAGGAACCCGACCCGGGCGTACGCGAGGTCGTATTCCGGGGCTTTCTGCCTGCCGGCCACGATCACGTCGAACAGCCGCCCCTTACCGGCGACGAGGTCTTCGTCCAGTATGTTCAGGCGAAGTCTTACAAGCGCCTTCCGCAGCGCGTCCTCCCCCTGCATCGGCTGGAGGACCAGCCGCGTGCCGCCGTCGATCTTATGGATGCCGCCCTCGAGCATGCGCGCGATCCCCATCCCGCTCACGCCCGCGATCACGACGGAGCGCACCTCGCCCGCTTCCAGCGGGCCGAGCCCGTCGCCCCTGCGGCAATCGAGCCTGCCGCCAAGGCCCAGGCGCCCGGCCAGCCGCCGCGCCTTCTCCAGCGACAGGTCGCTGCGGTCCACGGCCACCGCCCGCGGCACGCGCCCCTGCTGGAGCAGGCCCGCGCACAGCAGCCCGTGGCCGCACCCCACGTCGGCCATCGGCATGCCTTCTTCAACATACGCAGCGACCGCCCCGAGCCGCCCGTCGAGCCTAATCATCGCCGTACCTTCCCCGTGTCTTTCACATCCCCATTATACAACAAACGGACTGGCCCGCAAACGCCTGCGACGATGCCGGGCATTGGTTTTGCCGCCGGGCCTAGGATCGGTGTGTGCCTATGCTATGAGCGGAGGGACATCCGTCCCCCCGCTCTAAATCCCGTATAACGCAGATCGAATAAAAACTTCTGTCCGGCTCGCTCAGTCTAGGAAATCCTTTAGCTTTTTGCTCCGGCTCGGATGCCTGAGCTTCCTCAATGCCTTCGCCTCGATCTGTCGGATGCGCTCGCGCGTCACGTTGAATTCCCTGCCCACTTCCTCGAGCGTGCGCGCGCGGCCGTCGTCGAGCCCGAAACGGAGCCTCAACACCTTTTCCTCGCGCGGGGTCAGCGTATCGAGCACGTTCATGAGCTGCTCCTTGAGCAGCGTGAACGCGGCGGTCTCCGCCGGCGCCGGGGCGTCCTCGTCGGGGATGAAGTCCCCGAGGTGGCTGTCTTCCTCCTCGCCGATCGGCGTTTCGAGCGACACGGGTTCCTGCGCGATCTTGATGATTTCGCGCACCTTGTCCTGCGATATGCCCATCTCCGCCGCGATCTCCTCGGGCTGCGGCTCCCTGCCGTATTCCTGTACCAGCTGCCGGTTCACGCGGATGAGCTTGTTGATGGTCTCCACCATATGTACCGGAATGCGTATGGTCCGGGCCTGGTCCGCGATAGCCCGCGTGATCGCCTGGCGTATCCACCAGGTCGCATAGGTGCTGAACTTGTAGCCCTTGCGGTAATCGAACTTCTCGACGGCCTTGATGAGACCGAGGTTCCCTTCCTGGATGAGGTCCAGAAAAAGCATCCCGCGCCCCACGTACCGCTTCGCGATGCTGACCACCAGCCTGAGGTTCGCTTCAGCCAGCTTCCGCTTGGCCTCCATATCGCCTTCCGCCATGCGTTTTGCGATCGCTATCTCTTCATCGGCAGTGAGCAGCGGCACCTTCCCGATCTCCTTGAGGTACATGCGTACGGGGTCGTCGATGCTCACGCTATCGGGAATGGTGAGGCTCAGATCCTCTTCGGCCAGATCCTCGGCCAGCGCTTTATCCATCTCGATATCTTCGACGACATCGATGTTGTTGTTTTCGAGCGTTTCGTAGATCTTCTCGATCTGGTCGGCCTCCAGGCCGGCGCCTTCCAGCGCGTCCATGATCTCCTTGTACGTCAGGACGCCTTTGGCCTTGCCGCTTTCTAGCAGTTCGGTAATCCGGGCCGTTTTGGATTCCACGTTGCCCAAGCCACTCCCTCCTTTCTCTTCATTCATAGGTTTAATTTATGAAGGTTTTGGAACTCCAGATTCAGTTTCTGTATTTTCATCAGAATCTCTTTCTTCTCTTCTCTGCCCGTACCGGGCCCGGCAAACTGATGCTGGAGTTCCTTAACCTTTTTTTCTATGCTCTGAGCGCGTATGCGTACGGCGCATTCCCTCGCGCTTGTTGTGAGGCTGCCAATATCCGCGTCCCCGGCGGCCCGGCCAAACACCTGAGCGGCATAGGCCGCGAGTTCCTGGTCCGCCATAGCGTCGAGCAGCGCCGCGACATCCATCTGTCCGCCCTCGGGCGCATACCACAGAAGCCTTGCGATTTCAACATTCCTCTCGTCCGAAAAATCGTCCGGGCAAAGCATTTGCTTTGCCAGCCTCGCGCATTCGTCCGATTGCACCATACAACGCAATATTTCTTGCTCTGCGGCATCACTGGTCTTATTATTCCTGTAATTACCAAGTCTATTCTTTCTCGATTCCTCAATGTATTCGACCGCTCCGCCCGTCTGTACCTGCCTTCGAAGCGTGTCTCTGTCGAAGCCGGTTTCTTTTTGCAGGCGCGCGATGCAGACCGCCTGCTCCGCAGGGTTCTCCAACTGCGCGATCACCTTCGCCCCTTCGACGGCGTAGACCACCCTCTCCTTCTGCATCCCCAGGTCTTTTCCCGCTTTTATCAGGTCGAGCCGGAAGTCCACGGGTTCCTGGGCGTTGGCCAGCGCGTCGAGGAAAGCTTCCCTGCCCTGTGCGCGCACCAGATCGTCCGGGTCGGCTCCCTGCGGCATGCGCACCACGCGCACGGGAAAGCTTTCCATGGCAAATACGTCCAGCGCCCGTTCTGCGGCGTTCTGTCCCGCCGCATCGCCATCATATGCAATCGCCGCGCTTTTTGCATACCTTTTGAGCAAACGCGCCTGCTCCCTGGTGAACGCCGTCCCAAGCGACGCGACCACGCCTTCTATCCCCGCGGCATGCAGCGCAATCACGTCCATGTAGCCTTCGACGACGACGGCGCATTCCAGCGCTTTCACGCGTTTCAGGGCCGCGACGCCGTAGAGGTTGCGCCGCTTGTTGAATACGGCGGTCTCCGGGGAATTCAGGTATTTGGGCCGGCCGTCGCCTATGACGCGCCCCCCGAATCCCACGACGTTGCCGGTCGCGTCCACGATGGGGAACATCACCCGGCCGCGGAAATAATCGTAGGTGCGTTCTCCCGACCGCGCTATTAGGCCCGCCTCGGCCAGCTCCTGCCTGTCGCAGCCTTCCTTTACGAGCGCTTCCTCCAGCGCGTCCCAGCGGTCCGGCGCGTAGCCCAGCCCGAAGCGTTGCACGGTCTTTTTGCCGATGCCCCTTTTTTCGAGGTACTCCCGGGCGGGTCCGCCCTGGTCGCCCATGAGGACCGCGTGAAAATAGCGGGCGGCCAGCCTGTTTATCTCGTAAAGCCTTTCGGCTTTTTTGCGCTTTTCCAGGTACGCGCCGTCCTCCTGCGTTCTCGCCACCGTGATGCCAGCCCTTCTGGCCAAAAATTCCACGCTCTCGACGAACGTGAGGTGTTCGATGTTCATAACGAAGTGGAAGACGCTGCCCCCCGCATGGCAGCCGAAGCAGTAATAAAACTGCTTGTCCGCGCTGACGGAAAACGACGGGGTCTTTTCGTTGTGGAAGGGGCACAGCCCCCAGTATTTCGAGCCCCTGCGCCTGAGCGTGACGTAGCCGGAAACCACGTCCACGATGTCGTTGCGGCCGCGTACCTCCGCAAGCACCTCGTCAGGGAAAAAGCCTGCCATTTTTTTCGTCCGTCACTCCCTCATACGAATTAAGGTCCGTTCCTGTCAAATGTAAGGTTCCCCGCGCGCGTACCATTTTCCTGCATGCTGTCGAATTTTCTCATAAGGCCATTTCAAAGGCTCGATTTTGGCACGAACAGGCGGATATATGTCTTAATGGCGTACTGGTCCGTCATCCCTGCGATGTAGTCGCATACCGCGCGCGCCGCGGATTCGTTCCGGGCGACGGCTTGGTACTCATCAGGCATCTCGTCCACTTTCTCCATATAGTACAGGTACAGGTTCCTGAGTACGTGCTCCGCCCGCTGTTCCTGGGACCTTGCGCGGGCCTGTAGGTACAGGTGGCCGAAAAGGAAGGCCCTGAGCGCGTCCGTCGCTTCCTGCCCTTCGGGCGACATGCGAACAAAAGGCCGGTTCAGGCTGGTTTTCACCACGTCCGTGATCATCGCGTTAATCCGCACGCCGTGACCCCTTCCCAGCCGCTCGAGGCTCTTTTGCGGCAGGTCGTCCTCGTCGAGCAGGCCGGCGCGCCCGGCGTCGTCGATGTCGTGGTTGATGTAGGCGATCTTGTCCGCGATGCGCACCGCCTGTCCCTCCAGCGTGCCGGGCGTGCCCTTCGTGCGGTGGTTCAATATGCCGTCGCGCACCTCCCACGTCAGGTTGAGCCTTTCTAATACGTCCACGACGCGAAGGCTCTGCTCGTTGTGCGCGAACCCGCAGTCCGTGATCTCGTTCAAAAGGTCCTCTCCCACGTGCCCGAACGGCGTATGCCCTAGGTCGTGCCCCAGGGAAACGGCCTCGGCGAGGTCTTCGTTGAGCCGCAGCGCCCGCACGATCGTGCGCGCGATCTGCGCGACCTCCAGCGTGTGCGTGAGCCGGGTGCGGTAATGGTCGCCTTCGGGCGCGATGAACACCTGCGTCTTGTGCTTCAGCCTGCGAAAGGATTTGCAGTGCAGGATGCGGTCGCGGTCGCGCTGAAACTCCGTCCGGATCGCGCACGGCTCGATAGGGTCCCCGCGCCCGCGCGTCCGCACGCTGAAGGCGGCGTACGGGCTGAGGGTTCTCAGTTCCAGCTCCTCCTGTTTTTTCCGTATGTCCGATACTTCCATGGCGTCTCACCCACACACGTTAGCATGACTTTACAACACCCTTATAAAATTACGCCTTTTTTCCCGGGAATCCTTTATTTTTTTCTGTGTATTCCGGAAACATTTTTGAAACCTCCTTCGCCTTAGCATGAGCAACGTTTCAACCTGCCGGGGAGAAACCGAGGTTTGCCCGGCACAAGGACAAACCCCGGTCAGCGGGGTTTGTCCTCTCAGGCGGCGGGCACAAGGCCCGCTATAGTGTTTTAACGAAAATCCTGTCAGTTCTGTTTTTCCATGAGCGCGGCCTGCGCGGCCGCTAGGCGCGCGATGGGCACGCGGAAGGGCGAACAGGAAACGTAGTCCAAACCGAGCTGGTGGCAGAAAACGACGGACGACGGGTCGCCGCCGTGCTCGCCGCAGATGCCCATCTTCAGGTTGGGCCGGACGGACCTGCCCTTTTCTGCGGCCATCTTCATCAGCAGCCCCACGCCGACCTGGTCCACACGGACGAACGGGTCGGATTCGAAGATCTGTTTCTCGTAGTAGGCGTCGAGGAACTTACCCGCGTCGTCGCGCGAGAAACCGAACGTCATCTGGGACAGGTCGTTGGTGCCGAAGGAGAAGAACTCGGCCTCTGCCGCGACTTCGTCGGCGGTCAGGCAGGCCCTGGGGATCTCGATCATCGTGCCCACCATGTACGTGACCTTCACGTCGCTTTCGGCAAGCACCTTCTCCGCGGTTTCCACCACGAAGTTCTTCACGTACTTCAGTTCCTTGGCCTCGCCCACCAGCGGGATCATGATCTCGGGAACGATGTCGATGCCCTCTTCCTTCTTCACCTCGATGGCGGCTTCCATGATCGCGCGGGTCTGCATCACGGCGATCTCGGGGAAAGTGACGGCCAGGCGGCAACCGCGGTGGCCCATCATCGGGTTGAACTCGTGCAGGGAGATGACCGTCTGCCTGAGCATATCGGTCGACACGCCCATCTCCTTGGCCAGCGCTTCGATGTCCTCTTCTTTCTGCGGGAGAAACTCGTGCAGCGGCGGGTCGAGCAGGCGGATCGTGACCGGCCTCGCGCCCATCGCCTTATAGATACCCTTGAAGTCTTCGCGCTGCATGGGCAGCAGCTTGTTTAGTGCCTTCACGCGCTGCTCGGTATTCTCGGAGAGGATCATCTCGCGCATCGCGCCGATGCGCTCCTCGCTGAAGAACATATGCTCGGTGCGGGTCAGGCCGATGCCCTCCGCGCCGAAGTCGATCGCCTGCTCCGCATCGTGCGGCGTGTCCGCGTTGGTGCGTACCTTCAGCCTGCGGACCTGGTCGGCCCATTCCATGATCGTGGCGAAGTCGCCCGTGAGCTTCGCTTCGACGGTGGGGATCGCTTCGCCGTAAACGGCGCCGGCGGTGCCGTCCAGGGAGATGAACGCGCCCTCTTTGATCTCGGTGCCGTCTTTAACGACAAACTTTTTCTGGGCCTCGTACACCTTGATGTCGCTGCTCCCGGCGACGCAGCAGGTGCCCATGCCGCGGGCCACAACCGCCGCGTGGGACGTCATGCCGCCGCGGGCGGTGAGGATGCCCTCGGCCACGTACATGCCCTCGATGTCCTCGGGGGACGTCTCGGTGCGGACCAGGATGACCTTCTGGCCGGATTTATGCGCGGCGACCGCGTCGTCAGCCGTGAAGAACACCTGGCCGCACGCGGCGCCGGGCGAAGCCGGCAAACCTTTGGCGATCGCCGTAGCCGTTTTGAGCGCCTTGGGATCGAACGTGGGATGCAAAAGCGCGTCGAGCTGCTTGGGATCGATCTTCATCAGCGCCTCTTCCCTGGTCAGCAATCCTTCTTTCACCATATCGACGGCAATCCTGAGGGCGGCCGCGGCCGTGCGCTTGCCATTGCGGGTCTGGAGCATGAAGAGCTTGCCGCGCTCCATCGTGAACTCCATGTCCTGCATGTCCTTATAATGCGTTTCGAGTTTCTTGGCCGTATCCACGAACTGCTCGTACACGGAAGGAATGCTGGTATTGAGTTCGGAAATGGGCTGCGGCGTGCGAATTCCGGCCACCACGTCCTCGCCCTGTGCGTTGACCAAGAACTCGCCGTAGAGCTTTTTTTCGCCCGTCGAAGGGTTGCGCGTGAAGGCGACGCCCGTGCCCGAGTCGTTGCCCATGTTGCCAAACACCATCGCCTGTACGTTGACTGCGGTTCCCCAGTCGCCGGGGATGTCGTTCAGGCGGCGGTATACGATCGCGCGGGGGTTGTCCCAGGAGCGGAACACGGCCTCAACGGCCAGGAACAGCTGCTTCTTGGGTTCCTGCGGGAATTCTTCGCCTTTTTCCTCCTTGTAGAGCTTCTTGTAGCGGACGACAACCTCCTTGAGCGCGTCGGCGTCGAGATCGGTGTCCTGCTCGGCGCCGTTTTCTTCCTTCACGGCGTCGAGGATCGCTTCGAACTTGTTTTTTTCGATCTCCATGACCACGTCGGAGAACATCTGGATAAAACGGCGGTAGCTGTCATAGGCAAAACGCTCGTTGTTGGTGAGCTTGGCCAGGCCGGTGACGGTATCGTCGTTGAGGCCGAGGTTGAGTATGGTATCCATCATGCCCGGCATGGACACGCGCGCGCCCGAACGCACGGAGACCAGGAACGGATCGTTCACGTCGCCAAGCTTCTTGCCGTTGATTTCCTCAGCCGTCTTCAGGGCGGCCTCGATCTGTTCTATGATGTCTTCTCCGATTTTCTTGCCGTCCTCATAATAGCGCGTGCAAGCTTCCGTCGTGATCGTGAAGCCCTGGGGAACGGGCAGCCCGATACGCGTCATCTCGGCAAGGCCGGAGCCCTTGCCGCCCAACAGATTGCGCATTCCGGCGTTGCCTTCGCTGAAAAGGTAAACGTATTTGTGTGCCATCTAAGCATCCCTCCATTTGGTTTATAAACTATATCCCACGCCTATGTGTGGAATTTGCCCATTTGTTGCATATTTTATCTTAAAAAGACCGAAAACACAATAACTTCAGGCGCCGCTTTTGCATTTTCTCCAAAATATTTGAAATCGCGCCGGGCAATAAAAAAGCCGCCTCTTCTGCCCGAGGGGCGCATTATTCATTTTTTAAGAATTGCATCGTTTCCCGGCGGGCCGCAAACGGCCGGGGCTCACTGGCGCATGGCCTCGCGGAGCTTCCGTATGATCCGCGATTCCATCCGCGAGACCTGCACCTGCGAAACGCCCATCTCCCGGGCGATCTCGCTCTGCGTCGTCTCCCTGAAATAGCGCAGCACGATCAGCTTGCGCTCGCTCGGATCGAGCTGGTCGAGTATCTGCCCCAGCATGATCCTGTCCACCAACTCGACGTTTTCCTCGTCCTGTTCTATCCGCTCGATCCGCAAAGGACCCTCGTCGCCGCGTTCGTCCATCGACGGCTCGAACAGGGAAAGGTGCGCGCGCGCGGCTTCGAGGGCTAGCAACACGTCGCCGGCCGGCGCCCCCACCGCTTCTGCGATATCGTCGATGGTCGGCTCTTCCGACGATTCGCGGCAAAGACTTTCGGCGGCGGCCATGGCGCGCTGGGCGAGTTCCTTCATCGTGCGGGACACCTTGATCATGCCGTCGTCCCTCAGGTAACGCTTGATCTCGCCGGCGACCATGGGCACGGCGTAGGTCGAAAAACGCACGTTATACGAAGGGTCGTAGTTGTGCAGCGCCTTGATAAGGCCCATGCACCCTATCTGGTACAGGTCCTCGTAATCGACGCCCCGTCCCAGGAAGCGCTTGACGATGCTTTTGACTAGTCCGGTGTTGCGCGCCACGAGCTCCTCGTGCGCGGCCTCGTCCCCCTCCCGCATGCGCCGGATGAGGTCGAGCAGTTCTTCATGCGTTAACAATCGATCGTTCATCGTACCTTTTCCGGGTCCTTTTCCCTGCCTATGCGCTTAAGCATGCGCACGGTGGTGCCCTGCCCCGGCGCGGATTCGACCTCGAGTTCGTCCATGAACGTCTCCATCATCGTAAAGCCCATGCCCGAACGTTCCGTGTCGTCCCCCGTCGTAAACAGCGGCTCGCGCGCCCTCGCGACGTCCTCGATGCCGACGCCCCGGTCCGCGATAACGACCTCTAAGACCCGCCCGTCGATGCGCGCCCGCATCTCGACGCGGCCGATCCGGCCCGGGTACCCGTGGATGATCGCGTTGGTCACCGCTTCGGACACCGCCGTCTTTATGTCGGCCAGTTCCTCCAGCGTCGGGTTTAATTGCAGCGCGAACGCCCCCGCCACCACGCGCGCAAACCCCTCGTTGCTGGAGCGGCTGTCGAACTGCATCGCCATTTCGTTCTGTGCCATACTTTCGTACCTCCCAATATGGTCAAAAAATTAAGGCTTACATCTCGATGATGCGGTAGAGTCCGGATACGTTGAACACACGCTCCACCTGCCCGCTCAGGTTGCACACCCGCATCCTCCCCCCGCGTTTGGATAGAGTCCGGTACCGCCCCATCAGCACCCCGATGCCCGAAGAATCCATGAACTCCAGGCCCCGCAGATCCAGCACCAGTTCCTTGATGGCCGTATCCGCAAGCAGCCTGTCCATCTCCTGGCGGACCTTTTTCGCGCAATGATGGTCCAGTTCCCCGGACAGATGGACGGTAAGACGGCTGCCCTGCCTCCTGTTCTTCAGAACCATGCATGCCCCTCCTTTCCTCCTGGTCATGATTCACGAACGTTTTTACGGGTTCCTCTCTCGAAAACCTGGTGTAATATGTCTTTTTTTGAAGCAATTGGTCGGATCCGCCTGCTTTATCGCAAACAGGCAATGGGCAGGATAAATTTTAACGGTGTAAGACGGTGAGCGCATGTCAGATATACAGGAAAAACCCAAAAAGCGGGCAAAGTGGCTGCGTGTCCTGCACACGGTTTCATTCTGTATGCTCGTATTAATACTATTCTTCCTCGTATTCATGATTTCATACATAGCCGGCATAGAAAACTGGCAGAAACTGGACACAAACGTCCTTGAGAACATGGACCAGACGCTGCTGGTCTACGACGACGAGGGGACGCTTTGCGCGGGTGTGCACGGGGTAATAAACCGCATCGACATCCCGCTCGAAAAAGTGCCTGACCACGTCCGAAAAGCGTTCATATCGGCGGAGGACGCGCGCTTCTACGAACACGGCGGCGTCGACATCCGGCGCATCTTCGGGGCGCTGTGGGCGGACGTCAGGTCGGGGAGGATCAAGGAGGGCGCGAGCACCATCACGCAGCAACTGGTCAAGCTCACGCACCTCAGCCCCGAAAAGACGATTTCGAGGAAGCTCCAGGAGGCGCTCCTCGCGCTCAAGCTCGAAAAAATGTACACGAAGGACGAGATCCTCGAAATGTACCTCAATTGCGTGTATTTCGGGCATGGGGCCTACGGCGTCGAAGCGGCGAGCATGGTCTATTTCGGCAAGTCCGCGAGCGAACTCACCCTCGACGAGGGCGCCATGCTCGCCGGGGTGCTGAAATCCCCCAGCAACTACGCGCCGCATATCGATCCCGAAGCCGCCGTTAACAGGCGAAACCTCGTGCTCTCGCTGATGGCCAGATACGGGCACATCACGGCGGCGCAGGAAGAGGACGCGGCCAAAAAGCCGCTCGTGCTCGCCCCGGAGGCCGAGACCCTGCCTTCGCAGGGGTATTTCGTGAACTACGCGGTCGAAGAAGCCTGCGGCATCCTGAACATGGACCGCGACGAGATCATGACCTCGGGCTGCCGGATCTACACGACGATGGATTCCGGGATACAGCGGCTCGCAGAGGAAGCCGCCGCCGACGGCTCGCTCTTCCCCGAAGACGCCGCCGACGGCACGAAGGTGCAGGGCGCAATCGTGGTGCTCGGCGCGAAGACCGGGGGCATCGCGGCAATCGTGGGCGGCCGCGACCAGGACACGCACGGCCTGAACAGGGCCGTGCAGATGCAGCGCCAGCCTGGGTCCGCCATCAAGCCCGTGATGGTGTTCGCCCCGGCACTCGAATACGGCAACTACACCACCACCACGCTGCTGAACGACCAACCGGCTTCGTTCGGGGGCTACGCGCCGAGCAACTACGGGAACAAGTACAACGGGACCGTGACCCTCAGGGAAGCCGTGGCGCGCTCGCTCAACGTGCCAGCCGTCACCATACTCGACGACATCGGCGTGGACACGGGGAAGCATTTCGCCTCGAAAGTCGGGATCGGTTTCACCGGCGAGGACAACGGCCTGTCCCTGGCCCTGGGCGGATTCCATAAAGGCGTGTCCCCGCTGGGGCTGTGCGCGGCCTACCAGCCTTTGGCAAACGGCGGGACGTACACTGAGCCCTCGTGCATCCTGAAGATCCTGGACCGCGAGGGCAACACGCTCTATGAGCACCGAAAAGCGCCGAAACAGGTCATGGACGCCGGCAACGCGTTCCTTCTCACCGACATGCTCCGCTCCGCGGTCCAATGGGGGACGGCCACGCGCCTGAACATAAAGGACGTCCCGCTCTCGTGCAAGACGGGCACCACCGATTACGAAGACGACGCAGGCAACACGGACGCCTGGGCCGTCGCCTACAACCCGGACTACATCGCCTGCGCCTGGATGGGGTTTGACAACACCGACGCGGCGCACTGCCTTCTAAGGAGCGTGACCGGCGGTTCCGGCCCCGCAAAGCTCCTCTTGCACATCTTCACCGGGGCGTACCCCGACGGCGGCCCTTCTTTCACCGTGCCCGACAACGTCGTCAGGGTCACGCTCGACGCCTCGACGCTCCGGCTGGCCTACCCGTTAAGTTCGTCCGGCACCGTCGAGGAATACTTCATACGGGGGACGGAACCCAGGCAGACTCCGCCCCCCTTTCTCACGCCCTGGCTGACGCCCGCCCCCTCGCCGTCGGCTTCGCCGGAGATCTGGGCCTCGCCGGCCGCTTCGCCGTACATCCCGGCCCCGACGGAACCTTCGTACGACCAGCCCTCCCTGCCGTACGAAACGTACACACCGCCGACACCGGCACCTGCGAAAACCCCCTCCCCGACGCCCGGCCCCGTGCGCCCCGCTCTCCCGTCCCCCGGCATGTTCGACTATGAGCAATAAAAAAATCCGGCGCAAACCTGTTACGGCGGATTTTGAATGATAGCACGGGAAAATATGTTTATAGTATATACTCGAGTTGACAATCTGCCGGTTCTGCTTTTGTCAGGCTTTGTTTATACTCGAGGGCTTCTGAGCACCGCATCGATTTATAAAATGCCTGTGTTTCTTCCGACGAATGTGCAGATATGTACAGCTTTCTTCCGCCGAATTGTCTGGCTTTGTCAGCCGCCATTAAGAATAACTGTCTTCCTATTCCGCATCCCCGGTGTTCATAAGATACGTGGATACTTGATAACTGTACATAACCCCGTCTTTCTCCGAAGGGTTCTTTCTCAACCGAGAAAAATCCTACGAGCGTTTCCTTCCCAAAGGCTCCGCATACAGCTCCGCCTGCTTCTATTGTATGCTTCAGACATTTCACAAGATACGCGAAGTCTTCCTCACTCCAGTTTTCAATAGAAAACACTTTTTTAAGAAGCCATGCGGCGTTTTCTTTTTCCCAGCGCTTTGTGACTTTTTGATAGCGTTTAAACCGCCTGAACAGCTCTCTTGATATTTCATCCGCTTTCAATTCTCTGTATTCTATTATCATGTCTTTCAACATTAGTATTCATCTTCTCTTTATGTTCAGCAAAGCTTTACCATTCGTTTTCCGCCGGGCGGATATCGAGCGTCTCCACGCCGGAGAGCGCCGCTTCCACCATCGCGTCCACGTCCATTTTGGCTTCGGCCTTTTCGGGTTCGCCGGGCCTGGGCCGCGTCGCCGGGTGGCGGGGCACGAACACGCTGCAGCAGTCGTCGTAGGGGAGGATCGAGGTCTCGTACGTGCCGATCTGCCGCGCCCTGTCCATGATCCCGGCCTTGTCGAAGCCGATCAGCGGACGAAAGACGGGGATGGATACCACGGCGTTGGTCGCGTTGAGGCTGTCCATCGTCTGGCTGGCGACCTGGCCGAGGTTCTCCCCCGTAATGAGCGCGCCGCACCGGCGCTTTTTCGCGAGGCGCTCGGCGATGCGCATCATGAACCGGCGCATCAGGATCGTGAGCAGCGGCGGCGGCCCGTCTTCGTAGAGCTTTTGCTGGATTTCCGTGAAGGACACGATATGCAGCCGCATGGGGCCGCAGTAACCGGCCATGATCGTCGCGAGGTCGATCACCTTCTGGCGCGCCTGCCCGCTCGTATACGGGACGCTTTCGAAATGGACGCAGTCGACGGCCACGCCGCGCCTGGCGATCATGTAACCGGCCACCGGGCTGTCGATCCCGCCGGATAAAAGGAGCATCGCGCGCCCTCCCGTGCCCACCGGCATGCCGCCTACCGCTTTTTTCGCGTCGGTGTACAGGTAGGCACGCTCCCTCACTTCGATGTCCAGCATGATCTGCGGGCGGTGCACGTCCACTTTCAAATAGGGCAGCGCCTTTAGGGCCCTGCCGCCGATCTCGGCGGCGAGTTCCATCGAGTTGAGCGGGAAGCGCTTGTCCGAGCGCCGGGCGCGCACCTTGAAGGTCGCCGGGGCTTCCTTAGCCGCCTCCCGGATGAGGTCCAGCGCCGCCGCCGCTATGCTGTCAAGGCCCTTGTCCACGCCGACCACCCGGCTGACCGAATGCACGCCGAACACGCGGCAGAGACGGTCGACGGCGGCCTTTTCATCCTCCGGGGCGACCCCCTCGACGTAGACGCGCCCGTCCCGCCGCTCGACACGCGCGCCAACAAACGGTCTCAGCGCGTCCCTGAGGTTATTCATGAGCGCGCGTTCGAAGAAAGGGCGGTTAAGTCCTTTGAGATGGATCTCCCCGTACCGGACGAGTATGGTCCGCTCCATCGGCTCACATCCTCCTGTATCTTCTCAGGTGCGCCACCTCCGTGCGGATGCGGTCCGCCACCTCCGGCATCTCCGCCGGCGTGTTGTACGCGCCGAAGCTGATGCGCACCGCGCCCAGCAGGCGCTCCCCGTCGATCCCCAGCGCAGCGAGCACGCGGCTTTCCATGTGGCTGTGCGCGCTGCAGGCCGAGCCCGTGGAAACGTAGATGCCATGCTGTTCCAGGCTGTGCAGCAGCGTTTCCCCGCGTACGCCCAGGAACGAGACGTTCAGGATGTGCGGCGCGCCCTCCTCCGGCGGCGGGCCGTTGACGAACATGTCGCCGATGCCCGCTAAGCCCTCCACGAGCGCGCGCTTGCAGCCGGAAAGCCTGCCGACGAGTTCTCTTTGGGTCCGGTAGCAGATCCTCGCCGCCTCCAGCATCCCCAGCGTGGCCGGGGCGTTGCTCGTCCCCGACCTCAGTCCGCCTTCCTGCCCGCCGCCCATGAACAGGGGCGCGACGCGCACGCCTTCGCGCACGTACAGCGCGCCGGCGCCCTTGGGCCCGTGGAACTTGTGGGCGCTCACCGCGTACAGGTCGATTGGGCAGACGCTCAGGTTAGGCGTGAGGCGCCCGTACGCCTGCACGCCGTCGCAGTGCACCAGCGCCCGCGGGCAGTGTTTTTTGGTCAGTTCGCTCAGGGCGAGGATGTCGTTGATGGCGCCCACTTCGTTGTTCACGTGCATGAAGCTCACGAGGCAGGTGTCCGCCCTCAGCGCGTTTTTCAGCGTGTCGGGCCGCAGCGCCCCGTGCGCGTCGACGGGGAGCCACGTCACTTCGTACCCGTTTTCTTCGAGCGTGTGGAACACGCCCGCCACCGACGCGTGCTCGACCGTTGTCGTTACGACGTGTCTGTCCCTCCCGCGCATGGCGCTGAGGGCACCGAATACCGCGAGGTTGTTGGCCTCGGTGCCGCCGGAGGTGAACACGAGTTTGCCGGTGTCCGCCTTTAGCGTGCGCAGCATCTGCGCGCGTCCCTTTTCGATCCGCGTGTGCAGCTGCACGGCCGGCGAATAAGCGGCCGCCGGGTTGAAAAAGTCTTCCCTTAGCGCGCGGTCCACTGCGTCCGCCGCTTCGCCGAACGGTTTGGTGGTCGCGCTGTTATCCAGATAGATCATCGTTTTTTCGTCTTTCGCCTCTTTGTTACTGTAAATTGCTGATGTCCATGATGGTCACGACCAGCGTGACCTCGGTCCCGTTGCGCCACAGGGTGATCGTGGCCTTGTCTCCGATCTTCTTGGCCAGCAGCCGCTGCGTAAAATCCTCAAGGTCCACGACCGGCTTGTTGTCCAGCTTGGTGATGATGTCACCGGCGCGCACGCCGGCCCTGTAGGCCGAACCCATGATGTTCGCGTCGTCTACGTAGATGCCCTGGGGCACGTCATAGGCCTCGGCCGTTTTCTTGTCGATCTCATAACAGGATATGCCAATTCCCGCGCGCGTGACCCTTCCCTTTTCGATGAGTTCGTTGATGATGGGGCGCGCTTCGTTGATCGGGATGGCGAACCCGATGCCCTCGGCCGAGATCGTGCGCCCGTATTCGTCCACGCCGGCGACGGCTGTCTTCTGCGTGTTGATGCCGATGACCTGCCCCTTCGAATCGACCAGCGGCCCGCCGCTGTTCCCGGGGTTGATCGCCGCGTCTGTCTGCAGCAGGTTCATAAACGTGCTGCCCACCCGCATCTTTCGCTCCGTGGCGCTGATGATCCCCGTCGTCACCGTGCCCGCGAGCTCGTTCCCCAGCGGGTTCCCGATCGCGACGGCCAGTTCGCCGACCTGTACCTTGGACGAATCGCCCAGAGGCGCGACGGGCAGGGTCTGGCCCTGCACCTGCAAAACGGCAAGGTCCGTCGTCGCGTCCTGTCCTATGAGCTGCGCGGAGAGTTCCTTCCCGCCCGGCAACAGGACCGTGAAGGCCGTTCCGCCCTCCACCACGTGCTGGTTGGTCACGATGTGGCCCTTTTCCGTCACGACGAAGCCGGATCCGGCGTACTGCGACTCCCGCATGTCCCCGCCGAAGACCCCGGCATCGGGCGTGATCTTGCGCGTGCTGGTGACGCCCACCACGCTTGGCCCGATCGCCTTTGCGATATCCACGACCGGGTTCTTGACGGATATGTTCGCCTGCGCGTTTCCGCCCGGTTCCGCCAGCGAGGGCGTAGATGTGGGCAGCGCCTCGTCGCCCCGGTTCTGCCCCATCATGGGGATGACGACCGCCAGGCCGACGACCGCGACCACGAGAACGACGGCAATCACGGCGGTCACCGTCCATGCGGTGCGCCTGCGCCGGGCCTTTTGCTCGCTCACGTCACGGTAATCATTGAAATCCCGCATTTCCTATTCCTCCAATCATCTCCGCACGGCGGCGTCGCCGTCGCACACGACTCTCACGCCCCTGTCCAGCAACAGCTGCGTGAAGACGCCGTTTCCCCCGCGTTTCGTGTCGCCGAAGCTTCCGTCATATATTGTACCATAACCGCACGACGGGCTGTTACTCTTTACCAGCGCGCTATGGGCCCCGCACCGTTTGCAGATCTCCATCGCCTTTTTTGCGCCCGTAAGAAACGCCTGCGTCCGGTCGCGCCCTTCGGCGTCCAGCACCTTCGCCGTCGAGTTCCACACGTCCGCGCCCGTCCCTCCGACGATCTCGCTGGGCGCGCGCGGCGCTTCGAGGCCGCCGAGCGTTTCGGGGCACACGGGCACGACGTCGGCCCTCTTCTTCAGTTCCTCGACGGCCGGATCGTAGCAGTGCCCGCCGTCGTACCTGCAGCGTTCTCCCAGCAGGCAGGCGCTCACCAGCCAGACGGGCCTCATTTGAGCTCCACCACCGTCACCCCCGCGTCGCCCTCGCCGTAGTTCCCCAGCCTGAAGCGCTTCACGTGCGGGTGCGCGCTAAGGTTTTTGTGCACCCCGGCGCGCAGCGCGCCCGTGCCCTTGCCGTGTATGATGGAGACCTCGCTCAATCCCGTGAGCACCACATCGTCGAGGTACCTGTCGATGTTCATGACCGCTTCCTCCACGGTCTGGCCGCGCACGTCGATCTCGTTGGACAGGGCCTTTATCCTCAGCCCCTCCCTGCGCACGGCGGCGTCCGGCTCCGGGGCCGGTTCCGTCTCCCTCCTGACCCGGGAAACGTGCACGGTCAGCTTCATCACGCCCGCCTGCACCAGCAGTTCGCCCTTCGCGTCGGGCAAAGTGAGCACGGTCGCCCTTAGATTGTGCCCAATAAGCGAGATCGTCTCCCCGATTTTCAGATCTTTCGGCGGGGGCGCGAGCGCGCCTTCGCGCTCCTCCAAAAAACCGGCCGTTTTTTTCTCCTGCGCGCGGAGGGCGTCCCGCGCCGACTGTATCTCCTTTTCGAGGGCGGCTTCCCGCGTAGAGGCCGCCGCCTGGCGCAGCTCTTTTATCACGCGCTCTGTTTCGGCCCGCGCGTCCTGCACGATCTCCCGCGCGCTCTCGCCCGCCTTATTGAGCATGGCTTCCCGCTTCGTTTCCGCCTTTTCGAGCTTTTCCCCGGCTTCTTTCAGCAGGGCTCTGGCCTGCTCCCGCTCCTGTTTCGCCGTTTCCAGCTCCCGTCCGGTCTCGTTCAGCCGGGCGCGCGCCTCCGCGAGAATCGCTTCGAAATCCAGCTTTTCGCGCGACATATACCCGCGCGCCTTCTGCACCAGCGCGTCGTCGAGGCCGAGGCGCCTGGATATCTCCAGCGCGTTGCTCTGCCCGGGAACCCCCATCAGCACGCGGAACGTGGGCCTGAGCGTCTCCATGTCGAACTCCATCGAGGCGTTGTCCAGCCCCGGCGTCTCCATCGCGAACGCCTTGAGCTCGCCGTAGTGGGTGGTTGCCAGCACCGTAGCGCCCTTTTCGCGCAGGCCGTCGAGTATGGCCATCGCCAGCGCCGCCCCTTCGGACGGGTCGGTCCCCGCGCCCAGCTCGTCGATCAGCACGAGCGAGTCGGGCGTGACGTGCGAGAGGATGCCGACGATGTTGGTCATATGGGAGGAAAAGGTCGAGAGCGACTGCTCGATGCTCTGCTCGTCCCCGATGTCCGCGAACACGCCGTCGTAAACCGGGAGCTTCGCGCCCCAGGCCGCGCCGATGTGAAGGCCCGACTGCGCCATCACCGCCATCAGGCCTACGGTCTTTAATGTGACCGTCTTCCCGCCGGTGTTGGGGCCTGTGATGATGAGCCCGAACTTGCCGCTCTCGAGCCGGATGTCTATGGGCACTACCCTGTCTTCTGCGATCAGCGGGTGGCGCGCTTGGTTGATCGCGATCTCCCCGTCTTCGCTCATGACGGGCCGTACCCCCCGCATCCTGCCCGACAGCGCCGCCCTCGCGAACACGACGTCCATGCGCACGAGTATGTCGATGTTGCCCGACAGGTCGTCCGCGATCGGCGCGACCAGCCCGGTGAGTTCCTCGAGGATGCGGTCGATCTCGGCCTCCTCCTCGGCCTGGAGCTGCCGTATGCTGTTGTTGATCTCGACGACGGCCATCGGTTCGATGAAAAGGGTCTGCCCGCTCGCCGAATGGTCGTGGATCAGCCCGGGCACCTGCGACCTGTTTTCCTGCTTCACCGGCACGACGTAGCGGCCGCCGCGAATGGTGATGATCGCCTCCTGCAGGTATTTCTGGGCCCTGGCCGACTGCACGATATCGCTGAGCTTCTCGCGCACGCGGGCGTTCTCCCTGCGGATGTTCCTGCGTATCGCAAAGAGCGCGGCCGAGGCGTTGTCCGCCATCTCGTCCTCGCTTTGAATGCAGGCATGGATGCGCTTTTCCAGCGAGTGGTCCTCGTAAAGCTGCGCCGCCTGCCTGCTCAGGACGTCCCCTTCAATGACGTTTTCGGCTGCGAGCGCGCGCCTGAGCACGCGCGAGGCGCGGAGCACGCCGGCCACATCCAGCAGCTCGCGCATCGAGAGCATCGCGCCGACGCGGCTGCGTTTCAGCGCCCCGCCCGCGTCGGAAAAGGCGGTGACCGGATGGGCTTCGAGGGCCGCGAGATAGCTTTCCGCTTCCTGCGTCTCGTCCTGCAGCAGGCGCACGCCTTCGGCCTCCGTAAGAGGCCGAAGCTTCAGGGCGCGCTCCCTGCCCGGCTCGGACACGCAGCAGCCGGCGAGCATGGCGAGTATCTTGTCGAATTCCAGGAGTCTGAGCACTCTTTCCTGCATGTTGCTTCCCAGTCCATTCAAAAACTGTATTCAAAAAGAGCAGCGAAACATCTTGCTGCTCTGGCGGTCATGGGCGCCTAGGTAGCGCTTCAGTCCCTGCGCGTGCCCCCGGTCGTCTTCTTGTCGGGCGGCGTCGGCTTGGGCGCGTTCTTGGCCATCGGCACGACCTGCAGCGGCTTGCCCGAACGCTTCAGGGTTTCGAGCTCCTCACGAAGCTTCTTCGTTTCGTTCCTGAGCCGTTCCGCTTCGTCGAGGAGCTTGAGATGTTCGTCCGCGATGTTGATGGCGGTGAGCATCGCGAGCATCGTGTCGCTCACGCTCACCATGTTGTCCATGATCTCCTTCATCGTGCGGTCCACGAAAATGGCGACGCGGTGTATGTATTCCGTGCTTTCCTCACCCATCAGCGTGTACTCGTGATGCCCGATGTTCACGATGGTCTTATTCTTCGCCACACACCGCACCCCCATACGCATTTTTATACGTAACCGTTGTTACAATTATAATAGAACTCCTGTGAACATACAAGGGAGGCGGTGGGGATTTTTCCCAGCACCGCCTTTTCGCTTGGTCTTTTTGAGGCCGGCCGGTCAGCGAAGCTGCGCGCCGAATTCCTTCTTTGCGCGTTTTACGATCCTTTCGAGCACGGCCGAGGCCTCCTCGTCGGTGAGCGTGCGGTCGGGCGCGCGAAGGACCAGCGCGAACGCGACGCTCTTTTTGCCCTCTCCGACCTGCTCGCCCGTATACACATCGAACGGTTCGACACTTTCCACCAGCGCGCCGCCCGTCTCCTTCATCATCGCGGCGACCCTGCCCGCAGGCCGGTCACGGTCCATCACCAGGGCCAGGTCGCGCTCGACGGCCGGGTACCTGGGAAGCGGCGCAGACGTGACGCCCTCCGCCGCCGCGCCGGCCAGCACGGCAAAGTCGAGTTCGGCCACGTACACGCGCGGGACGCCGAAGTTCTCGCAGACGTCCGGATGCAGGCATCCGATGTAGCCCACCCGCGCGCCGCCGGCCGTGACATACGCCTTCTGCCCCGGGTGCAGGTAGCCGGGGCCGCCCTCAATAAAACCGGGCGCACCGATGTTCAGGCAGGCCGCGAGGGACTCGATCGCGCCCTTGAGCGAGAAAAAGTCTTCGCCGCGGCCGCAGAGGGCCAGGCACAGCGCCTGTTTCTCCTCGGGCAGTTCCGCGAGCGGCAGGGCTTTCGGAAGGAACACGGTTCCCAGCTCGAAGAGCCGAAGGCCGCTGTTCTTCCTCGAGAGGTTCAGCGCGACGGCGGCGAGCATGGCGGGGAGCATCGTGGTGCGCATCAGGCTCTGGTCCTCTCCGAACGGGTTTTTAAGCTTTACGCACGAGCGCAGCGGGTCGTCCTCTTCGAGGTTGAGCGCGTCGAGTTCCCGCGGGCTCATGAACGAGTAGGTCATCGTCTCGAAAAAGCCGAGGGCGCACAGCCGTTCCTTCGCCCGGTCGGTCAGCACCTCCTGAGCGTCCAGGCCGCCCACCTGCAGGTCGCCCTGCATGAGGGTCATGGGGATGTTGTCGTAACCGTACATGCGCGCGACCTCCTCGGCGATGTCGCAGGCGCGCTGGATGTCCTGCCTGTGCGGCGGAACGTTGCAGATGAGCGTCTTCGCGTCCTGCACGATGCTGGGGATGAACGTCCTTTTGAGCAGCATCGCCATCTTCCGCGCCGTGAGCTCGAGCCCGAGCAGCGAATTGACGATGGGCACGGAGACGACCTTCGTGCGCTCCTTGGGGATTGCGGCCGAGACGTCGACGGCCCCGCGCACCACGTCGCCGGCGCCGAGCATGTCGATGAGTTGCGCCGCCCGCTCGAGGGCGGCGGCGGTATTGCCGGGCTCCACGCCCTTGATGAAGCGCGCGGCCGATTCGGTGTTCAGGCCGAGCGCCCTGGACGTCGCGCGCACGCTCGCCGACTGGAAGCAGGCGGACTCGAGCACGATGTCGCGCGTTTCCTTCGAGATCTCCGAATTCTGGCCGCCCATCACGCCCGCTATGCCGATGGGGCCACGGGGGTCGGTGATTAAAAGCATGTCTTCTGTAAGCTCGCGCAGCTTGCCGTCCAGCGTTGTGATGGTTTCCCCCGCTTCGGCCGGGCGCACGATGATCGCGTTTTCGTGCACGCACGCGAGGTCGAAGGCGTGCATGGGCTGCCCCATTTCGAGCATGACGTAGTTGGTCACGTCGACGATGTTGTTTATGGGGCGCACGCCCGCCTGCGCGAGGCGTTTCCTCATCCACGCGGGCGACGGGCCGATGCGCACGTTTTTCACGACGCGCGCCATGTACCGCGGGCAGAGGCCGGCGTCGGCCACCTCCACATGAAGCGGCATCCCTTCGTCCACCGTGCGACCGACGCAAACCTCGGGCAGGCACAGGTCCGTTTCCAGCGCCGAAGCCGTTTCGCGCGCGATGCCGATGATGCTCTGGCGGTCCGGCCTGTTTGCGTATACCTCGAAATCTACGACCACGCCGCCGACCCCGAGCGCGTCCATGATATCGAGCCCGGGCTCCGTGTCCTCCGGCAGAATAAGGATGCCGTCCACGCCCGCGCCCGGCGCGTCCTCCTCGGTAAGCCCGAGTTCCGCGCCGGAACAGAGCATCCCCTCGGATACGACGCCCCGCATCTTCCCTTTTTTGATCACGGTCCCGCCCGCCAGCCGCGCCCCGTGCAGGGCGACGGGCACGACGGCCCCGGCGGCGACGTTGGGGGCCGCGGTGATCACCTGCACCGTCCTGTCCCCGACATCGGCCCGGCAGACCAGCAGCCTGTCCGCGTCCGGGTGTTTGTCCACGGCGGCGAGTTTCCCGGTCACGACGCCGCTGATGCCGGCCCCGATCTCATGCACGCCCTCCACGCCCACACCGCACATGGTCATGCGCTCGAGGTACTCCTCGAGGCCGACGTTGATGTGTGTATATTCCTTCAGCCAGTCCAGAGGCACCAGCATTCGTTCATTCCTCCTTATTGCGCGCCCCTGAACTGCTTCAGGAAGCGGACGTCGTTTTCAAACAGCAAGCGTATGTCGTGGATGCCGTAGCGGATGTTGGCGATGCGGTCCAGCCCCAGCCCGAACGCGAAGCCCTGGAATTCGCCCGTGTCCAGGCCCACGTTCTCCAGCACGCGCGGGTGCACCATGCCGCAGCCCAGTATCTCGATCCAGCCCGTGCCCTTGCACACGCGGCACCCCTCGCCCGAGCAGACCGCGCAGGTGGCGTCGACTTCCGCGCTCGGTTCCGTGAACGGGAAATACCCCGGCCGAAAGCGCGTCTTCGTCTGCTGGCCGTAGAGTTTCTTCACGAACACGTCCAGCACGCCTTTGAGGTCCCCGAGCGTGATCCCTCGGTCGACGACGAGGCCCTCGACCTGGTTGAATATCGGCGAATGCGTGGCGTCCACGTCGTCGGAACGGTAGACGCGGCCGGGGATGATGACGCGCACCGGAGGTTTCTGTTTGAGCAGCACGCGGATCTGCCCCGGCGAGGTCTGCGTGCGCAGCACGATGTCGTCGGCGACGTAGAAAGTGTCCTGCGCGTCCCGCGCCGGGTGGTCCTTCGGGATGTTGAGCAGGTCGAAGTTGTATTTTTCATATTCTATCTCGGGGCTGCGATGCACGGTGAATCCCATCCCCGTGAAAATGTCCCTGACCCCCCTGTACGTGATGGTGAGCGGGTGCAGGTTCCCCACCTCGCGCGCGCGTCCGGGCATCGTGATGTCCACGCGCTCGTCAGCCAGCCTCTTAGCCCGCTCGGCCGCGGCCAGAGTGCCGAGGCGCGCTAAGAGGCTGCCTTCCAGCGCGGCGCGGACCTCGTTTACGAGCCGGCCTGCCTTCGGACGCTCTTTTTCGGGAAGGCCGCCCACTTCCCTGAGCATAAGCGTGAGCGCGCCTTTCTTGCCGAGGTAATGTACGCGCAGCGCTTCGACCCCGGCCACGCTGGACGCGTTGCCGATCGCTTCTTCCGCCTGGTTTTTCAGCTTTTTCAGGCGATCCCTCATGCCGATTCCCCTTTCTCGGTACTAAAAATAAATGCCCCCGCCGCAATGGGGCGAAGGCGCTGCTTCACGGTGCCACCCAAATTATACACGGGCGCTCTCGGCGCCGCCGTGCACATCTTTACCTGCGCGGTTAACGGTGCGCGATTCCGGGCCCGCCTAATCGGCCGTGGCGCCTTTGAGCGGACCGGCTCCGGGGCGAACGGGTGCTCTGCGGCGAAGAGGCGGCTCCCAGCCATCAGGCGCGCCCTCTCTGACCTTCGCGTACTGCAAAGACTTTTGCCCTTTCACGGCCTGTCTTTTTTCGCACTACATTATAGCATCTGCGGCCGCGGTTGACAAGCTTCCAGGACAAACCTCAGGTTGCCTCGGGTTCCCTTACAGGGTGAAACTTAGGGATTAACGCTCCGCTACGTTTCTCGGTTTGGACAGCCGGTGATTGCGGCTTCCAAAAGCACGTTTTCATTCCGGCTTCTGTTTTCGGGCAAGCGGGTCAGTCGCCGAGCCTTTCCCTCTGCAGCGCGTAGAGCAGCACGCCCGCGGCCACGCCCGCGTTGAGCGACTCGGTCCTCCCGGCCATGGGGACGCGCAGCAGGTGCGTCGCGCACGCCTTCGTCTCTTCCGAGACGCCGCTCGATTCGTTGCCGATCACCAGGACGAACTTACCTGGAAGGGGCGCCAGGCAAAACACGTTTTCCCCGTCCGTCGCGCCCGCGGCGACGGCGTACCCCGCCCGCCTGCAGCCGTTCAGGAAAGCGCAGAAGTCGTCCGCTTCGTACAGCTTCACGCGGAGCGCCGATCCCGCCGCGCTGCGCACCGCCTTGGGGGAGAAAGGCTCGCAGCAGCCGGGCGAGAGGACGACGGCGCCCGCGCCGGCCGCCTCCGCCGTCCTGAGGATCGTGCCCATGTTTCCGGGATCCTGCACGCGTTCGAGCGCGACGACCGCCCCGGGCAGCCTGTTTGCGTCGGGGAGCGCGAGGTCGGGCACGCGGACGGCCGCGAGGATCCCCTGCGGCGCTTCCACGCCCGACACGGACGCAAACGCCCTGCCGCCCAGCACATGTACGGGCACACCGGCCCTCTCGGCCTGCGCGATGCCCTCTCTGACCGAAGGGGACTCTTTTTCGCTCTCCGCCACCGCGATGCTGTGCAGGGCGGCGCCCGCGCATAAAGCCTCGAGCACCGGTTTCACGCCCTCGGCGAGGAAAAGGCCTTCCCTCTCGCGCCCCTTCTTGGCGTGCAGGCTCCTGAGCATCCGCACGTACGGGTTGCCGGTGCTGGTGATGACCATCGTTTTCCACCCGCCTTCTCTTGCCCAGCGCATACTCCATGGCTGCCGTTTTCGAATGGTTGCGGCACCTCATACCGCCGAGATAACCTGACGATTGTGGGCCATAGCCCCGGAAATTACAACGTTTCGGGAATGAAAGTGGGGGGCCGAGCCCCCCTATGCCTCTATGGACGTTTTAATTGGAGCCTATGCCTTGAGCTTCGCCTTGGCCACGTCGGCGAGCCTGGTGAAGGCGCCGGCGTCGTTGACGGCCATCTCCGCGAGCATCTTGCGGTTCACTTCGACGCCCGCGAGCCTGAGGCCGTTGATGAGGCGGCTGTAGCTTATGTCGTTCATGCGGGCGGCCGCGTTGATGCGCTGGATCCACAGCCGCCTGAAGTCGCGCTTCCTGCGCTTTCTTCCGATGTACGCGTAGCGGAGCGATTTCATCACGGCCTGGTTCGCCGCGCGGTACTGCTTGCTCTTCGCCCCGAAATAGCCCTTTGCCAGCTTCAATATCTTCCTGCGCTTCTTGGCGGCGCCCACTGCCCTTTTTATCCTGGCCATTGCTCTTCTTCCTCCCTTAGCTGTATGCCTGTAATCGCCGCCCCTACTTATAGGGGATCAGCGTTCTAATATTCTTTTGTTCCTGGTCCGCGACGTACGTGTTCTTCCTCAGGTTGCGCTTGCGCTTGGCCGACTTCTTGTTGAGGATATGGCTCGTATACGCCTGCGACCTCTTGACCCTGCCGGACTTTGTCACGTTGAACCGTTTCGCGGCGCCCCTGTGCGTCTTTATTTTGGGCATTTTTTCGTTTTCTCCTCTCGTGCTTGGTTATTTGGCCACGTTCGGCGCCAGGATCATGAACATGTTCCGCCCTTCCATCTTGGGCTGGCGCTCGATATGGCCTACGTCCTCGACCGATTTGAAGAAGTTTTTCATCACTTCCAGGCCCAGCGAACTGTGGCTGACCTGCCGGCCGCGGAACCGGATGGACACTTTTACCTTGTCACCGGATAGAAGGAACTTGCGCGCGTTCTTCGATTTCACGTCCAGGTCGTGCTGGTCGATGGTCGCGGAAAGGCGCACTTCCTTGAGGCTGACGATCTTCTGGTTCTTCTTGGCTTCCTTATGCTTTTTCAAAAGCTCGAAACGGTACTTGCCGTAGTCCATGACCTTGCAGACGGGGGGCTTGCCCTGCGGCGCGATGCACACGAGGTCAAGCTGCTTTTGTTCAGCTATGTCCATCGCCTTGCTGGTCGGTAAGATCCCCATCTGTTCGCCGTTTTCGTCGATCAGGCGGACTTCCCTGGCCACGATCTGCTCGTTAATCAAAAGATCGACGTTAATACCCAACACCTCCGGTTAAAGAATAAAAAAGTGGATGGCATCCGCCATCCACTCGCTCAATCCGATATCCACGTTCGCCGCGTTCCCGGACCGACCTTTTTGGCTCTGGCGCCGCAAGGTGAGAAGTGAACAGCTTCTGCTTGTTTACTATCATACCAGCAATTCCGGCCGGCATCAAGGTTTTTTTGGGAACCGGCGCTTTTTTTCTCGCTTTCCGGCCTCTTTTAAAGCTTTTTCGTCCGAATTTCTTCGCAAAGCTTCTCGGCGAAGTCCTCCGCCGCCATGGCGCCCAGGTCGCCTTCGCTGCGCGACCGCACGGACACCGTGCCGTTTTCGACTTCCTTGTCCCCGATCACCAGCATGTACGGGATGCGCTGGCCCTGCGCCTCCCTGATCTTGAACCCGATCTTCTCGTTGCGCAGGTCGGTCCCGGAGCGAAGGCCCGCCTCTTTGAGCCTTTCATCGATCTCCATGGCGCGCGCGTCGCAGCGGTCGGTGATGGTGAGCACGCGCACCTGCACCGGCGCGAGCCAGGCCGGGAACGCGCCCGCGAAATGCTCGGTGAGTATGCCGATGAACCGTTCGATGGAACCGAATATCACGCGGTGGATCATCACCGGGCGGTGTTTCTCGCCGTCGGCGCCCACGTAGGTCAGTTCGAACCGCTCGGGCATCTGGAAGTCGAGCTGGATCGTGCCGCACTGCCAGGTCCTGCCGATGGAGTCCTCGAGGTGGAAGTCGATCTTCGGGCCGTAGAACGCGCCGTCCCCCGGGTTGACCTTGTAGGACAGGCCGCTTTTCTCGAGCGCTTCCCGAAGAGCGTTCGTCGCCGTTTCCCAGCCCTCGTCGCTCCCCATCGACTTTTCGGGGCGCGTGGAAAGCTCGACGTGGAATTTGAACCCGAAGATGCCGTATACGTAGCGCGTCAGGTCGATCACGCCCATGATCTCGTCTATCATCTGCTCCCTGGTCATGAAGATATGCGCGTCGTCCTGCGTGAAACAGCGCACGCGCATCAGCCCGTGCAGCGCGCCCGAAAGCTCGTGCCGGTGGACTAGCCCCAGTTCGCCCATGCGGATAGGCAGGTCCCTGTAGGAATGGATCCTGCGTTCATACACGAGCATCCCGCCCGCGCAGTTCATCGGTTTGATGGCAAAATCCTGCTCGTCGATGCGCGTGGTGTACATGTTCTGCCCGTAGAACCCCCAGTGCCCCGAACGCTCCCACAGGTCCCGGCTGAGGATGACAGGGGTCTGGATCTCCTCGTACCCGCGCCTGACGTGTTCTTCCCGCCAGAAGTCGATGAGCGTGTTCTTGATGATCATCCCTTTGGGATAGAAGAACGGGAACCCCGGGCCCTCGTCCATCAGGTTGAACAGGTCCAGCTCGCGCCCGAGCTTGCGGTGGTCGCGCTTCTTCGCCTCTTCGAGCCGATGGAGGTAGTCGTCGAGGTCCGACTTCTTCTCGAAAGCCGTGCCGTATATACGCTGGAGCATCTTGTTCTTCTCGTCGCCGCGCCAGTACGCCCCGGCCACGCTCAAAAGCTTGATCTTCCTCACCTTCCCCGTGGACGGCACGTGCGGCCCGGCGCAGAGGTCGACGAATTCGCCCTGCCGGTAAAACGAGATCGCGGCTTCCTCGGGCAGGTCCTCTATGAGTTCCGCCTTGTACGTTTCTCCCTGGCCGCGCACGAATTCCAGCGCCTCGGCGCGCGGCATCTCAAACCGTTCGAGTGGGAGGTCCGCCTTGACGATCCTGTCCATCTCGGCTTCTATCGCGGCAAAATCCTCCTCCGACAGGCGTTTATCCGTGTCGAAATCGTAGTAAAATCCGTTGTCTATCGCGGGGCCGATCGCCAAAACCGTGCCGGGGAACAGGCGTTTCACCGCCTGCGCCATGATATGCGACGCGGTATGGCGGAGCGCGTGGCGCCCCTCGTCGTCCGCGAACGTGTGGAACCGTACGCTCGCGTCCTCTTCAAGCGGGGTGCAAAGGTCCGCCGTCTTTCCGTTCACGCTGGCGGACAACGCGTTTTTGTAGAGTTTCTGGCCCAGGCTTTTCGCGACGTCGATGAGTCTCGTCCCTTTTTCGTATTCGCGGCTGGTGCCGTCCGGGAAGGTAACGATCACGTTGTTTTCCTCCTTATGTATAAATTCAAATCCTCTCTGCCGGCAAACCTCCCGGCTTGCCGGCAGCGGTGTGCCGGTCAAAGGATGCTGCCCGGTCCCCGGGGTTTGGCCTACATCCGAAAAATAAAAAAGGTTTCCACTTCCATAGGGACGGGAAACTGCTTCCCGCGGTCCCACCCTGGTTGTCGAAACCGCTCGATTCTGCTCTACGGGGCTACCCCTCGCCGTTTTTTCACGCAGCCGGTAAGCGCGTGTGCGCTTGTCCGGGCGCGCTCGCAGCCCCTTTCCCTTATCAGGGGCGCGCCCTCTCTTGGGTGCGCTTCACACGCCGTTTGTGCTCCGTATCGCGGCGCTATTCTTTATTTTTCGTTCATTTTACTGCATCGCCGCGTTCTTGTCAATACGGCGGCCGGCCGGGCGGCTCCCACGTTTCCTAGCATTTGCCACGTGATAAATCCACGCCAAAATCCATACTACGTCCAGAAGGGTCAATTTTTTCAGCGTAAGGAGCGGTTTGTTTGTTAGAATTCGTCGTCACGTCCGAACAGAGATTCCGCAACAGCTGGGGGATGCTCGTCAAGGAAATGAACGGACTGGGCAACGTATGCGCCGGAGGCGTCGAGAGCCGGGAAGAGCCGTGCAAACTGTGTTTCTCGCTCAAAGACCAAAGCGGGCTTCATGAGGCGTGCACCCCGGTCGCCGCCTTCGCCCTCTCGGTCGTCGCGCCGTCGATCATCGCCTCGGACGTTCGCGCTTCCTCTACAAACGGCCTGGCGGCCGGCCTCGAACCGGCCACCGTCGAAGCGATCGCGAAAGCGGGCGCCCTGCGCCACACGCGCTGGCTGGAAATCACGTCCGGGCGCATTGCCCAGAGCCTGATGGAGAACCCGGCGCTGAGCATCGAAGGCTTCCTCCGGTTCCGCATGCGCGACCTGCTGGACACGCTCCAGAACGAACTCGTCAGCCTGCTCGGGGCCCTCAACATAGAGGAGGAATACCGCCATTTCATCCGGCTGCTCAAACGCTACGCGGCCGTCAACCGGAAGGAGACCGAAACGCTCACGATCCGTTTCTGCCGCGACGGCGCCTACACACTGCTCACGACGGGCGGACGCCGCCTGCTGTCCGTGCCGCGGCTCCTGGACGCGCACGAGTCGGGCAACATGCTCATCACGCTTTTGGACTCGATCTCTCCGGGCAGGGTCGTGGTCCTGGGCAGCGCCCAGCTTCCCGAAAGCGTACGCCAAACGATCAGCGACATGTTCGGCGACCGCGCGCGCTTCGAATCATGAAAGCGCGCCGTCTGCCCACCGCTTAAACGCCGCGTACAGGTACAGCGACCCGCACACGACGGTGTCCGAACCCCCGGTAAGGGCCATCCCCTCCTCCACCGTTTCGGCCGAAACCGCCTCGCATCCCGCGCCGAGCATATGGGAAAGCAGTTCTTCGGCTTCCATCGCGCGCGGGTTGCCCGGCACACTCAGCGCGACGAAGCGCCGCGCGACGTCCCTGAGCGCCCCTACCATCCCGATAGCGTCCTTGTCCCGCATCAGCGCCATCACGACCGTCATTTTCCTGCCCGGGCAATACCGCGCGAGGCTGTAGGCCAGCGCCTTCGCGCACTGCACGTTGTGCGCCCCGTCGAACAGTAAAAGCGGGTCCTTTCGGAATACCTCCATGCGCCCCCTGTGGCGCGCCTTCCCGATGCCCCGCACCACGGCCCCGTCCGGGACGGGGATGCCGGAGTCCCGCCGCAGGACTTCGAGCGCGTCCAGCGCCGCCGCCGCGTTCACGGCCTGGTGCCAGCCGGAGAGCCCCGCTAAGACGCCTTTCCAGTTCCTGTATTCAAACCTCTCGTTAAACCCCTCGTACCCGCGTGACCTTATGGCCTTTTCGTCGGTGAGCGTCAGGCGGCACCGCTTTTCTTCGCAGACGGCCTCAACGACCTCGAGCGCCTCGCGCGGCTGCGGCGCGCAGACCACCGGCACGCCGTCCTTGATGATCCCCGCTTTTTCGGCCGCGATCTGCTTTATCGAATGCCCCAGATGCTCCTGGTGGTCCGGCGCGACGGGCATGATAACCGTCAAAAGCGGCTTTTTGCAGATGTTGGTGGCGTCGAGCCGCCCGCCCAGCCCCGTTTCCAGCAGGACGACGTCGCAGCCGGATGCCTGAAAATGCAGCAGCGCGGCGGCGGCGGAGACCTCGAAACGGCTGGGCGCCTCGCCGAGCTTCAGGCGCACCGCGTCCGCCGCTGGCGCGATCTTTTCCGCCAGCGCGTTGAGTTCCTCCGTACCGATCTCCCTGCCCGAGACGGTGATGCGCTCGTTCACCCGCAGCAGTTCGGGCGAAACGAATTTCCCCACCCTGTACCCGGCTTCACCAAGGACGGCGTCGAGATACGCGCAGAGCGAACCCTTCCCGTTGGTCCCCGCGACGTGGACGACCCTCAGGCCGTCCTGCGGGTCCCCCAGAAGCCGCGCGAGGGCCAACATGCGTTCGAGTCCCAGCCGGGGAAATCGCTGGAACTCGCCGAGGTAAGCAGCAAAATCCATCGTTGTCCTCATATGACCTCGTTTTTGGCTATGAAGCCGTCCATGTACTTAAACACCAGGAACAGCAAAACGGTCTGTATGGCCAATGCGATGGTGTAGGGCACGATGTTCGCGCCGAAGAACCCCCAGTACGTGCCGGGCAGGATCACCGTGTACCACATCGGGATCGTGGTGCTGTTGAGGATGTAGATGATGAACGAGCACAGGGCCGTTTTCGATAGCGTCTTCAGCGCGGCGGCACGTTTCGCCTTCAAAGTGATCGCGCCCGTCGCGTCGGGCTCCGGCGCGAACACGCGCGTTTTTTTATAGAAGAACAGGCCGTAGAGCACCGCGCGCGCGGCCCCGGTCAGCGCGAACCCGACGAAGTAGGTCATCCCCTGCGGGAAAAGGACGAACCCCGCCAAGTCCGAAAGCATCGCCGTAACGCCCGCGAGCACCGGCCCGAGCATGCTCGCGGCCACCGACATGGCCAGGAACCCGAACGTAATCGGCGTCCCCATCATGCGAAACGGCCGGCTAAGGAGGATGTCCAGCGCGATGAACACCCCGATGTACACGATTACCTTCGTATACGAGATTTTTTTCATGAAAATATCCGCCTCCTCCCAATAATCAGCACTGGCTACACTGGCGGGCGGACTCAAAAAAACGGTGTACTTCTCCAGCACACCGCACTTTTGCATCGGGCCTCTCGCCGTCAAAAGCGATGGACCCTTGCCGCGGCAGCGGAATGCGGCATACGCATCGCAAACCCCCAACGGGTTTTTCGTACGGCGAGCAACTTCCCGTCCCGCCGTCACTTAACGCACATACGCCTACTCTGCCATTATGCTTTAGCCATTATACAACATGCGCACCGCCTGCGCAATTCAAAGGCAAAAAATTATATTCATACGGCGGAATCATGTTATTTCCCGTACGATTCCGGTTATATATACGATGAGGGACGCCGTTTGGCGACGGACGCCGCCTCGAATTCGATTCTATGTCCCCCCATAGAACGAAGGCATCAACCCCCCATATTGATGCAGCGCAGAGGGACGAAGCGTTTTCGCTTCGTCCCTCTGCGTCGTGGCGCGACGACGCCGGACTTTTGTTTGCGCCGGTTCGCCGGCCGGTTCAATCCGCGTATTGCGGCGTTTTTTACACGCGCGCGAAAAACCCGTCGTCCCACCGTGTCCGTTATGGTAAAATAAGGTACCAAATGCCCGTGCGCCGGCGGCAGGCCGCAGACGATACGGACCCGCGACCTGTTTCGCGCAAAGCGACAGCACACGGCGCAACAAGTAAGGAAAAGGAAGTGTGTTCATGAAAAGACGGTGGATACTCTGTATGTGTGGTCTTGTCCTACTTTTCGCGCTGGCCTCGTGCGCGCCACCCGCCTGGCCGGCGGTCTCGGGCGGGACCGAGGCGCCGGCGCCATCTCCCGCCACTCAGGCACCCGCGACCCCCGCCGCGACGCCCGCCGCGACCGAAGCCGGGTATAGCATCGGGACCGAGTACTACGACTACGCCGACGACCGTTTCGACATGAAGGCGTCCTACCCGAAGCTTGAGGGCGCCGGGCTCGACGACGTCAACGCCCTGATAAAAACCGCCGCGCTCGAAACGATCAACGAATGGCTGGCCTCCGAAGACGACGGTTCCCGGACGACCATCGAAACGACCGGCGCGGTGACCTACAGCGACCCGGGGTTCATCAGCATCACGTTCACCGAGTATTACGGCAATACGATGGCCGCCCATCCGAGCAGCGTATTTCGCACGCTCAACATCGACCTAGAAAAAAAGGCCGCCGTGCCGGGCGGCAGCCTGCTCGCGGCCGGCGCCGACCTGTACCGGGCGCTGCACGACGCGGCCGGCAGGCAGCTGAGCGCCGCATTCGCCGACGAGATCACTCTGGAAACGATCGAAACGGGCTACGACGCGAACGCCATCTATTTCACCCCGGACAGGGTGGGCTTCAGCATATGGGTCAGCCACGTGCTGGGGGACCACGTGGAACTCACGCTCCCCTACGCCGAAGCGGAGCCTTTCATGACCTCCAGCCCGATATGGGACCGGTTCAAATAGGCCAAACCCGTTCATGGCAAATACTTAGACCCCGCGTTTCAAACGAAACCCGGGGTCCTGTTTTTCGAAACGCTTCAGCGCGTCTTCGTTCCTTCACTTGCTTATTAAAAACATCCCGGCCAGGCACAGCGCGATGCCGGCCAGTTTGGTCGGCGTGAGCGCTTCTTTGTACATCAGCGTCCCTACGAACACCAGCACGATCGCAAGGCCCATGTTGGCGACCAGGGACCCGCTGTTCACGTTCCACCCGGCGCGGTAGGCCTCTATATAACCGAATTCGAGGGCGACGATGGCGAGGCCCAGCGTTATGCTCGTCCAGTTGACGCCTTTTATCTCCCCGAACAGGCCCCTGCCGCCGGCGGTCATATAGAAGAGCAGCACCGAAACGAAAGCGGCCGTCAGATAGGTTATTGTCAGCGTCGCGAACGGGTTGATGCCCTGCGGCGTGGACTTCGTCGCGATGTTGTAGAACGTGTTCGCGGCGATCACGAGGAGGATCGGCCAGGCATAGCCCCACATGGCGCTCACCGCCACCCTTTGCACACGTCGACCCACCCGCGGCAATCCGAATACCTTTCCAGTTCCCCGACGGTCAGTTCGACGGCGCTGGAGCTGCTCCCGCAGGCCGGAAACACCGTTTCGAACCTTTTCAGGGACTCGTCGAGCCAGACAGAGACGCCGTCGCCGGCGGCAAAGGGGCAGACCCCGCCGACATCGTATCCCGTCAGCCGGGTCACCTCGTCGGGCGCGAGCATCTTCGCCTTCGTCCCGAACCGCGCCTTGTATCTCGGGTTGTCGATTTTCGCGTCGCCCGCGGCGACAATCAAAACGGCCTTCCCGTCCACCATGAAGGACAGCGTTTTGGCGATCCGCTGCGGCTCGCAGCCGATCGCCCGGGCGGCCAGTTCGACCGTCGCGCTCGAAACGTCGAATTCGAGTATCCTCTCCGCGATGCCCCACCGCTCAAAACACGCCCTGACCCTCGCTATCGACATGACCATACCTCCCAGCATGAAACATAGCTTATATGAGTATAATGCATGTCCCGCGACGTTTCAAGGAACCAAAGGCCCGGACGCCGGCCAGAAGGCTTACGCTGGACCTTATACGTTTCGACAGGATTTCCGCGTTGACACGGGCCGGCGTTTGCGGTAGAATATATTCGTACGGTATCACTGCACCGTACTAAAGCACGACAGGAGGGGAAACCGTGACCCAGTTGAGCATGCAGACGCCGGAAGGCGTACAGGACTATCTGCCTCTCGAATGCCACAACAAGACCCGGATCGAACGGAAGATGGCGCAGTGCTTCCACCTGAGCGGCTACGAACAGGTGGACCTCCCGACGTTCGAGTATCTGGACGTGTTCGCCACCGGCGTCGGTTCGGTCCGCGCCGAGCAGATGATAAAGTTCGTGGACAGCAGGGGGCACATCCTGGTGCTCCGGCCCGACCTTACCGTCCCCATCGCGCGGATGACGTCCACGCGCATGAAGGACCAGAAGCCGCCCATCCGCCTGTATTACGTCGCCAACGCCTTCATGTCCCGCGATTCCTCGCCCAACGAGCAGAAGGAATTCACGCAGGCGGGGGTCGAGCTCCTCGGCGTGCCCGGGCCGGAGGGCGACGCGGAGGTGATCGCCCTCGCGATAGAGGCGCTCAGGTCCGCCGGGCTCGAAGGTTTCTCCATCGACGTCGGCCAGGTCGATTTCTTCAGGGGCGTGATGGAGGAAGCCGGGCTGACGGGGCCCAAGGCCGACGAACTGAGGGGTTACGTCGACCGGAAGAATATGCTGGCCATCGAGCTGTTCATGAACGAAAACGGCGTGAGCCCCGGGCTCCGGGAACGCATCATGCGCCTCCCGGTCCTCTACGGCGGCGAGGAGGTCCTGGGCGCAGCGTCGGACCTGACGCAAAACGCCCGCGCGCTCTCGGCGATAGACACGCTGCGCGAGGTCTACGAATACATCGCGGCGTTCGGCCTTTCAAAGTACGTCACTTTCGACCTCGGGATGCTCCACAGCTCCGACTATTATACGGGCCTCATTTTCAGGGGCATCACCGACTACTTCGGGTCGCCCATCCTCTCCGGCGGCCGGTACGACACGCTGACCGCCGATTTCGGGTGCTCACGGGAAGCAACGGGCTTTGCCATCGGCGTCAAACGCGTGCTCATCGCACTCGAGCGCCAGGGCTGCATGGAGCCGCTGCCGAGGATCGACGCGGTCGTCTCCGCCGCCCCGGAAAAAAGGGGCGAGGCGTACGCCTACGCCAACGCCCTCAGGGTGAACGGGAGCCGCGTGGCCGTGGCCTGGAAACTGGACGCGGATGGGCTCGAGGCATACGCGCGGGAGGTCGACGCGCAGGCCATCTACTTTGAATGAGGGGTGATGAAGATGAAGACCATCACGTTCGCCCTGGCGAAGGGACGCCTGGCCGACCGTACGGCGGACCTGCTCGAAAGCTGCGGGATCGGCTGCGGCGACCTTCGCACAAACAGCCGCAGGCTCATCATAGACGACGAGAAAAACGGGTGCCGGTTCCTCCTGGTCAAGCCCGCCGACGTGCCGACGTACGTGGAATACGGCGCGGCCGACCTCGGCGTGGCGGGCAAAGACACGATCATGGAAGCGAACTACCCGCTCTACGAAATGCTTGACTTGGGTTTCGGAAAGTGTAAACTGTGCGTAGCGGGGTTCCCGGGCGTGCGCGAGAAACAGGTGACTTCCGCGGTCAAGCGCGTGGCCACGAAATACCCGAACATCGCGCGGCGCTATTACCGCTCGCTCGGGGAAACGATCGAGGTCATCAAGCTCAGCGGCTCGGTGGAGCTCGGGCCGCTATTAAACCTGTCCGACGAGATCCTCGACATCGTCGAGAGCGGACGGACGCTGAAGGAAAACGGCCTGGTCGTGCTCCGCGAAGTCTTCGAGATCTCGGCGCGCGTGGTGGTGAACCGGGTGAGCCTCAAGACGAAGGGCGAGCGGATCAACGCCGTCATCGAGGCGATGCGCGCAAAAGTGGAGGGAAGATCATGATGCGGGTGCAGGACGTCCGAAACAAGCCGCTCCCATCCTTTTTCAGCCGCTCCCGGCTGGAAGACGGCGGCCGGCCCGAAGCCGTCAGGCGGATCGTCGAGGACGTGCGCGCGCGGGGCGACGAGGCGCTTTTCGAGTACACCGAGAAGTTCGACGGCGTGCGCCTGGACGAAACGACCGTTTGCGCCACCCAAAACGAGATCGAGGCCGCGTATGCCGCCGTCCCCGACGACCTCCTCGCGGCGCTGAGGCGGGCGAAGGCCAACATCCTCGACTACCACCTCAAGCAACTGCGCAAGACGTGGCTGGACGTTCGGCCGGGGCGCTCGCTCGGGCAGCTCGTGCGGCCGCTCGGGCGCGTGGGCGTGTACGTGCCGGGCGGCACGGCCGCTTACCCCTCCACCGTCCTGATGAACGCCGTCCCGGCCAGGGCAGCGGGGGTCAACGAGGTTTATATGGTCACGCCGCCCGGCCCCGGCGGGAGCCTGCCGCCGCTCACGCTCGTGGCGGCCGCCGAGGCGGGCGTGGATGCCGTTTACAAGGCAGGCGGGGCGCAGGCCGTGGCGGCGCTCGCTTTCGGCACGCGATCCGTCCCGCGCGTGGACAAGATCACGGGGCCGGGCAACGTCTGGGTCGCGCTCGCCAAACGCGAGGTGTTCGGGTACGTGGGCATCGACATGATCGCCGGGCCCTCCGAGATCGTGGTCGTCGCCGACGCGAGCGCCAACGCGCGTTTCGTGGCCGCGGACCTGCTCTCGCAGGCCGAGCACGACGCGCTAGCCAGCGCCGTGCTGGTCACCGACTGCGAGGCGCTGGCTGAGGCCGTCTGCATAGAACTAGAAGCCCAGCTTGAGAGGCTGCCGCGCGAAAGGACCGCGCGCGAGTCGATCGAAAAACACGGCGCCGTGTTCCTCGTCGAGGACCTGCGCCGCGCGATGGAACTGGCCAACCGCATCGCGCCCGAACACCTGGAACTGGCGGTCGGCGACCCGCACGCGCTTCTCGGCTTCGTCGAGAACGCGGGCGCGGTTTTCCTCGGGCATTACGCGCCCGAGCCGCTCGGCGATTATTACGCCGGCCCGAACCACGTGCTGCCCACGTCGGGCACGGCGCGGTTCTCCTCGCCGCTGGGCGTCGACCAGTTCGTCAAGGCGACCAGCATCATCGATTATTCGAGGGAAGCGCTCGAAGGCGCGTGGCGCGACATCGACGCGCTGGCGCGGGCGGAGGGACTCGACGCGCACGCGCGGGCGGTGCGCATCCGATTTGAAAGGGAGGATGGTTGACGATGGAGCGAAAGGCGGCGCTCTCGCGGGAGACGACGGAAACGAAGATCAGCGTGACGGTGTGCCTCGACGGGAGCGGCAGTTACGAAGTGAACACGGGCGTGGGGTTTTTCGACCACATGCTCGAGCTGTTCGCGCGCCACGGCTTGCTGGACCTCGACGTCCGTTGCGACGGGGACCTGCACGTGGACGCGCACCACACCGTGGAGGACACGGGGATCGTGCTGGGCAAGGCAATTCTATCCGCGCTCGGGGACAAGAAAGGCATCCGCCGGTTCGGCACGGCGTTCGTGCCCATGGACGAGGCGCTCTGCCAGGTCAGCCTGGACGTGAGCGGGCGGCCGTTTTTGTCCTACAAGGCCCCGCCCATGCAGGCCCGGCTGGGGGCGTTCGATACGGAGCTTCTTGAGGAGTTTTTGCGCGCGCTGGCGGTGAACGCCGGCCTGACGCTGCACGTGCTGGTACACTACGGGACCAGCGCGCACCATATGGTGGAAGGCGTGTTCAAGGCGCTCGGCCGCGCCTGCCGCGAGGCTTTCGGCATGGACCCGGAGACGAAGGGCCGCGTGCCGTCCACCAAGGGGACACTGTAATGCATATGAAAAGGAGCAGATAAATTGCTGATAATTCCCGCAATAGACATCCGTGAAGGCCGGTGCGTGCGCCTTGTGCAGGGGCTGGCCGAGAACGAAACGGTGTATTCCGACGACCCGGTCGAAACGGCCCTGTCGCTTATGGCCAAGGGCGCGGCCCTCCTGCACGTTGTCGACCTCGACGGCGCGATGAAAGGGTTTTCCGAAAACCTGCCCGTGATCGGAGAGATGGTAAAAAAGCTTTCAATCCCCATACAGCTCGGCGGTGGCATCCGCACCGTCACCGACATCATGCTGCGCCTGGGGCGCCTCGGCGTGCACCGCGTCGTGCTGGGCACGCTCGCGGCGGAAAAACCGGAGGTGGCCGCCTGGGCGGCTCAGGAATACCCAGGCCGGATCGTCGCCGGGATAGACGCGCGCGCAGGCGTGGTGGCCATACGCGGCTGGATGGACGAAACCACCGAACGCACCCCGCTCGAACTCGCGCTGGAGGCGAAGGAGGTTGGGATCGACACCGTCGTGTATACCGACATCGCCAGGGACGGCATGCTGAGCGGCCCGAACGTCGAAGCGACGCGCGCGCTCATCGGGGCCACCGGGATGCGCGTGATCGCTTCGGGCGGCGTCACTTCGATCGCCGACCTGAAGGCGCTGGAGGAAGCGGGCGCATACGGCGCCATCGTCGGCAAGGCGATGTACGACGGCCTCCTGGACATCGAAGAAGCCCTCCGGATGTTCGGCGGGGGCCAAAACAAGGAGAAGACCGATGCAAACACGGCTGGATGAAGTGAGGTTCGGCCCGGACGGGCTCGTCCCCGCGATCGCGCAGGACGAGGACACGCTCGAGGTGCTCATGCTCGCCTACATGAACCGCGAAGCGCTGGAAAAGACGCTCGAAGGCCCTCATGCTACCTATTTCAGTCGCTCGCGGCAGAAGCTGTGGACCAAGGGCGAGACCTCGGGCCACCTGCAGCGGGTCGTTTCGGTGCGCTACGATTGCGACGCGGACACGGTGCTGCTCCGGGTGCGGCAGACGGGGCCGGCCTGTCACACGGGGGCGCGCACCTGTTTTTTCAACGTCCTCAAGGAAGGCGGGCCGGAAGCGGACGCTTCCATACTGGGCGAACTCTTCAACGTGATCGAGGACCGGAAACAAAACCCGAAGGAAGCCTCGTACACCAACAGGCTCCTTAGCGGCGGAGCGGACCGTATTCTAAAAAAGATCGGCGAAGAGGCGGGCGAGGTCATCATCGCGGGCAAGAACGAGGACAGCGCCGAGATCGCCTACGAGGCGGCCGACCTGATCTACCACCTGTTCGTGCTGTTGAGCAGCCAGGGGATGGCCCCGGCGGACGTTTACGCGCAGCTGAGGAAGCGCAGATAACCGAGGAAAACGCGTTTTCGCCGCGCGATGCCGCCGCGCCGGGCGGCTGGGTGCGCCTGTTGACGCCCAAAATCGGTTGACAGAAAACCTGTCCTCGAATATAATATAACTCGCGTTAAATTGTTGCGCCATGACGGGAGCATAGCTCAGCTGGGAGAGCACCTGCCTTACAAGCAGGGGGTCATTGGTTCGAGTCCAATTGTTCCCACCATGGCCCGGTAGTTCAGATGGTTAGAACGCCAGCCTGTCACGCTGGAGGTCGAGGGTTCGAGTCCCTTCCGGGTCGCCATCCTGCCTCGGTAGCTCAGTTGGTAGAGCAAGGGACTGAAAATCCCTGTGTCGGTGGTTCGATTCCACTCTGAGGCACCAGCGGTAGTAGCTCAGTGGTAGAGTGCCACCTTGCCAAGGTGGATGTCGCGAGTTCGAATCTCGTCTACCGCTCCAGGTCCGGCGCCATAGCCAAGTGGTAAGGCAGAGGTCTGCAAAACCTCTATTCCCCAGTTCGAGTCTGGGTGGCGCCTCCAGCGAAAAGCCCGACGCCTGTAACCGGCGTCGGGCTTTGTTACCGCGAAACGTACAAAAGCGCCTCGCAAGTTGACAGCGATATGGCCTCAGTCTACAATACCCATGTAACCGCATACGCCGGAGTGGCGGAACAGGCAGACGCACGGGACTTAAAATCCCGGGACGCAAGTCGTGTGGGTTCGAGTCCCACCTTCGGCACCAGCAAGAAAAGGAGCCAAAAGGCTCCTTTTCTTGCTGCAGAGGTGCGGACGAGAACCCACAGCAAATAGCCCGATTCCGATTAAAGCTTCTTATGTAAAAACAGTTGTATTCAACCAACGCACATTGACCTGCGCGTGCCTGCCGGGCTTCCGGCTTCGAGTCCCACCTTCGGCACCACGTCGGAGCAAACTACGCTCCACTCATAATCCCCGGACGCTTTGCGTCACGGGGATTCTTCGTCCCGCTTCGTTGCTCCTCCTTCTCCCCGCAAAGCTACGCTTTGCGGGGGCCCCCATTCTTCGCAAACTACGCTCCACTCATAATCCCCGGACGCTTTGCGTCACGGGGATTCTTCGTCCCGCTTCGTTGCTCCTCCTTCTCCCCGCAAAGCTACGCTTTGCGGGGGCCCCCATTCTTCGCTTCCAGAAAGCTGCAGGGGTGCGTACGAGAACCCACAACAAAAAGCCCGATTCCGATTAAGGCCCTTTTAAGTAAAAATAGTTGTGTACAACGAACGATAATAGACCTGCACGCGCCTGCCGGGCTTCCGGCTTCGAATCCCACCTTCGGCACCACGTCGGAGCAAACTACGCTCCACCCCACGCGGCAAGCCGCGCGGGGACCCCGGTTGCTCCTCCTTCTCCCCACAAAGCCTGCGGCTTTGCGGGGGCCCCATTCTGCGCGGGCGAGAACCCACAACAAAAAGCCCTATTCCGTTATGTTCATCATAAACAGGGCAAACATGCCTGTTTACCAGGTTTATATTAATGTTCTAGTACAGTAATAATTATCGTTTGTTGCATGATGGCGGATCGTGCATGTTCCCGGTGAAACATGTCGCCTTGCGAAATGGAAACCAATGATTTTTTATAGGTTCATGCTATAGCCTGCTAAACAACGACCCACCCCAAAATACCGAAGACAAACCCTTAAGGGTTCGTCTTCGGCCTGAACCTGCGTTTCGAGCAGGGATTGCGGGATACGTCGTTCGACTTTCGCCGCCGCTGAATGAATAAGCCACCATTGTAGCCTTACGATTAATTCACTGCGCTGCCAGGTAGCGACTTTCACAAATGTATCCGGTGCTTATCCGGCCCGGCCGCCGAAAGCCGCCGCGCATCCCGGGTTGGGGCGCATCCCCCAACGGCACTTTTTTCGTGCATTATTAATTTATCCATCAATTGAAAATATACGCTGGAAATCAATAACTTAATCGTTCGTAATTGTCGCGCCGCATTCCGTATAGCCGCCCGTAAAAACCGATGGCAAACCGATAATCCGTCGGCGTCTCACGTGTAGGATATGTCGCGCTCGAGGAAGGCTTCCTACCGGCTGCGGCAGAAGCCCGAACCGTTAACAGAGGAGCTGGCGAAAATCCGAGGCAAACCAAGGGTTTGGCCCGGCTCACGTGTGGGATATGTCGCGCTCGAGGAAGTCTTCGTACCGGCTGCGGCAGAGTCCCGTCATGCGCCGATACAGGGGGTCGTCTGGGTCCAGCGCCAGTATGGCCTGCGCCGCGTCCCGTGCGCCTCTCAGCATGCGCATGTCGCACAGGGATTCATTGGGCCAGGGAAGCGTTCCGTGCTGGCGGGTGCCCATGAACTCGCCGGGGCCCCTGAGCGCGAGGTCGCGCCTCGCCACCTCGAAGCCGTCGTCACACTCCACCAGCACGTTCAGCCGCTCCAGCGCCTCGGGCGCTTCGATTCCCGGCAACAGGAAGCAGTAGGACGGCTTCTCCCCGCGGCCGACGCGCCCGCGCATCTGGTGCAACTGCGCCAGGCCGAACCGCTCCGCGTTCTCCACCGCCATCACCGTAGCCCCGGGCACGTCCACGCCGACTTCCACCACCGTCGTGGACACGAGCACCTTCACGCGCCCGCACCCGAAGGCCTCCATCGCCGCCGCCTTTTCCGCCGGACGCATGCGCCCGTGGAGCAGCCCCACTACGACGCCTTTCAGCGGCCCGTTTTTCAGTTCATTATACACCTGGGTGGCGGATTGCGCTTCGATTTCTTCGCTTTCCTCCACCAGGGGGCAGATCACATAGGCCTGTCCGCCGTTTTCCGCCTGTTTCCCGATGAACGCGTACATGTCGTCCCGGCGCCCCGGGGGCACCAGCCGCGTTTTCGTCCTTTTCCTGCCGGGCGGCATCTCGTCGATCACGCTCACGTCCATGTCGGCATACAGGATGAGCGCGAGCGTGCGTGGTATTGGCGTCGCCGACATGACCAGCACGTCGCACGTCTCGCCCTTTTCCTCCAGCGCGGCGCGCTGCATCACGCCGAACCGGTGCTGCTCGTCGGTGATCGCGAGGCCCAGCGCCCTGAACGACACGCCTTCCTGTATCAGCGCGTGCGTGCCGACAATAACGTCCGCCTCCCCGCCCGCGATGCGCTCCGCCGCCGCTTTCTTCTCCCCTTCCGCCATGCCCCCGGATAGGAACGCGACGTTCACGCCCGTCCCCTCAAAAAACGCCTGCGCGGTACGGTAATGCTGGCGCGCGAGCAGTTCCGTCGGCGCCATGAAGGCCGCCTGCCGGCCGGCGCACGCCGCCGCGTAAGCGGCGAGGAGCGCGACCACCGTCTTGCCCGCACCTACGTCCCCCTGGACGAGGCGCGCCATTGCCGCCGGCCTTTGCATGTCGCCGAGGACCTCGTCGAACACGTGCCGCTGCGCGCCGGTCAGCGAATACGGGAGGCTTTCGCATTTGGCAAGCACCCGGTCCCTGTCCAACTTAAGGGCGCGTCCCCTGCGGCCCGCGCGCCTTAAACGGAGCATCTCCACGGCCAGCTGGAACAACAGCACCCGCTCGAACGTCATGCGTTCCCTGGCCTTTATTAAAGCGTCCTCGTCCTCGGGAAAATGGACGTTTTTGACTGCCCGGGCAATCCCCATGAGCCCGAGGCGCCCGGGCCACCCGGGCGGGAGCGTCTCGGGCGGCTCCGGGCAGCTCTCGAGCGCCCGACGCACGAGGTCGCCCAACAGCCTGGGCGAAACGCAGCCGTAAGCGGGGTACACAGGCACGAGCCCCGGCAGCTCGCCGGCCGCCGGCCGGCAGGAGGGGTTAACGAGGACAGGGCCGCGCCACGCGCCGACGCGCCCGTAGAACAGGTATTCCTCCCCGCGCCGTATCGCCCGCCTGACATAGGGCTGGTTGAACCATTGCAGGGCGCATCTGCCCGTTTGGTCCTCGCCCCAGGCGCGCACCAGCGAGAGGCCCCGCCGCGGGTAGGATAGAGAGGGCTGGGTCACGACGCGCAGCCGCAATAGCGCCTCGCGCCCCGGCGCGAGCGAGTTTACGGGCGTCGTTTTCGACCAGTCCTGGTACGCGCGCGGCAGCACGCCCAACAGGTCGTCCGCCGTCATCACGCCCGCTTCGTTGAGCGCTTTTTTCCTCGCCGGCCCTATGCCCGGGAGCGTCCCGAGTTCCGCCGCCAACTCCTCTCCCCCTCCTATCAGAAAAGCCCCGGCCATGTCCGGCAGCCGGGGCGGATAAAACAATCGGATGAATGATGGATTATTCCACGGAAAAAATGTAGTAATACAGCGGCTGCCCGCCGTTATAGATGTCCACGTCGCATTCGGGATACGCGTCCCCTATCCTATCGGCCAGCGCCACGGCCTCGTCTTCGGTCACGTCCTGACCGAAGTAAACGGTGATGACGCCATCCGGGTCCTGCACCAGCCTCCTGAGCAGGTCGAAGATCACCTTCTCCATATCGGGGCCCGACTCGAGCAGCTGGCCGTTGCCTATCCCGAGGTAGTCTCCCTTCCTGATCGACTTGTCGTCCATCACCGAGTCGCGCACGGCGTAGGTCACATACCCCGAGTACACCTGTGCAATAGCGTTGTCGATGCGTTCGCGGTTTTCCGTAAAGTCCGCTTCCGGATGGAACGCGAGCACGCCGCCGATGCCCTGCGGTATGGAATACGTCGGCACGACGTAGACGTTCCCGCCGTTGACGGCCACCTGTTCCGCGGCTTGCTGCGCGGCCAGGAACACGTTCTTGTTGTTGGGGAAGATGAAGACGTTCTCCGCGCCCGTCGCCTTGATCGCGTTGGTTAATTCCTCGATGCTCGGGTTCATCGTCTGTTCGCAGCAGATGATCTTGTCTACGTTCAGGTCTTTCATGATCTCGACGAAGCCTTCGCCCATGGCCACCGCCACCAGCGCGTACTTCTTGGCCTCCTGCGCCGCCGAACCGTCCGCCTTCAGCCTGCGGTTCTGCTCCCACATGTTGTCGATCTTCACCTGATCGAGCTCGCCGAGATCGAGGCCGTGCTGGAGCGCCTGTCCGGGGTGGTTGGTGTGCACGTGCACCTTTATGAGGCTGTCGTCGCCCCCCACCACCACCGAATCGCCGATCTTTTCAAGGTTCGCTCGCAGCGTGCCCAGCGTCGTCTCGTTCACGGCTCTTCTGATGTGCTGGATGAAGTACTCCGTACAGTAGCCGTACTCTATCTCGCCGAGGTCGCCCTTTATGATCTCGCCGTCGTCCATCGGCGCGGCCTCCTCGGCCGGCCCGGCCTGCGCGGCTTCCACGGCCTCGCCGCTGAGCGCGCTTTTGAAGCCTTTGAAGATGAGCAAAAGCCCCTTGCCTCCCGCGTCCACCACACCCGCCTGCTTGAGCACGGGCAGCATTTCCGGCGTTTTCGCGAGGATGTATTCGCCGCTCTCGACCACGGCGTCCATCACGTCGGACACGCCGCCGCCGGCCCTGGCGCGTTGCAGCGCCTGCGCGGCGGTGTAGCGCGCCACCGTGAGCATCGTGCCTTCCTTGGGCCGCATGACCGCCTTGTATGCCGATTTCACGCCGGTGTCCAACGCCTGCGCGAGCAGCCCCGCGTCGACCGTGTCGTGCCCGTCCATGCCCCGCGCGAATCCTCTGAATATCTGGGAAAGGATCACGCCCGAATTGCCGCGCGCGCCGCGCAGCGACCCCGACGCCAGCGCCTTGGCCACGTCCTGGGCACGGCCGCTGTTCACTCCGGCGATTTCCTTCACGGCGGAGACCATGGTCATATTCATGTTCGTCCCCGTGTCCCCGTCCGGCACCGGAAATACATTGAGGATATCTATGTCCGCTTTATTCTTTTCGAGCAATGCCGCCCCCGAGAGGATCATCTCCCGAAGCAGCGTGCCGTCGATCACTTCGTGCGCCAACTATTCGCACACCTCCTGTTCCATGAGGGTTATACGCGAATCCCCTTCACCGTTACGTTCACCTTGCCGACCTGCATCCCGGTCAGCAGCTCCACATTGAATTTCACGTTGTCTATGATGTTCTTCGCCACGGTTGCGATAGATACGCCGTATTCTATAATCACACCCATCTCGACGACGAGTATTGCGTTCTGTGCGGAAACGCGTATGCCCTTGGCCATGCTTTCGCGTTTCAACAGATCCGCGATCCCGTCGGCAGCCGACAACGAAGCCATGCCGACGACGCCGTAGCATTCGGTCGCGGTATTTCCGGCAATACATGCAATCACGTTGTCCGCAATGATTATCTTCCCCAACGTGTTGGTCAAGGTTGCACCCATTATTCAACCTCCAATTCGTAACGTAGTGTTACAATAACCATAACGGTATTGTACTGTAAAATGGTTGTTACTGCAAGTTTTTCCGCGCAATAGGCCCTCCATACGGCAATTCGGGTATAATTTGCTTGCCAAAAGCCCGGGCGGATGGTAAAATACTTTTGTTTGACGACCGGACGAGGAGGTGGTAATCATGGCAAGACGTTGCGCAGTATGCAACAAGAGGGTAACGGCCGGCAACCAGGTCAGCCACTCGCACAGGAAATCCAAGCGGACCTGGGCCCCCAACCTGCAGAGGGTGCGCGTAAACGACAACGGAACGCCCGTGCGCATGAACGTATGCACCAGATGCCTGCGGTCCGGAAAGGTCGACCGTTGTGTTTAACATCTCTCCCGTCCCGTACAATATAGTGTAAAATACCGTCCGGCATGCCAACGGTTCGGGCCGACGGCCGATTCCTTCCTGGGATCTGCCGCCGGTTTTCTTTTCTCGTAAAACCCTGGCCGCGACCTGCCGGCACTGTTTTCCCGTCTACTTTGATTTATCATCCGCCGGGGAAGGAACAAAACACGCACCTTCGCCCGGCCTTAAAAAATTCCGGGGACAAAACAAAAGCCCCGGTAAGGATTTGCCGGGAGCGCGTCTTATCAATCTGCAAGGAAAACCGGCGCAAACCGAAGGTTTGCGCCGGGCAAGATGAGACCCGTCGAGGAAGAACGCCCGTCAACGCTCGACCCACTATCCGCCAACAATCAGGGCCTTCAGGCTGCCTGCCGGCGTACGAAGAATCGCAACAGGTTACGCAACAATCGGGGCGCCTTGATGCAGATGATCTTCACGGATCTCACCTCCCAAGTAACAGGGCTATTGGCATTTTATAAACGTACACACGACATAACCGATTGCCACGCCAACGATAGCGCAAACGAGCCATAACGGGAGGAGGCAGGCCACGAACACGGCTGCCAGTACCGCGCACGCGATACGCCAAAACCTGTTGGGCCTGCGAAACCATCTTTTCACTCGCATCAGCGTCAACTCCCGCGCTTTCTTTACCATCATACTCACAGGCAGCGCGGATTGATACCAGTTTTTAATCCCGCGAAAGAAAAACGACCGCCCAACCGCCCTCAAGGTTTATTCTGGCGGTTTCTTCCACGAAAACGTTGCTGATCGCGCGCGGGAACTCCGGGCGGAGCAGTTCGCCGTTCAGCGGGTACATGAGGCCTTTTAGGCTGTGGACCCTGACACCGTCGGTGAGCGGCAGGATGGAAAGCAGCGTGCCTTTGGGGGCGCTGATCTCAAGGGGCGAACAGGCGGCGCGCACCTCGTTATGGGCGTCGCAGAGGAGCCCCTTTGCGCCGCGTTTCCCGATGCGCACCAGCAGGTGGATGTTGGCGAGCGTGTGGTCCAGGCGGCTCCCGCTCATCCCCAGCATGACGATCTCCTGCGCACCGGCGCCAAGCGCGTAGTCCACGGCTTCCTGGGCGTCCGTCTCGTCCTTGTGCCTTTGCAGGCGCAGGACCCTCGCGCCGTCCTCTTCGAGCCTTCGTAATGTGCCCGCGTCGCAGGAGTCCATGTCCCCGACGATAACGTGAGGCCGGATGCCGCGGGCCGCGGCCCAGTCGGCGGCGCCGTCCGCGCACACGACGAGCGACGCACCATGCATATGCTTTTGCAGCAGTTCGCAGGGGGGCGGTGTGCCCGCCCCCAGTACCAGCGCTTTCAATTCTATTCCCCCGACCGCAATGCTTCGATCGTCTTTGCCGGGTCCTCGGAAAGGAACACCGCACTCCCGGCCACCAGCACGTTCGCGCCCGCGTCGATGAGCCGCCGGGCGTTTTTCGCGTTCACGCCGCCGTCGACCTCGATATCGACCCTGAGGTTCCGCCGCGCGATCTCGTTGGCCGCCTTCTCGATCTTGTCTATGACCGACGGGATGAAGGCCTGTCCGCCGAAGCCGGGGTTAACAGACATGAAAAGGATCATGTCGGCTTCCTCGTAGAGGTAGTCCAGCGCCTGGACCGGCGTGCCGGGGTTCAATACGATCCCCGACTTCACCTTGCGGTTGCGTATGGCCTGAAGCCCGCGGTGCGGATGCCTGCACGCCTCGACATGGAAGGTGAGGATATCGGCGCCCGCATCGATAAAGCTGTCGAAGTGCCTCTCCGGCGCTTCGACCATCAGGTGTACGTCCAGCGGCAGGTCCGTCCTTTGCTTCAGAGCCGCGACCATGCCCTGCCCGAACGTGATGTTGGGGACGTACAGCCCGTCCATGACGTCACAGTGCACATAGTCCGCGCCCCAGCGCCCGAGCTGCTCCACCGCCTCGCCCATGGCGGCGAAATCCGCCGAAAGGATGGATGGTGCGATTTTAATCATAGCGTGTCCTCCTGCTTTCCAATAATGTATCGAGTATAATGGTGTATCTTTCGTAGCGCCCCCGCGGTATCTTTCCTTCCCCAACGGCCGCCTTTACCGCGCAGTCCGGCTCGCTCTTATGCAGGCAGGCCTTGAACGCGCAGCCGCCGCTGTGGGGGTCGAACTCGGGGTAGTACCCGCCGAGGTCCCCCGGGGGTATGTCCCCCGTATTAAGCAGGCTGAACCCCGGCGTGTCCACGACGCGCCCGCCCCCCGGAAGGGACAAAAGCTCCGCGTGCCGCGTGGTATGCTTCCCGCGGGCCGCCCGCGCCGCGCGTCCGCCCGTTTCCAGGCCGAATGCGGGAACGAGCGCGTTTAAGAGCGAGGACTTCCCGACGCCGGACTGCCCGGCAAGGCCGGAGACGCAGCCTGTAAGCTCCGAGAGCAGCGCCCCCAGCCCCTCGCCCGTCTTCGCCGACGTGCGTACCACGGGGTGCCCGCACGAAGCGTATTCCTCCGTGAGCGCGCGCACGGCCTCCGCCCTGGCCAGGTCGCATTTGTTGACGCACACGACGGCCGCCACGTCCCGGATGCCGGCGTCGAGGAGTAGCCTGTCGCATAAGAGGAGGTCGGGCTTTGGCCAGTGCGCCGAGAGCACGACCACGAGCTTGTCCAGGTTTGCCATCGGCGGACGGGTCCATTCGTTGCTCCGCGCGAGGATCGTATCGATGCGTCCCTCGGCCGTGTCCGTCTCCGGAGTGATCTCCACCCTGTCCCCGACCAGGGGCCTGAGGCCTTCCCGCCTGAACCGTCCGCGCGCGCGGCAGGTGTGTAGCCGGCCGTCCTCCGTCTCGACGGTGTAGAACCCGCCTACCCCCTTGACGATCACCCCGCGCATCACGGCGCCTCCGCGGCCGCCGCCGTTTCTTCCGGCAATTCCTCGAGCCCCGCGCTGACCCAGAGGTCCACCTGCGAGTTGGGCATCAGCTCGTCCCCGGGCTCCGGGTCCTGGCGGACGACATACCCGCTCGGTTCGTCGCTGGTTACCTGCGTGACCTCGCCCACCGTTAAATTGTTTTTCTTGATGACGGCTTTCGCGTCGGAGAGCTTCATGTCCAGCACATCGGGCATGGTCCCCATGGACACGCCCGCGCTCACGAATATGCGTACGACGCCTCCCGGAGCAAGCGTCTCCCCTTCGGTGGGCTCCTGCCTGAACACCGTGCCCGCGGGCTCCTCGGAATCCGGCTCGATGACGACGTCGGGAACGAACCCCAGGTCCTCCAGCTTCGATTCCGCCCTGCCCTGCTGGAGGCCGAGGACAGAGGCCACCCGCTGCCCCTGTTCGGGCGGAACGCTCCCGAACACGAGGACGGCGACCGTGACCAGCACGAGCACGATCACGGCGCCGACGATGGCGTACATGCGCCGCCTCGCCCTGTCCGGCTGCGTCTTTTTTTGCCCGTTCCCCGCAGAGAGCCGTTCCTCTTTCACGCGCACGAAATCGCCGTCGGGCTCCCGGCGGGCGCGCATCAGGTCCCGCCGCATCTCCCAGGCGCTCCGGTAGCGCAGCCTGAGGTTCTTGCGCGTCGCCTTGCGCACGATGTCGTTGAGGCTCTTCGGTATCCGCTCATCGACGCTTCGGGGGGCCGGCACCTCTTCGTTCAGGTGCTTTTTGGCCACGTCGATCACCGACGTCCCCGTAAAGGGGACGGTCCCCGTGAGCATCTCGAAAAGCGTGATGCCGAACGAATAGATGTCGCTGCGCACCTCGGCCGGCTCCGCCCGCGCCTGTTCCGGCGAAAGGTAGTAGACCGTGCCCATCACGCTGGTTTTTTCCTCGCCGGCCCTCTTCTCGCCGATCGTCTGCGCGATCCCGAAGTCGTACACCTTCACGTCGCCGTTGGCCTGCAGCAGGATGTTGTGCGGCTTCACGTCCCTGTGTACGATGCCTTTCGCGTGCGCGTGGGCAAGCGCCCTGAGTACCTGGACAGCGATGTCGATGCACGCCTCGGGGTCGAGGCTAATGCGCTGCTTGATGACCTCCTTGAGCGTCACGCCCCGCGCGTACTCCATCACGATGAAGCGCCTGCCGCCTTCCTCCCCGGTGTCGTACACGCGCACGATGTTCCTGTGGTGCAGAAGCTTTCCCGCGCGCCCCTCGCTCTCGAACCGCTCCACCAGCACGCCGTTGTCCGCGTGTTCGTCCTTGAGCAACTTCACGGCGACTTCCCGGTCCTCTTTCTCGTCGCGGGCAAGGTAAACGTTGGCCATACCGCCCGAGCCGACCAGTTCCGTGAGCCGGTACCGCCCCATGAGCAGCGTCCCGATCATGCAGGCACCTCCCCGTCGAGGTTTTGCGCCAGCACCACCGTGATGTTGTCGTCGCCCCCGTTTTGGAGCGCCGTTTCGACCAGCGCGTCGGCCGCGGCGCCAAGGCCTCCGTCCCTTTTCAGGATCAGCTCGATCTGCGCGTCCCCGACGTGGTTGGACAGCCCGTCCGAACAGAGCAGCAGCGTGTCCCCCGGCTGCCACTGGACCTCGAACACGTCGATGTCCACCTTTTCCTTGATGCCTATCGCGCGGGTGATCGCGTGGCGCTGCGGATGCACGCGCGCCTCCCCGGGCGCTATCAGCCCCGCGCGCACGAGTTCGTCCACGTACGTGTGGTCGCGCGTGATGCGGGTCAGCCCCCGGCCGTTGAGGATATAGGCGCGGCTGTCCCCCACGTTCCCGACGTAGACCTGCGCGTCCTCGACGAGCGCGAGCGTGAGCGTCGAGCCCATCACCGTGTTTTGGCCGGCCTTCGTTGCGATGCGCCGTACGAGGACGTTGGCCGCGTTGGCCGCGTCGAAGATCAGGCGCACGGGCAGCAGTCCGCTTTCCTCCCCCATGGCCTTCACCACGGCGTCCACCGTCGCGCGGCTGGCCGCGTTCCCGTAGCTCAGGCCGCCCATGCCGTCCGCGACGACGAACAGGCTCCTGCCCCGCCCGTCTTCGGGGACGTGGTAGCAGTCTTCGTTGCGTTTCCTTCGGTTGCCGATGTGGCTGCGTGCGCAGAAGATCATGGGTCCTCTCCTTCAGGCGGTCCCTGTCCGGTGACCGTGCGTCTTTTCAACTGCCCGCACGCGCCCTCGATGTCCGCGCCGAGGACGCGCCGCCGCGTGCAGGAGATATGCGCGTTTTTCAGCTCCCGTTCGAACCGCGCCGTCACCGCGGACGCCGGGGCGCAAAAATCCGCGTGGTCCACGGGGTTACACGGAATAAGGTTCACGTGGCACTGCATCCCCCTCAGGCGGGCGGCCAGTTCCACGGCGTGCTCCGGCCTGTCGTTGACGCCCTTCACCAGGATGTATTCGAAGATCACCCTGCGCCCGGTGCGCCGTACGTGGTAGCGCGCCGCATCCACCACTTCCCCTATGGGATACCTCGAAGCCACCGGCATGAGCCGCTTTCGTATCCCGTCGTTGGGGGCGTGCAGGGAAACGCAGAGCGTGACGCGAAGCCCCTTGTCCGTGAGCGCCCGCATGCGCTCGGGCAGGCCGCAGGTGGACACGGACACGTGCCGCATGCTCATGTTCAGCCCGCCGGGGTCGCCGAGCATCCCGAGGAAGGCCACGACGTTGTCGAAGTTGTCCAGCGGCTCGCCGCTCCCCATCAGCACCACGTTGTCCACGGGCCGCCGGTCGGGGCCCAGGGCCCGCGCGCTCCGCACGTACGCCCCTGCGGCGACGACCTCGCCGAGCATCTCGAAGGGAGCCAGGTCGCGCACCTTCCCGCCGAGGCCCGACGCGCAGAAAGCGCAGCCCATCGCGCAGCCCACCTGCGTGGAGACGCACAGCGTGTTCCCGTATCGGTAGGCCATGAGCACGCCCTCGACGGCCTGCCCGTCCATAAAGGAGAACAGGAACTTATAGGTGTCGTCCTCGTCGGGGCCGAGGGCCTTCGCGATCCGCGGGACGCCGGTGACGGCGCGCCGATGAAGTACGGCCCGGAACGCTTTGGGCAGGTCGGTCATCGCATCGAACGAAAGCCCCTTGAGGAGCGAAGCGCGTATCTGGCGCGCGCGGTAGGCGCTCTCGCCCATCCCCTCCACAAACGCCGTGAGTTCGCCATCGCTCATCCCCAGCAGCGGCAGGGCGCTCATGCCCGCCTCACCAGCCTCGCTATGAAGAACCCGTCCGTGCCGTCCATATGCGGGAAAAGCTGGAGGCACCCGCCGCTTATCCGGGCGGGGTCGATGCCCTCGGGCAGGAGGCGGCCCCAGTCGTCGGGCTCGAAGCCGCGGTGCTTCTCCAGGAAGCGCGCGACGACTTCCTCGTTCTCGGCGCGCGAGATCGTGCAGGTGCAGTAGACGAGCGCGCCGCCCGGGCGGAGGTAGCCGCAGACCGCGTCCAGGAGCGCCTCCTGTACCCCGGCGAGCGCCTCGATCGCCGTGGCGCACCTGGTGAGGCGGATGTCCGGCTTGCCGACCATCACGCCCAGGCCGGAACAGGGCGCGTCGACGAGAACGCCGTCCAGCACACCGAAAAGTTCCGGGTCGGCGCGCGTCGCGTCGCGCACGGCGAGTTCCACGTCGGGAACGCCCAGGCGCAGCAGCGTCGCCTTGGCCAGGCGCGCGCGGTGCGGGTGCCTGTCCCACGCATAAAGGTGCCCACGGTTCTCCATGCGCTCGGCGATGTACGCCGTCTTCCCGCCGGGGGCGGCGCAGGCGTCCAGTATCCGCTGGCCTGGCCGGGGATCCAGCGCGTGCACAGCCAGCATGGACGCCTCCCCCATGACACTGAACATCCCCTGCTGGAACAGCGGGTTGGCCGTCACGTCTCCCAGGCCGCGCACCGATAGCGCGGAGGGGAAGTATCTCGCGCGCTCCACGCGCGCGCCCTGCGCCATCAGTTCCTTCGAAAGCTGGGGCGCCGTGGTCTTGAGGAGGTTGGTGCGCACGGTTGTGGTCCCCGGCACGGCGGCATAGGCCGCCAGGTCCTGCGTGAACCTGAAACCATAAGTTTCGAGCCACATCGCGGTGACGTCCTGAGGGCAGCTGTACATCACGCTCAGGTAGCGGACGGGGTCCTTTTCGGGGTCGGGGTAGGGGATGTTCTCGCGATTCTGGGCAACCTTCCGCAGCACCGCATTGGTGAAAGCGCAAAGCTGCCTCTTCCCCGCCATGCGCACGAGCTCGACGCTGGTGTCGATGGCCGCCGATTCGGGCACGCGCATAAAGAGTATCTGCTGCACGCCCATGCGCAGGGCGCAGCGCACCACGCGGTGCAGCCGCCGGCCCCTGGCGTAGAGCCCGATGATGTAGTCGATGCGCAGGATGTTTTCGAGCGTGCCGTAAAAAAGGCCGGTGATAAAGGCCGTGTCCCTGGAGCCGTATCCACCCGAGCCCAGCGCTTCCTTCAGCGCGAGGTTCGAGTACGCCCCGTCCCGGTCCACCGCCAGAAGGAGGTTTAAGACCGTCTTTCTCGTTTCAATCCCCTGCATGTCGACCTCCCCGGCCGAGTATACGGCCTGTCTGCACAGTGTGCCCCCGCAGGTATTCGCGCGCGGCCATCCGCTTCGCGCCGGGGGCCTGCAGTTCGAGCACCTCTACGGCGCCGCTGCCCGCCGCCGCCACAAGACCCGTTTTCGGGTTTGCACAAAGCACTTCGCCCGGGCGGCCCGTCCCCGCGGCGGCGCGCACCCTGTGGAGCCGGATGACCGTGTCCCCGTGCCGCGTATGGGCGATTGGCCAGGGGTGCATGCCCCGTACCAGGTCGCACACGGCCTTCGCGTCCTTTTCCCAGTCGATTTCGGCCATGGCCTTGGTGATCGCCGGGAAATGCGTCGCCTTCGCGTGGTCCTGCGGCGTCCTCGGCGCCGCCCCGGCTTCGAGGAGCCTCAGCGATTCGTCGAGCACCTCCGCGCCCAGTTCGGCCATGCGTGCGAAAAGCTCGCCCGCCGTCTCGTCCTCGCCGATGGCGAGCACGCGCTGCAAAAGGATGTCGCCGGTGTCCACGCCCGCGTCCGTGTACATCGTGGTCACGCCCGTTTCGGTCTCGCCGTTGACGACGGCCCACTGGATCGGCGCCGGCCCCCGGTACCTGGGCAGGAGCGACCCGTGCACGTTGACGACCCCGAGCGGGGGGACGGCGAGGAATTCTTCGCTCAAAATCTGCCCGAACGCCGCGGTCACGCAGACGTCCGGCGCGAGTTCCCGCACGGCCGCGACGGCCTCCGGGGAGCGCACGCGCCCGAACTGGAGCACCGGCACGCCGCGCCTCAGCGCGAGCGTCTTCACCGGCGAAGGGCGCGGCTTTCTCCCCCGCCCCGCCGGACGGTCGGGCTGGGTGACGGCCGCGACGACGTCATGGCCTTTATCCATGAGCCTTTCCAGGATCACCGCGCCGAAATCGGGCGTGCCCATGAAGCAGATGCGCATGCGTTGCCTCCCCCGGCGTTTCACTCGCCTTCGTCTTCGTCTTCTTCGGGCTCGATCATCTCGACGGCCCGGTCTATGAACAGGATGCCGTTTAAGTGGTCCACCTCGTGGCATATGGCGCGGGCGAGCAGCCCCTCGCCCTCGACTTCCCTCTGCCCGCCGTCCCTGTCCGTGTACCGCGCGAGCACCCGCGCCGGCCGTGGGACGACGCCCAGGAGCCCCGGCAGGCTCAGGCACCCCTCTTTGCCCATTTCTTCGCCTTCCTGCTCGAGGATCTCGGGGTTGATCATCTCGAGCACGTCCTCGCCCGTGTCGATCACGACCGCCCTCCTGAGCACGCCGACCTGCGGCGCCGCCAGGCCGACCCCGTCCTGATGGCGCAGCGTCTCCATCATGTCGTCGAGCAGCGTGAGCACGCGCGCGTTTATCTGATCCACCCGGCGCGACTTCTTCCTTAATACCGGGTCGTCGTCAACGTGGATATCGCGCAGAGCCATTTGTTCACCTTTCCCTTCTGCATTTATAGATCATTATAGCATATTTGCCGGCCGTATCTCCAAGTCCGCCCTGCATTCTTTAAGCCGCCGGCCGCGCATCACGCCCCACAGAGGGCCGATGCATCTTTCAAGGTCTTCTTCATGGAATTTGAGCACGATCTCGTAGCGCCATACGCCGCGGATGCGCTCGAGCGGCGCGGGCGAGGCGCGGAACATGAGCGCATCCGCGGCGCCTTCCCCGGCGAAAAGCGCCTTCAACGCCCCGTAGAGCGAAGCGGCGCCCGCTTTGACCGCATGCCGGTCCTTCCCCGTGACCAGGTACCTCGCAAAAGCCGCGAAGGGCGGATACAGGCAGGCGCGGCGCGCCGCGATCTCCTCGGCGTAGAAGCGCTGGTAGTCCTGCTCCTTCGCGCAGACGATGGCCGGATGGCCGGGGTTGTAGGTCTGCACGACCACCCGCCCGGGGACGTCGCCCCGCCCCGCGCGCCCCGCCACCTGCGTGATAAGCTGGAAGGTGCGCTCCGCGCTCCTGAAATCGGGCAGAAAAAGGGCCGTGTCGGCCGCGATGACGCCTACCAGCGCGACGTTCCTGAAATCGAGGCCCTTGGCTATCATCTGCGTCCCGATGAGCACCTGCGCGCGCCCCTTCTCGAAGTCCTGCTGCGCCTTATAGTGCGCGTCCTTTTTCTGCATCGTGTTGAGGTCCATGCGTATGGCGGTCGCATCCGGGAAGAGCGCGCGCATCTGCCTCTCGACGCGCTGCGTGCCCACGCCCTGGTACCTGAAATACGTTTCGCCGCAGTGCGCGCAGGTCCGCTGCAGCGGGTATTCGGCGTGGCAGTAGTGGCAAAGCGCGCGCGGCGGGTTCTGGTGAAAGGTCAGCGTGACGTCGCAGTGCCTGCATTTGAGCGCCTTCCCGCAGTGCAGGCAGACGATCTGCGCAGAGTACCCGCGGCGGTTAACGTAGAGCATGGCCTGTTCGCCGCGCGCGAGCGTCTCCTTCATCCGGCGGTAAAGGGCCGCGCTGAACACCGTGCGGTTGCCGCGCCTGAGTTCTTCGCGCATGTCCACGACCTCGACCTCGGGGAGCGGCCGGGACATCACCCGTTCCCCGAGCGTTAAGAGGCGCGCCCCGCCCGCGAGCGCGCGGTGGTAGGTCTCGAGCGCCGGGGTCGCGCTGGAGAGGATCAGCACCGCGCCGTTAGCCCGCATGCGCTCGCGCGCGATCTCGCGGGCGTGGTAGCGCGGCCGTATCTGGGAATGGTAGCTGTTTTCCTGCTCCTCGTCCACGACGATGACGCCGATATCCCGAAGCGGAGCGAACACGGCGGAGCGCGCGCCGATGACCACCTTGGCCCTGCCGGTCACGATCCGCTCCCATTCGTCCATCCGCTCGCCCGCCGACAGGCGGCTGTGCAACAGCGCCACGTCCTCGCCGAAATGCGCCACGAAAAGCGCCGTCAGCTGCGGCGTGAGCGCGATCTCGGGCACCAGCACCAGCGCGGACCGGCCTTTCTTGCGGCTCTGCTCGATCACGTGCATGTAGACCTCGGTCTTCCCGCTGCCGGTGACGCCGAAAAGCAGGAACTCGCCTCCCCCGTCCAGCGCGCCGCACATCGCGTCCACGGCCTCCTGCTGGCGCGGGTTCAGCGCGGGGCGTGGCCGGCTGTCCCCGCGAAGCGCCGCGTAGGGCCTTCGCGCGACGCGCACGCTCTCCCGCCTGACCAGCCCCTTCTTCTCCAGAGCGCGCGCCGCCGCCGCGCCGCCTTTCTCGATGGCTTCGAGGTCAGAAAGCGACACGGGCGCCACGTCGGCGAGGAGTTCCAGCACGCGCGCCTGCAGCGGCGCGCGCCGCTGCATCGCGGCCGACTCCTCCCGCGCCCGCTCCGCGCCGACGGCGAGCGACACCGTGACGCATTGCCTGCCCTCCACCTGCCGCCCGCGCAGCTGGGAGGGCATCATCAGGCGCAGCGCCTCGACGAACAGGCAGCCGTAGCGCGCCTGCATGAACCGCGCGAGCGCGATCTGCTCGGGCCAGAGCGCGGGATACGCGTCGATACACGACGCGACCCGCTTGAGCTTATCCGCCGGGACGTCGGTGGAAGAGCGGACTTCGACGACGAACGCCTCCGTCGGCCGGTTGCCCGCGCCGAACGGCACAAAAACCCGCATCCCTGCGCGTACGTCCGCCAGAAGGCACGGGGGGATGCGGTAATCGAACGTCCTGTCCACGTTGGTGTGGGCGATGTCCACCATCACCCGTGCGATATCGGCTTGCACGGCTCACTCCTGTTTTTTGCGGTGGATGGTCAGGGCGGCGTCGAGGACGAGGTGCGCGACCCCGAGCTTGGACACGAGGCCGGTCCTCACGGGACTGCCGCTTTTGGTGAGGATCGTGACGGCGTTCGTGTCGGTTTCGAAGCCCGCGCCCTCCTTGGTGACGTCGTTTGCCACGATCATGTCCAGGTCCTTTTGTTCGAGTTTTTCCAGCGCGTGCTTCTCGAGGTCCTGCGTCTCGGCCGCGAACCCGACCAGCACGCGCTTCCCCTTGCGCCTGCCCAGTTCCGCCGCGATGTCGGCGTTGGGGACGAACGTGAGCGTGATCTCCCCGCCTCCGACGCCGGCCTTCTTCAGTTTCCGGTCCGAACGCGATTTGGGCGCGTAGTCGGCGGGCGCCGCCGCCTTGATGGCGATGTCGCACGCGTCGAAATGCGACATCGCCGCTTCGAGCATCTCCTTAGCCGTTTCCACCCGGACGACCTCTGCGCCGTCGGGCGGATCGATCGCCACCGGCCCGCTTATCAGCACGACGCGCGCGCCGCGCTCGAGGGCCGCCTGCGCCAGGGCGTAGCCCATGCGCCCCGAAGAGCGGTTGGTGATGTAGCGCACGGGGTCGAGGTACTCACGCGTCGGGCCGGCCGTGACGAGCACGGCGAGGCCCTCGTAGTCCCGCCTGGGATAAACAAGGTCCATGATGGCCGCTTCTATGTCCCCGACGTCCGCAAGGCGCCCCTCGCCTTCCTCCCCGCACGCGAGCCTGCCCGCCTCCGGCCCCACGACCGTGCACCCGCGCGCGCGCAGCGTGGCGAGGTTGGCCTGCAAAACCGTGCTGCTGTACATCGCGGCGTTCATGGCCGGCGCGACCAGCACGGGCGCGCGCGTCGCCATGACCGTCGTTGTCAGCAGGTCGTCGGCGATGCCCAGCGCCAGTTTCCCTATGATGTCGGCCGTGGCCGGGACGATCGCGAGCACGTCCGCCCTTCTCGCGAGCGAAATGTGCTCGACCGAAAAAGGCGCGTCGTGCGAAAAAAGATCGACCGCCACGGGGCGCGCGCACAGCGTTTGCAGCGTAAGCGGCGTGATGAAGCGCATCGCGTTCTGGGTCATGACGGGGTAGACTTCCACCCCTCTTTTGGTGAGGCGGCCGATGAGTTCGCAGGCTTTATATGCCGCGATGCCGCCCGTTACTCCGAGTACGACCGTTTTATGCGCGGCCATTTCTATTTTGCTCCCTCCACGGACCTGTCACAGCTTATCTTTCCCTCCATGATCTCCTGCACCGCAATGGTCACGGGTTTGTTGGATGCGGTCTCCACCAGCGGGCGGGCATGGTCGACGAGCTGCCTGGCGCGCCTGGCCACTTCGATCACCAGCGTGTAGCGGCAGTCGACCTTCGAAAGCAGTTCGTTCAGAGGGGGGTGATTCATCATCGTTGTCGTTCTCCTTCCATGATTGCGCCGATAACGTCCAGCCTGCGCCGTACTTCCAGGCGCGAAGCCTCAAGGATCGCGCGCACTTCTTCGGCCGCTTTTTCGAGGTCGTCGTTTACGACGAAATAGTCGTAGAGGCGCGCGCTTTTGAGTTCGTCGTACGCCGTCCGCATGCGCACGGCGACGGTTTCGTCGTCCTCCGTCCCCCGTCCCCTCAGACGCCTTTCCAGTTCCGCAAACGACGGGGGCATGACGAATACCGATACCGCGTCGGGCACTTTGCGCTTGACTTCCAGCGCGCCCGTCACGTCGATTTCCAGCAGCACGTCTTTGCCCTGCGCGCGCTGTTGATCGACGAAAGCGCGCGGCGTGCCGTAATAGTTCATCCTGAAAACGCGTTTGTATTCGAGGAACCCGCCTTTTTTTGCGATATCGAGGAACTCTTTTTCGGTTTTGAAATAATAATCGACGCCTTCGGCCTCGTTTTCGCGCGGCGCGCGCGTGGTCGCGGATACCGAGAACACGAGGCGCGGCATCCGGTCAAGAAGCAGCCGGGAGACATTCCCCTTCCCGGAGCCCGAAGGCCCGGAGAGCAGCACGAGGAGCCCCGGCGGCAGGCTTGTATCGCATCCGGTCATAGCTCTCCCTTGATTCACTCGTCCGTCACGTCGCTGTGCTGGTCTTTCGTTCCCAGCCTGTGCGCCACGGTCTCGGGCTGCACGGCGGACAGCACGACATGGTAGCTGTCGGTCACGATGACGGCGCGCGTCCTGCGGCCGTACGTCGCGTCGATGAGCATCCCCCTTTCCCTGGCCTCCTGGATGATGCGCTTGATCGGGGCCGATTCGGGGCTCACGATCGCGATGAGCCTGTTCGCGTTCACGATGTTGCCAAAGCCGATGTTGATCAATTTGATTCCCATAGCTATTTTCCTCCAAGAAACAAAATTTGATATATGAAATTATTCGATATTCTGAACTTGTTCCCTGATTTTTTCAATCTCGCCCTTGATCTGAAGGACGGCGTTCGTGATCGCGAGGTCGTTCGCCTTCGAGCCGATCGTGTTGGCCTCCCGGTTCATCTCCTGGACGATGAAATCCAGCCTGCGCCCGATCGCCCCTTCCTCCTTCGCCAGCCCGGCAAACTGGGAAAGATGGCTTTTGAGCCGCACGATCTCCTCGGTGATGCTGGACCGGTCCGCGAACACGGCGACTTCAGTGAGCAGCCTTGCTTCGTCCGGCATATTCCCCTGCATGAGCAACGAGATGCGTTCGTTGAGCTTTTCCCTGTATTCGAGCACCACCGCGGGGGAGCGCCGTTCTATTTCGGCAAGCAGGCCGCTTATCAGGCCGAGGCGCTTTTCGATGTCCGCCAAAAGGCAGGCGCCTTCGGCCGCGCGCATCTCCAGCACGCCTTTGGCCGCCTCTTCCAGCGCCTCCCTCAGCATCCCGGCCACGGTTTCCTCGTCTTCCGGCGCGTCGGCCACCGTCAATACGTCGGGAAGCCGGGCCGCGCCCAGCAGCGTCACGTCGTCAATCAGGCCGGGGAAACGTTCCCTGATCCCGGAAAACGCGTCCATGTACGCGGCGAGCAGCTCCAGGTCCGCCTGGACCGCCCTGGCGGCGGGCGCGTTGTTCCTGTATGTGATATAGACGTCAATATGCCCCCTGGCAATTCTGGCCGAAAGGGCTTTCCGGACCATGTCCTCGAACGCGTTGAACGAGCGCGGCATCCGCACGGAAACGTCGAGATACCGGTGGTTCACCGATTTGAGCTCGACCTGCAGCTCCCTGCCGTCCCTCGAAACGATGCCCCGGCCGAATCCCGTCATGCTGTAGGGCAAATTTCCGCCTCCCATTCCCCTTTCGGGCCGTTTTCCCGCAAACACTATTTGATTATACCATATTTCCCGGATAAGAAAAGAGCATTGGCCGAAATTCACTCGGGAATGCCCGTTAGTAACAGTTATTCGCGATCCTGCCTGCCGTGTTTCAGTTTTCATCCTGTTCGTGTTCGTTTGCTTGCGTTAAGTCCAAAAAAGCCGCCTCGTCCAGCACGGGCACCCCGAGTTCGAGCGCCCTGGCGAGCTTCGAGCCCGCCGCCTCCCCGGCGACGACGTAGTCGGTGTTGCGCGATACCGACCCCGCCGTTTTCCCGCCCATGCGCTCCACGATGCGGCTCGCTTCCCGGCGCTCCAGGGTGGGCAGCGTCCCCGTGAAAACGAAGGTCCTGCCTCCGAGCGCGCCGCCGCTTTTCGCCGGTGTTTCCCGCCCGGGCGCCACGCCGGCTTTCAACAGGCGTTCGAGCAGGCGGCGGTTGTTTGCATCGGCAAAGTAGTCGGCCACCGACCCGGCCACCACCTCGCCCACGTCCCTGATGCGCACCAGGTCCTCTGGTCCGGCTTCCTGCACCGCCCGCAGCGTCCCGAATTCCGCCGCGATGTCCTGCGCCGTGCGGATGCCCACGTTAGGGATGCCCAGCGCGTACAAAAAGCGGTGCAGCGGGCGGGAACGGCTCTTTTCGAGGGCCTTTATCAGGTTGTCTGCTTTTTTCTCGGCAAACCCGGGCAGGGCCGCGAGGGCTTCCCTGTTTAGCGCATAGAGATCGGCCGCGTCCCTGACGCCCAGCGCGTCGTAGAGCTGCCGCGCCGTCTTTTCGTTGAACGTTTCGATGTCCATCGCGTCGCGCGAGGCGTAGTGCACGAGCGCCCACACCACCTGCTCGCGGCAGCCGGACGAGTTCGGGCAGAAGATGTTCGCCCCGCGCTCCACCACCTTTGCGCCGCAGGAAGGGCAGACCGCCGGCTTTTCAACGGGCTCCGTCTTGGTTTCGACTTCTGCGATACCATCATCAAACAAACTCAGGTTTAGGGAGACACGATTCTTAAAGGGCACGTTCTTTATTTCGCCGCCTTCCGCGATCCCGGTGATCTCGGGGATGACGTCGTTGGAGCGGCGTATCCACACCTTCGAGCCGACGTCAACGCCCTTCCTCTGGATGTCGCCCCAGTTGTTGAGCGTCGCGCGCCTGACGGTCGCGCCGCCGAGTTCGACCGGTTGGACCAGCGCGAGCGGGGTGAGCTTCCCCGTGCGCCCCACCTGCCACACGACGTCCCTCACGACGGTGGTGCGCTCCTGCGGCCTGAACTTGTAGGCCATCGCCCAGCGCGGCCCGCGGCCGGTGTACCCCAGCGTCTCCCGAAGCGCCGTCTCGTTCACCTTGAGGACGGCGCCGTCGATCAGGTAGTCCAGCGCGTCCCGCTTTTCTTCGATCTCCAGAAGGTGCTTTTCGGCCTCGCCGATGCCGCGTATACGCCGGTAGTACGGGTTCACCGAAAACCCGTTCTCCTTCAAAAACTCGAGCGTCTCGACATGCGTGGCAAAATCGCGTCCTTCGATGTAGCCGACGCCGTAGAAAAACGCGTCCAGGCGCCTGCGCGCGGCTTCGTTGACGTCGAGGTTCCTCAGCGCCCCCGCAGCGGCGTTGCGCGCGTTCTTCAGGGGCACGGCAGCGGTCTCGTTGTACTCTTTTAACACGGAAAGGCGCATCATCGCCTCGCCCTGCACCTCCATGCGCCCCCTGAACTTTACGGAGAACGGGATCGATCGGATGGTGCGCGCCTGCGCCGTTATGACCTCGCCGACCACGCCGTTTCCGCGCGTGGCCGCCGTCGTCAGCGCGCCGCCTTCGTAAGTGAGGTTAATCGTCAGCCCGTCGAACTTGTATTCGAGCACGTAGTCGATAGGGCCGCCGCCGATCATCCCCCTTATCCGCGCGTCCCACTGGTGCAGGCTCTGCATGTCCTTGCACTTTTCCAGGCTGAAGAGCCGCCTCCGGTGCGCGTGCTTCTCGAAGCCCTCCAGCACCGCCCCGCCGACGCGCTGCGTGGGCGAATCCGGGAGGACGACGCCGAGTTTAAGCTCCAGCGCAACGAGTTCGTCGAAAAGCGCGTCGTATTCCGCGTCCGGAACGAGCGGGTCGTCGAGCACGTAGTACGCGTGCGCGTATTTCGACACGAGGGCGACGAGTTCTTCCATGCGCGCGCGCTCATCCATTGGCGTTCACCTCCAGTCTGCGTATCGGCGCGTAGGCGACGGAGAGCTTCTTGACGCCCTGTCCGTCGAACGCTATGGTCAAAATCGCGTTCTCGCCCTGCCCCTCTACGCGCACCACGGTGCCGCGCCCGAACCTGTCGTGTTCGACCTTGTCCGCGACGCCGTAAACCGTCCTTTTGGGTGCCGGGGCGGGCTGCGCCCGGCTTTCGGGGGGGGTTAAAGGCCGGGACGCCCGGTCACCGCTTAGCATGCCCGGCTGGAGCGAAAATAACTGGGGCCTAAGGATGTACAGGTCCTCTTCGGGCATCTCGGATATGAACCTCGAAACGCGGCAGCGCAGGCGCTCCTGCCGCATGCGGCGTTCGAGCGCGTGCGTGAGGTAGAGCCTTCGCTGCGCCCTGGTGACGCCCACGTAACAGAGCCGCCGCTCCTCCTCGAGCTCGTCCGGGTCGACCTGCGCCGAGGCGTGCGGGAAGAGGTTGTCCTCGAGCCCTACGATGAATACGGCCTCGAACTCCAGGCCCTTCGCGCTGTGCAGGGTCATCAGCGTGACCGCGCCGCGGCTCAGCTTCTTCGCCTCGTCCATGTCGGTCGATAGCGATACCGTTTCCAAAAACCCGCTCAGGGAAGCGTCCGGCGCGCTGGCCTCGTACTCGGCCACCGACGCGATGAACTCGTCAAGGTTCTCGAGCCTGGCCTGCACGTTCTCGCCGGGCCCGTTCTCGAGGTGCAGCGCGTACCCCGTCTCGTCGATGATCGTCTCGATCAGCTCCGACGGCCGGGCCACGCGGGAGAGGGCGATGAACCGCGCGATCAGCGCGCTGAACGCCTCCAGTTTCTTTTTCACGCGCGCGTCCAGCCCGGACGAATCGAGGTCTATAAGCACGTCCATCACCGATTCGCCCCGCCGGGCCGCCTCCGCCGCCAGCTTCTGCAATGTGGCGTCCCCGATCCCGCGGCGCGGGGTGTTGATGACGCGCATCAGGCTCACGTCGTCCCGGGGGTTGTCCAGCACCCGAAGATAGGCCACGAGGTCCTTGATCTCCCGCCGGTCGTAGAACTTCAGGCCCCCGTACACGCGGTAGGGCAGGGAATAGCGCATGAACCGCTCCTCGAACACGCGCGACTGGGCGTTGGTGCGGTATAGCACGGCGATGTTGTCCAGCGGGACGAACTCGTCCTCGTGCAGGCGCACGATTTCGCCGTAGACGAACTGCGCCTCGTCGTACTCGTTCCTGGCCGTGAACACCTTCACGCGCTCGCCCCGGCCCATCCTGGACCAGAGCTTCTTCTGCCTGCGGGCGCAGTTGTGGGCGATCACCGCGTTCGCGACCTGGAGGATATGCTCGGTCGAGCGGTAGTTCTGTTCGAGGTAGAAAACCTTCGCGTCCGGGAAGTCCTTTTCGAAATTGAGTATGTTGGTGATGTCCGCGCCGCGCCAGCTGTAGATGCTCTGGTCGTCGTCCCCCACCACGCAGAGGTTTTTATGGCGCGCCGCGAGCAGGCGAAGGAGCCTGTACTGCGCGGCGTTGGTGTCCTGGTACTCGTCGACGTGGATATACAGGTAGCGGTCCTGGTATCTATTAAGCGTCTCCTTCGACGTTTCCAGCAGTTCGACGCCCCTTAGCAGCAGGTCGTCGAAGTCGAGGGCGACGCATTCCTTCAGCCGCTGTTCGTAGCGTTTGTAGACCTCGAACACGGGGTCGTTCGCCTTGAGGCCCAGCTCCTTTGCGTACGCCTCGGGAGAGAGGCAGGCGTTTTTGGCGTCCGAGATCCGCGCCCTGAAAAAGCGCCTCGGGAACTGTTTCTCGTCGATGTTCAGGCGTTTCATCGCCTCGGAGATCACCTGGTTCTGGTCGGCCGTATCGAATATGGAGAAATTCGGGCCGATCCCGATCGCTTCCCCGTCCCTTCGCATGAAGGAGGCGCACAGGCTGTGGAACGTCCCCACGAACATCCCCGCCGCGCCGCCGGGCACCAGCGCCTCCACGCGCTCCTTCATCTCGCGCGCGGCCTTGTTGGTGAATGTGAGCGCGAGGATGTTGGCGGGGAGCACGTCCTCGTGCTCGAGGATGTGGGCGATGCGGTGGGTCAGCACGCGCGTCTTCCCGGAGCCTGCTCCGGCGAAGATCAGGCACGGGCCCTTCGTTTGGAGCACGGCTTTTTTCTGTACCTCGTTGAGCGGTTCACTCCCTGTCATTTGTCGCGACGCAGCCTTTCCAGCACCAGTTGGTAGCCTCCCGCCCCGTAGTGCAGGCAGCGGTTCACACGGCTTATCGTCGCCGTGCTCGCGCCCGTCGTCTGCGCTATCTCCTGATAGGTCACGCCCGCCTTGAGCTGGCCCGCCACGGTGAAGCGCTGGGCCATGGCCTGCACCTCCTTTATCGTGCACAGGTCGTCGAAGAACCGGTAGCAGTCCTCCACCGTTTCGAGCGCGAGGACTCCGGCAAAAAGCCTGTCCGCCTCTTCCGAGGCGAGCCTGGATTCGTAGCGCATCTTCATTCCTCCGTGTCTTTCGTGTATGCCGTCCCGGCCTATGCACATTTTAACACATCATAGCGCTGAAACAAACCGTTACGGTCCGCGCCGGGTCTCCCGGGCAGGCCGAAACGGCGCTCATGGGCGCCGTTAGGCCGTCGACAATCCCCGAAGGGGTTTGTCGACGGTTTCCTGTGCGGTTAAAGTGGGGGATTGCATCCCCCCCCTGCATTTAAGCATTTTTGACAGGTGGGCCGGCGCGCCGCCTCACGGCTCCGGGCACACCGTCAGCCGGCGCACGGACACTTCGTAGACCCGCCTGCGCTGGATCTCCCCGTTTTCGAGCTGCTTGTCGTAGTCCCGGCTCTGTATGCGGCCGTTCACGCATACCCTCGTGCCCACCGCGATCTGGCTCGAGGCCCTCGCGTTATGCCCCCAGCAGATGCACGGGATGTAGTCCGATTTTTCGTAGGCGCGGTTGACCGCGAGCAGCATGTCGGTGATCTCCCTGTGGAAAGGCGTGGTCCTGTACACGGGCGGCTTGCATACGTAGCCCTCGAGCGTGATGCAATTGGGGTCCTCGGGAGAACGGTCCACGGCATACACCGCGCGCGCGAAAACGGATATGATGAGGCGGCTGTGTCCGCCCACCATCTTGTTGTAGGACCTGAGCTGGCCCTCTACGGTAACGATCTTGCCGCAAATATCCGTGTTCGGGTCCAGGAGGCGCTCGGACACCGTCACGGGAAGGATGTCCACCTGTTTGCTCAGCCGGGGCACCTCCAGTTCCATCCGGTAGAACCCTTCCCCGTATATGCTGTGGCTGGGCATCGGAGGGGAACAGACGCGGCCGCAGATGAAGCAGCAGTTATTGTTTTGGCTCGGGCTTTTGTGCATTGGGTCCCTCCACCGTCGTATGAATACGCGCTGCTTCATTCCTATTCCGGCTCCGAGGCGTTTATACCTTCATCCTTTTCGACCGGGAACTGGCGGCCCGTGTGGTCGATCGTGTAGTCCTTGAAAAGCACGAGGTCCGAGACCTTCACGAACCCGTATCCCTTCTCCTTCAGGCTCTCGATCACCGCCGGGAGCGACTCGGTGATCTGCGAGGCGTTGGTGTGGAAAAGGAGGATCGAGCCGTTTTGGACCTTGCTGTTGATTCGCTGCACGATGACCTCCACCGTGGGGTCCTGCCAGTCGATCGAGTCCACGTCCCACTGAACCACCTGGAACCCGCACTCCCTGCACGTCCTGACCAGCCGGGAATCGTAGTCGCCGAACGGGGGCCTGAAGAGCATCGTCCTTTCGCCTGTCGCCTTTTCGAGGAAGTCGGCGGTGTCCATCAGCTCTTTTACCACCTTGTCGCGGGGCATGCCGGACATGTGCGGGTGCGTCGCCGAATGGTTCCCGACCTCGTGGCCCCGTTTCACCGCTTCCCTGATGATCTCGACGCGGTCCTTCGCCCAGCCCAGCGTCACGAAAAACGTCGCTTTGACCTTGTATTCGTCCAGTATGTCGAATATCCTGCCGAACGTCTCGTCCCCCTGGGCGGTGTCCATCGTGAGCGCCACCACTTTTTTGTCGGTCTCCACGCTGTACACCGGCAACTCCCGCTCGCCCGGCGCGACCGCCTCGACTGCGGCGTTGTCAGCCAGGGCCCCGTAAGTCAGGGCAAGGACCGCCAGCAGCGCGACGAGGCAGACCTCCTTCCATCTCCTGAAGCTGACGACATGGATATGCATGCGCCCACCCTCTCTCGCAGATTTCTTCCTTTTATTCTGATTTATGACGCATACCCTTTGCGCATGCACACCAAATATCTGTATGTTCCGGCGCAGGTCCACCCGGTCCGGCATCGGTTTTCCCGGCCTTAAATTTATGAACACGATGATGCCGGCCCAACCCCGGATTCAACAGCGAGGTGCAGCCTGCCTGCGCAAAATCCTTGACGGTGTTGTTAAAGTAGATATAATGAAAAAAGCAGGTACAAAGGCGCATCCATTTTTCGCAATGCTCCTTTGTAGATGAATTCTAATCAAAGGAGATTGAAATATGGGATACGTCGATGAAGTCATCGAGCTGGTAGTGAAGAAGAATCCGGCGGAACCGGAGTTTCATCAGGCCGTAAAAGAAGTGCTGGAGTCTTTAAGGACCGTGGTCGATGCGAATGAGGAAAGGCTCAGAAGGGAAGGGGTCCTGGAGAGGCTGGTCGAGCCTGACCGCCAGATCATCTTCCGGGTTCCTTGGGTGGACGACAACGGAAACGTACGGGTGAACACGGGCTACCGCGTACAGTTCAACAACTCCATCGGTCCTTACAAGGGCGGCATACGCCTGCATCCTTCCGTTAATCTCGGCATCATTAAATTCCTCGGTTTCGAGCAGATATTCAAGAATTCTTTGACAGGGCTTCCCATCGGCGGCGGGAAGGGCGGTTCCGATTTCGACCCGAAGGGCAAATCGGACCGGGAGGTATTGGCTTTCTGCACGAGCTTCATTACGGAGCTGTATAAATACATCGGAGCGGATGTCGATGTTCCGGCGGGAGATATCGGCACCGGGGCCAGGGAAATCGGTTACATGTACGGCCAGTACAAGAAGATCACCGGTTCCTATGAAGGCGTGTTCACGGGGAAAGGCCTGACCTTCGGCGGTTCCCTTGCAAGGACGCAGGCGACGGGCTACGGCCTGTTGTATCTGGTTGAGGAGATGCTAAAGAGCAACTGCAGGGAGATTCAGTGCAAGATTTGCACGGTGTCCGGCTCCGGCCAGGTCGCGATCTACGCTATCCAGAAGGCGCATCAGCTCGGCGCGAAATGCGTTACCTGCAGCGATTCCAACGGCTGGGTATACGATCCTGAGGGCATCGATGTGGAGGTCCTTAAGCAGATCAAGGAAGTTCAGAGAGCCCGATTGACGGAATATAAAAAATGCAGGCCTCATTCCGAATATCATGAGGGCAGGGGCGTATGGAGCGTGGAATGCGACATCGCCCTTCCCTGCGCCACGCAGAACGAGCTCCTGCTCGACGATGCAAAGGCGCTCGTTGCGAACGGGTGCTTTGCGGTGGCCGAAGGCGCCAACATGCCCACGACACAGGAAGCCACGGAGTATTTGCTGGCAAACAAGGTGTTGTTCGCTCCCGGTAAGGCCGCCAACGCGGGCGGAGTGGCCACTTCCGCATTGGAAATGACGCAGAACAGCGAAAGACTGAGCTGGACTTTCGAAGAAGTCGACGCCAGGCTGAAACGGATCATGGTCGACATATACCGCAGCATGGAGAATGCGGCCAACAGATACGACGCATCCGGCAATTACGTGATCGGAGCGAACATCGCAGGGTTTGAAAAGGTAGCCACCGCAATGATGGCGCAGGGAATCTGGTAGGATTCGTCATCCGGGCGGCACACGCCCGGTACACGGAAATACAAGGGGAACGCATACGCGTTTCAGCGATAAAACGCCGCCGGCATCCGCGCCGGCGGCGTTTTATCGCTCCCCGCTCCCCATTACAGCGTATGCGGCCGTGAAATTGCGCCCGCCCGTCACGGGGAGCCACCACGTATCATTATTATACTTATAAACCGCGATAACTCTATACATGCGATAATATATGGAAAATAAAGTCAAATGCGAACTTGCGGTTCAATGGCAAACAGGCTATACTTCAAGTGTAAAAATGATGAAAGGGTCCTGAATAATGACGTATCTGAAGCTTTTTATTCGAGAGGTTCCCGACTGGCCGGTAAAAGGCATGACCTTTTATGATATTACTACCCTTTTACAGTCACCGAAGCTTTTCAAATTCATTGTGGACGCGATGTTTGACCCTTTTAAAGACATGAAAATCGACAAAGTCGTGGCGATAGAAGCCCGGGGTTTCCTGCTGGGAGCCCCGATCGCCTACAAAATCGGGTGCGGGGTCAGCCTGGTGAGGAAAGAGGGCAAACTGCCGTACAAGACCATAAAAGAGAGCTATGAAAAAGAATACGGACTGGACGTTTTGGCCATGCACGAGGATACGATCAAAAGGGGCGAGAAAGTGCTGGTTGTGGACGATCTTATTGCAACGGGCGGCACGCTGAAGGCGACCGCAAAAATGGTTGAGAGATTGGGGGGGGAAGTCGTTGGGGTAACTGCGATCGTGGACCTGCCCTTTCTGGGCGGAAGCAAAAAACTGTCCGAATACAAATTGAATTGTCTGGTGTGTTATGATGAAGAATAAAATTGGTATAATCGGCGGAAGCGGGCTGGATGATCCGAGAATTCTGGTCGATCCGAAAGAGATTGATTTGGACACGCCTTTTGGGAAACCGTCCGACAGATTGGTTTGCGGCGTTGTCGGGAATACCGAGGTGGCAGTGCTGGCCAGGCATTCCAAGCAGCACAGCATTTCGCCTACCAAAGTGCCGTTTCGGGCAAACATCTGGGCGCTGAAGGAGATCGGGTGCACCCAGGTTCTGGCGACAACCGCCTGCGGTTCCTTGCGGAGGGAAATGCGGCCGGGGGACCTGGTGTTCATCGACCAGTTCATCGACTGGACAAAATTGAGAAAGCTTACCTTTTATGAGGACGAGGTCGTCCATACGCCCATGGCGGAGCCTTTTGACGCAAAATTAAGGAAGAAATGCGTCAGGGCGGTAAAAGAGCTGGGGTTCAGGCACCACGAACAAGGAACCATGGTCACCATCGAAGGGCCGAGATTTTCGACCAGGGCAGAATCGAAAATGTTCAGGCTGATAGGCGCAGATTTGATCAATATGACTACGGTGCCCGAGGTGTCGCTGGCCAACGAGCTTGAACTTCCATACCAGGCGATCGCCATGGTGACCGATTATGATTGCTGGAAAGCGGACGAGGAACCCGTATCCTTTGAACTGGTTATGAAGAGGATACAGGAGTATTCCGAAAGAGTGAAGAAGCTGTTGATAAAACTGACCGAATAATTAAAATTGTAAGGAAAACGTACTTGCGAAGAGGAAAAGCAGGACGATCGGCGCTACCGATCGTCCTGCTTTTATCGAAAGAACGAAGTAAACGAGCTTTTCATCGCACCTCGCCTATTTCTCCCCGTTCGCCGGCACCGAGTACGCCCCCGTGACCGTGCGCCCGGTAGTTACGGGCAGCAGCACGCTCCCCTTGGAAAACCGCTTCCGTATGGGCACTTCGTCCGTGTTGAAGCGCTCCGCCGTGCCGTCGCTCATCTGCGCTTCCACGGTGAAGGGCACCGTCACGTGGAAGGACGCGACGACGCTGCGCCCGTTCACCCCGTTTTTCTTGAAGTCGATCGTCTTCTGGCCCTTGCCGTTCCTCTTCTGCGGCTCGTAGTCGAAGATCAGGCTGCGCTTGGCGTACCCGCCGTCGGTAACGACGAGCACCTCGCCCTCGTCGGCCGTCTGCGCGGCCAGCACGACCGTATCGCCTTTTTCGAGCGCGATCCCGCGCACGCCCGCCGTTGCCCGTCCGGTCGAGGGGACCTCGTCCGGAGAAAAGCGTATACTCATGCCGTGCGCGGTCACCATTAGCAGTACGCCGTCCTCTTCTTTTGGTTGCACGCTTATAAGCTCGTCGCCTTCCCTCACGTTCATCGCCTGCGCCCGGGTCTTTCTCAGGAGGTACGCCGACGCGGCCGTCCGCTTGACCACGCCCCCGCGCGTGAAGAAAAGCAGTTCGCCCTCCCCTTTGCCCAGGCTGAGCATGGCGACGGGCCGCTCGCCTTTTTGCAGCCCCTGTACGAGGCCGAATATGGACGCGCCCCTCTCTCTGCCCTTCGCCTCGGGTATCTGCGCGCAGGCCAGCACGAACACGTTGCCCAGGCTCGTGAACACGTGCAGCCGGTCCGCGGTCGTGCAGGCGACCGTCTCCATCGCGGCGTCGCCGTTAACTTCGGCGGCCTTCGTCCCCAGGCCGGCTGAAGTGCGCCGTAAAAAGCCCTGGCGGCTGAGCGTGACCCACGCTTTCTCGGCCACCGCCTTCGGTTTTTCCGGCAGCCTGCGCGGGGCCTCCGGCGCGATCAGGCACGTGCGCCGGGCGTCGGCGTGTTTTTCCCGTGTCTCGAGGAGTTCCTGGCGGATCACCCTGGTGAGCCGTTTCTCGCTTTTCAGGATGCCCTCGAGCCGTTTGATGGAAGCCGTCAGCTTCTTGTATTCGTTTAGGAGGTTGAGCCGCTCGAGGCCGGTGAGCCGCTGCAGGCGCATGTCCAGGATCGCCTGCGCCTGATCGCGGTCGAGGGAAAACGCGTCCATCAGGCCCGTGCGCGCTTCGTCCACCTTCTGCGCGCCCCGGATGATGGCGATCGCGCGGTCGATGTCGTCGAGGGCGGCCATCAGCCCGGCGAGGATGTGCGCCCGGCGTTTCGCGGCGTTGAGGTCGTAGAGCGTCCTATTCCGCACCACCCGCCGCTGATGGGCGATGTAGTGGTCAATCAGTTCGAGCAGCCCGAGCGTGCGGGGCTTCCCGTCCGCGATGGCCACCATGTTCACGCCGAACGTCACCTGTAAATCGGTGTATTTGTACAGGTACTGGAGCGTCAGTTCCGGGTCGGCGTCCTTCCTGAGTTCTATGACGGCGCGCATCCCCTCCCTGTCCGACTCGTCCCGGATGTCGGAGATCCCCGAAAAGAGCGCCTTCTTTTCCTCGCTCGCCTTGAGCACCTTTTCCAGAAGCGCCGCCTTGTTCACCTGGTACGGGAGTTCAAAAACGACGATGCGGCTCTTCCCGTTCCTGTCGCGTTCGATCTTCGTGCGCGCGCGCAGCGTCAGCCGCCCGCGCCCGGTCTCGTACGCCCGCCTGATCTCGGCGTTGTCGACGAGTTCGCCGCCCGTCGGGAAATCGGGGCAGGGCAGGCGCTCCATCACGTCGTCGAGAGGGCAGGAAGGATCGTCCAGCCGTGCGATGACGGCGTCTATGGCTTCCCCCAGGTTGTGGGGCGGGATGTTGGTCGCAAGGCCGACCGCGATCCCCGACGCGCCGTTGACCAGCAGGTTCGGATAGCGCCCCGGCAGCATGACCGGTTCCGTGGTCGAGTCGTCGAAATTCAGGCCGAAGGCCACGGTCTCCTTCTCGATGTCCCGCAGCAATTCGAGCGCGATGGGCGTGAGCCGCGCCTCGGTGTAGCGCATGGCCGCGGCCGGGTCCCCGTCGACAGAACCGAAGTTGCCGTGCCCGTCCACGAGCGGCGCGCGCATATTGAAGCCCTGCGCCATGCGCACCATCGCGTCGTACACCGACGTGTCCCCGTGCGGGTGGTATTTGCCCAGCGTGTCCCCGACGATGCGCGCCGACTTCCTGTGCGGCTTGTCAGGCGCGAGCGCGAGTTCCATCATCGTATAGAGTATCCGCCGCTGCACCGGCTTGAGCCCGTCCTCGACCCGCGGCAGCGCGCGCTCCATGATGACGTATTCGGCATACGGCATCATCGAGCCGTGCAGCACGTCCTCCATCGGCATTTCGATGATGTTTTCAATCGCCGTCTGGCCCGGTCCCCTGGCCAATTGCCGTCCCCTCCTTCTTCTCAAACGCGTCTTTCCTGTTGAAATCGGCGTGGTCGGAGATATACTGCTTGCGCTTTTCCACCTTGTCGCCCATCAGCACCGTCACGCGGTGCTCCGCCTCGGCCGCGTCCTCTATCGTCACCCGGACGAGCGAGCGGTTCACGGGGTCCATCGTCGTCTCCCAGAGCTGTTTCGGGTTCATCTCGCCCAGGCCCTTGTACCGCTGCAGATGGTGCCCTTTCCGGTTCTTTGTCAGGGCTTCCAGCTCCCGGTCGGAGTAGGCGTAGAGCACCTTCTTCCCCTGGGAGACCCTGTAGAGCGGGGGCCTCCCGATGAAGACGTGCCCGCCCGCTATCAGCCCCCGCATATACCGGAAGAAGAAGGTCAGCAAAATGGCCCGGATATGCGCGCCGTCCTGGTCGGCGTCTGAAAGGATGATGATCTTGCCGTACTTGAGCGCGTCGATGTTGAAGTCCTCGTCGATGCCCGTGCCCAGCGCGGCGATGATGACGCGGAATTCCTCGTTGGCCAGCACCTGGTCCAGCCTTTTCTTCTCCGCGTTCAGCGGCTTGCCCCTCAACGGCAGGATGGCCTGGAACCTGCGGTCGCGGCCCTGTTTCGCGCTCCCGCCCGCGCTGTCGCCCTCGACGATGAACAGCTCGTTCTCCGACGCCCGGCGCCCCGAACAGCTGGCCAGCTTCCCGATCAGCGGCGCGCCCTCGAGCTTGGTGCGTTCGCGCGCCATGCGCTTTGCCCTGCGCGCGGCCTCGCGCACCCTCGCGGCCTCCACGGCCTTGCCGAGGACCTTTTCCACCGTCCCGGCGTTGCGCAGGTCCTCGAGGTACAGGCCCAGCTGCTCGGCGACCACGGCCTCCACCGCCGGCCGCGCCTCGGGGTTGCCGAGCTTGCTCTTCGTCTGCCCTTCGAACTGCACGTTCTGCATCTTCAGCGCGAGCACGGCGCACAGGCCTTCGCGGAAATCCTCGCCCGAGAGGTTCGCGGCCTTTTCCTTGAGCAGGCCGCTTTTTCTCAGGTATTCGTTCATCACCCTGGTGAGCGCGGCCTTGAAGCCCGTCTCGTGCATGCCGCCCTCGCCCGTCGGGATGTTGTTCACGTACGAGACGATGTTGTCGGTGTACGTGTCGTTGTACTGGACGGCGGCGGCGATGTGGATGCCGTCACGCACGCCCTCGATGAAGACCGGCGCTTCGTGCAGCACCGTCTTATCCTGGTTCAGGTAGCACACGAAGTCGGCGATGCCGCCCTCGTAGGAAAACGCGTCCTCCCTCACTTTTTGCCTCTCGCGCGCGTCGGTCAGCCTGAAACGGATGCCCCTATTCAGAAAGGCGAGTTCGCGGAGCCTGTGCGCGATGGTCTCGTAATGGTATTCCGGCTCACCGAACACGGCCCTGTCGGGGAGGAACCGCACGTAGGTCCCCCTGCGGCGCGTGCGCCCGGCGTTTGTGATGCCGCCTGCCGGCCGGCCCGGTTCAACCTTCCCCGTCACCGGATCGCGTACGCTCTCGAACCGCTGCCTGTAGAGCACGCCCCCGACCGCGACCTCGACCACGACCCATTCCGAAAGCGCGTTGACCACCGCGGCGCCCACCCCGTGCAGGCCGCCGGAATAGGCGTAGTTCTCGGCGTTGAACTTCCCGCCCGCGTGCAGGCGCGTGAAAACGAGCTCCACACCCGTCACCCCGTGCTCCGGATGGACGCTGACCGGGATGCCCCGCCCGTCGTCGGACACGCTGACCGAGAGGTCCCGATGGAGCCGGATGTCTACGCCGGTCGCATGGCCGTTCGCGGCCTCGTCCACCGCGTTGTCGACGATCTCCCATATGAGGTGGTGCAGTCCGCGCGCGCCCGTCGAGCCGATGTACATGCCCGGCCGCAGGCGGACGGCTTCGAGCCCCTCGAGGACCACAAGGTCGCTCGCTTCGTAGCCCTTGGCCACACTCTCTTCCCCCTTTGAATTGCCAACACATACCTACGGTTTGTGTTGGGTATTCTGGCAGGTTGAAACGCGCTCCTGGCGCGTTTCTTCGCCGATCTGACGCACATGTCGCCAGATCGGAATAAAACCTTTGGGATCGCGATCCCCCAAACCCCCCGGAGAGGCTTTCCCAATAAATCCTGTACTACTATACCACAACGCCCGTACGGCGAGAAAGAGGGACGGGCCACTGCCGCGGAAAATTTCCCTGCGTTCCCGTGCGCGCCGCGCCGGCGTTTCTGTGCTTTTTCCCATACGGAATAACCATTACGGCATGAAAAACGGGGCAAACCATTCGGTTTGCCCCGGCCCAACCGGGATACGGGGGGGGGGCCGCCCCCGTTCCCCGTTTACTTTTTGCTTATGGCGTTGAACGGGCATTTCTCGATGCAGGCGCCGCACTTGATGCACTTCGTCTGGTCGATCTCGAAGGGGGACTTGAGCACGCCCGAGATCGCGTCCACCGGGCACACCTTCGTGCACAGCGAGCAGCCGCGGCAGAGTTCCTTGTCGATCTCGACCTTGAGGAGCTTCTTGCACACGCCCGCGGGGCATTTCTTGTCCCTGATATGCGCCTCGTACTCATCGCGGAAGTAGCGGATGGTGGAGAGCACGGGGTTGGGCGCCGTCTGTCCCAGCGCGCACAGCGAAGTGCTCTTGATCGTCTTGGCCAGGTCCTCGAGGCGTTCGATGTCGCCTTCCTCGCCCCTGCCCTCGCAGATCTTGTCCAGCATCTCGATCATGCGCTTGGTGCCTATGCGGCAGGTCGGGCATTTCCCGCAGCTCTCGTCGACGGTGAAGTCGAGGAAGAACCGCGCGATGTCCACCATGCAGTTGTCTTCGTCCATCACGATCATGCCGCCGGAGCCCATCATGGACCCGATCGCCACGAGGTTGTCGTAGTCTATGGGCGTATCGAGGTTCTCGGCGGTGATGCAGCCGCCCGAGGGGCCGCCCGTCTGGACCGCCTTGAACGCCTTGCCGCCCGGGATGCCGCCGCCGATCTCGTAGATGATCTCACGCAGCGTGGTACCCATGGGTATCTCGACCAGGCCGGTGTTCTCGATCTTCCCGCCCAGCGCGAACACCTTGGTGCCCTTGCTCTTCTCGGTGCCCATCGATGCGAACCATTCGGGCCCTTTGACGATGATCTGCGGGATGTTCGCGTACGTCTCGACGTTATTGAGGATCGTCGGCCTCCCGAAAAGGCCCTTGACCGCCGGGAACGGCGGACGCGGGCGCGGCTCGCCGCGCTTCCCTTCGATGGACGCGATCAGCGCGGTCTCTTCGCCGCACACAAACGCGCCGGACCCCAACCTCAGCTCTATGTCGAAATCGAAGCCGGTGCCGAAGATGTTCTTGCCCAGCATGCCGTATTCGCGCGCCTGGGCGAGGGCGATGCCGAGGCGCTTGACCGCGATGGGGTACTCGGCGCGCACGTAGATGTATCCCTGCGAAGCGCCGATCGCATAGCCCGCGATGGCCATGGCCTCCAGCACGACGTGGGGGTCGCCTTCGAGGACCGAGCGGTCCATGAACGCGCCGGGGTCGCCTTCGTCGGCGTTGCACAGCACGTACTTCTGCCCTTCCCCGCCCATCGCGAAGCTCCATTTCACGCCGGTCGGGAAACCTGCGCCTCCGCGGCCCCTGAGGCCGGCCTCCTTTATCGTGTTCACGACGTCTATGGGCTGCATCTCGGTCAAAACCTTGCCCAGCGCCATGTATCCGTCCAAAGCGATATATTCCTCTATGTTCTCGGGGTTGATCACGCCGCAGTTGCGCAGCGCGACACGCTTTTGTTTTCTATAGAATTCGACCTTTTCGAGCGACTTGATCGTCTCGTCTTCCTCGACGGCTTCCTTGTAGAGCAGGCGCTTCACGATTCGGCCCTTGAGCAAATGCTCTTCCACGATCTCGTCGACGTCGTCTACGGTGACGTGCGAATAAAACGATCCTTCGGGATAGACGATCACGATGGGGCCCATCGCGCAGAGGCCGAAGCATCCCGTCATCACGACCTTTACTTCTTTTTCAAGCCCTTTTTGGGCGATTACTTCTTCCAAACGCTTTTTTATGCCCGGAGAGTCCGAAGACGTGCACCCCGTCCCGTGGCACACCAAAACGTGGGAACGATAGAATTCCATGTCCTTTCCTCCTCAACTCACAAAATGATGCTTATCGCTTATACCTGGAACCTGCCGACCGTCTGCTCGAGAACGACCTGATCGTTGACGATGTGCTCGGCCACGACCCTGGCGGCGGCCTCGGGGGTCATCTTGACGTATGTGACCTTTTCCTGGCCCGGCTTGTACACTTCGACGATGGGTTCGAGCTGGCAAAGGCCGATGCATCCGGTCTGCGCCACGGTAACGCCCGAAAGGTTTCGCTTCTCCACTTCTTCCATGATCTTCAAAAGCACCGGGCGCGCGCCCGCCGCGATCCCGCAGGTAGCCATGCCCACGACGATGCGTGTGCCTTCCGATTCCTTCCTGAGGTTCATGGTCTCGAGCGTGCGTTTCCTTATCTCTTCAAGCTCCTGCAAAGTTTTCATCTATCAGACACCTCCAAAAGTCCTTTTTCTCCCTCGATAAGATAGTCCCTGATCCACGCCTGGACCTCGGGGGCATTGAGCGGCACTTCGCTCCCCAGCGCCCTGCGCAGTTCCCGCGTGTCCAGCGTGAACGACCTGTCGTTAAACCTTCTCGTATACACGAAATCCGTGTCGGGGTTGCACAGCACCAGCGTCTGTACGGTACCGGCCATGTCCCCGACAGGCTGGCGGTCGATGTGCGACCGGCGATAGGTCGCGCACAGCCGCGTTCCCTTTCCGACTTCCGATTGGATGGAGAAATCTCCGTCCGCCGCTTTCGCCCCCTGCATGAACAGGGGCAGCCCCAGTCCCACCTTGCGCGTCGTGCGGGTGGTCACGAAGGGGTCCGTGACCTTCGCCACGAATTCTGGCGGCATGCCGCTGCCGTCGTCCGCGACCCGGACGGTGAGCGTGTCGGCCTGTTCCTGTTCATCCACTTCGATATGGATCAGCGCTGCACCGGCATTCAATGAGTTTTGCACGACGTCGAGCACATGCAGCGAAATTTCCTCCATCGTTTCCGTTACGCCCCCCGGATCAGGAATATTCCTTGAGCACCCTGGTGACGTCTTCGGGCGTCATGCGCGCGTAGACGTTCCCGTCGATGGTCATGACCGGCGCCAAGCCGCAGCAGCCAAGGCAGCGAGTCGCTTCGAGGGTGAACTTCCTGTCCTTCGTAGTCTTTCCCACCTCAACGTCCAGTTCCTCGACAAGACGGTCGAGGACCGCCTGAACTCCCCTGACATAGCAGGCCGTGCCCAGGCATACGCTGATAACATGCTCGCCCTTGGGTTCGAGCGCAAACTGAGAATAGAACGTGGCCACGCCGTAGACGTCCGTCATGGGTATGTCCATCTTTTCCGCGATAAAGTTCTGCACTTCAAATGTGAGCGCCCCAAAAATTCCCTGGGCCTTCTGCATCACGGGCATCAACGATCCTTTTGTGTCCTTGTACTCGTCGATCACAGCCTGAAGCTGGCCGAACTTCCCCTCGCTCATACCAACAACCTCCTTAAGCATTGAAAATTAAGCATTTTTCTATTGTTAAGACATGTACATCAATTTTCACAACCTTGAACATTTTAACATGGTTTGTCAAAAATTGCACTATATTTCACGTGTTATCCGTCATAAATTTCACAGTTAAGATTCTCCAGTAAAAGGTTCGCAAGGCCTCTTTTTCAACGCCTGCAGCATGCCGCGCGCGGAACGGGCGGGGGCCTCGATCACCTGCTTAGGTTCCAGGATCGCGCCGAGCATATGCGCGTCGGACGAATGAATTACGCGGTATTTCGACAAATCGACGGCAGGCGCGGGCGCGGCGGCACAGACCTCGAGCGCTGGAAAGCCGAGGCCGGGCGGGATGAATCCCAGGTTGTACAGGATGGAGTTCGCTTCCCTGTTCACGTGCGCGGGCACGACCAGCCCGCCGAAGTCCTCCGTGAGCGCGCACACCTCGTCGATGCTCAGCCGCAGCGATTGTATGAGGAGCTTGGGCTCGGCGCCGGTGACCATGTCGTTCGCATCCATGACCAGCTGTTCGCCGAATATGTCGGTGCGGTTGGCTACGTCGGGCAGGTGCGCGTAGATCGCGTCGCCGAACGCCAGCGCGGCCTCCAACGTCTCGAAATAGCACAGCAGATGCACTTCCTCGCGGCTCTGCACCTCCAGCCCGGGCAGCAAAACGAGGCCGCGCTTTTCGGCGGCCCCGGCGACGGCCGGCAGGTTCTTCGCGCTGTTGTGGTCCGTCACGGCGATGACGTCCAGCTTCTTTATATACGCCATATTCACGATGTTGTTGGGGGTCATCTCCCCGTGAGCGCAGGGGGACAGGCAACTGTGGATATGGAGGTCCGCCGCGAGCCGCATGACGTTTATACGCCCCGCACGCCCGCAGCGTGGATGATGCCCGCAATGTCGAAGGCGTTTTTCGGGCTGGACACGACGGGCATCCCCGTCTCGTCCGCCTTGTTGAGTACGGCCGCGTCGGCTTCCATGCCGTCCGGGAAAATAACGCACGCGATTTCGAGCAACTCGGCGACCGCGACCACGTTCATATGCGTCTGCACCGTGACCCAGGCCGTCCCTTTTTGGGCGTGCGCCATCACCCAGCTTAGCAGGTCGCACACGCAGCCTGAGAGGACTTCCCTTTGGGCTGCGCCTTGGCCGGCGCACAGCCTCCCGTCAATCTTTTGTGTCAGTTCCTCTACCGTCAAGGGCTTCAACCTCTTTCCTCGTCATTGGGCTCGAACGCGCTGTCCACGGTCGCGAGTTTCACCATTTCCTGCGCGAGATACCGCACCCTGTCTTTCAATAAAAAGATGCAGTCGAGTTCCACGGCGTCTCCGCGCACGATGTCCTCGGCCAGCGTCCTGCAGTCGGGAGAACCGCAGGAGCCGCAGTCCAGGCCCGGCAGGAGTTCGCAGATCTCGTTGATGCGCCCGAGCTTGGCGATGGCTGTTTCCATGTCGTCGTCAAGATGCTCTACGCGCAGCGGCTCGATCTCTTGGCTCAGGCGGGCGCGGGCGCTGTGCGCGTACTCCACCGCCTTAGCGGGCATTTCTGCCTTCTGTGGCATATTCTCGATCACCTTCGAAAGGCGCATCCTGGCGACGTACGTGTTCTCGAACGTGAGCGGCCCGCCGAGGCACCCGCCCGTGCAGGAGAGCGCCTCGATAAAGTCGAGGTCCGCAAACCTCCCGTTCTCCACTTCCTCGAACAGCCGTATGATATTGTGTATGCCGTCCACCGAGAGGTGGCTGTATCCGCTGAGCGCGTGTTCCTCGCCCCCGGCCGCCGCCCAACCGACGCCGGAGGACAGGGAGCCGGACGCCAGGCCGTGCCTCTGCATTTTGGGTCTGGCGATCTCCGCGTTGACCCTGGCGAAGGCGTCCACGATGGAGATCGTCCCGTCCACGTTGCTCTTGTTCCTGCCCAGCGGACTCAGCACACTGGTCATCTTCGCGGCGCACGGCGTAATGAAGAACACGCCTACGTCCTTTCCGTCCGCGCCCCGCTTCTTACAAAACTCTTCCCGCGCGATGTCGGCGGCGACCTCCATCGGCGAGTCGATGCACGAAAGGTGCTGCAACAGCGACGGGAAGCGCACGCGAATCAGGCGCACGACGGCCGGGCAGGCCGACGATATCAGCGGCTTTTTGCAGTTTCCCGAGGCGAGCAGGTGGCGCGTCGCCTCGGTCACGATGTCGGCCCCGCGCGCGACCTCGAACACGTCGTCAAACCCGATGTTGATAAGCGCGTCAAGGATCATGCCGATGGACGTGTTCTTCCGGAACTGGGCGTAAAACGACGGCGCCGGGATCGCGATGCGGTATCTGAACCGTTCGAGGCTCTCGAAGCCGTCCGTCACCGCGATCTTCGCGTGGTGCGGGCAGACGCGCACGCACTCGCCGCAGTCGATGCAGCGCTCGGCGATGATGTTCGCCTTCCCCCCGCGCACGCGTATCGCCTGCGTCGGGCAGCCCTTTATGCAGTTCGTGCAGCCCTTGCATTTATCCTTGTCCAGCCTTACGGAATGTTGGTATTCCCGCATGCGCGCCTTCCTTTCAAAAAATGTTCATACCAGGAACGTGAGCGCGAGCTTCGTGCCCCCGGCCGACGAAACGATGTCCATACTGTCGCAGCAGCGCTTGATGTTTCTCATGCCCAGGCCGGCGCCAAACCCCATGTTCCTGATCTCTTCGCTCGCCGTCGAGTATCCGTCCTGCATGGCAAGCTCCACGTCCTCTATGCCGGGGCCGGTATCCGCGAATTCCAGGACCACGGCATGCGGCGAGATGTCGGCCGACACCGTCCCCCCGTAGCTGTGGATCACCATGTTCAGTTCGGCTTCGTAGGAAGCAATCGAAACCCTGCGCAGTACGCCGGCGCTGACGCCGAGCTGGCGCAGGATCTGTTTTATCGCACTCGAGGCTTCGCCCGCCTTGAGAAAATTCCCCTGTTCGATCACGTATTCCTTATGCAGTAGGTTGATCGACGCCAATTTTACCGCTCCGTTCGGTTTCCAGCGATATAGGCGGCAGGTTTTTCATATAGAGCAAACCGCTCGCCTCGTAGATCGACTGCTCCGTGCTCATCACCACCATGCCCCGTTCCCTGGCCAGGTCCAGTACGTTCTCCGGGGGCACCTTCCCGCGTACGAAGAGGATGCACCACAGGTCGATCACCTCGGCCGTGCGAATGACCTGGATGTTTGCAAGCCCCGTCAACAGCACCAGGTCCTTGCCGTTTACGTATGCAAGCACGTCGCTCATCAGGTCCGCACCGCAGGCAGCCAGCACTTCCTTATCAAGCTTGTCCTCTCCTACCAGGACCTCGGCGGACACGATTTTTGCGATGTCTCGTACTTTCATCAGTATCTCATCCTCTCCCCGTGAAAGTCGGGTCTATGCAAACCATTCGTTTTATATTGGCCATATCGGGCATGGCGGGCCGCACCGCTTTATTATAGCACGAATTACCGTATACCTGCCAAACCATTTTGGGCGGTCTTCACAAAATCGATGGCCAGCCCGGCAAGCTGCATCTGCGCGTATTTGAGCCTGGCCGAGAGCGAGTTTTGCGTGCCCTCGGCGGCAACGTTCAGGGCTTTCGTCCCCTCCGTGAACAGGGTGATCATCGCGCGCACGACGTCGTTTCCCCCGGCGTAGCCGCTGTCCTCTATGCTCTTGGCATCCTCCTTCATTTTTTGGGCCATATCCCTTATTTCAACGAGCGCCTCGTCCTCGGTGGACGTGTTGTCGTCCAGCGCAAACGCCAGGTCCGAACACTTGCCGATCGCCTGGGCGTACCGGTCGAATATCGGCTGGATCCGGGGCAGTCGCGACTCATCCGCCGTAATCGTGAGCTCGAGCTTGTCGCAGTTCATCGTGTAGACGGTGCAGTCCATCTCCTGTTCGATGAGGCGGTCGCGCACCGCTTTGGCGTCCTGCTCGCTGTCGTAGGCCGACAATAGCACGCGCACGTAGCCGTCCGCGTCGAGCAGGTAGCCCGCCGCTCCCTGCCTTTTAAGGGAGTCCGCAAGCGATTTCGCGTTCGCTTCGCTGTCGAAGACGCCCATCTGCAGGCAGTAGAGCGTAAACCCGTTAAACACGGCCTTCTGTTCGGCCTGTTTCTGCGTGGGATTCGGCGTAGCGGACGGCTCCGCACCCGAAAACACCCCGAAAATAGGGGCGATTACGTTGTCCGCCATCCATTTCCCGGCCACGCCGGCCGAGAGGATGTAAACAAGCCCCAGGACCGTCACCACGATCAGCAAGACGCCCGCCATGCTGTTGCGCCTTCTTGGCGGACGGCGCCTCCTTCTGAACCGCCGCATCGTCATCCCCCCGATAGAAGTCTGTTACTCCACTGTATGTGGACAACTACCGAAATATGAAGGCGGGTTTCAAAAGGCGCGCCGGGCTTTCAGCCCCTTTCTTCAAGGTCCGCGTAGCGTTCGGACACGACGTTGGCCTCCTTTAGGATGCGCAGGGCGAAATCGTCGGGGTACGGCTCGTCGTACACGATGCGCGCCAGCCCCGCGTTCACGATCATCTTGGTGCAGATCACGCAGGGCTGATGCGTGCAGTAGAGCGTGGCGCCCTGGATCGAGACGCCCATCTTCGCGGCCTGGATGATCGCGTTCTGCTCCGCGTGGATCGCATAGCACAGTTCGTGCCTGGTCCCCGACGGGATGTTGAGCGTCCTCCTGAGGCATTCCCCCTTTTCCACGCAGCTGCGCACGCCTTCCGGCGCGCCGTTGTAGCCGGTCGTGAGGATGCGCTTGTTGCGCACGATCACCGCGCCGACGTGCCGGTTGTGCTGGTAGCAGCTCGACCACCCGGCGATGTAACGCGCGAGTTCCATCATGCGCCTGTCCCATTTGTCCATTTGATGCACTCCCTTATTAGCGTATCGGATTACCCTGACATTCCACATTTTGCTCTCGATTCCTTCCGGGGCATCGATATTCTCTGTCTTTTCGGCGTCTTCGTGTGCAATTCATCGTATTATGAAGTATTTTGAATCTAATTCACAATTTTCCAAACTGATATACCGATTTTAGCCAATTCACCCGTTTGCATCCACAGGCACTTTTGCATAAACTATGTCTTGGAATTAGCACTCATCTATTCAGAGTGCTAACAAACATTACCGGATAAACTATCTCCATCATAATCCGAATGCAAAAGGAGGAAACTAACCCATGAAAATCGTCCCGTTGGGTGACAAAGTCGTCATCGTGAACAAACCGGCGGAAGAAGTGACGCAAAGCGGCATCGTGCTTCCCGGCACCGCGAAGGAAAAGCCGCAGACGGCCGAGGTCATCGCCGTCGGCCCGGGCGGCGTCGTTGACGGCAAAGAGGTCGCCATGCAGGTCAAGGTCGGCGACGTCGTGCTCTACAGGAAGTACGCCGGCACCGATGTGAAGTTCGAAGAAACCGAGTACATCGTACTGAGCCAGTCCGACATACTGGCCGTCATCGAAGACTAACGCATTTTTTAAGATTCACGAGGAGGACACAGAACATGAAGAAACAGATGATTTACGGCGAGGACGCCCGCCGCGCGCTCGAAAGAGGCGTCAACGCCCTGGCCGACACGATCAAGATCACGCTGGGGCCCAAGGGCCGCAACGTCGTGTTGGACAAGAAATACACAAGCCCCCTTATCACCAACGACGGCGTCACGATCGCGCGCGAGATCGAACTCGAAGACCCCTTCGAGAACATGGGCGCGCAGTTGGTCAAGGAAGTCGCCACGAAGACCAACGACGTAGCGGGCGACGGCACCACCACCGCGACGCTGCTCGCGCAGGCGATCATCCGCGACGGCCTCAAGAACGTCGCAGCCGGCGCGAACCCGATGCTTATGAAGCGGGGCATCGAACAGGCGTCCGCGGCCGCCGTCGAAGGGCTGCGCGACATGAGCAAGCCCATCGAGAACAAGCAGGCCATCGCACAGGTCGCCGCGATCTCGGCGAGCGACGAGTCCATAGGTCAGCTCATCTCCGACGCGATGGAAAAAGTGGGCAACGACGGCGTCATCACCGTCGAGGAGTCCAAAACCCTCAAGACCGAGCTCACGCTGGTCGAAGGCATGCAGTTCGACCGCGGGTACGCCTCGGCCTACATGGTCACCGACACCGACAAGATGGAGGCGGTCCTGGAAAACCCGTACATCTTCATCACCGACAAGAAGATCTCCAACGTCCAGGAGATCCTGCCGATTCTCGAAAAAGTCGTACAACAGGGCCGCAAGATGCTCATCATCGCCGAAGACGTCGAGGGCGAAGCCCTCGCGACGCTGGTCGTGAACAAACTGCGCGGCACCTTCACCTGCGTGGCCGTCAAGGCCCCTGGCTTCGGCGACCGCCGCAAGGCCATGCTGCAGGACATCGCCATACTCACCGGCGGCCAGGTCATATCCGAGGAGCTGGGCATGGACCTCAAGAACGCGACGCTGGATATGCTGGGCACCGCGCGCCAGGTCAAGGTGGACAAGGAGAACACCACGATCGTCGACGGCGCCGGCAAACCCGAGGACATAAAGGCCCGCATCCAGTCCATCAAGATACAGATGGAGGACACCACTTCGGACTATGACCGCGAAAAGATGCAGGAGCGCCTCGCGAAGCTCGCGGGCGGCGTAGCGGTCATCGCGGTCGGCGCAGCCACCGAGACCGAAATGAAGGAAGCGAAACTGCGTATAGAAGACGCGCTGGCGGCGACGCGCGCCGCCGTCGAAGAGGGCATCATCCCCGGAGGCGGTACCGCGCTCATCAACTGCATCAAGTCGGTCGACAAAGTGATCGAATCCGCAACCGGCGACATGAAAACCGGCGCCCAGATCGTACGGCGCGCCCTGGAAGAGCCTGTCCGCCAGATCGCCAGCAACGCCGGCCTGGAAGGCTCGCTGATCGTCGAGAACGTCAAGAACAGCAAGGACCCCAATTACGGTTTCGACGCCGCGTTGGGCGAATACGGCAACATGGTCACAAAGGGCATCATCGACCCGACGAAGGTCGCCCGTTCCGCCCTGCAGAACGCCGCGTCGATTTCGGCGATGCTGATCACGACCGAGTCGGTCGTGACCGACCTGCCCGAAAAGAACCCCCCGGCGGCACCGCCCGCTGACCCCGGTATGGGAATGTACTAAGCCGTTCTTCGGCATGAACTACATACTCCTTATGATGCCAGACCTTTACGGTTTGGCATCATTGTATGCCGGCGCAAGCCTTTGGTTCGCGCCGGCTATTTTTATAAAACGGCGCGGGGATTGAATTTTAGCCGACCGCCTTTCGTGAAGGTTTTCCCTTTGTTAGCGTGTTTTATGGGATTATACGCTTTTGGGAAGGGCCTGACGGTTCGCTTGCGCGCTTCCCCGCAATACGGACGGAACTGGCCTTAATTCGCGGCATTCGTACCGCGCCTTCGCGTTGCATGAAACATACGTGCGGTGTATTATATTAATAGAGGCACCTTTTTATGGCGCCCGAACGGGAAGCCGGAAACGCCCGTAATTTAGGGCATGACTTCAAGCGGAACTCCGCCCCGCTGGGCAGCACAGACGGCAGGGCATACCGCAGAAAGGGTGGTTATTATGGTCAGTTCAGACATGCTAAGCGGCGTATTTGCACCGATCATCACGCCGTTTGACGAGGATGAAAACGTGTTGATCGGCCGCCTGAAGGAAAACATCGAGAAGTATAACGAAACGGGCCTGAAGGGCTTCATGCCGCTGGGCAGCAACGGCGAGTACCAGGGGCTGACCGATGAGGAGTCGCTGAAGATCCTCACTGCGGTCTGCCGCACCAGGGCGAAAGGCAGGACGATAGTAGCGGGCTGTGGGCGGGAATCGGCGTACAAGACTGTCGAGTTCATCAAGCAGACGGCGGACTGCGGGATGGACATGGCCTTCGTGCTCCCCCCGAGCTATTTCAAGGACAAAATGACCGACGAGGCCCTAAAGGCGTACTTTATCGCGGTAGCGGACCGTTCCCCCGTTCCGGTCGTCGTTTACAACGCGCCCAAATTCGCCTCGGGCCTGCTCGTCTCCGTCGAGCTGATCGAATCGCTTTCGTCGCATCCCAACATCATCGCGATGAAGAATTCCTCCATGCACCCCAACGCCGAATACATGAAAGCGATCGGCAGGGTCCCCGGCTTTTACCTGATCGCCGGGAACATCAAGACCTTCTTCCCCGGCCTCTGCGACGGCGCGGTGGGCGGCGTGCTGTCCACGGCGAGCTACCTGCCCGAATACTGCTGCAAACTCTACGATTACTTCGCCGGCGGTGAAACCGAAAAGGCGGCCGAGTTGCACGCTTTCCTCAACGCCCTCTCCGCCGCGACGATCGGGCCGTACGGCGTCGCGGGCGTAAAGCTGGGGATGGACATCCGCGGGTTCTATGGCGGACGCACGCGCCTGCCCCTGCTGCCCGTGCCGCCCGACGAGCGCAAGCGCATCGAAAAACACCTCGGGGAAGCGGGGATACCAAGGTTTACGGACGGGAGGTTCCCGGATTAAAAGGCGCCCTGTCCCGAAAAAAGTGACATCGGCAAATCCGAAGGTTTGCCGATGTTTGTTTGCCCCGAAATCCGGCGCATTGTGCCTGTTAGTCCTGTATAAACCAGCGCTCGATGCCGTAGTAGAAGTCCATGTCGTATAACCCTTCCACCGACTGCACCTTCGCCTGGCTCACGATGCTGTAGGTCCTGAAACAGATGCTTATGACGGGGAGGTCCCTGACGACGGCCTTCTGGACCCCGTGCATGTTCTTTTTCCTGTCCGCCTCTTCGGTGCTCTTGGCGTACGCTTCGAGCTGGCCGTTCACGCTCCCGTCCGAGTACCCCGAGTAGTTGATGGACCCGCCGCTGTGCAGCAGACCGGCCAGGTCCAGGCTGCGGTCGAGGTTGAACCCGCACAGCGCGAGGTCGAACGTCCTGTTGCGCAGCGCCTGAAGGTAGTCGTCCCAGCTCTTCGTCTCGATCGTCACACCGATGCCTGCCTTCAAAAGCTGGTCTTTGATCGCCGCGGCCATATCCTTGCGCACTGTGCTGTCCGGGTTCTCGTCTATGAGGAGCCTCAGTTCCAGCTTCTGCCCCGTAGCGTTCACGCGGACCTTCTTAGCGGGGTCCTCGGGAACCGTCCAGCCGAGGCCGCCGAGCAGCTCGTCCGCCTTCTTGAGGTTGTGCTCATAGATTTCAATCCCAGGATCGAAAAGGTAGCTCCCGGGGGGGACCGGCGTCTCCGTCGCCACGGCGTGCCCGAGGAGGGCCCGGTCGATGATGTCCTTCTTGTCCAGCGCATGCGCGATCGCCCTGCGCACGGACAGGTCGGCGAGCACGCCGTCCGCAAAATTGGGCACCATGCACTCGAAGCGCTGCGTCATCACGTTGTACACCGCGGTCCTGCCTTCTTCGGCAAAGCGGTGGGCCGTGATCTGCTGGGTCGGGACCATGGTCAGTTCGTTGGCTTCGAAGCTGGACAGCGCGGCGTTGTTGTCGGGCACCGCCACGGCCTTAACCGTGCCGATGTGGGCGCGCTGTTTCCACCAGTTTGCGTTCGCAACGAGCACCATGCCGGAAGCGTCGCTGCTTTGGACCTCGTAGGGGCCCGTGCCCCTGGGCAGCGCCGTGTCGATGCTCCTGCCGCTGCAGTAATCCTTGGACAGGATCGGGAAACGCAGCGCGCCGAGCACCGTATGCCCGCTTTTGACCGCGGTCACCGAGACGGTGTGGCTGTCCACCGCCTCCATGTCCGCGATCCTTTCGGAAACCGCGTCCTTGTACAGGCAGTCCTCCGAGGAATACGACTTTATCAGTCCGTAGGTGTAGATCACGTCGCCGGCCGTCAGTTCGCTGCCGCCCGCCTGGAAACGGATCCCTTTCTTGATGGCGAAAGTCCAGGTCCTGCCGCCGTCCTTCGTCTCGAACCGCTCCGCCACCCCGTTCGCGATGCGCCCCTGTTCGTCATATCTGACCAGGCTTTCATAGACGAGCCAGCCGATGCTGACCATATCGGCCGTCTTTGCGCGCAGGGGGTTGAGCGTTTCGGGGTTTTTGGGCATAGGTATACTCAGGGTTCCGCCCTCGGCCGGAACGACAGGGTCCGAAACCGCGGGCGTCGCCGTGGGACCGGGAGTAACGCCGCCCGTCGCGCCGCAGCCCCTGGTCAAGAAGACCACGGCGAGGACCAGCACCGCCGCAAGGGCGACGAGGAGCGCGGCCCGGAGCTTAGGGATGCGCCTGGTCACCCAGCGCCCTTTCGGGCGGATAGAGTTTTTCGTATTGTTCATCGGCCGAATTCACCTTGTCCACGTATTGCCGCGTCTCGTCGAACGGGATCGACCTGAGCGTCTTGCCGTCCGCGGTGTACGCCGGGTCGTCGAGCCACCTGTCCACGGTGCCCGGCCCTGCGTTGTAGGCGCAGAGCATCAGGCGCGCCCTCCCGTCGTACCGGTCGGAAAGGTAGCTGAGGTACCAGCAGCCCATCCGAAGGTTCGTTTCGGGGTCTTTGAGCGTTTCGCGGCTGTAGTTTTTGATCTTCATGTGCCCGGCGATCCATTCGCCCGTGTCGGGCATGATCTGCATCAGCCCCACGGCCCCCTTGCTGGAGACGGCTTCGGGGTCGAACTCGCTCTCGGCGTATACGACCGCGGCCACGAAATACGGATCCAGCCCGTACTCCTTAGCCGTATCCCATACGTAGCTGAGATGGTCCTCGCGGTATACGGAACGCAGCAGCCGGTCGCTGGCCACGAAATAGGCCGCGATCGCGAGCGCCAGGAGCACGGCGCCCAAAGCGGCCCACCAAAGGGCTCTCCTTCTCTTTTTCGTGCTTCGTTTCCTTCTCACTCTTCACCCGATATCCGCGCGGCCGTCAGGGCCCAGAGGGCGTCGACCTGCGCCAGCAGTTCGCTGTTCGATCCGTTGTTGACCAGTATCCGGTCAGCGAAAGGCCTTTTCTCCGCCGACGGCGCCTGGCTCTCCATCCGCGCGCGCGCCTCGCTTTCGCTCAGCCCGTCGCGGTCCATGATCCGCCTGAGGCGTATGTCGTCCTGCGCTTCCACCAGCCAGACCTCGTCCGCGTGTTCGTCAAGGCCGGTCTCAAAAAGCAGCGCCGCGTCCACGACGGCGATGGCGCCCGGCGCTTCTTTTTCCCAGGCGCCGAGCGTTTGCAGGATGTCTTCGATGATCAGGGGGTGCAGTATCGCTTCGAGCCGCTTTCGCTCAAATGCGTCCCCGAAAACGACGCGCCCGAGCACGGCGCGGTCCAGGCTGCCGTCCGGCCGGATCACTCCGTCGCCGAACGCCTCCCGAACGCGCCTTAATCCCTCGCTCCTCGGGCAAACGACCCTGCGCGCCGCCTCGTCGGCGCAGATCACGCGCGCCCCCAGCGCCTCGAGGCGCCGGGCGGCGATTGTCTTTCCCGAGGCGATGTTCCCCGTGAGTCCGATCACATACATGCGTTTGCCCCGATTCGTGTTCACTTTGCGTCGTACCAGGTCGCCCCCACGCGCACGTCCGCGACCAGCGGCACGGACAGCCGGATGACGTTTTCCATGGCTTCCTTCAAAAGGGCGGCGGCGACGCGCGATTCGTCCTTCGGGGCTTCCAGCACGAGTTCGTCGTGCACCTGCAGCACCACGCGCGACAGAAGGCGCTTTTCTTTGAGCGTCTCGTCGGCGCGCACCATAGCGGCCTTGATGATGTCCGCGGCCGTCCCCTGTATCGGCGTGTTCAGCGCGACGCGCTTGCCGAAGGAACGTACGTTGTAGTTGGGCGATTTCAGCTCGGGCAGATACCTGCGCCTCCCCATCAGCGTCGTGACGTAGCCGTCGCGTTTCCCGCGCTCGACGATCTCTTCCATGTACGCGCGCACGCCCGTATACCGCTCAAGGTAGCGCTCGATGTATTCCCCGGCCTGTTTGCGCGGGATCCCGAGGTTGCGCGCCAGCCCGAAATCGCTGATGCCGTACACGATCCCGAAGTTCACCGCCTTCGCGCTCGAACGCATCCGGGGCGTCACCTCGGCGATGGGCGTATTAAACACCTCCGCGGCCGTGCGCGCGTGGATGTCCTGCCCGCTGTTGAACGCGTCGATGAGTACCTCGTCGCCGGAAATATGGGCCAATACCCGCAGTTCGATCTGGGAATAGTCCGCGCCGACGAGCAGCTGACCATGCCCGGCGGGCACGAACGCCTTCCTCAGCTCGCGCCCCATCTCCGTCTTGACCGGTATGTTCTGGAGGTTCGGCTCGGCGGAACTGATGCGGCCCGTCGCGGTCGCGGTCTGCTTGAAGCTCGTGTGGACGCGTTTGGTCACCGGGTCCGCCGCGCGCAGCAGGCCTTCGGTGTAGGTGGTCTTGAGCTTTTGCACCCTGCGGTATTCTATGATAAGGGGCACGGCGGCATGCTCGGACGCGAGTCCCTCGAGCACCTCTATGTCGGTCGAGTATCCCGTCTTCGTCTTCTTCGAGCTGGGAAGGCCCAGCACGTCGAAGAGGACCTCGCCGAGCTGCCGGGGCGAGTTGATGTTGAACTCCCTGCCGCACAGCGCGTAGATCTCCCCGGTGAGCGCGTCGAGGCGCGCGGCGTACTCGGCGTCCAGCGCCGCGAGCATCCCGGTGTCCACGCAGAACCCTAGCGTCTCCATGTCGTACAGAACCCTGACAAGGGGCATCTCCACCTCATGGAAAAGCTTGGCCATCCCCTCGGCCTCCAGCTTCTTTTCCATCGCCGCGCCCAGCGCGTACACCGCTGCGGCGTGCCCCGCAGCCTCGCCCAGGTACCGTTCGGCCAGCGCGTCCGGCGCCGCGCCGCCCTGCGCGGGATCGAGCAGGTACGCGGCGACCATCACGTCAAAGCACCTGCCCTTTAGCGGTATTTCCCAGCTTTCGAGCGCGTGCAGCACGGATTTGAGGTCGTACACCGCCATTTCTACGGCGGGGTCCTCAATAAGCAGCCGGAGCGTCGACATGACCTGCAACTGGTCCATGCCCGGCTCGAGCAGCGTCTGCGTGTCCGCGATCCTGTAATACATCGCGCCGCCCGACGCGAGGGTTAGTTCCGGCCGGAGCGTGAACGCGATTTTCCCCGAAAGCCGCGCCGCCTCGACGACGGACTGCAGCATGTCGAAGTCGCGCACCTCCACCTCCTTAGCAGCGAGCGCCGGCAATGGCTTTCCCTCCCCGCCATTTTCGGGGCTCTTCGCGGCGATGCGCCGGTAGATCGACCTGAGCTCGAGCCGAATGAACGCATCCTGGATGCGCTCGGGGGGAGGCCACGCAAACCGCAGGTCCTCGAGCGTAACGTCCACGTCCACACGGCGGTCGATCTCGCCCAGGCGCTTGCTCATGCACGCCTGCTCCGAATACTTGGCAAGCAGTTCCTTGAGTTTGGGCCCCCTGACCCCGCCGATGTTTTCGAGCACCCCTTCGAGCGACCCGAACTGTGCGATCAGCTTCAGCGCGGTCTTCTCCCCGACGCCGGGAACGCCCGGGATGTTGTCGGACGCGTCGCCCATCAGGCCCTTGACGTCGACGAGCCGCTCTGGCGGGATGCCCATCTCGTCCTCGATGCGCTCGCGGTCGTAGCGCTCGATCCGCGTGATCCCGCGTTTCGTGATGAGGGCCTCCACGCCCGTGTCCACCAGCTGCAGGGCGTCTTTGTCCCCGGTCACAAGCAGGACGTGAACGTCCTCTTCCCGGGCCCGGGCGGCCAGCGTACCCAGCAGGTCGTCGGCCTCGTAGCCCTGTTTGGAGACGACGCGCACGCCCATCGCCGCAAGCAGGTCCTGTATGATCTCGAGCTGGTCGTTGAGTTCGTCGGGCGTCGGCTTCCTCCCGGCCTTGTATTCCCCGTATTCTTCGTGCCTGAACGTCGGCCCCTTCATGTCGAACGCGACGGCGACATGCGTGGGTTCCTCATCGGTCAGGATGCGGATGAGCATATTCAAGAAGCCGTGGATCGCGTTGGTGGCAACGCCCTCCGAAGTCGTGAGCGGCGGAAGGGCGTAGAAAGCGCGGAACATCAGGCTGTTGCCGTCCACGACCATCAGTTTTGGGGCGATGGCGCATCCCTCCTTCCCGTATCCGTTCGGTTACAAGGTAACACAACCGCCCCGCAAATGCAATCACCGCCGGCCATGGCACCGGGCAATCAGCTTTATCTCCAGTCGTATATAACTTCCACCGTCGCCTGTACCTTCAGCGTTCCCGCCAGGACCGGTATCTCCCCTCCGGCTTTGTCCGCCGCCGCCGTGTAGGTTTCGCGGACCACCCCCGACGAACTGCGGGTCTCGGTCACGCTCCGCGGGGCTCCTACGCCGCGTCCGGCCGCGGCCGCGATCTTCCCGGCCTTGGACCCGGCGTCCTTCACCGCCAGTTCCAGCGCCTGCCGGTACGCCTTCTCCTCGTCTTTGAGGCCGAAGGCCACGGAGAAGCTGGTGTTCGCTCCTGCGTCCGCCGCGGCGTCCAGCACTTCGCCGACCTTGTTCACGTCGCCCGTTTCGAACTGGATGACGTTGTACACGTCGTAGTTTACGACCCTGGACTCCTTATAGCCGTAGGACGGGTAAACGCTGTACTGCACGGTTTTAATGTCTTCTTGCCGTATGCCGGCCCGGGTCACGGCGGCCATCACCGCGGACATGGTCCGGGCGTTTTCCTGCTGTGCCTGTCTGGCCGAAGCCTTCTGCGTGAACACGCCCACCGACACCGTCGCGGTGTCCGGCGTAACGCTGACCTCACCCGTCGCGCTCACGCTGATGCCGTCGGCTTTCAGGCCGTCGCCCAGCACGATCGTCTGCGCCCCTTCCCCGCTGCATCCCGCTAGGAGAAGGCAGATCGACAGCGCCGCGCACGATAGCAGAACGTTCCTTACGCTGCGTTTCATGGTCCATCCCTCCGTACAAAATCCGCGGGCCTTTCCCAGGTCCCGCAATCTACTGAGTTGGACGGATCGGGTATTCAGATGTTCCTGTCCTTCTTCAGGACGGACTTTAGGATGTTGCGCGCGCGGTTGATGCGGGACTTCACTGTCCCGATGTTGCAGCCGGTGATGCCGGATATGTCCTGGTACGAAAATCCCTGCATGTCCCTGAGCACGATCACCGTCCGGTAGTCATCGCTGAGCGCGCCTATGGCCGAAAGGATGGCTTCGTACTTCTCCTTCGACTCGGCGACCTGGTCGGGCAGGGGCGCGCGATCCGTGAACGCGGCGCCCTCGCCGTCCACGGCGTCGAGGTAGAGGACGTTTCGCTTCTTGCGCTTGCGTATCTCGTCCAGGCAGGTGTTCACGGTGATGCGGTAGACCCAGCTCGAAAACATGCACGAGCCCTTGAACGTACCCAGGTTCCTGTACGCTTTGATGATGGCCTCCTGCGCCATGTCCTGGGCGTCGCTTTGGTTGCCCATCATCCTGTATGCGATGTTGTATATCCGTTTCTCATAGGCCGCAAGCAGTTCTTCAAACGCGCGAGCGTCGCCTTGTTTCGCTTTATTAAGAGTACTGTTTTCATCCGTCAATATACACACCCCTCGCAGCAGACGGGTCCGCCGGCAGGTATGCATATATTGTAATCGCTGCGCTTTTTTTTGTAAACCGACGCCCCAGGAGTTTTCTGCGGCCTGCCGCTACGGACCTGATAGAATCGCAGGGAACGGACGTTTACCTGGATCCGGCAAACCCGCATGCAATAACAGGTTTTCGGGTGTATGCACCCCTACCGCGGGCTTGCGGCGCGCCAAACTTTTCCGCCGGAAAACCCCTTTATGCCTTACCCCGTTGTTTATGCCTGGTTTTGTGGTATCATGGTTGGGTACCGGTTTTTCCGGTGAGGAAGAATAACCTACGGGGGTGTTCATCATGCGAATGACCAAAATAGTCTGCACACTGGGTCCCGCGGTCAACGACTACGCGCTGATCCGCCGGCTGGTCCTCGACGGCATGGACGTGGCGCGTCTGAACTTTTCCCACGGCACGCACGCGGAGCACGGGGCGCGCGCCGATATGGTCAGGCGCGCGCGGGCGGAAACGGGCAGGCACGTGCCCCTGCTGCTGGACACAAAAGGCCCCGAGATACGCACGGGGTGCTTTCGGGGCGGGTCGCAGCGCCTCGAAAACGAACAGCTATTCACGTTTACGGCGGATGAAGTGCTCGGGGACAATACCGTCGTTACCGTATCCCATAAAAGCCTTTATAACGACGTCTACCCCGGCGCGAAACTGTCGGTCGACGACGGGCAGATCAGCATGGTCGTCGAGGAGATCAGGGGGAAGGACATCGTCTGCCGCGTGCGCAACGGCGGACAGATCTCGGACCGCAAGGGCGTGAACGTGCCCGGCGTCATGGTGAACGTCCCCATCATGGACGAAAACGATCTCGACGACCTCCGGTTCGCAGTTCAAAACGACTTCGACTACGTCGCGATCTCGTTCGTGCGCAACGCGGCCGATGTCTGCGAGGTGCGGCAGGCGCTGAGCGGCATAGGCGGGGAGGGCATAAAGCTCATCGCCAAGATCGAAGCGGCGCGGAGTGTGGACAACATCGACGAAATCCTCGAAGCCGCGGACGGGATCATGATCGCGCGGGGCGACCTGGGAGTCGAGTTGCCGCTGGAAATGGTGCCCATCGTACAAAAAAACCTGATCCAGAAATGTTACGAGTCGGGCAAGCCCGTCATCACCGCGACGCAGATGCTCGATTCGATGATCCGCAACCCCCGCCCGACGCGCGCCGAGGTCAACGACGTCGCAAACGCGATCTTCGAGGGCACCAGCGCGGTCATGCTCTCGGGCGAGACGGCGGCGGGCAAGTACCCGCTGGAGAGCCTGCAGATGATGGTCCGGATCGCCGAGACGGCGGAAGCGTCCATCGATTACAAGGCGCTTTTCAGAAACCGCCACGCCAACGCCGCGTTCGACGTCACCAACGCGATCAGCCACGCCTCCTGCTCTACGGCCCTGGACCTCGACGCGGCGGCGATCGTGACCGTCACCAAACGGGGAACAACGGCACAGCGCATATCCGCCTTTAGGCCGCACTGCCCGATCATCGCGGCGACCACTTCGGAAAGGGTGATGCGCCAGCTGTGCCTCAACTGGGGCGTGCTGCCCTGCCTGAGCGAAGAGGCGAGTTCCGCCGAAAACCTGCTGGAAATCGGCGTACAGACCGCGCTGAAAGCGCATTTCATCAAAAGCGGCGACCTGGTTGTCATCACGGCCGGCGTGCCCATCGGCGTGAGCGGCACCACCAACATGCTCAAGGTCCACATCGCAGGAGCCCCGCTGCTGAAATAGGCCGTAAACCCGGTCTCTTCCAAAAAAATCCGCCCGCCTCATACTGGCGGGCGAAAAATTTCCTTCGGCGGTTAAACCGCGGGCTAAAGCGGATCACCGTTTCGTTTTCGGTTTCTTCAGACCTCTTTTCACCGCCTTTTTCCATATCTGGTTGCCGTAGACCGCCGCGCCCGTTATTAGGACCCCGTGGATCGCGGATTCCACGCTCCAGCCCAGCAGCGACATCGTCCCCAGCACGCCGGGGACGAGCAAAACGACGGGGATGAGCCAGCGCGGCACTGCGGGCACGGACCTGATAATCCTGCCGATGACGACGAGAGCGGGGATCAGCGCCACCGCTTTATCGGTGAGAGATGAAAACAGCTCTTGCATCCATATAACACTCCAAATCCCTTTCGACCCGGAACGCACGCCAAACGAGCGTTCTGTTTTTGTGTTTGATGCCAGTATATGTATGAAGCGCCGGCTTAGTGCATACTTTCACTCTTCCGCCGTTTGCCCCCGGCTTTGGCCGGGAACTTCTTTGGATGAATATATAGGTTGACATCGCCGCCTTTTTTTCATATGCTATAGTAGGTGCAGAAAATCGTCTGCATCGCGAGAAACGACGAGATTTGAAGAGATGAGAGGAGTTATTATCATGGCAGCAACCAAGATTCCCAACCGCATCGTATTAACAGAAGACCAGATCCCAACGCAGTGGTACAACATCCGGGCCGATATGCCCGAGGACCACGACCCGTATCTGCATCCCGGCACCCTGCAGCCCGTCGGCCCCGACGACCTGACGCCCATCTTCGCAGAAGCGCTTTGCATGCAGGAAGGGACCCTGGAGCGTTACATCGATATCCCGGGCCCTGTCCTCGATTATTTCAAGATGTACAGGCCTTCCCCGATGGTACGCGCCTACAGCCTCGAAAAAGCGCTGGACACGCCGGCACGCATCTACTACAAATACGAGGGGAACAACACTTCGGGAAGCCACAAGCTCAACACCGCCGTCGCGCAGGCTTACTACAACAAGGCGCAGGGCATCAACCATATGACCACCGAAACGGGTGCCGGCCAGTGGGGCACCGCCCTTGCGATGGCGTGCGCCTATTTCGATATGGACCTGACCGTTTTCATGGTCAAGTGCAGTTTCATGCAAAAGCCGTACCGGAAAGGCGTTATGGAAACCTACGGCGCAACCGTGTACGCGAGCCCGAGCGACCTCACCGACAGCGGCCGCGCGGTGCTGAAAGCCGATCCCGAGAATTCGGGCAGCCTGGGGACGGCCATCAGCGAGGCCGTCGAGACGGCCACCAGCACCCCGAACACCCGCTACGGCCTGGGCTCGGTATTGAACCACGTGCTGCTGCACCAGTCCATCATCGGCCTGGAATCCAAGAAACAGCTGGATATGGTGGATGAGTATCCGGATTACGTCATCGGCTGCGCGGGCGGCGGCTCCAACTTCGGCGGCTTAATCGCGGGCTATATGCAGGACCGGCTGACCGGCAAGGGCAACCCGTACTTCATCGCGGTCGAGCCCGCGGCGTGCCCGACGTTCACGCGCGGCAGATTCGCCTACGATTTCTGCGACGTTGGCCACGTGACGCCGCTTGCCAAAATGCTCACGCTGGGCAACAGCTTCACCCCCGCCAGCATCCACGCGGGCGGTCTCAGGTACCACGGCATGTCCCCCATGCTTTGCAAGCTCTACCAGGACGGCTTCCTCGACGAAGCGCGCGCCGTCTACCAGCGCGAAGTGTTCGACGCGGCAACGCTGTTCGCCAAGCACGAGGCGATTTTGCCCGCTCCCGAGTCCGCTCACGCGATACGCACCGCGATCGACGTAGCGCTCGAGTGCAAGGAACGGGGCGAAGCTAAGACGATCATGTTCGGGCTGACCGGAAACGGAACCTTCGACATCGGCGCATACATGCAGTACCACGAGGGCAGCATGGACGATTTCGCGCCCACCGACGAGGAACTCGAACAGGGCTTCGCTACGATCCCCAAGCTCCCCGGCATCCAGGAATAAACGGAATACGAAAAGACACAAAAAAGGCGGCCGTCCAAGGACGGCCGCCCAGCTTTTCAAAAAAGCCTACTAGCAAGGGTGTGGGGGATGCAATCCCCCACTTTCAATCCAATCTGACGACATGTGCGTCAGATTGGCGGAAAAAATGCCGCCTAAAAGCGGCATTTTAACCACATAGAAAACCGTCGACAAATCCCGAAGGGTTTGTCGACGGCCTAGGCGGCCGTCCAAGGACGGCCGCCTTTTTTGTGTCCGTGAATACTACGCGCCATGACCCGAAGCAAACCACGATTTGCTTCGGGTTATTATAGCTGCGGGAACACCGTCTCCCATACGGTGTCCAGTATGCCCTGTACGTCCTGTTCATCGGCCAGCGTCGCTATGACCGCATGCTTGTCGGGCACCACTATCACGAACTGGCCCAGCCTGCCGTAAGCCCTGTATACGCCCGGATAGCGGCACATCCAGAACTGGTAGCCGTAGCCGTAGAGCTCGTCCTCGCCCTCGCCTACGGGGCTTATCTGGCTTGATTCTATTTGCTTTTTCGTGGCCGCCGCGACATAGTCCCCGGATACGACCCGCGACCCGCGGTACTCCCCGCCGCCAAGATAGAGCACGCCGAGCTTGATCAGATCGCCGATGCGCATATAAAGGCCCGTCGGCGAGAACGTGTGGCCCATCGGGCAGTCAAGCCACCTGCACCAGGGGATATCGAGGGGCCTGAATATCCTTTCGTAGACGAAGTCCTGCAGCTTTGAGCCCGTGACTTTTTCCACCATGCAGCTTGCCAGGTAGGACGATGCGTTGCTGTAGACGAACTTACTTCCCGGTTCGTACACGAGCGGCTGCTCGAAAAAGTACCTGATCCAGTCCGTTTCCGTGAGCTGGAGACGCTCCTTTTCCATGAGCAGCGCGCGGTCATGCCCGCTCGACATGGTAAGGAGGTGCTTTAGCGTGATCCGTTCGTATCCGTCGGCGAGCCTGTCGGGCAGGTGTTCGCCGAACATTTCCGCCGGGCGGTCCCGGAGCGAAAGCAGGCCTTCGTCCAGCGCAATGCCGACCGCGGTGGAGATGAATCCTTTCCCCGCGGAATAAACGCAATGCGGTACATCTTCGGAGAACAGGAGCCTGCCCACCGTTTCCCCGTCCTGTATCACTTGGATGCCGTCGACCGACAGCCCTCTTCTTCGTATGCCTTCTGCGAATGAATCCAGTACCATATGATCGACCCACCTTTCCCATCGATGTCTCGTCCGCCTGCCCACTACATTATACACCGCCAAAAGCAGGAGGTAAACGAAAAGGCCGCCCGCGGCAGCCGGCCAGTGCGGTCGCTGTCGCGCCCGGCGGCGGTCAGTCCGTATTTTGGGCGAGCAACGCCTTGGCCGTTTCCGTATCAGTGATCAGAACGTTGATGAACTTCCCCTTGAGCGCGCCTATGATGGGCTTGACCTTCTGCGCCCCATAGGCCACGCCGATACGCGTTTTGATTCGCTTGAAATCCTCGAGGGGGATGCTCATCACGCGCTTGTTAAATTCCAAATCGACCAGCTGGCCTTCGATATTGATGAAACGCATGACGACGTCTCCCACGCAGTTCTTGCTCTTGAGGACCTCGTAGTCCGCCTTGCTCAGGTACCCGGCTGTGAGCAGCATGTTCTCCTCGTTCAAAACGCCCACGCTCACCAGGGCGACGTTCAGCGCCGAAAACATCGCGCTGATCTTCTTGTACTGGCTTTCTTCCTTGATGAGTTCCGCCAGGCTCGAATTGTCGACGATCGCGGGCGCGAAGAGGACGTACGCCTCCCCTCCGAACACATTGGCGAGCCTGACGGTCATGACGTCCGGCCGTATCGATGCGCTCGACGTGTTCATGCCGCCCATGAGCTGAACGACCCTGATGCCGCTTTTTTCCTTTGCGTGCGGGAGGCCCCGCAGTATACCGGCTATCGTGGTGCTGCTTGCGACCCCTATATTCCATCCGTCCTGCACGATGTCCTTGAGGTACGTCATGCAGGCGTTGCCGATATCGTTCCTGTCGGCAACGATGGCTTCTTTCAAACCGAACGCCACTTCCAGCTCGCTTTCGATTCTCACGTTGGAAAAATCCCGTATCTTGATCTCGACGATGCCTTCGAGCAACGCCTGCTTCAAAAGCCTGTTGACACGCTGCCGGGACATCCCGAATTTGTCGGCGACCTGTTGCTGGTTGTATCCGAAATTGTAATAATAATGCGCCACCTTGATCATATCGCGCTGGTTCAAGGCCATGGGCAACCTCCGTTAAAGCCGATCAATCTTGTTTATCTTAGTAAATCTGCAATTTACATTTTATCAGCATAAGCCGCAATGTCAACGACAAACGGCCATATATTGTCGGTTGAATAATGCTTAAGCGGGGGCCCCGGTAATATCCGGGGCCCCCGCTTCAGGCAACAGGTTGGTTATCTGTTGACGTGTCTTACGGTTTCGTGGACCAGGTCGCGCAGCTGCGGCCACGTGTCGATATACTTCTGCACGAAGAACTTGTACTCCTCGTGCCGTTCCATGTTGGGCTCATACACCTTGTCGAGCTTGACCATCTGCGCGGCCGCCTCCGGTATAGAGCCGTACACGCCCGCGGTGGTCGCCGCGACGATGGCGTCGCCCAGACAGGCCTCCGCTTGCACTTCCTTCGTCGTGTAGAGCGGCTGCCCGCATACGTCGGCGTGGATCTGCATCCACACGGGGCTCTGCACGATCCCGCCGCAGGCCACGATCTTGTTGATCTTGTAACCCGCCTCGGCCATCGCGCGGAAGCAGTGTTCGGCGCCGTAGGCCACGCCCTCGTTGATCGCGCGGGCGATATGCGCCGGTCCGTGCAGCAGGGAAAGCCCCCAGATCACTCCCCGGGCCAGCGAATCCGCGTACGGCGTGCGGTTGCCCTGGAAATAATCGAGCAGGATCAGGCCTTCGGATCCCGGAGGAATCTCGGCGGCCTTCTCATCGATCACCGTGTACACGCTGACCCCCCGCTTCTTCGCTTCTTCCTCCCACTCCTTGGGCAGGAAGTTGTTCTTGAACCATGTCTTGATGGAGCCCGTGGAGACCTGTCCGCCTTCCACCAGGCTCGTGCCGCGGATCACGCAGTTGGGATATGCGCCGTTGATTCCTTCGTTGTGGATTTCAATCGGGGAAAGGCCGAACAGCGGCGTGGACGAGCCTCCGATCATGGCCATTCCGCCGGGCTCGACGACATTGATCCCGACCATGGCCGCGCAGGCGTCCAGCAGGCCCTCGCCGACCAGCGTTCCCTCTGCGAGCCCGAGGGTCTCGGCCGCTTCTTTCGTGACCGTCCCCTGGACCTCGGCGGCTCCCAGGACCTTCTCCGGGAATTTGTCCATGATGTCGCCCAGGCCGATCGCTTCATAGAAGTCCTTCTGGTATCCGCCCTGCGGTTCGTCATAGAACCAACGCAGCGCCGCTACGGACAGGTTGGCGTTAATGTTGCCCGTCAGTTTCCAGTGCAGCCAGTCGGTGTACTCGAAGACCACATCCGCCTTCTCCCAGTTCTGCGGCTCGTTCTCCTTGATCCACAGGCACTTGGGCACCAGGCTTTCGGCGGGCACCCCGGCCATATAGAACTTGATCATCCTGTGCTTCGTCTCGAAGATGCGCCTTGCCTGCTCCGCGGAGCGTACGTCCATCCACAGGATCGCCGGCCGGACCACTTTTTTGTCCTTGTCCAGCAAAACGACCGTGCTGGTCGTGCCGTCGCATGAGACCGCCTTGATGTCCTTGGCGTCCACTCCGGCCGCCTTGATGGCCTCCGGCACGGCTTCCTTCAATGCAGCCAGCCATTCGTCCGGGCTCTGTTCCGCCCAACCGCTCTTGGGGTAATAGGTGTTGTACTCCGATACTTTGCTTCCCAGATTGGTGCCTTCCTTGTCGAAGATCGTGACCCTTACGCTTCCCGTTCCTCCGTCAATGCCCATAAAATAAGGTGGTTTCGACATGACTTTTGCCCCTTTCCTATTTGATGTTTTGGGTACCCCAAAACGTTAATCTCTTCCTATGACAGCCTTCCTCCCGTGACCAGCATCGTATCGCCGGATACATAACTCGCCAGATCCGAGGCTAAAAACGCCGCCATATTGGCCACTTCCCGTGGATCTCCCGGACGCCCGGCAGGAATCGTAGCCCAGCGCTGTTTCCTAAGTTCCGGGTCCTTGAACAGGGCCTCGAGCATATCGGTCTGGATATATCCCGGCGCCAAGGCGTTTACGCGGATCCCGAATTTGCCAAGCGTCATGGCTCCGAATTTCGTCAACGCGATGACCCCCGCCTTGGATGCGGAGTAATGCGGTCCCTGCGTCCCGCCGGTCACACCCGACATGGAAGCCATGTTGATGATGGCCCCGCCGCCCTGCTCCTTCATGTAGCCCGCGGCATACTTCATCCCGTAAAACACGGAACTGAGGTTTACATTTAGGACCAGTTTCCATTCGTCCTCCGGGGTGTTGAAGAAATCGCCCCGCCTGCCGATCCCGGCGTTGTTCATGAGGACGTCGATCCTTCCCCATTTCTGCACGACGCTGTCGACCGCTTTCCTGACGGCTTCGCAATCGCTCACGTCTCCCGTGATCAGCAGCGGTTCCGAACCCCGCTTCTTAATCTCTTCGCCTACCTCGTCAAGCGCCTCATCCTGCATCAGTTCGAGCACCGCGACGCCCTTGCATCCGGCCTCCGCGAAACGAAGCGCGATGGCTCTTCCCATGCCTCTGCCTCCCCCTGTCACCAGGGCGGCTTTGTCCTTTAGTGAAATCGAAACGCCCAATTCTTGCTACCCCCTATCAATTGTGCATTATCAGTTTAGTTGACCTTCGTCAAACAGTATTTCCGCTATCCAGGCGCAGGCTATCCCAATAACGGTGGTGCATTTCGTTTCATGGGCGCCCGCCGCGTCGAACTCTTTTTTGACCGCCTCCGTCCTCAGGCAAAACGACCTGCCGAATATCTCCCTATGGACATGAGCGCAGATGACGCTCCCGTACGTCTCGATAAACTTGTCCCTGAGCGCCTGCGACATCCGGTAGGACACGAGTTGCGCCGCGCGGTCCCTGTCCTCCTCTTTCATCCTGTCGAGTCTTCTGCCGGCGAAGGTGCCCATCATCATGATTCCGCCCGTATAACCGCCGCAGCAGCCGTCCCCCGACTGCGCCATCCCCGCCGCGAGGCCGCTGGCGCTCTGAAAAAGAATGTCGTACCGTTTCCCCGTGACCTCGAACATCGAAAGGAGCGCACACTGCGCGCAGCCCCGGTATTTCTTCTCGTTGGTGAATCCCCGGTGGAAAGCTTCCTTCATCAGCTCCGTTTTCCTCTGAACGGTTATATGTTCCCCGGCTTCCGCCCTCGCATAATGCTCCGCGATCAGCTGCAACAGTTCGGGCTCCATTTCGAGTTGACGGAATTTCTTGACGGATTCCTTGATCCCGTAGAACTTCGTGTAGTCCCTGATAAGCATGGACATCTGGTCGGATTTGTTGTCGTAGAGGAAGGCGTAGGCGATGATCTTGGTAAGAAAAAACGGCAGATGGCCGTTGTTCTTGCACTGTATCGCCGAGCCGGTCAACAGCCCGTCTTTCTGGATCGCGTCCGCAACCGACGCACCGGTCTCGATGGACGTGTGCTGATCCAGAGAAGCGTTGATTTCATCCAGGGCTGCCGCGTACCAGGACGGTTCATGCGCCGTGTTCAGGGCGTGGTCGTACTCCATAAGGACGTTTCTCGCGTCGCTTTGCAATGCTTCGTCCTTCAAACAGTCGGAAAACTGCTTATGCCCCTTTTGAAACCCCTCGTACGCATACAGCCACCGGACGAGGACAGTTGCATTTTGAAGTGCCTTCGGTTCTTCGTTGGACAAAGTCATGTGTTCTCTCTCCCGTCCCCGTGATATGCTATTACAATTGTAATATCGTTCCATTACTATGTTACATTTTACTATACCATATTCTTTCGTTTCGTCAAGTCATATACAATAATTCGTGTATATTGATTTTTTGTGTCCCGCTCATCCAAACAGAGAAATGGGCCCCCGTTCAAAGAACGGGGGCCCATTTCTGGCTCTGTTACCGCTGCAAACTCATTATGACGCCCTTTGGCTTCGAGCCATATCTGAATCTTTTTGCTTTTAAGGCACACCGTCGCGATACCTCAGATATGGATGGCATGCCCGACGGCTGCGTGCGCGGCCTCCATCATCGCCTCGGCGACCGTCGGATGCGCATGCACGATCCGCGCTGCGTCGTTAGCTGTGATTTCCAGGTCGATGTAGGCGGCCGCCGCATGGACCATCTCCGTGACGTGGGGGCCTACCATGTGTACGCCCAGTATCTCGCCGTATTGCTCGTCCGTTATAAACTTGACGAAGCCCGCGGTTTCCCCGTACGCCAACGCTTTACCGTTTGCGGCTATCGGGAACAATCCGGTCTTCACGTCATAGCCTTTTTCCTTCGCCTGCGCTTCGGTCAGGCCGACGCTCGCGACCTCGGGCGTCGTGTACGTGCACCGCGGAAGGTTGTGGTACCTAAGCTTCTTTACCGTCCTGCCCAGAATAGCGTCCACCGCCACAAGGGCCTGCGCGCTTGCCACGTGTGCGAGCGCGAGCTTTCCGGTGATGTCCCCGATCGCGTACACGCCTTTGACGTTCGTCTGCATGCTGTCGTCGATCTCTGCGTATCCGCGGCCGTTGAGCTTGATGCCGGCCTTGTCCAGGCCTTCGGTGTTGGGGCGGATGCCGGCCGATACCAGCACGCGGTCGCATTCGATCTGCGTCGTCTTCCCGTCCCCCGCCACCTTTACCTTCACGGTCTTGCCGGACGCATCGATCTGTTCAAGTTTCGTGCCGGCCATGATCTTTATTCCGCGCTTGGCAAAAGCCTTTGCGACCTCGGCGCTCACCGCCTCGTCCTCGGCGGGCAGCACGCGCGGGAGCATTTCTACGACCGTCACGTCCGCGCCGTACGTCCGCCATATGCCCGCAAACTCCATGCCTATGGCGCCGCCGCCGATGATGACCATCTTTTTGGAAATTTCCGTAAGCTCCAGGGCCTGACGGGAGGTCATCACCCTTTCGCCTACTTCCACCCCGGGAATCATGTTGGGGCGCGAGCCGGTGGCAAGGATGATGTTGCCCGCTTCCAGGACATCGCCCTTCGGGTCGACCCTGACCGTTTTCGCGCCGGTCAGGACCCCTGTGCCCGTAAACATCTCGACCCCGTTTTTCTTGAGCAGGAAGGCCACGCCTCTGCTGAGCTTGGCGCTGACCTCTCTGCTGCGTTTCTGTGCGGCGGCGTAGTCGCCCCGCAGGCTGTTCTGGTCCAGCGTCACGCCGAACTCGCCGGCTTTGCGGACGGTCGCAAGCACCTCGGCGCTCCTCGCGAGCGCCTTGGTGGGGATGCAGCCCCAGTTCAGGCAGGTGCCTCCCAGGTCCTCTCTCTCCACCAGTGCGGTCTTTTTGCCCTGCTGCGCGGCGTAGATGGCCGCGACGTATCCGCCGGGGCCTCCACCCACCACCACGACATCGAATTTTGCCATATTACCTACTTCTCCTTAAACATTGCCCGGCAAAGCCGGCTGCTGTTTTTTACAGGATGATCCTCAGGGGATCTTCGAGGTTCGCCTTCACGCTCGCCAGGAATCTGGCCGCCGGCGCGCCGTCCACGATCCTGTGGTCGAACGACAGCGTGATCTTCATCATCGGACGGACCACGATCTCGTCGTCGATGACGACCGGCTGTTTGATGACCGCGCCTACCGCCAGTATCGCACACTCGGGCGGGTTCACGATCGCTTTGAAGAACTCCACGCCGGACGATCCGAGGTTGGATATGGTAAAGGTCCCTCCGGATAGGTCGCCGGACTGCGTATTGCCCTGTTTCACACGGTCCACCAGGCCTGCGAAGTCGTCGGAGAGTTCGAGTACGCCTTTTTTATCGACGTTTCTGAGCACGGGCACCATCAGCCCCCTGTCGGTCTCGACGGCGATCCCGATGTTCACGTCTTCCATGATATGGATCTTGTCGCCGTCCGCGCTCAGCTGCGCGTTGAGCATGGGGTGGTCTCTGAGCGCGCGCGCGCAGGCTTTCGCGATGAGCGCGTTGACGCCGACCTTCTTCTCCGCGCCCTGGTTGATCTCGGCGCGCCATGCGAGCATTTTGGTCATGTCGCAGGTCACGGTCAGCACCGACATCGGCTTGGTCACGACGCTCTCGGTCATGCGCGTGCCGATGACTTTGCGGATGCCCGTATAATCCGCCGTACCGGCGGCGGTTGCGGCTGCCGGTGCGGACGCGGCCGCTACCGCGGGCGCCTTGGCCGCTTCCTTGTAGGCGAGTATATCCTCCTTGGAGATGCGCGCGCCCTTGGGCGTGATCTTCGTATAGTCGATGCCCATTTCCTTGGCCATCTTCTTTGCCAGCGGGGAGATCTTTATCTTTTCGCCGGACTTGGCTTCCGCCGCCGGAGCCGCCTTCTCGGGCTCGGGCGCGGCTTCTTTTTCCTCCGTGGGCTCTGCTTCGCCCGCGGCACCCTCGTACTGCTTGAGCAGGTCGTCGAATTTCTCGCCCGCTTCGCCTACGATAGCGACGGGCTCCTTGCACTGCACCAGGTCGCCGGGATTAGCCAGAATCTTCAGCACTATGCCGGACTGGTCCGCGGGTATGTCCTGTATGTCCTTGTCTGTTTCAGCTTTGAAGGCCATTTCCCCGAACTTGACCTCGTCTCCCTCGGATACGAGCCACTCGGAAATGGTCCCTTCCACCATGTTGACGCCTATTTTGGGTAGGGTCATAAATCTGGCCATGTCGTTTCACCCTCGTATTCTTTCTTCAAGCATTGTTCCTATTCAAGCACCTTGCGGATTGCCTCGATGATCCTGTCCTTATTGGGAGGACAGAGCGGCTCCAGGTTCCTGGCGAACGGCACCGGTACGTTCAGGCTCCCGACGCGCAGCGGAGGCGCATCCAGGAGGTCGAAACCGCGCTTGCAGATTTCGGCGATCACTTCACCGGCGACGCCGCCGCGCTCACAGGCCTCGTGCACCACGACGACGCGGCCTGTCTTCGCTATCGATTCGACCACCGTGTCGTAGTCGATCGGGAGGAGCGTGCGCAGGTCGACGATCTCCACTGAAATGCCTTCCTTTTCCAGTTCTTTCGCCGCTTCCTCGGAAACATAGGCCATGTGGGAGTAGGTCACGATCGTGACGTCGCTGCCCTCGCGTTTCACGGCCGCCTTGCCGAACGGGATGGTGTAGTCTTCCTCAGGCACCTCGCCCTTGAGCTGGTAGCAGCGTTTGTGCTCGAAGAAGACGACCGGGTTGTCGTCGCGGATCGCGGTCTTGAGCAATCCTTTCACGTCATAGGGTGTCGACGGTGCGCAGACCTTGAGTCCGGGCACGCCAATGAACCATGCCTCGTGGTTCTGCGAGTGCTGCGCCGCAACGCCGCCGCCCAGGCCGAACGGCGAACGGATGACGACCGGAACCTTCGCCTGGCCGCCGAACATGAAGCTGATCTTCGCCGCAATGTTGATGATCTGGTCCATTGGCAGCGTGATCCAGTCGTTGTACAGTATCTCTACGAGCGGGCGCAGGCCAGCGATGGCGGCGCCTATGCCCAGGCCTGTGAACGATGCTTCGGAAATGGGCGTGTCGATGACGCGTTTCGGCCCGAATTCCTTTAAAAGCCCCTTGGAGATGCCGAAGGGATTTCCCCTGAGGGCAACGTCACAGCCCATGATGATGACGTTCTCGTCCCGAGTCATTTCTTCTCGCATTGTTGACGTTATTGCTTCTCTTAGCGTGATTATCGCCATACTTATCTTACCCCTTCTTTGCGGATCATTTTATGATTTCGCCGTTGGCATAAACGTAGTCGTAAATCGAATCGGGATCTGGGAAGTGGCCGTTCTCCGCAAACTCGACACTGGCCTCGACGGCCTTTTTGCATTCCCCGTGGATCGCCTTGAGCTGGTCGTCGTTCGCGATTCCCTGTTCGAGCATGAACTCGCTCATCCGCTTGATGGGATCGAGTTCCCAGTAAGGTTCGACACCGGTCATGTCCCTGTACCAGTTGTCGTCCGTCGCATGGTGCCCCAGCACGCGCAGGTACTTGGCCTCGATGACGGTCGGGCCTTCGCCTTTGCGCGCCCTTTCGACTGCCTGGCGGGTGGTTTCGTACACATCGTAGATGTTGAAACCGTCGCACTGGAAGCTCGGCACCCCGTAACCGATGCCCCTCTTATAAAGGTCGGTCTCGCGCACCACGCGGTTGATCTGCGTCGCGATGGCCCACTGGTTGTTCTCGCAGACGAAAATGACGGGCAGGTTCCAGGCGGCCGCCATGTTGACGGACTCAGCCCAGACGCCGGAGTTGGACGCGCCGTCTCCATGGAACACGACGGTCACGTTGTCCTTCCCTTTCACGTGCGAAGCCAGCGCAGACCCAACGGCTGAGGGGATCCCGCCGCCGACGATGCCGGTCGCGCCCAGCATGCCGATGTCCATGCACGCGATGTGCATGGAACCGCCGCGGCCCTTGCAGTAGCCTTCTACTTTCCCGTACAGCTCGGCCATCATCTTGTTGATGTCGCCGCCCTTGCAGATGACGTGCCCGTGGCCCCTGTGCGTGGAACCGATCAGGTCGGTCTTGCGCAGGTTGGCACAGACGCCGGCGGCAATCGCCTCGGCGATGATGTAGGGGTGGAAATAACCGATTACCTTGTTTTCCATCCACAGCGGCTTCACCGTTTCCTCAAACACACGGGTAAGCACCATGTTCTTGTACATTTCCAGTTGCTTCTCCGTACTCAGCCCTTCGGGCAGGAACATCTCCCTGTAGGCTTTGAACTCTTTTTTGATCTTCTTCAGAACATTTGTGTCCTTCATCTCTCGCTCCCCTTCCAGAATTGTTTGGACCACCTTAGCTTGTATAACCCGAAGCCCTGGCGTGAAGCGCTGTTGTTCCACTATCTTCAACACCCTGGCAAATCTTTCCCGATATGATCTTCGAATATGCGCCACTCTCGCCCAAGAAACAAATCATACAGCCGTGTATTTGCCCGCCCAACAACTTGGGCGTTTAAGGCGATTGACTTATGGTAATACCCGTGGCGCTGTCGCCGGTCTGTGACTTTTGTCATATTTTTGTTTACATCATTCCATATGCTCTGGCTAATCGCGGTGAAATTGGAGTCTCGTCAGGTTGCATCGTCCGTCGGATAAGCTTTTCGGTCTGTCACCTATTATAGATATATATACGGGTATCGTCAAGAAGATTTATGGTCCTTGCAGGTTCCGCATCCCCGCAAGCCTGAAAATCCCGGTGAAATCCGTAAAAATCAGCCGGCAACCGCCGAATATCTGGTACAACCGATGCGGCGGGCCCTCCGGACAGCCACGAATCGGCGGGAATACCGTCGTCCTCCGCCCTACCGCCATCAGCCTTGTCTGCTGCAAAAAGTATGCCGTTTACGCAGCCGCAGTTACATATTCCCACAACTATATAGAAATCTAACATATATCGCCGCGCTCGGTCCGTACCGTATCAGAATCCGCGGCTGCTGCCGCCTCCGCCGAAGCTCCCTCCGCCGCCGAAGCCGCCTCCGCCAGATCCGCCGCGGCCGCCGAACCCGCCCCAGGGGCCGAAGAACCAGATACCGCCGCCGCCGCCCCGGCCGCCACGGCCGCCCCGGCGTATGCTCCCGATGATCACGATCAGCAGGAACACGATGCCGCCCGCGATGTATTCAAACGCCGAAGGCAGGGAGCGGTCTTCCTCAAGGGGCGGACCCGACGGCCGCTCGAACTCCGACGCGTCCAGCCCGTATTCCTTGCAGATCTCCTGCACTACGGCGCTGTACCCCTGGATCAGCCCCGTGTCGAAATCGTCGTTTGAAAAGTAGGGGATCATGTACTGGTCCTGTATGCGCCCCGTCTTCGCGTCGTTGAGCGCGCCTTCGAGGCCGTAACCTACCTCGATGCGGGACTCCCGCTCGCTGAGCGCGAGCAGGATCAGCACGCCGTTGTTCGCGTTTTTGTCGCCGATGCCCCACGCCCGCGCCACGTCCAGCGCGTATTGCTCCAGCGGCCTGCCGTCAAGGCTTTCCACCGTGAGCACCACGACCTGGGCCCCGCGGGCGCCTTCCGTCTGCTGCAGGCGCGTCCCCATGTCGACGATCCTGTCCTTAGTAGACTGGGCCAGGACGTTCGCGTAATCGTTGACATAGAACTCCTCGGTCGGCCCCGGGAGCTTCGGCGCCGTCCCGCACGCGCTCAGGACAAGCGCGCACGCCAATATGAAGAGCATCGGCAAGCGCTTTTTCATATCACACCTCGATGGGGCCGTTCAAAATCACGTTTGCGCACAGCCACCCTAAAAATTGACCTCGGGGACTTCCCTGTCCGTTTCCTCCGCTTCGAAATAGTCGGCCGCAGAAAAGCCGAACATGCCGGCGAAGACGTTGGTGGGGAAGGTTTTGACCCGGGTGTTGTAGGAGCGCACGATTTCGTTGTAGTCCCTGCGCGCGACCGCGATGCGGTTCTCGGTGCCCGCAAGTTCGTCCTGCAACGCGATGAAATTCCGGTCCGCCTTCAGGTTGGGGTAGTTTTCCACGACGACGAGCAGCCTGCCGAGCGCGCTGGTGAGCTCCGTGTTCGCGGCGCTCTTCTCGCCCACCGTCTGCGCCCCCGCCAGCCTGGCGCGCGCGTCGGTCACCGAATCGATCGCGGCTTTTTCGTGCGCCGCGTAGCCTTTCACGGTGTTAACCAGGTTCGGGATGAGGTCGGCCCGACGCTGGAGTTGCGTGTCGATGGCGCTGAACGCGTTGTCGACGCTCTCCTTCGCGCCCACCAGCCCGTTGTACGTCGAAATAAGCGTGATACCGGCGATCAGCACGACCGCCGCCACTATGATCAGCGGGATCAGGGTCTTCTTTTTCATGGTTCATCCCTCTCTCGAACATATTCTTCGTATAGGAACGCAAGCTCATTATATTGTATCTTCATGGCCACCGTCAAACCACAAACAGGCTGTACCTGCCGGAAACCTATATATTTCTAATAAATCATATGCTCCAAAATCCGCGCCCTAATACATGATGGAAATGATTGCACAAAAACGCCGTTAATTCCTGTTAAAAAACTCCAGCGCAGCCCAACCCAAACAACCCCCAACAACGCCCAACCCAAAAAAACACCCCGCAACGCCCTTCCCAAGAAAAAACCACGCAAAGCCCACCTAAGAAAACTCCCCGCGAAGCAACGGCTTTGCGTGGAGAGGAGGAGCAACGGAGCGGTGCGAAGAACCCCCGGAGCGCGAAGCGCAAAGGGGGTTCTGAGCGAAGCGTAGTTTGCTCCGACGATTGGTGGTCTGTACTGGACTCGAACCAGTGACCCCTGCGATGTGAACACAGTGCTCTACCAGCTGAGCTAACAGACCGCGCAAGTTGTATTGTAGCGCATATACGCCCAAAAATCAACCCGTCACAGCGGGGAATAAAAAAAGGTTCCCGTAGCAATCTAAGGACAGGAGGGTTTGTAAGTTGTTCACACCATTGATACGCACCGTCGTCCTTTTTTCCTTAGTCGTATTCGCAGTCCGCATCATGGGAAAACGGGAACAGGCGCAACTGCAGCCCTACGAGATCGTCATAGCGGTCATGCTCGCCGAACTGGCCGGCATCCCGATGGCCGACATGGGCATCCCGCTCCTGTTCGGGGTCATACCTATCATCACGATACTGCTCATACATTACCTGCTCTCCACTATCATGCTCCACAGCGAACGGGCGCGTTCTTTCTTCTGCGGGCGCCCCACCATCGTCATCGAGAAAGGGCGCATCCTGATGAACGAGCTCAGGCGCATGCGCTGCAACCTCAACGACCTTCTGGAACAGCTAAGGGCCCAGCAGGCGACCCTCGATTCGGTGGAATACGCCATCTTCGAGCCGGGAGGCAGTCTCAACATCATACTCAAGTCCCCGCATCGTCCGCTGACGCCGGCGGACATGTCCGTCACGACGGAGCCCGCAACGCTGCCCACGCCCGTCGTGCTCGACGGGAAACTACACCGGCAAAACCTTCGGTCCGAGGGCCTGGACCCCGACCGGTTCCAGGCGGAACTCAGCCGCCTCGGCTACGGGAACGTCAGGGACATCGTCATCGCCACCGTTGACGACCAAAAGGTGCTTATCGTCCAGGGCGGCGGCCCGTACGACACGCTGCAGACCTACCCGATGCAGGGAGGAAAGGGGGCGCAGGCATGACCGCCAAAACCATCGTCGTCCTGGTCACGGCCGCCGTGCTGCTCTTCCTGCTCATCTACCCGGCCGTGTGCCTGCACGCCGAAGTCAACGCGTATCTGGAAAACATCGATAGTATCAAGGAAGCGATCCGGGAAAAGGACGACGCGCGCGCGCTGAAGCTCTACGGGGAGAAGCTCGCCCTCTGGGACGAGAAAAACACCTTGATACTGGCCTTTACGCCGCATGCCGAAACCGAAGATACCAAGGATTTCATAATTGAACTCAAACACTGCCTCGAACGGAAGGAATACGAAAAGGCGCTCGAAAAGGCGGACCTGCTCTATGCCCGCATCGACCACCTCATCGAAGGCACAAGGCTCTCGTGGGAGAACATCTTCTAGCCCTCAGGGGCCCAGCACCTTCCTGAGCCACTGCCCCGTATAGCTCTTGGGTACTTCGCTCACTTCCTCCGGCGTGCCGCACGCGACGACTTCGCCGCCCCTGTCCCCGCCCTCCGGGCCGAGGTCGATGACGTAGTCCGCCGTCTTTATCACGTCGAGGTTGTGTTCGATCACGATGATCGTGTTCCCGCCCTCCTGTAGACGTTTTAAAATCTTGATGAGTCGTTCCACGTCGGCCACGTGCAGTCCCGTCGTCGGCTCGTCCAGGATAAACAACGTGCGCCCCGTGCTCCTGCGGCTCAGCTCGGTCGAGAGCTTGACGCGCTGCGCCTCGCCCCCCGAGAGCGTCGTGGACGGCTGCCCGAGCTTCACGTATCCGAGCCCCACGTCGCAGAGCGTCTCCAGCTTCTTGTTGATGCGCGGGATGTGACGGAAAAACTCCAGCGCGTCCTCCGCCGTCAGGTCCAGCACGTCCGCGATGTTCTTGTCCTTGTACCTGACCTCCAGCGTCTCGCGGTTGTAGCGCTTGCCGCGGCAGACCTCGCAGGGCACGTACACGTCCGGCAGGAAATGCATCTCGATCCTTATGATGCCGTCGCCCTTGCACGCCTCGCACCGCCCGCCCTTGACGTTGAAGCTGAAACGCCCGTTCTTGTACCCGCGCATCTTCGCGTCGGGCGTGCTCGCATAAAGCTCGCGGATGAGGTCGAACAGGCCGGTGTACGTCGCGGGGTTGGAGCGGGGCGTGCGCCCGATGGGCGACTGGTCAATGTCGATGACCTTGTCGAGGTGCTCCTGCCCCTCGATCGCGGCGTGAGCCCCCGGCCTTGTCTTCGCCCGGTTGAGCGTCCGTGCGAGCGCCTTGTGGAGGATGTGGTTGACGAGGCTGCTCTTGCCCGAGCCGGATACTCCCGTCACGCAGGTGAACACGCCGAGCGGGAACCGCACGTCGATGCCCTTGAGGTTGTTTTCGCGCGCGCCTTTCACCGTCAGCCACTTGCCGTTGCCCAAGCTGCGCTTTTCGGGGACCGCGATCTTCTTTTTCTTGCTTATATACTGCCCCGTCAGCGACTCGGGGCAGGCAATGACGTCTTTAAGCGTTCCCTGCACGACCACGCGCCCGCCGGTCTGGCCCGCGCCCGGGCCGATATCCACGATGTGGTCGGCGGCGCAGATCGTCTCCTCGTCGTGTTCCACCACGATCAGCGTGTTCCCCAGGTCGCGAAGGTTTTTAAGCGTACCGAGCAGCCGCGCGTTGTCGCGCTGGTGCAGGCCGATGCTCGGCTCGTCGAGGATATAGAGCACGCCGACCAGGCTGGACCCGATCTGCGTCGCGAGGCGGATGCGCTGCGACTCCCCGCCTGAGAGGCTCCCCGCGGATCGCGCGAGCGTGAGGTAATTTAGCCCCACGTCCGATAGGAAACGCAGGCGCGAGCGAATCTCCTTGAAGACCTGGCGTGCGATCATGCGCTCGCGTTCGCTCAGTTCCAGGGAATCGAAGAATTCGTACGCTTCGCGCACCGACAGGCGGGAGACCCAGGCGATCGACCTGCCGCCCACCGTCACGGCCAGCACTTCCTTCTTCAGCCTCTCCCCGCCGCAGTCGGGGCAGACGATCGTGGACATGTACTGGCCCAGGGCATCCTTGGCAGCCTCGGACGACGTTTCGCGGTAACGCCGTTCCAGGTTGGTGAGCACGCCTTCGAAGGTGCTCGAAAAAACCCCGTTCCCGAACTCCCGCTCGTAGCGGAAGGAGACCTTCTCCCTGCCGGTGCCGTAGAGTATCGCGTTAAGCGCCGCGGGCGGAAGGTCCTTCACCGGCACGTCCAGCGAGAAGCCGTAGCGCTCGGCGAGGCCCTTTAGGTACATGTCGGCCATCGTGTTGGATGCTGCCGAGTTCCAGCCCGAAACCTGGATCGCGCCCTGTGACAGCGACAGGTTCCTGTCGGGGATGATGAGGTCCTCGTCCATCTTGGTGAGCATCCCGAGGCCGGAGCAGGTCGGGCATGCCCCGTACGGGCTGTTGAACGAGAACATGCGCGGCGTGAGTTCCTCTACGCTGATGCCGCAGTCCGGGCAGGCGTAGTTCTGGCTGAAAAGCCGTTCCTCGCCCGTGTCCGCGAGCGCGATGCGCACCAGCCCCCCGCTTAACGCGAGCGCGGTCTCCATCGACCCCGCAAGGCGCGGCGCGGCGCCCTCGCGCACCACGATCCTGTCCACCACCACGTCGATGTCGTGCTTCCTTTTCTTGTCCAGCCTGATCGGCTCGCCCAGCTCCATGACCTGCCCGTCGACGCGCACGCGCACGTACCCGTTCCTGGCGATCTCGTCCAGGAGCTTCACGTGTTCGCCCTTGCGCGCCCGCACCATCGGCGCGAGCACCTGCAGCCGCGTCCCTTCCGGCATGGCCATCACCTGGTCGGCCATCTGGTCGATCGACTGGCTCGCGATCTCCTTCCCGCACTCGGGGCAATGGGGCACGCCGATGCGCGCGTACAGCAGCCGCAGGTAGTCGTGGATCTCGGTGACCGTGCCCACGGTGGAACGCGGGTTGTGGCTCGTCGTCTTCTGGTCGATGGAGATGGCGGGCGACAGGCCTTCGATGTAATCCACGTCCGGCTTGTCCATCTGGCCCAAAAACTGGCGCGCGTAGGACGAAAGCGACTCGACATAGCGGCGCTGGCCCTCGGCGTAGATCGTGTCGAAAGCCAGCGACGATTTGCCCGATCCGCTCAGCCCGGTGAACACGATCAACTGGTTGCGCGGTATCTCAAGGTCTATATTCTTCAGGTTGTGTTCCCTGGCGCCCTTGATGGCGATCACTTGCTTCAAGTTTTCTTAGCCCCTCTTCTGCCCCTGTTCGCATACCGTTTCCGCGGCTCCTGCCTGGCGGGAGCCGTTTCTCCCTTGAGCTGCAGTATCCTGTCGCGCAGCACGGCGGCCCGCTCGAATTCGAGCGCAGCGGCGGCTTTTTGCATGTCCTGCTCGAGCAGGAGAATCTTCGCGGCCCTGGCCGTCTCGTCCCCGGCCTGCGCCCGCTCTTCCGTTTCGGCGCGCGACATCTCGATGATGCCGCGCACGCTCTTTTCGACGCTCCGGGGCACGATCCCGTGGGCCCTGTTAAACGCCGTCTGCTTCTCGCGGCGGCGGTTGGTCTCGCCGATGGCCTTCTGCATCGAATCGGTCACCGTGTCCGCGTACATCACGACGCGGCCGTTCACGTTGCGCGCAGCGCGTCCCACCGTCTGGATCAGCGACGTCGCCGACCGCAAAAACCCTTCCTTGTCCGCGTCGAGCACGGCCACGAGCGACACCTCGGGCAGGTCGAGGCCCTCGCGCAGCAGGTTGATGCCGATGAGCACGTCGAACTCGCCCAGGCGCAGGTCGCGGATGATCTCCATGCGCTCCATCGTGTCGATGTCCGAGTGCATGTACCGAACGCGCACGCCCGTCTCCGCGTAGTAGTCGGTGAGCCGCTCGGCCATGCGCTTGGTCAACGTGGTCACCAGCACGCGTTCGCCCCGCTCCGCCGTGCGCCTGATCTCATCGAGCAAGTCGTCCACCTGCCCCTTCACGGGGCGCACGTCGATCTCCGGGTCCACGAGGCCGGTCGGGCGGATGATCTGTTCGGCCGTCTGCTGCGCGCGCCCCAGCTCGTACGGCCCCGGCGTCGCGCTCACGTAGACGGTCTGGCCGATGCGCTTTTGGAACTCTTCGAACTTGAGCGGCCGGTTGTCGTAGGCCGAGGGTATCCTGAAACCGTATTCCACCAGCGCGGTCTTCCTGGAGAGGTCGCCCGCGTACATCGCCCTTATCTGGGGGATCGTCTGGTGCGACTCGTCGATGAAGAGCAGGAAGTCGTCCGGAAAATAGTCGAGCAGGGTGAACGGCGGCTCGCCTGGCTTGCGCCCGTCGAAATACCGCGAATAGTTCTCGATGCCGGTGCAGTACCCGAGTTCGCGGATCATCTCCATGTCGTAACGCGTGCGCTGCAGCAGGCGCTGGGCCTCGAGTTCGCGCCCGTCGTCCCCGAGTTCCTTCGCGCGCGCCAAAAGGTCCCTTTCGATGGATTCGAGCGCGGCGTCCAGCTTGTCGCGCGAGGTCGCGTAATGCGACGAGGGGAATATGGCGACGTGCGCGCGCCTTAACAGGACCTCACCCGTAACGACGCTGATCTCGCTGATGCGCTCGATCTCGTCGCCGAAGAATTCCACGCGCACCGCCTTCTCGGACGAATTCGCCGGGAATATCTCGAGCACGTCCCCGCGCACGCGGAACGTCCCGCGGTTAAACTCGATGTCGTTGCGGTCGTACTGGATGTCCACGAGCCTGCGGATCACCGCGTCGCGCTCGACCCGCATGCCCTCGCGCAGCGATATGCTCAGGCGCAGGTACTCCTCCGGGTCGCCCAGCGCGTAGATGCAGGAAACGCTGGCGACGATGATCACGTCGCGGCGCTCGTTCAACGCGGAGGTCGCCGAGTGCCTGAGCTTGTCGATCTCGTCGTTGATGGTCGCGACCTTCTCGATATACAGGTCGGAGGACGGGATGTACGCCTCCGGCTGGTAGTAGTCGTAGTAGCTTACGAAGAACTCCACCGCGCTGTCCGGGAAGAACTCCCGAAACTCGCCGCAGAGCTGCGCCGCCAGCGTCTTGTTGTGGGCGATGACCAGCGTCGGGCGCTGGACGCGCTCGATCACGCTGGCCATCGTGAATGTCTTGCCCGAGCCGGTCACGCCCAGGAGGATCTGGTCGGCGTACCCTTTTTCGAGCCCCTCGACCAACTGGCCGACGGCCTCCGGCTGGTCCCCTTTGAGCGTGTATTCAGATACTATTTTAAACCGATTCATACGATAACCGTCCGATCGCCCGTGTTGCGGCGCGACGCTTCCCGCGCCGCCGATATCATTGTACCAAAACTGATCTATTTTGCAACGCCAACGCCATGATACCAGAATAATCCTGACAGCATGGTGTCATGTTCCGGGAAAGAAACCGAAGCGTTCAAATGAAACAGGCTTGCCGAAAGCTACACAGCTATGTGAATTGTTTGGGTGTAGGTAAGCGATATGCCCTCTCCGGGGGGGGTTGGGGGAACGCAGCCCCCCCATCTTCAATCCGGCACGCGCGTCAGACCGGCAAAGAAACGGCGCTCATGGCGCCGTTTCTTCCTGCCTGAAAATAATCACAGCGCAAACAAAGTTTGCGCTGTGAAGGGTTAGTCCTTGATGACCACCGCGAGCATCCGCATCGGCTCGTCGCGCTTGTTTTCGAGGCAGTGCCCGGCGCCCTTCCCGGTCACGGTCACGTCGCCCGGCCGCAGCGTGCGCACGGTCCCGTTGTCGTTGGTCTCCGCCTCGCCTTCGAGGATATAGTATATCTCCGTCTCGTCGTCGTGCGTGTGCCAGCCGATCGAACACCCCTTCTCCAGCGTAAGGACGGAAAAAAGCCTGCACTTGGCGGGCTGCTCCTCCTCCGGGAACATCCGAAGCAGTTTGACCGCGCCGTTGCCGTCGCGGATGCGCTCGCGGATATAGGTCGTCATTTCCGCTCTCGGCATGTACATTCCCAAATCCCCCTTCCGGTTAAGCCGTACGGCCTTGGTCAGTACTCCACGCGCAGGCGTCCCAGCACCGCGCTCACCTCCGGCAGCCTCTCGATCTCTTCGATCGCCGCGCCGAAGGCTTTCTCGCGCGACTTGTGCGTGATGAACACCAAGTGCGCCGTGTCGTTCGAATCCGGTTCCTTCTGTATCACCGAGGCGAGGCTCACCTGGTGCTTTCCGAAAACGCCCGCGATCCGGGCCAGCACGCCCGGTTTGTCCAACACTTTCATGTGCACGTAGAATTCGCTCTCCCAGTCGTCTTCGAACGTGTTGCCGTCTCCGTTGGCGTCCAGCAGCGGGTAGCGGTGCTCATGCCCGCTGCACGCGATGATGATGTCCGAAACCATGGCGCTGGCGGTCGGCAGGCTTCCGGCGCCGCGGCCGTAGAGCATCACGTCGTCCACGTTGTTACCGTGGATGAACACGGCGTTGAACGACCCGCGCACCGCCGCGAGCGGGTGCTCCAGGGGCACCATCGTCGGGTGGACGCGCACCTCGATCCTGCCTTCCTTCATCTTGGCGATCGCCAGGAGCTTTATCGCGCACCCGAACTCCCGGGCGTAGCCGATGTCCTGCTTCGTGACTTTCGATATGCCCTCGCGGTACACCCTTTCGATGGGCACGCGCGTGTTGAACGCGAGCGAGGCAAGTATCGAAATCTTGTACATCGCGTCGAAGCCTTCCACGTCGGCCGTCGGGTCGAACTCGGCGTAGCCCTTGGCCTGCGCTTCCCTGAGCACGTCGGCGAACTCGCGCCCCTCTTCGGACATGGCCGTGAGGATATAGTTGGTCGTACCGTTGATGATGCCCATGATGCTCTCGACGTTGTTCCCCTGCATCGAATGGGTCAGCGTGCGGATCACGGGGATGCCCCCGCCCACCGTCGCCTCGAAATACAGCCCCGCGTCGCTTGCGTGGGCGGCTTCCTCCATCTGCTTCCAGTGCTTTGCGAACACTTCTTTATTGGACGTCACCACCGTTTTGCCGGCATTGAGCGCCGCCATGATGAACGTGCGCGCCGGCTCTTCCCCGCCCATGCACTCGGCGATCACCGAAACCTCTTTGTCGGCGAGCACGTCCTCGAAATTCGTCGTGAAAATGGACTGGTCCTCGGCGATTTTCGTGTTGGGTTCGTCGAGCGCCTTGACGAGCACCCTGGCAACGCTGAGTTCGATGTCTTCCCGCCGGGCGATCTCGTCGCGCATGCCCGTGACGATCCTGTATATTCCCGACCCGACCGTGCCGAACCCCAACAGAGCGATCCTGACCTGTTTTTTCGCCATCTTTTTCCCTCCAGACTCTTCTTAAGCAGCTAAAATCTATGCGTCCCGCGCCGGCCGCTCGCTGTTCCTCTCATACAGGATACGCAGCCCCTGCAGCGTCAGCAGCGGGTTGATCTCCTCGATGATGTCCGTTTCCGTCGAAACGAGGCGGGCCAGGCCGCCGGTTGCGACCACGCTCACATCGTGCCTGTTCAGTTCCTTCCTGATCTTTCGCACGATGTACTCCACCTGGCCCACGTAACCGTAGATGATGCCCGACTGCATGCCGGTCACCATGTTGCGCCCGATCACGCTGGGCGGCTTGACGAGTTCGACGCGCGGGAGCTTGGCCGCGGACTGCACCAGCGCCTCGCTCGCGACCTTTATGCCGGGGCAGATCGCCCCGCCCAGAAAATCGCCTCTTTCGTTGATCACGTTGAACGTCGTGGCCGTGCCGAAATCGATCGCGATGCAGGGCCCCCCGTAGAGTTCGTAGGCCGCGATGGCGTTCGCGATCCGGTCGGCGCCCAGCTCGCGCGGGTTGTCGTAGCAGATCTTCATGCCCGTCCTGATCCCCGGATCGACGAACATCGGTTCGATGCTGAAGCGATACCTGCACATGTGTTCGAGCGTGAAATTGATGGACGGGATCACCGACGCGATGATGATGCCCTTTACGTCCCCGATGTCCCTGCGGTTGGTCGAAAAAAACGAGAGGACCAGCTCGCCGAGTTCGTCCGCCGTCCTTTCGATATTGGTGGCCACGCGCCACGAATTCAACAGTTCGCCGCCCGAGAACAGGCCGAACTTGATGTTTTTGTTGCCTACGTCCATCGCGAGAATCATCGCTTTCCTCCGTCCGTGTCCGCCCGGAGGCCGCGTTCGGGATACGCCCGGGAAACGGCCTTGTAAGCGGCGATCGTTATGATGATTGCGGCGGTGATCTCCAGCGACCCGTTGGTAAGGCCGATCGCGGCCAGCGCGCCCAGTATCTGGGGCGGCTCCAGTCCCATCGCCGAGGCGAACGTGTCCCCGTGCCGGATGTAGATCGCAAGGAGGACCAGCACCGTGTTGGCCAGCGTGCCCGCGGCCGCCCCCAGCCCCGCCGCCAGCGCGTCGCCGCCCCTCAGGCGGAGAAAAAGCCCGCGGCCGATCCTGTATGCAAAATACGCGGCGAGGGGCACGAAGAGGCGCGGAATCACGGCCACGACCGGGTCGAGGAATATCGGGGAGAGCGGCATCGGCCTGACTACGGCCGACCACATGCTCGAAAGGCCGAACACAAGACCGAGGAACAGCCCGATCACCGGCCCCTCCAGGACCGCCCCGATGATCACGGGGATGTGTATGATCGCGATCCCCGCCGGCGGCACGGGTATGATCCCGATGTCGGTCAGGTTCAGTAGGAGGCAAACGGCGGCGAGCATGCCTGCCACCGCGATGCGCCGCGTCTTTTTGTTTTTCATTTTTCCTTTACGTTCAGGTTCCCGTCCGGGATACCTGACGCCCTTTCCTATACAACCCATGTAGTCCGGTTCAGAGAGATACCGGCTATGAAGCATTATATCAGCAGCACCATGGGTTGTAAACGGGGCTTCGCTGGGTTGTTCGGGCAGGAATCTGCGGGAAGTTGCCCCGGACGGTGCTTCGAGGGGGCTGCCCGGGCGGGACTCAGGATGCCTGTCCCATTTCGGGGCTGCACTTAGTGTATTGGACAAATCCGCACGGAACCGAAGCGGACGCCGGCTAGTTCAGCATCGCGATAACGTAGTTGATCACCGCGGCAAAAGCCAGCCAGACCAGATACGGCACGAGGAGCCACCCGGCCGCCGCATCCGCCCTCCACGCTTTACGGAGCAATAGCACGGTCAGGACTGCGAGCGCTATGAGGACGGCGAACGCGACCACGGGCGAGTGCATGCTAAAAAACGCGAAACTCCAAAACACGTTTAAAAGCCCGTTGGCCGCGAACATCGACAGCAGGCCCGCTTTCAGCATCCCCCGGGCAATGAGCCGCGCGAGGGACAGCGCGACCATCGCTAAGAGCACGGTCCCGACGATCAGAAAAACCAGGTCCGGCGGCTGGAAGGCGGGCCTGACGAGGGCTTCGTACCAGACGGAACCGGTATCCGCCAGCAGCGTCCCGGAGACCGCCACGGCCGCGACGGCCAGGACAGCGGCAACTGTTTTGGGGACATCCTTAATCTGTATCTTTGCCATGTCGCCACCCCTTGATTCAATATTTATATTGCATGCATATTCTCCGTCGTCCGGACTCTATGCCACCGAGTTGCGATGGGCCCGTCCGCTCTTTTGCATGAAAATACGGCGGGATTCGAAACGATTCCCGCCGTATCTAACGTGAATGTAACGTTAGCAGGGACCGCAAGGCTTGTTGCCGACTCCGCCGAAGCCGAAGCCATTGCCGCAGCAGCAGAGGAGGAGCAGAATGAGGATGATGCAGGAGCAGTCATCGCCTCCTCTGCCGCACCCGTCACCGCCGAAGCCGCCGAAGCCGTTGCCGCAGCAACTGCAAAGCAGCAGGATGATTATGATCCACCAACAACAATTATCGTCACCGCGTCCTCCGAAGAATCCACCCATTTTATTTCCTCCTTTTATTGGCTGTCTTGCCGAAGTACAATTCCATAATACGTCCAGCGGCCGAAAGGTGTGCGTGATATGCGAAGAAGAAAAATCTGAAGTTTCTATTTGCGCCATTCTCCATCCAATAAAAATCTTGACATCGAAACAGGTTCTGATATGATGTATGGTAATCGAATACGGCCAGCGATGACGGGAAGAGTAGCCGCATAACGGCCGGTTGTGCAGCGACCCGGGGACGGTTCGAGCCCGGGACGGCTATGGGGCGAACGGCAGCCTGGAGCGATGCAGCGTCCGAACAAGGAGGGCGCGCCGGTCAACAACGCGCGCCAAAAAGGGTGGAACCGCGAAACCGACCTTTCGTCCCTTTACGGGACGGGAGGTCTTTTGATTTTCTTTTGGAATTCTTAACATCACATGGAGGGAGATACGATGGCAGAAAAGACCATGGACAAAATCGTTGCGCTTTCTAAAGGCCGGGGCTTCGTGTTCGCCGGTTCGGAAATCTACGGCGGGCTGGCCAACACCTGGGACTACGGCCCCGTCGGCGTGGAACTCAAGAACAACGTGAAAAAGGCCTGGTGGCGCAAATTCGTGCAGGAATCCCCCCACAACGTGGGGCTGGACGCCGCGATACTGATGAACCCGCAGGCCTGGGTCGCTTCCGGCCACGTAGGCGGCTTTGCAGACCCGCTGATGGACTGCCGGGGGTGCAAGGCCCGCTTCCGCGCCGACAAGCTCATCGAGGACCACCTCGCTTCGAACCAGCGGACGGAACAGGTGGTGGGCTGGGACGTGAAACAGATGGAGGCGTTCATCGCGGCCGAGCAGATACCCTGTCCCGAATGCGGCAAGCACGATTACACGCCCATACGCCAGTTCAACCTGATGTTCAAGACGTTCCAGGGCGTGACGGAGGATTCGCAGTCGCAGATCTATCTCAGGCCCGAGACCGCGCAGGGCATCTTCGTCAACTACAAAAACGTCCTGCGCACGACCCGCAGGAAGATACCGTTCGGCATCGGCCAGATCGGCAAGTCGTTCCGAAACGAGATCACGCCCGGCAACTTCACGTTCCGCACGCGCGAGTTCGAGCAGATGGAACTCGAGTTCTTCTGCAAACCCGGCGAAGACCTCGAGTGGTTCGTATACTGGAAGGACTTCTGCTTCGACTGGCTGCTCTCGCTGGGCATGCGGCGGGAAAACCTGCGCATGCGCGACCATTCCCCCGAGGAACTCTCGCATTACTCCAACGCCACGACCGACATCGAGTTCCTGTTCCCGTTCGGCTGGGGCGAACTCTGGGGCATCGCCGACCGCACCGACTTCGACCTGAAACAGCACGCCGCCCACTCGGGCGAGAACTTCGACTACCTCGACCCCGTCACCAACGAAAAGTACATTGCCTACTGCGTCGAGCCCTCGCTGGGCGTCGACCGCGTGACGCTCGCTTTTTTATGCGACGCCTACGACGAGGAGACGCTCGAGGACGGGGAAACCCGCGTCGTGCTCCGCTTCCACCCCGCGCTCGCGCCCTATAAGGCCGCTGTGCTTCCGCTCCAGAAAAAGCTCGGCGACACCGCCACCGGGATCTACCACAGCCTGCTGCGCCGGTTCATGGTCGACTACGACGCGACCGGGTCCATCGGGAAACGCTACCGGCGCCAGGACGAGATCGGCACGCCCTACTGCATCACGATCGACTTTGAAACGCTCGAAAACAACACCGTCACCGTCCGCGACCGGGACAGCATGCAGCAGATACGCCTGCATGTGAACGAACTTGCCGGGTATCTGGACGAAAAGACGGACTTTTAAAAAAGAGGTTTTCCTGCCGGTGAATTACCGCGGCGGCCTTCTGAAATGAACCCGGCGGCGCTGTCGCGCTATTTAATGAGACTTTGCCCTCCCCGCCGCCGATTCGAGCATGGAAACGTAGCGCTCGCCCCACACCTGTAGCGCGTAATGCGAGAGGACGCGCGCGCGGCCCGCGGCGCCCATGCGCCGGCGCAAATCTTCGTCGGCGAGCAGGGTCGAGAGCGCGGCGCGCCACCGGGCTTCGGAAGAGACCAAAAACCCCGTTTCGTCCTCGAGCGTGATCTCCCGGTTGGCGGCGGCCGGGGATGCGACGGTGGGCAGGCCCGCCGCCATGTACTGGATCAGCTTGTACCCGCATTTGCCGTCATCCCAGGCGGTCCCCGACAGGGGCATGATACCGATGTCGCTGTTTGCGAGCCGTGAAAACTCGGTCTTAGCGTCCCAGGCGACGCATTCGACGTCGAAGCCGGGGGCTTCGATTTGCGCCCCGACGACGCGCAGCCGGAACGCGTGCTCTTTGGCGATCCCGGCGAGCACGGGGACGAGCGCCTTCAGATAAGACACCGTGCCGGGGCTCCCGATCCATACGACGACGGGGACGGACCGCTCCTGCTTTTCAAAGCCTTCGAGCGGATAGCGCGCCGCGTCGACCACCGTCGGCAGGTACTCGAGTACGCCTTTTTTGATGTGCCCGAAATACCAGCGATTGCCCACCGTAATAAGGCGCGCCCTTTCGCACAGCCTGTCGACCTTGTTCTTAAACAAAAGCCTCGTGACGCGGCCCTGTCGGTACCTTAGCGCGTGCGCGTCATCGAAATCGAGCGTATAGGCGCTCCCGCCCAGCAGCAGGCGTTCGACGAAGCAGGGCAGGCCGTGGGCAAGCTCCTTTTCGACGACGAGCAGGTCGAACTTCCTGCGCGCGGCCAGCGCCCTGCACGCGCGGCGGAAAACGCAGGCGAGCTTTTTGAGCCGCCTGTTGCGGCCCGCGTAGAGGTCTCTGACATAGCCGTCGTACATCAGCGGGAAAAACGCGCATTCGTGCCCCGCCGCCTCGAGGAAGGGGGCGTACTGGTAGCTGCGGCAGCGGGAGCTGGCGCCGTCTTCGTGATACTTCGTGAAAAACGCGATCCTCATTTGCGCCTCCCCGGCCGCAGGCACCACGCATAGAGCTTCCTATAGGCTTTAAGCGTATGCCCGGCTTCGCCGAACCTCAGGCGCAGCACGGCGAATACGAGCCGCGTAAAGGGCTCCACCGCCAGCGCGAAGAAGGCGGCAGCCGCCGCGGCGGGCCGCGAAAAATGCTTGAAGCCGTACAGGATGCGGCTTTGCAGCGAATAAAACAGCCTGAGGTCCCTCACCTTCTCGGAGGTGCCGCCGCCCTTATGGAACACCGCGGCGTCCGCAAGGTACAGGCTCCTGTAGCCGAGCCGGCGCGCGCGTATCGAGAAGTCGACGTCTTCGAGGTACAGGAAAAACCGCGTGTCGAACCCGCCGACTTCCGCAAACACCCTGCGGGGCATCAGCCAGAAAGCGCCCATCACGTGGTCGACATAGCGCGTCCGGCCGTGGTCCCACTCCAGCATGAAGTGGGTCGTGCGCGGGCCGGGAAAGAGGCGGCCGACATGGAACGCGCGCAGGATGAAGTGCACGGGCCTGGGGAAGCGGGCGCAGGTCCTGCGCACGGCCCCGCTCTCGTCGACGAGGCGGACGGAGCATATCCCCGTCTCTTCATAGCCGGGGGCGGAAAAAACGCCGAGCGGCGCACGGAGGCTGTCCGGAAACAGGCGCGTGTCCGGATTGAGAAAGAGGACGTAGTCCGCCCTGCCGCAGGCGGCGCCCCGGTTGCAGGCAGCCCCAAACCCTTCGTTGCGGCCGTTTTTAAGGACCGTAAGGGGCAGGTCCAGGCCGCCGAGCCTGTATAGCGAACCGTCGGTCGACCCGTTGTCGACCACAACGACGGAACGAAGCCCGAAGGAAGTGTCCTTCGCCCCGGCTATGGAGGCGGCGCACGAAAAAAGGGCGTCGCCCGCGTTGTAGTTCACGATGACGATGTCGAGTGTGGGAGGCATGTGCGGCTCCTTCGCTTATTCGTAGAGTATTATACCACGTTCGGGACGGCTTAGGCATGCCCCGTGGGGGTCTGACATGGTATAATGTATCGTATTTGTTGTGGAGGTTAACATCTTATGGAAAAACCGATCATGGACAACGAAGCCGCCCGCCGGATGCGGGCGCACTGGGACGCGCTGGCGAAACCCCCGGGGAGCCTCGGGCAACTCGAGGAGATGACCGTGCGCCTCGCGGGGATACAGGGAGACGCGCCGCTGGTGAGGCCGCGCGCGGTCGCGGTGTTCGCCGCGGACAACGGCATCCTCGACGAGGGCTACCACTGTGTCCCCCGCTCCGTCACTGCGGCGCAGCTGATGAACATGGCAAAGGGCACCGCGGCCATCAGCGTGCTCTGCAGGGAGGCGGGAGCGGAACTCGCGCTGGTGGACGTCGGCGTCGCCAGCGACTGCAGCCACCCGGCCATACGGGACAGGAAGGTCGCAAGGGGCACGCGGAACATGGCCAGGGGCCCCGCGATGACGCCCCGGGAGGCGCAGGCGGCCTTCGACGCCGGCGTGGAAACGGCGCATGCGCTCTGCGACGCGGGGAACCGTATCATCGGCGTGGGGGAAATGGGCATCGGGAACACGGCCACTTCCGCCGCTGTAATCAGCTGCCTGTGCTCCATCACCCCTGAAAAGACGGCAGGCAGGGGCGTCGGCCTCGACAACGCGATGCTCAGGCGGAAAAAGGACGTGATCGCCCGCTCCATCGCCGTCAACCTCCCCGACGCGAACGACCCCATGGAAGTACTGACAAGGGTCGGCGGGCTGGACATCGCGGCGATGGCGGGGTGTTACACGGGCGCGGCCGGGAGGGGCGCCGCCTGCGTGGTCGACGGGCTGATTTCGGCGGCGGCCGCCCTCCTAGCGGTTCGCATGCGCCCGGACGTGCTCAGATACCTGTTCGCTTCGCACGTGTCGACGGAACCGGGGTTCGGCATCGTATGCGGGGAACTGGACCTCAAGCCTGTGCTGGATCTGGACATGCGCCTGGGCGAAGGCACCGGGTGCCCGCTTCTGTTCATGCTGCTCGACGCCGCCGTGGCCCTCTATTCGGGGATGGCGCGGCTCGAAACGACAGGCCTTAGCAGCTTATAGCCATACGGGTTTTGAAAGGCGGAATCAACGGTGAACGCTTTTGTGAAGCTGGCGCAGCTTGCGGAGATCGCGGCGATGGGAGTGATCGTTTGCGCGACCGCGATGGTCGTGAAGGCGTGGGAGATCCTCCCCGATTCGCTCTACGCCCCGCTCGGGCTCGCACACGCCCGTCCGGTGGCGATCGGCGGGAAGGAATTCCTGCTCTGGGTCATGCTGGGGATGTTCGCCGTGTACCTGCTGCTCTCGGTCTTCATGCGCTTCCACCGGCTCTACAGCTATCCCGTCAAGATCAGGCCCTACAACAGGGAGGCCCAGCAGGCGCTTCTGAAGTCCTACCTCAGCCTTATTAAGTTCGAACTCACCTGCATCTGCGCCTATACCATAGCCGTCATTCTTTTCTTCACCCTGCTCGAGGAGTCGCTCTGGTTCGACATATGGTTCGCGCTGCTCGTCGCCTGCGTGCTCGGAGCGACCACGGGCGGATACTATTATCTGGCGCACAAACATAAATAACGGACGACACCTTTGTAACAAAGAATCCGGGAAACCCATCAACCCCGGTCATTTTGGAAATATTTGTCACCCAACGGAAACAATCGGGCAATACGCTGCGTTCATATTGCAGGGGAGGTGTTCAGGATGAAAAAACGCGGTTTGGCGCTCTTTGTCTGCGTCTGTCTCTGTGCGGCGCCGCTGCTTTGCGGCTGCGCGGGCGCGCAGGCGCAGGGCCTTGAGGTAGTATACGCGGGCGGGCTGGACTCAACGCGGGAGCCCGTGGATAACCCCGCCGTCTCGCAGGGTATTTACGAGTTTTCGCTGGACATTTTCAGGGAACTGGCCAAAGGCGGGGAAAACAACGTGTTCCTTTCGCCGACCAGCATCGCGGTGGCCCTGGCGATGACCCTAAACGGCGCCCGGAACGAAACGGCCGCGCAGATGCAAGAGGTGCTCCATCTGCAGGGCCTGGATTCACAGGACGTGAACGAGGGCCTGTTCGCCATCTCTTCGCTGTTGCAGCACGCGGACAAGAAGGTGGAGGTACGGCTTTCCAACGCGTTGTGGGCCAACAAGGACGTGACGATCGACGACCGGTTCATACGGGACAACAAGGAATACTTCGGCGCCATGCTCGCGAACATGGACTTCTCGAGCCCGGACACGGTCGAGACGATCAACGGCTGGGTCAGCGAGCGCACGAACGGCAAGATCGCCAAAATACTCGAAGGCCCGATCGACCCCCAGACCATCCTCTTCATCATGAACGCGATCTACTTCGAGGGGTCCTGGCAAAAGCCGTTCAAGGCGTCGAACACGAAGCAGGAGACGTTTTACGGGCTCAGCGGGGACAAAACGGTGGCCATGATGCACCAAAGCGAGTCCTTCCGTTACGGGGAACCGGGCGGCGGGCAGATGATTTACCTGCCCTACGGGGACGGCGATCTCGGGATGTACGTGTACCTGCCGGGCGAAGGCGCGTCGGTATCAGGCACGATAGCAAACCTCGACGCTAAAACCTGGGACGAGTGGACCGGGGGCCTTTCGGAATCGCAGGGCAGCATCGCGCTGCCCCGGTTCCGCCTCGAATACGACACGTACCTGAAAAACGTACTGACCGCGATGGGGATGCGCGACGCGTTCTCGGACACGGACGCGGACTTTACAGGGATCGCCGAGGGCGCGAGCATCGAGGACATACGCCATAAGGCGTTCGTAGACGTCGACGAAAAAGGCACGCGCGCGGCGGCGGTCACCAGCGTCGAGATGCGCGCCACCGCCGTCGAGGATCCGCAAAAACCCTTTTCGATGACGGTGGACCGGCCGTTCCTGTTCGCGATCGCACAGGAGCGGACCGGGACGATCCTGTTCATGGGCAGCGTGGTCGACCCTTGAAGAATCGCGGCGGGGGCGGCTGACGCCTGGTTAGATTTATCGATTAACTCAATAGAGTAAAAAGCGAAGCGGCGTTACGCCGCTTCGCTTTTTGCGCGCCCACAAGTGCGGCCTTGGGGGGCAGCCGCCCGTTGACAGAAAAAGCAACGGGAGCCGTGCTTATGGCGGGCGATTTGACATCTTTATAACCGTCCTGTATGATGGCATGCAACGCAAGGCGTTCCCGCAGGGAGACGCCGCGCCTTGACTTGATCAGTATGGCTGTATCGGGGTGAATCATATGGAATTCCTGTTTGGCAAAAGCGTGTTCGTGTACCTGTTCATATTCTTCGGCAAGATCCTCGAGGTTGCTCTTGGCACGTCGAGGATGGTGCTCATCACCAAGGGCGAACGCACGAAAGGCAGCGTCATCGCCTTTTTCGAGATCGTGCTGTGGCTGATGATCACGAGCACGGTCGTGATCGGCCTCCGGGACGATCCAATGAAGGCGCTCGTCTTCGCGCTGGCCTTCGCGGCCGGAAACTACCTGGGGTCCTGGCTGGAAGACAAGCTCGCCTTCGGGCTGAGCACCATCGAGGTCATAGCGCCGGAGGGCGCGTGCGTGGACGACATGCTGCAATCGCTGCGCTCCAACAACTTCGCCGTGACCGTCGTGAACGGCGAAGGCAAGGACGGGAAGCGGAAGCTCCTGCTCATGCACCTGCGAAGGAAGCGCCTGCAGCAGGCGGTCAGGCTGATAAACGGCATAAAGTCGGACTGCCTCATCACGGTGACGGACGTAAGGCTCGTCCGGGGCGGCTATATCGTGAAGAAATAAAGGCGGAGCGGCGAAGGCTAGGCCTTGAGCGAGTCCACCGTATCCCTGTCGAGTTTGTTGACCAGCGCGAGCACGAGTTCGACCCCGTTGGCGTAGTCGTCCAGGTGGGCGATCCCGACGTGGGAGTGGATGTAGCGCACGGGTATCCCGACGACGATCGACGGCACGCCCTGCCGGTAAATGTGGATCTTGCCGGCGTCCGTCCCTCCGCCGGGCATCACCTCGGCCTGGAAGGGGATGCCCGCCTCCCCGTCCATGGACGCCACGAGGTCCCTTAAAGCGATGTTGGGTATCATCGTCGCGTCGTAGAATCCGACGACGGGCCCTTTCCCGAGGCCGGTCCTGGTCGTCGCTTCGTCCTCGCCGACGTTGGGCGTGTCCGTCGCTACCGTGACGTCGAGCACGACCGCCACGTCCGGCTTCACCACCGTGACGCTGGTGGCCGCCCCCCGCAGCCCGACCTCCTCCTGCACGGTCATGACCCCGTAGAGGTTCCCGGGGAAGCTCCTGCCGTCCAGTTCTCTGAACACCTCCACGATCATCGCGCACCCGGCCCTGTCGTCGAGCGCCTTCCCCATGAAGGATTTGCCGTTTTTGCAGACCTCGAACCGGCTGCAGGGCACGATCGGGTCCCCGACCCTGACGCCGGCCTTTTCGGCCTCTTCCCTGCACGTGGCGCCGACATCGACGTACATGGACCGGAGCTTGACCGTCTTTCCCGCCTCCTCCTTCGAAAGGATATGCGGCGGCTTGGCCCCTATCACCCCGGCGACGCTCCCGTTTGCCGTGCGTATCTCGACCCTCTGGTCGGGCAGCACCTGGCTCCACCAGCCTCCGAGCTGTTGAAATTTAATAAAGCCCCCGTCCGTTATCCGCGTCACCATGAACCCCACTTCGTCGAGATGGGCGGCCAGCAGTAGCTTCGGGCATTCCTCAAAACCTGTTTTGGAGGCTATGAGGCTCCCCATGTTGTCCGTCTGCATCCCGGTGGACAACGGGGCAAGAAGGTCCCCCACCACGGTTCGGACGGGCGCCTCGAACCCGGAGACGCCGAAAGCCTCCGTTAGGGTTTTGAGCAGCTTTAGCGACTGTTCCTTCGTCATGTCAGGCCCTCGTTCCTTGCGGCAGTATTCGTTCGCTGCAGTATAAGGTTTGGCGTCGGCCCCGGCAAATATGCGCGCATGCCCGGATGGTTTCGGGGACGAATGAAAACCCGCCCCGTAAAAGATACTATAGGTAGCATAAAATCCCCCTGTTCAGAACCCGGGGGATTGCCACAAAACGGGCACGGGTCTACAATAATAAGTAACACAGGATAAGGAGATTGTATCAATGCCAAGCATAGCTTCCGTCACTGCAAGGGAGATACTCGATTCGAGAGGGAACCCAACCATTGAAGTTGACGTCACGCTCACCGACGGCACGCTCGGACGGGCGGCCGTCCCCTCCGGCGCCTCGACGGGCACGCGGGAAGCCGTCGAGCTCCGGGACGGCGACAAAAACCGGTATCGCGGCCTGGGCGTACAAAAGGCCGTGAACAACGTGACGGCGATCATCGCCCCCGAGATCGCCGGGATGGACGTGTTCGAGCAGAGGAAGCTCGACTATCTGATGATTGGCCTGGACGGCACCCCCAACAAACAGCGCCTCGGGGCGAACGCTATGCTGGGCGTGTCGCTGGCCGTGGCCAGGGCGGCCGCAAAGACACAGCGCGTCCCGCTTTTCAAGTACATCAACAGCGCCGCGTCCTATACGCTGCCGACGCCGATGATGAACATTCTAAACGGCGGTAAGCACGCCGACAATTCGGTGGACGTGCAGGAATTCATGATCGTGCCCTCCGGCGCGGGCAGTTTCTCGACCGCGCTGAGAATGTGCGCGGAGGTCTACCACACGCTGAAAGGGGTGCTAAAGGAAAAAGGCATGAGCACCGCGGTCGGCGACGAAGGCGGGTTCGCCCCCGACCTTGGGGCCAACGAGGACGCGCTGGCGCTCATCGTGAAAGCGATCGAAAAAGCGGGCTACCGCCCCGGCCCGGGCGTCTCGATCGCGCTCGACCCCGCGGCGTCCGAGTTCTACCGCGACGGCAGATACGTCCTTGAAGGCGGGAAAACCGAATGCACTTCCGCGGACATGATACGGCTCTACGCGGACTGGATCGACAGATACCCTATCGTATCCATAGAGGACGGGCTCGCGGAGGACGACTGGGACGGGTGGCGCGCACTCACGGTTGAACTCGGCAAAAAAACGCAGCTGGTGGGGGACGACATCTTCGTAACGAACCCCAGGATACTCGAAGAAGGCATACAGAAGAAGATCGGCAACGCGATCCTCATCAAGCCCAACCAAATAGGCACGCTCTCCGAAACGCTGGAAACGATCGAGATCGCCAACGGCGCGGACTACGCGACGGTCATTTCCCACCGCTCCGGCGAAACGGAGGACACGACCATCGCCGACATCGCCGTCGGGATGAACGCCGGGCAGATCAAGAGCGGGGCCCCCTGCCGGTCGGAGCGGACCGCGAAATACAACCGCCTGCTGCGGATCGAGGAAGCGCTGGGCGAGGACGCCGTTTTCTGAAAGAATGCGCCCTGTCCGGACAAAGGCCGTGGCAGGAGCCCCGTCGCCCTACCAAGGAAAAAGCCCACGCATACCTATGGTTTGCGTGGGCAGGCCTGTCAAAAAAGCTTAAATGCAGGGAGTGTGAGGGACACAATCCCCCACTTCCAATTCCGGTCTGACGACTCGTCGGAGCAAACTTTGCACCGCTCATCTTCGCGCGGAGCACAAAGGCTCGCTCGCTGCGCTCCACCCCACGCGGCAAGCCGCGCGGGTACCCCGGGTTGCTCCTCTTCCTTTGCGGGGGCCCCCGGATGCGGAAAAAAGTCATTTTAACCACATAGGAAACCGTCGACAAGCCCCGAAGGGGTTTGTCGACGGCCAGAGCCCACGCAAACCTATGGTTTGCGTGGGCAGGGATAACGCGGCCCGGTCCGCGGGGATCCGGCCGCCGGGCGTCGGCAGCCGGCAGGTTCCTGGGCGTACAGGCGGAAGAACGCGCGGGCTGAAAACACGCGGGCAACGCATGATACGGTTTCCGGCGCATCGCCCGGTCCGCGTTTTTAAAGCCCTTGAGCAACCCTCCCGCATGACCACCCCGCATCTGGTTTTATCCGTGCCCTCCCGGTGCCGGAGCAACGGACCGGCCGGGTACTGATATGGATATTCTTCCCGGCGCAAAAAAATGATGCTTCTAATGAAAACCGATGAAAGAATATATTCCCGGCACAAAAAAGGCGCGGGCGCTCCGGCGCAGTACGGCTTTATAACAATCGAACGCGCTTCAGTCGCCCGCCCGGTAGACCACTACCCCGTCGATGATGGTGTACAGGCAGTTGGTCAGCGTCTGCACCGGGTTCCCGTCGAAGACAGCGATGTCCGCGTCCTTGCCTTCCTCGATGCTGCCCAGGCGCCCGGCGACGCCGCATATCGCGGCCGCGTTTATCGTGACCGCCTTGAGCGCTTCCCCGATCCCGAGCCCTTCCTTGGCCGCGAGGCCCGCGCACAGCGGCAGGCTCTGGATCAGCGACACGGGGTGGTCCGTCGTTATGGCGACCCTGACGCCCGCCTTGTGCAACACGCCCGACGTCTTGAATTCCATATACTGCACTTCGATCTTGTTCCTCGAAGCGAGGCTGGGCCCCACGATCGCCGGGAAGCCTGATTCTTTGATCTCCCCGGCGATCAGGTGCCCTTCCGTGCAGTGGTCCAGCGTCAAACGCAGGCCGAACGCCTTCGCGATGCGTATCGCCGTGAGGATGTCGTCCGTCCTGTGCACGTGCGCCTTTAAAGGGATCTGCCTTTCGAGCACGGGCAGCCAGCATTCCTGCCTGACGTCTTCTTCGAAGTCCTCGCCGGCGTCGAGGGCCGCCTGCTTTTTCCTTTGGTACCGCTTCGCCCCGGCCAGCTCTTCGCGCAGCATCGCGCCGATCGTCATGCGGGTCGAAGGCATCAAATTCTTGCCGCCGTAGCTTGTTTTGGGGTTTTCCCCGAACGCCACCTTCATCGCGGCGGGCTCGAGCACCGCCATGTCCTCGATCCTGCGGCCGTGCGTCTTGATGAACGCGAACTGCCCTCCCACGACGTTGGAACTCCCCGGGCCGGCCATCACCGACGTGATCCCGGCCCTGATCGCGTTGTGGAACGCGGGGTCCATCGGGTTGATCGCGTCGATGGCCTTGAGATAGGGCGTGACGGGTTCGGTGGCCTCGTTGCAGTCGTCGCCTTCCAGCCCCTTCTTTTCTTCGAGAATGCCGATATGGCTGTGGGCGTCTATCATCCCCGGCATGACCCACAGCCCCTCGGCGTCGATTACCGTGGCGCCGTCGTCCTCCGGTTCGATGCTCTTGGAGACTTTCGCGATCTTATCCCCCGTTATGAGCACGCACCCCGGTTCCAAGACCGTCCCGGCCATGGTCAGTATCTTTCCGTTTCGAATCAGTATTATAGCTACCCACTCCGCTTCAAATAATTCCAAAGACGGTCCTCGAATATTTTTTCCCCTCCCGCAAATAATACACATAAACCAGCAAAAAGGAGTTGCCACCCTAATGGACAATTACCAGAACCAGAACAGGAACCAGTCCAACCGGCAGGACAGCCAGCAGCAGCAGAGAGACAAGCAAAGCCAGAACCAGCGCAACAGGCAGAAACAGAAACAGGACCAGAACCAGAACAGGGACAACTAGTCAGCAAACATAAAAAGCCGCCCTTGTTTCCGGGGCGGCTTTTTATACGAAGGACAGTCGACAATCCCTCCCGGAATTGCCTTTTTTTGTTTCATGTCGTCCTGGCATGCGCTTTGAGCACGATCTCTTCGCCCGGTTCGACGATCAGGCGTCCAGGCGGGCCGAACCTCTCCGCGATCCTGCGCTCGAAGAGTTTGCCGGGCTTCGTATGGATGGGTATGCTGATCTTCGCGCCGATCATCTCGGCGCAGGCAGTCGCTTCTTCCGCGTCCATGTTGTAGACGCCGTCGATGGGCAGCAGGGCGTAGTCCAGTTTCATCCCCGGCAGCAGGGTCTTCATCTCCTTCGTCGTCGAGGTGTCCCCGGAAGCGTAGAGCGTCACGTCCCCCAACGTGAGCACGTAGCCCACGCATTCCTTCCGGTCGTGGTTCCTGTTGTACGCGGGAACGGCCTTGATCCGTACGTCCTTGACTTCGAAACGCTGGTATTCCCCTTCCCGCAGCGCCTCCCTGTTGGTGATGAGCGAGCACTCCCCGGTGCGCGGGACGAGCTCGAGCTTGCTGTGGTCGTGGTGCTGGTGGGTCACGAGGATGACGTCAGCGGGCACGTCGTACCCTTCCCCGGCGTACGGGTCGACATAGATCACGGTCCCTTCGTCCGACGTGATCCTGTAACTCCCGTGGCCCTGATACAGTAGTTTCGCCATTCGTACACCCTCCTTATCGGTTGGATTCCGCCGTGTGATTATGCAATAACATTTTCGATGACCGTTTGTCAATAGCTTCCCCTTTTTTCAGAAAAAACCAGCAGGCGCGCTAAGCATAGCAAAAATCGCTCACCGGCGTAAGAAATGTGTTCGGTATACACAGGCGCCGCTGATGCTCCCCGGTATGTACGAACCGCAGCCTGCCATCTTATCTGACAAACTGTACATCGGAAACAGCCGTCACGGTACCGTGACGGCTGTTTCCGATAATCACGTTTCGGGACGAAGACTACTTCTTGAGCCAGCCAGCCGCCCTCTGGATCGCCCTGTTCCAGCCGTCGTAGAGTTCTTCGCGCTTGTCGCCGGAGATCGAGGGATCAAACCGCTTTTCGATGCGCCAATTCCGCGCGATCTCCTCGACCGAGGACCAGTAGCCCACCGCGAGGCCCGCGAGGTACGCGGCGCCCAGCACCGTCGTCTCGGTCACGACCGGGCGCTCGACGGGGATGCCGAGGATGTCCGCCTGGAACTGCATCAAAAAGTCGCTCTTCGCACCGCCGCCGTCGGCGCGCAGCATGGTCATTTCCAGCCCGGACTCCCGCTTCATGATCTCGAAGACGTCGCGCACCTGGTACGCCATCGATTCGAGCGCCGCGCGCGCGACGTGGTGTTTTGTCGTGCCGCGGGTGATGCCGATGATCGTGCCGCGCGCGTAGGAGTCCAGGTGCGGCGCGCCCAGCCCCACGAACGCGGGGACGAAGAACACGCCCGCGCAGTCCTCGACCTGTGATGCCAGCACCTCGGCCTCGCTGCTCTTGGAAATGATGCCCAGGCCGTCGCGCAGCCACTGGACCACCGCGCCGGATACGTCCGCAAACCCCTCAAGCCCGTACTGCACGTCGCCCTTGATGTCCCAGAGCACCGGAGACATCACCCCGCCAACAGGCGGGACGTAACGCTTGCCCGTGTTGAGGATCATGAACGAGCCGGTGCCGTAGGTGTTTTTCGCCATGCCTTCCTTAACGCACGCCTGCCCGAACAGCGCGGCCTGCTGGTCGCCCGCGATGCCGGCGATCGGCACCTTCGTACCGAAGAACGCCTTCGGGTCGGTGTAAGCGTAGATCTCGCTGGATGAACGGATCTCGGGGAGGATTTCCCTCGGTATCTTCAGGTAGTCGAGTATCCACTGGTCGTAGTCCAGTTTTTCGACGTTCAAAAGGAGCGTCACGGCGAGGTTCGAGGACTCGGTGATGTGCGCAGCCCCGCCCGAAAGCTTCCAGACGAGCCACGAGTCGATCGTGCCGAATACCAGCTCGCCCCTGTCCACGCCCTCGCGCACCTTCTTGTCGTTGTTGAGCAGCCAGTGTATCTTCGTCGCCGCCGCGTTGGGTACGATGAGGGCGCTCGTGCGCGTCTCGATCCCTTTCCGGTCTAATGCGATAAGCTCCTCGCAGATGGGGAGCGTGCGGCGGTCCTGCCAGACGATGGCCCTGCAGGCGGGCTCACCCGTCTTCTTGTCCCAGAAGAGCGTGGTCTCGCGCTGGTTCGTGATTCCGATGGCCGCGATGTCTTCGGGCTTAACGTTTCCGTTCTTGAGCGCCTCCCCCACGACCCTGATCGTGACCTCCCATATTTCGTTCGCGTCGTGCTCCACCCATCCGTCGTTTGGGAAATACTGCATGAACTCGCTGTACGCAGTGGCTATCATGTTGGCGTCCCGGTCGAAAACGATCGCCTTCGTGCCGGTCGTGCCCTGGTCGATGCCGAGTATGTACTTGCCCATATACCTCAACCTCCTTTTTATTCCATACGCACCGTTTGCGCGCACTTCTTGCTTTCACTGTTCCGCTTTCAGCCTTCGCTTCTCTCCCGGCAGACGATCTCCCCGCCCTTGATGGTCATGACCGCCTTGATCTCTCTTATCTCGTCGGGCGCCACCGCTGTCGGGTCCTTCGAGAGCACCGTGACGTCGCCGTATTTGCCGGGCTTGATCGAGCCCTTGACCTTTTCCTCGAACGCGGTCTTAGCCGCTTCAACGGTGAACATCGCGAGCGCCTCCCGGGGCGTTACCGCGTTCTCGGGGTACGGCGGGTTCACCGCCGCGTGCATGCCGAGCAGGGGGTCGATGGGTGTCACGTCGGAATCGGACCCGCCGCCCACGGTGATCCCCGCGTCCAAAAATCGTCTCAACGGATAGCCCGCGCGTTCGCGCGCGTCGCCCAAGCGCTGGTTGTATACCGTGCCGGGGCCGCCCCTGAGGAACGTGAACGAGGGCTGCGTCGAGATGACCGCGCCGAGCCGTGCGGCGCGCTCCACGTCCGCCCGCGTCGGGAAGCCAAAATGTTCGATGCGGATCCTGTGGTCCTGCACGGGACAGATCCTGAGCGCGGCTTCCAGCCCGTCGAGCGCCTGCTTCACCGCGAGCTGCCCGATCGCGTGGAACGCGACCTGCAGGCCGTTTTTGAGCGCCGTGAGTATGAACCCGCGCACCTTCTCGTCTTCGTACAACAAGTAGCCGGACGTGGAAGGGTCATCGGCGTAAGGGTCCGGGAAAGCCGCGGTGCGCGAGCCGATCGAGCCGTCCAGCAGGATGTCCCCGCCCCACTGCCTCAGCCCCGCAGCAAGCACTTTTTCGTGGTCCTCAGTCGCCCAGTAGAGCACGACGCGCACAGGGAGCGCGTCGGTTATCCCGGTAAGGATGGGAATGTCCGAATCCGCGAAGAGGGCGCCGCCTTCCTGCGCGTGCAGCGTCGTCACGCCCTTCTTCGCTGCGGCGCCGGCCGTATAGCGGAAGGCCGCCTCGCGCTGCGCGGCGTCCTGCCGCTCGAAAAAGGCCATCTTCGCCGTCGCGTTCGCTTCGTCGTGCAGGCGGCCGTTCGGCCGCCCTTCAGCATCGGCGCGCACGCCCGGCGTGTCGGCCGTTAGCCCGAACAGCCCGAAGGCACGCGTGTTGACCAACGTGTAATGCCAGCCGCGGTCTATGATGTACACCGGGTGTTTGGGCGAAACGGCGTCCAGCTCCGCCGCGGTGGGAGGGCGTCCCTCCTTCAGGCGCGATTCGTCCAGGCGTTTTCCGAATACCCACTTCGTCTCGGGATAAGCTCTGTCCGCCTCCTGCACCTTGTCGAGCACGTCCTGAATCGACGCGCAATCGTACATGTCGATCCCCAGCGCGTTCAGCCCGGTGCCCATCATGTGCACGTGGCAGTCGTGCAGCCCGGGTACGACTACCTTATCGCCCAGTTCCACCACTTCCCCGCCGAGCCGTTGGCAGCGGCGAGCGATCTCCCCGCTTCCTCCCACGGCAACAATGACCCCGTCCTCTATGAGGACCGCGTCGCTTTGAGGGTTGACAGGCTCCATCGTGATGATCTTTCCGTTTACCAGCGCCAGTGTTTTCGTCATGGTACATCCCCGTTCCTAATATGTGTTGTCATGTATATATCTTCTGTCGTATAAGAGTTGCCCGGCGGGATCCTTCATTACGTATTGTAATATCAGACTGACAGGCTGCACCGGCCCCTGCCCCCGCTGCCAAAGACTGGGACATATGTCTCTCGGGTGTTATTATATCATACTCGTAAGCGCTGTATGCCAGGCCCTCGGCAAAACAATCGTCATTTGTTACTCACGCCCTCCGCTGATCCCGGCGGCGCATTGGCAGAAGATTTGCCCGCACCTTGCTGACCGGCGGGTTCACGCCGTCCAAACAGGCCCGATGCGTGTCATGGAAAAGGGGCCGAAGCCCCATTCATTCGATTGTTATGCCGCTTGTAAAGCCCATTCAGGAAAGCAGCAGCCGGTCGTTGACGAGTTCGCTCCCGCTGGCCTTCTCGAATTTTTCCAGCAAATAGTCAACCGTAAGGCCCTTTTTCTCTTCGCCGCCGATGTCGAGGATGATCCTTCCCTCGTGCATCATGACGAGGCGGTTGCCGCATTTGATGGCGTCCTTCATGTTGTGGGTCACCATCAGCGTCGTGATCTGGTGCTCCCTGATGAGCTTGTCGCTCAACAGCAGCACCTTCAGCGCCGTCTTCGGGTCCAGCGCCGCCGTATGCTCGTCGAGCAGAAGGAGGCGCGGTTTCTTCATCGTCGCCATCAGCAGGGTGATCGCCTGCCTCTGGCCGCCGGAGAGGAGCCCTACTTTGGTGCCGAGGCGGTCCTCCAGCCCCAGTTCCAGCGTTTTGAGCTGTTCCCTGTAATAGGCGCGCTCCTTGTTGGATATGCCCCAGCGAAGGGTGCGCCTCTGGCCGCGCCGATAGGCCAGCGCCAGGTTTTCCTCGAGGCCCATGCTCGCTGCGGTGCCCATCATCGGGTCCTGGAAGACCCGGCCGAGGAAACGCGCGCGCACGTGTTCGGGCTGTTTGGTGACGTTGGCGTTGTCGATGAATACCGTTCCGCTGTCGACGGGGTATACGCCCGCGACGCAGTTTAGAAGCGTGCTCTTGCCGGCGCCGTTGCCGCCGATCACCGTCACGAAATCGCCCTCGTTGAGCACGAGGTCCACGTCGGTCAGCGCCACTTTTTCGTATACCGTCCCCGGATTGAACGTTTTGGAGACGTTTGAAACCTTCAGCATGTCAGGGGCCCCTTTTGATCGATTTTATCAGCGTACCCAAATACGTCCTGAACACCGGGAAGGAAAGCGCTATCGCGACCGTGATCGCCGTGAACAGCCTCAGGTCGGTGGGCGCCAGGCCCAGTTCGAGCACGACGGCGATGATGATCCTGTACGCGATCGCCCCCAGCATCAGGGAAAACAACGTGTTCATGAAATTGCGGGTGCCGAAGAGCACCTCGCCGATGATGACCGACGCGAGCCCGATCACGATCGAGCCGATCCCCATCTGGATGTCCGCATAACTCTGGAACTGGCCGATGAGCGCCCCGGCGAAAGCGACAAGGCCGTTGCTGATGACAAGCCCGAGAATGATCATCGTGTCGGTCTTTACGCCCTGGGCACGGATCATTCTCGGGTTGTTGCCGGTCGCGCGGATGGAACAGCCGATCTCCGTCCCGAAAAACCAGTAAAGGACCAGTATGACCGCAACCACGCAGATCAGCCCAAAGACGATGACTGCGTTGCGGGTGTCCAGCCCCATGGCGGTAAAGGGAGAGAATACCGTGTCCACCCTTAAAAGGGAAACGTTTGCCTTGGCCATGATCCGTATGTTGATCGAGTAGAGCGCGATCATGGTCAGGATTCCCGAAAGGAGCGCAGGGATCTTCAGTTTCGTGTGCAGGAGGCCGGTGATAAGGCCGGCGCCCATGCCCGCGAATATGGCGATAAGCGTGGCCAGGAAGGGGTTCATGCCCGATACGACCAGCGTTGCGGACACCGCCGCGCCGGTGGTGATGCTGCCCTCTACGGTCAGATCGGCGAAATTGAGTATACGGTAGGTGATGAACACGCCTATCGTCATGATCGCCCATAACAGTCCGAGCGATACCGCCCCCTGGAGCAGTCCAAGCATTGAATAAACCCCCGCTAAATCAATATTATGTTACTCTTCTGTTGCCGCCGGCGTCGCCTGGCTGGGATACACGACAGCATCCGCCAGGTCGTCGGGCACCGTCATCCCAATGTCCTTGGCGATGTCTCCGTTGATCGTGAAGTCGTAGTCCGTCTGGCTCTCGATGGGCATGGAAGCGGTCTCCGCTTCGCCCTTGAAGACCTTGACGGCCATCTCGCCCGTCTGATAGCCGAGCTTGGAGTAGTTGATCCCCAGCGTCGCGAGCCCGCCGCCCAACACCATGTTGGCCTCGCCGCAGATAACCGGGATCTTCGCTTCGGTGGTGATCTGTGAAATGACCGGCATGGCCGACGCGCACACGTTATCGGTCGGGATGTAGATCGCGTCCACTTTCCCCACGAGGGACTGCGTCACCTGCTGGACGTCGTTACTGGAGGTGACCGTCGCCTCCTTCACCGTCAGCCCGAGCTTCTCACACGCATCCTTCATCATGCCGGCCTGCATGACGGAGTTGTCCTCGCTGGAGGTGTAGAGCAGGCCCACGTTCTCCACGTCGGGGACAAGCTTTTTGAGCAGGTCGATCTGCTCTTTCACGGGATTCATGTCGGTCGTGCCGCTCACGTTCCCTCCCGGGGCCTCGTTCGAGTCGACGAGCTTGGCGACTTCGTAGTCGGTGATCGCCGTGCCCAGGATCGGGATTTCCGTCGTTTCGGAAGCCATCGCCTGCGCCGCCGGGGTGGCTATCGCAAGGATGAGGTCCACCTTGTCGTTGACGAAACGCTGGGCGATCGACTTAAGGTTGGACTGGTCCGCCTGGGCGTTCTGCACGTCGAGTGTGATGTTCTCCCCGTCCACGTAGCCGTTGTCGGCGAGCGCCTCGACGAAGCCCTCGCGCGCCGCGTCGAGAGCGGGATGCTCCACATACTGAACGATCCCGATCTTCAGTTTGGTTTCAGGGGCCGTTGTGGCGCCGTCTTCCGCGGGTTTACAGCTCGCAAGGACGAACACCATTGAAACCGCAAGCAATAGCGCCAATACTTTCGGTAACTTCTTCATACACAATACCTCCTTTTATTCGATCCGGCCGCCCATCGGCCGCAATCGATAATATAAAAATCCCGTCCTGCCAAGAAGGACGGGAAAAGCATCCCCGCGGTACCACCTTTATTCGTTTACGCCTTGCGGCGTGAAACCTTTCCAAGTACATCGCGTTTAAACACGTACTCCGCCACGGTAACGGGTGGCGCCGGCTCAGATTCGGCCTTTCGGCCTTCCGGTGAGCAGTTCATAGGGTGAACTTCGGGTACACCGCCCCTGTCCCTTTCGCAGCTGCCGGGACTCTCTTTAAGGAACGTTGGCGTCCTTACTCTTCCTAATCATCACTGTTTTCGAATATAGAATTAATTATACATATGCTTTTGTGGGGTGTCAATGAATTCAGCAAAAGCCCTGAAAAAACAGCCGGGGTCCGCCTGCTCTTCTGCGGTCCAAAGCAAAACCCCGGCCGTGGTTCAGAGTTTATATTTTCCCCCGTATCCTTACCTATTCCCCGGGCTCGAGCACGACCTTCAGCGCGTTTCCGCTGGCAGCCAGCTCAAAGCCTTCCCGGAACCGGGAGAGGGGCAGGACCCCGGTGATGAGCCTGCCGGGACGAAGCTGCCCTGAAGCCATCAGGTCGAGGATCGTCATCATCTGTGGGACCGTGGAATCGGAAGCGCCGTGCACGAACAGTTCCTTGTAGTGGATGACGTTGCTGTCGAAAACGGTCTCCGACTCCCCCTTGGGGAGACCGCCGAAAAGGTTGACCCGCCCGCGCTTGGCCGCCATCCTGGTCGCCTGGACCTGGGCCTTTCCCGACGGCGCGGCCGTAATGACCACATCCGCCCCGACGCCCCCGGTCCAGTGAAGCACCCGTTCGACCGGGTCCTCGCGCGAAACGTCGACCCGGTTATCGATCTCGGGAAAATCCCGGGATAGTTCCAGCCGCGCCGGCGCCACGTCCGCCAGGAACACCTTCGCGGCCCCCCTGGCCCTGGCCAGGAGGCAGTGCATGAGGCCGACGGGCCCGGCCCCCATCACGCAGACCACGTCCCCCAGCCCGACGCGGGAGAGTTCCTGGCCGTTGAGGGCGCAGGAAAAGGGCTCGGTAATGGATACCTCCGCAAAGCTCAGGCCTTCGGGCATCGGGAATACGCCGCCCGCCGCCACATGGCGCGGCGGGACCGCCACGTACTCGGCAAAACCGCCGTCGTACTGATACGAGATCGCCGTCTTGCGGTCGCACTGGTTTTGTATCCCCCTCAGGCAGTTGATGCACTGCCCGCAGGGCGTGATCGTGGCCAGCACGACCCGCTGCCCCGGTTCAAAGCCTTCGGCGCCCTCCCCGATCCCGTGGACGGTCCCCGCTATCTCGTGCCCGATCGTAATGGGCAGGTCCATCCCATGGGAGGACCCTCCAGCCCGGACGTTTCTCAGGTCGCTTCCGCAGATGGCGCAGGCTTCCACCTTCACCACCAGTCCCCCCGGCTCTGCCTTGGGGACGGGAATGTCCTCCAGCCGCAAGTCGCTCGCTCCGTACAGACGCAGGGCCTGCATAAAATCACTCCTTCATCCCGGTTGATTGGAACGCGGGGAATGGCCGCATCCCCTTTCCCGCGTTCCGTCATGTATATTATGCCATACGGGAAAGGGGATGCGGTAACCTTTTCGTATGATTTTACGGCACGTCGGGTGGCGGCTTGTCCCGCCAACGCTCCGCGGTATCCGCGCAATTATTATTTGCTTGACACCGACCATTTGGGGACCAGGGCCGTCATTTCCCGCCTGAGCTCCGCCCTCGCCGCCCTGAGCGTGTCGCTGTCGGCCGAGCCCGCGTACAACCCGCACAGCACGTCGTTGAGCGCTTTGACTTTCGCGAGATGCGCCCTCGCCTCGCCGATTTTTTCCTTGTACCTTTTCTTGATCCGCCTCAGCTCGTCTTCGTAGATTTCGTCCGTGTTCCCCTTTACGGCCGCCGCATACACATCGACGACCTCGTCGCCGTCCCTGCCCGGGAAATATTCGTGCGGGGACGTGCTGTCGAAAACGGCCGTCCCCAGTTCCCTGACGATGACCATGTCGAGGCTTTTGGGATCGAATCCGCAGTGGTATACTTCGACGTCGAACCCTCTCTTTTGCCCTTCTAGCGCGAGCTTGGCCAGCATGGTCGATTTGCCCGTCCCCGGCCTTCCCTTGAGTAGGAAGCGCCTTGACAGGCCGCCCGTCAGGTCCGGGATGAAATCGACCGCGCCTTTCGGGGTCGCCGCCCCCAAAAAGCGGTGCTTCACGACGGGTTTTTTGTTCGCGGACCTGTCCCCGTAAAACCCGCGTATCAGCTCTTCGGTAAGCCGGTTCGCCGCTTCATGGTCGAGCCGGCGGATATAGATCGCTTCCCAGTCGTCGTGGACTTCCAGGGCGTCGGCGAGGTTTTCGTGCACCTGCGCCAGTTCGTTCGCAATCTCTTCGCCTATCCGGAGCGCTTCGCTTTTTTGCGAAGGCGTCGAGGGAAACGCAAACGCCCTCTTAAGGCCGATGACCGTTTTGTCCCTGAAGTTTCTGACACGCTCGTTGGAATGAAAAAACGAAAAATCGACGGCGGCGGCCAGGCCGGGGACAATAACCCCGATCATTCCCGCGTTGTCCGTCGGACTGTGCAGGTACTCCACGGCGTACCCTTTCTCCTCCCAGAAAGCCCCCGTCTCCTGCATCATCGGCGTGATGACCGCGTTGGGGGCGTCTTTCAGGACGAACAGCGCGCGAACGCCTTCCAGGTTGGAATCCAGCAGGTCATAGAAGCCGCGCGCCGTATGCACGCAGGCAAAATAGTGCATCGCCCTGTTTTTCACATCAACACTTCCCTTTCCAGATCGGTATGCCTTCTCATTTTATGCCGGAACCCGCCGTCCGATGCGCCGGCAAACGATAACGCAAAGGCCCCGCCGATCCCGTTCCCTTCCCGCCCAAAAAGTTGGATACGGTTTTTAACAGGACGCATGGCCGAAAGCGCCGCCGCCGTGATACAATTGTATCGATTTTAACACCGTAACAGCTGCGCGCTGCGGGAAAGGGGTCCACGATGAATGAACTGAATGCCCATATCAAGCTGGTAAACGAAAAAGTGCGGTTTTCCGCCGTCTCCGATGCGAATCCCGGCCGCCCCCTCACGCTGGACTACGTCCCGCCCGTCGGCGACGGGCAGGGGTTTGCGGGGCTCGAACTGCTCCTGTTAAGTTTTTGCGGCTGCGTGAGCACGGCGGTGGTGGCGCTGCTCAGAAGGTCGGGCAACGTCGCCGGATACGAAGCCCGCGCCACGGGCATCCGGCAGGAAAACCCGCTTACGCTCAAGAAGATCGTCTTTTCGGTCAAGGTGTTTTCCGGCGACATCCAAGCCTCCGACGTGGAGAAGGCGCTCGCCGTCGCTTCCGCCATCTCCCCCGTCTGGCTGGCCGTTAAGGGCAACGTCGAAGTCGAGACCGATTTCTCCCTCGTTGCTCCCTGACCGCTTCGGACGGCAATTCTTTCGGACGGCCGGAGGGCGTCTCAGCCCTCCGGCGGGGTCGAGCGTCCGCTCCTCTCCTTGCCGCAGATATGCTCGGGCCGGATTTTCACGACCGTCGTCTTTGCGCCTGCTTTGGCGATATATGTCCGCCCCTTCTGTTCGTGCCCCGGCGCGTATTTGGCGATGAGCGCGGCGAGCGCTTCGTCTTTTTCTTCGCCGTTGACTACTGACGCCCTTCCGAACACGACGACGCTCTCGTACGCCGTGGTAAATTGGGCGGGCAGAGTATCACATCGTCCCACCACTAGGAACGAAACCCTGTCGTCACGGAGGATGTTATCCGTCTTCTGCCCCTCGACAGCGCAGTGGAAATAGATCGAACCGCCGCGGTACACGTATTGCAGGGGCACGCCGTACGGGTATCCGTTTTCGCACACGGTCGAGAGGACCCCGTAAGCGCCCTCTTCCAGTATCCTGGCGGCCCGGCTGGCATCGGTCTGCTTCTCTTTTCTCCTCAGCTCTCTGAACATGGCGTTTCCTTCTTTCTAATGTTTCGCGTTCCCATTATATCTCATTTTTTTGTCGGCCACGCTCGCGCGCGCGCGTTTCGCCGCGGTCGCGGCTAAAAACCCGGCTTTTTGGGCAAATTAAACGTGCGTGAAAGGAGGGTAAAAATGCCCCGTTACGATTCACCAGATAAGCGCGGGCGCGAAAAGCAGGGCGTCGCGCCGGGCGTCCCCGGCGACGACACGGACGCCCGCGAAGAACCGACCGTCTGGGACGCCATGATACGCTGCAACCATGTCGGAGCGGCCGCGCAGAGGAAACGGTGATGCGGGCGAAATCCCGTAAAAGGCCGGCCAAAACCGCCTTTTTCGCCAGGGCTGAACCGCCTCTGCCAGCGGTCCGCCGCAACATTTTCACGTAAGCGTCCGCTTGGGGCGGCAGCCTAACCGGACCGTAACGAACGGAGAGAACCAAGCATGCAGCCATACCCGGCGCTCTATGAAAGCGCCGTGCACGCGGCGGCCGGCGGCACGATCGACGCCCTGTTCGGGCAGCGCGACTACGACCCTTACCAGCTCGACTGCCTGCTCCATCCGCGAAGGCACCCGCCCGTCGTGCGCCTCGGCCCGTGCGGATGCGACGGCGAAGACGGCTGCTGCCAGACGGCGTGCTTCTTCGACGCCATATCGCGCGACAGTGAGGGCAACGCCATCGTATCCGGGAAGGACTGCGTCGGCTGCGGCGCATGCATCGACGCGTGCGAAGCCGAAAACCTGACGGATATCAAAGAATTCGTCCCGATCTTTACCATGATCCAAAAGGAAGGCCTGCCGGTATACGCGCTGATCGCCCCCGCCACCATCAGCCAGTTCAGCCCGGGAACGACTCCGGGCAGGCTGAGGAGCGCGTTCAAGGCACTCGGCTTCACGGGCATGATCGAGGTGGCGCTGTTCGCGGACATCCTCACACTGAAGGAGGCGCTGGAATTCGACGCCGCGATCATGCGCGACAACGACTTCATGCTCACTTCCTGCTGCTGCCCGCTGTGGGTCGCTTTGATCCGCAGGGATTACAGGCGGCTTATCCCGCATATGCCGCCGTCCGTCTCCCCGATGGTCGCGTCCGGACGCGCGGTCAAAAAGCTGTTCCCCGGCGCGAAAACGGTGTTCATCGGCCCCTGTATCGCCAAAAAAGCGGAGGCGCGGCAGGAGGACGTTGCGGACGCCGTGGATTACGTGCTGACGTTCGAGGAAACGCAGGCCATTTTTCGCGCGGCGCATATCGAACCCGAAACACTAAAGGAGGACCAGCGCGACCATTCTTCAGCGGCGGGGCGGGGCTACGCGCGTACGGGCGGGGTCAGCGAGGCCGTCCGCGAGACGCTCGGGCGCCTGCGTCCGAAAAGAAGAATCCCGCTTGCGGCAAGGCAGGCCGACGGCATGCGCGCCTGCAAAGCGATGCTTAAGGACTTGAAAAACGGGGCGTTTGGCGCGAACTTCTGGGAAGGCATGGGCTGCGAAGGCGGCTGCGTCGGAGGCCCGAAGATACTGACCGACAGAAAAACGGCAGCGAAGAACGTCGTCGATTACGCCGGCCGGGCAGCGAGCCGTGCGCCCATGGACAACGCGTACGTCCTCGAACTGCTCAGGCGGCTGGGGTTCACCACGATCGAGAGCCTCACCAAAGGCCGCAACATGTTCACGAGGGACTTCTGACGCCGATTTGCCCGGGCGGTCGGCGTTCCTGCGGCCAAAAGCCCGTGAACGGCTTGTTGCCGTGGATATATTAATGTGCTAGTACATTAATATATCCGTTTTGGGCCCCGGTGGGCGCCCTTTTTCGTGTTCGAGTACGGGCCGATAAGGCCATTGCCGGTCACGCCTTGGCGTCGCCGGGCGGCAGCGGCGTATCATCCGTTTGTTTGGATCGGCCGTTTGTGATTTATGGGCCGGAAACGGCGCCATTCCCGCCGGCGCTGCCGGCGGCACGGTCCGTTTCCCAGGCAATCACATTTCGACGGATAATATTGCACTATGCATGGCATACTAAACCTGCGCTCGCATGTGCCCAACGCGAAAGGAGGTTGGTTTCATGAATTATGGCACAGTAAAATGGTTCAATGCAGACAAGGGTTTTGGATTTATTGCCGACGATGTCAGCGGCGAGGACGTCTTCGTACATTTCTCGGCCATCGACTCACCCGGATTCAGGACTCTTTTGGAAGGGCAGAAGGTGACCTTCGACACCGAACCGGACCCGAAAGACCGTTCCAAAATTAAGGCGGTGAACGTCCGCATAGAATAGCCAGAGGCGTTAAGCAAATGGTCGCCCCGTCCAGCGGGGAGGCCATTTGCTAACGCGGTAAGATCGTCAAATGCTGTTTTATTCGCGCCGCCGCCTGGCGGCGTCCTGCCCGAAAAATAGGTCAAGGTTCTATTCGATAACGGCGCGCCGCGCTTCGGCGAATCCCTCACAAAAAAGTATTTAAGCCGCACAATTTATTCTCTTGAACAAACATGCCGCGAGTGTTACGATATACTATCCATACAGTTTGAGGGGGATTCGTCATGAATACCGCGGTAGCGTATTATTCGAGGACCGGCAACACGAAAAAGATCGCACAGGCCATAGCGGAAGTTGCCCGCTGCACGGCGCAGGACATAGCCGCCTTCGACGCGCAAGATACCGTCGACCTTCTGTTCATCGGGGGAGCCATCTACGGCGGAGCGCTCGACCCGTCGCTCGTGGAGTTCATCGCCCGGCTGGACCCTGAAAAGATAGGGCGTGCGGCGGTTTTCAGCACGTCGGCTTCGAAGACACGCTATGGAGTGGCCGTCAACCTCATCCTTAACGCCCTGAAGGACAGGGGCATACCGACGGCGGACGACAGTTTCTGCTGCAGGGGAAAGTTCCTGTTCATGGGCAGGAAGCATCCCAACGACGCAGACCTCGACGATGCAAAACAATTCGCCGTTTCAATGACCGGCGGATATTCTCAGTGACTACGTGCATATGCGGCGCCGGCGGAGCCGGTTTCCCCGCCAAGTAACGAAAACACAGCAAACCCCATATCATGAGTTGGAAACCAATTGATAGGGGTGAAAAAACTTGGACAATTACAGACGGCAACCATATCCCGACTACAATAATTGGCCCCCGAACGACGCATACGGCTATAATAATAGAGGTTATCCGTATGACAACGCCAATTATTCGCGAAGAAGGGACGCGGGCGCAAGATATACCAGGCTTGAGGATTACGGGCCGGAGCCGTTTGTGGTCAATATCGAGAATATTACCAGGCAAAACGATGCATTCCGTACCGCTTTATGGACGGGAACCCATTTGCAGCTTACCCTGATGAGCATCGATGTGGGAGAGGACATTGGTTTGGAGGTCCATCCCCACCTCGATCAGTTTATACGTATCGAAGAAGGCCAAGGCCTTGTGCAAATGGGCAAGAGCAGAGATTTCCTCGATTACCGGAGAAGGGTGCGCGCCGATTACGCGTTCATCATTCCCGCCGGTATGTGGCATAATCTCACCAACACCGGCGACAGGCCGATGAAGTTGTATTCGATTTATGCGCCGCCTGAACACCCTCCGGGCACCGTGCACGAAACCAGGGCAATCGCACAAGCCTCCGAGACAAATATGTATTAGCGGCGGCGAAAAGCGCAAGGGGGCCGAATCAGGCCCCCTGTTTGCCGACCGGACGTATGGCACACCGCTTTTTATACCACATACGTTCGCACAGGGCCGTCAGCCGTTCCCTGTTTCTTTTCCCCACGCTTCAACAGCCTTCAACGCCTCCGAGACCGAAGAAGTGTCGCCGAAAACACCGACCATGGTGATGTGCTGGGGACAATTGCCCACGATCTCCGCAATTTCGACATCCGATGTCTTTTCCGCTATGTCTCCGGCCGCGAGCACCGTGGCAATCGGCCCCTGAATGAATCCGATGGCCGTTATCAGCCCGTTATTCAGCTTCTCTTTCACCGCGTCGTCGAAAATCCTTCTCAAAAGGATTCGCACCGTGCCTTCTGTGGGGGTGTTGATAAAACTGACCGTCAACATGATTCCACCTCTTCATATTCCGGGGCTTATTGAAGCTCGCACAGTATCGCCTTGGACGGAGACGCTATGACGGACGTGGCGATGATCGTGCCTTCCTCTCTCATCCTCTCCTCGCAGGCCCGGACCGCCGTCTTCACGGACGATACCTCTCCCGTGAGCAGCACGTAACCCTTGCCTCCCAGGCCCCTGGCAATGCGGATATCGATAAGCGTTACATTGGATGCCTTCACGGCAGTATCCCCCACGATGACGGACGAAACAGCGGTCAGTGTTTCAATGATGCCCAGGGAAGCATAATTCTCGACGCGGGTCGTCCCGCTCAGCGCCGGGAACACCGCTTCGCTCACATTTGAAATCACATGTCCCTCGAGGGCAAAATCGCAGGCGGCCTGCTTTCCGGTCTCGACAGCTATTTTAACTGGTCCGACCTCGCCCCCTATTATGGTTATATATTTCCCGGGACAAAGGGGAGACGATAGGATAAGCTGCACATCCGCCGCTTTGAGCATGAGATCCGTCGCCTCTATTCCCTTGGCAATGCTTTTGAATTCCAGTATCCCGATGGACTTTTTCAACGCTGTCCCTCCCTTAAGACCTCGCGATCTCTATCGTGTCGTGATCGATGCCCGTTACCTTTCCGCCTATGCCGGAATGTACTTTTGCGCCCAGTTTCCCTTCGGGGATGTCGCCTATCAGCTGGTTTATTTCGACCCTGTCGCCCACCGACACCACCGGCCGGGCGGCAACGCCGGCGTGCTGCTTCAGCGCGATACGCAGTCGTGTGAAGCGTTCTGTCCCAGTAAGTTTCAACGGAGCGGGGACGTCGTACTTTGAGAGCCCCAGTTGGTTCACGAGGCGCTTCACGGGGAACTTTTTATACTCGCGGAACTCCGAAACCTTCTCAGGCGCGCGGTTGTCCGTCCTGCGGATCCCGACCGCACCCAGTTTCCCCTTGAGGTAGTTGTTCAGCTTCCACGGCTGAAGCCCCATGACGCATGCCTGTTCGCAAAGCCCGCATTCGGAACATATCAGGGCTTCGTCCATACAAGGCTCCGTCTCGAAACCGGGGGTGTAACTGGCCATCCGCATCAGCCTGTCGGGCCTCAGCCTGTGTCCCAACAGGTTTCGCGGGCATACTTCCGTGCACAGCGAACAATGGCAACAGGCGATCCGCGCCTCTAGGAGCATCCTTTCCATGCTTTTGCCCCTGGACGCAATCAGCCGGTGTTCTTCGGGGAGCACGATATATGCCTTCGTGGTTTTGGTGACCACCGCGCGCTCATGGTCGATGATCTTCCCCATCATCGGCCCGCCTTCGATCACCGCAAACGCATCCACAGCCGGTCCGCCGGCCAGGCCTATAGCCTCCGTCGCGCCGATGCCGACCGGCACTTTCACCGTAACGGGATTTTTGACCGCGCCGGTCACGGTGAGATACTTCTCGGTAACCGGGATATCCTTCATCGCGTTGCCGATGTTGAGCATGGTCTCTACGTTGACGACCACCGTTTGCACATGGATCGGGAGCCCGCCCTCCGGCACGATCCTTTTGAGCACTTCGTACACGGTAACCTGCTCGTCCCCCGCCGGATAGAAGTCCTCGAGCAGGAAGACCTCCACTCCGTCAACCCGCGTCACCGCGGACTCCAGGCACGCGACGGCTTCCCTGTGTTTTCCCTTTATCGCAATGATCGCTTTCTTTGCCCCGAGCGCTTCCCTGGACGCCTGCAGCGCCGTCAGTATCTCGTTTTTGTATGCAATAAGGAGCTGCTGGTCCACACGCAGCAGCGGTTCGCATTCCGCGGCGTTGACGATGATGTATTTTGCGTCCCCCGCAAACTTGACGTGCGTCGGGAATCCGGCTCCCCCGGCACCCACGATACCGGCCTTCTCGATGAGACTGACCAGATTCATTCGATCACCTTCTATTTGATTTCGAATCCGCCTACGAGAACGCATCTTCTCCTGCGGCAGAAAGTCTTGGCAGATGTGAGCCCCTCCCCGGTGGGCCCCGCTATCGTGAACGTGGCATAACCTTCGCCGCCGACGCCGATTCCCGCGTAGGAAGGACCGTTCTTTACAAATATGGTGGTCTGTATGAGTTTGGCCATCTTCGTGAGCTTATCCACGTTCTTCGAGTGCATGATGGCGGTATGGCGGCAGCCGTTTTCAAGCCTGATGCACAGCTCTATCCCCGCATCCACGTCCGGCACCCGCACGATGGGAAGTATGGGCATCATCATCTCCTCGGTGACGAAGGGATGGTTGCTTTTTGCCTCGAATATGATGACAAGCGTGCCGGGCTCGGCCGTAACCCCGACTTTCTGAAGCAGATATTTTGCGCTCTTTCCGATGTATTCCGGGTTCGGCCTGCCTTTGTCCGTAAACACCAGCGCCTGCAGCGCGTCAACGGTCGCCTGGTCGACCTCCATGCCGCCGCTTTTCTTCATGTTGAAAATCAGATAATCGGCGATGGAATCTACGGCCACCACTTCTTTTTCGCAGGTGCACGGGAGGTTGTTGTCCAGCGAACAGCCGTCGATGATGTCCTTGGCCGCCTTCTCGATGTCGGCCGTATCGTCCACCAGCACGGGAGGGTTCCCGGCGCCCGCGCCGATCGCTTTTTTGCCCGAGGTCAGCACCGCATGCACCACGCCCGGCCCGCCCGTGGCAACCAGCATTTGCACATCGGGATGCTTTATCAGGACCCCCGCCTCTTCCATCGTCGGTTTGGCTATCGTCGTGATGAGGTTGGGCGGCGCGCCCGCTTCCCGCAAGGCCTCGTTGATCAGCCCTACGGTGAACTGCGAAGTGTGATTCGCGCGCGGATGCGTGGAGAAAACCACGGAGTTGCCTCCCGCCAGCATGCCGATCGCGTTGCAGATGATCGTCTCGCTGGGGTTGGTGGTGGGCGTAATGGCGCCGATCACGCCGAAGGGCGAATACTCGAGCAGCGTCAGGCCGTCGTCCCCCGTGAACGCCTCGGTAAGCAGATCCTCCAGCCCCGGGGTCTTGTTGGCGGCCAGCCGGTTCTTGATGCATTTATGCTCAAAATTGCCCATGCCGGTTTCCTCAACCGCCATTTTGGACATCTTCCCGATATTCGCTTCGATCAGGACCTTTTTGCGTATGGCGTCGATGAAGCGTTTCCGGTCGCTGAGCGAGCACTTCATGTACTCCCTCTGCGCAACGGCGGAAGCCACTATCGCCTTTTCCATGTTGCTGAAAACGCCCTCCGGCAGCGCGCTCCCGTCGCCCGCCGTACAGTTCCGGTGCGCGTCTACCGCATGCAGCACTTTTTGCACGATATCGGCAAGAACCTTCTCATTCGCAACCATTTTGGTCTTCCCCTCCTTGAAATCTATCCAGCACATAGGATGCAATCTCCATATCCTGCTCGACGGTGCCGCCGCTGACGCCGATGCCGCCAACGGCCTCCCCGCCGACCTTAACGGGGTATCCTCCCCCGAACAATACGAAACGGTTGTCGTTCGTCCTCTCCAGCCCGCATAAGGGGGCGCCCGGGCCGGACAGTTCGCCTGCCTGGTCGGTGGGCATCTTTAGAGCGTTGGCGGTGTACGCCTTCTTAATGGAGATGTCGATGCTGGCAATCAGCGCGCCCTCCATCCTGTTGAGGAGGATAAGGTTGCCTCCCTTGTCCACAGCCGAGAACACAATCGGAAGTTGCATCTTCGCCGCTTTTTCCTCGGCATGAAGGGCCATTTTGCGGGCCGTTTCGAGGTCGAGTCCCGGTTTGCAGTCCATGAACCGAAGCTTTTCCAAGACCCTGTCCCTGATCGTCCGCACGGCAGACAGTTCCTCTTCGCGGCGGGCAAGGGCATACAGGCAGTCGGACAGGCGGTTCATGTAACGCAAAAGCTCCGCGCTAACAGGCTCGCCGCTGTCGCACAGCCGCGTTATGCAGCGCTCCGCCCTGCGCACGACGGTCCGGGCAGCATGCAGCGCGGCCGAGAAGCTGTTGACGCCGGGCACGACGAATTCCTTGGCGGCATCCGTATACTCCGCACACGCATCGATGACGCCTTCAAGGTACGCGGTATCGTCATCGCCGATCCTGTCTTTGAGCATGTGCATGCCTTTTTCGTCGCTGGCGAGCTCGGCGGCCGCCGCGATAAGCCGTTTCTGTATCGCATGCAGGTGTTGGCGCGATTCGCCGTCCGTGCCGAGGGAATAGGCAAGGCCTATCATGGCGATGCCCTCATCGATCGTCCCGTAACAATGTACGCGCAAGCTGTCCTTGCTCACGCGCGTGCCGCCATAAAGAACGGTGTTTCCCGCATCGCCTTTCCTGGTATACAAACCGGACAATGGTATCCCTCCCCGTCAGTCCTGGAGTTCCGCCTCGTCGACGATCCCGACTATGGTGACATCCGTGGCCGCTTTCTGGAAACCCTCGATATTCTTTGTCGCCGAACTGCCGACCACCAACAGCACGGTATCTCCCGCGCCGGCGCCGACGGTATCCACCGCCACGACGGTCTTTGGGCCGTCCCTGAAGGCCTTGCCGGCGTCATCGACCGTGAGATGGCGGACGATGAGCAGCTTCACGCCCGAAAGATGCTCGTCCTTGCGTGTCGAGACGACATTGCCGATAACTCTGCCCAAATACAAATCGATCCCTCCAAAGTGTTATTTTGAGCGTACGATGGTGATGCCGCAGCGGCTGGCATAGTCCCCAGCCAGCTGGGTGACTATGGCTTTTTTGCCGACGGAAACGGACCCGCCGGGAAGCATGCCCATCAGATCGGCGAGCCCGACGATCCTTTTGCCCGCGACCGAGGAACTACGGGCCGCGGGTTGCGGCGGGCTCAGCCGCAACGCCGTCGCTTCCTTTGAGGCGCCCAGGCTCCGCAGCCTTTCGACGGCGGTCTGGCGGACCCGCCGCCCGAAACCCTCTGCGCTGGTGATCACCACGCCGTATTCGCGCATGGCCGCGAGGTTCCGGGACAGTGCGGCGGCGTAGGGATGCGGGATCTTCCCCGCATATTTTTCCAGGCGCTGCATGCAAGCCGGACAGCACCCGTCCGTCGCCGCGATGACAAGCTTGCCCGCCAACAGCGACTTGGATATGGCGTTGGGAACGACGGAGTCACAAATGCAATGCGCCACCTTCGCGGCCGTATTTACGGTGAGCGCGGGTATGAGGATAAGCTCGGCCTTTTCCCACGCTTCGCGGTCCGCCTGGTCCTCGAGGCATACCTCTTCGCTGCTAAGGACCTCCTTTACCGCATCCACGCCGATGAGCCTCCCCGCGCTCTTTGACAGCACCGCGCGGATACTGAAGCCGTCGTTTTGCAGGCCTCGCAGGGCGTCCAACACAGGCTTAAGCCCCAACAGGGCGCCGGTGAAGAAGGCCGTAGCCGAAATCGGGCGCGCGTTGTAACGGCGCAGCGTCTCCGCCGCCACCGCCCGCGCCATGACCTCGCGGACCGTCTCCTCGACGATGGCTCTAAGCTTCATTTCATCCAAATTCCGTCACCCCCTGCAATTCATCGCTATGCCCAGCGGCGTGACCAGCAACGGATGGACCGGCTTCATCGTTTTGACGCCGATCTCCTGTTCGAATTCGGCCTCGAATCTCGTGAAGCAGCAGGCGCCCCCGACGACATATATCGTCTCCACGTCGTACCCCGTAATGAAGCGTTTCACGATCGAGGCCATCTTCTGGACAACCGGCCTGACCACAGGGAACACGTCCCGTTCGTACCGGGGCATTTTTTTCATGGCTTCGGCCGCCTCAAAGGAGATTTTGAGGGCGCCGGCCAGCACCAGGCTCATATGGGTGCCGCCGGTGGGTTCGTCCGCCGTGAGGACGACCATGCCGTTGCGAATGATGGAGATGCCTGTCGTCCCGCCGCCCACATCCACCACAGCGCCGTCGGTGATCCCCAGCACGGTGGCTGCTGCGGTCGGTTCGTCGACCACGTTGTCCACTTCGAAATCGGCAGACTCGACCACGTTGGAAATCACCTTGATGTTGCCTTCGGTGATGCCCGGCGGGATGGCGCAGGCGGCGCGATTCAGCGCCTGCCCGACGATGCCCTCCACCTGTTCCTTGAGCCGCTCCACGATGCGCGTGGCCCCGATATAGTCCACGACCACGCCGTCCCTCACGACGGACGCTTCTTCCATAACGGCCGCCACCGGCACGTTGTTATTGTCCACCACGGTGATCACGATGCTGGCCGTGCCCAGATCCACACCCGTTTTGAGTCCGCCCCCGCACCCGTTGCAACGCTTTTCGTTCAGGAGCGCGTGGCACGTTTCTATCGCTGCGTTGGCCGCCCAGATATCCACGCCCTCACTCTCCCGGTTCGATTATTCTGGCCGTCGCGTCGTTTACCGCTCCCGCCGCGTTTGCCTCGTCAGTATCAAGGTGCATCTCCAGCGCGGACGTATCGGTTACGCGGATCGGGACGTTCCTGAATACCACCCTGCGCTGGTCGTTGCCCGCTTCCACATCCACGCGCTGCCCGTCGGCATACCCGTACCGCTGTGCTGTCTGCGGCGTCATATGGATATGGCGCAGCGCGACGATGGCGCCTTCGTCCTCATGCACGCTTCCCTCCGGGCCGACGAGGTCGAAGGCAACCGACCCTTCCAAATCCCCCGACATCCTTACGGGCGGCCTGAATCCGAGCTGGTAGCTGTCGGTTACGGACACCTCAAGCTGCGTTTTCTTTCGCTCCGGGCCCAGTATCCGCACCTTATTAAGGGAACCTTTCGGGCCTTTTACCGTGAGCGTCTCCGCGCAGGCGTACTGGCCTGGCTGCTTGAGCATCTTTACCGGCGTGAGCTGGTACCCTTTGCCGAAAAGCGCGTCAACGTCCTCTCTGGACAAATGGATATGCCTGTTGGAAACGCCGATGGGGATTTCCAGCGGTTGCAGGGCACAAAGCCTTTGTACCACTTTTAATGCGATCGCTGCGATCATCTCTTCTGTGACGGTCGTTTCCATGGGCGCCTCCGTATCTGCTTACTTTTCCTGGCCGTCCTGTTTCTCCCTTTGGGCCCCATCAGGGCAAGGGCCGGGCGATACGCCACCTATTTCTTTTTCTTCTTCGGCGTCCGGGGCGGCTCGCCCTTATCGGAAGAATCCTTTTTGTCCCGGGGCTCCTTCGTTTCGGGGGCTTCCTCCGGCGGCTTCACCGGCTCCCTGGCGGGCGTGGCTTTCTTCGGCTTCTCCGGTTCCTCCGTGAGCGTTTCTTCCTTCGGCTTCTCCGGTTCCTCCGTGGGCTTGGCTTCTTGCTTCTTCACCGGTACGTCCGCCGGCTTGGCTTCTTCCTTCTTCACCGGTACGTCCGCCGGCTTGGCTTCTTCCTTCTTCACCGGTACGTCCGCCGGCTTGGCTTCTTCCTTCTTCACCGGTACGTCCGCCGGCCTGGCCTCTTCTTTCTTCACCGATTCCTCCGCCGGTTTGGCTTCTTCTTGTTTCGCCGGTTCTTTGGCGGGCGGGGCTTCTTCCCATTTTACCGGTTCCTTCGCGGGCGGCTCCTGCTTCATGGAAGGTTTTTTTGCGGACGGTTTTGCAGGCGAATACCCCACGGTGTCGGGAGTGCGCACGAGCTTTTCCAGCTCCTTGCTCGGGCGGGCAATAACATGGGCGGAAAAATAGTCCGTCAGCCTGCCCGCGGCGGTTTCGGCCGCCTGTATGGCGGCCTGGACGGCGCCCACATCACCCTCCACCTTGATGGTGACCAATCCGCCCATCTTTTTGACCTCGTAGCCTACCAAAGATACATTGGCGGATTTCAAGGCCGCATCGGCAGCCTCTATCCCCGCTGTGAGCCCTTTTGTCTCTATCAGTCCCAGGGATCTATTGGACATCGGATTCCTCCTCCTTCCGGCGGTTAATCGTATTGAACGGCATCCGTTTGACGAGCCGGGCTGCATTGATGCCCATGTTGCGCATGTCGCGCCTGTCTACCTCGCGATCGATGATATACAGGGGCATATCACGCGGCAGCTTGTCGTAATGGAGTGCCACTTCGTCCACATTGACGCCCAGCCCGACTGACAGGCTCGAACTGACGGCGGCCTCGAAACTCAGGTCCCTTATGTCCGTAAGGTCGCTCGGAACGAGCTCGAAGGGCACGCCTTCCTCCTCGATGCCGTAGAGCATGTCGAGATAGCCTGCCTCAGGGCCGGTATTGTGGGCAACATATATCCTGATTGCCGGGGGTCTTGTGTTGTTGCTGCTTTCCGGCATAAGGCTGAATCACTCCTCCAGTGAAAGGATGAGTCCGGTGGCTACCGCGTTGCGCGGGCCCTCCACGCCGCGTATGTTGGCGCGCCCGGCAACGATGCTGTAGCCTGAGAGCGCCTCGGTCACCATCTGCGGGATCTCGAAATCCAGGGCCGAGCCGCCCACCAGCACCACGAAGCCCACATCCCGCACGTTCCCGGTGGGACTGACCCTCGACAGGGCGCGAAGGGCGTTGGTAACAAACACTTTCTCCTTGGCGCTGCGTCTTATGTTCCTGATTTTTTCCAGCGTAAGCTTGCTGTCGATCGGCTCCATCCCGCCCTCTTTGAGAATGACGACGCGTGCAAACGTCCTCGGATCCAGCGGCCGCTCGAAAAACTGCACCGTACCGTCCTCGTGGCGGATATGGAAAAGGCTCTCGACCTTGGCGAGCGGATACTGCTTGATGTCTTCCGCCAGCGCGTCGTCCTCCAGGCCCATCTCCGATTTGATAAGCATCGTCACCATGTTCCCCGCGCCGCCGAGATGGATGGATACGATGTCGCCTGTGCCGTTGATGATCGAGGCGTCGGTGGAGCCCGCGCCCATGTCGATAATGGCCAGCGGTTTGGCCGTGCCGGGAGTGGTCAGGGCCCCGCGTATGGCCATGTCGGCTTCCACGCCGCCTACCTCGACCTGTACCCCGAGTTTCTCGGCGAGTTCCCGGGCGATGTTCTCCATCTGTAACCGGTCGGCCTTGACCATCGCGGCAATGCCCACCGCGTTTTCCAGCGAGAATTCGTCGGCGACGCTGCCCCGTACACTCCTCGGGACAAACGTATCGACGGCCAGTATGTCCTGTATCCTGATACTGGACGGATGCTGTTTTGTCAGCTGGCTCATCACCTGGCGCACGCGCTCGAGCATTCCTCCCGCGTTGGTGCCGGCCTCGCCCCTGACATCCTCGAGAGGCAGCGCCTTCGACTGCGCCTCCATGATTTTCACGGCGCCCTCGTCCACGTTCACGCTCGCCGAAGCCTTGCCGGTAAAAATGATCTTCCCGGCGGGGATGCGCCGCTCCCTCACGTCGCCCTGCGGCGTCTTGATGACGACGGCGGACCGGTTCCCTATCAGCGCCCGGGCGATCGGCACGACCTGTCGCGTTTCATCGGCATCCAGCCCGAACAACGTAGCAATGCCGAAGGGGTTGGAGAGCACTTCCACCACACCCCCCGGCTGCGCGACCTCTATCGCGGCTTTCATCCCCAGAGGCACCTTGTCGATCAGCAGGACTTCGTCCACGATCGGGATTTTTTTCTTCAGGCGGTTGTTGATGAGCACCCCGTCATCGCTTTGCGCGATGACGCCAACGATATTGTATTGGTCCAGGCAAGCGTTTATCATCGCTGCCGCTTTTTCGAAATGGATCGATTTGGGAACGACGGCGATAAGGTCGTTCTCCGTCGGTTCCTGCCGTACGTTTTCCAACAGTACCGTCTTTCCGATGCCGACGCCGATCCCTCCCGGCGTGGAAGGGTTGTGCCCGATCATGGTCGATTCGGTGATGATGGTCTCGGTGATGGTCTCCATGGCCACATCCCCGATGACCGGCGCCGCTTCGTTTACCCGTATCAGGCTTAGATCCGACACCTTCACAGCGGCTTTTTTCTGCGCGTCCGAGAGGGCCTGGAATACGCCGTGTATGTTCTGGGTAGTCCCCTTTATCCCCGTCGTCGGGACGATCGCGCTGGCGATGAACTCCATCCGCCTATCGTCGTGAATCTTTGCTATGGCTACCTCCGTAGTGGCATTCCCGATGTCTACGCCCGCTACGATCTTCATTGAAGCACCTCCACAAACGGCTGCTGAATGGTGTGCGCCCGTCATACCCGGCGCACCCGGTACGTCGCCGGCGCCGCCCCGCCTCCGTCAGTAAGCGGGGCGGCCACCGGGAGAATGTCAGTCTCTCTTCAATCGTCCGCGCGCCGCGTATACGTTGGCCGCTTCACGCACGAAATCGGCGCATTTGTTTGCGCCGTAACCCTTGAGTTCGTCGGCGATGGCGTAGAGTTCCTCTTTGCTGGAACGATAAGGACGCAGCGCGTTATAAATCTCGAGCAGGCGCTCGTCGGGGACCGCGATCAGTTCCGCCGCACGCCGCATATTTTCAGCCAGCGCGTCACGGTGTACGGCCTCGGCAACCTGTGCCTGCATTTCCAGCGTCTGGGGAGAGATGCGCACGTCCTCGGCAGTCACCTCGCCTTTGATGACCTTGTCAAGGGTCAACTCGTCCAGGCTTTTGCTGGTGGGAGTGAAGACCTTCTCGGGAATCTTTTCACCCAGAGGATACTGCGCCTGGGTTGCGCCGCCATCCGTGGGCGCCGCAGCCTTGCCCATCGAGGCCATGACCTCCTTGACGACAGCCTGTATCATTTGCTCCTGATTCATCATAACACCTCCACTTTACTTGAAGTTGACCTTGAGTTCCTCGGGCTTTCTGTTCGGATCGCAGTGCTCGGTCTCCTTGATGTGAAGCAAAGCGGCGAAAGCCTGATACTTCGGGCGGGCCATCTGGTCGTTTCTCACGGGAACCGGAGAAGGAGACTCTCCTTTTGCGTATTTGGCAGCATTCTTGCCTATGGCCCGGAATGTCTCCCCGTCGAGCAGAGGAGACTGCGGGAAGAGCTCAAGGTTGGAGAGCGGCGCCAGGTCCTTCTGATGGATCACAGTGGTGCCCTTGGACTGGATGCCGACGCCAATGCCCGAGCCGGATATCTTCGCAGCGGTATGGGCTACGAAGGCAACGTCGCTCGTGTGGTATACGCGGATGAAGCGGAAGGACACGCCCTCTTCTTCGACCCCCGCTATGACTTCCTTCAGGACGTCGTAGTGGGGCAGCCCGATGATGGTCTTCGTCTGGGAATCGCCAAATGCAGGAGCTAATCCGATGACGACCTCGTCCGGACGGGTACCTTTTTTCGCCTCGCCCTGGCCTGTGATTTCAAAGCCTTTGACTTCGCCCCTGGGGGCGGCCGATACGGCGGTAGCGGCAGAAGCATCGTATTCCTGCAACACCGCCTCTATGATGCTTCTCAATGCTTTCTCATCAATGTTCATCGAAATACCTCCTACTTAATACTGTCAGGATCGACGGCCTTGGGGATATTCTTGATCTCCTCCCAACGCGCATCGCTGATGACATAGCCCGTCATCGGCCCGGTATAATTGTTCGGACAATTGACAGCGCTTAACACGTTGAAATCTTTGTCCAGTATGGCCGAGGTATGGAGGTAGTCACCTGTGACGTGTTGCAAAGTGATTTTAAACAAGCTATCGGCAACATCCTCGTAGCCCGCCCTGTGAAGCGCCTTCACCATGTCGATGCCGGTTATTTTGCGCTCGAGCAGGCCCTGCGCGGCCTTAAGGTCTTCCACGATGTTGCGGTCGGGCATATCCTTGCTGCCGTGGGCATACGTCGCTGCCTCGACTTCCTCGTCGCTGATCTCGGGCAGGCCGAGCTCCTTGAAAAGCGCCTGCAGGACGCGTGCCGCCCTGTTGCGTGTGGCGACAACCTCTTCCTCGGAAACAGGTTTCAGTCCGCCGTCGATCTTGAGGTCGCGCTGGATGACGTTCCAGTCGTCATAGTCATCGGCGTCCCAGTTGGAACCCGCGAACATGTTGTCGTAGTTGGGCACCGCCGAATAACCGGAGCACAGGAAGTCGGTCCCGGGCACCATCTGCATGAGCGAACGCGCGACCCTTCTGAGGTCGGAATGCGTGAATGTCTGGTCGTTGGAGGACGCGACCTCCATGTCGAGCATGGTAGCAATAACGTTCTCAGCCAGCATTGCACGCACACCTGAGGGGAACGCCGCAGGAACGCCGACGCAGCTCACGGAGCCGTTCTGCGTGCCCTGCACGCCCGCGCCTTTGGTCACGTACTGGCAGCGTGCCTCGAGATAGAGCATGGACTTACCTTCGGCGTAACCCATCTGCACCTCGGAGCCCGTCCCTGATGTAAACCGCATCTTCAGGCCGCGCGAAGCGTAGCAGGATGCGAGGAACGACTTGGACCAGGGCGTATCGTCGCCGTCGATGAACACGGGCTCGGTCCCGTATACGGACACCGTCTCGGCGTAGGCCGTAAAGCCGCGCATGCCCAATAGAAGCTCGGTGGCTTCCTCCACGGCGCACTGCGTGAGTATGCCCGGCCGGCCGACCTGCGCGCCGACCATGAGGGCCATGGCGTTAAAAGGCGCATAGCGCACGATGCCCACGGTGGTCTCCAGTTCGTCGAAACCGCGAAGCGCGGCTTCGGCGGCATCCGACGCGATCTGAACAGGCTGGTCCTTCACGTTTGTGACATGGGCCTGGTTGGACGGGAACAGCCGCGGCCGCATCTTGGTCAGCGCCATCATCATTTCCAAGACGTTCATCCTATTGAGAATATCCGTGACCTTCGCCGGAGTCATTGCCGTGGTATACTTCACGATTTCGTCGCGCGGCACGTTGATGTCGCACAGCATCCGCGCAAACTCCAGCGAATCGATGGCCATAGCCTCCTCGGCATAATCCAGGTTGATTGCATGATCGGCAATGAAAGTATCGAGCATGTCGAAATCGGCCCTCTTCTTGCCGTCGAGCTCGGTGACCTTTCCATTCTCGATTTTTATGCTCGGCTTGGGATCGAAGGGGCTGTTCATGGTGATCAGCCCGACCTCCGGCCACTCCTGTACGTAACCGTCCTGGTTGACAGGCCTTTGCGCCAGAACTTCAAAGCGCTTGGATTTCATGATTTCACTTCACCTTCCTACCTTAGTGTTTTCCCTCATTAGATATAGGGTGTGGTCGATGACTTAAGCTCTTCGCCTGTCATGGGCCCAAGCAGTTTCTTGCCGACTTCGCGCGCGGCAATGATCGCCTGGCGCACGGCGCCGGAATCGCCGGACACAAAAACAATAACCTCGTTGGAGAAGCTCGTCCCGCCTGCCGGCGAGGCATATCCAACAAGGTCCACATTGGCTGCCTTGAGCGCCGTATCGGCCATTACCACGCCGAGCGCGGCCGGGGCGCCCACACTGATGCCGAAGGCCTTTCCGAGGGGAGCGTTGAAAGCCTTGTTGAGGGCGTAGCTCGCGCGGGCCGTGTACTGGAGTTCGAGGTGCCCTGCGGCGGAGCCGTACACATCGCCGAATGTACGCGTGACTTCGTTGAGCGTCACTTCGACGGCACGCTTCGCGTCCGATACGTCCTCGGCGCCGAAGATTATCAAGCTTCCGTGTCCGGCGCCGCCTTCCGTGTCGCGTGGGAGTTCGATCTTGAGTATCTCGGTGTTGGTGGCCTTGACCGCTTCGTCGGCCGCGAAAATGTGCGGCCCTGCGCCGGTCCGGGCACCGACGATGCCGATCGACTTGTACTTCGCGTCGATCCCCATCGCTTCGTGGAGATGGGCGTCGACATTCGCGATGACCAGGCCGATGGTCCTGCCGATGGGATTGATCCCCACGAATTCCGTCAGGTTGCAGTTGCCGATTGTCGCGGCTGCTGCGGGAGCAGTGGCATCGCCGACTTTCTTCATGACTTCGTCCATGATCTGGGTAATCAATTCTTCTTTCATAACGATTCCTCCGTTACAGATTTTGGTTTATCCGGCCATCCGTTGCCCGGCCGGGTCAGTCGCCCTGGGGAAGTATCTTCTCAACGTCGGTGTGAGGACGGGGAATGACGTGCACGGATACGACCGTTCCGACCTTTTCGGCCGCTACGGCACCCGCGTCGGTGGCCGCCTTGACGGCGCCAACGTCTCCCCTGACCATGACCGTCACAAGCCCGGAACCAATCTTTTCGTAGCCTACGAGCGCGACGTTCGCCGATTTGACCATAGCGTCCGCCGCCTCGATCGCACCTACGAGACCTTTGGTCTCAACCATGCCCAGCGCTTCCTTCGTCATACGGTTAACCTCCTTAGAATTCTTCGAATCTGCGCTCCCTCGCAGTTTTGTTCGCGCACGAATCGGTAGCTATTGCACTCATTATATCTGCGAGCCTATTGCAATGTATTGGTTAGATGCTATACATTTTGTCGTTATCGGCAAACTTGACAATCGGCAAAAACAGCGGTTAGAATAAGATGTTACTTTTTGTTGCAAGCACACATCGAGGTTTTTTCATCATAACGACAAAAAAATCCCCCTACTTCACCTGCTAAAGGGAGAGAATCTTATGAAAACCGTTATGCAGATCTCGGATTATATCGATCTCGACGTGCTACAAAGCATCCAGAACCACTTCACCATGGCTACGAGCCTCGCCGCCGTCACTGTGGACTACCGAGGGGAGCCCATCACGGAATACAGCCGGTTTTCCACATTCTGCGTGAAGCTCCGCAAAAAAGACCGGTGCCGTGAACTCTGCTACGAATGCGATGCCCACGGCGGCCTGCAATCCGCCATAGCGATGCGGCCCTACATCTATAAATGCCACGCGGGCCTCGTGGATTTCGCCGTGCCCATCATCGTATACGGGACGTACATAGGCGCGATGCTCTGCGGCCAGGTACGCCTGCCGCCCGAGGACGAGGGGAAGCTGAGCAACATCATCGAAAGGAAGGTGGACTGGCTCGACGACCCCGAACTGGTCGCTGCCGCCGCCGACATTCCCACCATTTCCTATGATAAATTATTGGCCGCCGCCAACATGCTCTACGAAATCGCCAACTACCTCGTGCAAAGCAAGATCATCCACTACGACCGCGAAGAACTCAACCTGAAACAGCGCAAGCTCATAGAAGAGACCCATAAACGCGTAGAACTGGAGAAAACGCTCAAGGAGATGGAATGGAAGACGCTCCAGCTCAACGTCAACCCCCATTTCCTCTTTAACGCGCTGAATACGGTCGGGCGCCTGGCTTTGCTGGAGAACGCGCCCAAGACGGAAGAAGCGATGTATGCCCTGGCCGAAATCATGCGTTATACCCAGCAGCGCAATACCATGGTCTCGCTCTCCGAAGAGATCGAGTTCGTGAAGAACTACCTCAAGGTACAGTCCATCCGCTTCGGCGACAGGCTCCGGTATACCCTCGACATCCACGAGGACCTGATGGGCCTGGAGTGCCCCTACAACACCATACAGCCGTTCCTCGAAAACTGCATCAACTACGTCGTCGAAAAAGAGCCGGAAGGGGGCGACATCACGCTCAAGGCCCGCGCCGAAGGCAAAAATCTCGTGATCGAGATTTCCGACAACGGCAAGGGCATGGACAGCGCCCGTATCAAGCGCATCCTCGACGGGGCGGAGTACCTGCGGCAAAACGAGAGCGGTTTCGGGATCTACAGCGTATCGAGGCGTCTGAACCAGGCCTACGGCGACAAAGCCTCACTTCATATCGAGAGCGTCGACGAGGGATTCAATGGCACGCGCATCACCATCACCCTGCCCCTGAAGATGAGGTGACATGCAAATGGCAAAGGTGCTTATCGTCGAAGACGAAGAAATCGAGCGCATCGTACTAAGAAAAATCATATTGGAAAATTTTCATGATATCGAACTCGTGGCAGAGGCGGTGAACGGCACCGACGCCATCGCCATCATCGACGAACACGACTTCGACCTGGTCATCCTCGACATCAATATCCCCGGCATCAACGGGCTCGATGTGTGTGAAGCCCTCAAGACCAAGTATCCGGATACGGGCGTTGTCATCACAACGGCCTACAGCAAATTCGAATTCGCCTTCCGCGCCATCAAAATCAAGGTCAACGACTATCTTCTCAAGCCGGTCCGACCACAGAAAATCATCGACTGCGTCAACTCTATTATGAATGACAGGCGCAATTCCGCGCCCGCCCCAAGCGACCAGTACCTGGAAAAACTGAGCATGCATATCAGGGAACACTCCTACCGGGATACGGTCAAATGCCTGCGCGACACGCTTGTCGAAATATATGAGCGGTATACGGATCTGGGCACCATCTCCAGCATCGTTTCAAGGATCGCCAATAAGATCGCGGAGACCGCCATGCTGATGGGGCTGGACATCGAGACCAAGCACCAGTGTCAGATCTACTCCCTGAAGCAGCGGCTCGCCCCTTACGACAACCGATCCGATATCTATTTCAAGCTCCTTTCCATGGTCAATGCCATTTTTGACGAACTGCTCCGTTCCAGCAAATTCAACAAGAACGATTTTAAATTCATCATCAATTATATAGAGCGCAACATCGGCCAGAACATCACGCTTAACGACGTTGCGTCCCAGGCCAACATCAGCACCTACTACCTGAGCAAACTGTTCAAGCGGGAAATGGGCGTGAACTTCGTCGCCTATCTGGCCGACAGGCGGATAGAGCTGGCCAAGGATATGCTCCAACGAACCGAGATCCCCATTATGAACATCGCCCTGGAACTCTCTTTCAACGAACCCAACTATTTCAGCCGGGTTTTCAAAAAGAAGACCGGCTTCACCCCCTCGGAATACCGCGACCGGTCCAGGGAGATTTGAATCACTAGGCTGATTGGCGCGCTTTCACTCCTTTCGTCCTTGCGACTGCCGCAAGCAGGGGCTGAAGAGGTTAACCCCTGCATATGCGGCAACCGGCAGGTAGGGTTTGGTGAAACCATGTATTGCATACAGGCGGGGGAAATCCCCGGTCGGCGTGGGCTTTAACCCCTCTTTCGCCTGCGAACGCGCTTTGCCAAAGGGACAGGGTTGACAGGGACTCTTATCGTCGTTTTTTTTCTCTGATACAAAGCCATAGAAAACCCTCTTGCGCACGTCCATGCAAGAGGGTTTATTGTAATCCGAATTCCTGTTCCCGCCCTCCGCAGGCCGCACTGGTTTCGATACCGGGCAGGCTTCCTGGCTCGGCTTCATCCTCGCCGGAGGCCTTCCCGTCCATCAGGACAGTGGCGTGTTCTCCGGTCCGTCGGCCATACAGTAGCGGGGGCTACAACGGATTCTCACCGTTTTTCCTATTATCCTGCGCTCGGCAGGCACCCGTATCGCTGTATTCTCTTTTCTGCATCTTACCATACAGTAATCCTGTGCGGAAAGATACATTTTTGTTCACGCCTGAAAAATTTTTGCTTCTCCTGCTTGTCGGGTCATCCCGGCATCGCCTCGCGGAGCTCCGGTCCGTCCGCCGCCGCGCCGTAACGGGGGAAAAGGCAGGGTTCCCCGGTCTGAGGATGCGGGACCTTTATAAGGCGGACGCCGTATACCTCGTCCACCACTTCTCCCCTCAGTTGGGACGGGAACCCAAACGCGCGCAGACAGCCGCCGTCGAGCAGTGCTATGTTGTCGCAGTAGTGAAGCGCGAGGTTGAGGTCGTGCAGCACGCACACGATCGTCATGCCGGTTCGAACCGCCGACGCGCGCATGAATTCCATGACCTCGAGCTGATAGCGGATATCCAGGCCGGTTATCGGCTCATCCAGCAGCAGCACGGGCGTTTGCTGGGCGAAGGCCCGCGCGACCACAACCCGCTGCCATTCGCCGCCGCTGAGCCGGGTAACGGGACGGTCGGCCAGATGGGTGATGCCGCTGTGTGCCATGGATGCGCGCGCGATAGCCAGATCCTTATCGGATTCCCCCTGAAAGCGGCTCAGCCAGGGATGGCGTCCCATCAGCACCACGTCCAACACGGTGAAATCGAAGTCCAGCCGCGAATTCTGCGGCACGAGCGCCACCAGCCGCGCCAGCTCCCTGGTCGAATAGCTGCGTACGTCCTTTCCTTTTATCACTACGTTTCCCGATTTCGGGGCCAGCAACGCGTTGATCAGCCGAAGCAGCGTCGATTTCCCCGAACCGTTGGGCCCGATGATCCCCGTAACGGTGCCTTTTTGCATGGACAGGGTAACATCGGAGAGGACGTCCCTTCCGTTATAGGCAAAACTCAGTCCATTGATCTTAATCAGCGCCATGATTCTCTCCTCTTTCCGATCTGTCTACGGTCATACGCTGCTCCTTCGCAGAAGGTAGATGAAGAAGGGGCCTCCGAGCATGGCGGTCAGAATGCCGACCGGCAGTTCCAGGGGCGCTATGATGATGCGCGAAACCAGGTCCATCGCCAGCAGATACAGCCCGCCGCCGACGAAAGAGAACGGCAGCAGGGCACGGTGGTCCGGCCCGATGACAAGGCGCATGGCGTGCGGCACCATCAGGCCCACGAAGCCGATGATCCCGCACGCCGACACCGCGGCTGCTACGGCCAGCGAGGACGAGGCGATGAGGGTTTTGCGCACGCGGGGCACATGCACGCCCAGGCTCTGCGCTTCCTCGTCCCCCATGAGCATCGCATTGAGGTCGCGCGTATAAAACATACAGACGCCGCATCCTATTATTACAAGCGGGATGCACCACACGGCCTTATGCCAGGACGCGTTGCCGAAACTCCCCATCGTCCAGGAGATGATCCCCTCCAGCTTATCGTGGTTCATAGCCAGCAGGCCGTTCATGACCGCTGCCAAAAAGGAACTGAGCGCGGTCCCTGCCAGCAGGAGGGACAGCATGCTCATGCGTCCTCTCACGCGGGACAACTGGTAGACCAGCAAAACCGTGACCAGGCTGAATCCGAAGGCAAAGACCGTGATGCTGCCCAGCCCCAGCAAGCTCGCGCCGCCGAAGACCAATGTCGCGACCGTTGCGCCCAGCCCCGCGCCCGACGATACGCCCAGGATACCGGGGTCCGCCATGGGGTTTTTGAAAACGCCCTGCATGCATGCGCCCGAAACGGCCAGCGCCGCGCCGACGAAGAAGGCCAGCAGCACCCGGGGCAGGCGGACCATCGTAATGATGTTGTACGCCATGGTATCGCTGCTCGCGCGCCCGGTAATCATGTCGGCGAACACGGATACCGTGCGCTCGACGGATATCCCCGCACTGCCCATCATGCAGGACAGGATCAGCAGCACGACGCTGAAAACTGCGATGACGGACGCGGTGACGATGATCCGGCGCCTGCGGAGCGCAAATGCTTTTGCCAAGCCGGTGTTCCCCCTTCAGTCAGACAGGCAGGCCCTTTTACTCGGCGGGATGCAGGAGCTTTGCCATACGCACCAGCGCATCGACGATGCGGGGAGCGGCACGGCTGGATGTGTCGTAATCAATAGCATACACCTTGCCCTGCCGCACGGCGCGCAGCCCCTGGTAATTGGGCGATGCCTTGAAGTTCACGGCGTCTTCCTTTGGGCCCGAGATCAGGATCACGTCGGGGTCGTCGGCAAATATCTGTTCGCGAGTATAACTCGGCCAGGGGACCGAGATGTCCTTCGTAACGCAATCGGCGTGCGCCATTTCGAGCATGTCGGTAATAAAGGACCCCTGCCCGACGGTGTAATCCCCCTGATCCCCGAAGCTTACGGCATAATACACCTTCGGGGTTTTGCCGTCGGCGGCTGCGATGGTTTCGGCCTCGGCTTCCTTTTCCCGCATGTCGGAGATCACCTGCGTCGCGTCCGCGCCGATGGTCCTGGCCGTCAGCTCGATGGCGTCATAGATCCCTTCGTAAGAGGTCGCCTCGTTTACCACGACGTTCGCTCCCATGTCCTGGAGCTGCTTTACGGCATCCTCCTGTATCCCTTTGCCGGCGAATATAACGTCCGGTTCCAGCGCCTGGATGGCCTCCAGGTTCGGGCCGCTGAAATCCCCCACCTTGGGCAGGTCATTGGCCCCGGCGGGATAATTGCTGTATAAATCGACGCCGACCACCTTATCGCCCATGCCGAGCGCGTATACGATCTCGGTCGCGGCGGGGTGCAGGCAGACGATGCGCTCCACCTCTCCCCCGGCAACCGCCTCAGCCTGATCCGGTGCCGCTTGCGAACAACCCATAAAAACCAGCGACAACAGCAAAAGCCCCATCAGGCATGCGATCCGTTTCATGAATATCCCTCCCTATACAGAAAAATCCCTTTCGCATCGTACGTGCAAAAGGGTAAACGGCCAGTTTCTCATACTATCCCCACCCTCCGCGGGTCGTACATGTCATTGCGAACGGGGCAGGCTTCCTGGCTCAGCTTCATCCTCGCCGGAGACCTTCCCATCCATAAGGACAGTGGTTCGCGCTCCGGTCTGTCAGCCATACAGTAGCGGGGGCTGCAACGTTTTTACGTTTTTCCTATTATCCTGCTTTAAGCAGGCACCCTTGTTCGCGTATTTAGTTGTTGATATATCTTATCACACAATCATTTCATGCGAAAGATATTAATTTGTCGTGCGCTGAAAGATTTCAGCCGTGTCCCAGCGCCACGCGCAATTCCTCGAGGCCTTCGCCGGTGAACGCGCTGACACAGTAGAATTCATCGACCCCGGCCATCATCAGCATCCTGCGCGCATACTCCACGTTGGCTTCCGGGTGGTCCACCTTGGTGATGATCCCAATAACGGGAATGGGAAAAAAATAGCGGAACCCGTTGATAAACACCGGCTGCGTATCAGTCGAACAGTGCACGAACGCGACGATGTCCGCCTCCGTGCCCGTCACCTGCAGGTGCCCGCGCATCCAGCGGTTCTCGCTGTACTCTCCGGGCGTGTCGATGTATTTGTCCAGGTATTCCACGGCCTGCGTCTTGCTGTAGTCGAGCGCCATACCCTCGAGCGCCTGTATCAGCGTGGTCTTCCCTGCGCCCGTGCGGCCGATGAGCATCACGCGTGCCATACAGGACTACGACCGGGTGATATCGGTCGGCGCAAAATCGAGTATTTCCTGCAACGTGTTGATGACGGCGCTGAGCGCGGCTTCAACGCCGGCCACATTGCCCGTGATGACCACCGATCCGTTGAAGCGGTCAAGGAAACCCAGCTCGACATCCGCAGCCTTGGCCGCGGTGTCGGCGGCGATGATCGCCCCCTCCGACGGGGTTATGGTCATGATGCCGATAGCGTCCTTGCCGTCGGCGCCAAGGCCCAACTTTTTGAATATCGACGCCTTAGGATTGGAGATAAGATGCGCCAGCGTGATCTGCTTCCCCGGCACAAACTCCTGTATAAACCGAGGTTTTTCGGCGGTCGTGAGCCGGTTGCTTTCCCCAGCCATTTAAATCATCACCTTTTTGCAGTTTTTGTCGCTTTCATGAAATGCCCGGCGGTTTTGGAAATGATGTCTATCATGTCCCCTATCCCGCCGATCCTATCGTGATTCTCCAGTATGTTGACCGATATGAGCGCGGAGAGCATCTTGGCCCTGACGCGCAGGTCCGGATCCCTTATCACGTCAAAATCGGGATAGCCGCACATGCCGGTCGTCCGTGTAAAATTGGAACAGGCGGCGAAAGCGGCCATTTCGTAACAGAAATGCGAAAGCTTCTCGTCCAGATACCCCGGAAGGTCGCGATACAGCGGTTTTGCGTAGCGCATGAAGAGGCCGCGGTAACTGTTACAGTAGCAGGCATAGATGTCGTGCAGCTTGGTCAGAAGATACACGCGGAAGCGCCCGCATTCCTCTTCGGAAAATTCGCGGCGGAAATGGAAGGCGGCGTATTCCGAGATGCAGTTCGCGGTCAGATACCCCATATCATGCGCCTCGGGGCCCATGAAGGTATACTCCATGTCGATGACCTTCATATTCTCCTGATCCAGGAAAATATTGGACGTGTGCAGATCGCCGTGTATGAGGCATTCCGTCTTGCGCATGAAAATATTGCGCATGCGGACCATCTCCTGCCGCAGCCTTACGCGCTTCCAGAAATAAGGCCCTATGAGGAACTCGCGCGGATCGGGGTTTTCAAGCCCTCTTGCGCGATCGGGATCGGGCGGCAGGAATATGAAGGTTTCCATGATCTCGCGCATTTCGGGATTGATGAACTTTGCCTGCAGCCCCCTGAATACCCTGTCCGGAAGATACTCGAGCGACGTGAAAAAGTTGCAGGATGCGAAGTATTCGCCGATCTGTCTCGGGAAATTCGGGAATATCTTCATGCTGTTGAGTTCGAAACGCATGATATGCATCACCGAAAGGTCTTCCATGACGAAAATATTGTTGTCGACATCGCAATAATAGACCTCGGGAATATATTGCGGGCATATCGCGCTGCGTATGCGCAGGATGTCGACCTCTAGGCGGTTGCGCTCCACGGTCAGCCTGTTGCCCTCCTCGCCCCACATTTTGAAGTATTCCCGGGCCTGTTTCACCACACAGGAGCGCTCCTGGTCCCAGACGCGGAACAGGAAGTTGACGTATCCGTCTCCGTCCGTGCCTCCCTCTCCAACCTCGTGTACGCGCAAAACGGCGTCTTCGGGGAAGAGGGACGTGTGCTCCCTCACATAACCGGCGACATTCTCTTTTGTCAGGATCAGAGCGGACATGAAACGGCATCCTTTTCACCATATTACGTGTATTGTATACCGCCCGCGCCGCGTGAACAATGTATATTGTTGTCCGCAAACTATACATAACGATGCGTCCGGAATGCCGGCCGGCATTGGAGGGGGTCGGGGCGGTACGGGCAGACCGATTTCTATACGCACAGGGAAAGATTATATATTTACAGTATTGGGGGTTCTGATATAATCAGGAACCAATTATATGCCGAATACGCATGGGAAGGTGGTCAAATGTATTGGACCGGTCTTTCGCCGGACGAAGCCAGGGAATCGCTGGCGAACAAGGACAAATCGAAGAAAGACAAAAGGATGACGCTTTCCCAGGCGGTGCGCAGCTTCGTCAGCGACGGCGCAAACATCGGCATAGGAGGCTTCGTAAACAGCCGGCAGCCGCTTGCCCTGGTGCATGAGGTCATCCGCCAGGGAAGAAAAGACCTTATCCTCTCCTTTCAGTCGGCAGGACTTGCGCCTGAACTGCTGGCCGGGGCCATGGCACTTTTCCCGGACCGCCTGCACATACGCCGCTTGGAATTTGCCTATTTCGCTCATGAATACGCGGGAATCTCCCCGATATTCCGCTATCTGGCCGAAAACGGCATGGTAGCCGTCGAGGACTGGAGCAACTACAACATGTCTGCCCGTTTCAAGGCAGGCGCTATGGGCCTGCCTTTCCTTCCTGTGCGGAGTCCGCTGGGCAGCGACATCATGAAAAGCAATCGCTCCAGGACCATGGAATGCCCGTTCACTGGGCGGACCATCGGTCTTATTCCCGCTTCGCATCCCAACGTTGCCCTGATTCATGTGCAGGAAGCGGATATGTACGGGAACTGCCGTATCAAGGGGCAAACCTTTACCTGTCCGGAGATTGCCATGGCCTCCCAGCATACCGTCATCACCTGCGAGAAGCTGGTGGAGCACGAGGTGGTCACCGCCGCCCCCGCCCGGACCAGCATCCCGTTTTTTGCCGTGGACGCCGTGGTGGAGGTGCCGTTTGGCGCTTTTCCCGCGATGTGCCACGACTGTTACTATTTCGGGCAGGGGCACATCGCCATGCTGAGGCAGGCCGCCGAGGAATTCCGCAAAGGGAACAAAGCCGGGCTCGAATCGTACTACGATAAGTTCATTCTGAGCGCGAAGGACTTCGATGATTATATCGGCCGTATTCCCTATAAGGAATTGAAACTCGCCAGGCAGATGGAATCGCGCAGCCTGGAATTGCAGAAATTTGTCGAATCGTGTTGAAGGAAGGACGATTAACGCTATGGCATGCCATGCAGAAAGTTTTACGCCCCAGGAAATGCTCATCGTGGCCGGGGCCCGCCAGCTGGAGGATGAGAAGGTGGTTTTCGTAGGCACTGGCCTTCCCATGGTAAGCATCACCTTGGCCCAGCTCACGCACGCCCCCGGCATCATCCCGGTGTTCGAAGCGGGCGCGGTGGGGTCCAGCCTGATACGGGGGCTCCCCCTCTCCGTAGGCGATTCCCGCACCACCTGCAAGGCGGATTATCTCCAGGGCCTGAACGCGGCTTTTGAACTGACGCAGCGCGGGTTTATAGATTACGGCTTCATAGGGGGAGCGGAGATCGACCCTTACGGCAACCTGAATTCCACCATGATCGGGGATTTCCCCGTCGGTTACCGGAAACCCGGGGTGCGCCTGCCGGGGAGCGGCGGCGCCGGCGACATGGCCTGTTCCTGTACCCAGACCCTCATTATCATGGCGCACGAACCCAGAAGGTTTCGCCGCAGGCTTAGCTACTATACCAGCATGGGCTATTTCGACGGTTCGCCGGACGCGCGAAAAAAGGCGGGGCTGCAGGGAAAAGGGCCGTACAGGGTCATCACCACCAAAGCCTTGATGGGGTTCGACGAAGAAACGAAGTACATGAAAATCCTGGCCACCATGCCGGGAGAAACCGTGGAAAGCGTGCAGGAAGCCACGGGTTTCGAATTGATGGTCGACCCGGACGCCTACGAATACGAACCTCCGCTCAAAGAAGAGATCCGCCTGATCCATGAGGCGATCGACACCCAGGGGTATTTCGTGAAAAGGGAAATAAAACAATAGCCCATGCCCTAAAGTTTCCGTAAAATTCTAAAACAAATCGGAAAACGAAACAATTCGGTTAAACATAACGCGAAAAATATGACTGGCGCGTATGGCAACTCATTTCTTCGGGCTGAATCTTATCACGCGATTCTACATGCAATAATTAGAGGACTACCTTCGAGTTTTGTTGAAATACTATGATGAATATCATATCCTGTCACCGATTATATGTTAAGGAGGAGGTGGGAGTAGGTTCCGAAGAAAGATGCAGAAGGCAGTCCGCTTTTTTGCTCAACTGTATTCAATCTATGAACTGAAGCGAACAGAGAAGGAGTAATTAAATGAAAAGATTAACTATAACCGTTTTGGCACTGTTTCTTACCTTATCACTGGCCGGTTGTGCAGGAGGCACCGAAGGAACCGACGTTGCCGTCAGCCCTGCCACAAGTGCAGAATCATCTCATGACGGTACAGATGTTGACACTCCCGATTTTCATTATACAAAAGATCTTTACAATTATGATCATAAGCTAAATGATTATCAAGGTGGTTATCAGTTAGTGGAAGGCCTTCCTTGGGAAGGGTACCCTGCCGACTTGCCTCTTATCGGCGGCTATATGGATTTAAGTTTGGGCGGCGGTCCTTCCGCTTTCAGTTCTGATAGTCATAGTTTATTCGTATTTACACGGGGCGGCGATGACGGCGAAATAGCCAACTGGTATCGTCAGCAGTTGGAATCAGCAGGCTGGGAAGTAACGGACTTTGAAACCAGCGAACAATACGGCAGCACCAAGTTTGAGTTCTCTAACGATAACTGGTACGGAGATTTTCTGGTTCAAAGCGAGGAATCCGCTCTTGGGGGGTACGATGGTGCCATGCCCAGAGACGAATCCGATTTTGAAAAGACTGCTGTTATAGTCGATGTAAATAAAAAATCGTCATAATCAACGGCAACCGGACATGCCTCAACCATGTAAACAGGCGATATTCACGCACCTGAAATATGATTTAAAGGCCTCTTGCAGAAGGAGGCCTTTTAACTTATATTTTGGTAGTGTCAAATCAAGTTTGCAAAATCACTCCGATAAGAATAAATCAAGCGGCAGATAAAAAGGCGTCCTGAATGGACTGTGCACTCAAATATGCCCTTGCGGACGACCAGTCTTCTGAGTATTC
>Ga0334901_1000051_pt1 | contig 198897 bp, 161 predicted proteins | sample GraSluR3_MG_3_FD_207216 | JGI IMG/M metagenome (GOLD analysis project Ga0334901, IMG submission 207216) | Sludge microbial communities from methane-producing bioreactor in Wageningen University, Netherlands - Granular Sludge_15_08-R3 | ecosystem: Engineered > Bioreactor > Anaerobic >... | reverse complement strand
TGGTTATCGTTTCAAGAACAGTATTGGCTTTGGAGAAGGATTTAGGCTTTCAGTTCCCAGGGATCGTTTGGGAGTTTTTCAGCCGTATATTTTAGAATTATTAAAAGAGGATGAAAACCGGATAAAACTCATTAAAACCAAATGGTATAAATCTTGTTATATCAATACGAAAATTGAAATACAATGAGACACATATTATATAATACACCAAACGGGCAAATTTTTAGACTTAAAAAAACCGGAGATTTTATTGTAGAATTTAAAAATGTTTCGTGGCGTTTTAAAAAAATACAATTGATAAGATTTAAAAACTACATTTTTGGTATTAATGCTGAATATCTCGAAGACATTAATAAAAATTCCATACTAAAACGCAAAATTGTTATTCCGGTTAGTATTACTAATATTTCAATACTCCTAAATTTAAATGAATGGAAAGAATTAAAAGATTTATTAGGCGGCTTTAATATGTTAATGTTTGATCCAAATGATATTTACGATAGTATTTATCTAGAAAACACTTTAAAGACTGACAAATTAGAAAATAGTTTCGACTATAAATTAATAAAACCTGAGATTACAGCATTTGGAAAGAGTTAATATCTATTATTAATAAACAGATTTTAGATATTTTACAGAGTCTATTCTACAATCTCAATATTCCGTTCAAGTCGAATTAATTGCCCATGATTTATAGTATCTCCGTAAGATGATTTACCCAAAACTATACCATTAGTCTCAATATTAAAATCCTTAAAATATTCTAAAATAAGCTTATGGCTAAACTTTTCATTCATACTGTGCGAATACAAATTTAAAACTACTACAGCTTGATTATCTAATATTTGACTAAGCATATCAAGTAAAGGCATTATGTCTTTCTCAAATATCCAGCGTTTACCTCCTTTTCCATAACCAATAGCAGGTGGATCTATTATTATAAAATTGTATTTATTTTTTCGACGGTTTTCTCGTTCCACAAACTTTAAAACATCGTCAGCAATCCATCGAATACAAGTAATATTATTATCTAGAGCCTGTTGTTTTCCCCAATTAATTATTTGCTTCAAAGCTTCTATATGCGTAACCTTATAATTATTTGATGCTGCTACAATACTCGAAATACCGGTATATCCAAACAGATTTAAAAAACTGGGTACATTATTAAAACAGGCTTTTATTTTAGAAATATAATCCCAGTTAATAGCCTGCTCAGGAAATATCCCAATATGTTTAAAATTTGTTAGCCTAAGCTTAAAATTAAGCTCCCTATATGTCATCCCCCACTCTACTAATGATTTGTCTTTGTGCTTAATCCAAACATTTTTCTCAGCATCAAAACTTATATCAGCCACATTTTCCCATTCGGTAAATTTAAGTTTTGGACTTGTATTTGCACTAATCTCAGGTCTAATAGCTATAATATCGCCAAATCGCTCAAGTTTTTTATGATTGCCACAATCAATTAGCTCATAATCTGGCAAATAGCTACTTATATTAATATTCATCGGAGCGACTCCATTTTAATTTTTTACCAAAGCTTAAACTATTATCTGTCATTTTGATATAATCAATATAAAGTATCCAAATAGCAGTTTTAGCTAATATAGCAAAAGGGAAACGGATTAAATACTTTTTTTTTGCATATTTTAAAACATCTCCTTTAGCAATTTCTGTTCGCCCGCTAAACTGTATGCCTCTAATTTTACCAATAATTTTAGTTTCGAGATGTATATTACCTGCAACATTAGAATTATTATTTGCTTGTTCTGCATGTTTTGTTTGTATATCGCTTGTAAAAATAAAACACATTCTTTTTTCATCAAAAGCATAAAAACAGCTAGCGCACCAAATACTATCATCTACACTTGTAGCAAGAGTTAACACATGATGATTCCTTACAAATTTTAATATTCGTTTCGAGGGCAGTTTCATTTCAAATCACCAAATTTTACAATATAATTTATCCAACAAAAATACGTTTTTAAAACAGATTTTAAACTTTATTACACAAACACAAATAAAGCTTTATTTTTGCAGTATAAACTAAAATAAGAATATATGTTTTCAGGAATTGTTGAAGAAACAGCTAAGGTCGTAAAAATTGAAAAAGATAAGTCTAACTTTCATTTCTTTTTTACTTGTTCTTTTGCCGATAAGCTTAAGATTGATCAGAGTGTTAGCCACAATGGAGTGTGTTTAACAGTTGTAGATGTTAACTCTCAAAACAAAACTTACAAAGTAACAGCCGTACAAGAAACTCTTGAAAAGTCAAATTTAGGATTACTTAAAGTTGGCGACGAGGTTAATATTGAACGCAGTATGACAATGGATAAACTTTTAGACGGTCATTTGGTACAAGGGCATGTTGACCAAACAGCTACATGTATAGAAGTAAATGAAGTAGAAGGTAGCTGGTATTATACTTTTCAATACGACAAAACTAAGGGTAATATTACAGTTGAAAAAGGTTCTATATCAGTTGACGGAGTAAGTCTAACAGTAGTAAATAGTCGTGATGACAAGTTCAGCGTTGCTATAATTCCCTTTACCTACGATGTTACTGTATTTCATAATTACAAACCCGGAACAGTTGTTAATCTCGAATTTGATGTAATTGGAAAATACATACAAAAAATTGTAGGAGCTTACCTTGAAAATTTGAACCTCAAGTAGTAAGATTGCAGCTTAATTGAATTATAAAAAGTATATAACTAACATTACAGGTTTACAGTTTTTTCAACTGTTTCGTTTTGGTATTTTATTTCTGATAAGTATTGTATTTACCAAAACAAACCTGGGCACAGGCGAAATTGGAGTTTACGAAACTTTTTTGCTGATAGCCGGAGGTGTAAGCTTTTTTTGGATATCCGGAATTATTCAATCCCTAATGTCGCTATACCGTAAAAGCATTAATTTTGGCGACTCATTAGGTAATAGAAGCCCCGTAATATTCAACGCATTTATCTTGCTCGTTGTTTTTAGTGTATTAGCCGGAATATTCGTATTTACTGCTCAATCTCAAATAGCTAGATTTTTAGGTTTATCTAATACCCAACTTCCTTACCTTAAAATCCTTGTAGCATATATTATTTTAAGCGGACCTAACAACCTAATAGAATACATATATCTTTTAAACAACAAATCAGGGTGGATTATCCGTTATGGTGTATTTACTTTCATACTTCAGTTTATTTGTGTAACTGCACCGGTAGTTTTGGGTTACGATTTGGGTTACGGCTTGTATGGTCTTGTATTTGTTAACTTAATACGTTTTGCTTGGCTATTGTTATTAGTTTTTAAATACAGTAAATTTGAATTATCATTTAAGTATATTACAGAACATTTAAAGTCGGGTAGCCCTTTAATTATAAGCCTTTTACTTAGCGGTAGCGCACAGTATATAGACGGAATTTTAGTGGCACACAAATTTGATGAAGCAACTTTTGCAATTTTTAGATACGGGGCACGTGAATTGCCTTTTGTAATACTTCTTGCAAATGCATTTAGTAATGCAATGATATCTGAATTTTCGCAAAAAGAAATATTATCTGAAACCTTAAAAAAACTAAAAGCAAAATCTTTGAAATTGATGCATATACTATTTCCTGTAAGTATATTATTATTAATTTCTAGCGAATGGCTTTATCCAAGGGTTTTTAACCCAAATTTTACCGAAAGTGCTCAAGTTTTTAATATTTATCTACTACTGATAATAAGCAGAATGGTTTTTTCGCAAACTATACTAATTGGGTTACAAAAAAATAAAATAATTTTATTTGCCTCTACAGTTGAGATATTTATAAATGTAAGCTTAAGTATATTATTTATAAACTATTTCGGAATAATCGGTGTAGCTTGGGCAACAATAATCGCTTATATTATTGAAAAGGTAATATTAAGTTCATGGCTCAAGCTTTATCAAAATATTAAACCCTCTCAATATATTCCAATTAATTGGATATTAATATATTCTAGTTTGATTTTAATTATCTATGGTATTGTAAACTTTGCGTAATAAGGCTTTCGTTACTATTTAGCATTAACAAAGCTTTCTGAATAGTATTATCAATTCTATTAATAAAAGGATAAAACCCTTTATCGTCTATAATATTTCTAGCAATATATGCATATACCTGTAACCTCAAGGTTTCGTAACTCTTATTATACTCTGCATACGAGAATTTGATTCCGTTTTCGAGAAGATAATTATAAAACTCTCGCATAATATTTACACTATCTAAATATTTTTCAATTGTTTCTACCGAATGTAGTTCCGATAATTCGTCTCTATTATTATCGGTATATTTAAATGCGAAACTATAACTTATTCCATAATCCAAAACAGTATTAATCAATTCAGTATATCGAACTGTATCCATACCTACAAAAATATCTGGCATTATTCCACCACCGCCATAAACAATTCGTCCTGAAGCTGTATAATAAGTAAGTGAATCAGCAAATTTAATACTATCTGCCTCAACAAACTCCCCATTCATAAACCTGTTTAAAATATCTTCGTAATAAGATTCGTAACCTTCGGCATAAGGTTTTTGAATACATCTACCCGAGGGCGTATAATATCTTGCTGTAGTCAGTCTCAACACCGATCCATCACCAAAAACAGTTGACTCTTGAACTAATCCTTTACCAAACGAACGACGCCCTACAACCCATCCCCTATCGTTATCTTGAATAGCACCTGCCACAATTTCGCTTGCTGAAGCTGAAAATTCATCAATAAGTACAGCAAGTTTTAAATTAATGCAACTCAATCGATTATCAGAACTATAAAATGTTTTGCGTGGACGAGCATTGCCTTTGGTAAAGACAATAGTTTTTCCTCCTTGCAAAAATTCATCCACAATATTAGTTGAAGCATCCATATAACCTCCTGAATTGGAACGCACATCTAATATAACATTTTCCATTCCCGAATTCTTAAGCCTAAATATTGCTTCAACAAATTCGCTGTGAGTTGTTCTCGAAAAACTACTGATTTTTATGTATGCAGTTTTATCGTCAATCATGTAAGCTACATCCACACTACGAATAGGGATTTTATCGCGTTTAATATTAAAACTCAACAACTCATCTCTTCCCTTTCGTTTTACAGATACTTTAACATAAGTACCTCTTTGTCCTTTAAGTTTTTTCATTACCAAACTATTCTTAACCCCTACCCCTGCAACAAGACTATCGTTTATCATAACAATACGGTCGCCTGCTCTAATTCCAATTTTCTCTGATGGTCCTCCACTTATTGTGTTGATTACCATTATAGTATCGTTTTGAATATTAAACTGTATTCCTATACCTTCGAAATTTCCTTCTAATGGTTCGCTTATAGCAAGAGCTTCGTCAGCAGGAATATATATTGAATGTGGGTCAAGATTGTGTAAAATTTCAGGTATAGCTTTTTCAACTAAGGAATCTGTATCAATTTTATCTACATATTCGTTTCTTACAAAATCAAGGATAGTACGAATTTTATCTTTGGGAGGTACAGCTAAACTAAAAACTGTGGGACTGTTGCTAAACAATGCTATTGCCGTCCAAACTCCTGCAACAAATGCAATTGCGATAATAAGAGGTAAATATATTTTATATTTCGGAATTTGTTTCATTCAAAGGCAAATATACTGTTTCTATTCCGGCTCTGCTCAATAAATCTAATCCATCTGTATTTCGATACTTAAATCCGAATACCACTCGCACAATACCGGCTTGTATTATAAGCTTAGCACATTCTATGCAAGGCGAAACTGTTACATACAAAGTTGCCCCACAGCTACTATTACCCGACTTTGCAACTTTTGTAATTGCATTTGCCTCGGCATGCAAAACATATGGTTTTGTTTGATTATTTTCGTCTTCGCAAATATTTTCGAATCCTGCGGGAGTCCCATTGTATCCGTCAGAAATAATCATTTTATCTTTAACGATTAAAGCACCTACTTGTAATCGCTTACAATAAGAATTCTTCGACCAAATTTTAGCCATCAGAAGATAATTCTGATCAAATCTTAATTGCTTTTCTGGATTGGAATATTCTGTCATTTTTGAACAAAATTTTATTAAAAAACCCCTCCCTTTTTTGAGAGGGGTTGTACCCAGGGTCGGGATCGAACCGACACGGTATTGCTACCACTGGTGTTTGAGACCAGCGCGTCTACCAATTCCGCCACCTGGGCATAGAGTGCAAAAATAATCAAATATTATTAATATTTACAACAGCTATCTATAAATTATCGCACATTATGAAAATATTATCCATTTTTTAAAATAGAGATTTAATTTAATAACTTTGAAGCAAAACAATTATATGAATAAAATATTTTTACTTGATGCTTATGCTCTGATATTCCGTAGTTATTATGCATTTATCAGAAATCCACGTATAAATTCAAAAGGATTAAATACTTCGGCAATATTTGGATTTACAAATACACTTCAGGAAATAATTACAAAAGAAAAACCCACACATATTGCTGTTGTATTCGACCCTCCGGGGCCAACTTTTCGAAACGAAATGTACAAAGAATATAAAGCAAACCGCGAAGCAACTCCCGAGGACATAAAAAAATCAATTCCTTTTATTAAATCTATTATCGAAGCATATAATATTCCTGTTGTTGAAGTTGAAGGATTTGAAGCTGATGATGTTATTGGTTCGCTAGCAAATAAATTTGCCGGACAAGACTCAGAAGTATTTATGATGACACCGGATAAGGATTTTACACAGCTCGTAAATGATAAAATTAAAATTTACAAACCCTCCCGCTCCGGTAGTGGTGCAGAAATTCTTGATGTAGAAAAGGTTAAAGAAAAGTTTGGAGTAAAAACCCCTCTACAAGTCATTGATATACTTGCACTTTGGGGCGATAGTAGCGACAATGTGCCAGGAGCTCCAGGAATTGGTGAAAAAACTTCTAAAAATCTCATCGGACGATTTGGCAGTGTAGAAAACCTCCTCGAAAATATTAATAAACTTAGCGGGAAACAACGAGAAAATGTAATTAACAACAAAGAACAAATTCTACTTAGCAAAAAACTTGTTACAATTGAAACAAACGTAAAAACCGAAATAGACCTTGATGAGTTAAGACACGAAAACTTTAACGAAGAAAAGCTTTCTCAATTATTTCTTGAGCTAGAGTTCAAAACTTTGCGTGAAAGAGTTATTTCCAAGAGTAAAGAATTGCAAAACAAAGGGCAAATGGACTTGTTTTCAGGAGACAAAGGTGGCAAACAAATAAAAAATGAAAATAAAATTGAAATAAAAAACAATTATAAACTTGTTGATACCCAATATCTACGTTCAGAGTTAATCAAGGAGCTTAATAAAAAATCAAAAATTAGTATTTACTTTCTTATAGATAACAGTTCTGAATTACTAACTATTGATTCAAACCTTGTTGGAATGGCTTTAGCTTACGAAAAATCAAAAATCTATTTTGTTGCTTTCCCTGACAACAAAACCGAAACAATAGAAATAATAAAAGAATTCGCTATAATTTTCGAAAATGACAACACAGAATTAATAGGACATGACACAAAAAGCATAAAAACGGTATTAAATTTTTTAGGGATAAACCTGAAAAACAAATTTTTCGATACCGAAATAGCTCACTACCTTATTCAACCCGAACAAAAACACGATTTATTAAGTATTTCAAAAGTTTATCTTGCCGAAAACGCTAAATTAATAGACTTACAAGAAGACTTTAATCGCTCAGTTAGTAAAAAGAAAATTTCACTTTTTACATCAACACTTGACGAACTTAGCAATTATGCTTGTGCAATATGTGAAGCTATTTTTAATCTAAATATTATTTTCATTACCGAAATGAAAAAAATGAATTTGTATGAATTATTTGTTTCGGTTGAGATGCCTTTGGTTGATGTGTTAGCAGAAATGGAGCTTACAGGTATGTGTATAAACACAAGTAAACTGGAAGAAATATCTAAATCGCTGCAAACAGAAGTTCAGGATATTGAAAACGACATTTATTCCATAGCAGGTAGTGATTTTAATATTGCCTCTCCTAAACAATTAGGTGAAATACTTTTTGAGAAGTTAAAAATTAGCAACAAACCACCACTAACAAAAACAAAACAATATGCTACTGGCGAAGAAATTTTATTGAGGTATAAAAATGAACATCCAATAATTGATAAAATACTGGACTACAGAGGCATAAGAAAATTGCTTAACACTTACGTAGATGTTTTACCAAGATTAATTAACCCAAAAACGGGAAGAATTCATACAACATTTAATCAAACAATAACTTCAACAGGACGACTAAGCTCAATAAATCCAAACTTACAAAATATCCCTATTCGTGAAGAACGGGGAAAACTAGTACGAGCAGCATTTGTAGCTTGCGATGAAGAACATGTATTTTTCTCTGCCGATTATAGTCAAATCGAACTTCGAATAATGGCTCATTTGAGCAAAGACAAAAACATGATTGATGCCTTTATAAAAAACAAAGAAGATATCCACAGGGCAACTGCTGCAAAAATCTTTAAAGTTGACGAGGATAAGGTCAATACGGAGATGAGATCGAAAGCTAAAACGGCTAATTTTGGAATAATTTACGGCATTTCAGCTTTTGGATTATCGCAACGATTAAATATTTCTCGAAGCGACGCAAAAGAATTGATTGACAGTTACTTTGAAAGCTTTCCTGGTGTTAAAGCATTTATGGATAAAAGCATTGAAATTGCCAGAAAAAACGAATATGTTGAAACAATTCTGGGGCGAAGAAGATATTTACCTGATATTAACAGCCGCAATGCTGTAGTAAGAGGTTTTGCAGAACGAAATGCCATTAATGCTCCAATTCAGGGTAGTGCAGCAGATATAATAAAAATTGCCATGATAAATATCTACACAAATTTCTTGCATAAAAATCTAAAATCGGAAATGATATTACAAGTACATGATGAACTTAACTTTAATGTCTTAAAATCGGAGCTAGAAGTAGTTAAAGAAATTGTTATTACCGAAATGCAAAACGCGATAAGTTTGAGTGTACCTCTTGTTGTTAGTTATGGCTTAGGGTCTAATTGGCTCGAAGCTCATTAGGGCTTAGGCTTTAGTCAAGGCTTCACTCAGGCTTTCACTCGCTCAGTCAAGGCTTCACTCGCTCAGTCAAGGCTTCACTCTGAGTGAAACCTTGACTAAAGCCCCGCCCTATTTTTTTCTAAAATAAACCTGAATAGGAACACCCGTAAAATCAAAATTTTCTCGTAACTTATTCTCAAGATATCTACGATACGGTTCTTTTATATACTGTGGTAAATTTGCAAAAAAAGCAAAAGTAGGTGCAGGAGATTTAAGTTGAGTTACATATTTTATTTTAATATGTTTACCTTTAATAGCAGGAGGATGATAAGCTTCTATGGCTTCTTGCATTATTTCGTTTAATTTTCCTGTACTAATTCTCTTGGCTCTATTGTTATAAACCTTAAGAGCAATCTCTAAAACCTTATTAATTCTCTGTTTTTCTTTAGCTGAAATAAACAATATAGGCACATCGTTGAAAGGAGCCAAAATATTTTTAAGATTCTTTTCAAAGTATTTAACAGTATTGGTTTCTTTCTCTACTAAATCCCATTTATTTACAAGAATAACAATGCCTTTACGATTTTTTACAGCAAGATGAAAAATATTCATATCCTGAGCTTCGAATCCAAGTGTTGCATCTATCATTAGCAAACACACATCCGAAAACTCTAAAGCTCTAATAGCTCGCATTACGGAATAAAACTCCAAATTTTCATTTACCTTTTGTTTTTTTCTTAACCCTGCTGTATCAATAAGAATAAAATCATGACCATATTTTTTATATCGGGTATGAATAGCATCACGAGTAGTTCCTGCAATATCTGTTACAATATTTCTTTCTTCGCCAATTAATACATTCGCTAACGAAGATTTACCAACATTCGGGCGACCTACTATAGCAAAACGAGGTAATTCAAGCTCTTCTTCGTTTGCAGTTTCGGGGAGTAATTCAGTTACTTTATCAAGCAAATCGCCTGTTCCTGACCCGTTAACTGCCGAAATTGAAAAAAAATCTCCTAAACCTAAATTATAAAATTCATACGCCTGTTGAAGGCGAGCTGAATTATCCACTTTATTTACCACGGTAAGTACTGGTTTATTCGATTTCCGCAAAATTCCCGAAAGAGTACTGTCTAAATCAGTAATACCAGATTCTACATCAACAACAAAAACAATAACATCGGCTTCGTTTATTGCTATACGAACCTGAGCAGCAATTTCCTTCTCAAATACATCCGAGCTATTATCAACAAAACCACCTGTATCAACAACAGAAAAGATCTTTCCATTCCATTCACATTTTCCGTAAATACGGTCGCGAGTAACTCCACTTATATCATCAACTATTGCTTCTCTACGTTCAATCAAACGATTAAAAAGAGTTGATTTCCCCACATTAGGGCGTCCTACTATTGCTAAAATTCCTGACATTTTTAAATTATTATATTAATACCCAAACGATTTAAGCATACGCTCGTTGTTTCTCCAGTCTTTTTTTACTTTAACAAACAATTCTATATGAATTTGTTTACTAAAAAAAGTTTCTAAATCTTTTCTCGACTCAATCCCAAGCTTTTTAATTGCAGCACCTTTATTCCCAATAATAATACCTTTCTGCGTATTTCGTGCTACATAAATATTTGATCGTATTCTTATTATTTTTTCAGTTTCTTTAAAAGATTCTACTTCAACTTCGCAAGAATAAGGAATTTCTTGTCTGTAAAGTTCCAGTATTTTGCTTCTAATAATTTCAGAAACAATAAATCTTTCTGTTTTATCGGTAACTTGACCTTCGGGGAACCATTTAGGTCCTTCCGGCATTAACTCTAAAACCCTGTCGAATAATTCAGCCACATTATTACCTTTTAAGGCAGAAATTTTCCATATTTCTCTTTCAGGCAACAAGTCATGCCATTGTTTTTCAATTAATTCAAGCTTTGTTGCATCAGTAAGATCAATTTTATTTATAACAATAATTACATTTCCCTTAAAGTCTTTAATCCTATCTAAATATTCCTGATTTTTTTCGTATGACTCTACTACATCAGTTATATACAACAATAAATCTGCATCTTCGAAGACCTGATTAACCTGATTCATCATTCGCTCCTGGAGCTTATACATTGGTTTGATAAGCCCCGGAGTATCACTATAAACAATCTGAAAATCCTTGCCATTTACTATGCCCATAATCCTATGGCGAGTTGTTTGGGCTTTACTGGTAATTACCGATACTCTTTCACCAACCATACGATTCATTAGAGTCGATTTCCCCACATTTGTATTACCTATGATATTTACAAATCCTGATTTGTGCATTTATTATTATTTTTGTATTGTTTATAACAAAATAGGTGCAAAGATACATAAAAACCTAAGAATGATTTAATTAAGAATTATTATGAATATTGAAACTCTACGTGAATACTGTTTGTCGAAACCTCATGTTACCGAATGCCTTCCGTTTGATGATGTTACACTTGTTTTTAAAGTAATGAATAAAATGTTTGCGATTATCCCAACCGATGAGCTTGAACTAAGTATAGCTCTAAAGTGTAATCCTGAATGGGCAATTGAGCTAAGGGAACAATACGAATCAATTATACCCGGTTTCCATTTAAATAAGCAGCATTGGAATACAGTAAAAGTTGATGGCAGTATTTCTGATAGTTTCATTAAAGAATTAGTTGACCATTCATATGATTTAATAGTGCAGAGTTTGCCAAAAAAAATTCGTGATACTATGTAAAAGTTTATTCTTTTTTACGCCAAACATTTGTGATTTCACCAACATACATCGTATGAAAATCTCGCTGGGGATATTTCGTGTTTACAACTTCTTTGTCAATAAAATCGTTTTCTTGCAATACTGTTGAATATATTTTTTTACACTCAATAATTAGATATGCTTCGGCAAAAGCCACAGAACCATTGTCTGTAACAACAGGAGTAAGTTTTTCGTAATTCATTTTATCGAAGTCGCGTCCCGAAACACTTCCCATTTTTTCTAAGATTTCTCTGTCTTCTTCTTTATAGAATGTAATAGTAAAATAATCCTCTCTTTCGGTAAAGTTGTGAGTATGTCTTTGCGGTCTCACATAAATGAAACTTACCGGCTTTTCCCATAGCCATCCTAAACCTCCCCAAGCAGCAGTCATCATATTGTAATCCGTTTCAACAGAGCCAGCTGCTATCAGCATCCAATCTTTGCCTATCATTCTAATTGCATTATCGTTTAGATCTTGCCACGATATTTTTTCAAAATTTTCCATATCAGAAATTTGTTTTTGTGCATCACTACAGTTCCACGTAAGCATTAGCACAGCTATTAAATATATAATATTTTTCATAGTGGGTCTTGGCAGATTCGAACTGCCGACCTCTTGCCTGTCAAGCAAGCGCTCTAAACCAACTGAGCTAAAGACCCTTTTGTGCAAAAATAATTAATATTGTGAGTTTTCATGCGTATTTCTATTATCATAGAACAAGAAATTTTAATATTAGTTTCATGTGTTCATAATTTCTTCTATTTCGTTGGGCTCTACTGGAATATTTTTCATTAAATCAATAGGAGCTTCTGCTACAACAATATCATTTTCGATACGCACACCCAGATTCTCCTCAGGTATATATATCCCTGGTTCGCAAGTAAGTACCATACCACTTTCGAAAGCTACATCTTTACCTCCAACATCATGAACATCAAGTCCCATAAAATGACTTGTTCCGTGAGGAAAATATGTTTTACAAACAGGATTTTTTCCATCCTGATTTATAATATCTTCTTTAGAAATAAGATTCAATTTCAAAAGTTGTTCTTCTATTAAACTATTTGTAAGTTCATTAATACCATTAATAGTATTTCCTGGTACAAAATGTTTTTTCATTTCACTAAAAACTGACAGTACGGCATTATAAACCTGTAATTGTCGTTTTGAAAATTTACCGTTTACCGGAATTGTACGAGAACAATCAGCTGCGTAATTAGCATATTCTGCTCCAAAATCCAATAACAAAAGGTCTCCATCTTTGCAAATATCGTGATTGGTACTGTAATGCAAAACACATGCATTTTTACCAGAAGCCACAATAGGAGCATATGCATGTCCGGAGGCACCGTTTCCGATAAAATCATGAGTAATAATTGCTTCAATCTGATACTCAAACATATCTGGTTTTAAACCATTAAGAACCGAAATAAATGCTTCGCGTGTAATTGAGCATGCTTTTGAAATTATATCAATTTCGGTTTTAGATTTCTTAATTCTAAGTGTTGAAATTTTATCAGTAATATCTTGAAATATTATTCCTGATTTAAGTTCTTTTAATTCTATTTGTAAATCTAATATGGGATTTCTAATATCCGTATTAACTCTTTCGTTAAAACTAAAAGGCATAAATACTTTTTGACAATACTCAGTAATTTTAACAAAAACCGTTTCAAATTCGCCTAAAGGCATTACTGTGTTAATTCCACTAAGCTCTTTAACTTCGTCTGAAGTATATTTATGTCCTTGCCAAATAAGTGTTTCTTTATCAGCTTCTAAAATAAAAGCTATTTCTCGCATATTTTCATTAGGGCAATTAGGATAAAGAAGTAGAATAATGTTTTCTTGATCTAAACCCGAAAAATAAAATGTATCAGAATTTTGTCTAAATGGATAATATTGGTCTCCGTTACGCACCGTTAATCTTGATGACATAAATATATATACCCCATCCTTACCTGCTATTTTATATAAGGATTTTCTGTTATTTACAAACAATTCTTTATTAACATTCTGGTATCGTATCATTGTAATTACTTTGGTTCTTGCCAATCGCCATGTTTTTTTATAAGCTCTATTAATTCTGATAAAGCTTCACCTTCCGAAATATTCTTTTTAATTGCTTTTTGCCCTTTGTAAATATGTATCTTACCATGTCCAGCACCAACATAACCATAATCGGCATCTGCCATTTCGCCGGGGCCATTTACAATGCACCCCATAACTGCTATTTTTAAATTTTTAAGATGCGATAGTTTGTGTTTTACCCTACGCACAGCTGTTTCTAAATCGAAATTTGTACGTCCACATCCTGGACAAGAGACAAACTCTGCTTTATTTCGCCTATAGCCACAAGCCTGAAGAAGATTAGCAAGAATAGTATAAATCGAATCCTCTGATTTTAGTTTTGATTTTAACCAAACTCCATCAATTAAATTATCAATCATTGCAGCCCCCGGATACAAACAAATTTCAACAATTTGGTTTTCAGTGTCAATGCTTTCTGTACTTACATACGACAGACAAACAGCATTAGGAAATTGCTTAACAACATTATTATACAATGTTCGTATTTCTCCAATTGGGAAATCCGTAACTGTCTCTAACACAAAGGCTATATGGTTAATTTTAGAGGCAATTAGTTTTTTAATTTTTCCAAAATCGTTTATACTTAATTTAATTATTGCTTTATCTAAATTATAAATTAGATCATGATTTATTATTTCTTCAGCAGTAATTAACGGGATACAATCTTGCGATAGTTTTTTATTCTTCCATTCTTTAAACGGTATAATTGTATTTTTACAAAATTCGTCTGCTTTTAACGAAAAATGTAAATCGTTTGACAACTTATTATTATTGTTTGAGTCAGATATAATAGAAATTTTTTCGCCAGGTAAAAAACTACAATCGTTTTTAGTTTGAATCAGATATGGATTAAAACCGGAGTTAATATTTGGAATGATTTGTATTTTGCTTTTTCGGTTTAAAAATGATTGTACTATTTTTTTTGCAAATTTAATTTCTGCCACGGGATTTTCCGTAAGCGATACTCTAATTGTATCGCCAATACCGTCTTGCAAAAGGCTGCCAATTCCTAAAGCAGAACGAATTCTGCCATCTTCGCCCTCTCCAGCTTCGGTTACGCCAAGATGTTGCGGAAAATTCCAACCATTTTCCAGCATTTTACTATTAAGCAATCGGCTCGATTTTACCATAATCTTAACATTACTCGCTTTCATCGAAACTACTATATTGAAGAAGCTCAAATCAACAAATATTCTAAGATATTCCATAGCAGCCTCAACCATTCCTTCGGCGGTATTTCCGTAACTGCTCATTATGCGATCGCTTAAAGAACCATGATTAGACCCTATTCTTAATACCGTTCCATATTGCTTACAAATCTTTACTAATGGTTCAAGTCCTATTCTAATTTTTTCTAACTCTTGCTTATACTCCGATTCAGTAAAATGTGTTTTTTTAAAACTAGCTCTTTTATCAACATAATTACCGGGATTTATTCTTACTTTTTCTACTATTCTTGCGGCAGTTTCGGCTATTACCGGATTAAAATGCACATCAGCAATCAATGGTTTATTGTATCCCGATTCACTAAGCTGCTTTTTTATATCTTTTAAACTTTCGGCTTCTTTTATACTAGGTGTAGCAATTCTTACGTAATCAGCACCGGCATCAAATATCTCTTTACATTGCAAAATAGTAGCTTTAACATTTTGAGCAGACACATTTGTCATACTCTGCAAGCGAATAGGATGCATAGCTCCCATTGGAGTATTTCCTATTTTTATCTCTCGTGTAGGAAACCTTTCATAATTAGTTAAATCGATACAATATCTTCCCATTCAAAACAAATTTTACAGCATATATCTAATCTTAATTGTAAGCATTAACTCACCATTTTTTATAAACGAGGCATCTTTAAATTTTGGCGGAGCCATTTTAACTTTTGCATCATTACTAAATCCAAAACCTTCTTTAGGTATTCCTAAACTATAATTCATATCTCCATCGTTATTTTCATCATGAAGAATAGCGATACCATACTCTCCATTAGGAATATCTTTTATCAGAAATGTTGTTGTGCCTTCTTTAGCATCAACATAACCTTCGGCAAAAACATCATAACCGGTAAATTTTTGTTCCGGTGTATAAACAGCATATCTAATAACACCATCTCCACTTCTAATATTATGTGCTCTTATTAAAATACAATTTTCTTGTGCAAAAGCTGAAGCACTTAATAAGAATAAAAATAATATTGCACCAAAATATTTCATAATCTTAAATAATTATTAATGAATACTAGTAATCCAAATATGGCTTAAAGTTACAAAATCATTAAATAAAATTGATTAGTTTTGACATTTTAAAATATTATGAAGCGAGAAAAGGTTTATTTGTTAGGAGGTTCAGGCTCTATGGGCTTCGAGACCTTTAAAAATATTTGGACATGCAAAGATGAAAGCGGTAATCGAAAATATGATATTGTTTTATTATTAAGAAATTCCAGAAAGAATCAGAAACTTTTTTTACCCTATATAAGACAAGCCGGAATACGCTTTTGGAAGCAACAAGACGTAATCGAACAAAACGGATTTAAAATAATTTGGGGCGATGGACGTAATTATAACGATATAGCTCAAGGAATGGCTGGAGTTGATTGGGTACTTAACTGTATGGCTTTAATTAGCCCTAAAGCCGACCATTATCCCGACATAGCAAAAGCCGTTAATATTAAAGGGTTAGAGAATATTATTCGAGCAATAAAAGAAGAGCCCGGCGGAACAGATCATATTAAACTTATAAACGTTGGAAGCATAGCTCAATACGGAGATCGGATGAATGAAATACACATGGGAAGAGTTGGCGATCCTCTAATGTCAAGCCCTTTTGATGTATATTCGGTAACTAAAATAAAAGCAGAACGCATTTTACTTGAATCAGGGCTGAAATATTGGGTACAATTAAGGCAAACTTTTATTATGATTCCTAATTTATTTTCGCTTGAAGACCCGTTAATGTTCCATCAACCGATAAATAGCTTTATGGAAAATATAACGGTAAAAGATGCAGGGAGGGTAATGGCTAATTGCTTACAAATCCCCGAAGATTCTCCATTTTGGCGAAATGTATATAATTGTGGAGGAGGTCCTGCGTGCCGCACAAATTACTACGATTTTCTTAAAATGATGTTTGGCATGATGGGTTTAAGATTAGAAAAAATCTTTGATAGAAATTGGTTCGCATTAAGAAATTTTCACATGCTTTACTATCAAGACTCTGACAAATTAAATAATTACTTAAAGCATTGGAATGATAGCATCGAAGATTTTACAAAATTAGTATGGGAAAAGATGCCATTTTTTCTTAAATTTACAGCAAACTTGTGTAAGAAAAGTAAATTAGTAAGCATAATTGCCGAAAAAATAGCCAGAAGACGTATGAAAAAAATGGTGTTAAGCAAAAACGGTACTCTAAATTGGTATAGCTCTAAAAATGATTTAAGAATTGCTGCTTTTTATGGTTCTTACGAAGCTTTTGAGAACATTCCAGATTGGGACGCAGCACTACCATCGGGCCTAAACGGCACACCCCCACCTAAAACTAAAATTCTCGATCATGGTTACAACGAATCTAAAACAAAACTCGAATTATCAGATTTACAATTAGCTGCAAAATATAGAGGGGGTAAATTAATAAGTACTAGTTGGGATGGAGAAATGCATACCTTCTTAGAATGGGAGTGCGCATTCGGACATAAATTTGAAACAACGCCATTTACTATTTTAAAAGCAGGACACTGGTGTAGCGAATGCGAACCACCCGATTGGAATTACGATGAGATTGCACGTCATAATAAATTCTTTGCTCAAGTGTGGTATGCTTCTCATAGTCCTGAAGAAGATTTTTATTATCCTGAAAGATGCTATGAAGATATTTTTTGACATTTATATTAACTACGAAACTTTTAAGCTTTTACTCTGGGGTATGTTTGCAACCGGATTGATTGTTTTTGTTGCTCTATATTTCACAGAAGCCGGATATGGAAGATTTTTTAATAGTAAATGGGGACCTGCTATTAATAATAAAGTAGCATGGTTTGCTATGGAAGTACCTGTTTTTTTGGCAATGACAATGCTTTGGTTACGTTCCGAAAGACAACTTGAGGTAGTCCCTCTTATTTTCTTTTTCCTGTTTCAACTACATTACTTTCAACGCTCCTTTATCTTCCCTTTATTATTGCGAGGACATAAAAAAATGCCTATTACCATAGTTCTGTTAGGTGTTACATTTAATGTAGTTAATGCTATTATGCAAGGAGGTTGGATTTTTTACATTGCTCCCGAGTATTTATATACACGCGATTGGCTAAGTTCGTGGCAATTTGTTCTTGGTACAGTGATTTTCTTTTCAGGACTGTATATAAACATGCAATCTGATCATATCATAAGAAATCTACGAGATAACGGTGAAAAAGATTATCACATTCCAAAAGGCGGACTATTTAAATATGTTAGTTCTGCAAATTATTTTGGTGAGTTCATAGAATGGGTAGGTTTTGCAATTCTTACATGGTCGGCAGCAGGTGCTATATTTGCCTTTTGGACATTTGCTAATCTTGCTCCACGTGCAAATTCAATACATAAATGGTACTCAGAACAATTTGGCGAAGAATTTAGTCGTTTGAATCTAAAACGAATAATCCCATTTATTTATTAAAACTAAAAATATGTCGATTGAAGTAAAAAACATAACTAAAATTTACGGAAAACAAAAAGCTCTTGATAGCGTTAGTTTTAGAATAGAAGCAGGTGAAATAGTGGGTTTTTTAGGACCAAATGGAGCCGGAAAATCTACACTTATGAAAATTATTACAGGCTTTTTACCACAAACCTCGGGTGAAGCTTTTGTAAACGACATCAATGTTTTTGAACAATCACTTAAAGTACGAAAACTAATAGGATATCTTCCCGAAACTAATCCACTATATTCTGAAATGTATGTGCGAGAATATTTAGAATTTGTTGCAGGAATTTTTAAAATCAAAAAAAGAAGAGCAAGAATAAATAATATAGTAGAACAAACAGGTTTAGGACCGGAGCTACATAAAAAAATATCAGCATTATCAAAAGGCTATAAACAAAGAGTAGGGCTTGCACAAGCTATTATCCACGATCCTGAAGTTCTAATCTTAGATGAGCCTACTTCAGGCTTAGACCCAAATCAAATTATTGAAATTAGAAGTTTAATAGCAGAACTGGGGAAGAAAAAAACAGTAATACTTTCTACTCATATTTTGCAAGAAGTTCAAGCTATTTGCCAAAGAGTTTTAATTATTAATAGAGGTATATTAGTTGCCGATAACAGTACCGACAATATTGCTGCTGCAAGAGATAAAAATAATATTTCAATAATTGTTGAGTTCGAAAATGATGTAAGTAAAAATGAATTAATGCAAATATCGGGAGTAGAACGTGCTGCTTTACTTAAAAACAATTGCTTTATTATTGAAGGCAATAAGAACAATGATCTTAGACCAAATCTTATGCAGTTTGCTGTTAATAATAAACGTAATATCCTAAGCCTGACTGAAAAAAGTAAGAATCTAGAAGAAGTTTTTCAAGAGCTTACAAAATAGAACCTTTAAAGTTTTATAAAAAAATACACCCCCACAAAAAGCGGGGGTGATTCTGAACACTTGACACTTTTATGAGATACTATGCAAGCATAGCAGCCATATCTTGTTCAACAGTACTAATTCCACTAATTCCAAAGTTTTCGATTAATACATTTGCAACATTTGGCGACAAAAATGCAGGAAGTGTAGGACCTAAATGTATATCCTTAACACCTAAATATAGCAATGCTAATAACACTATTACAGCTTTTTGTTCGTACCATGCAATATTGTAAACAATTGGTAACTCATTAATATCATTAAGTTCAAAAACTTCTTTAAGTTTTAAAGCAATTACAGCCAAAGAATAACTATCGTTGCATTGACCTGCGTCTAAAACTCTGGGAATACCACCAATATCGCCTAACTGAAGTTTATTATAACGATACTTTGCACATCCCGCTGTAAGTATTACAGTATCTTTTGGTAATTCACTTGCAAATTCAGTATAATACTCTCTGTCCTTCATTCTTCCATCGCAACCGGCCATTACAAAGAATTTTCTGATTGCACCAGATTTAACAGCATCTACAACTTTGTCGGCAAGCTCAATTACTTGGTTATGTGCAAAACCACCCACTATACTACCTGATTCAATCTCAACAGGAGGAGCACATTTTTTTGCATGCTCTATAATCTCTGAAAAGTCTTTAGCTTTACCATCTTTACGTTCGGGGATATGCTTAGCTCCGTTTAATCCCGATGCTCCTGTGGTATAAATTCTATCAGTATATGTGGCATTTTTTGATGGTGGAACTATGCAGTTAGTTGTGAAAAGTATCGGTCCATTAAAAGTTTCAAATTCTTCTTTTTGTTTCCACCATGCATTCCCATAATTTCCTACAAAGTTCTCATATTTTTTAAATGCAGGATAATAATGACCAGGCAACATTTCGCTATGCGTATAAACATCAACACCTGTACCCTGAGTCTGATTAAGCAAATCCTCTAAATCTCTCAAATCGTGCCCACTAATTAATATCCCCGGATTATTTCTTACACCAATATTTACTTCTGTAATTTCGGGATTACCATAAGCTCCTGTATTAGCAGCATCTAAAAGTGCCATAGCTTCAACACCAAACTTACCACATTCAAGAACCATTGCTGTTAATGTTTCTGCATCAAGGTCTTCGGTAGTTGCTGCCATACCTTTTTGCATAAATGCAAAAACATCGTCATTAATCTTACCTAAATTATAAGCATGTTCGGCATAAGCAGCCATACCTTTAATTCCATAAGTTAATAACTCTTTTAGCGAACGTATATCTTCGTTTTCGATATTTAAAACACCAACTAATTGACTTTTACGCTCTATTTCCGAAATATCATCGCTATACCAAGTTACACTACTGTGTAAAGGATTTGGTAATTCGATACGATTTGTTTTAAGTTCAGATTTAAACTCGTCTCGTAGTTTAAGTCCGTTACGTATTTTTTCAATTATTGCTTCCTTGTCGAAATTTGCATTTGTAATTGTTACAAAAAGGCTATCGAAAACAAAACGATTTATTTTATCGTCAATTTTGTAATTTTGCTTACGTGCAGCATTTGCAAGCACTGAAATTCCTTTAGTAACAAAAATTAACAAATCTTGCATATTAGCAACATCTTCTTTTTTACCGCATACACCTGCGATTGTACAACCAGTTCCTTTGGCTGTTTCTTGGCATTGATAACAAAACATACTCATAATATTAAATTTAAATTAGTACTTATATTTATTAATCTCTATATCCATTCATCTTGTAAAATGTTTCCCTGTACATCTACAATAATTGCTTTTACCGGCACTTTACGTCCTGCTTTTTCAATTGCTTTTTGTATCATTGGCACTAAACTATGGCAGCATGGTACCTCCATCATCAATAAACTTATTGTATTAACTTTAGATTCTGCAATTAGGGCTCTGAATTTTTCTATATAAACATCGGTACTATGGTCTAGTTTTGGGCAAGCAATTACCATAGTTTTACCTTTTAAGAAATCGCTATGAAAATTTGCCATACTAAAAGCAGTACAATCAGCAGCTATTAAAAGTTCAGAGTTTTTAAAATGAGATGCCGATGGATTAATCAAATGCAATTGAATAGGCCAATGTGTAAGCTCCGATTTTTGTTTCCTATTTGAATTATCATTTTCTGAGATTGACATAAAACTTTTAGTTGCAGACCCCGGACAAGCACCTAGAGCACTACAATTATCGGAACTTTTTCTCGTTTTTAATCTTTCAAGAACATTATTCAATTTAAAAGGCAAATTTCTTTCATTATCAATTAAATAATTCATCCCTTGATTATAATATTCCATTTCGTTATGATCAATCATGTGTTGCAAATGAGCAACTATTGTGTTCTCACCACTATTTATCATAGACTGTATGGTTGCAACTTCGTCATAAGGTGTAGCTTCTCTTGTTTCAACAGTAATTGCTCCTTCGGGGCAATGACCTATGCATGCTCCTAATCCGTCACACATCAATTCACTAACAAGCCTTGCTTTACCATCTATAATTTGCAAAGCCCCTTCATGGCAATTAGGTACGCAAATACCACAACCATTACATAAATTTTCATCTATTTTAATAATCTCTCTTTCCATTTTCGTCAATTTTTATTTAAAACAAAAATAGATTATAACATTGTCTTAATTTGTAACATATGTTACAATAATAATTTTTTAAAGAAAATTTTATTTTAGCGTTTTAAAAGCATTTATAAATTAACCAACTTATTAAAACAAAAAAGTATATCTTCGTGAAAAGTATGTTTAAACTTTATGAAACTAAGTGAAATACTAATACAAAGTCAAATTTTTAATGGACTTGATGAATCCTCTATTGTTCATTTATTAATGCACACACATTATCAGATGAAAACATATGAAAAAGACGAAATTGTTTTTCATAGAAATCAAGACTTAAATTGGTGTATGTTAGTAATATCTGGAAGCGTAAGAGGAGAAATGAGTAATATTGATGGTAAAATTTTAAAAATAGAAGATATAAATCCCGGTAGAGTGATAGCTTTAGCTTTTTTGTTTGGTACTAACACTAAAATACCAGTAAGTGTAGTTGCAAATTGCAAAACTGAGATTTTACGAATCAACAAAGTAGATTTTTTGAGAGTAATGCAGAATAACACAAAAATTTTAACAAATACACTTCAACTAATATCCGACCGCTCAAAGTTTTTAGCCAATAAACTATATTTTTTAAGTATGAAAACAATTAAGGGTAAATATGCTTCATTTTTACTAGAACAAATGTACAAAGACTCATTAGCAATTAACATACAATATACCCAAGAAGACTTGTCAGAAGTGTTTGGTATTACACGTCCTTCTCTTTCGCGAGCAATAGGAGAGTTAGTTTCCGAAAAGATAATTACAATAAAAGGGAAAACAATAATTATAAACGATATGCAAAGTTTAAAGAATTATGCAAACCAATAAGTTTTTATGGCATAATGATTGCAAAATACATTACAGATATTAAAAATTTTAAATTAATATTACATATCTTATAACTCTTTGTTTTAGATTTGTAAGAATTTATTAATTTAGCAACCAATTAAAAACATTATATATGAAAACCTTATCAATAATTTTAATTAGTATGTTTTTGGCGGTATTTGGAGTAATTGCTCAACCGCTTAGAGTTGACATGAGTAATATGGATGTTCAACTTATGCGAGACAATGACTACGTAAGGCTTATCGGAGCCGACAATGATGCAATCTTTGCCATTCGTATTAACGAAAACAATGATTTGTTCTTAGAGCAATACGACTCTCAAAGTAAGCTTCAGCAATCGGTTAATCAGTTGGTTTTACCTTCTTCAAATGGTATTCAAGCAACTTTTCTTGAAATGTTTTATCTGGATGGTAAATTAATTCTTTTTACAGAGGTATTAAATAATACATTGAGGCAAAAAGATATTTATGTTCAGTATATAAGCGAATCGGGTCAAATAGTAGGAGAATCGAAAAGAATAACTCGTTTCGAAGGGGAAAATGTTGGTTCTGAAGTAATTACCGAACTTACACAAAATAAGCAAAATATTTTTATCCATTACTATCATCCTTTTGTTAAATACAATCAAGAGCCTTTTTATTTTAGGGTATTAGGTTCTGATTTAGAAATGAAATACGACAAAGGAGTACAATTATTACCAATGGCTGATAAAGATTTCGAAATAATAGATTATGAATTTCACAGAACCGGTAGAGTATATATGTTGGCAAAAATAACTCCTGAGCAACGTAGAAGAAGATCACGAGGAGATGTCCAATACGAATATGAATTGTTGCTTTACGATATTGACATGAAAGATGTTGAATCATTCGATATAAGAGCAGATAGATACGTTTTAAAGGATCTCATGATGGATATAGATTATGATGGCAATGTAGATATTTATGGGCTAATGTCTCGAAAGAATAAAGAAGAATTAGAGGGTTTCTATCATAAAAAATTCTTAATTGAAACTAAAGAATGGGCACGTGGTGATTCTAAAAAAGAAAATTATGTTTTCGATAGAAGCGAAACTCCATTCTTCAGAAATGAACGCGTAAGTGAGTTATTAGATCAAGTATATAATTATTCACTAAAAGATATTATATATCTGGGAAATGGTGGCTCCGTAGTAATTGCAGAGCACATAAATCATTGGCAAGATAGCACCGTTGATCCACAAACTAAAAAAGTTGTTTATTATGATTACTATAAGTATAATGACATTCTATTGGCATACACAAATCCTGAAAATAATATGGAGTGGATGAGAAGAATCCCTAAAAGCCAATGGAGTTATAATGATTATGGTAAATATTCAAGTTTTTACGTAACAGCTCAAGCCGATTGGATTATGCTATTTTATAATGATCATAGAAAAAACATTAAAAATTTAAATAATAAAGATTTGAATGGCGACAATTACAAAGCCTGCAGAATACCTGAGCGTATAGGTATTCCTACAGTTGTTAGCGTATTTTCTGATGGTGATGTAACAGGTTACGAAATGTTGTCCGGTAAACATAAAAAGTATAAAATTGTTCCAGAGATGATTAAGGAGTTTAATGAGACTTATTATTTCTATTCGAAACGAAACAATAAAGTTGCCTTTGGCTCATTCGATATAATTTTAAAATAAATATCAAGCCCGGAGTTCCGGGCTTTTTTTATAATCTTTGCCTTACTACCTCATAAGCAAAAATAGCAGCCGAAGCAGAGACATTTAAAGAGGCTATTTTCCCAAACATAGGTAACTTAAGTAAGATGTCGGTATTTTTAATACTCACATTACTTAAGCCTTTACCCTCGCCTCCTAATATAATTGCAATAGGTTCTTTAAAATTATAATCATAAATAAAACTATTTGCTTTTTCTGAAGCACCTACTACAATAAGTCCATATTGATGCAAAAGAGAAATAATGTCCTTAATATGCTTATATCTGCATACAGGGATATGGTTCAACGCACCAGCAGAAGCTTTTATAGCATCCGGGCTTATTCCGGCTGCTCCAACTTCAGGAATAAGAATGCATTGACATCCTGCTGCTTCACATGTACGAGCGATTGCCCCAAAATTCCTAACATCGGTTATCCCATCTAGAATAAATAAAAAAGGTATAATTCCCGATTCAATAGTTTCTAATAAAATTTGTTCGATATCTGAATACTCTATAGGCGAATTTAGTGCAACAATTCCTTGATGATTTCCATTTGTTATTCTATTTAACTTTTCTTCAGGAACATACTGAACAGGAATATTTTTTGATCGAGCTAAACCAATAATCTCTTTTACTATTTGGCTATTAAAACTCTTTTTAACAAAGATTTTATTAATATTTAAACTTGATATTATCGCCTCTCTTACGGCATGTACGCCAAATGTATATTTATTCATAGAATTCTATTTTGTTGTTATTGAAAAAGCTCTACCCTTTCGCCATGTTTCAACAGCTTGTGCCCACATTGATTGATATTCTGAATCTCTTATTAAAAAATAATCATTATTTGAGAAAATATTATCCCTTCTTTTAAACATAAACGATAACACATTAAATGAAGGATTTTCTCCATATATCCATTCTTCGCTTTCCGGATTTTTATATATTATATTTGGAGGTCCTAAAATAATATAAACCATGCCTCTATCAGTTTGCCAACCTTCGGTATGAGAAGTGAAAAATTTATTTGACAATTGTACGCGATTATAAAAAATCCTAATTAGTTCTTTCGCTCTTTCGTTGTCATTAGTTTTGCTTAACCAAAACTCATCTAATGCAAGTTTTATGTTTTCGGCATTTTTAATCCTTTCTATCTGTCGATCGGTAGTTAAATACCGAAGTGGTTCTATCATTTTATCAACTGTTTTAATATCAGGATAATAAATACCGGAATTAATTAAAGCAACACCATTTTTTGAGCTACTATTAAACTTTAACAAATAAACTCCACAATCAGCAAAAACGAATGAGGCTGTACGATTTATGTAATAAGTAGTATCAGGAGAATGAATATTATTATTATTTTCTGATAGTACATTGGGAGCATTGGGAATATTATTAATAGGTTTATAATATTCAACATATAAACTATCATAATTTGAGCGTGAATAAGAAACTTGATAAACTTTATTTGAAAAAACAATTCTTGAAAACACTGGTTGTTTTTTATCATCTTTTTCTTCGATAAAGAAATTTTGATACGAAGTTTTATCAGTTTTATCAACCTCTATAAGGACTCTCCGATATTTCTTTTTATTTGCGTCGGCAATTAAAACAATAATATCATATTTTTTTCCAGCTTCTGCATTAATCTCCAAATAACTTGTAATAATATTTCCATTTTCGCTTTGATTAATAATGTAAGATGTACTTAAACTATCAACAAGTTCGTTTGATTCTTGCAAACGTAAAACATATTTAACTATAAGTTTTGCTGTTTTTTTCCCATTTTTATCAATATCAAAAAATAATTCAGAGGTATGTTGTTTAAAGAATAACAAACTTGTTTTTTCTTTATGGTGATAAACCATACATTCAGAATTTAGACTCGATTTTTGGGGCTTATACAAAGATGAAAAGTCGTATTTATATGACTCTCCTGTTGTAGTTTTACTATTATAACAAGCCACAAAACAAGGGATAATAAACAATACAATTAAACTTGAAATATTAATTCTATTATTCTTCATCTTCCTCTATTTCAAGTCCATATTTTCTTGATAAATTTCTTCTAAATGTTTTTACACTTGTTTCGGACGTAGAGCCATAACCAAAGGCCGGCAAATTATCTTTAGCTTTAATATATCTGCTCCCTTCTTTTGTATCGTAAATAATTTGATTAAACTCTGTATCAGACGAATATACCGATAAAAATCCTCCTTTATAGTTAAAATAAAAATATGTTTCATTATCTACTTCGAGCAAAAGCTCTAAGCTTGCTCTCCTACGGCTTCTTTCTACAACAAGATAACCATAAACATATTTATTAATTTGATATTCACCTGCATTGGCAATGCCAATAGGTCCGTAATATACAAATGCTCCATTATTTTGTTGCCATTCTAAATCAATATTTGATAAAATGAATAATTCTTCTAACTCTCTAGGATATTTATTTAAGTTGCCTAAACTTAATTGAGCAAACCACTCTTCGGCTTTTTCAAGTCCAAGATATTCTACTAGCGAATTTTGATAAGATCTACTTCCCATTTCTAAGCCCATAAGTCCGGATGTTGAATTTATCAAGTCTGCCATTCTTTTATATGCCTGCTTATTAAAATGGAATTTCATAAGCATATCTATCAGCAAATCCACTGAATCGGTTTCGGGATTATATTCAAAATGACCAATAGCATTAGGGTAAAACTGTCCGAAATGACCTGAAAGTTCAAATTTACCTTCTCCATATATTTTACAGTTTCTATTGTCTAATTCCATATAATTACCCGGCAGAGTAGTTTCATCAAGTTTATCTCTATGTCCAAATTGGAAAAGGTTCTCCTTTTCGGAGTAATGAAGCTCTCCTCCCGCTTCAAATAATGGAGTATCATCATCTCTTAAAAGCTTTTTGAAAAAGTATGGTTCAATTTTACCAAAGCTACTCATATATAATCCTGCAAATAATTTTTGATTATTAATACTTCTTGGTTTATCTCCAATTGGAAGATATATATTTGCGGGGTCTAAAACTGATGAGAATCTAACCCAGTCTGTTTCAAGACTATCACATCTTGAAATAATCTGTGCAGCTCCTTTAAATTCAAAATGTTTTCGGCTAGCTTCTAAGAAGATTTGTCCTTGGTACTTGAAATATGGACTGATTTTAAAATTATCGGATTCTGTAATAGTTCCTGTTGCTATTGTTTGATTTGTAGCATCTGTACTTATTGAATTTAATATTACTTGTTGCTTTCTGCCTGCTACATCTATGTAATCGTAATATCCGCTACCGGTATATTTGTTACGACCTGTAATAGTAACTTCTGCATCGTATATTTTATGATATCTTGTAGTACGGTTTGCAATAATTTCGGTTTTTTGTAATGTTTGCATTTCTGCATTTTTCTTAACCGTAACATTTCCATCAGAGGTATATATTGTAGCGTCTGCAACTCTTATAAAGTCAACATCTTCGGCATAAATAATATGGTCAACATAATTGAATCGTGCACGAGGTGCAACAAAAGACAAGCTGTCTTGGTCGGGATGAACCGAAACAAATTTAGGTCCTGCTAAAAAAAGCTCTTCTAATTCTGCAGGGCTAAGATTCTCTTTTTCTCGTTCATATTTTGCCAATACATCGTCGCTTGCACTAATTTCAATTTCGGTATTATCAAGATACCACGTAAGCTCATCCATAATACTTATATACTTATTTTTAGGAAATTCCCAACGCGACTGTTCTCCATTTGAACGGAATGTTCCCTTTCTTTCGACAAAGTCGATTTTTGATTTTACATTATCTGATTTAAAGTCGATGTCTAATTTAGTTTGAGTAAATAAACTAAAATTAGATGTATCAGCCTCAATAATATCTTGCTTATATTTAAACAAGTCCGATTTTAATATAGATCTTTCTACTGTAGCTTCGCCGGTACCTTCAAGACCACCGGATGTTAAATTTAAATATCCCTTGTGTATAGATTGTCCGTCGAACATTTCAAAATTCACAGTATCTTGATAAACATAAAAGTTATCATCAACTACCGACCAATTTATATCATTGTCTTTTCCTTTTACTGAAGGAAATTCTACAGGGTATTTTTGTTTATGCAAGTCAAAAGTTTCGGCATGACCCTGTAAAGAATCGGGGAAAAATATTAGATAATCCATTTCGGTAATACTTGTTAAATACTCAATTGTTCCCTTACCCCTAAGTCCTTCGTTACTTAAATCTAATAGGTTTATATATTTTGCTTTTCCGCCATAAATTGGTAAGCCATTTCTATCGGTTTTAGTTTGAAATCCTAATGAAAAATCGCTTCTTAAAACTAAAGTTTCTTCTATATCAGGAAAAATATCACTAATTAACCTTCCCTTAAATATTAGGTTGTCGGGACTTAATCCTTTAATACTATCTAATGTGAATGGATCTATCTCGAATTTAAAGCGTCGCCTATCGTAAACACCTCTATAAATACTTTTATCGTCATAATAAACATAAGATTTTCGTTTAGATGAAAATTTGGGGAATTCTTTATAGCGGGTTCTTCCTGCTTTATTTGTAGGATTATCAATATAGAATTCTCCGCTAAGGTCTTCTATTTTATTGCGAACTATTGCAGGTTTTCGTTTACCGTAATTATCGTATATGTCTGTTTCAGCTACCATTTTTAGGCTGTCACATTGATTTAAATCTATCATAAACTCATCGTAATCGAATCTAAAGTTAGACCCATAAAAATAAAACTGCCCTGCTTGTACTGTACCGTTAAATAAAAAGGTACGATTCTTTTTTAATACGATATCTTTATCAATTGGATATATACTTACGCTTTGTGAATCGCTAACGTGCACTTGTGGTACTCCGTGCATTTTAATATCAAAATTTAATAAACTGAGTTCAGCGTTTGCTACTCCCGAAGGTGTTTGACTAAAGAATTGTATAACATCTGAATCTTTTATCCCCTTATGGGCACTAATAAAATCCCAAACTTCGGGTTTAACAATTACATATTCTTCTTCGACATCAAAAAATATATATCCAAGATAAGCGACTCGCAATAACATTTGCTTTACCTGAACAGGACTAAATTTCATATATGCTGCCAATTCGGAAGTATAAAAATCTGATGAACCATGATAAGCAACAAAATCGTTTAAAATTTCTAAAGGATTCCTTGCATCTCGCATTTTAATCTCATTATACTTTTTTTCTCTGTAATAATCAACTGACTCAAATGAAATATCGTTGGGGTGTCCAGGAGTTTGATACATAGTAAAATCTATTGAATATTTTTCAATAAACCATTTTATCCAAGTTACATCCATACTTACTCTGTGATAAGAATTTGTATAGTCAACTTTCGACATACCTTCATTTGTACGTATTAATTCTAATAGCTTAAGTTTTTCATTATATTTTAAGGATACTTCAGGGTGATAAATGGAGTCCTTACTTAATCTGAGAATAACTTTTGTTTTCTCACTAAATATTGAATTCTTCTCAAAAATGAATCTTTGCGAAAACGCATCTAGTCCAACAGTATCGTTTTTTAAAACATTTATTCGAGCCGGATTATCTTTGTCGCCACTTCCAATAAACTGACTACCCACCATACTAAAACCTCCCTCGTAATTAACTCCCTCCACAAGATTTTCTATTTCAAAATGTTGCTGATATGATGTAAATCGAGGATAAGATGATTTTGATGGATCGTCTAAATTAACCGCTCTATCTGTTAGTTGTCCAAATAAGGGTTCTTTAAAATATATACTATTGACAAATATTACAGAATCTGCAATAAATTTCGTATCTCGTAAACTCATTTTATAATTTGTAAGTTCGGCATAGATTGTGTCAGGGTTCATACCTACTCTTTCCCAAGTTACTTTACCCTCTTTCCCTGTCCATGTATAATCAAATGGGTTTAGTACACCATAAGTACTTTTAATTTTAACACTATCTTTGCCATAGTACCCACACAGATCGGTATTATTAACATGTACAACATAAGCTTCCTCTCCCTTTGACTTCATAAGCGAATAATCGGATGAGTTAATAGTCCAAACTGCTTTATTACTTTCGTAAATAATATTTTTTGCAATTAAATCGTATGTAGTTTTTTGAAGCTCGTTAAGGTCTCTGGTTTTTAATCTCTTTTCAGATAATAACTTAATAAGTGCATCTTCGTATAGTTCGTATTGATCCCATGGAATTTTTTTTCTAATAAACTCCATACATATTGAAGTAAAATACACATAAACAGGATAGGCATCGCAATCTTTAGCCTTTATTCGTTGAGCTGTATTAATAAATTTGTTTTTATACTCGGGTATTAAGCTATCAGACTCCCAAAAGGCAATGAATTCTTTTTCCATGCTATTGCCTTTTTCACGAAGTTCTCCTGAATAATTCAAATATGACCCAAATTCTTTAGCAAATTTTTCGTGCTCAGAAGGAAAAGCTTTTTGAGCATTAGAAATAATTGAAACCAAATTGAAAAGAACAAAAAAAAACAAAAATACATTAATGGTTTTCATATAGTATATTTTAAATAAATAGGGCTGCAATCCAATTATTTTTTTCTAAATGTCCTGCAAGTTTTAATCCATACTTATTACAAATATAAATAATATCCTCAAAATCTGACGAATAAAACCCACTAATAATCAAACACGATTTTTTCTTAAGATGCTTTACATAAATTGGGACATCATTAACTAACACATTTTTATTAATATTGGCTAGAATATAATCATACTTTTTGTTTGGAATATTCGAACTGTTGCCTGTAAATGCCTCAATATTTGTTACTTTATTAAGTTCTAAATTTTCATTAATATTTTCAAGGACAAGTTCGTCAATATCTATTGCTGCAATCGATTTAGCACCTTTTTTGCTACAAAGTATTCCTAAAATACCGGTACCGGAACCCATATCAAGAACAGTTTTATTTACTATGTCTTGCTTTAAAATTAGGCTACACATTAAATAAGTAGTTTCGTGATGACCTGTTCCAAACGACATTTTAGGGGCAATTGTTATTCTATATTTTTTTTGAGGCACTTTCTTATGAAATGGGGCACAAATTACTAACTCCTCATCAATTTCAACATAATTATAAGACGATTCCCATTTAGCGTTCCAATTTTCTTGTTTAATGATTTTTGAAGTATATTCTACAAAATACGGAGACAATACTTTGTCGGTTTTAGAAGCTGAAAACTCAGAACTTTTAATATATGCACATAAATACGAATTATCTTCGGTAAAGCTTTCGAAACCTTCTTCGCTTAATTGTGCAATTAGTATTTCGGGAAGCAATTCAGGTATATTGTCGGTTTTTATAGCAATTTCGACATAATCCATATTACATAGACTTAATTATTTCTACAAAATCGTTTGCTTTAAGAGAAGCACCACCAATTAATCCACCATCTACGTCTGGATTACTGAACAATTCTTTAGCATTTGATGGCTTACAACTCCCTCCATATAAGATGCTTAAGTTATGGGCAATGTTGTTACCATATTTACTCCCTACCAACTCACGTATATTATAATGCATTTCTTGAGCCTGTTGGGGACTTGCAGTAAGCCCTGTACCAATAGCCCACACCGGTTCGTAAGCGATAATTATTTTCGAGAACTCCTCATCACTTAAATTGAATAAAGCATTTTCTATTTGTGAATTAACCAATTTAAAATACGTATTATTTTCTCTAATTTCTAAAGTTTCGCCACAACAAAAAATAGGTGTTAAATTATTTTTAAGAGCTAATTCAATTTTTTTACCTATTATTTCGTCTGTTTCAGCATGATATTGCCTTCGTTCTGAATGACCTAGAATACAGAAACTTGCACCTACACTCTTGATCATTGATGCAGATACTTCTCCTGTATAAGCGCCTTTTTCGTGTTCAGAACAATTTTGTGCAGAAACAAAAATACTTGTCTCTTTTAGGTTTTGACTAATCGCATAAATATGTGTAAATGGTACTCCTACAATAATTTCGCAATTGGGTTTAATACTTTGTTGATTTATTATAGTTTTAATTTCATCTATCAACCTTACCCCTTCGCTTAAAGAGGTATTCATTTTCCAATTACCGGCTACAATTTTTTTTCTCATGATATAATTTTTTGGGCTTTTAGCCATTGATAAAACATAGTGATAATAACAAAAAACAATAGTGATCCAAAAATAAACAGCCAAATTAATCTATTATCACTTTTTTTCTGTAAATCCGATATAGAATAAGCTATTAAATCTTTTTGAAGTTCATCAACCGAAGGGATATCGCTATGAGCCCATTTATTTAAAATTGTTCCTTTTTTAAGCAGAACAAGTCCAGGATTTGCTCTTACAATAGTTTCTAAAGTAACAGGATCGGTATTATAGAACTGGTAAGTAGGACCGTTTGTCTTTATAAAATCTTCAATAGGACCTGCTGTACTTCCTGTAAGACAGATAAATCTATATCCCATTTGATCGCAATAAGCAGCAAGTTCATTTATTCTTTCTTGATTTTTTGTTTTTGCATCCTCAACAAACACCGATACAAGTAGAAATGTATATGAGTCATCCTCAAGTACAATTTCTGTAATATCATCTGGTTCTGTTCCTATTCCGTTTATATCAGCTTGCATCTGTGGGTCATAATATTCGGCATACAAGAATTCATATGAAATATCAGGGCGGTCGAATAATGTAAACATTTCTATTTCACCATTTTCGTCCTCGTAAAACAACTCGATATAATAAGGATTTAAACCGGATTGTTCAGTTCTAATATCGTTATATTCCCATTCAGGACCGGGCAATTCATCAATTAAGAACTCCATAATCTCCCCTTCGTAAGAATACAAGTAAATTGCGTCATATGGGTCTGGAGCAATAACTTCGCTAACTTCGGGCTGAAGTGTTTTTACAGCCATTATACTAAAATCGTGAATAGGAGGCTGATATCCTTTTTTAATAAGATTGTGTTCGGCATCTATAAAAGTCCATGTTGAATCAGGCAAATTATCTAAACTAAACTCTTTTTGTGTACCATCTTTTTCATATATAAATACACTTTCGTAAACATCTACATTATCTTTTTCTGATTCGGGAATTTCCATACCTTGTTGTATGTTTTTTCCTATTTTGTATGGTCTAAAATCAATAATCGGGAGGTGCTTAATACAATAAAAACTTATCCCAAATGAGAAAGCAGCAAAAGCTATACTTAAAGCCCATTGTGAAAAAGTATTAAAATATGATTTTGAATTTTTCCTTTCAACAAATATGAGTATTGTAAATGCAAGTATTACAATGTTTTTCCAAAATGTTTCCCAATTAGTTAATATTAAAGCATCGCCAAAACAACCACAATCTGATACAGGGTTCCAAACAGCAAGCCAAAAAGTTAAAGGTGTAAAAATTGCCATAAATATTAAAGTTCCCCATGCGGCAAGCTTAGGCAGTAAATTAAATAGCAACATTATACCTAATACCAATTCTGCAACACACAAAAGAATTGCTAATGGTAAGGCAATAGCAGTAAGAAACTCCAGGTGCATTGCATTAAAATAGTCGATAAACTTATACATTGTACCCAAAGGATCTACAACTTTAACAAACCCCGAAAATATGAAAACAACACCTAAAAAAACTCTACTAAAAGCTCTTAAAAACCTCATAACCCAATACTTTTTTAAAAATTAAACAAAACACCCAAATTAAATATATTCAACGCCAAATAATTATGATTATTATCAATAATAATTCTAAATAAAACTCTTATTTAGAATTATACTCACTAATTTGTTTAATATTTCTTTAGGGGATAATATATTATTTTGTTCGTCGAAGCATTTGATACTAACAAAACTTTCATCTCTTTCTATTGCCTTTATATATGTCTCTTTTACAGCCCTTTGAAAATCTAAGCTTGCTTCGTGTATATCTTTTTTCCCTTTAAGATAATCTCTTTCGGTACCTGTTCTTTTCTCTTTTAGATTTTTTTGTATAAAGTCAAATGGGACGTCAAGAAAAATACTTATATCGGGTTTTGGAATTTTAAAATATTCGTACTCCATTTTAAGAATCCAATTATACAGCTCTTCCTTTTCTTTATGATTATTGATTTTAGCACATTGATAAGCAATATTTGAATAAACATATCTATCGGTTAACACTAATTTTTCTTCATTTAACCATTGTCTAATTTTATTTGCAGCATTATTTCTATCGCCTGCATACAACAAGGCTACTAAATAAGGATTTACCTGATCAATAGTACCAAATTCACCTCTTAAAAACTTAGCTACCATTTCGCCAAATATTGGTGAATCAGTAATTGGGAAATGTAAAAATTCAAAATCAATATTATTTGTGTAAAAATACTTTTTAAGTAAATCTATTTGTGTAGATTTTCCCGATCCGTCTAAGCCTTCGATAACGATGAAACTCATATTATTCAATTTTAATAATTACAAACTAAAAAGGTAAAAATAATTCATTTATTTTGTATCATAAGTATTTATTTCATAAAGCTTGTAAATATATTAAATTTGGAAGTATGTCATTGTACAATAAGCTGGTTATTAAAAATAGATTAGTCGATTTTTCGTCTCCATTAATAATGGGAATAATTAATCTAACTCCTGACTCTTTTTACTCAGAAAGCAGGCAGAAAAGCATAAGTTCATCTCTCGAAAAAGCAAATTCAATGATTGAAAATGGGGCTGATATAATTGATATTGGTGCTCAGTCAACCAGAGCTGGAGCCAAAATACTTAACCCCGAAGAAGAGTGGCAAAGACTTGAACCATTTTTACAGGTGTTTTGCAAAAATTATCAAGAAACGATTATTTCTATAGATACATATTGGTCAGAAGTGGCTAAGAGAGCTGTAGATTATTACAATATTGATATAATCAATGATGTTTCAGGTGGCACTATTGATAGTAAGATGTATGATACAATTGCAGACTTAAATATTACATACATCCTAATGCACATGCGAGGAACACCCGAAAACATGATGCAAAAAACTAATTATTCTAATTTGATTTCAGACATCATTAATGAAATTGCTAAAAAAATAAAAATATTACATCAAAAGGGAGTTCATAATATTATTGTAGATCCAGGTTTTGGATTTTCAAAAAATGTTGACCAGAACTATGTTTTGCTAAATAACTTAGAAGATTTTAAAATTTTAAATGCTCCCTTACTAGTTGGGTTAAGTCGCAAATCAATGATTTGGAGATTTTTAGAAATAAGTCCTGAAGATAGTTTAATAGGTAGTATTGTTCTAAACACAATTGCTGTTTTAAAAGGAGCCAATATCATTCGAGTTCACGATGTATTAGACTCAAAACAGCTACTTAAACTAATAAATAAAACACATTCATCAAATTTGTCAGGTTGGAAATAAAATATTACAAGCAAAATACTAATTTTGTGATATGCTAAACTGCTTCATTACAATACGATTTTTAGATTTGATAGATATCTTTTTGGTAGCATTTCTACTTTATCAATTATATTGGCTAATTAGGGGAACTGTGGCTATTCGTATTTTTATTGCTATTTTCTCAATTTATGTTTTTTGGTTATTAGTAAAAGCAATGAAAATGGAATTGCTTAGCAGCATATTAGGTCAAGTTATAGGTGTTGGAGTAATTGCCTTAATCATAGTATTTCAGCAAGAAATCAGAAAGTTTTTATTACTATTGGGCAATAGATATTTTAACAGAGACAAATCAAAACTTTCAAAAATATTTCAATTAAATGGCAGTACTAATAAAGATGTTATTAATATTGTAGTTAATGCTTGTTTTGATATGGGGCAAGAAAAAACCGGAGCTCTAATTGTTTTCGAGAAAAGTGCAGATTTAAAAATATTTGCTGAAACAGGAACAGTTTTAGATGCACTTGTAAGTGAAAGAGTAATCAAGAGCATATTTTTTAAAAACAGTCCCTTGCACGATGGTGCCATGATAATTTCAAATGGTAAAATTCATTCTGCCGGATGTGTATTACCCTTATCAGACAATCCTATAATTCCTAAAAAATATGGCTTAAGGCACCGGGCAGCAGTTGGTATATCAGAAATTACCGATTCAATTGTAATTGTTGTGAGCGAAGAAAATGGAAATATAAGCTATGTTAATAATGGCATTTTGCAAACAGTAAAAACAAAAAACAAACTAACTAAGTTATTAGAAAACAACCTTTTATAAGACAATTTTGAGTATTATTAAAATCTATCAAAGAAATGGCAAAGATATTAGTTGTAGATGACGAAAGAAGTGTACGCGATTCAATCAAAGACGTATTAGAATACGAAAAGCATGAAGTATTGTTAGCCGAAAACGGCAAAGAAGCTATTGATATGATTAAGGACCATAATTTTGACTTAATGTTTTGTGATATTAAAATGCCTAAAATGGATGGAAACGAAGTACTCGAACGCGTAAGAATAATGATACCCGAATTACCCGTAATTATGATTTCTGGACACGGGAATATTGATAGTGCTGTTAAGTGTATAAAAATGGGAGCATTTGATTATATTGAAAAACCTCCTGAGTATTCAAGAATTCTTGTAAGTGTTAAGAATGCTCTTGAAAAGAAAAGTTTGGAAACTGAAACAAAAACTCTTAGAAAAAAAGTAGCCTCAAAATATCAAATGATTGGTAACTCTAAAGAAATTAATCACGTTAAAGATTTAATTGAAAGAGTTGCTCCTACTGATGCACGAGTATTAATTATTGGGGCAAACGGTACGGGCAAAGAAGTTGTAGCTCATTGGTTACACGAAAAAAGCAACAGAAACAAAGCTCCATTTGTTGAAGTTAATTGTGCTGCAATACCATCGGAGCTTATCGAAAGTGAACTTTTTGGACACGAAAAAGGTTCGTTTACTTCAGCTCATAAACAACGTATCGGAAAATTTGAACAAGCACATGGTGGAACTCTTTTCCTCGATGAAATCGGAGATATGAGTTTATCGGCACAAGCAAAAGTATTAAGAGCTTTGCAAGAAAACAAAATAAGCAGAGTAGGCAGCGACAAAGACATAAATGTTGACGTAAGAGTAATTGCCGCAACAAACAAAGATTTAAGTCAAGAAATTGATGAAAAAAAGTTTCGAGAAGATTTATATCACCGACTAAGTGTAATAGTAATAAGAGTACCAAAGCTTAACGAGCGTATTGAAGACATTCCTTTGCTCGCAGAACACTTTATAGAACAAGCTTGTATTGAACAAGGTATTGCAAAAAAAACAATTTCTGAGGACGCAATAGAAGCATTAAAAAATATAAAGTGGACAGGTAATATTCGTGAATTTAGAAATGTAATTGAAAGAATGGTAATATTGGGCAGCAAAACAATTTCTGCAAAAGACGTGGAAACCTATGCTTTTACTTTAAGATAAAAACATGAGAGAAGAAACCGATATAATTGGTAAAAAAAATATTCCCGCAGATTCACTTTTTGGGATACATTCGTTAAGAGCAAAAGAAAACTTTCCGGCAACTAATACATTCTCGCTACAATGGTATAAAGCAGTTGGTATTGTAAAATTAGCTTGCTACGAAACATATAAAAACTTAAAAAAATCTGCTACCGAAGAATTTGGAGATTCTTTAAATTACACTTTTATTAAAGACGACATAATTAATATTTTAATTAAAGCTGCCACAGAAGTTTCTATTGGTAAGTGGTTTTCAGATTTCATAGTACCTGCAACACAAGGCGGAGCAGGGACAAGCATTAATATGAATGTTAACGAGATAATCGCTAATCGTTCATTAGTTTTACTTAATGAAAAACCAGGTACTTATAATATCGTTCATCCTAACAATCATGCTAATGTTTTTCAATCAACTAATGATGTAATACCAACTTCGCTGCGTATTGTGCTAATGCAATTACTACACAATCTAGAAGAAGCAATTAATTTAAGCAGATTAGAAACTGAAAGACTTGAAACAGAGTACAGGAATATTCCTAGAATAGCATATACACAACTTCAACAAGCTGTACCAACAAGTTACGGCAGACTTTTTTCAACTTACAGCGATGCCTTAAGTCGCGATTGGTGGCGTGTATCAAAATGTTTTGAAAGAATTAAAATAGTAAATCTTGGTGGAAATGCTATTGGTTCAAGTCTTGGAATTCCACGTTTTTTTGTATTAGAGGTAGTTCAAACATTGCAAAGACTTACCGGATTACCAATTACACGTAGCGAAAATCTATCAGATGCAAACTCAAACCTTGATTCGTTTGTAGAAATTCATGCTATATTAAAAGCACATGCAGTAAATTTAGAAAAGATTGCCGGCGACTTACGGCTTCTTTCTTCTGATATAAGTATTGAAAGCCTTAAAATCCCGGCCAAACAAGCCGGCAGTAGCATAATGCCCGGAAAAATAAATCCCGTTATTCCCGAATATTTAATATCCCTTGCTCATAAAATATATGCTAACGACCTAATAATAACAAACTTATCTGCTAAATCTCAACTTGAACTTAATGCTTATTTGCCCGAAATAGGAAATGCGCTAATTGAAACATTGAATTTACTTATTGCAGCAAATAAAACATTAAAAGAAAATTTGCTAAACGAAATTAGTATCGACAGGCAAAAAGCTGAAGAAATTTTCTTAAATAGTACTTCAATCTGTACTGTACTTGTGCCGTATATAGGATATCAAAAAGCCGAAGAATATGCTTTGTTTATGAAAAATAATAATGCGGATATTTACACAGCAAACCAATCTCTTAAATTGATTGATAATATAAAATTACAAGAATTATTAGAAACTTCAAATTTGATAAAGCAAGGATTTTCGTTTAGGGACTTATTGTAGTTACACTACGAAATTATCTCTTCTTTTGCTTTATATTACAATAAAGTCCTAGTAAAAAAATAAATGTTTCGCCGGATAAAAACCATAATCGTGATGCAACCGAAATACTAACGGCTAATACTTCGTTTAAACCGGCCATAATTAGCATTGCTGCAACAATACCTTCCCGCACCCCTAATCCGCCCGGAACAATTATAGCTAAAAGCCCTAAAGTACCTGCAAGAGCAAATATTAATCCTGTAACAGGTGCAACAACATCAATGCTTAAAGATTGCACAAGAAAGTAAAAACCAAAGCACCAGCACAACCAATTTAGAAAAAACCATGGCAAAACTTTTATGACATTTTTGATACTTAGCGAGGGAATAGAAACCTCTTTTCTAAAGATTTTTTTAATTAAAAAACTTGTTAGGTTGTGAAACATTCGAGAAAACAAAATTAATGATAATGCTATCCAAAGAAGTAAACTCAACTCTGCCCAAAGAGCTTTAGTACCAATAAATAGAAAACCTATCGCTCCCAGTAGTAACCCCATCCAAAGACTAATAAACTGAGCATTTAGAGAGATTGAAGCTGTATCTTTTTCGCTTATGTTATGTTTTTTAGCTATATATGCACTTCTTCCCATTATTAACCATATTTTTCCGGGAATATATTTCCCAAATATTGAAAGTCCCATGCTCGCTAAAGCCTGTTGAGTATTAACTTTTTTATATCCATAAGCTTTTAGGGTCATTTGCCATGCAAAAGCATCCATAAAAAAACCTAAAAACACGCATATTATGCTTAAAGCGATAAGAGAATAATTATGAATAAGTGGTATTTTTAAATAATCGGCTTTAATTAATGCTAAAATTAAAAACACTAATGAGATATAGACGAAATATTTAAACCATTTTTTCATTCTTCAAACATAATAATACTTCTTCGACTTACAATTAATAACTATGAACCTAAATATGGAGTTTTTTCGCGTAAAAGTTTTATAGGATTACCAACTGCAATATAATTTGAGGGAATATCTTTATTCACAACAGAATTAGCTCCAATAATAACATTGCTTCCAATATTTACACCTGGTAATACCACCACATTCATACCTATCCATACATTATCGCCAATATTTATTGGTTTATCTTTTAGCCACTCGTCGTAATTATCGGGGTTATGATTAGCACTTATTAGACCTACTCCAGGTCCCATACGCAAATTATTGCCAATACAAATTCCATTTTTACCCTGCACATAGCATGCATTGCTCAAACCTGGTGCACTATTATACCCTACTTTGATATTTTTAGCATATAAAACTCTAGATGTGCGATGAACCGGCCAGCTTGAAGAACCATTGATTCGAAGAATTTTTTGCGGAAAGAAAAAAAACAAAAGATAGTAATTTCGCATACCTCGAAAATTTGGATAAAAAATTCGGAGCCAGATAAACAATATGTCAATCTTATTTAGAAATTTCTGGAGCTTAGTTTCTTGCCAAATTTCTTTACTCATAATCAATTAGAATTATTTATACAATCTTTCGTTATCCTGAATATCCATCCACATAGCGAATAATAAAGACTGAAACGAAGAAATAAATAAGAATATAAAAATTATAAGGAAACTATTTGGAGTAACAGCAGGAGTAAACCAATTAATAATAATTTGAACCAAGAAAGGGATATTGCAAAGCATTAAGACTATACCGAGTACATAAAACAAAAACAGTGGATGGAAATTTCTAATAAAATATTTCTTCCAAAGTCTTTTAAAAAATGATGTAAACAGTAACCAACTTATCCTAGGAATTACTTTACGAACATTCATTTTTGATTGTTCGCCCACCCTATAAACAGGTTTAATCTCTATCTCACGCAAAGTACATGAAGCAATATTAAGCTTAACGAGCAAATCGTTAGGCATTCCATATCTTGGATATATTTTATAAAGCTCAACACACTTAAGTGCATTTAGTGATATTGCAGTATATCCGGTTTGAGTATCGCTAACACGCCAATAACCTGAAGCAAATTTTGTAAGTATCGACAAAATAGAGTTCCCTAAGAATCTCTGTTTCGGAATAACTAATCGGGCACTGCGGTGAATCAATCTGTTACCTTTTACATAATCTACATTCTCATTAACTACCGGTAAGCAAATAGATTCAAGTTCGTCGGGGTCCATTTGCCCATCACCTGCCATTACAGCTGTACAATTAATATTATTGTCTTTACACCACTTGTATCCGGTTGCAATTGCAGCACCAACGCCCCCGTTTTGTAAATGATTAATAAGAATTATTCTATTATTCTCAGGAGTTGTATTTACAATACTAAATGGCGTAAAACGTTTAATCTCATCCTCATCATTTTTTTGTAAAACCAATTCTGCTTCATTAAACCGACCTTTTGTTATTCGTTTTTTCCCAATTCTATCATTAGAGTAGTCTTTGTTATCCTTGTAAATATAATCTTTAACAACACCAACTGTATTATCTTTTGAACAATCATTAACGATTATGATTCTATCAACAAATTCCGGCATTGTTTTAATTACATGTTCAATTTGAGTTTCCTCATTATATGCAGGAACAACAACAGCTATAGTATTATCGAATAACATTTAAAATGGATATTATTTAAATAAATACATTATTGTATCAAATAATTAAAAAGTAACTTTATATATTTATTACTTTTGCCAAAAGTAATTTTAATTCTTTTACAATGCAACAATTTAGAAGATTATCAAAACAAAGCTTTTCTTTTTTATCTAATAAAAATACAGAACTAATTGTATTTTTACTTTTAGCTCTTGCTAATGGGTTTTATCTTGTTATGTATAAGTATATACCTTCACTTGACGGGCCACAACATCTTTATAATTCTAATGTAATTGTTGAATTGGTAAAAGGGAACGATTTCTTTAAACAGTTTTTTCAAATTAATAATGTGCTGGTTGGATACTGGAATGCTCATGCTGTATTAAGTTTGTATAATTTTATCTTTCCTTCATGGTTGGCAGAAAAATTATTTCTATTAACAACACTTACCCTTATTCCTTTTTCATTTAGGTATTTAATAAAAATTATTAATCCAAATTCTGGATATTTACCTGTTTTGATATTACCATTCGTTACTAATAGCTATTTTTTTATGGGCTATTATGCTTTTTGTTTTGCATGGATATTCTTCTTTTTTACAATTGGATATTTTATTAAAAACTATTCTGAATTTAGCAAAATACGTAAATTGATAATATTGTGTTTTCTATTATTTCTAACTTTTCTTTCTCATATGATTATTTTTAGCTTTACATTATCTGTAATAGCATTATACTTAATATACCGATTTATTTGTGATATAATTAAAAAAGAAACAAAAACTAAATATGCTTTACTTTCCCATGTCAAACTGGCAACAAGAATACTAATATCTGCAATACCCTCAATTATCTTTGCCATTATATACTCATTACATGTTTTTGAATTAAACAAAGATTTGAATACTTCAAGTTTTGCTAGTTCCGACCTTTTATCACAATTTGTTAATATATCTTCTCTTGTAGCCTTTAACCATAAGTCAGAAGGTATTATGAATAGCCAATTATTCATTTTTGTAATGGCACTTGGGTTAATTAGTTTAATCTTTGTTATTATAAATTCAAAAAAGAAATCACTATTATCTAAAAACCATATTTATAATATTATTTTTTGGGGCTTACTAAGCCTACTTGTATTAATACTGTTTTTTGTTTTCCCGAATTCATTTGGAACAGGAAGTGTTTCAAAAAGGATTTTAGTTTTTTTCTATTTCGTTTTTGTAGCTTGGATTGCTATGAACAGGTTACCTGCAATAGTACATTTAATAATAATTATTGCAGTAATTTGGTATGGATATAACCAAACTGTTGTAAGACACCCATATTATGATAAAATAGATCATCTTATTTCAGAACTTGTTGAAGCAGAAGACACAATGCGTGTTAATACAACTTTTACTGCTATAAATTGTATCCCGTTGTGGAATAACTGGCATTATCCATGTTATATAGGATCAGAAAAACCTATTGTTTATTTAAAAAGCCCACAAAACATGGGGCATTTCCCTGTTGTATGGAATTGGGAAAAAATGCCAACAAATTATCTTGGATTATACAAAAGTGGGGAAGCAGGTACCTCATGGTTTAATGGCTCAATAAACAAAACAATCAGACCTATTGATTATGTAGTTGTTTACGGTAACTGGGTTTTTAACAACAAAGCAGAATACAAAAAATTAAAAACAATAATAGAAACATTTTATAATTTAGTTTTAGTATCAGAACGTGGCACTGTTGCATTATATGAGTTTAAGCTCTACGATTATCTTGAAGCTAAAATCCCCGAAATAGAGTCAAATGAAAAATGGATGGCACAAATTAAAACAAAAGCAGAAATAAGAAAATTATCTGTCGAAAACATGCTATTACTTGATGCTATGTATTACTACACCCGTACACATTAGTCTTATATAGCTTTACTCCTCTTTACTTATGCTTAAGTAATTAGTTAATAGCAAAATGGCACTAAAGGGAATAAGCCAAATAATTCTATCTTGATATCTGGGACTTATACTTGAAAACACACTACAAGTTGCAGCATTCACAATCAGATAAAGCAATACTATAGACAAAAATAAATAATGGCTAAACTCAAGTCGTTTGCGTAATGGTTTAATAATTAAAAACAGTACAATAATTATAAAACCAAATATTACAGCCCATCTATTTATAATATTTCTAATTTTAAATGTAGTCCATTCTCTACTTTGCTGTCCTGAAGTATTAAATTTTTTAAATTCATTCGGGAAATATTTTTGCATTGCCATATATCCCGGAGTATTTCTACTTTGCCGTTGTATAGGTTGATGTCCAAAACACACAAACTGCTTAAACGAACCAACAATGCCTATACGCCAAATAATCATATTACGATATTTAGCAGTTTTCATCATATCGTTTATAATTAACTTATATTCTTTTGATTTTTGTTCCCAGCACGAATCATCATCTTTACAATTCCCTTTATATAAGGGACTATCATTATAGTTCCATACGAATACAGAAGGATGATGGCGACTATCAACATAATCTAGATAATTACATAAATCATAATTATACTCTCCGCATTTTTCGTGAAGATACTCGGAAGCAATTCCTGTTTCGATAAGCCTCGCCATATGAATTACTTCATTATTACTTGTTATTCGAGAAGGACCGCCATTAATAAAATTTAATAATGGCATTAAAAACCATAAGCTTATAACTACAACAATAGGAATAACTAGCTGTTTAAACTTAAATGGGTTCCAATCTTTTCTTATAAAGATTATAAAAAATATAAATGATAAAACTATAATTACGTTAAAGGCTCCAATATTTGAATAGTGCACTAAACCCGACACAATTAACAATATAACCGCATATACCGTAAGTAACCAATGGTTTTTGTGTGTGTTTAACAATAAAATAATAGCTAATATTCCAAATCCTGAATAAATATCAGGTATTAGATGGCATGTATAAAATGATACTGTTGTTAAAGCAGACAAAATTGCAGTAGAAATTAAAGTTAAAAGCATTGAATTTTTATACCTAAAAACACATCTATTAACTAAATAAAGCGTCAGAGAAAAAATAAAAGCCTGAAAAATAATTACAAACCACAATGAATATCCCATACTTATATGCCTGATAATAACTCCATAAAAAAACGGTCTGAAAGGGTGAACAATATTATCGAATCCTGAAGATAAATACGACAATAAATCGGGATGACATAAAGGATATTGATTATAAATAGCCGGTTGTAGCATAATCGTAACAGATACAATCAATAAAAGTAAATCAATAAAAATTTTAAAGTACAAATTTACTGTTCGCTTTATTTCCATAATGGGGGCTTCATAATAACTTAACAAAAATAGAAAATTATTTTACTTTATAATTTTACATTATTAAAAAAGATTGTAAATTACTATTTTTGTGGCTTAAGATTATATGCTTATGCAACTTCAGCAAATAAAACAAAGATTTGAAATTATTGGGAATTCTCATGGGTTAAACAGGGTAATTGAGTTAGCTATGCAAGTTGCCCCAACAGATCTGTCAGTATTAATAAGCGGCGAAAGTGGAGTTGGAAAAGAACGGATTCCACAAATAATCCATAGCCATAGCAGCCGAAAACACGGCGAATATATTGCTGTAAACTGTGGCGCCATACCCGAAGGCACTATCGACTCCGAACTGTTTGGACATATTAAAGGTTCATTTACCAGTGCAGTAAATGACAGAAAAGGATATTTTGAAGTAGCAGATAAAGGCACAATTTTTCTTGATGAGGTAGCAGAACTTCCATTAGCTACACAAGTGCGACTTTTAAGAGTATTAGAAACCGGCGAATTTATTAGAGTTGGTTCATCGAAAACGCAAAAAACTAACGTAAGAGTTATTGCAGCAACCAATGTAAATATTCTGGATGCAGTTAAGCAAGGAAAATTTAGAGAAGATTTATATTATCGACTTAATACTGTGCCGATATTTGTACCCCCACTAAGAGAACGTAAAGAAGACATTTATCTATTATTTAGAAAATTTGCTGCAGATTTTGCCGAAAAATACCGAATGCCAAGTATAAAACTAACAGACGCAGCACAGGAAGCATTATTAAAATATCGTTGGCCAGGAAATATCAGACAGCTTAAAAATATTACAGAACAAATTTCAGTAATTGAAGAACAAAGACTCGTATCAGTTGAAACTTTACAATCATACTTACCAGGTATAGATATAGCAAATTTACCGGCTATATACAAGAAACAAGCAGATCAGAGCTTTTCAAACGAAAGAGAAATCCTTTACAAAATTCTTTTCGATATGAAAAAAGATGTAACAGAATTAAAAAAACTTGTTTACGATATTATTTTAGACAATCCAGGAGTAAAAGTTGACGAAAGCAAAGTTAGAATGGTAGAAGATTTGTACAACGATAAAGATGAAATTAAAATCCACAAACCAATTGTTCAACAAGTTGATAATAAAATAGATACTCATAAACCAGAAAGACCAGAGATTGAAGACACTAAAGAATTTGAAGAAGAAAATCTTTGTATTGCCGATAAAGAAATAGAATTAATTAAAAAAGCCTTAGAAAAATTTAAAGGGAAAAGACGTAAAGCTGCCGAAGAATTAGGTATTTCTGAACGAACATTATACCGGAAAATTAAAGAATACAATATCGAAAACTAAATGAAAAAACCATTTGTAATATTATTTTTATATTGCTTTGTATCGCTTATGTTTGTGTCTTGTTATTCATTTACAGGAGCAAGTATTTCGCCCGAAGTTAAAACTATTACAGTACAATTTTTCCCTAACAGAGCGCCAAACGTACAACCTACACTTAGCAACGTATTTACAGAAGCTTTAAAAGATCGTTTTGTAACACAAACGAATTTAGAGTTGGTAAATAGAAATGGAGACCTTAACTTTGAGGGTGAAATTACAGGTTATCAAGTTTCGCCACAAGCATATCAGGGAAATGAAACAGCCGCTCTGAATAGATTAACAATTACAGTAAGAGTAAACTTTGTAAATAGATTAGAACCGGATAAAAGCTTTGATTCCAGTTTTTCGAGATATACAGATTTTGAAAGCAGAAAAAGTTTAGCAACTGTTGAAACTACTCTTATCGAAGAAATTGTAAATCAATTAACAGAAGATGTTTTTAACAAAGCTGTTGTAAATTGGTAAAAAAATAATGAATAGAGAACAATATATAAAATACATTAACGAACCTAATCTCTTAAACAACAAGAGCTTAGAAGACATTCGAATATTACTAGACGAATTTCCGTATTTTCAAACCGCATGGCTTTTATATGCTCAAAATCTAAAATCAATAGATGACGTAAGATTTGAATCACAATTAAAACAAGCCGCTGTAAGGGTAACCGACAGATCTGTTCTTTTTAATCACATAAATACTAAACCATCTAAAATTGCAAAAGAAGTAGATTTAATTGAAGAAAAGCCTGAATCAAAAGAAGAAAAAAATCTTGAAGACATCATTAAAGAACGTTTAGAAGAGATTCAAAACAAGGAAATCAGCAAGTCTGACGAAAAAAAAAACTATAAATCTCAACTCGAAAAACACCCAAAAGAAATAACTTCTTCAGAAAATGACACTTCAATTGAGCTTTTAGATTTTGCTTTCGATATAGATCCCGAAAAAGAACAGTTAGATCAACTAATTAATTCAGAAATACAAATTCCATATAATTTAGATACAAAAAATGACGAAATAAAAAATTCGAATAAAGCAAAATCACGAAAAATAGATTTAATCGATAAATTTATTCAAAACGAAGACTCCGGCATAAGCAAAGAAACCGAAATGGCTCTAAGCACTCCATTGCCTGACTATAAGGTTGAAACCGACGACGATTTCATTTCCGATACTTTGGCAAAAATATATATTAAACAAGGTCATTTTGAAAAAGCTCTTTCTACTTATGAAAAATTATCTTTGAAATATCCGGAAAAAAATATTTACTTTGCAGCTCAAATTAAATTAATTAAGGAATTAATTAAAAAAACTACATAAATGTACATAGCAATTTCAATACTGATTTTAATAGTTTGTTTACTCCTTATTCTTGTTGTATTAGTACAAAACTCTAAAGGAGGTGGGTTATCAAGTAGTTTCGGACAAGGTAATCAAGTTATGGGTGTACGTAAAACCGCCGATTTTCTCGAAAAAGCAACTTGGACTTTAGCAATTTCATTATTAGTTCTATGTTTGGTTGCAAGTTTTACTATTCCACGTGGAGAACAAGAACAAACTCAGCCACAGCGTACTGAGTTACCTGTAAATCAGTAGCTAAAAATAAAATATAAGTATTTGGAGACTGTCTTAATTTTTGACAGTCTTTTTTAGTACATACCATACCCGAAACAACTCCTCCAACTGTAACTCTTAAGTTTATTTCTACTTATATAATTATTATAAGTTTATCAAAATTTATATCTTTGTCATTTTATTAATAACATCTAATTTGATTAAAATGGATAATTACGACAAAATTCTTCAGTATTTTAATTTTGAGCCACAGGAAATTGATATTAATTTATTTCTTATTAATGCAGCTTTAACAATAGTTTTAGCAATCATACTTGAATTAACTTACCGCCGTTGTGCAAATACTTTATCAAACAAGAGCCAGTTTGCATATAATTTTGTAATGCTTTCACTAATTACTATGCTAATTATTACATTGGTTGGAAGTTCGGTAGCTCTGTCATTAGGTTTAGTTGGTGCTCTGTCTATTGTAAGATATAGGGCTGCAATTAAAGAGCCCGAAGAATTAACATATCTTTTTCTTGCCATTGCATTAGGTTTAGGGATGGGAGCAAATCAACCAGTTGTTACAATTATTTCGTTTTTAATAGTTGTTGCAATTGTTTGGATTAGATATTTAATTAAACCTGCAAATAAATTAAATGCATATAATTTGGTAATCAATCTAAAAAACCCCAAAAATGGCGACATGGAAAAAATTGTTGGCATTGTTAATATTAAATTTAAAAAAGCGACATTACGCAGGTTCGATGAAAGTAAAGATGTTCTTGATTTAGCTTTTAGAGTAAAAATTAAGAATTTGAATCTACTTACCGAATGTAAAAACGAAATATTAAAAATCGAAAATACAACAGTATCTTTTGTTGATATTAAATAATGATTAAAACAAAAAATAAAGAATATACTAAGCTTGATACTTTTAGATATGAACGAAAATTCAAACCTGAATCTTTAAGTATCCGACAAATTGAGAACATAGTATTAGGTTCTGCTGCATTTTTTAGGCTCATTTACCATCCAAGATATGTAAACAATATTTATATTGATACTCCTGAACTAGATTGTTTTTATGATAATTTGATGGGTAAATCTCAAAGAAAAAAATATCGTATAAGATGGTATGGCGATATAATGGGACATATTGAAGGAGCCATTTTCGAAATTAAAGAAAAATCTGTCTACAGAGGTACAAAGCAGTCATTCTTCTTACCCGAGTTTGACCTAAATGAAAATTTTACAAATGCTGAATGTTTTAAAATTCTTACAAATGCTGAAATCCCATTAGATGTTTTAGATGAAATTGCAGGAATGGAATTAAAATTATTAAACTCCTATAAAAGAACCTATTACAAAGATATAACAGGAAATTTTAGACTTACAATCGACAATGATATAAGGTACTTTAATATAAATGATAATTTTAATCATTTCACAGAATTTGTTAACAGCAAAGACAATATTGTAGAAATTAAATACGACGAAGAACACAACGATTATGCCTCAAATGTAATTAATTCTTTGCCTTTTAGAATGACACGAAACTCAAAATATATTGAAGGTATCATTAATTTTTATGAGGTTTCATTATAAATCTATTTTTGAAAAATGCGTTTGACAAAGGAAAAATCACAGATAATCATTTTATTGGTATCACTTCTGATATTAAGCGGACTATATTTTATTTACAGGAACTATACCAACGAAAATATTAAAATTGTAGAATTCAGTATTTTTTGTGATTTTGAAACTCAAAACGATAGTTCTGAATTCATTACCAACAACAAAGATTATATTTTAGATCAAGGTATGACATCGAAAGATATTGTTTTTGAAGGTAAGCAGTCATTGTATATTCCAAAATGGAAACTTTATCAGGGACTTGTTACCTTCAATAATTTAAAGCCCAATTCTAATGTTAAAATTACGTTTAAGCGATATAAAACATCTAAGGCTTCGGTTGTAGCTCAAGGAATAGATGCAGCAGATTTTTACAAAAAAAGCAATGAAGCCACACCTACTAACGAAAACGGATGGGATGATGTTTATTTGAATTTTACTTGTGGAAATAATTTTAATGATACTCTCAAAATCTATATTTTAAATTTAGGGAAAGAGGAAACTTATATTGACAACCTTAATATAAGCGTTTCTGATGAACCTTTTTACCCCAATTTTGAAACTGAAGAACCTTTGCTAATCTATATAGAAGATAAAGAATTTGACAAAATACAAGAGAAGAGAAAAGAAGCACTCAACAGAGGAGTTTTGATAACCGAAGATGATTCTTGGGTTGATGCTTTAGTTTATGGCGAAGGGAAAATGATGCAAGCAGAAATCAGGCTAAAAGGAGACTGGCTCGACCACCTTAGGGGCGAAAAATGGTCGTATAGAATTAAATTGAAATATGATTCATGGAAAGGAATGAGAGTATTTTCAATTCATCACCCAAATGTGAGAGGTTATCTTAACGAATGGCTAATACATAAAACATGTAATGACATTGATATATTAAATACTAGATATGGTTTTGTCCCTGTTTTTCTAAATGGCAACTCCATAGGATTATACGCCTACGAAGAGCACTTTAGTAAAGAACTGATTGAATCGTCGCTGCGGAGAGAAGGAGTAATTATTAAATATTCTGAAACCGATTTCTGGTATTTTATGCTTCAAAACAATGCTAATGGATATACCTATATAACGAGTGTGATTGAACCATTTGGAACAGGGAAAATAATGGAAGATTCTATAAAATTTAATCAATTTATTATTGGAGCTAATCTGCTCGATATGTATCGAACAATGGGAGCTAAAGCTTCAGATATTTTTGATGTAAAAAAAATGGCAAAATTTATAGCATTCGTTAATTCACGTAATGCTTTCCATGCACTTGAGTGGCACAATGTAAGATACTATTACAACCCCGTGCTTTGCAGGCTTGAACCTATCGCTTTTGATATGTTTGCAAACGAAAAAGCATATTCTTTTGAAAATCCTCTTTCGCCCATGATTAAAGAAGACCTTGCTTTTCATCACACATTCTGTATTTCGTACATGATGACCGACTCTGTATTTTACAATGAATATTTTAGATATTTAGATATGTTTACCAATGAATTGGACTATGAAAATTTAAAACAAAAATACAATGACAAATACGTATATTACGACAGTCTGTGTAAACTAGAATTTTCCCCATATTCTTATGATACTGTGCAATTTAGTGAAATACTCAAAAAAATTGACAAATTTTTGCCGATTTTTAAAGACTCTCTTAATAAAAACAGCTATTTAGAAAGAATTCATTCTTTAAAAAACACACCTCTGTATATAGGAGGGTTAATAAAACAAGTTCAGTATGGTGACCTTTACGTAAAAGTGTATAAACAAAGCGAAAATTCTTTAATGTTTAAATGCTTCCTACAATACAATATTGATATTATTGGTCTTGGAAACGAAAATCAAATCAAGAAAGATGAATCAAAAACAATAACTAACCTAAATTCAGGTATTGTAAAAAATATTGTACTTAATTTTAATGCTAATCTAAACGATTATTCACACGTCTATTTTAAAATTCAAGGTGTCGATAGTGTTTTTAAATGCAATATTGTTCCTTGGCCTGCCCCCACAACTTATAATCCTCGTACCGATATTGCCCAAAGTGCAAGCGACATCTCAAAATTTACAAATGAAGAAAAACGCGAAATTCGTTTTTCAGGAAATATTTCATTTGATAATCATGTTTATATTCCCGCAGGATATACTGTAACTTTTGATGCAGGAACTAATATTGACATCACTAATAAGTCGGTATTTATTTCTAATTCAACTATACTAATAAACGGGACAAAAGAAAACCCTGTTAAAATACACTCATCAGATATGTCAGCAAATGGATTTACGATTCTTCAAGCAGAAGAAAAATCTGTTTGCAATTATGCTGTCTTCGAAAATTTAAATACAATTAATTACAATGGATGGTTGCTTACAGGAGCTGTAACATTTTACGAATCGGATGTAGAGTTTTATAACTGTACATTTACTAACAATCATTGCGAAGATATGTTAAATACAGTACGTTGCAATTTTATTGTAAAAGATTGTTTGTTACAAAACACATTTGGCGATTCTCATGACTCTGATTTCTGCACAGGTACTCTTGATAATTGCACTTTTATAAATAATGGAAATGATGCTATTGACTTTTCTACAAGCGATGTAGTTATTAAAAACTGTAACATTAAACATAGTGTAGATAAAGCAATATCTGTAGGTGAAAACACAAAAGCTTTAATTCAAAACGTAATTATTGATGATGCAGGTATTGGCATTGCTGCTAAAGACTTGTCAAATGCGGAAATTGACAATTGCATAATCAAAAATACTGTTTACGGTTTTGTCCTTTTACAGAAAAAACCAGAATTTGGACCAGCTACAATTACTGCTACAAATTGTAAACTAGAAGATGTTTGGAAAGATTATATTATTGAAGCAAAATCAGTTCTAAATCTTAATGGTGAAACACATCAAGGCTCTATGAATAAACTTAAAAGCTTCTTTTATGAGTAATTAAGAGATAATAATAATTGTTATGTCTTTTTATGCTTTCTTAAAAAATATACTAATACAGATATTATTATTACTACAACAAATAGTCCGATTAGTACAACACCAAAATTTTTAAATGGTTTAGTAAATTTACTAATGTTTAATTGATTAAAAGCCTTATTGTATTTTGGTGTTTGATCCTGTTTTATACTCGGAAAATTATTTTGTAAATCGTTAAATATCATAGAACTATAAGACTCAAGCTCTATCCGTCTTATTGAATCACTTTGAGTATATAAATTTTCGTTAATTTCCAATTCAAGTTCAATAAATACTACTTCTTTCCTCTCATAATAAGCCATTACACTATCTAATGTAATTGTCATGAGAGGTGCATATTTATAACTAATATACACTCTTTTTCTATTTTGCTCAATTCTTATAGTTGGAAATAAACTAAGAGGATCAATTCCTAATCTTTTCAACTCACGTATTGCCAAATACCTATCTTCTCTTTTAATAAGTCCTAAAAATTTATGACTATCATACTCCGCTTCTCTATTTTTATAATACTTTATATCGTATTTAATTTCTCCTCTACTTAATGGATTGCCTCCTACACTATCAATTTTAATTTGCATAAGTTCACGACCGTGTTTCTTATCTTCAGGATTAGAAAGAACTTCTCTTTTTCTGTGCCGAATTCCATCTTTACCGGTAATAAGCTGCATATCTTCATTGTCGTAATATTGATCTATAATTAAATCTTCGGCAAATGTAACCGAAAAATTACTATCCATTTTATGTAAGAAAAAGTTTTCGGTAGTATAGTTTTTTAAGAGATACACATAAATATCATCAAACACATCAATCGGAATACTAATTTTAATCTCATTTTCAATACGCATAGTTTTCGCAAAATAAAAATCGATATTATCTTGAGCTAAGCAACTATTTATAAATAACAGCAATGAACTTATTAAAACAATGTATTTAGATATCATATTTGAAAAAAATCTCTTCATTTCTAAATTAAATCTTTGATATTTTTAAAGGTTCTACTGCAAATATAGTGGAAATTTTTAATTTTGGGGTATGAATTTCACAAATCTAATAATCTCAGATGCTTCTGCAGAATTAATTTTAACAAAATATATTGCTTTTTGAAATTGGGAACAATTTATTAGAACCTCAGGTTTATTACAAGCAACTGTTGTAGAAACTAACCTTCCATCGGAAGTGTAAATTTTAATAGTATAATCTGTATATTTTAGACCTTTTATTGTTAAGATATCTTTTGTCGGGTTTGGATACACGCTCAATTTTGAGTATAATGAATTAGTCTCTACCTTTGATATTTCGTAGTCTTCAATATCTCCAAAACAATACAATTCTTCGTTTTAAGGCAAATAAGTTCATAATCAATATTTTTATCTTCATCAATATTTATAACAACAAAATTGTCAGTGTCTCCTTTACCCATTCCGGTTGCGATATAGGTAATGTTGTCGTAATTGTCGTACATAAAGTTTGATGCGTATGAAGCAGCTCCAATATCGCCGGCACACATAACTACATTATTTTCAAGTGCATTAAAAAGAGGTTCAATTTCTGTCCAGAAATTAATTTCATTGGCACGCCCTTCGGTTGAGTTTAAATACACATTTGCATACTGATTATTTGGAGCCCACCATAATAGCTGATGCATCATAACGAAAATATTATCATGTAATTCGGCTTTTTGCTCTAGTGTGTTTTGTAAAAACATCAACTGATCTCCCGAAATATTCCACTCATCAATATTAGGGTCTAAAATTATAAACAAATCGTTTTTGTGAGAAAAGCTATAGTATGTTGAGTCGCCAAATTGATCATAATAAGGTTGTGGATAATCCATGTCATGATTGCCAACTGCAATATATACAGGTAATCCTAAATCGCTTATATCTGCGACCACATTTTCCCAATTTTCGGTTGTAGGAAATTTCACACAATCACCCAGTAAAACACCAAATTCTATTTCTTCGCGAGCTTTAATATAATCAAACTTTGCTTTAAACGGTGGATGAAATCCTACATTTTGAACTCCGGGATTACCAGAAACATGACCTGCAATAAAAAAGGAATATGAATTGATTTGCGAAAACACATTTATTGCCGTTAAAAAGCAAACAAAAAGTATAAGGAAAACTCTCTTTAACATATCAATAAGATTTTACACAAATTTTAAAAAAAACTTCTGCTATCAGTTATTTGATACATTTAATTGAAGCTTTTGGGTACAATATTGAGGGATTTTGGCATTGTTTTTAGCAGTCAGATGGAATTACCTAAGCAAAATAATCATCCGCCAACCCATCAGTCTAACAGTTGGTAGATAATATTTTTTTTGTTTATGCTTATTTCCTATTATCTTTGAGTTAAGAAAAAAGTGCTTAATCTATAAAAATGAAAAAAACAATTGTTGTAGTATTGATCCTAATTTGTAATATTTCTTACACACAAGAAATAAGAAAATATATCTTTATAGGGCATCCTTACAACTTTAAATCATATGAGGGTTTATTCGATTTAAGATGTGTTGATCTTGAATTACCAAAGAACTATGAGCGAATCTGGTTAGGTGGCGATGTTTTAGCAAAATCATTGAAACTCAAAGAACATGTTGAAGCGGTAGATGTTGTTTTCGACATATCAAATCCAAGCAATCATTGGGTAATGGGGAATCATGATGCATGGGGTTTTAATTGGGAATGGTATTATGAAATTTGCAATAGAAAAACATATCACGCTCATTATGAATATGATATAACAACGATTGTTGTAAATACAAATATTACTCCTATCGATTGCGAAAAACTTGACGATCAATATAGAATGATAAAAAATGTTTGTGATACGATATCTGAATCATTGGCTTTGATAGTTATGTTTCATCATGGTGTATGGGTTAATGTTCCTGGTTTACTAAGTCCAAGTTATTATTCAAATATTTCCAAACCATATTGGAATTCAAATTGTTTTAATCTTGAGCAAAGGTGGTTTTCGAATTCGATATATCCAATGCTTAAGCAAGTAAAAGAAAGAGGGGTTGATGTGTATTGTCTTATGGGTGATATGGGTAGTTTTTGTAAATCATTTTCCGGTATTTCTGACGATGGTATTCATTTTTTGGGATGTGGTTTATGGAATTCTGCTTATTATAATCAACAGGACATTGATGCTGCCGGAAAAGATATGGTTCTAATTTTTGAACATAATGTTGAAGAGCGATCTTTAGAATTTGGGTTTCACGATATAGATAGCTTAGTTAATGCCTATAGGTCTAAATCTACTTTTGAATAACAATTTTCTTTATATATTGCTCATCATTTTTATCATTGATTACAAGAATATAAACTCCTGTTGTAAATTGAGAGACATTTAATACAAATGAGTCATTTATATTGTCTTGCCTATATAACTCTTTTCCCATAATATCTAACAATACTATTGAGTAAGTATAACTATACTGATAGTCTTTTAAAATATTTATATAAACAAAATCTTTTGCTGGGTTTGGAAAAACTGAGATATCTACAAAATCACCATTCTCCAATTTTTCTATTTCTCCATAACGATTAAGTTTCATTACCAACAAATTATAACTACCATTTCCAAAACTTATATCATTTGTCGCCCCAACAATTATACAACCATTTGTACTAGTACTTTCTATCCCATATCCATATTCAGAATATTCACCACCTAAATACTTTTCCCATATCATGTTACCTTCTAAATCTGTTTTGACAATATAGATATCCACACTTTCAGTTTCCATAGTTCTAGAAACTCCACAACAATATAGGTAATTATCCTCTGTAATACACATATCGTAACCATACTCAAAATCAGATTGCCCAAATGTTTTCTCCCATTCTAATTCACCATTTTCATTAATCTTAATAAGATACATATCAAAACTTCCTGCACCAATACTTTGTGTAGAGCCTAAAATATAGTAACCACCATCTAATGCTTGTTTTACACATTTTGCTAAATCATTATACTCTCCTGATATAGTTGTATTCCAAATCTCGTTACCATGAGAATCTGTTTTAATTATGTAAATACTAGAATTTGTTGTATGAAATTCGCGCCAAATAAAGTTAAACATAAAACCATTTTGAGTTCCTAATAACAAGTAACCTCCATCTTGAGTTTGAATATGTGAATAGAAATGCTCTTCGGGAGTGTCACCATATTCTTTAGTCCACAAAACATCCCCATAATTATTCATCTTTGTAAGAAAAACTTGACCTCCCAAAGTACCATTTTGAGCAGAATATCCAGAGAAAGAAAAGCCACCATCATTATCTTCAATTACGCTAAATCCGATACCTGACATATTGTCTAAAATATATTCTTCTTTTATAATATCCCCATCTTTACCAACTAAATACATAAAAGGATCATGCATAAAATCTGTCCATTTATAGCCTGTTAGTCCAATTTTCCCTGATGCAGACGAGCATACATCAAAGGCTTCTGTTGAGTTTTCATACCCATAAATACTTGTCCAAACAATAATTCCAGATTCTGTCATTTCAAATAATATTGCTTCATTACTAGTGGTACTTGATAGTCTTGTTGAGCCACATATTAAATAATTATCACCATTTTTTGTTATTGAATGGGCTTTGTCTGTACCATTTCCTGACAAATAAATATTCTCTTGATTTTGCGAAAATAAATTTATCGAAGTTAAAAAGTAAAGACAAAGAAATAAAAACACTTCCCTAAACATAATGCTAATCTTTATCACAAATTTATAAAAAATATTGAATAATTTGTAGATAGATTTGCGTGGGTTTTGGCATGTGTTTTTGCTTTTCTTCGAAGCAAAAAACCATGCCAAAACCCCCACTCTTCATCACTAATAAAGCCTTTTCCTCTTCAACAAATATGATTGTAAAACTTCCGTAAAATCTTTGTTTATATCAGTATCTACAAAATCAATAGAGTACTGTCCACAACGGTTTTTTAGTTCCTTAATAAAATCTGAAGTAAGTTTTGTATAGGTTTCTCTTACTTCGTTAGGGTTTAATTTTATAGTTCGCCCTGTCTCCATATCAACAAACTTATATGGTCGGTTGTCGAACTCAAATTCCTGCTCAAGTCTTTTGTCGGTTACATGAAATATTAATACTTCGTGTTTGGCGTATCTAAGATGTTGTAAGGCAGAAAATAGCTTTTCTTTATCTTCGACACCAAACATATCCGAAAAGATAATTACAAGCGAACGTTTATTTATAGTATCAGCAAGCTGGTGTAAAATTGTAGCAGTATCTGTTTCTTTTTTAAGACCAATATTTTCAGGATTAAACAACTCTCTGAGTTTATTATACATCATCTGCACATGCACTTCCGACAACCTCGCATCAGCATGAAAATCAATTGAATCATTTATAAGACTTAAACCTACAGCATCGCGTTGTTTTCGTAATAAGTAGATTAAAGATGCTGCACAATATACCGAAAACGAAAGCTTATTTATCAACTTACTTTTATAAGGAAAAAGCATAGAAGAAGAGGTATCAATAATTATTTGAGCACGTAGATTTGTTTCTTCTTCAAATCTCTTAACATACAATCGCTCTGTGCGTGCATACAATTTCCAATCTATAAACTTTGTTGACTCTCCCTTATTGTACAGTCTGTGCTCGGCAAACTCAACCGAAAAACCGTGAAACGGACTTTTGTGTAAACCGGTAATAAAACCCTCTACTACCTGCCGGGCAATAAGGTCAAGGTTATCAAATTCAGGAAAATGCTCTATATCTCTAAGATTCATCAATTCGTTACTTTAATTGCAAATCTACAATTTTTTTATAAATATAAGAGTAGTCAAATAATGCCTATATGGCAAACTTTCACTATTAGTTAAACTACTAAATTTAACGATGAATAATGCATATTAAATACTCTAATACTATCTTTGTACTTTATTAAACATGAGTACTATTAAATATAGACATATCGAAGCTGCAGAATATTTGATTAATTCAAAATATACTATAGCAACTACGGGAGCAGGCATTTCTGTAGAAAGCGGTATCCCTCCATTTCGCGGGCAGGACGGCTTATGGAGCAGATACAACCCCATAGTTCTTGACCTTGATTACTATTACTCTAATACAATAGAATCGTGGAAAGTTATAAAAAAACTGTTTTTTGATTTCTTTGGTTCTGCCAAACCTAACGAAGCTCATAAAGTATTGGCAAGACTAGAAGAAAAAGAACTTTTAAATTGTGTTATTACTCAAAATATCGACAATTTGCATCACGAAGCCGGTAGCAAAAATATTATTGAATATCATGGCAACAGCCGCCAAATGGTTTGTATGAAATGTGCAGATATCTTCGCCGTAAAGAACCTAACATTAACAAATGAACCACCTAAATGCCCACATTGCAGCGGATTGCTTAAACCTGATTTTATCTTTTTTGGAGAAGCAATACCCCAATATGCTGCCACTCAATCGGTAATTGAAGCTAAAAAAGCAGATGTTGTACTATTAATAGGCACAACAGGTGAAGTTATGCCGGCATCATTTATACCCGAAATAGCAAAAAGTTCAGGAGCAAAAATAATTGAAATTAATCCAATACCATCAAGGTTTACTAACAGATTTACTGATATATATATACCGCAAAAAGCTAGCGAAGCTTTACTAATGATTGAATCGATAATTTTTAAATAAATAATAATGGAAATAGTCTTACTTGAACCACTTGGGGTTTCGCAAAAAAGCCTCGAAATAATGAAAACGGATTTTGAAAAAAACCATCACCATTTCAGATATTACCCTACTCGCACCGAAAACGAAAACGAGTTGGCAGATCGAACAGGCAATGCAGATATTGCAATACTCAGCAATATAAAAGTAAGCGAAAAATATTTTTCTAAATGTAAAAATCTTAAGTTTCTGCAGGTAGCTTTTACCGGTTTCGACCATGTTGATCTGGAATATTGCAAAAAAAACAATATTTCCGTAAGTAATGCTGCAGGCTATGCCACTACTGCCGTTGCCGAAATTACTCTTTCTTTGGCATTATCGCTTTTAAGAAATACAAACAAAATGGAAAATAATCTAAAAACTCTTAATGACAGAAATGGCTTTTTAGGCGACGAACTGGCAGGAAAAACTCTTGGAATTATAGGTACAGGGTCCATAGGAATGGCTGTTGCCAAACTATTCTTAGCATTTGGTTGCAGAGTTCTTGCCTACAGCAGAACCCAAAAGAACTTTGTAAGTATAGAATATACAAGCCTTGAAACTTTGCTCGAACAAAGCGACATAATTAGTTTACACGTACCATACACTCCCGAAACTCATCATCTAATTAACGAAGAAACATTAAACAAATGTAAAAAATCTGCACTTTTAATAAACACAGCACGCGGTTTAGTTGTTGACAGTAAAGCACTTGCAAAAGCACTTAACGAAAACAAACTTGCCGGAGCCGGAATAGACATTTACGAAAAGGAGCCTCCATTACCCGAAAATCATCCACTTCTATCAGCAAAAAACACAATACTACTGCCACATATAGCTTATGCTACTAAACAATCGATGGAAAAACGACTAGAAATAGTTTACGATTCAATTAATTTGTGGATTGATGGTAAGCAAATTAATAAGGTGGTGTGAATATAAAAAATTAGTTTCCAATCTCGCACTGTCTCGTCATAAAAAAAGTTTACCCCAATCCCGCACTCCGATAGATATCGGAGTATCGTGTGGATTGGAAACTGGAACCCAAATCTCCCAATTCCTAAAGTTTGGCTAGCTAAAATAGCCCATCGTGTGGTTTGGAAACATCACTATACCTTTTAAAAGTTTAAAAATATTCAATAACTTTGGGTTATGAGTAGAAATTATAAGTTTCATAATCCTGATGGTTTATACTTTGTAAGCTTTGCTGTAGTGTATTGGCTAAATATTTTTGTAAGAGAACAATATATCGAAATTTTACTCGAAAGCCTCAAATTCTGCCAGAAAGAAAAAGGAATGGAAATATTTGCATGGTGCATTATGACAAATCACGTGCATATAGTTTTTAGAACAATTACAGATGATAAACCAGAACAAGTTATTGGCGATTTAAAGAGATTTACCAGCAAAAAAATAGTAACCGCAATAATTAATAATCCTAATGAAAGTAAAAAAGAGTTTTTCTTAAATAAGTTTATAGAAGCAGGTAAAAAGTCCTCGAATGTAAATAAGTATCAATTTTGGCAACACAACAATCATCCTATTGAAATTTCGGACAATAAAACAATGGATATAAAAATAAATTATGTTCACAATAATCCCGTAAAAGCTGATTATGTTAATATACCTGAAGATTACCCGTATAGTAGTGCCAAGGATTATTGTGGAGAGAAAGGACTATTGCCGGATATTGTTGTTGAGCATTAGTTTTCATTATCCTCAACCCCCATGATAATCCGATATTTATCGGAGTGAGGGATTCGGTGTAGATTGGAACAAATTATTTGAAATTTAGATTTATTGAGAAATATATTTTGTATCACACGATATTATCGTGCGATAACTTTGTAATAATCTTGTGTTTATAGAAAGAATAGTTATTATACCCACACGTTACCAAACACTAAAAAAATTGCATTTCTGAATTTTTGTACGTATATTTGTACAATTGTACGTACCTAAAACTGTAAAATTATGTTAATTACATCAATATCTGACTTCAGAAGAGATATTAAAAGATATCTTGATAGAGTTACTGATAACTTTGAAACATTGGTAATTAATCGTGGTAAAGATCGTGGAGTTGTTATTATGTCCTTATCGGAATACAACTCTTTGCAAGCTACAAATCATGAAATGTCAAGTAAGGCAAACCAAGAACGTTTAGATTCAGCAATCGAGAAACTATCAAAAGGTGATTCATTGTCAAAAGCTCTTATAGAGGAATGAAATATATTTTTGTAGATGAATCTTGGGAAGACTATTTATATTGGCAAAAGAACAATAAAAAATACGTCAAAAAAATTAATGAATTGCTAAAAGACATTTCACGACAACCATTTACTGGTAAAGGGAAACCGGAACCTTTAAAGTTTCAGTACTCTGGATATTGGTCAAGACGTATTGATGCAGAGCATCGATTAATTTATAAATTTAAAGATGATGAAATACATATTGCTAAGTGTAGATTTCATTATGACTAGTTTTACGCATTCAATAGAGTTTGGTAACAACACCTATATACCATTCGGGGTATATAGGTAAAAGATAGGAAGTCGCTTTTCTGAACCATCTCCAAATTCACAATTTGGCTTGCAGCTAATCAGTCCGTAGTACCGGGACTTCTGTCCCGCACGATCCAATAAATATCAGATATATCCTATAGATTAGAACAAATTATTTAAAATTTAGATTTATTTAGAAATATATTTTTGTATCACACGATATAATCGTGCGATAACTTTGTTATATTTCTTAATTTTGGGAAAAGAAAACTAAATCCCGCACGATTATATCGTCTGGATTGGAAAAAGTATTTAAAAACTTTACCCTATCTTACTATTGCTACCTAATACCTTTAAAATTAAAAAAGAATTCTAAATTATTATATGCCAGGTAGATACCCCAAACTCGTCCTCGTTTGCAACGAGGATGCATTAATACAAAGCATTTGCAATGCAATTTGATAATATTTAACCCCAATCCCGCACTCCGATAGATATCGGAGTATCGTGTGGATTGGAACCCAAATCTCCCAATTCCTAAAGTTTGGCTAGCTAAAATAGCCCATCGTGTAGATTATAGTCACCCCCAGATTGGCAACCCAATTGCTTTAAATAATTATTCTAAACAATTTCACAAAATTTTGATTTTATAGATACAATATTTCTTAATTTTGAAACAAGAAAAATTTCTATTATGCCAGAAAATAAATTACCATTAATTCAAAATGCCGACCTTAAAGATAAGGTTGTGCTTGTGCGTGTTGACCATAATGTGGTTAAAAAAGGAATAATTCACGACCCTTACCGTATTGATGCTACAATAGGAACCATGTTTCATATAGTGGCTAAAGGGGGAAAGATTATTCTGATGACTCACGTAGGCAGACCTTTAAATAAAAAAACAGGTAAAATCGAAATTGATGACGACACCTCGGTAATGCCCATAGTAGAATATCTGCAAAACAAGCTACATATTAGGATTAAAGTACCCGAATTCTATCACCGCAACGGCGAAGGATATCCGGGAGTAGAAACCAGCGTAAATCACATGATACGCGAACTCAGAAACGACGATATTGATGCTATTTATCTACCCAATACCCGTTGGTTTAGAGGAGAAGAAGCAAAAGACGAATATGCCGACCGATTAGCAAATCAACTGGCAGGTTTAGCCGATATTTTTGTAAACGATGCATTTGGTTCGTGGCAACCCCATGTTTCAACGGTTGGCTTAACAAAATACTTACCCTCGTATGCAGGCTATTTAATGCAAAAAGAAATAGAAAATTTAGAAAGAATTTACGAAGCCCAAAAACCAATGATTGCAGTAGTAGCAGGTAGTAAATTCGATACTAAAATTGAGCCTCTGTATGCTTTACTCGAAAAATCGGACTACCTTGTTTTAGGTGGAGTGATATATAATGCATATTTGGCTGCAAAATACGGATTCGAAATAAAAGGTATTAGTAACGAAGATGCTTTAATTGCTAAAGAATTTGTGAAACGCACAAACGACTATCCAAATAAGCTTATCGAACTTCCATATATTGTAGAATCGGATACTTTAGAAGGAAAATTAGAAGGCAAACATAGGGTTCACGATATCAGAAAATTAAAAAAAGGAACTAAACTCAATTATATTCTGGATGTTGCACCGGAATCTTTCGAAGAAGAAAATGTAAAAAATGTATTTTGCAAAGCACACACCGTGTTTGTAAATGCCGTTATGGGATTTACTCCGCATTTTAACGATGGCACTATTGCACTCGACAGCTTAATAGACACTAATCCTGAAGCAGTAAAACTCTACGGTGGCGGCGACACTATGCAAGAACTGAAGCGATTATTACCCGGTTTGTACATTATGGCTCTCGACAGTCCTAAATATTACATTTTTACCGGCGGAGGTGCAGTACTTAAAGCAATTGAACACGGCACACATTCAGGACTTGCTCCAGTACAAGCTTTGTTAAATTCAAACAACAAACATTAAGTTTTCTTTAAGAGCAGATGTACTCATTTTATCTATCTTTCAGTCTTTAATTTTAAACTAAATTCAAAATAATATGAAACGAACACTTTTATTATTAATTCCGGTTGCTCTGATAATGATATCATGTAACCAAAACAAAAAAACAGACGATATGAATAAAGATAATCCGTTTTTTACAGAGTATAGCACTCAACACAAAGTGCCACCATTCGAAGATATTAAAAACGAACATTATTTACCTGCATTTAAAGAAGCCATTACAAGACACGATGCAGAAATTCAAGCTATCATTAACAACGAAGCTACTCCCACATTTGAAAATACTATTTTGGAATTTGACTATTCAGGACAAATGTTAGAAGATGTTGCTTCAGTATTTTTTAATATCCTATCGGCAGACAGTAACGAGGAACTTCAAGAAATTGCCAGAGAAGTTACTCCATTAATTTCTGAGCATCAAAATAATATCATGCTTAATACAGATCTTTTCAATAAAGTTGAAGAGGTTTACAAAAACAGAAATAACGAAGGCTTAGATGCCAATCAGATAAGAGTAGTAGAAAAATATTACGAAGATTTTATTCGTAGTGGTGCCGGTCTTGACGAAGAAAGTAAAGAACGTATGCGTGAACTCAACAATGAAATGAGCATGCTTACCCTTGAATTTGGCGACAACCTGCTTGCCGAAACAAGTAATGGATATAAACTTATAATTGAAAACGAGGAAAACTTAAAAGGCTTACCACAATCAATGATAGATGCTGCCGCCGAACTTGCTGAAAATTTAGAAATGCCCGGCAAATGGGTTTTCCAACCTAGTATGGGTACAACTCTTGCATTCTTGCAATCAGCAGAAAACCGAGACATGAGAGAGCAACTTTATCGTGGTTACTTTATGCGAGCCAATAACGATAACGATAAAGACAATAAAAAGCTTATTAAACGGATAGTTGAGATACGTGCCGAAAAAGCTGAGCTCTTAGGATTTCAAAATCATGCCGAGTACGTAATAGATGTTAATATGGCCGAGAATCCTGAAAACGTTTACACATTTCTGAATAAACTATGGCAAGCTGCTTTACCTGTAGCAAAATCTGAATTAGCAGAAATGCAAGCCATAGCTAATCGAGAAGGTGCCGATTTTGAACTCGAATCATGGGATTGGTTTTACTATGCCGAAAAGCTTCGTAAAGAAAAATATGATCTCGACGAATCTGAAATTAAACCTTATTTGAAACTTGAAAATGTTCGAGACGGAATGTTTTGGGTAGCAGAACAGCTTTATGGAATTAAGTTTAAAAAACTCAACGATATTCCGGTTTATCACCCCGAAGTCGAAGTTTTTGAAGTTACCGAAGCCAATGGCACTTTAATTGGATTACTATATCTCGATTATTTTGCACGCGACAGTAAACGTGGTGGAGCATGGTGTACAGGATTTAGAGAAGGGTCTTACGACCGCGAAGGAAATAGAATTGAACCATTAGTTAGTATTGTTACTAACTATCCAAAAGGAACAGGAGATGCCCCAACACTTCTTAGCTGGGACGAAACTACTACTTTATTTCATGAATTCGGACATGGACTGCACGGACTATTTACAGATGGTTTATATAAACGTACAGCAGGTGTTGTACCTCGTGATTACGTAGAACTACCATCACAAATAATGGAAAACTTTGCAGGAGAACCCGAAGTATTAAGGCATTTTGCAGTTCACTACGAAACAGGAGAACCCATGCCCGATAAATTAATCGAAAAAATAAATAACTCCGGACATTTCAACCAAGGATTTGCAACTGTTGAATATCTTGCCGCTTCGTTGCTAGACCTTAACTGGCACACAATAAATACTACTTATTCTGTAGAAGATGTTATTGCATTCGAGAAAAATGCTATGAACGAAATAGGACTAATTGACGAAATTTTACCTCGTTACAGAAGTACTTATTTCCAGCATATTTTCAGTGGTGGTTATTCTGCAGGATATTATGTCTATATCTGGGCAGCAGTATTAGATGCAGATGCTTTTAATGCCTTTAAAGAAAGTGGAGATATTTTCAATAAAGACCTTGCCGCAAAATTCAGAAAACATTGTCTTGCAGAAGTTGGAGACTCTCCTGCTATGAATCAGTATATTAAATTCCGTGGTCAAGAACCTGAAGAAGAACCATTATTGAAACGCAGAGGATTAATGTAATATAGAATTTTTACAAAATATTTAAATGACACCGACTCTCTAAAAGAGTCAAATACCAAAACCCCGTACTGTAATGCACTAAGTAAAACTAAGTAATTTAAGGTACGGGGTTAAAACTATAAAGCTAAACAGTTTTTGGCATGTGTCTTTGCTTTTTTCTTGCAAAGACCATGACAAAAACAAAACATAATCCCATTAATTGCTCATTCTGGACTTTACCCAGTCTGAAACACAATTAATAAACTCTTCCGATACATTAGATGGAACTTCATATTCATCAGGCATAAGTTTACCTTTTCCTTCCATCATAAGATGATTATGAGTTTTAAACAACTTAAACTCAGCATCAGAATGATTTTTAAGAGCTTTTTTCCACATCTTGAAATCTTTTACTGTTACCTGATAATCTCTCTTTCCCTGCAAAACAAGTACCGGAACATTTATCCGAGCCATTGTTTCACATTGATTATATTCTTTTAAATCGTACCAATAATATGCAGGAATACCCAAAGGCATAGGCTTTTCAAAAGATTCAAGTTTATTAATATCTAAATTATCAACATTTTCAACCTGTTCGGCTATCATTGCTAAACGAGCTTTTTCCGATTTTGAAAGCCCTTTATCCTTATAGAGATATTCGAATTGCTCATAAACAACCTTATGCAAAGGTCTTGCTCCGGCAGCAACCAATATTACACCTCCTGGCAAAAAACTCATACTGTCAACCACACGAGGAGCTACATTTCCACCAAGACTATGTCCTAAAATAAAAATCTCATTTTGTTTATAATCTTTTTCATTTATCAAATAATCAACAGCAGCTAAAGCATCGTAACCATATTCGTCCCAAACAGTCATTTCCTTTTTACCAGTAAAATTCTTCGGGTACAACAAAGTTTTCTTATCAAATCTAAAACTAGCTATTCCATTAGCTGCAAACCCATAAGCCATATCTAAAAAAGGTTTGTTTGCTCCTAATGTCTCATCTCTGTCAGAAGGTCCAGAACCATGTAAAAAAACCACAACGGCATGATTATCCGGCTCTTTCGGTGCAATATAACTAGCAGACAAAACTAAATCTTCAGACTTAAAACGCAATGTTTCTTCAATAATATTCTCATTAATCTTGTAAATATTATTATGCTGCATTTCAGGCAAATAATCGGTATATCTAAAAGATTTAATATCCTTATCTTCGAACATAAATGTAAAAACTAGCTGCGAAGATTCGGTTGCAACAATTCTTTTCACTATATCATACTTTCCAAATATATCAGTTTCAACAGATACAGTTTCACCAATTTCACCATATTTTCTCACTAGTTCATCCCAAGATTTTTCCATATCTGCGGCTTCAGGTTTATTTACTATGGAAAACATCTGAGAAGCTTCGGTATAATTACCATCGTTCATATATTGCATAAATTCTAAGCTTCGGTCAATTATTGTTTGTGAAAAAATTTGTGAAAAAAATAAATTACAAACAATTAAGCATATCAACTTGTTAGTTTTCATATTCAAAGTTTTTTTAATTACAGTATAAAGCGTAAAATTACAAAAAGCCAAATGAATTTTATATATTTGCATTAATACATGCTTACAATTTTTTTTGAATGAAGAAAGTGCGTTTATCGGTTTTAGGATTATCTTACAGTCAAACACAGGCTGGTGCTTACGCATTAATACTTTCGGTTGAAGGTAGTGACCATCGTATCCCAATTATAATTGGCAGCTTCGAAGCACAGGCAATTGCAATTCAGTTAGAAGAAATTATCACAGCTAGACCACTTACACACGATCTCTTTTTAAGCTTTGCCAAAATTGCAGGAGCTACTTTAGATGAAGTTATTATTTATAAATTAGAAGAAGGAGTATTTTTTAGCAGGCTTCTTCTAAATATTAATGATAAAACCGAAGTAATAGAATCAAGAACATCTGATGCAGTAGCATTAGCTTTAAGATTCAAATGTCCGATTTATACCACTGACGAAATTGTTGAAAAAGCAGGCATTATTCTCAAAATTTCAGAAGAAGAAGAGCACGAAAAAAAGGTAGAACAAAAAGTAAAAAAGAAAAGTCGTCCTAAAAAAGAAAAAGATTTACATAGCTTAAACTTACGAGAGCTTAATAAAATTATGGACGAAGCCATAAAAAACGAAGACTACGAAAAAGCAGCACATATAAAGGAAATCATCAATCAAAGAAAAAAATAAGCTGCATTATTCAATACAAAACAATCTTACTATTGAAAAATAAATTACTTAACAATTAAATCACAAAGTTTTTGTAAGTTTGAAAATTACAATTTTTTGATTCTTTAAAAAATGAAATTTATATTTATACTTCTATTAATTATTCCGTTTGGAATTTATGCTCAGTTCCAAGATGATTTTTCTGACGGTAATTTTACTAATAATCCCGAATGGGCAGGTGAAACCGCTAAATTTCGGGTAGAGGCAGAAGAATTACAATTGTATGATACAATAAATTATGATTCGGATACTGATCCTGAACCTGCATGGCTAACAACTCAAAGCGAAGCCATTAACGATGCAAGTTGGGAGTTTTTGGCACGATTCGAATTTAATCCATCCAGATCAAATTATGCCGATGTATATTTAGTTAGTAACACCCAAAACATAAATGGTGAAGCTAGTGCTTATTTTGTAAAACTAGGCAATAATGACGACGAGGTAAGTTTATATCGTAAAGATGGTAATACTACTACAAAAATCATTGACGGAACCGATAAAAGATTAGATTCAAACCTTGTAAATGTAAGAGTTAAAGTTACTCGCGACCACTCAGGAAATTGGGCACTATACAGTGATACACTCGGTAGTTTCGATTACTTTCTTGAAGGCAATGCTTTTGATAACACTTATATTTCATCTGCATATTTTGGTGTTAATTGCATATACTCTAAAACACGCAAACAGCACATGTACTTCGACGATATTGTTGTAACAGGAAATCCTTTTGTTGACGATATAGCACCTGAAATTACTTCTTACGAAATAATTGACGACCAAAATATTGAAATTGTTTTCAATGAAGATATGGAGTCCACTACAACACTTAATTCAAATAATTATATTGTTAATAATGGAATAGGTTCTCCCGTAAGTATAAATTTTGTTAGTAGTTCTACTCAATCTATAATACTAGAATTTGATCAAAGCTTTGATATTGGGACAGATTACATCTTACAATATCAAAATATGGAAGATTTGGCAGGTAACCCTATTGAATCAGGCTATTTGAGTTTTGCATACTACGAAAACTTTGAAAACATGTTTGTAATAAATGAAATAATGGCAGACCCGACTCCGGTGGTTGGTTTACCCGATGCCGAATTTATTGAAATTTATAATCGCCAAAACTATTCTCTTAATCTCAATAACCTTACACTTAAAGTTGGAACATATAATAGAACAATACCAAACTTTCAACTTAATGCCAACGATTATGCAATTATTTGCCACGAAAATGATGTTTCTTTATTTGAAGAATATGGTACTGTTATTGGAATTCCTTCGTTTCCGGCACTTACAAATTCGGGTACTACAATATCTATAAATGACGAAAACGAACTGGAAATAGATTTAGTTAGCTATACCGATTCTTGGTATCAAGACTCACAAAAAGCTGATGGGGGATGGACATTAGAACGTATTGATCCCGAAAACACTTGTGGGGCTTTATCTAATTGGATTGCGTCTGTTGATATGTCTGGTGGTACTCCGGGGCAACTTAATTCTGTTTATGCCGAAAATACAGATACTGAACCTCCACAAGTTGTTGCAGTGCAGATAAACGGGAACAATTCACTTAAGATTACCTACAACGAATACACTAATCCAACATCTTCTTTAAATATCGAACATTATATAGTATCTAACGACTACGGAAATCCTGTATATATTACACCAGACGAAGATAATCCTATGGCGGTAATACTTTATTTTGCTGTTTCGTTTCAGCATAATACTCCCTACATCTTAACCGTAGAATACATTTCAGATTTATGCGATAATACGCTTTTTAGAGAAGATTTTGAGTTTATGCTTTATAGAGCTATGCAATTTGATGTATTAATTACTGAAATCATGGCTGACCAAGAGCCGGTCGTCCAACTTCCGAATGCTGAATACATAGAACTGTATAATAACACTGAATTACCTATTGATCTTACAGAATGGAAACTAAATGTAAGCAGCTATTCTCGTACTCTACCATATTACGTAATAGAGCCAAATTCATATATATGCCTTGTACATATAGATAATATATCAATGTTTAGCGAATTTGAGAATGTTTTAGGAGTAGAAAGCATGCCAATACTTTCAAATAGTGGCACTACAATATCTATCCAAAATAAAGAAGGTGATTACATTCATAGTATAAACTACAACGACCAATGGTATAATAGTAGTTTTAAAAAAGAAGGTGGTTGGTCCTTAGAAATGATTGATTTAAATAACCCCTGTACCGGTGCAGAAAACTGGACAGCAAGCGAAGATTTAAAAGGTGGAACTCCTGCTGAACAAAACTCGGTTTTTAATACTAATCCCGATAATTTTGCCCCAAGAGCACTAGGTGCTGAAATTGTAAATGCTGATACTGTACGAGTATTTTTTGATGAACCTTTACTTCTTGAAAGCATGAACCATACAAGTAATTATTTAATGGATCATGATATTGGAAACCCATTATGGGTGTACCCTGAACCTCCTGCTTTCGAATCAGTATTGCTTAAATTTGATTTTGAATTCGTACAGGGTGAAGTTTATTATATAGAAATTGCAGACACTTTACGCGATTGTGTAGGAAATTATATCGAAAGCAATAGCATAGTAGCAATAGCTGTTCCTGATTCTATTTGCGAAGGTGATTTATTAATTAATGAAGTTCTGTTTAACCCATACCCCAACAGTTACGATTTTGTTGAAGTTTTCAACAATAGCAACAAAGTATTTGATTTGAAAAAAATATGGATAGCAAATAGAAATAATGATAATGAAATTGATAATGTAAAACCAATTCGTGAAAAGAGTTTTCTTGTATTGCCATATTCTTATTGTGCTATAAGTGAAGACATCTCAGATATTGCAAGTAATTACAACACTCCCTATCCAAACAATTTATGTACTGCAGATCATTTGCCTTCTATGCCCGACTCAGAAGGAAAAGTAATTCTCCTAGACCGCTATATGAATATTATTGATGAAATGCACTATAATGAAAAAATGCACTTTGCCTTACTTTCTGATGATGAAGGCGTTTCGCTTGAACGAATCAATTTTAGTGTTTCTGCTCTTGATGAAACTAATTGGTTCTCGGCAGCAGAAAGCATTGGTTTTGCAACTCCGGGATATCAAAATTCACAATTTAGAGAAATTGCAGAAATTGATGATGAAATAAACTTAGAATCTGAAGTTTTTAGCCCCGATAGCGACGGTATCGACGACAGATTAATAATAAATTATGCTTTTGAAGAAGCCGGCTCGGTTGCTAATATTGCCGTTTATAATACTAATGGCAGATTTATTACATGGATTGCTCAAAATACCAGTCTTGCAGCCGAAGGTGTATTGTATTGGGATGGGTTAGACAATAAAAATCTACGTTGCCCAATAGGTATATATATTATTTATGCCGAAATTTATAGCCCTTTTGGAACCTCAAAAGTGTATAAAATACCTTGCGTTTTAAGTATTAAAAATTTCTAATTTTAATGAAATCATTAAAACATATAGACTTCTATTATGTAGATGATGACTTACTTTACTTGAGCTATTTTAGAAAAACATTTAACTTTGATTTACCTCATAGTTTATTTACTTTTAGTTCTGGCGAAGCATTAATAAATAAATTTTCTAGGGATATATCGAATAGCAATTTTAAAATTGTAATACTTGATTATGTTTTAAGCTCAGTGGATAAAAAAGCAAGAACCGGAATCGAATTATTACCAATAATTAAAGAAATCGACCCTGAAACAGAGGTAATAATTTTAAGTGAATACGAAAACATGGATGTGAAAGCAACCAGCAGTAATCTGCATCCTAGTACTTATATCCGAAAAAACGATCATACCTTTATAAGATTATACAGTGCGATAAACCTTATCATTAGTAAATATAATCTTAAGAGAAAAAAAAGAGCAGGTCGTATTTCTATTTATATTTTGTTAAGTTTTGTAATTCTAACATTGATTCTATTTGTAATATACTGGCTTATAAACTAATGATTTTTTCCTGACTATTTGTCATAAATAATACTGGTGGCATAGGCTTTGAAATAAGCAGGCAAAATCATAAATTATAATAAAATGGCAAAAACGAAAGGAAAAATTGGAGTTACTTCAGAAAACATTTTCCCCATTATCAAAAAATTTCTTTATTCGGAACACGATATATTTCTACGCGAACTTGTTAGTAATGCCGTAGATGCTACTCAAAAATTAAAAACATTAGCAATAGCCGGAGATTTTAAAGGCGAACTTAAAGATCCTCGCATTTTCATCTCTGTAAACAAAAAGAAACGTACAATCACAATAAGTGACCATGGCATTGGAATGACTGCAGACGAAGTAAAGAGATACATTAATCAAATAGCTTTTTCGAGTGCAGGCGACTTTTTAGAAAAATATAAAAATGATGCTAATGCAATTATCGGACATTTCGGCTTAGGTTTTTATTCGGCATTTATGGTATCCGAAAAAGTTGAAGTAATAACTAAATCTTATCAAGAAGGTGCCGAAGCTGTTAGGTGGGAGTGCGAAGGTTCGCCACAATACAAGATGGAAACTACAGAAAAAGAAAATTATGGAACAGATGTAATTTTACATCTCGACAAAGATTCTGACAGTTTTCTGGAAAAAACTAAAATTACCGAGCTACTCAACAAATATTGTAAGTTTCTTCCAATTCCTATCGTATTCGGGAAAAAAACAGAATGGAAAGATGGTAAAGAACAAGAAACCGAAGAAGATAATGTTATTAATAATACAGAACCTGCATGGGTAAAAAAACCTGCCGACCTGAAAGAAGAAGACTATAACGAGTTCTATAGAGAACTCTACCCGATGAACTTTGACGAACCACTTTTTAATATTCATCTTAATGTTGATTTCCCATTTAATCTTACAGGAATTCTATATTTCCCAAAAATTAAAAGTAATATTGACATTCAACGAAATAAAATACAGCTATACTGCAATCAGGTTTACGTTACAGATTCGGTTGAAGGTATTGTTCCGGAGTTTTTAACATTATTGCATGGAGTAATTGACTCTCCTGATATACCTCTAAATGTTTCTAGAAGCTATTTGCAAGGTGACCCTAACGTGAAAAAAATATCCGCACATATAACTAAAAAAGTTGCTGATAGACTTAACGATTTGTTTAAAGAAAACCGCGAAAACTTTGAAAAGAAATGGGACGACCTTAAAATGTTTATTGAATATGGAATGATTACCGAAGAAAAATTTTACGAAAAAGCCGAAAAATTCTTCTTATTTAAAAATACAGACGGTAAGTATTTTACGATAGAAGAATACAAAAAACTTGTTGAAACTGAGCAAACTGACAAAGATAAACAGTTAATTTATTTATATGCTTCTGATGTAGATTCTCAATACAGTTATATTAAAGCAGCAAAAGAAAAAGCTTACGATGTGTTATTATTCGATGGACAACTTGATATGCATTTCATTAATCATATCGAGAGCAAATTCGAAAATCAAAGATTTTTACGTGTTGACTCAGATATTATTGATAACCTAATTCGTAAAGATGAAAAAATTGATGCAAAATTAGGCGAAGTTGAGCAACAACATGTTCGCATTATTTTTGAAGGAGTACTTCCCGAAGACAGCCGATATATAGCAAGCACAGCCAACATGAGACCCGAAGATATGCCTGTCTTAATAACGAATGATGAATTTATGCGGAGAATGAAAGACATGTCGAAAATGGGGACTGGCACAAACTTTTATCGTGATATGCCCGACAGCTTAAGATTAGTTGTAAATACTAATCATCCAATAGTAATAAAAATAAGCGAAGAAAGTGAAAAGAAACTTGCCGCAAAGCTTAATAAATTAGAAGAAGAAGCTATCCCGTTACGAGCCGAAAGAGATGAATTAAACGAAAAACTAAAGGATAAAAAAGACGAAGAAATTTCACAAGAAGACAAAGATAAACGTGATAATATTAATAAGAAAATACGTGAAATAAGTGATAAAAAATCTGTTATTCTTAAAGAGAGTGGTAAAAAGAATAAATTGGTAAATCAGTTATTCGACTTGGCATTATTAAGCAACAATATGCTTAAAGGCGAGTCATTAAACTCTTTTGTAAAACGTAGTCTTGATTTATTAGAAAAATAATATTTCTTGTTTTAAAATTAGGGAGATGAATTAAAGCCATCTCCCTAATAGTTTAAAAAGGGGGTAAAATACTTGTTAGCGTTTTTTACAATTTATTGATTAGTTAATTCTAAAATAAGTTACACCTCAGTTTTAATACTACAAGTATTTTATCATCGTTACAGAATCTTTATCATTTTTATAATCAATAAACCCAAATTTTTGATATAAACGATAAGCATAATTCACTTTGTTAACACTTAAAGATACCCTTTTATAACCCATTATGCTTAAACTATTAAGCATTGTAATAATCATTTTGGTTCCTATACCTTGATTCCTGAAATTTTCTTTTACCGACATACTAAGCTCAGGGGTTTCATAATCAATATAACCAAATCCCTTTTCTGATTTATCAAAAATTCGTATCCAAATTGCACCCACAAGATTTCCATGTAACTCAGCAACTAAACAATAATCGCTTTTTTGCCCAAAATAATTAATATATCTTGCTAACTCAGGAAGATTAATAATTTCTTTATCCGGCTTTTTAACTCCTTCGGGCAAAAAAATTGCATCGTATAAAAAATCTTCTAATTGAACTAATTCACTATTTTTAATATCTCTAATTTTAACCATTAAAGTCTATAAATTTGAACTCTTTAGATTGCTAATTATCATTGCTTCTAAGGCTATTATTACTTGGCTCCCAATACTTTTTTTCAAAATCAACAATTCCATTGTTTTCAACTTCAACACCTTCTGATTTAAGTAAATCTTCCATAATATAATTTCCTGCAAAATGAGATCTTCCTGTAAGCAATCCATTGCGATTAACTACACGATGAGCAGGAACAGGAGGCTGAACTTTATGCGATACATTTAATGCCCAACCAACCATTCTGGCTGACTGGGGCGAACCAATAAATTTTGCAATTGCTCCATAACTTGTAACTCTTCCATAGGGGATACTCCTAACCACCTGATATACTTTATCATAGAAATCCTTACTTTTTTTAGTCTTCTTCAAATTTAGGTTCTATTAAGTTTTTTTCAATAGGTAATTTAAAACTCACTACTTTAATTGTTTTACCTTCGTTTAACCACATTTTTTCATAAAAAGTTTTAATATTTAGAAAAGGATCTTCAACCCCGGAATTATACAAATCATGAATATCTCTTACAATATTTAAATTATTAGTTTTTAGCACTTCATGAGTATATCTATATAATTCGTCATCATCAGTTTTAAGGTGTATAATCGCATTATTTTTAACAAAACGCTGATAATATGCAAGAAATCTTGATGATGTAAGTCGTTTTTTAACGCGTTTTTTTCGTCTTAGCTGCGGATCAGGAAAAGTGATCCAAATTTCATCAATTTCTTCTTTTCCAAAACATTTTGGCAAAAATTCTATTCGTGTTCTTACAAATGCTACATTTTTAAGCTGTTTTTCATGTGATTGCTTTGCACCCTTCCAAATACGAGCCCCTTTAATATCAACTCCAATATAATTGTTTTCTGTATTTTGCTCAGCTAAAGCTACGGTATATTCACCTTTTCCGCATCCCAATTCTGCTATAATTTTATTATTGTTTTTAAAAAAATCACTATTCCACTTATTTTTATAAGCTAAATCGTTTTGCTGAAGAGCAGTATAACTAGGTTCAAATACATGAGAAAAGGACTTATTTTCCTCAAATTTTTCGAGTTTTCCGTTCCTAGCCATTTATATCTAATTTTCTGTAGATTTTTTCTCAATACTTAAGCCAATATCCATAATTCCGGGTATTTTTTTGAAACGCATAGCTTGTTCTACTTGCAATTTATAATTACCCACCATTGGAAATCTAATATTTTTTTTAAAAGCTATTTTATTATCCCAAATATCGCCAAGACCATCGCCAAGCCATTTACCGGCATCATCACAAAGAATTACTTCTACTGTATCAACACTAAAATATCCGTTTGGGGCAGTAGTAGTAGTAAACAACCACAAATTTTTAAATGGGTAATGCCCCGAATGTCGAACATGTAAAAACATATTATAACGAGTAATTGTATCTTCAATATCAAAATTAAAATCTACAATATTTTCTATATTCCACACATTATTGGGAATTTCGTTATACTTTTGATAAACTCTATCCGTATTGCATGATAAAATAAAAAAAGACACAAGTGCAATTATAACAAAGTATTTAATTTCGTTTATCATTTTTATTTCGTTTCCGTTTTTTCTTCTTCTTATTATTATTATTGTCAAATCTATCTAAACTACTATCTTTTAGGGGATTTGAAAATTCGTTTAAATGATTATCCTCAACAATAAATTCCACTAATTTTTCAGGCTTTTTACCAATTTTGTTCATTTCCAATATTTGCCAAACTCTACTAACAGGAACAGTAACAATAAGATTTTGCTTTTTTTCTTCAACCAATTCGTAATACATTATTTGCTTAAATACATCGTTTTTAATATGATAAGCAGAACCATGTTTTAATAATAATTTATCGGCGTTAGTTGGAAATCTTTTTTTTGCATCGTGATACACGTCAATTTCAAAGTTAATACAACATTTTAGTTTATTGCATTGTCCTGCAAGTTTTTGTGGGTTTGGCGACAATTCTTGTAAACGAGCAGAATTAGTAGTAACAGAAACAAAGTTAGTCATCCATGTAGAACAGCACAATTCTCTTCCGCATGGGCCAATTCCTCCAATTCTGCCTGCTTCTTGACGAGCCCCTATCTGCCTCATTTCTATGCGTATTCTAAACTCGTCAGCCATTAGTTTAATTAGTTGCCTAAAGTCCACCCTTTCGTCTGCTATATAATAAAAAATTGCTTTGGTATTGTCTCCTTGAAATTCCACATCACCAATTTTCATATCAAGATTTAAGTAATTTGCCATTTCTCTTGTTCGTATCATTGTTGGCATTTCTCTTGCTATCGCTTCTTTCCACTTTTGAATGTCGTTCTGTTTGGCTTTCCGATATACTTTTTTTATTTCAGCATCTTTGCTAATTCTATATTTTTTCATTTGCTGTTTTACCAGCACACCAGTTAACGAAACAATTCCAATATCATGGCCTGGTGAAGCTTCAACTGCTACTAGTTCCCCTTCTCTCAAGTTTAAAAAATTCACATTTTTAAAAAATGCTTTGCGTGTATTTTTAAATCTTACTTCCACAAAATCATCTCCTTGCGAAACATCAGAAATATCTTTAAACCAATTATATACATTTAGTTTTCCACAGCAATCGTCTGCTCGTATTATACTTGCATTTTCGTCAATTGAACTTGGTGCACATCCTCTTTCGTATTCCCTTTCGATCATAGCTGTTTATTTCAATAATATTGAGTACAAAGTTAAATAAAATTAAAAGAGTATGATATATGCATGTATAATTAGTTAAGGTATAATATTGTATATGCTATTTTTTATGGGATATTGGGTTTTTGGCACACGTTTTTGCAAAAAATGCAAAAAGCTGTGCCAAAAACCTTGACAAAGAAATCTATCGAACTAAAATATATCGTAGTTTACGCTTTGCCCAATATGTACCGGCATAATCTATTCCTACACGTGGAGCTGAAATATATTCTGCCTTTTTTTCTGCACCCAAAATTTTTATTCTACTCGAATATAAAATATGTTCTGCATTAAAAGTCTTATCCATTTTTAAAAGCCTGGTAAGTTTACCGGGTCCATCTGCACATTCTATCCCTCTTATTAATACAGCTTGTGGTAAATTTAACTCACCACTAACAATATTAAACATCCAATACATACCATAAATTAGATACATATAAATATGACCACCTTCTAGATACATTACTTCGGTACGTTTTGTTCGTCCTTTACTTGCATGGCAAGCTTTATCTTGCTCACCTAAATATGCTTCGGTTTCTGTTATGGCATAACTTTTTATTATACCATTCCCAAAATCTCTAACTATTTTGCATGCGAGTAATTTTTTTGCAAGCGTTGCTGCATCTTGGATAAAAAAATCTCTATCTAATTCCATATTATCAATATGGTTTTTTGTCCTTAGTTTCTAACCATTTTTTAAAAGGTAAATATTTTGAATCAACATTTAAATGTGTTGTTTTTAAATTTCTTTTAATTATTGGTTTTTCTAATTCCTCATAAATAAATGCATCACTAAAGTCAACACTGGCGGCATCGTGTTTATCTGCTGCAAAATATAATGCATCTAATCTTGCCCAATAAATAGCTCCTAAGCACATTGGACAAGGTTCACAACTTGCATAAATTTCACAACCGGATAAATCAAAAGTTTTGAGTTTTTTACAAGCTTTTCTAATTGCATTTACTTCGGCATGAGCAGTAGGATCCATATCATTAGTAACCGAATTTCCACTAGTGGATATTATTTTACCATCTTTAACAATTACAGCACCAAAAGGTCCGCCTCCCTCGTCAATATTATTTATGGCAATTTTTATTGCCATTTCAATGTAATTTTTATGATTCATCTGTTTTTATTTTAAATCCCCACAAAAATAAGGAATAGAAAAATGCAAAAAAAGTAACTCCTGCTGCTGTTTCTAATGTATCGTCAGCCAACATCGACAAAACTGCAATAGCTAAAAACACCATAAACAAATATTTTTTATATCCTTCGGACATAATTACAGGATAAAAAATGGCCGCCATTGCCAAAATACCTCCTATTGCACCAAAAGCAATAAAAAAAGTAAGAAATTGGTTATGTGCTCTATGCTGAAATTCTTCTTTAAGTGGTGTTGGCATTTTTCTATACGCCTCTTTATATTCTTGATCAACATCTCCAATTCCAACTCCTGTAAAAAAATTATTTCCAAGAATATAAAATCCAGTTTTAAGATACTCTAATCGTTGTGTAACTGAATGCCCACTAGGATTACCTCCTTTAAAATATACATCTAATTGCCATATTATTTGATAAAATCTATCGTCTATAGTAAAACCTTTCTTAAATCTTACATTGGCTTTTCCGTCTTCGATAGCTCTGATATCATCAGGGTTAAGACTATTTAATCCTTCTGCATCTTTTGTAAGGTTTAAAGAACTTAAATATCTTATTATAGTATGTATTACAGGTTGATTCTTAGCATCAAGCGAATCAATACTTAAAGAACTTTTTTCTGCCCAAACTTGACGCAATTCTATTTCAGAAATATTAATATAAATCAAATTCCCGTTTTCGATAAGTTTACTACTATAATCGTGATAATATGGATTTCCTAATTTAGTATATTTAGGCAAATTTTCGATGTTGGGATAAGTATCGGGATAGAAATTATTTAAAGCAACTCCAATCGAAATTACCAAACTAAACAATATTGCTAATAAACTTGCTAAACTAATATATTTTACCTTTTTATTCTTTGAAACAATAAGCTTATAGATAATAAGTAAAAACAATACTACAACAAATACAGTTATACCCGTAAATGCCTGTAACCATAAGAGATATACAATAAACCACAGAATAGCAAAAATATATATGAACTTCTCAAATTTAAAATCTGTTTTTTTATAATAAAGAAAATATAATAAAGAAAATATTGATAAATTAATCATTAACGACAATCGTATATGGCTTATAAACAACGACATATCACGAATATTTTCAAATTCGCTCGTATTTACTGAATAATACACTACTCCAATTAAAGTGTTTATTAATAATGCAGAGGTAAATACAAGCATTATGAGTTTTATTTTTCTAAAACTAAGAGTTCTGCTGGTAGCAATTATTACAGGAAGAGCTAATAATGGCAATTTAATTTGTAAATCTTTAATTGCATAAGCATAATCACTAGTATTAAATAGAGATAATAATAGTATTAAAACTAGTATTAAAAAAACCCATAAACTTTTATTTTTCTTAAATTTTTCAAATTTATACTTAAAATTAGCTTCTATTACCCAATTAGTAAGTAGTAAGAATTGAGAAACAGAAGTAAGATATACAGAAAAAGGTAAACTTGCTACAAGTAATAGCAACGATATTAAGTATATTTTATCATGGATTTTCGCTGAAAACATTTTTATGCAAAGATAATTTTAATAAAATGAATCTGATTTAATTTCTTTTTCTCTTCCAAACACAAGATTACATCCCATTCTAAAATTCAGATTTTGAGCTTTTTGGGGGAATATTGCTCCAAGAAAATTATCTGTAACAAAGAAGTATTGTATAAATGCACCTCTAAGAGTAAAACCAAATCCCAAATTACTCCAATTATTATTAGCAACAGTATAACTAAGATGAGCTGTGAACCATTTGGTTAAATTAGAGTTTGCTGATAATGTAAAAGATGATAGAACACTTTTTTTATAAAATTCGGCCCGATACAATGCTCCAAAATGAATTTTATCATATAATTTATATTTACCTCCTATATACACATTAGCTGGTAACATTGTAAAGTAAGACTCTTTGTTTCCTTCGAAATGAAAAGTGTTTAATAGTGAGTCGGCAAATGCATTTAGGTCAGCATCTACTTGGTCTTCATCATTCCAAAATTGCACCTCTATTCCTTTCATTAAAAAGTTCCCTTTACTAGTTAAGCTTAGTGGGTTAGAATTCCAGCTAATAAATCCCAAGTCAGTTGCACTAAAGAATAAATCTATTTTATTGTTTAAATTATATGTTGCTCCAATATCAAAAGCTATCCCGGGATTTTTCATATTAAAAAAGAAGTCGGTTGTTAACAAATAATCTTCAGGATTTTCGGCAAATTCGAGACTTGCACTATCTCCATCGGAATAATAATTATATTCAACAGGAATGGGTGTGGTAAATTGCATACTCATATCGGTATTGGCTGTCATGTAAACATTATCGGGGTTAGTATAAAGCGACAGCTCCCGAATATTTGTGTTTAGATTTGCAATTCCGAAAAGCACTTTTAATCTTGCACCTACTCTCAATTTTTCGGTAGCTTCAAGCGACATTCCAAATGCAAATTCTCGATAATATGTAGCACTTAAATTTAATCGGCTAAAATCTAATGGTTTATTCTCATCCATATATTGCTTATTACCGTTTATAGCTAATTCGAATAAATCTCCGGGCAAGGAAATTCCATAATTAAACTTTTCTGTAATTGCAAATGTTACGAACATTTTATCAGATTTTAATCCAAGGCTAAATAATTCAAAATGATTTTCGAACCTCATATGATTAACTGCTCTAACATTAGCCATAAATTTTGGTAAATCCAAAACAAGAGAGTCTGACTTTAATCCTGTTCCCATATGGAAGATATCGTTATACTTTAATGCCGAGTTGGCATAATTAAAATGCATTGCCGGTGGAATTTGCCCAAAAAGTGGTACAATCATACCACCAATATTAACTTTATGTGGAGTAATATGTGAGGGGTTTACCCATTGGCTTTGCATTGCTCTATCCATATAATAAAGCGTAAAGTCCTGCTGCGCATGTATTGCAAATACAAAGCATAATCCTATAATTAAAAATAATAGTTTCTTCATGACATTTTAATTGATTGTGTCTAGGTCAATATCAATCTCAAAATCAGCTTCTACTGCTATATCAAACTTAACTCTATAGTCATCATAAATTTTTACCAGAGTTTGATTATCGTAATCGGAACTATTAGCCTGAACACGATAAACTAGTTTTTTAGTTTCTTTAATCTGCTCTACTCTATCTCTGTCCATTTCTAATATTGTTATTTTACGGGCAAAATCTATAACTCTACCATCTCCATCAACATCAGCGGCTGCAATTATTTTCCCCTCGTCTTCATACAATAGTGAATCAAGAATGATATTATTTTCATCAATAAAGTATAATTGAGCTAGTGCTTCTACTGGTAGTCCGTTCTGCATATCTAACCTAAGCTGAAGCCTTGAGATCATTTGTGTTTCACCATATATATCATTAAAATCAAAATCTACAGTATCAGAGAAATGAAAGTTGTGTACATATCCCCACAATGGTAATTCGATTTCAACTTTGGCTTCAATTTTACTATCATCGGTTGCAAAATTATTATGATTTAATCCTAAAGGATTAGTATGTGCATGTGCGATAAAAGATATCCATTTGGGTTGTTTGCTAACTACTTCATCTATATTACTATTGTCCCTATCTAAAACGATACTATCCATTTTTATTTCGGAATATATTAGCGGATACGAAACATAATACGGGTTAGCAGAATCAAGAGGTAAAGAACCTTCTTGATCCATAATATTATAGAGAATATCTTCGGTACGTGAATATGCTGTCATGTGATTAAAATAAAAGTTTGTAGGGATACCGTATGAATTCCAATAATATACTCTGAATTGTGGATCGCGAAAATAATAATCTTCAATGTTTAAATCTTTGTTCTTAAATAACTCAATATTAACTGTATCAAGATCGAAAATAAGTGTATTGTACCCGAAATATCCATGAATACGACTATAGTCCATATCAACCAAATCTACATCAATCATATAATTGCCTGAATTATCATTAGAGTACCAATACATAGTTATTTCAACTTCGATGGGAATTTCGTTATATCCTGTTGCTGTTTGGGACATATCTACAGTATATCCGGTAAGATCGTTATTAAATGAAGTTTGATAACTGTGCCCGGGTTGTGGATAGTTTAAATCTATAACTAATGCTTGCCCGTCTTTTGTAATGCTTGGAAAACTAACCTTAGCTGCAATTGTATGCTGAAAAGATTTTTGAGAAGTAATATTTAACATTCCTGATTTAAGAATTAAAGAATCAATCTCACAATCAGAGTTAAACATATCTAAAGTAAGCAAAAATTCTGAAGTAACAGTAAGCTCTTCTCCAAGTTCATCAAACCCAGAAAAATCAATTTCGGAGCTACCAATTACAGAACTCTTTTGTTGGTTGGGAATAAAAATAATATCATTAACATCATTTGATTGAACATTAGCATTATAAATAATTGATATAAAACCATCTCTATTAATAACGATACTTCCTGTGCTATCGTAAGCATTAATAGCATCAATTACGCTAAGGTCTCCCCATGCAATAGGTGCAGCTAAACTGGGGTATAAAGACACCTCTTTATCCCATCGGTTAAAGTCAAAATTATCTTTAACGCAAGCTACCATAATAAATAATAGTAATCCGAACACGATTGTACTATAAATTAGCTTTTTCATAGCTTAACTATTTAATTTCAAAACATTTACAATCAACTAAAATATAAAGTTACAATAAATTTATTCTTTAACTTCATAATTGTACAATAAACTTCCTTTTCCTCCCACAATAAGATTAAACCTTTCGGAACTATTACCTAAATAACCAATACTAAATGGTGTAATACCTCTCAACGGAAAACCTTCGAAAACGCTACCATCGTCATTAAGTAAGTATATCATTCCAGCCTTAGAACAGACGACACCAACTTTGATTTGGTTGCGTGGAAAATGATAAAAGTACAATTGGCTGGTAATTTCGGAACTAAAATCACGCTTATAAATCAATTCTTTATTTTTATTGTACACAAATAATGTTTGATTATCAGTAATCAAATATTCGCTATCCCCGTCTAAATCAATATCGTATGCTGAGAATTTATGAGATGTGCTAAAATTGTCAAGTTTAAGAGAATCAGTAGTACCATCAAGATAATGATATATTATTCGTCCGTTTGTGTTAGTACAAATAAAACGAGCTTCTGAATTATTTTGCGATGGTTCAAAAAATATCGAATTTTCAGAAAAGCTAAACTCTGCTTTTGTTGACACTCTATAATCTCCGGTACGATCTAAAATATATAACTTATGTTTATCTTGAAAGACTATATAGTCTTTAGTATTAAATCTAAAATGTTGAGGAGAGCTTAAAACTTCGTGCTCAGAACCTTCAAAATTCCAACCTTTTACTATTTTACCTGTAATATCATACAGGTATGCATTTTTGTCTTTACAAGCTACTAAAATCCTATAATCACGATTATTGTCATAATCGAATACACCGGCTGCACATACCGCTTCTGATCTAAGTGGCACCGGATAATTATCTACATAATTACCTAATCTATCGATAAGATGAATGCTGGTTTTAGTTGTAAAAAGATACTGTAATTTACCATTATTATAAGCATCTACTTGATGTATTTCTCCCATTATTCTTTCATCTATTGGAATTTTCCATAACTCTCTACCACTATTGGTTATTAGGTAGAGTGTATTTTTAGAATCTTGTACAATAATTTCATTGCTATTGTTTAAATGATTTTTAACTATTGCAGGCTTTACAATTACTAAAGTATCTAACAAACTTGCCCAGATAGTTTTTGGTTCATCTTTAAAATCATCTTTATGTCTAATTACGATATAATTATAAAGCATTTTATCGCCTAAGGCTATTTGAATACCTATTTCACTTAATGCAGATACATATTCAAACTTATCATCAAATCCTGTAATAAACTCATTTGACATCCACTCTTTTAATATTTCTTTGGACCGAAAAGTATTTATATATATAAACATATTTGATTTTTCGGAAAATTCTGATTTAAAAGAATTGTGGTCGATATTAGTATCAAGATTTTTATTTAATAAAAGACTATGTATGTATGAATTTAAGGTTTCTTTTGTACTCCCAATAATTATATAATTATCGTAAAAAACTAAATTATTACATTTAACTCCTGAATATAATGGACCAAATAAAACATACCCTAATTGCTCCCAAGGCAAATTATAAATTGTAAATTTGGCTCCCTCATCAATCTGAATATTACTCATGTAGCTATTTAAACCCTCTTCATTTTTTGACGCATATGAAGTTAATAATTCTCTAATTTTATCTTCGGCACTACTTTTACTTTTGGTTTTTATTATTAAAAATGCATTTTGAAAAACATCTAAACTGTTAACATTAGTAATTGCCATTGCAAATTCATCGTTGATAAGACCATAAAAACATTCTCTTATATTTAATCCTGTTTTATTTTTATATTGTTGATTTATTTCTTCTATATCGGTGCATGATCCTTCGTTTTTTATCCATTTGTTTAAATTATTAACAAATAAATCCTGATTTGTAAATGTTTGAGCCAAATACATTGAAGTTTTATATGGTAATACTTTTTCAATTGACAATTTAATTGCCTCTTGCGAGCCTAAAACACTTACAAATTCGGGCAACGAATCATTATAAGACGAAAAACCATTTAGTTTAATACTATTCTCTCTTATATTAAGATCTAACTCTGTCCAAGTAGTCCATGTGCTAAAACAATTTACATATTTTTTGTACTTATTATTTATAAGCGGCTTCAGAATATCGGGTAATTGTTTTGATTGTACATAAACATTTGCCATTTCTTTTTGGCCGGCAGTATTATAAACACTAATAAATTGAGCATCATCCAATATACTTTTTTCGGAATATTTTAGCTGACGAACAGCATCTTCTACTAGCATGCTCGAATAACTAACAATTAAATTCTGCTGAAATACAGTAAAACATAAATTCCGTTTACCTTGATTGTATTTTGCATCATATACGTTTACCTCGTCGTATTTGCGTTCCATAACTGTTGCCACTGTAGCCATTTCCGATTTAAACAAATCAACAATTTCGGAAGTTTTAATATCCGAAGGAAGCTTTACAACCCACAAACTCTGAAACTTACTTTTACCTACTGTATGCAATGAAACAATGATTGATTGATTGTATAGTGTTTCTTTTACTAGAGTATTTGTTTTCTTTAAACTGTCTAAATAATATAACAGCTCATTGATTTCGCTTATTTCGGGAATACTCCTAAGCTGATTCCACATATTAGCATCCTTACTCAACACAGAATTCATTGCAGAAATATCACGTATCTCGGCAATTACATAAGCATTTAAAGGAATTGCTCTTATTGATTCGCTTACAATAACATCAGAAGATTTTAAAACCTTTATATAAAGAAAATAAGCACCCAGTACGATTGCAGCACCTAAAATTAAATATATTATTATTTTTCGCATATCAATCCGGTTTAATTATAAACAATACTAATCTCGCTAAATTAAAAGTATATGTGCTTAAAAACAATAGATAAAATATTAATAATTAACACCATATCGTTAAAAAAATATACTTCTAATAATCTAAACAATAGTTGATAAATACGATATTCGTGATTATAATTTTTAAAATGCTAAAAATAGTTTTATTTATACTTATTATTTTCAGTATAAGAGTTTGCTATGCAGACTCTTTACCACAATATCCAGATATGGTTTATGCACATCGTATATCTATTCTTAACCAAGAAACACCAATTGATTTTGAATATAATGAAGCTGTAAAAAAATATATTGATGCTTATGCTATAAAAAACAGAGACAAAGTTTCAAGAATACTAGGATTATCAGAATACTATTTCCCAATATTTGAGAAATATCTTGACAAATATAATTTGCCATACGAAATAAAATATTTGGCTGCTGTAGAATCGGCTCTCGACCCGAATGCTATTTCTAAATCTGGAGCTGTAGGATTGTGGCAAATAATGAAACATACGGCAGACTTGCTTGATTTGCGTTGCGATAATTATATCGACGAAAGGCGAGACTTATACCGATCAACAGAAGCAGCCTGTCGATATCTTGAATACTTATACAGAACTTTTGGAGATTGGAATCTTGCACTTGCAGCTTATAATGGTGGTCCCGGAATGGTAAAAAAAGCAATTGCTCGAAGTGGAGGATCAACCGATTATTGGGAAATACGGAAGTACCTAACACAACAAATGCAAAACTATATTCCAGCTTTTATTGCCATGAATTATGTTATAAGATATGCCTCATACCATAACATATCTACAAAAAACGCCGTTTATTACAAATATTCTTTAGATACTTTACATGTAAACGGACCCATAAGTTTTGATAGTTTATCTAAAAGCTTAAATTTTCCTATTGATAGCATTGCCTTTTTTAATCCTATGTATAGAAGAAATATTATACCTGCGGATGAGCAATTCTACCCTTTAATTCTACCTATAAGCCTATTAATTAAATACTTAGAAAAACGTGATGATTGTATTTTTTTTGGTGTCAAAGGCAATAGTTATAATGAAATTATCGAATCATCCGGAGATACATTTAACAAAACTAAATTAATACATCAGGTTCAGAAAGGAGAAACTCTTCATAAAATTGCAATGAAATACTATTGCACCGTTGAGGATATAAACCGATGGAACCAACTTGACGATAATCACCATCTCAAGTATGACGAAACACTTTATATCTGGATTGAACCTAATAATCCTGAATAAGTATAATAAGGTATGAACTCGTTTTTAAATCTATAATATTCAAATTTCTCAATATAATCGCTCCCTGAATTAGAGTTGAGTCTTGCTATTTCAGATTTGAGGTTTTTTTAGCATAGTACTACTCTTGAGGGACTAAAATATTTAAACTATTTGAAATAACCGAAATATTAAAAATGTTACCTTCAATAATTTCACCATCAATTTCTGCTATTGATATCGAAGGTGTTTTTATTGTTAAATTATCAGTTTTATAACTTCTAACCCCTTTAACTTCAAGTATTTTATTGTTATACAATTTACTTACATTTTTAATTATTGCTATTTTTTTTAGATTTAAATAAACAGTAACATCTAATATACCATCGTTGATAACTGCATTAGGTGTTTGTACCATACCTCCACCTGAATATTTTCCATTACCAATACTAATGCTGAATATATTATCTGATATTTTCTGTTCATTAACTAAAATATCCATATGCATATTTTTATGCTGAAACATGCATTTCAAAAGATTAAATAAATAAGCACTTTTTTGACGTTTACCTCTCTCCTGCATTTGATTTGTAGCTAAAACTACTGCAGCATCGAAAGCAAATCCGGCAATATTAATAAAATAAGCCTCATTTTTAATTGCATGATTATAAAATTCAATTTTCCCGATATCTTGAGTAATGGAATAATTTCCTGCGATTATTTTCATTGCCTCATCAATATTATGGGGCATTTTATAATATCTAGACCAATCATTTCCTGTTCCTCGTGGCAATATTCCTAAATAAAAACCAGATGTGGAAATCTCTTTCTGTTGAAACATTCCATTTACTACTTCGTTTAAAGTACCATCGCCTCCAACCACAACAAAATGACGGATACCACTTTTAATTGACTTTTGAGTTAAAAGCTTAGCATCGCCTTGGTTTGCGGTAAAAACAAACTCTCCTTTTATATTGTATTTTGCTATAGCCGGCTTAAGCTCCTTAACAAGCTCATCTGGCTTGCCATTACCGGCTTTGGGATTAATTATAAATAGTGTTTTATTGATTGTAGTATTACTCAATTATTCAAATTTTGGTGCAATATTACGTTTTTAAACTCTTAAATTATAATTTTGCTTTCAATTTTAACAATAGTTTATGCAAAAAATTAGAACAATTAAATCGACAACAGTTCCTATAGGGAATGAAAGTGAAGCATTTATAAACGAAATTAAGGAATACGATCAACATGGAAATTTAATTACTGAAACTAAGTATATTGATAAAGATGTTGTGGCTTTACAAACTTCGTATAAGTACGATAGCAATGGAAATATTATTGAAATTATAAATGTTGATAAAGAAGAAGACACTACTGAAACAACAGTTTTTGAATACGACAATAATTCTCGATTAATAAGAGAGGTAACAGACTATTTTCAAGGGTTTAAAACAATATTAATTTATCAATACGAAAAAAATAAAATAACTATTAATAGTATTGACGAAGATGATAATATTGAAGAAAGGACAATAAAAGAATATGATGATAATGGCAATTTACTTGCCGAATCAAAAATTGATGATAAAGGTAAGTTGCAAACAAAAATTGTAAATGTTTACGACCATCAAGGGCGAATTATTCGTAAAGATGAATTAGAAAAAAAAGAGAAATTAAGTAAAAGTCATACTTATTATTACGAAAATGATGATTTGTTAATTGGAATAAAAACTACTAATCGTAAGGGGAAACTTTTAGATTGGATACGAATAGAATACGATGAGAATAATCGCCCAATGAGGCAAAGCTCAATGTCGGGATATAGTATAGAACTTAGCTACGACATTGAAAAAAATGAAAGAAACGAAAAACACATTGCACCCAATGGCAATATTTTAAAAGATTTAACTACTATTACAAATAAAGAGGGGAACGTTATTGAAGAACGCTCCCCTGATATTGTAATAAAAATCTCTTATGATTATTATCCTGAATAATACTATTCTGTTACAATAAGCTTTTTAGTAATTTTATCTTTATTGCTTGTAGATAAACTTACAAAATAAATTCCGGCAGTAAGCTTTCCTTTTAAAACATTAGATATTGGAACTAAGTGTCGTCCTTTGTTTAAATCTATCGACTTTTCTGCAATCTTTTTACCTGTCATATCTGATAATGTAATACTTACAGATTCCTTTTCGTCAAGATAAAACCCAAGGTTTGTATTTCCGTCAGAAGGATTAGGATATAATTGAACATCCGCAAAAACATGATAATTATCGATATTAGTTACATCCGATGTATATTCTATAGTCCAACCAGATGCATTATCATTATTATCAGAGAAAAACCATATTACTACCACACTATCCTGAACAACAATGGGTTCATTCGGCACAGTATTTTGATTAAAATCTCCTATCAAATCTCCATACATCTCCCCTTTATACACTTTAACAAAATCCATATTTCCGGCAAGTTCAAATTCAGTAAAATTAACTGTAATGTTTTCGGCATTATTGGGTTTTATAAAATATGAACAACTCAAAGTATTAGTATAATTACAAGGTCCACTACCATCATTTATCTCTCCTTCGGCATCGAGAAACATCATATTTGATTGACAATTTTTAGTAGTATAATAGGCTTGCCATCCTTGTCCAACATCAGACCCATCAGTAATAAATTGAATAGTAATAGGTCCATTATCACCTGATATACCAACATTTAAATATGGAGAATTGTTAGAGTCGTAAGAATCAATAAGAGGATTATCGGTTCCATTTCCATCATAAATATTCAGAACATCGCCTTCACCTAAATCAAATGCACTAAAATTAAGTATTACAATTCTAGCACAAAGAGGATCAATTGTATATGTGCAATTTTTATTATTTTCATAGTTCGTATTCCCACTACCATCTTCTAAAGTCCCTTCGGTGTTTGTTAATAGTAAATCGCCGCTACAATTAGGAGGATAATTTTCGCGAGGATAAATATTTATAATAGCCTCTTGATCATAAATAAAATTATTTTCATCACCACTAGGAGTTGCAGTTGAATTAAGATTATCCAAAGTATAGAATCCATTTCCTGAACCTCCCCATCCCCAATTCATATGAAACTTGTCATCATCTTGGTATCCATCGCAATTCCATGCATGTCCGGCACCGCTTGAAGGTCTTCCGGAATACACCATAGGTCTTCCTAAATCAATCTGATTACGAAGTAAAGTTTTCCATGCAGTTTCGGAGTAATTCGATTTTTTAACATAATTAACGCTATTATCATATTTAAAATAATCTCTTAGGGCATCTTCAATTCGGGAAGTTTGTGATCCTGAACCATCAGGACCCCATGTCATAGAGACTGCTACTCCTGCATGAAAATTAATTTTAGCAAGGTCTTCGTTTACTTGAGCTGATGCAGAATTAGGCATAGCATACCAATCGTATGTTTGTTGAGCAAAATTTACTGTAATATTTCCATAAAACCCATTTACAAATGATATATGAGTTTTTGAACCTTCGCCACTTGCCGGATAATTATAATATTTCATTGCCTGTACCATAGCTGTGGCTACACAACCTACATACACATGCCCATGATCTCCGTCTTCATCTTCGGGACAAAGTGCATTATAAGGCCAATCTTGATTCCATTTAACATATAATAATGGTCCTACAGAGCTTTTTTGTTTAAACTTTTTGGTGGGATTAAAAGTTAATAATGCAATCCATTCTTGCTCAATTTCTTCTGTAGCATCAATTTTGGCACTTTGCACAGAACTTATTGCAGCTGTATAGTAATCCATAAACCACTGCTGACCTGGAGACATATTACCTTCATTCCAAACCCCTTCGAACGAGTATGCCAAAATTGGAGTAACGGCACTTTCGGCACTTACAACAACAAAGCCTTCTTGATTGTTAACATTAAATATATAATATTGCATATATTCTTCGGGTTCTACAGCAAGAGTAAGATTAATATCTTCCCACGATTTTTCTGCTATTGAGTTAAAACCTTGATAATAGTATGCTTTTGCAACTTTAGCTGCATCTTTAATTGTAACTAAACCGGCAAATGAAGAGCTAACTACAAAAACAATAATTAGTAAAGAAATAATTTTTTTCATATTTAATAATTTTAATTCATTGGCTTACAAAGATAAAATAATAATAAGTACATTTATTTGTAAGACGAGATATTTATACAAATGGTTGTATTATGATAAATAATCGAGACTGTAATGCAGTCCAATGCTTTGCTTACGATTTCTCGCCATTTTAATAATAAGGTAGGCAACATTAATAATATTTCTAAGTTCGCAAATACTTTGTGTCATTTTCGAGGCTTTATACAAAGCTTCTGTTTCTAAATAAATAAGTTCTAATCGATCAATAGCTCGTTTCAATCTTAAATCTGACCTAACTATTCCAACATAATTAGTCATAATTTGTTTTACCTCTTTTAAAGTTTGAGTAATAAGAATCATTTCTTCGTTATTTATTGTACCACCAATGTCCCATCCCGGAATTCCTATTTGGTAATCTACATTATTCTTATTATTAATCGCATGTTCGGCACTTAAATGTGCAAACACAAGAGCTTCAAGTAATGAATTTGATGCTAGTCTATTGGCTCCATGCATACCGGTTGATGCTGCTTCGCCTGCAGCATACAAATTTTTAATTGTGGTCTGTCCAAATTCATTAACCTTAATTCCTCCGCATAAATAATGAGCTGCCGGTACTACCGGTATAAGTTCTTTAGTAATATCAATTCCGATACTTTTACATTTTTTATAAATATTTGGAAATTTATCAATCAATTCTTTAGGGGGACATTTTGTAGCATCAAGGAACATATAATCTTCTCCCGAAATTTTCATTTCATTATCAATAGCTCTGGCAACAATATCTCTAGGGGCAAGCGATTTTCTTTCATCATATTTTACCATAAAGGGCTCATTATGATGGTTTTTAAGTTCTGCTCCAAATCCACGTAAAGCTTCGGTAATAAGAAAAGAGGGTTTTTCTCCTGGATTATATAGAGATGTAGGATGAAACTGCACAAATTCCATATCCTTAACCTGCCCTTTAGCTCTGTAAACCATTGCTATTCCATCTCCGGTGCTTACAATTGGATTTGTAGTGGTTAAATATGCATTTCCCGCACCACCTGTAGCAATTAAAGTGTTTTTTGCAAGCACCTTAACAACGTGATTTGTAGAATTATCTAACACATATGCACCAAAGCATTGTATATCTTTATGAGATCTTTTAACTAAATAGCCTAAGTGATGTTGTGTAATAATATCTACTGCAAAATGATTGTCTAAAATTGTAATATTCGGGTGAGCCTTAACTTTATTTATTAAGGTTTTTTGTATTTCGTTACCTGTACTATCTTTTGTATGAAGAATTCTATTTTCGGAATGTCCACCTTCTTTTCCTAAATCAAAACTTCCATCAGCATTGCGGTCGAATTTTGCTCCCCAGTTCATTAACTCATTAATTCGTTTAGGACCTTCAGTTATAACTTTTGTAACAATCTCGGGGTCATTAAGTCCACAACCGGCTATCATAGTATCGTTAATATGCTTTTCGTATGAATCAAGTTTTTTAATAACAGCAGCTATTCCACCTTGTGCGTATCTGGTAGCTGTGTCATCTATTAATTTTTTTGTAACAATACACACATTTCCATATTCCGAAACTTTTATTGCATAAGTTAAGCCTGCAATACCCGAACCGATAACAAGGAAATCAACTTTAATTTCATTCATTATGCTTAAACTTTTAGCAAAATTAAGTGTAATAATAATATTTTTCACATTTTGGGGAACTTATTTTGATTTATTTCGTTTAATATAGAAATGGAATTACAAAAATTATGGCAGATAAATTAATTTCGCTTGTAAAATACCGTTTAGAACACAGAGCTTTTATTTTAAAAGACTATTTGAATCAGAACGGCATCGAATGTTGGATATCAGACCCAACAGTTTTTGGACAAATTGATGGATCGGTGGTTATGGTAAAATCATCGGATTACGAAAAAGCGTATCAATTATATAAAGAATTAGATAATAGCTCAGAGGAAGCCTAATACTATATTTTTTTCTTTAAATCTCTAAGAGTCATTTCTTTACCGGTATCACGAAGTCTTCGGGCTGTTGCTGTAAAATATTTATGCTTTTGAATAAATCTATATTGCATTCTATTCCATTGCTCAATAGTATTGATTTTTCCTCTCTCGAAAAGTTCTCTGAATAGGTTTTGTGAAACAGGAGTAAAGTCCGGTCTCCCTAAATAATCGAGATCAGCATCACAAATTATCATTTCGAGATGATTTTTGGGTTTTGGTGGCATCATGGTTGCTAATATCAAAGACTTAACAATTGCAATTTGTTCTTTTGTATATTTAAATAATGGTAATGTATCTTCAGCCATTTTTGCCCCTATTACTTCGTTATTGTCGTAGCTAACCATAAAACCTGCATCGTGAAAAATTGCAGCTGTTTTGAGTAATAAAAGTTCTTCTTCGCTAACTTTTTCTTCTCGTCCAATCATTTCAACTTTATAATAAACATTCATTGTATGTTTTAAATTATGATAATATAGATTCTTGGGTAATCCTTTATCAAGTTTTTCGAACATATGCTCTTCTAAGTCATTGATTCTAATAATTTGAAGTTTTGTGTTAAAGTCTTTGTTGGGCTTAATTCCAGACGAGAATTCCGATAAGTTTTGCTTAATTTTTTTAACAAGATACATTACTAAATCTCCCTTATATTTTACTTGGGTTTTATCTCGTTGTTCACAATCAAAAAATTCTTTTACATAAGTGTATGTAGTTTCTGAAATATTCACTTTGCCAACCACACCATGACTTTCCATCCTGTTAGCAACATTTACTGTATCGCCCCATATATCATATTCTAGCTTATGCGAGCCCACAACTCCGGCAACTACATAACCGGTATGTATTCCAACTCTCATTTTAAAGTCATAATTTGTTTCTTTATTAAGTTCATTCAATTTATCTAACATTTCAAGTGCAGCTAAAACAACCTCAACAGGATTAGTTCTATCTTTGTCGGGCATACCACCTGCACACATATAGGCATCACCTATGGTCTTAATCTTCTCGATATTATATTTACCAATAATCTTATCGAAAGAAGTAAAAAGTCGATCTAGATACTTTACTAACTCTTCAGGATTAGTATCTTCCGTTATTTTTGTAAACCCTTGAATATCTGCAAATAAAACCGTTACTAAATCATACCTTCTTGATTTTGCTTTACCTGTTTCTTGAATTTCTTGTGCAGTTTTCATCGGTAATAATTTTCGTACCAGCTTTTCGGTTTGTTCTTTTTGTCGTACCAACTCATTTGTACGTTCTGCAACTATTAATTCTAATTTATTTTTTTCTGTGGCGTGTCTTATCTCGTTCAATTTTATAATTAACCAAAACAATGAAATCAAAATTGCAATATATAATACAATAGCCCACCATGTATAGTATATTGGAGGTTTTATTGTAAAATGAATAATTGCTTCATTAGATATTGTACCATACTTATCTTTGGCTCTAACTTTAAAAGTATATTGCCCTGAAGATAAATTTGTAAAATCTTTAAAACTTTCTTCTGACCATGAGGTCCATACATTGCTAAAACCTTCAAGTATTGTCTGATATTCAACATCGTTATGACTTGAATAAAACAATGCAGTATAATTAATTCTTAAACTATTATTTGAAAAATTGAAAACCAAAACATCATCATTTTCAACAATAGATTTATCAAAACTCAAAACATCACTTTCAACAAGCTCTATACTTTTTATTAATGCAGGAGAATTTTCGGTTTTCACTAGGCTTTGTCGTTCTTTATATCTTACTATTCCGTCAAAACCACCAAACCAAATAATATTATTAACATCGTGATAAATACATTCAATATTATGGTCAATCAATTTTGGTATTGAAATATTTTGCAAAGAAAAATCATTGTTTTCATCTAAATAAAAATAACCGATCTTACTATTACTACAAAACCATAATCGTTTATTTTTATCCTCCACCAATGGATAATAACTATTGGGATGTAAAACATCTTCACTAAATCTAGTGTCAAATTTAAATTCTTCGTTATTAAAACTATAAATACCTTTACCTGTTGAAAAAAGTATTCCGAAACTTGTTTTATAAACATCTGCCCACTCATATTCTTCGGGCAAACCAAAACCCGAATTGTATTGAACAATTTCAGGATTTAAAATATCGTCATTATTAAACTCTAATCTAAAAAAACCATCGTTATTAGAACCAAGCCAAATAATATTTGCAGCTTCATGTACTATAGTTCTAACATCATAATCTAATCCGTTAATATACCCAATTTGTTTTAATATATTGTTTTCATTTTTTAAAACTAATAAACCGTTTCGTCCAGTTGCATATACTATACTATCATTAAACTCAGATTGATGTAATTGTCGAAAATACCCTTGGATAATTAAATTTGCATTTTGACCATCAAGTATTTTAAAAATTCCTGAAGTAGCAGCTACATAAAGTTCATTGTTAATTAGCTGTAAATGTTGTGCTTCACCAATAGATTGATAAAGTTTAACATATTTTTTATCATCGGAAAATCCATTAATATCATAATCATAGTTTAAGTCATTAGAGCTATAATAAACTCCTTGACTAGTTCCAAAAAACAATTTATTTTTATACCGAATAATGCTAGAAATAACTCCATACAAACCTAAATTATCATCTATAAAACTATATGGCGACTCGACATCAATCTGGGAAATTCCATTATATGTTGTAAGCCAAATTTTTGAATTATTATCAAGAAATATATCAGTAATATGATTGTCGAGAAGAAGATTTCGTTTATTTAAAGAAAACATGTAATTCCCTATACTATCGATGCAAACTAATCCCCCGAAAACTGTTCCAATTATTATATTCCCGTTTTTAAGAGCAAGACTCTTAGAGTATCCGTTAGCTGAAATAAAATAATCAATTTGAGAATTAAAATAATTAATTTGACCATCTTTCTGTTTATAAAAACCTGCTTCGTTTTCAGTTTTTATAACTATATTTTGATTATGATCAGAAAAAACATCGATAATATTCTTACCAACAAAATAATGATTGTAATTTACTGAATTAATATCATCGTTATTAAGAGTATATAATCCAAGTTCATTAATAGTAATATATACTTCATCTTTAAGATAAAAGGCGTTTAGTTTTCTTTCATTAGAGTATAGTAATTTTACCTTATTATCTTGTAGTTTTAAGATATAATTATCGGCAACAAACAACACATCATTTTCACGAACGACTACCTTATTTATCTGATTTGGCACTATATTGCTCGGAATTTTAAAGTCTTCGAGTTTTAATATACCATTTTCGAGTATAAGTTTAGAAATTCTATTGTAGCCACCTACATAAATTATATTATTGTTACCGTGTACCAGTATTGGTCGTCCTTTATATTTAACAAATCTCCACTCCGAATTATCGAACATCATAATACCGTTCAGATTCCCAAAATACATATATCCTCTTTCATCTTGAGTAATACTATAATTTTGACTTTCTTGGCGATATTCTCTTGGTGAAAAATTAACAACATTAGGCAAACCTATCTCTTCTACTTGAGACATAGAGTTAGTAAACAGGAATAATAAACCCGTAAGAAACAGTAATTTTGTGAATGTTTTGTATATACAGTCAAACATAATTAATAGAATGCTTGTTATGTTGTAAAGATATAAATTTAATGTTTATTTTTGAGTTTACTTTTCATTTAAAGTAATAAATTGAATTAGATGACAAAAGGAAGAGAAAACAAACCTCATATTGGTATTTTCGGCAGAAGGAATAACGGAAAAAGTAGCCTTATTAATCGTTTGGCAGCTCAAGAAATAAGCATTGTTTCCGATTTTGCAGGTACTACAACAGATCCGGTAAAAAAATCAATCGAAATTACCGGCTTTGGTCCTGTGATTTTAATAGATACAGCAGGAATAGATGATGTGGGAGATGTAGGTAAGCTACGTGTAAACAAAAGTATTGATAGCATAAAAATTATTGATTTAGCAATACTTGTAGTTTTAGCAAATGAATTTGGAATTTTTGAACAAAGAATAATAGCCGAGTTTAACAAAAACGAAGTTCCTTGGATTTGTGTAATTAATAAAACCGATATAATAAAGCCCGAATTAAGTTTTATTAACAATATTAAATCTTACAAAGTTCCTGTTATTGAATTTAGTGCACTAACAAGCAAAGATACAGAAGATATTATTCAAAGTATAAAAGATACTATTCCGGAATCATCATGGAAACAAAAATCATTATTAGGTGGACTTGTAAATTATGGCGATATAGTTTTACTAATTACTCCTATTGATATTGAAGCTCCTGAAGGACGTTTGATATTACCCCAAGTTCAAACAATTCGAGATATACTAGACAACGACTGCACAGCTATTGTAGTTAAAGAACGTGAAGTGGACGCATTTTTAAGAAAGACTATGATTGAACCGGCTCTTGTAATTACCGATTCACAAATATTCTTAAAAGCTGACGCCAGTATCCCCAAACATATTCCCCTTACCGGATTTAGTGTACTTTTGGCCAGACACAAAGGCGATTTTGAAAACTATCTTAAAGGCACTCCATATATTGACAAATTAAAAGATAATGATAAGATATTAATACTCGAAAGCTGCACACATCATGTTAGTTGTGATGATATTGGCAGAGTAAAGATTCCTCGTTGGCTTAGTGCTTATACAGGTAAAAAACTTGACTTTGAAGTAGTGGGCGGATTAAGTAATATCCCCGGTAAAATTACAGACTATGCTTTGGTAATTCAGTGTGGAGGTTGCGTAATTACACGTAAACAAATTATTAATCGCTTAAAACCTGCTGTAGATGCCGGAATACCGGTAACAAATTATGGGATGACAATTGCATATTTACAAGGAATTTATAGTCGTGCAATCGCACCTTTTACTGATAACAAAGAACATTCAGTAAAAAATTATTTATAATTTTTATTTACTCACTTTCCCAATTTTATCTTCGATTGATGCAATTTTACCATTAATTCTACCATAATCCTTATTGGTTTGAATATCAAAATTAGCTACAGAATAAATGCGAGACGAATGTGGTTGAAGTATTTTGTAAGATTCGTTTAAAATCCTTAATGCTTGCTCCATAGTTTCGGTTTCTATTACAGTGCCCATCGCCGATAATTTATATTCAAAACCGGAGTCGCGAACCATTTTAATTATTTTACTTACATATTGGCTAACACTTGCTCCCTTATCTGTTGGAAACATTGCAAAATTCATTAATACAGACATAATGTTTTATTTAAAAATATATGAATAAATATCACGATAAATTTTTCGCTCAGTAAGAACTACTGCATTGTCGTAAGCGTTTTTTGCCGAACTATCGTAAGAAGTAGCTTCACCTTCGGCTGTATAAGTCTTCTGAAAAATTGTATTATTATCAATATCAAGCAATTTTGTAATAATCACACACTCGGTATAATATAAAATTTCGTTATCATAAGTTTTTCTTATGTTACTATCTATCAAAAGGGTAAAGTCGCTTGGCAAAGAATCGGCAACAATGTTTACATCAGTAGAAAAAACTCTTTGTATTGTGTTTTTAATCTTTAATTCATTAGTTTCAATATCAAATACTTTTTCGATAGATGCAAAAACAAAATCTGGTTTTTCAATATTTATTGTAAGTTGTGTTTCGGGAACCGGTATTTGTCTTATTATTTTTCGCATCAAAGGGTCTTTAGTAGCATAAGACATATTTACCATATCAATTGAAACACTCAATACTTCTCGGTTGTTTTGTGAATTAACACTTGGCAACTCACACACAACTTTTCCGTTGCTATCGCTACGATCTCTATTCCGTAATAGCCCTTGCCCTGTATAATTAATTAATACAGGAATATTGCTCATATTATTATTATGCTTATCTCTGATATAGAAAGTCAATAAATCGAATGTGGGTTTAGCTCCCCTTTTAATTATTACCTCTTTTTGCGTATGTTCAACCTTAATAGAATGTATGAATTTAAGCATTTCTGAATATAGAAAACTTCCTAAATCAATTATTGAATCACCTGTATTGTATTCGGTATTTTCATTAACGTATGGTTTTACACCTGCCATTGCATCAACAAGCAATGTCCACGCTTCATAAAACGAATAATTATCTCGTTTTACTACAGATTGTTGGTATTTTGTCCAAGATGTTTTTAAAGCTTCTTGCTTTTGTTGCAATTTTTTATCTGCATATTCGGCACGCGACAAACGATAGTAAACCCAATAATTATATTTATCCTCCCACGAACCTACTTGTTCATATCCCTCAAGATATTGCTCGGTAGAAGCTTTAATTTCACTCATAAAACTGTTTGAAATATCTGTATCTGATTCAAAAACCGAAAGCACAGAAGTTCCTGATATATTTACAGAAATCGAAGATGCTAAATCTTTTAAAGCACTATTTTTTGCTCTCTGAATATATTCATCAGGAGTATTACCTTCCTTAGAAGCAGAACCTATACCAATATAATACTGTGATGATATTGGAGCAGAAGTAATCCAATCTGGAGTTTTTTCTGATGTATATTGTGTACTTTTACAAGAAAATATAATGCTTGCAAAAGCTAGTGAATACACCAATAACACTAGTACTATTTTACTATTTTTCAGGATTGAACTCATCTACAGAATTTGATATTTGTATAGCTACAGAATTTTGAATTTCGTTCTCAATTGAAGAAACAGTTTTAATAACTTTGCGTCCATTTAAAATATTTTGCAAAGCAGATATATCATTGCGATTGTCTTTTATTATGTCTTCTGACGAGGATAAGCGTTTATACTTCCAATAACCCGGCACCAAATTTCTTGAATCTCCGTCAAATTCTGCATAATGAATATTGTCGCTATTGATTAATGTTTTACTGTCGGCAAAATATAATTCTCCTGTTCTGTTATCAATTAAAGTATATTCATAATCAATCTTAACCGATCTACTCATTTTATACTCATAATATACAACTTTATCGTATTCAGTTGAAACTTTAATATTTCCTTCGCTATCTTTTACTCTTGTTTCTTTTCTTATATATCCTTTTTGTTCTGTTTTGCTTAGTGCACCAGCTTGAATATCATATAAATTAACAGTAATACTCAGTACCACATCGGCAACTTGTGGTTTACCAATAGCTGGTGTCTGTATTTCCTCATTAGTCGATCTGGTACTTTTTAAGTTTGTAGTAGCAGGATCAAAACTTACTACTCTTAAAAATGGATTATTTAACTCTTTAATTTCAGATATTATATTTGTTTCTAACGAACTTGAAAGAGCAGAATTATACGTTTTAAGCACAATAGGAGCAATTGTAATATTTATAATCGCTTTTTCGAGACATTCAGAACGTAAATCAATTGACTCTTTATATGCTCCATATTTTCTAACAATTTTATCAAATCCATAATACGCATTTCTGTATCTTTTCAACTCCATATCCTTCAATGCTCGTCTATAAACAGGTTCGTAAATAGCTATTTTAAGTTGTTCGGCTGCATCTTTATAATTTGGTTGTAAATCTATAATATCTTTAAAAAGTTTTTCGGCTTCTTCAAACTTTTCAGCCTGAAGTAAATTTATAGCTTCAAAATATTTATCTTCTAAATAAATATCTTTTACTTCATTATAATAATCTCTGTAATATCCAGGAAAATTCAATTCTACTTCAATATCTTTAAGTTTATTATAATAGTTTTCTGCGTCTTTAAAATAATCAACAGCATCCTTGTTTTTACCTTCGTTGTAATACTTGTTAAAATTTGAAAGCTTCTTATCAAGAACCATTTGGCCTGTTCTTTTAAGACCAATAAGAGCATCAATATTTGTCCTTTTTTTTACATAAGCTTGATAATAATAGTTGGCAGCTTGATCATAAATACCTGCTTGCTCCATTTTTGAAGCATTTTTTGTTAATCGCTTAGATGCACAACCATACGAAACAAAAACAACAAGTATTACTAAAACCAATACAATTAATCTATTTATTTGCAAATGTTTAAAGAAACTCATACCGGAATATTATTTATCATGTAAAATTAGAAAACTAAACTAAATTAAAAAACTATCATTTAATTAAGTCTCTCTTTATGTTATAAACCCTTTGTGTGTGTTTATAATCATAATCAACTAATAAATCTCCATTTACCTTAAAAATTTTAATATAATTTACGTTAATGCTTTTAAAAATAGTATTATAATATACTCCGTTTATAATTTTTATCTGTTTATTCCCACTTTTATAATCTCTAAATCTCATTTTTGCTCCGTTAGTAATATAAATTTTCCCAAATTTTAAATTACAACCATTTTGAGTATAAATACTTAAAACTCCCATTCTACTTTGTAAAAGTTCAATCGATGTAAGAGTATTATAAATTTCGGGATTATTATTTTTAAATTTTGGCATTAACACATTTAAAGCATTTAAAAGTTCGTTTCCTCTAATGTCAATATCACCAAAAGCAAATGTTTCTAATAAAGCAAATAATCCTGCAATTTCATTATTATAGTTTTGGTCAAGATATTGGTTCATTCTTGTTTGCCATACTTCTACAATCAAGTATTCATCATCTGAATTATATATAGGATGATTTTCGAAATACTCATCTTTAGCTAAACTTAAAAGAGTAAAAATAACTTGACTATCATAATCGATAAAAAGTGTTTCAGAATTATCGAAAGCACTTTCGCAGATTTGCTTAAGACCAATCAAGTCTCCCTCCACATTTAAAACACTTTGATAATAAAAATTAGAATATAAATTTCTCTCTGGAAGCTCAATCTTGGTTAACCACAATGGCAAACCACTATAATCAATTTTTAACACAAATCCGGCAATATCATTTTGCTGGGCATAAGCAGACATTCCAATTTTATGATTAATTTCAATAGAAATATTGCCCTTAAACCGACCTGCCACATAAAAATTACCACTACTATCTACTTTAACTGCATCAATTTGAATAATCTCAGAAGCAAAAATCGGAAAAAACCAGTTACAAAAACCATCTGTGTTAATATTAGCCACAAATGCTCCTTTAAAACCATTGTATTTGTATGTTTTATTACAAAGAATCAGACTATCATTAAAAAATCCGGAGAAGAGCATAGTACTATCTGATATCTCAATCATATTGAAGGTTTCTTCATTATTAGTTCTTGTACTCTGATATATATGTTCCCATACAAAACTAGCTTGTGTTTTATGCTGATGTGAATCTTTTAAATCCAGAATTTTAACTCTTTTGCTTTTATATTCAGGCATTGTAATACCAATTGGAGCATTAATATAAGTAGGGTCGCAAACAACAAATTGCTTATTGCTGTACTCAACAATATCACCAATAATATAATCCTTAAAATTTAAAGCTGTTGCAATATGCCCTGGATAAGTTAATCCAATTACCGGAATATTTAAAAATTCGCTAACTAAATAAGCAAACAATATAGAACGATCTTCGCAATCAGAATATGGATAATGAAATAACTCTTCGGGAAAGAGGAATCTTTCGTTTCCAAATTGATCATTATCTGTTCTATAATCAAATCCCGTTTGTACCATTTTAAGAATAAAACTTGCAGCTTCGTCCTCAGGTTTATTATAAACATAATCAAAAATTGCCTCACTCAAACTTTGCCACAAAGCCTGTGAAATCCCGGCATTAAAATAAACTCTTAAGTCGCACTGTGGATAGCTATCGTAAAACTCTATAAGATTAATATTATAATTTATCTTTAAGTTTATAGTATCATTTTGCCACAGAAATGAGATATTATTACTTTGAATATTATTATCAAAACGTGGTGCTTGATAAATTTCAAGATTCATTATTCTATTTGCATCAGGATATTCTCTGGCATAGGTATTTACTTGTTTAAAACTGCCATTTACTACATAATAATTAATATTATCAAAAATGTAATATTTCATACCATAAACTTGCTGTACAAAAGGAATAAGCAACAATAAATTTTCGCCTGAATAGGCAATTTTCACTTTATATCCAGATTTTGTTAACAAAAACCAAGCTAATAAACAAGAATTATTATCGTTTAAACTTATGCTTTTCGAAAAATTGTCAATTAGTAAGTAATATGCCCAATCGTTAAGATTATAATCTGTTTTTATTGTAAGTAATTGTTCCAATAAACTATTATATTCTGTTTTACTAATAAACTGCCAATATTCGGCAATATCATTTGAATTAGCAGAATAATTTTTTGCGGGTATAATTTTTTCAGAATATTCTAAACCTATAAGCAATCCATAATAATTTATATTAATAAATCGAAAATCCCTATCTGAAACAATTGGCTCAGAGTCGGGTATAGCAATAGGTTTAATTGTATATTGGGGGTTTTTAAATTCTCTTGTTTCTATTTCAGTAAGTTCAATCTTTTCAATAGTTTTACTATTGTTCGCATTTTCATAAATAGGAATTTTTTCAGGACCTGGAAACTGTTTAGGTTCATATTCAGAAAACAAATTAAACTGTTCCCATTCGTATCTTAAATATGAAGCGAATGCACTATCTTGAGCAAGTAAAAAATTATTTAATTTCTCTTTTTCAAATAGAATTGCTTCGTTATACGATTTTTTAAATTCCTCAAATTCATCATGCTGCCCCGAACTAATCTTAGAAAAAACAATCAATAATAATACAATTAAGACATATATTTTACTTTTCATAAACATTGCGAAAATTAAATAATGATGAATAATTACAATAGAATTTCATTGAACAACTACTATGCCATATTTATCGAATAATGAGACACTTATGGCAGCAATATACATATTATTTTAAATAAACTTTACAAAATTAAAGCTATTTGATGAATTTATTATTAGTTTTAATCTTTAAATTAAAACAACTTCAATTGTTTTATCCAAAAAGATGAAGTCGATAAATAAACGCAAAATAATAAACGATCCGGTATATGGTTTTATAAATATACCATACGAATTATTATTTGATATTATCGAACATCCATATTTTCAAAGATTGCGACGAATAAAACAATTAGGATTAACTTTTTTAGTTTATCCTGGAGCTTCGCATACAAGATTTCAACATGCTTTGGGCACAATGCACTTAATGACTCTTGCAATAGACATATTAAAACAAAAAGGTACAATCATAACCGACAAAGAAGCAGAAGCCGCATGTGCTGCAATATTATTGCACGATATAGGACATGGGCCATTTAGTCATGCTTTAGAAAATAGTATTATTCCACACTGTTCTCACGAACAATTATCAAAACTTATAATGCACTCTCTTAATAATGAAATGGGAGGTAAACTTGATCTTGCAATAGAGTTATTTGAAGGGAATTATCAAAAAAAATTCTTACACCAACTTATAACCAGCCAATTAGATGTTGATAGGCTCGATTATTTGCGTCGCGATTCATTTTTTAGTGGAGTATCAGAAGGGGTAATTGGCTCCGACCGAATAATAAAAATGCTTGAAGTTGTAGATGATGAGTTAGTTATTGAGTCCAAAGGAATTTACAGCATAGAAAAATTTCTGATAGCAAGACGATTAATGTATTGGCAAGTATATTTACACAAAACAGTTCTTGCCTCGGAATTGATGTTGGAAAAAGTATTAAAACGAGCTAGAGAATTAAGTCTTATGGGTATTAATTTGTTTGCAAGTCCTGCACTTAAATATTACTTACAAAACAATACTTTTGAAGATATAAGCAGAATGCTCAATAATTTTGTTGAATTAGATGATTATGATATTTTATCAGCACTTAAAGAATGGCAAAAATCTGATGATATAGCTCTAAAAACATTAGCAGATGGCATAGTTAATCGAAATATTTATAAAATAATTATTGATAAAAACACAAATCATTATCATCAAATATCAAGAATCAAGGAGTTAATATTGTCTCATTATAAAATTTCGGAAGATTTAATTGATTATTTTATGTTTGAAGGAGAAATTTGTAATAATGCCTACAATATAAAAGATGATAAAATAAATATATATAAAAACGGAATAAAAGAGGATATAATTTTAGCATCAGATATGCTTAACATAGATGTTTTAGGAAAGACAGTAAAAAAACGTTATTTATGTTATCCCAAATATATACATAAGGAATTATAAGTAATAGCATTATGGAATTTTCAGCACAACAAATAGCAGAGATTTTAAATGGAACCATTGAAGGAGATCCTAAAGTAACAGTAAACAATATCAGTAAAATTGAATGTGGCACACCTGGTACTCTTAGCTTTTTAGCAAATCCCAAATACACACATTATATTTACGAAACAAAAGCTAGTATTGTTTTAATTAATGAAGATTTTGTTCCCACAAAACCCATAGAGGCTTGTTTAATAAGAGTAAAAAACAGTTACGAAGCTTTGGCAAAGCTATTAGAAATATACAATCAACTAAACGAAAAGCCAAAGGGTATAGAAAAACATACATTTATCCACAAATCTGCTAAAATAGGTTCAGGACTTTATTTAGGAGCATTTGCCTATATTGAAAAAGGTGTACAAATAGGTAAAAATGTTAAAATATATCCACATGTTTATATTGGAAATAATACAGTAATTGGAGATAATACAATAATTTTTTCAGGTGTAAAGATTTATCATAATTGTGTAATTGGCAACCACTGTACTATACATGCCGGAACAGTAATAGGTGCAGATGGATTTGGTTTTGTTCCTCAAAATGAAACAGAATTTATTAAGGTAGCACAAATAGGAAATGTAATCATCGAAGATAATGTTGAAATAGGTGCAAATTGCTGTATAGATAGAGCTACAATAGGTAGCACAATTATCAGAAAAGGAGTAAAACTAGATAATTTAATTCAAGTTGCACATAATGTTGAGATAGGTAAATCTACTGTTATTGCCGCACAAACAGGAATATCCGGTACAACTCAAATTGGCAATAATTGCATGATAGCCGGTCAAGTGGGAATTATTGGTCATTTAAAAATTGGAGATTCGGTAATGATAGGGGCACAATCAGGAGTTACAAAAGATATTAATAATAACATGCAAATTATGGGTGCCCCTGCCACCGAAGGACACAAATATAAGAAATCATTAATTGGACTGCGAAAGCTTCCAGACTTAATAAATCGACTCAATAAAGTAGAAAAAGAACTCAACAATCTTAAGCAGAATAATCAGGAATAAATCACTCATAAAAATATATACAATTTTTATAAATCATATTCTAATACTATATTTGTCGAAATTTGGCAAGTAGTTTGTTTTGCTTAAGATTATGATTGAGAAACAAAAAACAATAGCAAAACCCGTAACTTTAAAAGGTCCGGGATTGCATTCGGGATGTGAAACTACACTCACAATAAAATCAGGAGAACCAGACTCCGGGTATATATTTATTAGGACAGACCACGAAAATGCTCCAATAATTCATGCAATTGCTGACAATGTTGTAGATACATCAAGAGGGACAACTTTAAACGAAAACAATGCCAGTGTAAGCACAGTTGAGCATATTTTAGCTGCAACTTATGCCCTTGGTATTGATAATGCAATCTTTGAGCTTAATGGTCCCGAAGTTCCAATTCTAGACGGTAGTGCAAAATTCTTTGTTGAAGCATTGCATAATGCAGGAGTAAAAGAGCAAAACAAAAACAGAATCGTTTATAATATTCAACAGAATCTTAATTTTAGAGACGATGAAAGAGATATAGACATAAGTATATTTCCTGCTCAAGATTATAGAATAAGAGTATTAGTAGATTATAAATCCGATGTTTTAGCAAATCAATATGCGACTTTAAATAAATTAGAAGATTTTAATAAAGAAATAAGTTCATGTAGAACATTTGTTTTTATTAGCGAATTAGAACCTTTACTTCGATTAAATTTAATAAAAGGTGGAGACCTAGATAATGCAATTGTAATAGTTGATAAAAAATGCTCTCAAGAAGAATTCGACAGACTTACTAAACTATTTAATAAACCACGAATAGAGGTTCAACCAATAGGCATACTTAATAATTTAACCTTACATTTCCCTAACGAACCAGCAAGACATAAGCTTTTGGATGTAGTAGGAGATTTAGCATTAACAGGATATAGGTTTAACGGGCATGTTGTAGCACAAAAGCCAGGTCATTACGGAAACACTGAAATGGCAAAAATTATTAGAAAACATATCGAAAATATTAAAGAATCTGTTTCAAAAAAATCAGGATTGCCCACTTACGATCCAGACGAAAAACCTTTAATGGACGTAAATCAAATTAAAAAATTTTTACCACATCGCTCTCCATTTCTTTTTGTTGATAAAATAATTAAACTTACACCAGAAGAAGTAATTGGTATTAAAAATGTAACAAATGACGAATACTATTTTTCCGGACATTTCCCCAACGAACCAATAATGCCGGGAGTATTACAAGTAGAAGCAATGGCACAAGTTGGTGGCGTTTTAGTTTTAAATACTGTTCCCGACCCCGAAAACTATCTTACATTTTTTATGAAAATTGATAATGTCAAGTTTAGAAAAATAGTTGTTCCGGGAGATATTCTCATTATGAGGTTAAAACTACTTGAGCCAATGCGCAGAGGTATTTCGCACATGAAGGGTGAAACTTATGTAGGCTCAAACCTTGTTGCCGAAGCAGAAATGTATGCAAAAATTGAAAAACAAAAATAAATCAAAAATGAATCAACCTCTTTCTTATGTGCACCCCGATGCTAAAATTGCACAAAATGTTGTAATCGAACCATTTACAACTATTGCAAAAAATGTTGAAATTGGTGAAGGAACTTGGATAGGCTCAAATGTAACTATTTTTGAAGGAGCAAAAATTGGAAAAAATTGCCGTATTTTTCCGGGAGCTGTAATTTCAGCAATCCCACAAGACTTAAAATTTAAAGGTGAAGATACTACTGTTGAAATTGGAGACAATACAACTGTACGCGAATGTGCAACAATAAATAGAGGAACCGCTGCCAAAGGCAAAACAATTATTGGAAGCAATTGTCTTTTAATGTGTTATTCTCATATTGCCCACGATTGCATAATTGGAAACTACGCTATTTTAGGAGCTTATACTGCACTAGCAGGCGAAGTTGTTGTTGATGATTGGGCTATAGTTTCGTCTGGTAGTTTAGTACACCAATTTGTAAATATAGGCCCACACACAATGATACAAGGGGCTAGCAAAGTAGGTAAAGACGTACCTCCTTACGTTAAAGTAGGCAGAGAACCACTTACTTACGAAGGAGTTAATTCTATAGGATTACGTCGAAGAGGTTTCGATAACGACAAAATTAATGAAATACAAAATATTTATAGAATAATATTTGGTAGAGGGATGAATACTACACAATCATTAAACTTTATTGAAGCAGAATTAACTGCTACAAAAGAGCGAGACGAAATAATTCTATTCATACGTAATTCTAAAAGAGGTATTATAAAAGGTTATTCAGATTAATTTTCACCATTATTTGTATGATTCCAACCTTGTGCCTCTAAAGGTACCTCTACTCCATTACGGGCAATTAAATCTGCTCCTTGGTCTAGATCACAGATATAACCTATTAAACTAATATCATCAATTTCTTTAATCTTGTCGTAATCATTAATATCAACGGTAAATAATAGTTCGTAATCTTCGCCTCCATTTAAGGCTGGCAAACTTGGATCAAGATTAAGCTCTTCGCAAACCCTTTGGCTTAAAATATTAACAGGAATTCTATCTTCGTATATCTTACAACCAACATTCGATTCCTTACATAAATGTAAAGCCTCTGAAGATAATCCATCAGAAATATCAATCATTGAGGTAGGAACAATTCCCTTATTTTTCAATTTTTCAATTATATCAAATCTTGCTTCAGGCTTTAACTGCCGTTCTAAAACATAATCGTAGCCGGCAAGTTTTGGTTGAGTATATGGATCAACCTCATAAACCTTACGTTCTCTTTCAAGTATTTGCAAACCAAGATATGCAGCACCCAAATCGCCACTTACACAAAGCAAATCTTTATTTTTTGCTCCTGATCTATATACAACTTTATCTCTATTTATACGCCCAATTGCTGTTATACTTACTGCAAAACCGGTAAGTGATGTTGAAGTATCGCCACCAACTAAATCAACATTATACTTTTTACAAGCCAACAATACTCCCTCATAAAACTCTTCGATAGCCTTTAGGCTTATTTTGTTACTAATAGCAACAGAAACCGTAATTTGTTCAGCTACTCCGTTCATTGCTGCAATATCACTAATATTTACAATAACCGACTTATATCCCAAATGCTTTAAAGGTACATACATCAGATTAAAATGTATTCCTTCTAATAACAAATCGGTGCTAATTAAACTTAACATATTTCCCGATTTTAATACTGCAGCATCATCCCCAATCGCTTTTATTGTACTTTTATTATTAATAGCAAAACCTTTTGTAAGATGGTCAATTAAACCAAATTCGCCAAGAGATGCTATTGTTTGTTCTTTCTTTTCTTGAGATTTACTGTCCGATTCAGCCATAATTTATTGTTTGGTAATATATTTGTTAAAACAAACACAAAAGTATGAAATTAAATATCCATAAAATAATGTATATTTGTTAAAATATGTGATTATGAATGTTAAATACAGCATAATACTAGTCCTTGTAATGTTAATAACATTAGTATTACAATCGAATTCACAAGGACTTTCTGTTTATCAAGACTATCTAAATAAAGTTTATATTTTTGATAACGGGACTACAAAACAAATTGATCATTTACCTCTAAATTCTTTTAAAATTGGCAATAATGCAATTGCATATGAGGATAATGCAGGAAATTTCAAAATTTATCAAAACAACTATGTGTTTTCGGTAAGCAGTTTTGTAAGCGAATATTATACTTCAGATAATTTAATTAGTTTTAGACTAAACTCCCAACTTAAAGTGTTTGATAATCAACAAAATAAGAGTTTAACTACTAATGTTGGAGCATTTGCTTGCAGTGATGATATTATTGTTTTTTTTGAAAAACAAGAACGAATTTTAAAAGCATATTTTAATGGTAATCTTTATGAACTTGCCGATGCAATTGCAGCCGAAGATATTTCAGATTTTGTTGTTGGTGAAGATATTGCCGTTTTTAAAAATCCGGAAGGTTATTACGATATTTTCTATTATGGTGAAATAATTCAATTACTATTTCACGAAAGAACTAAATCATTTAAAACAGGTCGCGGAATTGTTGCATTTATAGAAGAACCTATGAATAATTTTCAAGTGTTTTATCAAGGAGAATTTTTTGAATTAGACACTTTTGAACCTAAATCATATAAAACCGGAGACAATATGGTAGCTTATGTTGACAACAACGGCTATCTTATGTGCTATTATTATGGTGAAAAAATTACAATTTCGTTTGATGTTCCAATATTTTATGAAGTTCACGATGATCTTATAATATTTAATGTCCAAAATTATTTCAAAGTGTTTTCGGGAGGTAATGTATATACATTAGAAAGCTATATCCCCGAAAAATATTTATTTAATAATAATATCTTAGCTTATATAGATGAACATGGATATTTAAAAGTCTTCGAGGATGGAAAAGTAAATACTGTGTCGTATGAACTAATTAAAGATTTTGAAATTCATGGAGATGTTGTGAATTTCAAATATGGTGTGCAATCGCAAAGTATGTACTATAAAGGAAAAACCTACACAAATAATTAGCAATTGCCATACAAAGAAGAAATCACTAAGAATATTAAAGAAAAAGCAATATCATTAGGATTTAATTCTTGTGGTATAGTGCCGGCAAATACCGATTCTGAACATTTAAATATTTTTATTAATTGGTTAAAAAAGTCTTATAATGCCAATTTAAAATATCTCGAAAATAATGTAGAAATCAGGGCAAACCCCAAATTGCTTGTTGAAAACGCCAAATCTGTAGTTGTATTATTGAGTTCTTATAATAGACAAAACTCAAGCATAAGCTACAATAGTATTGCCCGGTATGCTCTAAGTAAAGATTACCATATAGTTTTAAAAAGAAAAATGTATGAACTACTAAATTATCTAAAAAAGAACTGGGATATTAATGGCAGATGCTTTGTTGATAGTGCTCCTATTTTAGAGCGTAGTTATGCATATAATGCAGGTTTAGGATTTATTGGCAAAAACACTTGCTTAATTAACGAGAATCTTGGTTCTTGGGTATTTATAAGCACTTTGATTGTTGATAAAGAGCTATGCTTTGATAAACAAGTAAAAATTTCTAATAATAGTTGTATTTCTTGCAATAAATGTGTTGAAGCATGCCCCACAGGAGCATTGAAGCCTTACGAAATCGACTGTAATTTATGTATTTCGTATCACACAATCGAAAATAGAAATATAGTGCCTGACAACGTAAAATCAAAAATAACAAATCAGTTTTTTGGTTGCGATATTTGCCAAATAGTATGTCCGTATAATAAAAATATAAAAGCAGATGTAACAACGGATTTACAGGAAATAAACTTATTAAAACAATTAGATATCAGCACTTTTGAAAATATGACAAATAGTATGTTTAAAAAAGAATTTAAAGACACATCACTATACCGCACTGGTTTAAAAAAATTAAAAGAAAATGCTAACAATTTAAAATCTAAAAAGACTTAAATCCCATAATTTTTCTTACTTCTTTAAGTGTTTTTCCTGCACTTTCGCGTGCACGCTCTGCTCCTATGGATGCCACTTTGCGGATATAATCATTATCAGAATTAATTCGGTAAATATTTTCACGTAAAGGAGTAATTAGCTTAATAAGGTCTTCGGCTAATTGCTTTTTCATATCTCCATATCTAATACTACAATTAGCATATTGCTCTTTGAAAAACTTATAAGTAATTTCATCAGAAACAATTTTCATAATTTTAAACAGATTTTCTACCGGCTCAGGCGGAGTACTATTTGGTGTTGTTGGTCCTTGATCGGTAACTGCACGCATTAACTTTTTTCGTATAGTTTTATCCTCATCTATTAAGAAAATTCCGTTTCCTTCAGATTTTCCCATTTTACCGGTTCCATCAAGTCCTGGTATTTTAATAAGTGCTTCGCCAAAATTGTAAGGTTCGGGTTCATTAAAAAAATTGCATTTGTACATATTATTAAAACGGCGTGCAAATTTTCGTGCCATTTCTAAGTGCTGCTCTTGGTCTTTTCCGACAGGCACGTAATGGGAATTATGAATAAGTATGTCAGCAGCCATAAGAACAGGATAAGTTAATAATCCTGCATTCAAATTATCGGGTTGCTTTCGTGCTTTATCTTTAAACGAAGTTGTGCGTTCAAGTTCTCCAAGATAAGCATTCATATTTAGCAATAAATACAATTCGGATATTTCAGGTACATCGCTCTGAACATAAAGAGTAGCAAGCTCGGGGTCTAAACCGGCAGCCAAATACTCAACCAATACTTGCCTTACATTTTTATGAAGGTTTTGCGGAGTTGGATGGGTTGTAAGTGAATGATAATCTGCAATAAAAAAATAACACTTATTTTGGTGTTGCATCTTAACAAAGTTCTTAACTGCACCAAAATAATTACCAAGGTGTAAGTTACCTGTTGATCTTATTCCGCTTAATACTGTTTTCATTCGTTCATATTTTTTCCTTATTCTTCAGCCCTAAGAATTTTATTATACATACTTGTATCATTAAGTATTTCAAGTGATTTAACTACATCTTTATCGTTTTTTAGATTATATTTAATCCTTCCTTTTTGATAATAATACCTTCCGATAATTTCACTTTCGAGCATTTCAACAATTTCTTCTTTAAAAACATTTAAGTCTTTTTCTACATCGTGAGCTAATATTTTCTTTAGAGATTCGATTTCGTCGGCAGCCTCTTGATAATATTTTTCATTTTTAGTTATTTCAATTAGGTTTTCTAAAGTTTCTTCACTTTTGGTATCATATACAAAGTCTTTCTCTAATACAAATTTTACAAAGTCTTGATACTCGATATCGCTTAGAGTAAATTGCTCGGGAGCACTTATACTATCCTTTTCGCTAGCGTATTTAGTTACATAATCGAAAAGAATATTTTGAATAGTAAGAGCTATTGCAATATTACTAGCATTTTCTTTTTCAATTACTATATCCGGCAAAATTCCTCCTCCATCAAATACTTTACGACCGCCGGCAGTTTTAAACTCAGTAGCTAAAGAATCAGGTACTCTACCAACACTTCCATCTTCGTTTCTGTTAGAATAATCTAAAGCCTGAATACATCTACCGCTTGGAATATAATATTTTGCTGTTGTAACTTTCAGTTTAGCATTATAACTAAGGTCTCTGGTTGTTTGCACTAAACCTTTGCCAAATGTACGTTCACCTATTATCACGCCTCTGTCGTAATCTTGAATAGCTCCCGATACAATTTCGGAAGCCGAAGCAGAACCTCTGTTTACTAAAACAACTAATGGAATATTTTTATCGAATGCTTCTCGTGGTGCTTTATATTCTTTGTCCCAATCTTTAACTTTACCCTTAGTACTAACTATTTCTTTATCTTTTTCTATAAATAAATTAGAGAGAAAAACAGCCTCCATTAGTAAGCCACCTGGATTATTTCTTAAGTCGAGTACCAGCCCTTTAATTTCATTTTCCTTTTTCAATTCAATAATGGCATTGCGTACATCATTGCTCGCACCACTTGTAAATCTGGATAAAACTACATAAGCAATTTCATCGTTTAACATACCAGAATAAGGAACATTGGGTACCTGAACTTCTTTTCTTATAAGTTCAAATTCTAAAGGTTTTTCTATTTTGTAACGCTTTACTTTAATTTTTACATTAGTATTTGGTTGTCCTTTTAGCAATTCACTAATCTCAGAGCTTTTCTTATTTTTTGTGCTATTACCATCAATTTCCAAAATAATATCACCGGCTTTGATGCCTGCATCGTAAGCAGGAAAATTTTCGTAAGGTTCTGCAATAACCACATAATCGTCGTATTGCCTTATTAATGCACCAATACCACCATATTGACCGGTAGTCATAAACTTAAGGTCTTCAATCTGTGTTTCGGGAATATATACAGTATAAGGGTCTAGCGATTTTAGCATAGCATCAATCCCCTGTTTAATAACTTTTCCTGGATCAACGTCATCAACATAATATAAACTAAGTTCTTTGTAGAGAGTATAAAAAATATCTAAATTCTTTACGGTTTCAAAATCATCACTTTTATATGACAAGAAACCTATTGATGACACAAAAAATGCTGCAACCAGTATTATAGTAATTAATCTTCTTGATTTTTGCTTAATTCTTTTCATTCTATTTACATTATTTAGTCTGGTTTTGATTAAGTTTTTGCAAAGTTAAAATTATTTTCTGCTCGATTTCGCTATAAGCACATGCATTTGTACCAATATAAACAAAAGCTAAAAGCATTTTATTGTTAGTATTGGGTAATAAACTCTTATTTAAGCGATAAGCCTCTTTCATTCTTCGGCGTATAAGGTTTCTTTTTACAGCTTTTTTAATTTTTCGCTTTGGAACAATAAAGATTACTTTATAATTAACTTGTTGTGATTGATTATCTGAATCAGCAATTATTAGCTTAATTGGGAAATGATAAACAAAAATTTTAGACGAAAAAATCTTGTCAATTTCTCGTTTTAGTTTTATCTTTTCATTAATAGATAATCTCTTTTCACTTTTATTCTGTTTTGTCATCCAAATAATAATAATTTAACTTATGGATGATTATCGCTTACGTTTATTAGCTTCTTTAACAAATTCTTCGATAGCCATTGTCATGGAAGGAGATTTTGGTGTAGGAGCCTCAACATTTAATGTTAATCCTGCATCTAAAACTGCTTGTCTTGTGGTAGGCCCAAACGCTGCAATACAAGTACTGTTTTGTCTAAATTCAGGAAAATTTTGTAAGAGAGAAGCGACTCCACTAGGGCTAAAAAACACTAACATATCGTAATTAACATCTTTAAGGTCTGACAGGTCGGCACTAACAGTTTGATAAAGAATAGCTTTGCTAAAACGAATATTAGATTTTTCTAATTCTCCGGGAATATCTTGCTTATGTACATTGCTAAGAGGGAGCAAGAATTTTTCTTCTTTATGTTTTTTAATAATATCTAACAAAGTATCGAATGATCCTGTACCAAAAAATATTTTACGTTTACGATACACAATATATTTTTGCAAGTATAAAGCAATAGACTCCGACATACAGAAGTATTTCCAACTTTCTTGAATGCAGAATTTAAGTTCTTCTACAATTCTAAAAAAATGATCAATCGCAGTTCGGCTAGTAAAAATTACAGCTGTATGCGACATTACATCAACCCGTTGTTTACGAAAATCTTTTACAGGAACACCTACAACTTCGATAAAAGGTCTAAAATCAATTTTAAGGTTGTGTGTTTCTGCAAGATCGAAATACGGACCTTTATCATTGGCAGGTTTAGGTTGCGATACGAGTATTGTTTTGATTTTTGAAGCCATAGTATATTCAGTTCTTTCTCTTCAGTACTCAATTAATTTGTTTTAATGCCAATTTTACTACTATTAAAAAAGGCAATAATTCAAGGCAACAAAAGTACAAAAACATATAAACATATGGAAATTTTGTTTTTATTCCTACCATAAAACCACGCACTATACTCGCACTAAAACCTATGATTATCAATACTATAGACACATATAATAAAATTCTAACTATTTCTGGTGAAGCAAAAACATTAATAACGACAATAGGAAACAACAATAAACTAGTTATTCTATAATAAATACCTATATTGCTAATATATTCTTTAGTGTTTTCGACATTATTAATAATTAATGCAATTATATAATACAATATAATTTTAAATACAACTATAGCAATGATAACAGCTAAAGCAATCAAAAATAATTGAATATTATTATAATTATTATTAAGATTTGTAAAATAACATAGCTTTTGATATAATAATATTGCAAAAATTATAATCATTAGAATTGTCATGCCATACGAAGCTCTTATTGTAAGAGTATTTTTTGCTTCAAATACCTTTATTGATTTTTTGAAAAATACCGATGAAATTAATAATTCAGGGAAATACTTTGGATTAAACTGATTTATAAGAATATAAGAAACAATCGCAAAAAGGCTTAGTATTAGACTAAGTGTCATAAACGCATTGTCGGGTCTAACAAGTATCTCCATCTTATTTAATGAAATTACTGATAACAAAAAGCTAAGTACGGCATGTAATTTCAACATACATTACTTTTCAAGTAAGAATTGCGTTTGTCCGATTAAAAAACCATCCATATAAATTTCGACTAAATATTTTCCTAAAATCAATGCTCCCATTACGTCATAATAAACTGCCACATCAAGGTTTTGATTTTCATAAATTATTTGTCTTTTATCGGAATACGACAATACTTGCTCATTATATTCAAAAAACTTACCGTCAGAGGTCATTACAAATCCATCGGGTCTTACAATTCTAACAAAAACATCTCTAGGACCGGGCTCTGCAACATCATTTGCCAAAAGTGTAAAAGTAGTTTTAATTTTTGCAATTTTGTTTGATCGATTTGTTTCTCTTCCGCTACTTTTAAGTAATTCAATATTAATATTTAGTGGTTTAACCATTGAAGCTTTTTCTACAACTAATTCCAATTCATCGTTTTTATCAACTACAATATCCATTTCATATTGTATGCGTTCTTTATCGTTTTTAACTAAGAGATTTTCTGCAATTAGCTGTTGATTTAATTGGTTTAATGAGTCAATTTGATAAACATAGCTTTTCATAATGTCCCTTAAAACATTAAGTTCTTTTTTATACTTATTTATTTCGGCAGCATTATTTGCTTTTACTGTTTCTAATTCATTTATCAAATCACGAATATGTTCCTTTTCTTGTTCGAGCTGAGAGTTTAAACTATCGTTTGAGGTGTTGAGGTCTTCGTAATCAAGAAGTAGATTATTTAGCTCATTTTTAACCATTTCTTTTTCGTTAAGAGTAACTTGGGTTTTATTACGTAATTCATCATTTTTTTTATTTAAATCTAATACCATCCAAATTAAAACACCTACAGCAGCAACCATTACAGCCATAATTGCAATTAGAATACGAGTGTTTCTTTCTTGTTTTTTTACTATTTCGGAATTTTGTGGTACTTGATTCATAAGATTTTATTTACATGTACTAACGATACAAAATTAAAAATTAATATATCGATTACTATAATTAAAGATATAATTCTATTAAGCCTTTTGGAGTACTTACGTTTATTGTTTTAGTATTATGATTAATTTCTTTTACAATGCTGTTAACATACGGAATTAAAATACTATTACCATTAAATTCAACTTCGATTACAATATTGCCTGGAATTTTATTGAGATTTTTAACATTTCCTATATGACCTAAATTAATATCAATGACACTATATCCAGATATGCTCTCGTTAAAATTATTATTTTTTGTTTCTGATAAATAATTACTTTCAATAAAAACTTTACAATTTAAAAATCGTTGAGCATCATTTAGAGTTTTTATGTGGCGCAAATTTAAAAAAATACCATTCTGGTTATAAATATATGACTCAATAAAAAATGGAATCAGCAATCCATCTTTTTCGATAAATACTGATTCCACATTTTCTACACTGTCTCCTATTTCGGGACTATATAATTTAACTAATACAGTCCCTTCTAATCCGTGTAAACGGATAATAGTGCCAAGTTCCACACTATTTAACCCGGGAAACATATTTTATGCTTCCTTATTGTCTTTGGGCTCTTCTTTTGGTTCTTCTTTACTATCGGTTTCTTCAGCCTTTGGCTCTTCCTTTGGCTCTTCTTCTTTAGATTCCTCAGCTTTAGGTTCCTCAGCTTTAGGTTCCTCAGCTTTAGGTTCTTCTTTAGGAGTTTCTTCAACTGGTTTTTCAACAACCTGTTCTTTGTTTTCAGTTGTTTCAGTTTCTTCTTCCTTTTCGGCTACTTCTTTTTCTTCTTCAACTACGTACTTAGCAGCAATAGCTTCTGCTCTAGTTTCTTTAACTTTTGTTTCGGCTTCGATACGCTTATTGCGTTCTGTTTCAGACTCTCTTTTAAGTTTTTCGATAGCAGCTACTAATCTTTGCTCTTTGTCTTTTTTCCAATTTTCGAAACGACGTTCGGCTTCGGCTTCGTCAAAAGCACCTTTTTTAACTCCTTCGAGTAAGTGTTTTTTAAGCATTACACCTTCGCGTGACAAGATTGAGCGAACTGTATCGGTAGGTTGAGCACCTTTTATAACCCAATCAAGCGCTTTTTCAAAATCTAAAATAATTGTTGCGGGATCGGAATTCGGATTATACGAACCCAATCTTTCGATAAAACGGCCATCGCGTGGCGACCTTGAATCTGCTACTATAATATAGTAGTAAGGTCTTCTTTTACGTCCGTGCCTAGCTAATCTAATTTTTACTGGCATGTTTTTTAAAGTTTTAAGTTATACATAAAATAATCGGTTTCTCGAACCGGGCTGCAAATATAATGCTTATTTTTAATAAAAAACTGATTTTCTGATTTTTTGATTTTATTATTCTTCTAAAGGCTCCCAGTCGGCAAAATACTCAACAACAACAAATGTTTTGGGGTCTGTTGTATAAAATTCGTTTGTATTATATGTCCATTCTAAGAGGTTTGAACCACCTCCACTTTGTGTAGAAATAAAAAATCTATTATTAAGATGTCCAAAATAATCAGCTTGTGCTTTTGGCCAATCTTGATCTCCTCCACTTGGGTCAACAGGTACCCATCCATAATTTGGTAAATATATTTCTGCCCAGCGATGAAACACATCATCCATACTTGTATCGTCGCCACGCACAACTACAGACCCTACATATCTTGCAGGAATTCCGGCAGCTCTACACATTGCTATATAAACAAAAGTATATTCAGAACATGAACCGTTTCCTCGTTCTAAAACTGTAGGAGCAATATTCCATCCTCCTTGCATTTCGTAATACATATTATCAATTAAATAATCGTAAATATTTCTTGCTATCCAATACATATTTGTTTCGTTACCAATCGCTTTTTGTAATGCATCAGCAATTACAGGATGAGTTATTTGATATTTTTCATCATTGGTAAGATACTTATTTTTAATATCTAAAGGAATTTCATTGAAACTACCTACCTTATCCGGAAAAATAAAATAACGAATATCGTATAATGTAAGCTTATTGGTCATTACTATCTCTTTACTTTCACCCGATTTAATGTTTCTATATTCAAAATGAGCGGTATTTTGTCCCCAATTATCGGTAACATAATCTTTTGGGGGTTCTGAGAATTCGGTGTTACCAATTAAGTCTTGATTCTCACGTTTATCACCAATAGCAAAATATACATCAAGACTTTTAATATCTCCCTGTCCAAAATTAGTAGTTTGGTGAGTAATTGTAACTTTATACGATTTTGGTTTACTCACTACAAATCTCTCCTCATCTTCTTTTACTAATTTATAGATTTTCTTAGTTTGCCAATCAACATTCCACAAATAATTGCCATCAAATGCCAAACCAAAAGCATAATTTCCGGGTGCATCAATTGTTACAATTACGCTTCCAGTTTTGGGGCTAATCATATAGATTTCATCGGTACCACGATCGCTAACCCACAAATATTCGCCATCGAAACACAAACCCATAGGATTACCTGCCGGAGAACTAAATTCCTTAATTGTAGTCCCATCTTTAGGACTAATTTGCATAATTTTATCTAGTGCCTCATCAACCACCCATAAGTATTCACCATCATAAGTTAATCCTGTAGGTTTTACACACGACAATTCTGCTTTATGTAAAATACTTCCGTCTTTAGGATTAAGCTTATACAAAATACCTTTATAATTCTCAGCCATTGGAATACCTCCTTTAATATCAACACACCACAAATTCTCGCCATCAAAAGCTAATCCCATAGGCCAATATGCAGGCGAAGGAATTTCATTAATTATTACTCCTGTTTCAGTATTTATTTGAAACAACTTATCAAGTTTGCGATCGGCTATCCATAAATTTTTACCATCATAAGTTAATCCTGTAGGAAAATTACCTTGAGTAGAAAAGCTATTTAGTATTTTACCAGGATAAGAATAAGCTTGTAAAACTATTAATAAACTAATAATCAATGAAAAAATAAAGCGTACCATAATTATTTTCTTTGTGTGTATTTATTACTTTAAAGTACTAATTCTAATGAATTTGCATTAAAAATGCGAATAATTAAGAACTTCTCAAAATTAAATTAAACATATTAAGGGAATAAACTTTATGTTTTTATCTAAATTTTATTCTACATATAATTAATTAATTAATTAATCCTGTTGTTTATTTTATATTACTTAGTTTTAAAAATAAATTTCATTATATGTCTTATTCTTTATAAATTTATGAAATAAATATTGTAAGAATTATGAAATATATCAGTTTAATATTTAGTGTATTTTGTTTGATAAATATTTGTTATTCACAAGAAATTCTTTCTTCGGGTGGTGGCTTTGACTATAATATTAACGGTTCGATATGTTACACTATTGGAGAACCAATTACAGAAACACTTATTTCTAACAATAAAATCCTTACGCAAGGATTTCAGCAATCAAGAATAAGTATTACAGCAATAGAAAATATTGAATTTGAAAATATTGATATCTCTATTTACCCCAACCCTACTGATTCATATATTTATATTTCAATTGAATCTGATACATACTATAAATTTGCATATATTTTAATTGATATTAACGGAAAGATTATCTTACAAGAACAATTCAATAATAATTTTAAGGATATCAATATAAAATCCTTACCTCAAGGTGCATATATTTTAAAAATTGAATTTGACAAGTCTTTATTCAAGACTTATAAGATTATTAAAAAATAGTTTTTAAAACAGTATGCAAGGAAAATCACTAGATATGGTGAGATGTATTTAGTCTGTCAAACTAAGCCTATCGAGATGAGAAATTCCAGAACATACATATCTACAATAAAATCATACACACTCTTTCTAATCTGACTGTCAAACTATTAACACTAATGTTAATTTCTTTTGGGCAAATTTTTATTCACAATACATTAAATAGCCATATTAAATTCCTAATTTTATTACTCGCCTTTAAAAAAACGTAAAACTTTAAATATTAGACATTTAGCATGACAGATTTCACACATTTACACGTTCACTCACAATATTCCATTCTTGATGGAGCAGCAAGCATAGAAGACCTAGTTGACAAAGCCGTAAAATGCAATATGAAAGCACTTGCATTAACCGATCACGGCTTTATGTTTGGCATAAAAAGCTTTTACGACGAGTGTAAAAAGAAAAATATCAAACCCATACTTGGTTGCGAAACTTATGTTGCTAAAAATGGCATGCACAGTAAAGATGGTCAAAAAGACTATTCGGGATATCATTTAATTTTAATTGCAAAAAACGAAATTGGTTACAAAAATCTTATTAAACTGATCAGCGAAGCATCTATTTCAGGATTTTATATGAAACCCCGTATAGATCATGAGCTATTAAAAAAACACAGCGAAGGGCTTATTGTTTCAAGTGCTTGTTTAGGAGGCGAAATACCGAAAAAAATTGAAATGGGTGACCTAAAAGGTGCAGAAGAAGCAGTTTTATGGCATAAAGAAATATTTGGAGAAGATTTTTATCTTGAACTTATGCGTCATAAAACCGATGACCCCAAAATGAAAGCAGAAGTTTTCGACAGACAAGAAAAAGTTAATCCGATATTAATTGAGTTTTCTCGAAAACACAATATTAAACTAATAGCAACCAACGACGTACACTTTATTAATGAAGAAGATGCAGAAGCACACGACTTACTTATATGCCTTACAACAAATGCCGACCTGGACGATCCCAAACGAATGAGATATACTCAACAAGAATGGTTTAAAACTCCCGAAGAGATGGCTGAACTGTTTTCAGATATTCCTGAAGCCATTTCTAATACAATGGAAATTGCAGAAAAAGTTGAAGATATTGAGTTGGACTCTCCTCCGATAATGCCGGAATTTGAAATACCTGATCCAAATTTTTCTTACGAAATATACAAACAAAAATATAGCCTCGAAGAATTATGCAAAGAGTTTGGCGAAGAGGTATGCAAACGATTAGGAAAAGATTATAAATCATTATTGCGTATTAAACTTGAAAGCGATTATCTTGAACATTTGACATACGAAGGTGCTAAAAAACGATATGGAGATTCTATTCCGGATAATGTAAAAGAACGACTTGAATTTGAGTTGCAAACGGTAAAATCGATGGGTTTTCCCGGATATTTTCTCATTGTTCAAGATTTTATTAACGAAGCCCGTAAACAAGGGGTTTTAGTTGGTCCGGGAAGAGGATCGGCTGCTGGCTCGGCTATTGCATATTGTACCGAAATTACAAATGTTGACCCATTAAAATACAATTTGCTTTTTGAAAGATTTTTAAACCCTGACAGAATTTCAATGCCAGACGTAGATATAGATTTTGATGATGAAGGTCGAGAAAAAGTTTTGGAATATGTAAAAAACAAATATAAAGAAGAAAATGTAGCTCAAATATGTACTTTCGGTACAATGGCAGCAAAAATGGCTGTTCGCGATGTTGCCCGAATTTTAAAACTCCCACTAAACGAAGCCGACAAATTAGCTAAAGGAATCCCCGACGGTGGTTCACTTTCAAATGCTTATAAAATAATTATAGAAAGTGAAGAAAAGCTTGGTAGCCTCGATAAAGTTGCAGAAGATATTAAGAAACAAAAAGCTTTTGATAAAAAAGAAAATGAAGGGAAAGATGAAAATATTTTAAAAACTCGCGAATATATTTTGGAACAAATTAAATTGGCACGCGAAAACAAAAACGAGCTGATTATTAAAACTTTAAAATTAGCTTCAATACTTGAAGGCTCTGTTAGACAAACCGGAATTCATGCTTGTGGAGTACTTATCGGACATGGAGGCTTATCTAACCATTTACCATTAATGCACAAAGAGGGTGTTTCATTACTTACCACACAATACGACGGTAAACTCGTTGAAAGTGTTGGCTTGCTTAAAATGGATTTTTTAGGCTTAAAAACTCTTTCTATACTAAAAGATACCCTAACAAATATTAAACATTCTAAAGGTAAAGAAATAGATATTGAAAAAATATCATTCGAAGACAATAAGGTTTATGAATTGTTTGGTAGAGGAGAAACCTCTGCAATATTCCAATTTGAATCTGATGGGATGAAAGAACATTTAAAAAATTTGAAACCTACTGAATTTGAAGACCTAGTTGCAATGAATGCTCTCTATAGACCGGGACCAATGGATTATATCCCTAATTTTATTGCCCGTAAAAATGGAAGAGAAGAAATTACTTACGATCACCCCATTATGGAGCAATACCTCGATTCCACTTACGGAGTAACTGTTTACCAGGAACAGGTTATGTTACTAAGCAGAGCATTAGCAAATTTTTCAAGAGGCGAAAGCGACAATTTACGAAAAGCAATAGGTAAAAAAATCATTACCTTAATGGCTCAGCAAAAAATAAAATTTATCGAAGGCTGTCAAAATAATCCCGAGTTTATAAAAGGCTGTACAGAATACAACAAAAACCCTAAAGAACTAGCCGAAAAAATATGGAAAGATTGGGAAGCTTTTGCTAAATATGCTTTTAATAAATCTCACTCGGTTTGCTATGCATATCTTGCCTACCAAACAGGTTATCTTAAAGCATATTATCCCTCAGAATTTATGGCTGCCAACCTAAGCCGTAACTTAAACGATATTAAAGAGATTAAAAAACTAATGGAAGAATGCAAACGCATGCGAATAAATGTGTTTGGACCTTGCATAAACGAAAGCTTCGAGAAATTTACAGTAAACAATAATGATGACGTAAGATTTGGTTTATCGGCAATTAAAAATGTTGGTAGCAATGCCGTAAAATGTATAATTCAAGAACGAGAAAAAAACGGGAAATATAAAAGCATATTCGATTTTGTTGAAAGAGTAAACCTGTCGGCAGTTAATCGTAAAAACATTGAAGCACTGGTTTATGCAGGAGCATTTGATAGTTTCGGAATTAATAGAAGTCAGTATTTTAGAGCATCAGGAAATTACGAAACATTTATAGATGCATTAATTCAGTATGGTCATCAAATTCAGTCATCTGCAACCGATGGATTAACTTTATTTGGCGATACTATTACAGTAGATGCTCAAAAACCCGAAATACCTGAAAACATCGAAGAATTCAATCTTAAAATTTTAAATCAAGAACGCGAACATGTTGGAATTTATATCTCAGCTCATCCTCTTGATAATTATAAACTAGAACTAGAATCAATTAGAATTACTCCACTTTCAAAGCTAGATAACCTAAAAAAACTCATAAACACAAGTATTAAAATAGTAGGTTTAATTACAGATATTGAACAAAGAACCGGAAAAAACGGAAATCCTTATGCATTTATTACTATCGAAGACTATTCGGGTATGTACAAAATAGCGTTTTACGGTAAAGATTATATTAATTTTAATAACTATTTTTTAAAAGGACAAAGTATATTGGTAAAGGGAGAAGTTCAGCAAGGATATAATGATGTTAACAGAACTTTTTTTAAGGTTAAGGAAATTAATTTACTACCCGAATTACGCGATAAATATTTTTCACAACTTGTATTATATGTAGTTGCAACCGAAATAAATAAAGACTTTGTAAATAGATTGTCGAAACATGCAAAAAACAATAAAGGCAAATTATTGTTAAATATTAAGTTGTTTGATAAAATTAAAAAATCACAATTAGATATGTTTTCAAGAACTTATCGAGTTGAACTTAATGATGAAATAATTGATTTTCTTGAAAAAGAAAATTGCATAAAGAAATTTAATCTTGCATAAATTTTTTATTTTTACGAGAGATTATATAATAATAACTAAAATACTCTTATTATGGCAATAGAAATTAACGACAACAATTTTGATGAATTAGTAATCAACGCCGATAAACCGGTAGTAATGGATTTTTGGGCTGTATGGTGTGGTCCATGTAGAATGATTGCTCCTCATATAGAGGATATGGCAAAAGAATACGAAGGAAAAGCAATAATAGGTAAAGTAAATGTTGACGATAGCCCCGGAATAGCTTCAAAATATGGAATCAGAAATATTCCTACTGTTTTATTTGTAAAAAATGGCGAAGTTGCCGATAAGGTAGTAGGTGCTGTTCCAAAATCAACACTTACTAATAAACTCGAAAACTTGCTGTAAAAAAAGAATTGTTTGTTTTACAATTCCTATAACATAATTATTTTATAATTATATTTAATAAATAGCATTATTAAAACTATAAATAATGTCAATTAAAGATATTCAAGAACAAATAATTGAAGAATTTAGCATTTTTGATGACTGGATGGATAAGTATGCATATTTGATTGAAATTGGTAATGAGCTTGAACCTCTTGACGAAACAAAAAAAACAGATAGTAATCTAATCGATGGTTGTCAATCAAAAGTTTGGATAGATGCATATTTAAATAATGGAAAACTATATTTTGAAGCCGATAGTGATGCAATTATTACAAAAGGAATTGCTTCTTTACTTATTAAAGTACTTTCAGGACATACACCCGAAGATATAGTAAATGCAGAATTATTTTTTATTGAAAAAATAGGACTACAACAACATCTTTCGCCAACTAGAAGTAACGGATTATTAAGCATGATTAAACGCATTAAACTATATGCAATGGCATATAACTCTAAAAATATTAATTAATGGATAAACAAATAAAAATAGAGCAAAAAGCCGTTAAAGTACTTAAGGAGATTTTTGATCCTGAAATACCCGTTAATATATACGATTTAGGTCTTATCTATAAAATTGATTTCGATAATAACTCTAATCTAAATATTGATATGACTCTTACAGCGCCTAATTGTCCTATGGCAGACGATTTGGTTATGCAGGTTAATCAAAAACTCAGCGAAATTGTAGGTGTAAATTTAGTAAACATAAATCTTACATTTGATCCTCCTTGGGATAAAAACATGCTTAGCGAAGAAGCAAAATTAGAATTAGGATTACTTTAGTAATATAATTCTCAAATTATTACCATATAAAAATAATATTTGTTGAAAAGCAATATTGTTTCAAAAAATAACTTTGTTTAAATTTGTTAATATAATTACACAGTATGCTACATCAATACAAAAATATTATAGAATCTGCTTGGGAAAACAGGGATTTACTAAAAAACCCTGATGTAATTAATACCATTAAAGCAATTATAGACAAACTTGATAATGGTCTCATTAGAGTTGCCGATCCATGTGATGGAGCTTGGAAAGTAAATGAATGGATAAAAAAAGCTGTACTACTCTACTTCCCAATCAGCGAAATGAAAGTTCACGAAGTTGGAATATTTGAATACCACGATAAAATACCTCTAAAAAAAGGATATCAAAAAAAGGGCGTAAGAGTAGTTCCACATGCTGTAAGTAGATATGGAGCATATATTGCTCCTGGTGTAGTTATGATGCCTTCGTATGTAAACATTGGAGCTTATGTTGATTCCGGAACTATGGTTGATACATGGGCAACTGTTGGTTCTTGTGCACAGATAGGAAAAAATGTTCATTTGTCGGGTGGTGTAGGTATTGGCGGAGTATTAGAACCAGTACAAGCTGCTCCGGTAATTATCGAAGATGATTGTTTTATAGGTTCAAGATGTATTATTGTAGAAGGTATTAGAGTTGGAAAAGAAGCTGTACTCGGTGCTAATGTTGTTATTACAGGAAGTACAAAGATTATTGATGTAAGTAATAATACACCAAAAGTAATAAAAGGATATATCCCCGAACGCTCTGTAGTTATTCCGGGAAGTATCCCTAAAACTTTTCCGGCAGGCGAATATCAAGTGCCTTGTGCTCTTATAATTGGTACAAGAAAAGAATCTACCGATAAAAAGACTTCTCTTAATTCTGTGTTACGAGATTTTGACATTGTTGTCTAAAAAATAACTAATGAGAATAGGTTTCGACGCAAAACGAGCATTTTTTAATAATAGCGGACTTGGAAATTACAGCCGTAATACTATTAATATGCTGGCCAAAATATATCCTAACGAAGAATATTTTTTATACTCCCCAAAATTTCCTGAAGAAATACCCGAATTTGCAAGAAATAAAACTATTATTGGTCCAAATTCAAATTCAAATATTAGGAATTCAATATGGAGAAGCGTTTTAAGCGGTAATAGAATTAAAAAAGATAAGTTAGACATTTACCATGGGTTAAGTAATGAATTGCCTATAAACCTAAACAGAAAACAAATTCCATCAGTAGTTACAATTCACGACCTAATATTTTTAAGATATCCTGAATTATTTAATACTACAGATGTAAAAATATATACGTATAAATTTAAACATGCTTGTAAAAGTGCTGACAAAATAATTGCTGTTAGCAAACAAACCAAAGCAGATATTATTAGGTATTTTAATATTCCTCAAGCTAAAATACATGTAATTTATCAAGATTGTAATAAAATATTTCATGAAAAACCCAACAGAGAAATATGCTCCGAAGTTTTGAAAAAATACAAACTACCAAATAATTACATCCTTAATGTAGGCACTATCGAAAAACGCAAAAATGCTATGCTAATTCTTAAAGCTATGGCACTTTATAATATTGATATTCCTCTCGTAATTGTAGGTAAACCCACACCATACCTAAACACGCTGATTTCTTACGCTCATCATTATAAACTTAAAGATAAATTAGTATTACTGTATGATGTTAAAGATGAAGATTTACCTACAATTTATCATAAAGCCAGTGTATTTGTTTATCCATCATTATTTGAAGGGTTTGGAATTCCAATATTAGAAGCTCTTAATTCCGGTGTGCCGGTAATAACTAGTAACCTAAGCAGTCTTCCTGAAGTTGCAGGCACTAATAGTATTTTAATAGATCCCGTAGCACATGATCATTTAGGTAAAGAATTGTTTAACCTGCTCAATAACAACACAAAAAAACAGGAAATGATAGAAGCAGGTTATAAACATGCACTCAAATTTAGACCAGAGGTTCTTGCTCCGCAATTAATGCAATTATACAAAAGCATAGTTTAAATTCAATCAAAAATTTTAGTCAGGGTAATTATAAAATATTGTAAACCACCTATCATAATAGTTTTAGAAACCCTTGCTTTTTAAATTTGTATTTTTATTGTAATTTGTGATTTGGAATTCTTTTGTAATTTGAAATTTGTGATTTAATTGTAATTTGTGATTTGTAATTTGTAATTTATTCATTTATGCAAAAAGATATAATTAAAACCAACGAAGTCCTACAGAACGGAGGGATAATACTATACCCAACCGATACAATATGGGGAATAGGTTGTGATGCCACAAACGATGAAGCATGCAAAAGGCTTTTTTCTATCAAAAAACGCAAACCTGAGCACAGCATGCTGATCTTGGTAAACTCCTTAACCATGCTCGAAAGACATGTTCAATTTGTACCTGATGCAGCATATCAATTAATAGAAGCAAGCACTAATCCAATTACAATAATTTATCCCAAGGCAAAAAATATTTCAAAATATATTACTGCCGAAGATGGAAGCATTGGAATAAGATTATGTAATTCTGAGTTTTGTTTACGCTTATTAGATAGATTTCGAAAACCAATTGTAAGTACTTCTGCAAATTTTAGTGGAAAACCCGCACCTTCAAATTTTAATCAAATTACTACAAATATTAAAGAAAAAATGGATTATATCGTAGAATATTCTCAAAATATTGATAGTATAACTAAGCAATCGCCAATAATTAAAATTAATATTGATAATAGTTTTAAAATCATCCGCAGATAGTATATTTTTCTGATTTTTAATAATTTATATCGCTATGAAACTAAAATTTCTATTCTACTTATTAATAATTATTATCTTGGTTTTATTAATCAAACCAAAGTTAATTGCTCAAGTACATACCAGTTACTTATGGCACTTACAGCAACCAATTTATTGGCCCGAAAAAAGCATATGGCATCAATATGAATATCAAAGTGTAAGAGAATCGCATGAGCTTAAATCTAATGGCGGAAATGTTTATCTTGATGGCTTAGCTCATCCTTTGAATAATTTAGAAGATATTTTTGGCAACGACGACCGAAAAGCTGTATATCAATATAGAGCAAAAGATGCAATACAATCATTAATAGGCTATAACGAAGCTGGAGCACAGGTAAATTATTCAGGCTGCCTTATAAAAAACGTAAACAGTCTTGCCGAAAACAATCAGTGGGGTTATTATCAAAATTGGCAAAACAGTTTTGTAGAGGCACGAGAATGGACAACAACAGGTGGAAATCCACGAATGGATATAGTTGGTTTTACTTTTCACCATTCGCTTGCTCCATTACTTAGCGAAAGAGTTTTACACAAAGAAATTCAGGCACACAGATATATTTATAATCAAACATTCGGTACAAATCCTAACTATAGCAAGGGTTTTTGGCCTGCTGAGTGTGCATTTAGTCAAAGAATAATAAAAGTGCTTGTAGAAGAAGGTTTTGAATGGAGTGTAGTTGCCAACAGCCATTTAGCACGTACTCTAAATGACTATCCACTAAGTTTTGGAACAAATGCTTGCAATATGGATCCTCCAAATGCTGCCGATATAACCTCAACAAATGGAGATAATTGGTGGAACGGACAAATAGACGGTAGAGGTGGCACTTTTGCTGCTCCTTATTGCTATCAGGCACACAAAGCAAAATATGTTGATCCCGAAACTGCTCAAGAATATAAAATAACAGTTGTACCTATGTGCGATTTACTCAGTTATATTAATGGTTACAGTACTATGGGAACAGGCGAAATAGACAACAATATTGCACCATTCAACAACCCACAACAACCTAGCATAGTGTTGATGGCTCATGATGGAGATAATGCATGGGGCGGTGGATACGATTATTACAACAATAGTGTACCTGGATTTGCCGGAAGTGCAGCCTCGCAAGGATATGTACCAACAACTATTCAACAGTTCTTAGATGATCATCCGGTTCCTGAAAATGATGTGGTACACGTAGAAGACGGCGCATGGGTTAATGCAGCAAACGACTGGGGACACCCGCAATTTATAAATTGGATATGGCCCATTTATAACTCTCAATACGAATTTGATCCCAACGGATGGACAGAAGATGCACGCAACTGGGCTGTGTTAGTTGCTGCCGAAAATCGAGTTTGCATGGCAGAAGATTTAAGCTCAACAACTGTAAATATTCAAAAAGTAGTGTACCCTGATGCCTATGCCTCAAATACAGAAAAAGCCTGGCACTTTTTATTACCCGGATACACAAGCGGATATATGTATTATGGTACAAGCTTAGATATGGAAGTAAAGCAAACTATTGCCTGCAACAATGCCTGTGAATTTGCTGATATCGTAATAAATGAAAACTCCGGAATCGACAATACTCCACCATCAGTTTTTATACCACAAAGATACCCTTACAACCCTGGCGGAATTGGATTTGGTCCAACATACGGATATCAGCAACACCAAAACTCCTCTGATTTTACAGTATGGACTTTCGCTTATGATGTCTCGGGCTTAAATAGTATTACTCTTAAATATAGAATTGATAACGATGGGGCTAATCCTCTTGATAACAACGAAAACGAAACATACATAGGTGGCGGTTCGGTAGGAACATGGCAACCTATTAATATGACAGCTCGAGATTTTCCAGCAGGTAATATTGCATCAAACCCCGAAATTGATTTCTTTGAAATGCCGGACTATATTGCCAATCAGTATTATGCCGAAATATCTGGAGAATCTGAAGTGCTAATTGATTATTACATTGAAGCAACTGATAATTTTGGGAATACTTTCAAAACACCTATTCAACATGTATATGTTGGCGAAAGTAATACAGGAGGAAATAGCGGAAATGATATAGTACAATGGAACCCTACAAATCCAAACAAAAACGACATAATTGAAATAACTGTTAATCAGGCATATACAGGAGCTAAGTTACATTGGGGAGTAAACAATTGGCAAGAACCAAATCAAGTATATTGGACTACAAACACTTCTCTTTTCAACGGAGAAGGACCTGCTGTTCAAAGCCCTATGAATGGTCCCAATAATGAAATACTTTCTATTTCTATCGGTCCTTTCAACAATGAAGTGCAAGAAGTAAGCGAGGTTAATTTTGTAATAAGTTTTAATGATAATTCATGGAATAATAATAATGGAATGGATTATAAAATAAGTATTGACCAAACCTCAAATATTGATATTCAAAAAAATAATGAGATATCAATTTTTATGGATAATACCGATAAAAATCTAAAAATTATTTGCCCTGATAATAATTTTATAGTTTGCATTTTTGATGCAAACGGAAAAATAATATCAAAATACAATAATTTAAAAAGTAGATATTTAGGGCATTTTACTCAAGGAGTATATATTGTTAAAGTTATTTCAAGTGAACAGCAAGTTCATACTAAGAAAATTGTTATTATGTAAACAAACGGGTATTATCTTTAAGGATTTTTGGTGCTTACTCGTCATAATATATTCATCAATTAAGCAAGTAAATAAATATTTAAATTAACCTATTACCCCAAATAACTTAGCATAGTTTAGTAAGCTTGTAAATAAATAAACAGTTTTTTCTACATTTGCAAAATGAATATCAATGTTCTGAGAAGCATTACCCCTCGCTGGGTTGTATTTTTAATAGACATAAGCATTTGTCTGTTTAGTATTGTCTTTGCTTATTACCTTCGATTTAATTTTGACGTTCCCACAAAAGAATTACAATCGTTTAGCTATGTAATTCCTATTGTTCTTTTTGTAAGAAGTTTAAGCTTTATTATTGCTCGCACTTATGCCGGAATGGTTAGACACACTAGCACACGCGATATTCAACGACTGATATTGGTTACATCAATAAGTAGTGCTGTATTAATGGCTTTAAATATTCTTAACCTTAAAATTCAAGGACGATATCTAATTCCAATGTCGGTTATAATAATAGACTATTTAACTATTAGTTTTGCTTTAAGTTTTAGCCGCCTCTTAGTAAAAACTATTTATTTAGAAGCAAATAACCCTCGCAAAAACAGCACCTTAGTTGGGATATATGGCACTGGCGAATTAGCATTAATAACTAAAAAAACATTAGACAGAGATACAGAATCACGAAACAGAGTTGCAGCATTTTTCGACCATAGCACAAAAATTACCGGAAATAAAATTGAAGGTATTAATGTTTACGAAATTGATGCCTTACAAGAAATAATTAATAAGCTCGAAATCAGCACTTTTATTATAGCTCAAAAGGGATTGCCTGTAAAAACCAAACAACACATTTTAGATGTTTGTCTGGAAGCTAAAGTCCAAGTTAAAACTGTTCCTGAAATATCAACATGGATAAATGGAGAATTAAGCTTAAAACAAATTAAAGATTTTAAAATTGAAGATTTGCTTCAGCGAGCCGAAATTAAAATGGATACTAATAAAATCCGAAAAAATATTATTGGTAAAACCGTATTAGTAACTGGTGCAGCAGGTTCTATAGGAAGCGAAATTGTTAGACAATTGTTAAATTTTAAACCCAACAAAATTATTTTGTTTGATTATGCTGAATCAAATCTTTACGAATTAGAACTAGAATTGAGCGAAAGTTTAAATTTTCATAGAAGCGAAATAATAATAGGAGATATAAGAAATAAATTAATAGTTGAAAAAGTATTTAAAAAACACACTCCACAATTAGTTTTTCATGCTGCTGCTTATAAACACGTACCAATGATGGAGCATCATCCCGCCGAAGCTATCAGAACAAATGTGTTAGGAACAAAAACTCTTGCAGACATTGCTGTTGAATATAATGTAGAGAAATTTGTAATGATTTCTACAGATAAAGCAGTAAACCCTACCAACGTAATGGGAGCAAGTAAACGTATTGCAGAAATGTATGTACAAAGCCTAAATAATATATACAATACACAGTTTATTACAACACGATTTGGAAATGTTCTCGGCTCAAGCGGATCGGTAATTCCTCGATTCAAAAAACAAATAGACAAAGGCGGACCAGTTACAGTAACACACCCCGAAGTTACACGGTTTTTTATGACTATTCCCGAAGCATGCCAACTTGTTCTCGAAGCAGGAATTATGGGCGAAGGCGGCGAAATATTTATTTTCGATATGGGAGAACCTATTAAGATTGTTAGACTTGCTCAACGAATGATAGAATTGTCAGGTCTTAAAGTTGGTGAAGATATTCAAATTAAATTTACAGGATTAAGACCAGGCGAAAAACTTTACGAAGAACTATTGGCAAGTAAAGAAAACACAATACCAACCTATCATAAGCAAATTATGATTGCTAAAGTAATAGCTTGTAAATACGATAAAATAAATTCAAATTTAACTAAACTCCATCAATTAATAAACTCTTCCGATAATTTTGAAATTGTGAAAGAAATGAAAATTATTATTCCTGAATTTATCAGCCAAAATTCTATTTACGAAACCTTAGATTAAGCTTTAAGCAATTAATAGACTAACTTGAAACTAATCTTTAATAGCTAAATTTTTCGACTAATTTGACACTTTAGGTCTAAATATTTGGAAACTTAGTTTTATTGATTTACTTTTGGACTAATTAAACTATATTAGTCGAAAGATGGAAAAACACGAAAAAGTACGACAGAACCTGATAAATGCTGCAAGAAAAATATTTGTACGCTTCGGATTCGAAAAAACAACAATGAATGAAATTGCTCTTGAAGCACGAAAGGGTAAAAGTTCATTATATTATTATTTTGCAAGTAAAGAAGAGGTATTTCAGGCAGTAGTAGAATACGAAGCCGGTATTATTGTTGAAAAGCTCAAAACAGCAGTAAACAATTCTGAAACACTTATTGACAAAGCACGAAACTTTATACTTGTAAGATTTGCCGAAATACAAAAACTTGGGAATTTATATAATGCATTAAGAGATGATTTTTTAAATCATCTTGAATTCATTAAAAAAGCTAGAGTACAGTATGATATGATGGAGTTAAATTTCATTAAAGCTTTACTTAACGATGGTAAACAACAGCGTATTTTTGATATTAATGATATAGATACAATTGCCGAAACATTTCAAATGACTTTAAAAGCAGTAGAACTACCATTATTAATAGATTACGAATCTGAAGTTTTTGAAACAAGGCTAAATTCCTTGGTTGACATTTTTTTCTACGGTATTCTTACACGAAACGATGAATAAAATATTATTAATATTGATTCTATTATTTAATGCAATTATACTACAATCGCAAAATGATACTTTATACCTAAACCTAGATGATTGTAAGAACCTTGCTCTCGAAAATAACTATAAAATTAAAATTGCCAATTCGCGAAAGCAAGTTTCTGAACATTTACGTAAATCTGCAAAAACAAAATTTTTCGGAGAATTTAGTTTTACCGGTCAGTATTTATACACAAACAAAGCTTTTAAATTAAAAAATCAAAACTTGTTTTTCCCTGTTTTTCCTTTTTGGGCAATTGATCAGGAAACTATGGGTTTAAACGAAAACATTATGGAAAACCCTTTGATTAATGGAATACTTGCTAATCCATTAACCGGAGAAGTAATGTACGATTCGGAGGGAAATCCGGCATTCTTATTATATTCATATCTTCCCGAAGATCAACTTGTATTTGGTACACACCACAATTTTATGTTTGGCCCGGGTTTTATTCAGCCCATTTATTTAGGGGGTAAAATAAAAAACATTTATAAAATTGCACAAGCAAGCGAATCTATTTCTGAATCGCAAGTAAAACTTACCGAAGACGAAATTTTATTCAATATCGAAGAAGCATATTGGAGAGTAATAACTTTACAAGAAAAAGAAAAACTTGCTATTAAATATCTTAAAATGCTTGAAAGGCTTATCGAAGATTTAGAAAATATTCACCAAGAAGGCATAATTACATACAATGATGTACTTAAAGCTAAAGTAAAATACAATGAAGTAGAACTGCAATATATCAAAGCGAATAATGGTTTGGCACTTTCTAAAATGGCTTTATGTCAAATAATTGGACTTCCATTATACTCAGAAATTAAGCTTGAAAACGAAATTAGCGAATTACCTATCTTACCTACTATTCCAACAAATTTGGAAGAAAAAATATCTTCTCGTGAAGAAATAAAAATTTTAGAACAAACAGAAAAAATTGCTTTAGCAAATCAAAAAATATCACAATCGAGGTTTTTACCAAATATTGCAGTTTCGGCAAACTATTTATTTACTAATCCAAATCCTTATAATGGTTTCGAGAAAGAATTTGGTTCTGATTGGTCTTTAGGACTTACTGTAAATATCCCAATTTTTCATTGGGGGGATAGAATTCATACTATGAGAGCCTCTAAAAGTCTAATGGAGTACACCAATTTACAACTACAAGAAGCAGAACAAATGATTCAACTTGAAATAATGCAAACTTGGTTGCTTTTTAAGGAGGCTGTAAAAAAAGTTGATTTGTGCGAAAAATCTTTAATGCAAGCTGAAGAAAATTTAAGATTAAGTAGAGATAGTTTTAACGAAGGAATGATTCCTCTTTCTGATTTACTCGAAGCACAAGCAATGTGGCAATCAGCATTTTCTTCATTAATTGAATCCAAATCGGAGCTTAAAGTTCAAGAAATAGCTTATCGCAAAACAACCGGACAGTTATAAAATATAAAAATGATGAAACAATATCCATACATAAACCAAAAACTCCTATTACTAAGTTTAACTCCATTTATCATATTTATATCTTGCAATACAAACACCGAAACAAAATCTCAAACTGCCAACGAAATACCAATTAGTATTGCAATTGTGGAGGAGAAGAGTTTTGATAATACAATTGAACTTACCGGAACTTTTTTTGCAAATAAGGAAGCAAATTTAGGGGCTTCAATGCCCGGTAAAGTTGAAAAATTTCATTACAAACCTGGAAGTTTTGTAAATGAGGGAGACCTAATAGTAGAATTATCTGCCGAGCTTCTAACTCAAGCTTTAATAGAATATGAAGCTATTAAAAAAGATTTTGAACGTGTTGAAAGATTATATAAAAAAGGAAGTATTGCCGAAATTGAATACGACCATTTAAAAGCAAAACTAGAAGCTTCAGAAGTAAAAACTGAAATGATACGCAAAAGCACAAGTGTAATAGCTCCTTTTGATGGAATTATTGTGGAATATTTAATTGAAGAAGGAGAAAACTATTTTTTCAATTTTAACATAGAACCTGGATATTCAAATACTTCGGGAATATTAAGATTAATGCAACTTAACCCTTTGATTATTAATATAGAAGTAAATGAAAAAGATTTAAAATATATTAAAGAAGGAGATATAGTTAAAGTAATATGTGAAGCATATCCCGAACTCAATTTAGAAGGAAGAATAAGCTATATTAAACCAATACTATCAACAATAAGCCGCACAGCTACAGTAGAAGTTAGTATTACAAATCCTAATTTAAAAATAAAACCCGGAATGTTTGCAAGAGTATTAATTACTCGATCAGAACAAAACGAAGCATGTGTACCTATAAATGCAATATACCGTCAGCCCGGAACTCCCGAGGATTATGTTTTTAAGATTAGCAACAACACAGCACATAGAACAAGAATAAACAGACTTAAAACCATCGGATCATGGGTAGCTGTAGATAGCGTAAAAATTGGTGATACAATAGCTACACATGGTAAAAACCGTTTAGTAAATGGTTCAAAAATAAAGATTACAAATTAAATGAGACTACCAAAAACAACAGTAAATCGTCCCGTAACTACCGCAATGGTATTTATTGCAATACTATTGATAGGTTTATTTGCTTGGCGTAGTCTTCCTCGTGATTTATTGCCCGATATTGAAATTCCAAGCCTTACGGTAGTTACAATATACCCAGGAGCTTCTGCCGAAGATGTTGAAAAACAAGTTACAAATCGCCTCGAAACAGCACTTTCGGGGACAGAAAATCTCAAACTATTATCATCAATGTCGCGTGAAAATGTCTCGTTTATTTCATTGCAGTTCGATTGGGGAACTGATGTTACCGAAGCGGCTAACTCTGCAAGAGATTTAATGGAACTTGTTAAATCAGATTTACCCGAAAACGCATCTAGTCCCTATATTATGAAAATAAATAGCTCTATGATTCCAATAGTAGTTTATACTATTCAGGCAAACGAAAGCTATAGCGGACTGGAACGAATTGCTTACGACAAAATAATTGACCCATTAAAAAAAGTAAAAGGTGTTGGTTCTGCATTTATTATAGCTCAACCATCACGTGAAATAGAAATAAGAGTGGACCCAATTAAACTTAAAGCCTACAATATTAATATAACACAACTCACTACAATATTACAAGCCGAAAATATCAGTATCCCGGCAGGCAATATTAAATTTGATACTTATGATTTTGCAATAAGAACACAAGGCGAAGTAAATTCTGTAAAGGATATCGAAAATATCGCAATTACAAGTATGTTCGGAAAAATTATCAAACTTAAAGATATAGCACAAATCGTTGATCATTTCAAAGCAAAAGATGAGATAGCATATAGCGGAGGAAACAAAGCCGTAGGACTTTTTATTCAAAAACAAAGCGGAACTAATACATACAGAGTGTATCAGGATGTATTAAACGAAATGGAAAACATAAAACGAACATTACCACCCGACATAGAAACTGAAATTGTATTCGATACAGCTACAATCGTAAAAGAGGTTACCAAAAACTTAAGTGATACTATTTGGTATGCCGGTATATTTGTAATAATAGTTGTATTTATGTTTTTACGAGAATGGCGGAATAGTTTAATAGTAATTCTTACAATACCATTTTCAATGATTTTAGCTTTTATTACAATGAAAGTTTTAAACTATTCTATTAATATTTTCTCATTAATGTCATTAATAATTGCCATTGGAATGGTGGTTGATAATGCTATTGTAGTTTTAGAAAATATAAATCGACATATCGAAGAAGGAGCAAAACCTAAACAAGCAGCAATTTTTGGTACTTCAGAAATGGGTAATGCAATCACAGCTTCTACACTTACTACAATTACGGTTTTTATTCCCCTAATATTTGTTGGAGGAATTGTTGGAATATTATTTAAAGAACTTGCAATTTTGGTTACAGTTACATTGCTTGGTTCTCTTATTACTGCACTAAGCCTTACTCCAATGGTTTCTTCTGTATTGCTAAAATCTAATAAAAAACAAAGGAATAAAAACTTCCTGTATCATTTATCTGAAAAAGTATTTATTAATATTGAAAATTTCTATAAATCCACATTAAGAATTGCTTTGAAACTTAGAATCCCAATCATTGCAATTGCGTTGTTATTATTTGCTATTACCATATTCATTGCGAGTAAAATGGGTACCGACTATATTCCAGAACTTGATGCAGGTGATGTGATTGCTACAATTGAAACCGAAGTAGGTACAAGCGTTTACGAAACAGATCGAATAGCAAAAATAGTTGAAAGAATATTCGAAGAAGAAATTCCTGAAATGGAATCGCAATACACACTTATTGGACAAACCGAAACCAATTTACTTACAAGCATAGGATTCGCCGAAGGTAAAAACAAAGCAACAATAAGTGCTAAACTATGCCTTCCACAAAACCGTAATCGTAGCGCCGAAGAAATTGCTGAAATTATCCGAAAACGATTAGCTGAAATACCCGAAATTGAAAATTATAATGTTACCGGTGGTTCCATGCTTCAGAATATGCTTTTTGGAAACTATAAACCTATTGAAATAAAAATAACCGGGCAAGATTTTGAGAAAATTAACAAAGCAGCAAATTATTTTTATGACGAACTTAACAATAATGATTATTTTCAAGATATTGAATCTACTGTTGATAGAGGCAAAATGGAATACCAAATAATAATTGACAAAGAACTTGCCTCATCAAAAGGTTTAAATACCGCCATGATTGCGATGCAAGTTCGGCAAAGTATATATGGAGCCGAAGCTGGATATTATACCGAAGAGGGACAGCAATACAAAATTATAATAAGGTATAAGCCCAACAGCAGAAATAGTATAGAAGAAATTAAAAAAATAAACTTAACAACATTGCTGGGAACTCAAGTAAATCTTTCGTCAATTGCTAATATAGAAGAGGCTTATGCCCCGCTTGAAATCAATCACGAAACTCAAAGTAGAATTGTAAAGGTAGGTGGTAATTTAAAAGGTATTACGTTAAGCGAAGGAGCTGAAATAGCACAAAACATTATTGACAATGCGGAAATAGACCAATCTTTAAGGGTAGAATTAGGTGGAAGAATTAAAGATCAAGAAGAATCTTTTGGTGATTTATACATTGTATTTATTATTAGCTTTTTACTTGTCTATATGATTATGGCTTCACAATTTGAATCGTTTAAAGACCCATTTATTATAATTTTTGCAATTCCATTCTCGCTAATTGGAGTAATCTTAGCTTTTTGGATTACAGGCACTAACCTAAACATTGTAAGCTTTGTAGGAATAATTATGTTGCTCGGAATTGTGGTTAACAACGGAATAGTGCTGGTTGACTATACAAATTTGCTCAGAGGGCGTTCTTACAATACTCTTGAAGCAATTGTAGAAGCAAGTAAAAGTCGCTTACGTCCTATTTTAATGACCTCATTTACCACTATGCTTGCAATGATACCTATGATTTTGAGCCGCACAATGGGATATCAAATCTGGGTACCGCTTGGTATTACAATTGTAGGAGGTTTATTAATCTCTATGCTTATTACTCTTATTTTAATACCATGTATATACGCAGTAATGAATTTTAAAGCAATTCGTAACGAAAAACAAGTGAATTATGAAAATGATTAGTATAGTTTGTAATGTGAGCGTAGCAAATACAATTTTAAATATGCTTAATAAATTCAATATAAACAATTATCAGCATATTGAGGAAATTAATTCTAAACCCGTAATAGGAAAACCAAGATTAAATACAGCAATATGGCCAGGATACAGCAGTATGATTAATTTCCAACATCAAGATAATAATCAGCTAAAAGAAATTTTATTTTCTCTTAATAAGTATAATTCAGAAGTCGAAAATAGTTCTGAAAAAATAGAAGTTTATGTCTGGAAACTAGAAGATTATATATGCAAATAAAAAATCAGCCAATATGCAAATATTTTACTGATTTTTTATGTATTACTACCATTTATTATTACATATTCATAGTTTGCTCTACTTCTTCCACATCAATTGGAATTCTCTTATCTCCTAATATTCTTGCTCCATTTTCGGTAATCAATAAATCATCTTCTAATCTAATTCCCCCAAAATCACGATACTCGTTTACTTTAGTATAATTAATAAAATTTTCAAATTTCTTTTCTTTGTGCCAAATATCAATAAGCTCAGGAATAAAATAACATCCTGGTTCATTTGTTAAGACGAATCCTTTTTCCAATTTGCGACCAAGTCTTAAAAAAGCAGTTCCAAAAATATCGCTTGGTCGAGTTTCATCATCATATCCAACATATATTTGACCTAAATCTTCCATATCGTGAACATCTAATCCCATCATATGTCCAAGTCCATGTGGCATAAATAAAGCATGTGCTCCAAGAGCTACAGCTTCTTTTATATCGCCTTTCATTAATCCTAATTGTTTCAAACCATTTGCTAAAACTTCTGAAGCTGCTAAGTGTATTTCTTTATAAGTTTTACCGGGTTTCATTAATGAGCTTGCATGATTATTTGAATCTAAAACAATTTGATAAATTTCTTTTTGCTTGTTACTAAATTTTCCTCCTACAGGCATAGTTCTGGTATTGTCGCTGGCATAATACATAGATGTCTGTGCCCCTGCATCAATAAGTAATAAATTACCGTTTTTAAGGGTATTTCCATGATAATGATTATGTAAAGTCTGACCATTTACAGTAAGAATTATCGGAAAAGAAGGTACAGTACCAAAAGATAGACTAATTCCTTCAATAGCACCGGCAATTTCACGCTCAACTATTCCTTGTTTTGCCATTTTCATAGCTGTTGTGTGCATTAGATAACCAATATTACAAGCTCTTTCTATCTCTTTAATTTCAATATCTTCTTTAATATTTCTTAAACTTACAATTCCCAAAATAAGCTCTAACGAAGACTTTTCTTTAAGAGATTTTATTGGGATATCAAGTAATTCATTCAATAATATCATATTATCATGACGATATGGTGGTGTAAAATGTATTTTTCGATCAGTATTAATTGCTTTTTTTACAAAATCAAATACTTCTTTAAAAGCTGCGGTATTTTTTACTCCACAACCAGAAGCAAGTTCCTTAATACTAGGTTGAGGCCCCATCCATATAATATCATCGATATCATAATCGTTTGCAAAAATATAATCAATATTATTGTCAACATCAATAATTCCAATCATACCTGCTAAATCAATACCAAAAAAATATAAAAAATTACTATCTTGCCTAAAATGATAACCATTATCAGGATAATTCATTGGCGATTCGTTGTTGCCTGTAATTAAAATAATTCCGCTTTTAATTTTTTTACGGAGTTTGTTTCTCCTATTTACATATACTTCTGAACTAAACATATAATTTGTTTTTATTGGTTTAAAATTAAGACCACTAATATAGTAAAAACTTATGAGCAATTAATAGCATCTAATGCATTAATTTAAATTAAACATGACTATTCGATTATCCACAAATTTCTAATAAAACAGAAATTTACCTATTTTAGAATTAAGTCTGTAACTCCCACAATAACCTTAAATATAACATAAATCACTTATCTTTGCATAAACACATATTTTAAATTACAATGCGTACCCTAATTAAAAACGCCCTAATAATCAACGAAATGCAAAAGTTTACCGGAAGTGTAATGGTAAACGATAAGTTGATTGAAGCCATTTATCGTGAAAATGATATTTTACCAGAAGCAGATAAAATAATTGATGCAAAAGGATTATGGCTTATCCCTGGTGTAATAGACGACCAAGTGCATTTTCGGGAGCCTGGATTAACTCACAAAGCAGATATCCAAAGCGAATCGAGGGCAGCTGCAGCAGGTGGTGTTACATCTTATATGGAAATGCCCAACACTATCCCCCAAACTATTACACAACAAGCTTTAGATAAAAAGTTTGAAATAGCAGCCGAAAAATCGCTAATAAATTACAGTTTCTATATGGGAGCTACCAACGATAATATTGACGAATTAGTAAAAACTGATCCAAAAAAAATATGCGGAATTAAAATGTTTATGGGATCTTCTACCGGTAATATGTTGGTAAATGATAATGAAGCAATAGAAAATGTATTTAAACATGCCCCCTTACTAGTTGCTACTCACTGTGAAGAAGATTCTGTAATTGAAGCTAATTTTAAACATTATAAAAAGGTATTCGGAGAAAATATCCCTTTTAATTATCACCCTGATATTCGTTCGGAAGAAGCTTGCTATCGCTCTTCGTCAAAAGCTGTGGAACTTGCAAGTAAACATAATTCACGACTACATATTTTACACCTAAGTACACAAAAAGAACTCTCACTTTTTACTAATTACCCATTATCCGAAAAACGCATTACAGCAGAAGCATGTGTACATCATCTTTGGTTTAATCGTGAAGATTACAACGAAAAAGGCAGCCGTATAAAATGGAATCCTGCAGTAAAAGAAGAATCAGACCGTATAGCTCTTATTGAAGCTCTTAATTGCGGTGTTGTTGATATTGTTGCCACCGACCACGCCCCACATACAATTGAAGATAAAAATAATACATATACAAAAGCACCATCCGGAGGGCCACTTGTGCAACACTCTCTACCTGCAATGATGGAATTAGCAAATAAAGGATATTTTACTGCCGAAAAAGTAATAGACCTTATGTGTCATAAACCTGCCGAACTATTTCAGATACAAAAAAGAGGTTATATACGCAAAGGATATTATGCCGATTTAGTACTGCTAAAACCCGAAAAATGGGAAGTAAACAAATCTAATATTCTATACAAATGCAGATGGTCGCCATTTGAAGGAGAAATATTCAATTATAAAGTAATACAAACCATTATTAATGGAAAAACAGTTTTTCACAATAACAAAATTACCCCTCAACAAACTGCAATGCCTTTAGTGTTTAATAGATAACAATTTTATTGGTTACTCAATATTAAAGATTTTTTTAACATTCTAATATATTTGTAATTACAATTATGTAATGCTATAAACACAAGTTCCAAATTAAAAATTATGAAATTAACCTAATGGGTGGCTAGCAAGTAATGAAGGCTTTGATAAAATTGGATTTACTGGTGAAGCAATTCTTTATTATTTGTTTTAAAAATGCTTTGCTGCTACAATAATTGATAAATATTGTATATAGATTAATAAAATGCGATCAACCATATTCAGGCATTGACATTGACAGCAACCTAAATCCTAAACCCTGCAACCTAAACCCTAAACCCTGCAACCTAAACCCTAAACCCTGCAACCTAAACCCGATTATAAGGATATCTTTCAAAATGCAACTCTTTCACAATCTTAAATAATTCATCTCTAAAGTAGTCAGTATTAATTGAATATTTAGCAGAAGTAAAAACTGCCGGCATATTTTTTCTAGCAATCCACATATCTTCTAATTGTTCCAAAAAAACTTCTTTATTAATAACATCATTGTCTGATATAGCGTCAATTTTATTAAACACCATTAAAACCGGAATATTACCGGCTCCAATTTCGAGAAGAGTATTCTGAACTACCTCAATTTGCTTTTCATAATTTGGATGAGATACATCCACGACATGAATTAGTAAATCGGATTCGCGAGTTTCATCTAAAGTTGATTTAAAAGATTCAACCAATTGATGAGGTAATTTACGAATAAAACCAACAGTATCACTAAGTAAAAAAGGTAAATTATTTATTACAACTTTTCTTACAGTAGTATCTAATGTTGCAAATAATTTATTTTCTGCTAATACATCCGATTTACTAAGCATATTCATTATTGTTGATTTACCTGCGTTAGTATATCCTACAAGAGCAACTCTAATTAAAGCTCCACGATTTTTTCGTTGTAAAGACATTTGGCTATCAATTTTTTCAAGTTGCTTCTTAAGTTTCGAAATTTTATCACGAATAATTCTACGGTCTGTTTCAATTTCTGTTTCACCAGGACCTCTTAATCCAATTCCTCCCCTTTGACGTTCAAGGTGTGTCCACATTCGTGTAAGTCGAGGCAATAAGTATTGATATTGCGCAAGCTCTACTTGTGTTTTAGCATAAGCAGTTTTTGCTCGTAATGCAAAAATATCGAGAATAAGATGAGTACGATCTAATATTTTACGATTTAATATTTTTTCAATATTTCTTAATTGTGTAGGGCTTAATTCGTCATCAAAGACAACAAGATCAATTTCGCTCTCTTCAACATATTGCTTAATTTCATCAAGTTTTCCGCTACCTACAAAATGCTTTACATGTGGTTTTTGAAGCGATTGAAAAAAGGTTTTTTGAGGAATTACTCCTGCAGTTTTTACTAAAAATGCCAATTCTTCCAAATATTCTTTTACCTCATTTTTTGTTTGTTCTTCGGTAATAAGACCTACCAAAACACAAGATTCAATTCTTTTTTTTGTTTCAATCATAAATGAATATAAAAAACCCCGATTGTAAATCGGGGTATAGATTTAATATTTTTTGTTTCTTAATACAACTTAAAGTTAATAGGTACAACATAAGTAACAGGAACTGCTTTACCTCTTTGTTTGCCAGGGCTCCAAGGCGGAATCATTCTTACAACTCGAAGAGCTTCTTCATCGAGATAAGGATCAACTCCACGTGCTAGAGTTACACTTGTTACAGCTCCATTGACACCAATTACAAATTGTACAAATACCCGACCTTGAATACCATTTTCTTTAGCTATTTCGGGGTATTTAGTATTTTCAGCAATAAACTTCATTAAAGCTGCATCTCCACCGGGAAATGTTGGTTTTTCTTCAACCACTGCAAAAGAAATCGGTTCAACTTCTTCTTCTTCTTCATCTTCGAAACTAGTCATGTTAATATCTGTCTGTGTTGTCTCATCAGCTTCAGAATCAAAATCAAAATCACTTTCAACCTCAACATCATCTTCTACAATGTTTAATTCTTCAATAACTCCCTGTTCGGGTTCGGGTTCGGGTTCGGGTTCGGGAGGGGGTGGCTCTTCTTCCATAAATGTGTTATCTATTTCTTCTTCAAAAACATCCTCTACAGCTAAATCTCCAAGTGAGCTCGAAGATGCTTCACTGTTTGACCATTCAAAAGCAAATAATACAATACCCAAAACTAAGGCTAAACTTATAAGGGTAAAGGTTTGCTTATGCTTTTCTAAATTGGCTTTTTCTGACTTTTTAACCTGCATAGTAGTAAATTTTAGGTTGTAAAATTACATTTTTTAAGAAACTCTTCAAAACTTTTTATAAATACTTAATTGTTTATTTCTATTTATTTTTATTATATGTTTTTATTATATTTTTAAATCATTAATTATTAAGTATTTATAATTATAACGTTTGATTTTATTTTCTATTTTATTTAATAGATAAATTATCCGTTAATATTCCATAAAATAATAATAATTTTTACGATGTAAAATTATACTCTGTGAATGCGAAAAATATTTTAATAAAAAATATAGCAATTTAGAATGCTTATAATGAATATCAAATTTTTCTATAAATAAAACTTTTGCTAATTAAACCTGATTCAAAATAAATATTTGGCATTAAAACACAACAATACTATCTTAGAGCCAAATTACAATTATTATAAAATGAAAAACATTTTTTTTACAATCCTTTTAAGTTTATTATCATTATTAATTTATTGTCAAGATCATCCTGACTGGGTTGGGGGTTATCCTGATGGCTGCACAAGTATAACAATTGGTAAAAATGCAACTGCGGATGGTTCCGTAATTACATCTCATACCGACGACAGTCACAGAACTCGATCGTGGGTAAATATTGTTCCCGAACAAAAACATAAAAACGGCGATAGTTTAGTAATGTACAAGCGTGTACCATGCGATAGTTTTGCAATGCCCACTTATGCACACATACCAATAGGTAAAATTCCTCAAGCTAAACAAACATATCAATACATTAACACTGCTTATCCGAGTATGAATCAGCATCAATTAGGTATTGGCGAATCAACATTTGGAGGACGTGAATGTTTACAATCTGATGCCGGACTCATAGATTGTCAACGTTTATGTCAACTAATGCTTGAAAGATGTAAAACAGCTCGTGAAGCCATTAAAATTGGTGGCACACTTTGCGAACAATATGGGTGGAACGACTATGGCGAATGTCTTACAATTGCAGATACCGAAGAAGTTTGGCACTTTGAAATTGTAGGACCGGGTAAAGGAAATATTGGCGCTATATGGGTAGCACAACGTGTGCCTGACGATCATGTTTCGTGTAATAATAATGCTAGTCGTATCATGGAAATTAATTTAGAAAATCCTGATTTTTTTATGGCAAGCGAAAATATTTTTCAAATGGCTCAAGATAGTAACTGGTGGAATCCTGAAAAAGAAGCTTTTCGTTTTGCATATGCTTATGCTCCCGAATCAAGAACATCCTTGGCAAGCCGCAGACGTACCTGGCGAATTTTCGATTTATTAGCACCTTCGTTAAAACTCGATCCAAATGCCGAAAATTATCCATTCTCTATTAAACCAGATACATTAGTATCAATGGAAAAGCTTGTAAGTATTTTTAAAGACTACTATCAAGGTACACCTTACGATATGAGACGAAATATTACTACTACTAACGAAAACGGAAATACAATAATTTCACCTCTTGCAAATCCATTTATGCCTTACGATCAACTTGACTTACACAATGTAAGTGGAGGCTGGTATTCAACTAGCGATAATGGTAATATTACATTTCTTGGCGAAAGAACTATTGCCAGATGGTACACAATGTATGCTACAATATTGCAATCTCGTGGATGGCTACCTGATGAAGTTGGTGGAATTGCATGGTTAGCAATGGATAATGTTGCTTCATCAATTTATATTCCTGTTTATTGCTCTGTTACAGATTTACCACAAACATACAAAACACCAGGACGCCCTAACGGATATACATTGCAATCAGCATGGTGGGTATTTAATCGTTTGGGTACTCTTGCAGCTCAGCGTTGGGGCGATATGCACAAAGATATCGATAGTGTATGGCAACCATGGCAAAAAGAACTTTTCGATAATCAAAAAAATATAGATAATATGGCTAAAAACATAAAATCTGAAAAAAGAAGAAAAGAATTTCTTACACAGTACTCAAACGACTGGGGAAACAAAGTAGTAAGAAAAGCTGTAGAATTAGGCGATTTATTATGGACTAAATATGATGAAAAGTTTTAAATTGTAAATTGTTTTGCAATACAAATCACTGTTAAACTAATTGTATTTCTTTAAAAACACATGTAATAACAGAACCATCTTCTTTCTGCAAAACTAATTCGCCTGTTGATAAAACATCTTGAATGCTTGCACTAATAAATTCTGATTTGTATAAATATTTTTGGTACTCTTTAAAACCAAATAACTTATTTAAATATTCACTTTTTTGATTATAGTTAGTATTTAATCTATTCAAAACCTTTTCAATCAATAATTTAGTATCTCTTTCAAGATTATGAGTTTGTTTAGTTATTAAATTTAAAGATATTGCTTGAGTTAATTCTTTAGGAAAACTATTTTGATTTACATTTAATCCTATTCCTATAATTGAACTGCTTAAAAATCTTCCTTTTACATTGTTTTCGATAAGTATTCCTGCCAATTTTTTACCATTAATCAAAATATCATTAGGCCATTTTATCTGTGCTTTTATACTATAATCATCTAAAAAATCAATTATTCCTAATGATGATTTGATGCTAATATCAAATTGATTTTCCATTGGCATATTATGGAAACAAACAATACTTATTAAAATATTTTTTCCGTTTTCTGAATGCCAACAATTACCTTTTTGCCCTCTACCCTGCAATTGGTATTGGCTTATGATTGCTGCAGATTGATTTAAACCGTCCTTAATAAGACGTTGTGCTTCTGCATTGGTAGAATCTAATTCCTGATATAAAAATTGCTTAAAACGCATAAAAAAACCCCTTATCGGGGTTCTATTTTTTTAAATTTTATATTTAAGTCCTATTTTAAAACCACCGAGAAGAGGATTGGTTTTAAATCTTTCTTTTTCGTTGTTACCGGCACTGTTTTCTTCAGGAACAAAATTGCTGTCTTTTGTTAAACCCAAACCATTAATTCCTTCCATATCAGTTAAAGTGTATTGAAAACGTACTCCAATACTTAAAAATAATACATCATCAATTAATGACATATCAGATCCAAAACCCATAGCTATAGCTATTCCGTTTTTAGAAAAAGTTTCTTTAACGTTTTCATTATCTTTGTTTTCGAAAAAATAATTAGGTATAATATCGCTTGGATTCTTATATGTTCCTGTTGGTATTTTTAAACCTGCCACATATGAATCCTCATCATCAAAAGTTCTATTGTAAGTTGCACCATTAACCATTTGAAAAACAGGACCGATTTCAAAATAAGAATCGCCACCTACTTTTAAAAGCAATGGAATATCAAAAGTTTTTAATCTTGTATTTGCAGTATATGAATTATAATCATCACCAATTAAATACTGCACATCACCTTTATATTTTTGATTAATTGTATTAATATTAAATTCTAAACCTAAACCAATTTGGTCGCTAAATTCGTAACCCACATTAAAGCCCCAATAATAACCAAAAGGAACATCTACATCCATAGCAGCTCCCTCATCAAATACTTGTGGGTTTAATAACCAAGTACTATTGTAAGCAAAATGCCCACCTGCATAAAGCCCTTCTTGAGCAAAAGAAGATAATCCAAAACTTATAACAATGATAGAAATTACAAAAATCTTTTTCATAATAATATGCTTTTTAATTAATGGTTCAAAAATAACATTTTTATTTAACAACTATAATTTGTTAATCTATAATCCTAATTTTGCAGATATTTCTAACATTTTACGAATGGGAAATTCTGCTCTCTTTCTTATTTTTTCATCAATTTCAATTTCCGGCAATTCATAAACTAAGCAATTATATAATTTTTCTAAAGTATTAAGTTTCATAAAATTACAATCATTGCAAGCACATGTAGAATCTTTTGGAGGTGCGGGTATAAAATGCTTTTGTGGACTTTGCTTTTTCATTTTATGAATTATACCTGATTCGGTTGCTACAATATATTCATTAGCATTATCTGTTTTAGAAAATTTCAAAATAGATGCTGTAGATCCAATATGATCAGCTACGAGTAGTACAGGTTTTTCACATTCGGGATGAGCTAAAATTTTGGCATTAGGATATTGTTTTTTTAGCTCCAAAATTGCTTCCAAACTAAATTCTTCGTGTACATGACATGCACCATCCCACAAAACCATATTTCTGCCTGTTACAGTATTGATATAATTACCTAAGTTGCGATCAGGACCAAAAATCAATTTTTCATTTTTTGGAAAACTTTCTACTATATATTTTGCATTAGTTGAAGTTACTACTACATCGGTAAGAGCTTTAATAGCAGCACTTGTATTTACATAGCTTATTACTTTATATCCGGGATACTGTTTTATAAATTCCTCGAAAGCATCGGGAGGCACTGACTCGGCAAGTGAACATCCTGCGTTTAAATCCGGTAAAATAACCTTTTTATTAGGAGACAGTATCTTAGCTGTTTCTGCCATAAAATGAACACCTACAAAAACAATTATATCGGCTTTAGTTTCGGCAGCTAATTGCGACAATTTTAAACTATCACCAACATAATCAGCTATATCTTGTAACTCAGGAACTGTATAAAAATGAGAGAGAATTACAGCATTTTTTTCTTTTTTAATTCTAAGTATTTCTTTTGAAATATCAATGTTTTTTGGTATTTCATTTTCTATATATCCTTTGCTTAAATTTTTAAAGTCCATTCAAATTCAATTTAAATATTATATTTATTATTTATTTATATTTAAAAATAAAAGATGATTATAATATAGTGTTAATAGCGGTATTTTTTTTTGTATTATGTATTGCAAAATTATAATATTAAAAACTATCAAACGAAATTAACAACTAAAAAAATTGAACGAAATTGAAAACTAATAACTTGTAATTTTAATTAACAATTGTTAAAAGTGGTATTAAAATAAAAGTTAACAAATTAAAAACTAACCAAAATATTTAATTCATTGTTAATATTTGTGAATTATTATTGAAAGAAAAATCTTGTTTTGTTAGTTTAATTTTATAAGCAATAATTTAAACAAAAATGCAAGTATTATTTATTATTATTTTTTATATTAAATACACAGTAATATTAATAAACTGTTTAAATCTTATGTTATTGTTTAACAACATATTAGATTATTTAATTTAATTAATCGTTTGATTTAATGAAAATTAACAGTTGTTAATAAAAATTATAATGTTATAATAAGCTGTATTTCAGTTAAAATAATTTAAATAAATTTACAAGATCACTAGCTATCGAAATAGCTGATGAAGCAGTGCTTACAGTAGATGATGTAATTTCTGATAATTTATCCATATTTAGAATTTTTTCTATTACATCCATTGCATTTTCAGAGGTTATTAAATTGTTTGATCCGGTAACTAAACCTGCTGCAAATGCTTTTTTGTAAGAACTGTCGTTTTGGTTTGCTTTAAGTGTTTTGTAATATCCTGCTAATTTTATTGTATTAGTAAGATTTTGTGTATTAGATAAATCAAATTTTCCTGCAGATTTATAATTTGAATGCATATCGGCTAATAATTCGCCACATGCAGTTCCTGTAGTATTTGCAGCTGTATTGCTTGAAGCAACATTAGAAAGTGTATTACAAGAAACAAAAGAAAAAACTAATGACACTAAAAATAGAGATTTTAATAATTTCATAATAATTTATTTTAAGTTTTATATATATTGTATTAACTTATTTTAATAATATAATATTGTTTTTTGCCTTTTTGAATAAGTAAATATTTATTATTAATTAAATAATTTTCGTTTATGATTCCATCTTTATCTGTATATTTTTCTTTATTAATACTGAGTCCGTTTCCTTGAATAGTGCGGCGGAGTTCTCCTTTTGATGGAAAGATATTTGTATAATCGGTTAACAAATCAATAATTGGAATGCCATTTTTAAATAAGTTAAAATCTACATTAAATACTGGTACTCCTTCAAAAACAGAAAAAAACAATTTTTCATCGAGTTGTATTAATTCTGAATTAGTAGATTTTCCAAATAAAATTTTAGAAGCTTTTACGGATTTTTGGTAAGCATCAGTAGAGTGCACCATGCATGTAATTTCTTCGGCAAGTTTGTTTTGTAATAAGCGTAAATGTGGTTCTTTATTATGTTTTTCGATAATATTGTAAATATATTTTTTGTCGAGAAGAGTAAAAATTTTAATATATTTTTTAGCTTCTTCGTCAGAAGTATTTAGCCAAAACTGATAAAACTTATAAGCAGAGGTTCTATTTTCGTCTAGCCAAACATTTCCCTCTTCTGTTTTACCAAACTTACTTCCATCTGCTTTTGTAATAAGTGGGCATGTTAATGCATAAGCTTCTCCTTGTACTGTACGGCGAATAAGTTCGGTGCCTGTTGTTATATTTCCCCACTGGTCGCTTCCACCCATTTGTAGTTTACAATTATATTCTTTATAAAGATGTAAAAAATCATATGCTTGCAAAAGTTGATACGAGAATTCAGTAAATGACATTCCTGAACCGGTTTCTCCTGTAAGTCTCTTTTTTACAGAGTCTTTCGACATCATATAATTTACAGTAATATGTTTACCTACATCTCTAACAAAATCGAGAAAACCAAAATTTTTCATCCAGTCGTAATTATTTACAAGGATAGCTTTATTTTTAGCTTTATCGTTAAAGTTTAGGAATTTACTGATTTGCTGTTTAATACATTTTTGATTGTGAAATAAAGTTTCTTCGTTAAGTAAGTTACGTTCTTGAGATTTACCACTCGGATCACCAACCATACCGGTTGCTCCACCTAAAACTACTATAGGTTGATGTCCACATTCCTGAAGATGTTTTAACATCATTAAGCTTACTAAATGACCAATATGTAAAGAGTCGGCAGTTGGGTCAATACCTACATAAGCACTGACTATTTTATCAGATTTAAATAAATTTTCGGTTTCGGGCATAATATCGTGAATCATACCTCTCCATTTTAATTCTTCAACAAAATTCATAATATTAATATTTATAAAATTGAAATGAAAAAACTTTACAAAGAAACACAAGTATTATTTTTGGTACAATAATTTTTTTGTTTCTAATAATACACCATCTTTATTATAAAAGCTTAAAAAGTACATTCCGCTGTTAATATTTTCATTAAAGGAATAATATATTTCATTATTTTCTTGTATTTGCAAAATATCAATGTTTTTTCCATTTATATCTTTAATTATAACATTGTGGTAATTTAATAATTCATTGTTTATTAAGATTTTAAAAGCATCGCTAAATGGATTTGGATATATTATAATATTTTGATTTTCAGATATTTTTAATTTTTTATTACTAACATATTGGTTCCAGTCTTTAATAGCAAGAGCATATTCACCTGCTTTTAAATCTTCAACAATAAATCTTTTCATAACAGTAATATTTTCGGCTTCAACTATTTCCCAATCGCTAGCTTTATTAGGTCTGTACATCATAATCAAAGAATCGAGCTCATTAGTAATAAAATCGTTATCAAGATATCCTGTAGTTGCAGCAGATTCTAAATCATTATAAATAAATTCACCTTTATAACCGCATGTTTCATGAAAATCGCCTTGAATTGTCCAGAATCGGTTATTAGCTAAAATAATACCTGGTTTATCTACTTTAAATGAATCGGGTGCTACCCAATTATGGGTTACATGCATAAACACAGAATCAATATTATCGTCGAAAGGATATACTCTAAGTCTAATATATTCTCTATTGAGGGAATGAGTGTTTGTATTTTGAATAAATTTATAATCTTTAATTGCAGCTATTGCAATTTGTTCGTAGAAGTCGCAAAAAATAAATTTTGGATCAAAGTCGATATTAAATGTTTCTGAAGCCGATTGTCCAGAAAAATACATATATACAGTAGTATCTGAATAATCTTGATTCATAAAAGTTATTGGTACTACATTAGCATTAAGATAAGTATCACGTCCACGTAGCTTTTGTTTTACAAAAATTTCTGCTGTATATCCGTTTGTTGCTGGTGTAGTTATAACAGAATCAATGTCGTAATGTGGAAATCCTCCTGTAAATACCCAATCATTAAAGAAGTCGGTAAGATCAATTCCTGTATAGTTAGATAAAAAGTCTCGAAAATCGTAGCTTGAAACATCGTAGAAAGCAAATTCGGACAAGTATGCACTAATAGCCGTAAAAAATAATTCGTCTCCTAAATAACATCTTAATGTATGTGCAATCATATCTCCTTTGTCGTAAACAGTAGTGCTGTATGTGCGGTCGATAGGCATGTTGTAAAGTGGTAAAAATCCACCATCTTCGATATGAGCGTACCTAATAACTTCAGCATGCATATCTCTTCTGTAATCATTCATATTTTTTCTTCCGTAAAAAGCTTCACGAAAAACAGATTCTGAGTACGAAGCCCAACCTTCGTTAAGCCACATATCTCCGGCATTTCGACATGTTACTAGATTTCCAAACCAACTGTGAGCCAATTCGTGAGAAAATAAATCTTCGTAAGTTAAATTTCCATTTATGCATACATTTGGCATAGCTATGTTGGTTGCGTGCTCCATTGCTCCACTATTGAAAGGTACACCGACATATCCAACTCTTTGCCAAGCATAAGGTCCATATTTTTCTTCAAAAACTTGTAAATAAGATTTTAGATTTTGAAATGAATTAACTGCATTAATGCTATCATTTGGATTTACAAATATTTGAATAGGAATTTCTCCGTTAAGTCCATTAAATGTATCTAAAACCTGAACATATTCACCAACAGCAACAGAAGCAAGGTAGGTTGGAATATTATCGGATAGAGACCATTGATATGTTAATTTTCCGTTTTCGTTGTCAATAATATTTACAAGTTCACCACCACAAACAGCAGTATGATGTTCTAAAACAGTAATATTACAATTGTAAGTTGCTCTATCAATAAAGTCGTCAATACAAGGGAACCAAACTCTTCCGTAATTATGAGGTACGTCTTCGAAACCTACTCCAAGATTATATGCTCTTTCGCCCGAAAAGTAAAATCCACCCCAAGTAGATGGGTCTATAACAGGTGAGCCATGATAATAGACTGTTACTTCAAAATTATCATTTTGATTAAAACTTTGCTCTGGCATTATTCTTATAAGTGTATCGTTATAGGTAAAATCAGGATTGTTTTGCCCTGTAATTAGAATAGAGTCAATTTCTAATGCTAGTAAATCGAGGCAAATTATTTCCAGATTATCTACTTTTGACATTATATTCAATACAGTATTACCTGAAATAATTTTGTTGGTAAAATCAGTAATTTCAAGATTAATTGTGTAATTATTTACACTTATTGTGTCGCTGTGTGCGAACGAAAAAAGAGAAAAAATTAGAAAGAATGATGCGATTGTAAATTTTTTCATAGATTTTAATTTTAAAATAAAGAATTTTGTTTTCCGGGTAAATCTATTTTTAGATGTTTATAAGCAATTTCAGTGGCTTCTCTACCTCTTGGTGTTCTTTTAATAAAACCCTCCATTATCAAAAATGGTTCATATACTTCTTCAATAGTTCCTTCGTCTTCGCCTACTGCTGTAGCTATTGTTTTAATTCCTACAGGTCCACCTGCAAATTTATTAATAATGGTATTAAGAATTTTATTGTCCATTTCATCAAGTCCAAATTTGTCAATATTCAAAGCTTCCAAAGAGTATTTGGTTATATTTATTTCTATAGAACCGTTTCCTTTTACTTGTGCAAAATCTCTTACTCTTCGAAGCAAGGCATTTGCAATTCTAGGAGTACCTCTACTACGTCCGGCAATTTCGTTTGCAGCATTGTCTGATATTGGAACTTTAAGTATTCCAGCAGAGCGTTTTACAATATTACAAAGTATGTCTGTTTCGTAATATTCTAAGTGGCATGTAATTCCAAAACGAGCTCTAAGTGGACTTGTAAGCAATCCCGATCTGGTAGTTGCTCCAATTAGTGTAAAAGGTTCTAAAGGTATTTGTACAGATCTTGCGGCAGGTCCTTTATCTATCATTATATCAATCATATAGTCTTCCATTGCCGAATACAAATATTCCTCTACAATTGGGCTAAGTCGATGAATTTCGTCGATAAATAAAACATCATTTTTTTGAAGTCCTGTGAGTAAGCCTGCTAAATCGCCAGGTTTATCTAATACCGGTCCTGATGATACTTTTAAATTTACGCCTAATTCGTTTGAAATAATATTTGCAAGAGTAGTTTTTCCTAATCCTGGAGGTCCATGTAGCAATACATGGTCTAAAGCTTCGGTACGCATAATTGCAGCCTTTACAAATACTAAAAGGTTGTCGATAATTTTAGTTTGACCCGCAAAATCATCAAATGAGCTTGGTCTTAATTGATTTTCGAATTCCTTATCGTTTATCGAAATTGAATCGTTATGATAAAATTCTGTCATAATTCTGTGTCTTCTATATAATCTTCTTGTTCTAATTTTTTTCCGTCTATTGCTATTATAACACCGTTTCGGTACTTGTAAGTTGCAAATAAACTTCCATCATCGTTATATTTTCTCCATTTATTTATTTTTTTTCCTCCTCTATAGTTTCCTGATAACTTAAGATTACCATTAGGGTAAAAATAATTGTGTTTTCCTATTGGTTCATCGTTTCGGTATTCGCCTTCAAAACTTTTGTTTCCATTTTCGAAATAATGTATCCATTTCCCATCTTTTAAACCAAGATTAAAAGTACCAATTTCTGTATGATCGCCAACATTGTAAAACCATTCTCCTTGTTTGTCGCCATCAAAATATTCACCATTTGTAATTATTTCTCCTGTAATGTCATATTCAATAAATTTACCTTCACGTTTTCCGTCTAAATAGTTTTCTTCTCTTAATAAATTACCGTTAGGATAATACCATAACCATTTTCCGTTAGGTTTACCGTTTTTAAAATTACCTTTTTGTTCAAGTTTACCTGATTTATATAAGAACTGCCAATTTCCATGTTTATTACCATTTAGGTATATGCCTGTTGCTAATATAGAGCCATTATCGTAAAATAGTGTCCAGTTTCCGTCTCGTTTTCCTTTATCATTTAATAAACCTTCTGCTTCTTTATTTCCGAAATCATTGTATATTATAGCTAATTTTAAGTCTCCTGATTCATTATATTCTTTATGCAAACCAATAGGAATTTCTTCTAAGAAAGCACCTGAATATTTAGGTTTTCCATTAGGCCAGTAGCTTGTTTTTATATCAGCTTTAACTTCAATTTCTTCTTCAATTTTGCGTGTAATTTCTACTCCATTAAGATATCTTTTTTCAGATATGAGTTTTCCATATTTATTATATTCTTTATAATATCCGTGTAATTTATTATCTAAATAAGTGCATTCTGTTTTAATCTGTTCATTATCAAAAAAGCTTATCCATTTACCTTGTTTTCTATTTTGTGAATCTATTCTGTTAATTTTCTGTTGTTCAATCAAATATCCATTAAAATACTCAACTAATGTGATAATAGTACTATCTTTTGAAAATTCTTTTCCTGCTCCATGTTTTTTATTATTTCTATAATAAAAAACATATTGTAAAGAACCGTTAGGATAATAATAAAACGATTCTCCTTGTTGAATTCCGTTTAAGAATAATTCTTTGCTTGCTAAATAGTATTCTGTAATGCTATCACCTTTTTTATTTAGTAAATAATTATAAGTATAACCATTTTTTTTATCATTACGGTAGTTGATCAAACTTTTGAGTTTCCCGTTTTGATAATAAAAATTCCATATACTGTCTAGTTGAAAGTCTTTTCTATTACCTTCAGATTTTAAATTTCCATTTTCATAATAACTTTTCCAATATCCGTCTGGTTTGCCATTACGCATATTTCCTTCGCTTGAAATACTTCCATTTGGATAATAAAATACATTATAGCCATTGGGATTTATTTCTTGAGAAGAACACAATAGGTTAAAAATCAATAAAATAGTAGATATTAGAAATGCTTTCTTCATAATTACTTTATCAATCAATAAAAGTACAAATAATAATTTTATATTTTTAAGGTTTGAATTATATGAATATTAACCAAATAAAATAGATTTATTATGCAATTACTATTAATCAGTAACTCTACAATGGCGGGTGAAGCTTATCTGGATTATCCCAAGAATAATATTAAAGAATTTTTAGGTAATAAAAAGATAAAGGCATTATTTATTCCATATGCTGGTGTATCTTTTTCGTGGGATGATTATGAAGAAAAAGTTAAAAACCGTTTTAATGAAATAGGGCATGATATAGTTTCAATTCATCATTTTGATGATCCTATAAGCGCTGTTGACGAAGCCGAAGCAATTGTAGTGGGAGGTGGAAATACATGGAATTTGTTAAGAAAAATTCATGATAATAAATTAACTGAGCCTATTAGAAATAAAGTTATGGCTGGAACGAAATATATCGGTTGGAGTGCCGGGTCTAATTTGGCTTGTCCTACTATTAAAACCACTAACGATATGCCTATTATTGATCCGTTAGGTTTTGATGCTCTTAACCTTATACCGTTTCAAATTAATCCGCATTATTTAGATAAAAATCCTGATGGGCATGGTGGCGAAACTCGTGAAGACAGAATAATAGAATTTATGGAATTAAATCGTGATATATATGTTGCCGGTTTACGAGAAGGTTGTATGTTTGTTGTTAATGATAACAAGATGAAAATGTTAGGAATACATCCTCTACGACTTTTTCATTATGGTAAAGAACCTCGCGAAATACAACAAAATGATGATTTTAGCTTTTTACTAAAAGCTTGATATTAAAAAGTTTTTGTTTACTAACAAATAATTTATATCTTTGCATTCACATTGCGGGGTAGAGCAGCTGGTAGCTCGTCGGGCTCATAACCCGGAGGTCGCTGGTTCGAGTCCAGTCCCCGCTACCAAGCAAAACGAGGGTTAAACCTAGTACATAGTACAAGTTTCACTCTCGTTTTTTTTTACAAGACTCATTCTCATAATTACACAATTTGTTTTTAATTTAGATAGTAAAAAGTAAGGATTTTTATCAAGTTTTAGATATAGAGTAATTAATAATAAAAAAAAACAGACTTAGATAAATCCAAGTCTGTTATATTTAATATTTAAAATATTTTAGAATTTCCAGCCTAAGCGTATTGCAGGATTAAAAATTACACCTATATCAGAATATTTTACATTATTTTCGGTAGTAGTAGTAGTAGTGCTTTCACCAGCAGGTGTATCAGCATCCTCAACATCTTTAAAGCTTGTTGTGCTTAAACCTAAGCCCATTTCGGCTCCCATATATAAACCATTAAGTATATATACGTCGAAACCAGCAATAAGATTAAAACCTATAGCTGTGTAGGCATTATTACCGGAAATTGGGTCAAAACCTTTTATTGATCGCTCATCACCATCGCTATTACTATAATCATATTTGTAAGAACCTGTAATAAAACCAAATTCGGCTCCAATATAAGGAGATACTCTGTTGAAATCACCTATATGAAGTTCAACACCTGGAAATAATCCAAATTCTGTACCCGCTGCAGATTCTTCTTCAGTTAAAACAGTACCATTAACACCGGCACCTGGAGTTTCCCAATTGTCTTTGTATGATTCATGTGTAAATAAAATTCCGGCTCTAACAGCTAAATTGTCGCTAATAAAAAAGCGACCTTTAATGAAATTTGCTTGAATTGGAGCTCCGCCAAAAGGAGTAAAATCTACTTCTAAACTAATATCTCCTGATGTAGGGATAAATGATTTTTCTTGAGCATTTGCACTAAAAGCAATTAATGCTAAAACAGCGAAACTTAAAATAAATTTTTTCATAATAAAATAGTTTAAATTAAAATTAATAAATATTTACTGTGTTGTACGTTTGTAACGTAATAATCTAATTTAAAACAAATGTAAAACAAATAAGTTTATTTACATCAATTTATTTGAAATTTTTTGTAACAAGATTTTTTGTAACAAGTAAATATAAATTTAGTGTTTATATAATTGGATCATCGCAATAACCTTTCCTTTTACACTTTTTACAATAGTATCCCATCCAAACTAAATCAAATTGTTGCATAATTTGTTCTACTAATATTAGATTTTCGGTAATAATGCCTGCCTCAAAATTTCTATGATTTTCATTTTTCATACCAAGACCCGCACCTGTTAAGTTGGCACTTCCGGTATAAGCAAACTTCCCATCAATAATAATATGTTTAAAATGTACACGAGGACACAATTGTCTTTCCATTTTGCTCCAAAGTCCGGGATATTTATCAAAGCTTTTTCGGAATTGAGGACCGGGTTCTTTTGCGTGCAACAGTCTTACTTCAGTCTTCTTATTTATAAGGTCGTTTAAAACAGCTAAGAATGAGAGAACTTTGCCATTGTAAAGTAAATGCATATCTTTAATGTCGGCAGTACCAATCCAAACAAATTTTTCAGCTAAACAAATTTTTTCGGTTACTTCGTGATAGATTTGTGTATTTGTAATGAATTTCATTATTATTCGATAGGAATATTTCTTTTTGAATAAACAAATAAAGTATCGGTAAGTTCTTCACATTTAGTAAATACATCAATTCCTTTATGTTTCAATATTTCTTCGCGAAGACCTGTAATTATTAATCCTGCGTCTTTTGAGTTTTTATGCATTAAACTTTTAGTAGATGTATTTTCGTCTTGAATAATAAACTCAATATTTTCGAGCATTATTGGTATTCTTCCTGAATTTACGGTTTCAATAAAAGATTCTTTAAATGTTTCTGTTTCGTCTTTTTTGATAATTACAAATACTTTAATGTTTGCTTTACGCCAGTCTTTGTGATTTAAAATAATAAAACTAAGCATTACCATTAAATTAATATTCTCATTATCAGTAACGTTAATCCAAATATGAATACCACCTTTATAATTTATCTTATTTTTACCAGAGGCAAGAAACATAATATCAAAATTGCCGGATTTTACAAGATTAAAATTATCAACAGCTTTAGCTTGTTCTTCCAAATCGTTTTTGTCAAATTCAAATAAGACAATATTGTTTTCAAGTCCAGAAACTCCAGGTAGCTGTATTGCTTGAGCTATGGCTGTGGTGTAAGAAGGAGAAATAATAGTATCTATAAAAACTGAATCGTATTCTTTTATTTCCTGTAAAAGTTTATCTTGTTCTTGTTTTGCAATCTCTGCAGTTTCGCTTGAGAAATAGCCTTCTACTTTGTGCAAATAAGTTGAAAAACCGTATGTGTTAGATATCCAGTCAAGTAAACGTAATGCGTTTTTTCTTTCGAAAGAATATTTAGATACACATATTATACTAGGACGCCAATCTGTAAATCGGCTACTTTTAGTTTTCGACTGCACAAATAAGTGCAGTTTTCTGTTTAATTGAAATACCGTATTTACAAATATTGATGATAACCCTCTTCGATTTTTATGGTAGTAATTTATGTAAATATAGATAAGTGTGAGTAATATAAAAGCTGCAAGTGCATAGGTAGTATTAATCTTAAACATAACCCATACAGAAACTATAAATCCTATTAAGGATAACCACCATTTTGATTTAAATGATGGTCTATATGATGGAGAAGAACCAAAATGGTTAAGGAATGAAATAAGACATAAACTACCATAGGTAAGCATAAAAAACATTGAAATTATTTCTGCTACTGCATTAATGTCGCCTATAGCAACAAAACCAAAAGCAATTAAACAAGTTATAATTGAAGCATTAATTGGTTCTTTATCTTTTTGTCGTTCTTTAGCAAGAAATATATTGAGTTTTTTTGAAGGAAAAATTGAATCTTTACATAATGCTTGTAATGTTCGTGGTGCAACCATTACCGAACCAAGTGCAGATGAAATTGTAGATGCAGCTAAACCTATAGGTACCATAATAACACCACCTACAGCAATTTTACCCATTACAAACTGATTGTTTAGTAAATCATCTACACTTGCCGAAGAAGCTAACTTCCATGCGATAAATATATATACAATCATTCCTATAAAAGTAGCTGAAATTGTTCCCAATGGAATAGATTTGCCGGGCTTTTTTAGGTCTCCGGATAATCCTACACCGGCAGTCATACCGGTAAATGCAGGAAATACAATTGCAAAAACAATGAAAAAATCCTTCATGTTTCGCATTTCAAAGTTTAAAATAGAGCTGCTAAGTTCGGCTTCAGGATCAGGTGAGCCTAGGAAGAATAAAATTATTGTTAAAAACAAGATTCCAACAACTATGTATAATGCTTTTACACCCAAATTTGCTCCTTTTTTTATAATAAGTAAACTTAGTAATCCCATGATAGGCATACTTATTACTTGTCTTGGAAGTTCTATAGAATAATTTTCGCGCATAAAAACAAAAAAGAATTCAAAAGCTTCGGTAAATGCAATTACATAAAATGCAACACTAATTGCTTGCGACATATATAAGGCTATTCCAATAGTGCTACCTATGTTTAAACCGAAAGAACGGGAAACTATAAAGTATTCACCTCCGCCTTCAACTCTTCTGTTTGTTGCTATTTCAGATAGTGCAAGAGCAGTAGGAATTGTTACTAAATGTCCTAAGAATACTAAAAGAATTACACCCCAAAAACCTAAAGTTCCAACAGCAAAACCAAATCTTAAAAACAATATTGCACCTAAGATCGTTGCAATTGCTGTAAAAAATACCGGAGCAGTTCCAAATTTTTGATTTTCGTTCATTATATTTTGAATAAGTATATTTTTAAAATATTGAGCAATATAAAATTAAATATTTAAATCAGAATAGATTAGTTATATTTTTTATAATTTTAAGTTTTAAATGTGTAATTTGCAATAAATAAATTACTTATATGGTAATAAAGAATAATTATAACGATGTTGATATTAACCAGCTTCTTGCTCAAAATAAAGAAAGGTTAAAAGAACTTTCGGCAATAAATCAAACCAATAGAATCATTCGTGAAAGCAAACCTCTTGACGAAACTTTGCAGCAAATTGTCAATATTTTGCCTGAAGCCTTTCAATATCCTGAATATACATGTGCCCGTATTAGTTTTAGGGGTAGAGATTATGTGTCGAGCAATTTTAAAGACACTAAATGGACTATAAATAGAGGTATTAAAACACTTGATGATCAACGCGGTAGTATAGAAGTATTCTATAAAAAAGAATTTGTTGAATTAGACGAAGGGCCTTTTCTTAAAGAAGAGATTCACCTGATAGATAACCTATCAAGTATTATTACCGGATATTTGAATTCTCTAGTTGTACAACATTTATTGCGAAATGATCGAGTTGTTAGTATAGAACCTGAAAAAATTCAATTGCCGGATAATAGAAAATTACTTCATAAATTCTTAAATGAGAATAATTATTCAAGAGACATTTATCATGATTTAATGCCTTTTAAAGTAAAAGAAATTTTACTTGTTGGTACCTTATACGATGCATACAGCATCGAGCGAGAGGGGCGTTTTGCCGAAAATGTTCTTGGTGAATATCGACAATTGAATTTAACATATACTCCCCGAATTACCGGTTCTTCTACAATGGAAGAGGTAAAACAACAAATAAATTCTAAACACTATGATATGATAATATTTGTTGTAGGGATTGATAAAAATACGCCTCAGCAAATGAGCGAAATGGTTAAAGATAAATTTCCGTATATACCTGTTTTTTTCTTACTTAATAATAATAGCGATATAGCTATATATGAGGAGAATAAGCCTACTAGTGTTGACCAAATATTTGTATGGAATGGCGATTCGAGTATCTTTTTTGCAATGATTAAAATGGTTGAAGACAAGATAAATGTTAGGAACGATACTAAAGTGGGAATGGTTAGGGTAATTTTACTTGTTGAAGATAATGCAAAGTTTTATTCCAGACTTCTTCCATTATTATATAAAGTAGTAATGGAACAAACACGGAGAATTATTGATGATGTTAAAACAGACGAATTATATAGACTGCTCCGACTTAGAGCAAGACCCAAAATTTTATTGGCTAATAACTACGAAGATGCTCAAGTTTTGATAAAGCAATATAAAGAATATTTACAATGTGTAATTACAGATTTAAAATATCCTAAAAACGGGATACTTAATGAAAGAGCCGGTTATGATTTGATTGATTTTGTTAAATCAGAAATAGTTGAAATTCCTGTTTGTATTCAATCTTCAGAAGTTGAAAATGCTTTTAAACGTAATCAAGCTTTTATTAACAAAAACTCTGATAATTATGAAGAACAAATAAGAACTTTTATTAATCATTTTGTTGGTTTTGGAAATTTTGTGTTTCGAGATAAAGACGGGCAGCAATTAGCAGTAGCCAAGGATTTAAAATCTTTCGAGAATTATTGTAAAGTAATTTCAGACGATTCATTAATGTATCACAGTAGCAGAAATCATTTTTCGATGTGGTTAATGGCTCGTGGTGAGATAAATTTAGCTAAAGTTCTAAATCCCTATAAATTAGAAGATTTTAATTCTGTTTCGGACCTACGTGAGTTTTTGATTAAAACTATCCAAAAATTTAAAGTAATTGCTCAAAAAGGACGATTATTGCCTTTCGAAGAATCTATACTAATTGATGAGAGAAATATTGCACAAATGGGTGCAGGTGCAATGGGAGGTAAAGGGCGAGGAGTAGCCTTTATTAATACCTTAATATATAATTTTGATTTTAATAGTTTAGTCCCGGGTATTAATATTAAAACTCCTCGAACAACAATTATTGGGGTTGATGTTTTCGATGAATTTATGGAAGAAAACGGGTTAAAAGAGTATTATTCTTGCGATGAAATTGATTATTCCGAATTAAGAAAAAAATTTAAAGATTCAGTTTTACCAAGAAGTCTTAAGCGTCAATTAAAAATTGTTCTCGAAAATTTTAGAAAACCATTGGCAATTAGATCGTCAAGTTTACTCGAAGATAGTTTATATCAACCATTTAGCGGTATATTTGAAACCTATTTGATTCCCAACAATCATCCCGATTTTGATATTAGGCTTGAACAATTTATGGATGCTATTAAACTTGTTTATGCTTCGCTGTTTTCACCAAAAGCTAGAGGGTATATTGATGCTATTAATTATAAGCTTGATTCTGAAAAAATGGGAGTAGTAGTTCAGGAGGTAGTAGGAAACAGATTTGATGATACTTATTATCCACACATAAGTGGTGTTGCTCAGTCATATAATTATTATCCTGTAGCATACATGGAACCTGAAGACGGTTATGCTATAATGGCTATTGGATTGGGGTGTTATGTGGTTGAAGGTGAAAAAGCATACAGATTTTGTCCTAAATACCCCAAAATAGATATTGCAAGTCTTAAAGATCAGTATAAAGATTCACAACTGTATTTTTATGCTGTTGATATGAATAAAAAAGATGTAGATTTACTCGATGGCGAAGAAGCCGGCTTAATTAAAAAAGAAATTTGGGATGCTGAAAAACACGGAACATTAAAACATTGTGCTTCGGTTTATGATGCTCAGAACGAAAGGGTTATACCAGGATTGTCGGAGCCCGGACCCCGTATTGTAAATTTTGCAAACATTTTAAAGTTTAATTATTCTCCAATACCCGAGGCACTAGAGAAAATTCTTAATATTGTTAAAGAAGCTATGGGATCGCCCGTAGAAATTGAATTTGCTGTTGACCTTAACAAAGACGATGAGAATAAAACTTCCATGTATTTGCTTCAGATTAAGCCACTAATTGGAAGTGCGAGCGATTATGAAATAAATTTGGATGAAATTGATAATGATAAAATATTGCTCAAAACCGAAAAAGCCATGGGAAATGGTGTTATTGAAGAGGTTTTTGATGTTATTTTTATTGATCCCAAAGATTTTGATAAATCAAAAACCGAAAAAATGGCAGAAGAAATAGAAGCAATTAATAAAAAAATGATTGAGGATAATAAAAAGTATGTATTAATTGGACCCGGACGTTGGGGAACAAGAGATAAGTATATCGGAATTCCTGTTAATTGGCCTCAAATATCTAATGCCAAAGTAATTGTAGAATTAGGATTTGAAGATTTTCCTTTAGATCCTTCATCGGGTTCTCATTTTTTCCATAATGTTACTTCAATGAATGTAGGGTATTTTAGTATCAAAAGAGAATCAGAGTTGGAATTTGTTAGATGGGATAAGTTAAAGACTAATAATCTTGTTATTAAAAACGAGTATTTTACGCATGTATGTTTTGACAATTCTTTAACTATTAAAATGGATGGAAAAAAACGAATTGCAGTAATTTTAACAAATTAATCTACAAATTAGGATGGTAATAATTCAGGATTAATTCCTAAAACATATTCATTTATTATTTCATTAAAATGTACTGTGCTTATTCCTTTGATATTGCCTAAATCTTCAATTGTGATTGTTTCAATATATTGTTTAAGATATTTTCTTGACAAGGGAGCATAAGACCAGTGCCATGGTTCATAATTGTAACCAATTTCTCTATTAGGTGTGTAACTTAGATAATATCCATAAGTTTTTGCGTTTTTATTTAGCCAATTTAATGCTTCTATACCCTTTCCGTATGTAAAATATTCTGGTGAAACACTTAATATATCTATATCTGTTCCCCAATGGTGACGCGAAGTTCCTGGTATTGATAAATAATCTAACATATTTTTTACGCATGCACTATCGGTGGTAAATTTATTTCTGTTTTTTTCCCAATTAGTTTCCCAAAGCCAGTTTTGAGTGTAATATGTTCGGTGCGAAGAAAGTATTTTTAATTCAATACCTTCTTCTTGTGCATGCTTATACATATCAATATATGCATTGTATGCTTGTTTATGTAAATATTGTTCTCCATATAAGCAGTATTCTGATTTTACCTTTACAAAGTATTGTATAGTATTAGGGTTTTCTTTTCCTGTAAGAATGTTTTTACTTAGAACTGAAGTGTTCCTTTCAAAAAAATTCATTGATATAGGAGTAAGGTAATAATTACTGATACTATTATTGCACGAGTAAAATATTGAAAGAATTGTAATTAGAATAATATTCATATAAATAAGCTCTTTTTTATTAATCATTTCATAAGAATTAGAGCGGATGGACCAAATCCATTACATTTTGAACAATATTTTTTGCGGTTAAACCGTATTTATTCATAAGTTCATTAGGTTTTCCGGATTCTCCAAAACAATCAGGCATTCCCACTATTCGCATTGGTACGGGATAATATTGGCTCAATATTTCTGCAACAGCACTACCCAATCCGCCGTAAATTTGATGTTCTTCGGCTGTAACTATAGCTCCTGTTTTTTTTGCCGCTTCAATAATGAGTTCTTTATCAATAGGTTTAATAGTGTGAATATTAATTACTTGTGCGTTTATTGATTTGTTTTTTAAAAATTTTGCTGCTTCAAGTGCTTCCCAAACCATATGTCCGGTAGCAATTATTGAAACATCTGAGCCTTTTTTTAAAACTTGTCCTTTTCCTACAATGAATTCTAAGTTTTCGTCTGTAAAATTTGGAAATTCTGCTCTGCCAAATCTTATGTAGCAGGGGCCATTTACTTGTTTAACTGAAGCTATGGTTGCTATTTTTGTTTGGTTTGCATCACAAGGTGACAGTACGGTCATATTGGGTAAGGTTCGCATTATGGAAATGTCTTCAAGAGCTTGATGGGTTGCTCCGTCTGGACCTACAGAAATCCCTGCATGAGCACCTCCAATTTTAACGGGAACATTATTATAACAAATAGAAATTCTTATTTGATCGGCACATCGGAGTGTAGCAAAAACTCCATAAGTTGAGAAAAAAGGAATTTTATCGCTTAATGCCATGCCTGCAGCAACAGCAGCAATATTTTGCTCGGCAATTCCGAAAGAAAAAAAGCGTTCCGGAAATTTTTTTGCAAATAAATCCATGCCAACCGACGAAGTTATATCAGCCCCTAAACCTAAGACATTTTTATTCTCGGAAGCAATTTCTACTAATCCTTCTCTAAAACCAATTTTAGTTGCTGTATTTCCTTTGTTTGTAAACATAACTAAGAATTTTATAATCAATAAATCTGATCAGAAGAATACCATTCAGCATAATTGTTATCTGTTTCGTGTAGTCTAACTGATAATAATTTTAGGTTATGGGGTAAAACAGTTTTTATAATTTCTGCAAAATGAATAATCATGTTTTCGCAAGTAGGCTGAAAGTCAAAGATAAATAACCTCTTGAACATTTGTTGATTGATTAAATTGTCAGAATCTTCATTTTTATTAAGAAATAGAGAATGATCAAATTTATCAACTATATGTTTTTTAATTATTGATTTAAATTCAGAAAAATCTATTACCATACCATCTTTGGGGTTATTATTAGATTTTAAGGGTGTTCCCGAAACAGTTACATACATTTTGTATGAATGACCGTGAATATTTCTACAAAGACCATCGTAGTTATAAAGAGCGTGAGCTATTTCGAAGTTAAATATTTTGGTAACTCTTATTACATTCATAATTTTTGTTTTATAATCTAACAAAATTAATGGTTTTACTGTTTATTTTACATTAAATATTTACTTATTTGTAAATTTATGGCGAAATTTGAAGCATGAGAGAAAATTCAGATATAATAATAGCTATTGAAAACGATTTAAATTTGTTTAAAAGCAAATTGAAAGATTACATTTATAAAAAGAATGGCTTTATTAAAGAAATGACCGAGTACGTTCTTAGTCAAAAGGGGAAATACATCAGGCCTATAATGGTTTATTCATCAGCAAGGATGTTTGGAGATGTAAATGAAACCTGTAATAATGCTGCTGTTTTACTTGAGCTTGTTCATACTGCAACACTTGTTCACGACGATGTTGTTGATGAGGCTGATTTGCGTAGAGGCAAGCCTTCGGTAAATGCTGTTTGGAAAAATAAACGAGCAATTTTGATTGGAGACTATTTGTTTGCTAAAGCAATGAAAATAGCTACTGAAAAGGAAGAATATAAACTCTTCGATATAATTTCTCCTACGGTTTTAAATATGAGTATTGGAGAACTTATACAATTGAATAGTAGTATGGAAAATGATTTTTCGGAAGCGACATATTTTGAAATTATTAAAAATAAAACAGCTTCGTTGATTAGCACTTGTTGTAAAGTAGGGGCATATGCAGCAGGTACTAATGAAAAGAATCAAAATATAATGTCGGAATTTGGTTTTAATGCAGGGATGGCGTTTCAGATTAAGGACGATATATTTGATTATACTATTAATAACAAAACAGGAAAAACTGCATGTAACGATATTATAGAAAGAAAAGCAACATTACCGCTTATAGGAGCATTAAAAAACAGTTCAGGTAGGAAAAAAGAAAACCTGTTGCAATACTGGAAAAACGGTAAGGATGTAGAGTATATTAAGAATCTTGCTTGTGATTTTGTACATGAAAATGGTGGAATTGAATATTCTGAAAACAAAATGAATCAATATTATAATGCTGCACAAGCAAAATTAGAATATTTTCCTAATAGTAATGCAAAAACTGCAATGAGAGAATTACTTAACTTTATTGTTAATAGGAATAATTAATCAGAAGACAATTGATTCATCAATATCTTTCAATACATTATTAGCTAAACGGGATGCCCCAAATCTAAATAACTTGTTATTTAACCATTCTTTGCCTAAAACTTTTTCAACAATTAAATAGTATAGAATAGCTTCTTCGGATGTTGAAATACCTCCAGATGCTTTAATCCCCTTTTTCTCACCCGTTTTATTATAATAGTCTTTTATTGCTGTGCACATAGAATAAACAGCTTCGGGGGTAGCAGAGATACTCGTTTTACCTGTTGATGTTTTAATAAAATCGGCACCGGCTTCAAGACTAAGAATGCTTGCATTGTAAATGTGATTTAAATCCTGCAAAATACCTGTTTCTAAAATTACTTTTAAATGATTGTGAGCTAATAATTGTTTAATCATAGTAATTTCGGTTGTGCAATAATGATAGTTTCCTTCAAGAAATTTACCTACTGACAAAACTATATCAATTTCGTTTGCTCCTTTATTTAAAACAATTTCGCATTCTGCTAGCTTAATTGACAAATATGTTTGCGAAGAAGGAAAACATGCTGCTACTGCTGCAATATTTAGATTCGGGACTTTAAGATTTTTTTTAACTGTAGATACCATTGTAGGATATACGCATATTGCAGCTACATTAGGTATTGATGTATTTGAAGAAAACTTATTTACCCTTTGGGTTAGTTTTAAAATATTATCTTCAGTATCATCTGTATTTAAACTTGTAAGATCTATACAGTTAAATATCTGTGTCAGAATAGGTTTTGTTTTATTATCTGAAACTTTTTGCTTTAGTTTAGCAATTGTTTTATTAACCTCTTCAATTGTTAATTTTGAATTATTTATATCCATAGTTAATTAATTTTATTTGTTAAATGCATTTATAAATAAAAAACTCTTTTTCTGATAATTGATTGTAATAAACTGTTACTTTTTGGTCGTTTCCAAATATAGGATATTCTTTTATGAATAAATAGTAATTACCGGGATTTAATGATATTAAAAAATTACCATTATTGCAATATGTACTATCTGAATATAAGTTTAACGAATTGTAACTTGCAGATAATGTGTCCTTTACATTTTCTTGTATTAGATATACATAACCGGAATAGGAATTATAATACCAAAAACTGGGGTCTAAACTACAATTACCTTCACCATATTTTACTACACCTTTTATACCTGATTCAATATTATCTGTTTTACATGAAAAGTTAAATATAGTAAGAAGCATAAATATAAAAAATAAACTTAATATGTTTAACGGATTTTGATTATAATTAGTTTTCAAGGTTAAAAGCATGATAAAATTATTCTTTGTTTTTAGTATCTATAAAAATAGTAACTGGTCCATCATTAATTATTTTTACATGCATATGTTCTCCAAATATTCCTGATAGAACTTTACCTTTTATTGAATTTTGTAGTTCTTTTTTGAAATATTCGTAAAGAGGAATTGCGATATCTGGTTTGGCTGCGTGAATATAAGATGGACGATTACCTTTTTTTGTTTTAGCATGAAGAGTAAATTGGCTTACAACAATAATATCTCCTTCCTTATCATTAATAGAATTATTCATTATCCCTTGTGAGTCATTAAAAAGTCTTAGGTTTGATATTTTATTAGCAAGCCAAGAAGCATCTTCATTAGTATCTGCATTTTCAATACCCAATAGGATTAAATAACCGAAATTAATTTCAGATATAGTTATATTATTTACTATTACTGATGCTGAGCTTACTCTCTGTATTATTGTTCTCATATATCTAACAAATTGAAAAACAGAAAATTAGATAATGTTCCACATGAAACATTATACATAAATATCTATGAAATCAAATTTATTTATATCAAATAGTCCTTTATCACCAATTTTGAGTTCGGGTATTACCAGTAGAGCCATAAATGAAAGAGTCATAAAAGGAGCTTTTAATTTGCATCCCGATGACTGAACTGCTTTGTTTATTAATTCGTATTTTTTTGCAACTGTATATCCATCTTCGTTAGTCATTAATCCGGCATATGGTAGTGGAATAATATATCTGTCCTTATCGTTAACAAAACAAATTCCGCCCTTACTTTCTATAAGTTCATTTATTGCAATTTGTAAGCTTTCATAGTTTGAACCAATTGCAATAATATTATGACTGTCGTGGGCAACAGTAGAAGCAATTGCTCCTTTTCTGAGTCCAAAACCATTAATAAAACCATTAGACGGTTTTGACTCGGTATAGCGATTAATTACACTAATTGGCAAAATATCTTTATTAAGGTCTGGAAGCAAGTAATTGTTTTGTGATTGTAATATAGAACTAAAACTACCTGTTATTAATGAGCCATCGTAGCATTCAATTACGTTTACGGGCTTGTTGATGTTTTTAATTTTTAAATCTTCAATCTTGATATGTTCTATACGTTTGAAATTATTTATAGTATTTTCCGGGATTTTATCAAATAAAACTCTTTGGTTGCTAAAAACGAGTTCTCCATTAATATAAGTTTCTTTAATTTTTAAATTTACTAAGTCTTCAATAATAATAAAATCTGCGGTATCACCAATTCTTAATAATCCTACAGGAATATTATAATGATTAACAGGATTTATTGTTGCAGCTCTCCAAAGTTTAAAGATATCAATGTTCTTTTCGATTCCTAGCTTTAATATTTTATTTATATGTCCATGATTAATTAAATCGTCGGGATGGCTATCGTCTGTACAAAGCATAACTGAATCGGGGTTTGAATTAATTAATGGATAGAGTGCTTCAAAATTGCGGGCAGCACTGCCTTCTCTTATTAAAATATTCATACCAAGTTTTAATTTTTCTTCAGCTTCTTCAAGTGTTGAGCATTCATGGTCGGTACTGATTCCAAATTTAGCGTATTTTTGTAGAGGTTCTCCAATAACTCCCGGAATATGACCGTCAATTGGTAAGTTATGTTTTTTTGTAATATTTAGTTTAGCTATTACATCTTCGAACTCGTTTATAACACCAGGGAAATTCATCATTTCCCCAAGTGCTACAATTGGTTCTTCGTTCATCAATTTGTCAATATCTTTTTCGTTTAGATTTGCACCACTAGTTTCGAAAGGAGTAGCGGGGACACAACTTGGAGCTGTAAAGAAAAATTTAAGTGGAACTTTTTTACCATTTTCAATCATAAACTTAACTCCGTTTATTCCTAATACATTTGCAATTTCATGAGGATCAGAAACAACTGCTACGGTGCCATTTGCTAAAGCTAATCGAGCAAATTCGGAGGGAATAAGCATAGAGCTTTCTACATGTACATGTGAATCGATAAATCCTGGAGATATATAATGTTCATAGGTTTTGTTATTTGGTATAATAGAAGTGATTATACCGTCTTCGAAATGAATTTCTCCTGGAAATATTTCTCTTTTAAAAATATCAATTATATTACCTTCAAGTGTTTGTTTCATAGTATATAAAGTTTATTGTTGTTTCACGTGGAACTATTAATTTATCTGCCTAATCTTATTAACAAAACGCTAATATCAGAAGGCGAAACTCCGCTTATTCTGGAGGCTTGACCGAGTGTTCCTGGATTTATCTTTTTAAGTTTTTGGCGTGCTTCAGTCGATAATGAAAGTATTTCTTCATAGTTAAACTTATTCTTTATATCAATTTCTTCTAAGCGTTTCATTTTTTCTGCAAGTAATTTTTCTCTATCAATATATCCTGAATATTTTATTAGTATTTCGGCTGCATCAAGTATCTCTTCTTTTCGTTTAAAACTATTTATTAATTCATTTAATTGAGGAATTACATCAAGTAAGTCTTTAAGTGTAACTTGAGGCCTGTTTATTATGCCAAAAAGTTTTGTTCTTTGCGATAGGGGACTTGTATTAAGAGTAATTAATTTTTCGTTAATATATTCAGGTTTGCAGCTAAATGATTGTGTGAATGAAACTAAATTGTCTCTATCCTTAAGCTTTTGTTCAAAAATTTTCATTCTTGTATTGCTTACAAGACCAAGTTGATAACCAAGTTCTGTGAGCCTGACATCAGCATTATCCTGACGTAATAAAATACGAAATTCTGCTCTTGAAGTAAACATACGATAAGGCTCATCAACGCCTTTGGTTATTAAATCATCGATTAAAACACCTATATATCCCTGATCTCTGTTTAATATAAATTCAGGTTTTTCATGTAATTTTAAATGTGCATTTATTGCGGCCATTATTCCTTGAGCACCTGCTTCTTCATAGCCTGTAGTGCCATTGATTTGTCCTGCGAAATATAAATTTTCTATTATTTTAGTTTCTAATGTTGCTTTTAATTGTGTAGGATGAAAGAAATCGTATTCTATTGCATATCCAGGTCGAAAAATTCGCGCATTTTCAAAACCTTTAATTTCTTTTAATGCTTTGATTTGTGTTTCCCATGGTAATGATGATGAAAATCCGTTAAGATAGTATTCGTGAGTGCTTGCTCCTTCGGGTTCAAGAAAAAGTTGATGAAGATTTTTATCAGGAAATGTTACAAGTTTTGTTTCAATACTTGGGCAATATCTGGGACCAATACTTTGAATAGTGCCGTCATATAGTGGTGAATTTGTAAGTCCTTCTTCTAGTTTTTCATGTACAATACTATTGGTAAAACAGATATAACAACTTTTTTGTGGAAGATAAGTTTTGTTATATTCATTTAAGAATGAAAATGGAATTATGTTATCATCTCCTTTTTGTTCGTCAAGTTTGCTAAAGTCAACTGTTCTACCATCTATTCTAACTGGTGTGCCTGTTTTCATTCTATCGTATGTAAAGCCTAAAGAAGCTAACTGTTCTGTAATACCAACTACTGCCTCTTCAGCACTTCTGCCGCCAGAAATTTGAGTTTTACCTACATGCATTAAACCATTAAGAAATGTTCCATTAGTTAAAATAACAGCCTTACATTTAAAGTTTATTCCCCATTTAGTTTTTACTCCACAAATCTTTTTATTTTTAAAAACAAGCTCACTTACTACATCTTGAAAGAAATCAAGATTATGTATTTGTTCAAGATATTCTCGCCAAGTATTGCTAAAAACCATACGGTCGCATTGTGAACGAGGGCTCCACATAGCAGGTCCTTTTGATTTATTTAGCATTCTAAACTGTATCGAAGATTTATCAGTTACAAGTCCGGCATATCCACCTAATGCATCAATTTCTTTAACAATTTGTCCTTTTGCAACTCCTCCCATCGCAGGATTGCACGACATTTGGGCCATTTTATTCATGTCCATTGTTATTAGCAATGTTTTTGAACCCAAATTAGCTGCTGCTGCTGCTGCTTCACAGCCTGCGTGTCCTGCTCCTACTACTATTATATCATATTCCGGTAACATATATGTATGTAAAATTAATCATAAAGATACATAATTTTGATTTTTTATTGAAGTTTGTTTGTATAAGTAAAACTTGTACAAATTTTACTACCTAAATAATTTCGGGTAATTGCGAGCCTATTATCGTAAATATGCTATTTATTATTAGAGATTACAATATTTTTAAGTTTCTTAATAATTACAAGTATAGAGTTATTCATGTCGGATGAAATTTTCATAAAATACAGGCTTGTACCAAAAATTATTGAAACTAAAGATGAGCGAATTATTGTATCTAAAATCCAATTATTAAGTTCAGGTAAAATTAAGCTGATAGCATATGTAGCTATGCCGGTAATCAGAATAATTAGGTGCTTATAACTATAAGGTTGGAATTTGTAATGCTTTAATAGAAATCCAAATCTCATAATATCATATAGAAGATATGAAATTGCTGAGGCTATTGCAGCTCCTACAATTCCCATTATCGGAATTAATAACATATTAGTAATAATAATAAGCGTTATAAACACTCCCATTATTATAGCGTGTTTTCTATAGTGTTTTGAAAATTGAATAATTTCTCCACTAACACCTGCTGTCATGTTTAAGATATGAGCCACACCGATAAAAAATATTACAAGTCTTCCATCTGAGAAAGCTTCAGGTAGCATTTTAAAAATATTGTGTTCGTTTGCCCAAATTAGTAAAAACAATCCAATGGCAGCAATAAGCATATTAATTGTACTTTTGGAATAGATTTGTTTAACTGTTTCTAAATCGTTGTCTTTAAGGGCTTGAGTTATTACACTTGAACCAATTCGTCTTAATGATCGTCCAGGTAACAAAATAAGAGTACCAAAATAAAATGCTGTTGCATATACTCCTGTAGCACTTAAATCGAGATAATGGTTAACCATGTATCTGTCGATATTAATTACTACAATTCCACTAAAACCCGAAATAAGTCCAAATAAACCAACACTTATCATGTCAGATTTTAATTTAGGAGTTATAAAATTTAACTGAAGTTTTAATGAAAACTCTTTTTTCCAGAGTAAATATACGCCTAATCCTATAGTTGGTACACCATACGCTAGTGTATAATAGTAAATAAACCCTTTGAAATCTAGATATCCCATCCAAAAAAGTACTATGCCGATAAGATTAAGTATGCGAAGTAAAAAATCTTTTAAAAAAACGCCAAAACTTGCATTATAGAGCATTCTATTGTAGGCATCCAACAAAAGATAGTAAATTGTAAAGAATATCAAAGGAACTAATAAATAAACATATTGAGCAAACAGAGGCGATTTTTCAATATTATTACTAATCAGGTATGGTTTAGATAAATAATATATTACTAAACACAGTATAAAACCAGCCAAACTGGTAAGAATTGCTATTGATAAAAATCCGTTATGAGAGTTTTCTTTATTTCTAAAATATGGGAACAATCTTGTAGTAATATTAATGAAACCCATGCTACCTAATTGTCCTAAGATAATAGAAACAGATATTAACAAACTTGTAAGCCCGATTTGTTCAGTTGAAAAAATTGTGGGCATAAGTAAAGCTACGTTAATAAATCCGAGTATAGCACCCAAATAGGAGTATATAGAACCTTTTATTGTTTGGCGAATAATTATGCCCATATTAAAAGATTAAAACACTAATTTTTGCTTTGAAACGAGTGTATTTGGTTCAATATTATAAACGGCTTGTATTTCTGGAGATTGTTTTAATTTCTTAAAAAAGCTTTTTAAAAAAGTTTCATTAATTTCTCCGGTAAGATGAATCAAATAATCTATATTTTTGAGTTCTTCTATTAAAAGACCATTTTCACATTTATTAGAAATTAATCTTAGAGTGATAAAGCTTTCTTCTTCGTTACACACAAAAACAGTAAATTTTTGAGGTTCGGTAAGTTTAGGGTGCCAGATAGTTAAAGCTTGATCAGCTTCAAAACTCAAGCCTGTAGTATTATTAATAATGAATGCTAGTCTGTAAATATTTTCGGTGCTAGCAATAGCAATTAGATTGAAATCGAATTCAGGAGTAAATTTTAAAATTTTACGCGTCATATATGCAAAAGTACATTAATATTCTGATGTTTTTCAATAAAAAAATCAATCAATCAATAATCATTCTGTTCTTTTTAAGAATATTAATAGCAATTTGAGCAGCATTTTGTTCGGCTTGTTTTTTCGACCAAGCTTTTCCTTGTGCTATAAATTGATTGTTGACAGAAATTTCAGAAATAAAATGATAATGTTTTTCATTAGCTTCTATCGCTTCGTATGTTTCAAAAACTAGTTCCCATCTAAGTTTTTGGGTATAATGAAAGATAAGAGATTTAAAATCTTCTTCTACCATTTTAATATTATCCCATTTAGTATAGGTTTCAATAATTTTATTTATAAAGTATTTACATTTATAGAATCCTCTATCGTAGTATATTGCTCCAATCAGTGCTTCAAAAGCATTACCTGCAACATGTTGGTTGTGGTTATTATCGATTTTTGTGATTATAAAATCTGCAATTCCGGTTTCTTGCGAAAGCTTATCAAGATTTTTTCTATTTACAAGATTAGATCTCATTAAAGAAAGCCTACCTTCGTTTTCGTTAGGGAATTGAATGTAAAGTAAATCAGCTATAACTGCATCTAAAATGGCATCACCAATGAATTCGAGTCGTTCGTTATTTAATGGGTTTCCATTTTTATCAGTAAGAGATAAGCTACTATGGCAAAATGCAAGTTTGTATAAGTCAATATTGTGGGGCTTAAAGCCAAGTAATAAAACTAATTGATAGAAATAAGAACGGTGTTTTGTAAAACTATAACGAAATGAAAACCCGTTTAACATGAAATTTATATACTTTTAAATATTAAAGTGGTATTATGACCTCCAAACCCAAAAGTATTATTCATAGCAACTTTTATTTTTCGTTTTTGGGATTTATTCAAAGTAAGATTAAATCTTTCGTCAATTTCGGGGTCTTGTTTTTGATGGTTAATTGTTGGGCTAACAATTTCGTCTCTCATTGATAAAATGCATACTATTGCTTCTAAAGCTCCTGCGGCACCTAGTAAGTGCCCTGTCATTGATTTAGATGAGCTTATATTCATTTTGAAAGCATGTTCTCCAAATAGTTTTTTAATTGCCAATAATTCAGAGATGTCTCCTCTAGGTGTTGCAGTTCCGTGAACATTAATATAATCAACTTCGTTAGAGTTCATATATGCGTCATCAAGAGCATTTTTCATTACATGAAAGGCTCCTTCTCCTTCGGGATGTGGGGCAGTTAAGTGATGGGCATCTGCTGAGAGACCAACTCCTACTATTTCGGCATAGATTTTTGCTCCACGAGCTTTTGCGTGTTCGTATTCTTCAAGAATTAAAACCGCCGAGCCTTCACCCATTACAAAGCCGTCTCGTGTAGCACAGAATGGTCTAGAGGCTGTTTTATATTCATCGTTTTTAGTAGAAATTGCTTGCATAGAATTAAAGCCACCCATTCCTACTTCGTTAATAGCGGCTTCGCTACCGCCGGCAATAATAATATCAGCTTTTTGATTACGAATAAGTTGAACAGAATCTATTATTGCATTAGTACTAGAAGCACAAGCTGAAACTGTTGCATAATTAGGACCTTTTAGTCCGTATTTCATTGATATAAGTCCGGCAGCAATATCACAAATAATTTTAGGAATGAAGAAGGGGCTAAATCGAGGAATTCCATTACCCTCAATAAAGCCCTTTATTTCATTTAATAATGTTTCAACTCCTCCAATTCCTGAAGCAAGGATAACTCCCATTCTATGTAGATCAACGCTCTCAAGATCGATATTGCTATCTTTAAGTGCTTCTTCGGCACTAATCATAGCATATTGAGCAAACCTGTCCATTTTACGGGATTCCTTGCGATCAAAATAGTTTGCAGCATCATAATTTTTAATCTCGCATGCAAATTTTGTTTTAAAATTAGTAGTGTCGAAATGGCTAATCAAATCAGAGCCACTTTCTCCGTTTATAAGCGCTTTCCATGTATCGGGTACATTGTGCCCTAGTGGTGTAATGGCTCCAATTCCGGTTACAACAACTCTTTTTAGTTCCATAGACGTACTAATTCTAGTTAATAAAAAGCTTAGTTAGAGTTTTCTTCGATGTATTTGATAGCTAACCCTACTGTTTCGATTTTTTCGGCTTCTTCGTCCGGAATTGAAAGTTCAAATTCTTTTTCGAATTCCATTATCAACTCTACAGTGTCGAGAGAGTCTGCACCTAAATCGTTTGTGAAACTGGCTTCGGGAGTAACTTCAGCCTCATCAACACCAAGCTTATCTACGATAATGCTTTTTACTCTTGATGCAATGTCTGACATAATTTTTAATTTTTAGTTAAACTTATTTTCATTTATTTTGAGCCTACAAAGAAACAAATATACATATTCATAATCAAAGATTTATCAATAAATTTATCAACTATGCACATTTTTACAGATTTTATTGAAATATATTAAGGATAAAGACATAAAATAGAATACTTATGAAGAAAATTGCCGTATTTGCCTCTGGGTCAGGTACAAACATGGAAAATATAGCCAAATATTTAGAAAAAAGACCTATAAAAGTTTGTGGAGTATTCACAAATAATGAACATGCTTTGGTAATTAATCGTGCCAAAAAGCTAAATATTCCGATATATATTTTTAATCGTGATGAATTTTTGTCGGGAAAAATTTTGAAATCTTTACAAGATTGTAACCCTGATTTAATAGTTTTAGCCGGTTTTTTGTGGTTAATTCCTTTTGATATTATTAGTGCTTTCGAGAATAGAATAATTAATATTCATCCTGCATTATTGCCAAAATACGGAGGAAAAGGTATGTATGGAGATAATGTTCATAAAGAGGTAATTAAAAATAAGGAGAATGAGTCCGGTATTACCATTCATTATGTTAACGAGCTTTATGATGAAGGAAGCATTATATTTCAGAAAAAATGTAGTATAAATAAGAGTGATACATACGAAAGTTTAGCAAAAAAAATTCATGAGTTAGAATATCAGTATTATCCTCAAATAATTGAAAGTTTACTTTTATAATAATTATTAAAATTGGTCTCGAAATACTTTTCGATAAAAAATAATCATTAAAATTACTGATACAGTAATTGCAGAATCGGCAATATTAAACACTGGTCTGAAGAAAATAATATGTTTACTTGCCCAAAATGGCCAGCTTTCGGGTATATGTGTATCAATTACGGGGCAATAAAACATATCTACAACATGTCCATGCATAAATTGAGCATAACCACCTTCTTGAGGAAATAGAGTTGCAATTTGATTAGTACTTTCACTAAAAATTAGACCATAAAATGCACTATCGATTAAGTTTCCGGCAGCACCGGCAATAACCATTGCAATGCAAATAACAAAAAATGAACTTACACCCTTTTTAATTGTTTTATGTAGGTATATACTTAATAATACGATTGCCACTAATCTAAAAATGCTTAAAATAAGCTTGCCAAATAAACCTGGTATTTCCATCCCAAATGCCATTCCTGGATTCTCAATAAAATATAGCATAATAGAATTTCCGATAATAGGAATTTGTTCTCCTATCATCATATTTGTTTTAACCCATATTTTTAATGCTTGATCTGCTATTAGTATCAATAATATTACTAAGACAGCAACTATATATTGTTTCTTCACTGATATAAAATTTTATAAATATAAAAACCCAACAGTAATTGTTGGGCAAAATAATAAAATATTTTTTACTAATCTATTTTTGATTATTCTTTGCTTCAATACTTAGTGTAGCATGTGGTACAGCACGAAGACGTTCTTTAGATATGAGTTTTCCTGTTTCTCTACAAATCCCATAAGTTCCATTTTCTATTCTTACTAAAGCTGCTTGTAAGTGTTGTATAAACTTTAATTGCCTTTGAGCTAAGCGACCTGCCTCTTCTTTCGATAAAACAGCAGCACCTTCTTCAAGAACTTTAAAAGTAGGAGACGTATCTGCAATATCGTTTGTGTCAGAATGGTTTAAGGCATTCTTATACAATTCATAATCTGCTTTTGCATTCTCAAGCTTGTCTAAAATTAGTTCCTTAAATTCTTCAAGTTCTTCTTTTGTATATCTTTTTTTTTCTGTGTCTTGTGCCATAATTCTTAATCTTTAATTAATATTTTTTATTCTCTCAACTGCAATACTTATGCTTAGATCATTAACTTCTACGTTTTTAAAAATATTTTGTTCCAATTTTTCGAGAATATTAATGTCTTCTCCTAAAGTTTGTTCGCAAATATAATCTTGATACTCTATAACAGCTGAATTAATTTCTTTGTTCGATTCAATATAAATATAAATTTTATCGGTAACTTCAAATCCACTTTCTTTTCTTAAGTTTTGTATCCTGTTTACTAATTCTCTTGCTATTCCTTCTTTTTGAAGCTCTTCAGTAATAGTTACATCCAAGGCTACGCTTATATTATCATGATTTGCTACCAACCATCCGGGAATATCTTCTGATCTTATTTCAACATCATCTAAATGAATGCTTATTTTTTGATTTTCTATTTCAAACTCTAATATACCAGATCTTTCAAGTTTGGCTATATCTGATTGATTTAAATCATTTAAAAATGCGGCAATTTGCTTCATCATTTTGCCATAGCGAGGTCCTAATTTTTTAAAGTCGGGTTTAACTTTTTTAACCAAGATGCCGGATGTATCTTCTAATAAGTTTAATTCTTTGATATTGGTTTCTGCAAGAATAATATGTTTTACGGCTTCAACTTGTTTTACGAAGTTTTTATCAATTACAGGTATAATGATTTTTTGTAGAGGTTGCCTTACTTTTATATTTACTTGACGGCGTAATGCAAGAACAAGCGAAGAAATAGTTTGGGCAAGCTTCATTCTTTCTTCCAAATCTTTATCAATTAATTTTTCGCTATATTCAGGGAATAAATTTAAATGTATTGAATTTGATGCTTCTTTTTTACACACAGAATTTAAATCGCGATAGATTTTATCTGTAATGAAAGGAGCGATTGGTGAAGCAAGTTTGCATACAGTATTTAAACATGTATAAAGTGTTTGGTATGCTGCGAGTTTGTCTTTATTCATCTCGCCTCCCCAATATCTTTTTCTACCAAGTCGAACATACCAATTACTCAAATTATCGTTAACAAATTCTTGAATAGCTCTTCCTGCTTTTGTTGGTTCGTAATCTTCGTAATACTTGTGAGTTTCTTTTATAAGAGTATTTAATAAAGATATAATCCATCTGTCTAATTCTGGTCTTTCTGATACGGGAATTTCTTTTTCGGTATGATAGAAACTATCTACATTGGCATAAAGTGCAAAAAATCCGTATGTATTGAAAAGTGTGCCAAAAAATTTACGTTGAATTTCTTCAACACCTGCTACATCAAATTTTAGGTTATCCCATGGTTGAGCGTTTGTAATCATATACCATCGCAAAGCATCGCTTCCGTATTTTTCTATTACTTCGAATGGATCAACGGCATTGCCAAGACGCTTAGACATTTTATTGCCAAATTTATCAAGAACTAATCCGTTACTAATAATATTTTTAAATGCAACCGAATCACTTATCATAGTGGCAATAGCATGTAGAGTAAAAAACCATCCTCTTGTTTGATCAACACCTTCGGCAATAAAATCGGCAGGAAAAAGATTATTAAAATTATCTTTATTTTCGAAAGGGTAATGCCATTGTGCAAAAGGCATGGCTCCGGAGTCGAACCAAACATCAATAAGATCAGATTCACGATACATAGCTTTGCCATTATCAGAAACTAAAACTATATTATCTACATAAGGGCGATGCAGGTCAATTTTTTCGTAGTTTTCTTTACTGTTATTACCTTGCTGGAAATTTTTGTATGGATTATCTGCCATTTTGCCGGCAGCAATAGATTTATCTATTTCAGTAATTAATTCTGTAACGGAGCCAATACATTTAATTTCGTTACCATCTTCGGTTCGCCAAATAGGTAGGGGAGTGCCCCAGTATCTGCTGCGGGAAAGGTTCCAGTCAACAAGATTTTCAAGCCATTTACCAAAGCGTCCTTCTCCTGTACTTGCCGGTTTCCAGTTTATGGTTTTATTTAGTTCTATCATACGGTCTTTAACAGCAGTAGTACGTATAAACCATGAATCGAGAGGATAATAAAGTATTGGTTTGTCGGTACGCCAACAATGTGGATAATTATGCTCGTATTTTTCAATCTTGAAGGCTTTTCCGTTTTGCTTTAGGTTTACAGCAATATCTATATCAACTGTAATATCTTTTTCTGTAAGATTTTGGTCGTATTCGTTTTTAACATAACGACTTTCAAAATCTTTGTATTCATTAAAGTTTATGTGTTTTTGTGCAAAATTTTCATCAATATTATTGAGTGGAGTAAAACGTCCTTTTTTATCAACTAATGGAACTGTTTGTCCGGCATTATCAACAAGAACTAAGGCTGCAATACCTGCTAGTTTTGCCACACGAAGGTCGTCGGCACCAAATGTTGGGGCAATGTGAACAATACCGGTTCCGTCTTCGGTAGTTACATAATCACCGGCAATAATTCTAAATGCATCGCCATCGGGTTTTACCCAGTTAATTAATTGTTCATATTTTAAACCAATAAGCATTTTACCATTAAAACTTTTTAGGATTTTGTATGGTAAATTTTTATTGCCAGGTTCATAATCAGTTAACTCATTTTGTTCGTGTTCGGGGTTAAAATATGCAGATAATCTGTCTTTACATAAAACAACATTTATTTTATTTCCTAAATATGGATTGTAAGTTTCAATCAACAAATATTCTATTTCGGCACCCACTGCTAAAGCAGTATTACTTGGCAAAGTCCATGGAGTAGTTGTCCATGCTAAGGTATAAATAGGATTTTGTATGTCGTTAAATATTTTTTTGTATGGCTCGTTAGCAATAAGTTTAAACATAGCTGTACATACAGTATCTTTAACATCACGATAGCAGCCGGGTTGATTTAATTCGTGTGTACTAAGTCCTGTTCCTGCTGCAGGCGAATAAGGTTGAATTGTATAACCTTTATAAAGTAAGCCTTTATCGAATATTTTTTTTAGAAGATACCAAAGAGTTTCAATATACCTGTTGTCGTATGTAATATAAGGATTGTCCATATCAACCCAATACCCCATTTTTCTTGTAAGTTCTTCCCACATATCAGTATATTTCATTACTTCTTTGCGGCAAGTGGTATTATATTCGTCAACGGTAATTTTCTTACCTATATCTTCTTTAGTTATTCCAAGAGTTTTCTCTACGCTAAGTTCTACCGGTAAGCCATGAGTATCCCAACCGGCTTTTCTGTTTACTTTGTATCCGGTCATAGTTTTGTATCGGCAAAAAATATCTTTAATAGCTCTTGCCATTACATGATGTATTCCGGGTTTTCCGTTTGCAGAAGGAGGACCTTCGTAAAAAACATATTCCGGTTTGTTTTTACGACTACTAATACTCTGTTTAAAAGTTTCTTCTTTCTCCCATAATTCCATAATCTCTTTGTTAATGGCAGAAAGATTAAGTTGTTTATATTCAGGGAATTTATTGCCCATTTGTAATAATTTTTAATAAATCTGAAAATGAGGTGCAAATATAGTTTTAGACTATGAACTTTGCAAACAGAATTTATTGCTATTACTTATAAATAATTGCTACTAGCTATTACAATATGTTTTTTAGATTAACTATATTAGGTTAAAGTGCCGCAAGTAATAAATCGATATCTCTGGAATAAACACCAATAACTCGTCCTATATGTTCGCTGGTAAGAATTCCATTAAATAGATACACTCCGTTACGGCTTTCGGGATGATGTTTCAAGAAATTGTTTAAGGTTCCGGAGTTTTTTAGTTCAATAAGTTGATGTATAATAATATTGCTAAGAGCATAAGATGCTGTACGAGCAACACGCGAAGGAATATTTGGTACACAATAGTGAACAACATCATGTTTTCTATATACCGGTTTTTTATGGTCGGTAACTTTGCTAGTTTCGAAGCATCCACCTTGGTCGATGCTTATATCCACAATTACAGAGTTATTTTTCATTATTTTAACCATATCTTCTGTAATAAAAACGGGGCAATTACCTGCAATAATTCTAATTGCACCAATTACAACATCTGCTGTTTTTAAACTTTGAACAAGAATTGACGGTTGTATTGTTGATGTAAATACAGGAAAACCCACAAGATTTTGCAATCGATTAAGTCTATGTACCGAACGATCGAACACTTTAATATTGGCACCAAGGCCTAGTGCTGTTTTTGCTGCATAAGTTCCTGCTGTTCCTGCTCCTATTATAACAATTTCTGATGGAGAAACGCCTGTAACTCCTCCAAGCATTTCGCCTTTTCCTTTGTGTACATTACTAAGATATTCTGAGGCAATAAGAATTGATGAACGACCTGCTATTTCGCTCATGCTACGTACAATAGGATAATTGCCATATTTATCCATTAGGTCTTCAAACGAAATAGCGGTAATTTTTTTTCGAATAAGTTCAAGAAAGTATTCTCGGGGTTGAGTATAAACATGCAATGATGAAATAATAACTTGTGAACCTCTTAATAGAGAAATTTCGTTTAGTGAAAGTGGAGCAACTTTAATTATTATATCTGCTTGTAATGCTTCTTCGTTATCTACAATCTGAGCACCTTTTTCTGAATAATCAAGGTTTGAAAAATTTGCAGAGTTTCCGCTATTACGTGAAATTCTAACTTCAAATCCTATTTCTACAAGATGCTCTACACTTAATGGAGCTAATGGCACTCGTGATTCAAGTCCGCTTTTGTCGCAAGGAATTCCAATAGAAAATCTATGCTTTTTATTTTTAACTTCAAGCATTTCTTCTTGTGGAAGCAAACTAATATTTGTTAGTAATTTAGGTGATTTATCTAAACCTGCCATGACTAAAATGTATAATTTGTTACAAAATACGTAAAATTATAGTATTTTCAAGATTATTTTTAAAATATGAATGGTTTTTTAATAACATAATAAGGTGTAGCCCCATAAATTCTAATTTTCAAATTTCAAAATCCAACCCTTAAAACCTAAATCCTACCCCCTAAAACCTGTCACCTACCTCCTAAAACCTGTCACCTAACCCCTAAAACCTGTCACCTACCCCCTATTCAACCAAATCCATATCTACCTGTTTTTTCTGTAAATTAACTTTAATAATTTCAATCTTTACTTTATCGCCAAGCATAAACATTTTGCCATTGCTTTTACCTTTGATACAATAATTGTCTTCGTCAAAATAATAAAAATCATCGGTAAGTGAACGCATTGGTACAAGACCTTCGCAAGCATTTTCGGTAAGTTCCACAAAGAATCCCCATTCTGTAACTCCCGATATTACTCCTTCGAATTGGTTTCCAATTTTATCACTTAAGAATTCGGCTTGTTTATATTTTATTGAGGCTCTTTCTGCTTGTGTAGCGAGTTGTTCCATATCGGAACTATGTTTACATAGCCATTCGTAGTTATCTTTTGGAGTTTTTTCGTTTTTAAGGAATGCAGCTAATAATCTATGTACTATAAGGTCTGGATATCGTCTTATTGGAGATGTAAAGTGTGTATAGTAATCAAATGCTAATCCGTAATGGCCTATATTATCGATACTATATTCGGCTTTTGCCATACTTCTTACTGCAAGGTTTTCAATTATATTCTGTTCTGGTTTTCCCTGCACATCATTGATTAGGGCATTTAGTGATTGAGGTATTTTCTTCGGGTTTCCGGTTGGCAACTGATGTCCGAATCTGCGTATAAAACCAGCAAAAGATTGTAGTTTTTCGGGATTAGGTTCGTCGTGTACTCTGTATATCATGGTTCGTTTAGATTTACCAATAAGCTCTGCAACTTTTTTATTTGCTAAAAGCATAAATTCTTCAATTAAGTGATTTGCTTCTGTTGCTTCTTTAAAATAAACACTTATTGGTTTCCCTTTTTCATCTAGTTTGAATTTTACTTCGGCATGTTCAAAATTCAGTGATCCTTTATGGAATCGTTTTTCTCTAAGTTTTTTTGCAATTTCATTTATTTGTTTTAGTTCTGAGGCAATGCTACCATTTTGCGTGTCCAATATTTTTTGCACTTCGGAATAATCAAAACGATAATCAGAATTAATAATAGTTCTACCAAACCACGAATCTGATATCTCAGCTTCTTTATTAATTTTAAAAACAGCAGAGAAACAAAGTTTGTCTTCTTTTGGTCTTAAACTACAAACCTTATTAGATAATTTTTCAGGCAACATTGGAACAACCCTGTCAACCAAGTAGATTGATGTTGCACGACTTTTAGCTTCTTCGTCGATAGTATTACCGGGGGTTACGTAATAACTTACATCAGCAATATGAATTCCTATGTTAAATGTGTCATCATTATTTTTTTCAAAAGAAATTGCATCATCAAAGTCTTTGGCATCGGCAGGGTCTATTGTAAATGTAAGGATATTGCGGAAATCTTTTCTTGTTTCTTCGTCAAATTGGGATATTTCTTCACGAATTTTTTCAGCAGCTTGTTCTACATCTTTTGGGAAATCGATTGGGAGTCCAAATTCTGCAAGTATAGAATGCATTTCAGCATCGTTTTCGCCTGGTCTTCCTAATATTCTTACAACTGTTCCTGTTGGATTTTTACCTTTAGGGTGCCATTCTGTGATTGAAACTAAAACTTTGTCGCCCGATTTTGCTCCATTAAGATTCTCTAATGGAATATAAATATCGTAAGGCATTCGTGAGTCGTCAGGTATTAAGAAACCATAAGATTTTACAATTTCTATTGTACCGGCAAATTTATCTCTGAAGCGTTTAAGTATTTCAATAACCTCTCCTTCTAATTTAGATGTACGTTTTTTGGCATATAACACTATTTTTACTTTATCGCCATGTAAAGAATTATGTAAGTTTTTTTGTGATACAAAAATATCATCGGTAAGCTCTTCGCTAATAATTCTAGCATATCCTCTACGACTAATATCAACAACTCCTTCGATAATCCCTGTTCTTGATTTAAATCTGTATTTCCCGCGATAAACTTCTTCAATTGTTCCGGTGTGTTTTAACTCTTCAAGTAAAAGTGCAATTTCTTCTTTACTTTCATGAGTTGTTCTGTTTAGTATAGCCGAAAGTTGTTTGTAATTAAACAATTTTTGAGGGCTGCTACTTAGTATTCCTAAGATTAAATTTGTTAATGATTTATTATCTTTACGATTGTTTGCATTTTTGCTGTTATGCTTATTGTTAGGTTTCATTATTTATAGATTTAATTTTAAACTAAAGCCTTGTTTATTTGTATTTTATTTGGCATTATGTTTGATTTAAATATTTCGATTATTTATGTAATTTATAGAAAATTAACTACTTTTATCAAAAATTATTTATGTATAACATTAAAATTTATGCTATGAAAACAATTACCATTAAAAACCTATTTGTAATCACATTGTTGGCAACTGCTACATTATTTTCTGCCTGTAAAGGTACAAAAGAAGCGGCTGATGTTAAACCCGATGGTGCAAAAGAAATTAACATTCCTTGTAAAAACGAAGGTCGTAGTGATGCTGATTTTTTCCGTGCTGATGCTAGTGCAACTTCTCAAGACATGAATTTATCTCGCGAAAAGGCTCTTGTTGCTTGTAAACAAAGATTGTCGAGTAATATTCAATCAACTATAAAATCGGTAACAGATCGTTATGTAAATGAAACTGAAGTTGGTGAAAACTCTGATTTTGAGCAAAAATTTGAGAATTTAACTCGCGAAGTTGTTAACCAAAAACTTACTGATGTTGCTGTAACTTGCGAAAAGAATTATCAGGAGCAAAACGGAAAATATACTACTTACATCGCAATTGAGGTAAATAAAGAAGCTCTATTAAGCGGTATTAATACTTCGTTGAGCAAAGATCAAAAATTACGCGTTGACTATGATAAAATGAAGTATGAAGAAATTTTCAACGAAGAAATGAAAAAACTTGAAGAAAGTGGAGCTTATTAATAGCTCAATTTAAAGAATACCTGATTAAAGACTGCTCTTAGAAGTGGTCTTTTTTTTATAATATTAAAACTGTTATCAAGCTTATTGCCTGAACAGAATCTTAGTTGTAGCTTTGCCTAATGTTAATAATAATTGAACAAATAGGGATATTAGCCATACTCGGATTGATTGGTTTTATTGCGTTTAAGTTAAAATGGCTTAATCAGGAAATTAATACCAATCTTGTTAAGCTAATAATGCGAATAACTTTGCCATTATTGCTTTTTACCTCATTTGCACATGCTGATTTTACATTAGATATTTTTAAAAATGGGATTATTGTGTTCATTATGTCAATAAGCACAGTAGTATTGCTTTTTATTGTTTCGAGTATAAGTGCCAAATTGCTAAGACTGGATAAAGAAAATAATGCACTACACAGAACTAATAGTATGTTTGGTAATGTAGTTTTTTTAGGATTCCCCTTGTTGGATGCTCTTTTTCCTGGAGGTGAAGGATTATTATTTGCAGGAATCTTTCAGTTGGGGCACGATACTCTAATGTGGACATGGGGAATTTTTATATTGAATAAAGGAGCAAAAAAAACATCAACAAGCACTTGGAGGCATCTTATAAATCCCGTAACAATAGGTTTCGCTATAGGATTAGCATTTATGTTTATTAATGTTGAAATACCAAATGTTATATTTAAGCCACTTTCCGGTTTAGGGCAATCTACTATATATCTGTCGATGGTTTATGTGGGTGCTATACTTGCTCAGGTTCGAGTCATTAAGGTCTTGATGAATTATAGGGCATGGATTGTAAGTTTAAATAAACTAGTTTTAGTTCCTGTTTTGGTTGTTTTAATAATAAAAGTTTTCCAAACGACAGGTTTAATCCATATTTCGACAGAGGCTGCCGGAGTAATAGTGTTGCAAGCAGGTATGCCTTGTATGATTATAATTTCTGTTCTTGCTCGCGATTTAGGCTTAAATGATAAACAAGCTGTTGAAAACATTTTTTTGAGCACATTACTCTCGCTTTTTACTTTGCCTTTGCTTTTTTATTTTTTATAAAATATTATGTAGTATAAGTTTTAAATAAAAGCCGAATTACTTATTTACCTCAAAATATACATTTTCCCGATATTATTCTTGAAAAACTTATCGGCTTCGGTATCACGTTTATCCATATCTATACCATTCATAATTGCAGTAATCTTGTAAAAGTAAACACCGTTAGCTAGTTTATCGCCATACATATCTGTGCCATCCCACGAAAACTCAGTAATATTCCTACCTATACGTATTGGACCTAATTCATCAATAAAAATTGTACGCACAAGCTTTCCTGTTATTGTAAATATATCTATTTTCATATTATCGGGCACTTCGTAACCTGTAAGTTCAAAAACGAAACGTGTAGAAGTGCTAAATGGATTAGGATAATTTAAAACATTTGTAATTGTGGATTCTGTTATAACTTCAAATGATATCAAATAGTCGTAATCGCCAGATTCATTGCTGCTGGCATCAGTTGCTTGAACTCTGAGTTGATACTGCCCATCGGTATCGAAATATGGTTTATAAAATATTTTACAAGAGTTGTTGGGTAGGTCAGCAGGTATAAACTCAATAGTTTCGTTCAAATTAGATAATCCGAAATAAACTCTACGCTCTAAGCCGGATTCTAGATCTGTTAAGTATAGTCTGAAATATGATGTGTCATTTAGTGCAAGGTATTGATTTTCGTCTTTAAGTTGAATTGTTATTTCCGGACTTGCAGATACGATATCTCCGTCCATGATATGAACCCCATCAAATGTAACATCAAGAATTGGGTTTTCGATATCGGTTTTTACATAGAATTGTTTTTGTGCAATATTATTAAAATGATGTTGTTCTAATTGGTCGTAAAAACCAGTTTCAGGATTTACGGGATTATATTCTACCCAAATACTGTTTAATCCATACATCCCTAGTGTTGAAAATGCAATTGTATCAATAATAATATCTCCTGCCGGATGAGGACTCAGACGTTTGGTTGAAATTGGAATTATCTGATTATCTACATCTTGTATCCAATATTTTACCAACAAACTATCCATATCCTTGGGGCTTACATTTTTAGTAGCTACTGCAAAATAAACCGAATCGCCTTCCTGAATCGTATCACAACAAAAGCTATAACCATCAAGCGTACTAATAGCTGTTTCGGGAACAATTTGATGCCGCAACTGCCATTTTTTTAATTGTGCAGGAGTACGTGTACTGTCGTCTTGAGTATAGAAGTTAAGTTTTAAGTATGGGTACTCTTGATTATCAATCTCGTTTTCGAGATTATATATTTCGTAATTGTCAGGTTCAATATTATCTATCAATAAATATTCGTTACCATCTTGTCGTAACCCGTAAATGCTTAACAGTACACTGTCATTTTGTGGCAAATTATCGTCTGCATTTTGGAACCAGTGTAAAGACTCCCATTCATTTGAAGGACCAATCAGAGTACTTTGAATATTGCCATAGATAAAATCGGTAGTTAAAACTATTGTAGGTAATTTAATAGATTCATCTGATACAGAATAAACCTCACCAATAAAGTCAGTACTTCCTTTTCTAACAAAAAATATATAAGCTTGATCATTAGTTAAATTCTTAATATCGAATGCGCCAAGAGATTCAAAATAATCTAGCCATGAATCGTCCCATTGTTCAAAGTAAGGATTTCCCCAAGTGTACATAAGTATATAATGACCTTCCGGTACACTTTCTACAAGATTAATCATATTTTGCATACTTTCTTGATAAACATGCTCAACACCATCTTGTGTATATCCACTACTAAATACATAATAATAATTATCTCTATCGCTAGAATAGCATCTTGGGTAATTTCGATGCCCATAATCTTGTTTTGATGATGCCCAAGCTAATAATCTTACAGGGTCTATAATTGCTACCATAATCGCAGGCTGATTACCACAACAACCATAATCGCCAAGTCCATTGTTTACAGCTCCATCAAGTGTATATCTTACATCAGAATATGTAGCGGATGAAACATTCCTGTGATTATAAGCTTGTAAGGTTTTGCTTACCTCTTCAAAACTAAACTCTTCTTGTTCTCTATTTTGATTTATAAAACGGTAATCGTTATTTTTAAACTGAAAGAAATGTGCTTGCGACCAGCCCTCTTCTCCGGGTATATATATAAACGAGCTTTCTTTCCATATCATACTGTCGGGCTCGGGATGTTCAAGAGCTATTCTCCAATAATATACAGTTTCAGGATTTAAATCGAAAGGTACTTCCCACGAAATTATTCCTCCATTTTGGATTATTGTAGTTTTGGCAATGGGTTCACCTCCTAAGCTATTAAACATATCAGTAGTGTCAATCTGAAAAGTATATCTTGCTTCGGAAGTAAAAGGGTCTCCGGTTGAAGCTATCAGTTTAACATTACTTGCCGGATAAATACTATACTCGTATGGATAAACAGGAAAAAGATCTGCCGATCTTATTAAAAACTCAATGTCCGTTTTATTATTTGTTTCATCTGATTCATCTACCGCATTATAGGAATCTACAAAAACATGTAAAGAATTTAACCCGGGACCGTTTGCTTTATCAACAGGCATTCTAAAGATTATGGTATCCTTATAATTACATCCATTTAATACTTCATTGTACTCTTCAATTTGTTCATTTGGTAAGTCTCTACTAATACTTAACAAAAATGTTTGTGAAGTAGCTTTACCCATGTTTGTTACAACTATTTTAACATCGAAACTATCAAGTACAGTAGTTATTTCGTTTGGAATAAAACTAATATCTGCTATTTTAACCGTAAGATCAGGTTTATCAAAAGCGTTTATTTTAATAGCAGGATCTCCATGTAACAAAAATTCATGGCAAGTAATTTCTAAGGGTATATTATTCAGATTGTTTTCCTGTATTTCATCAACAGCAGCTATAAATTGGTCTCCTATACTATTTCCATACAATTCTCGGCTTATTTTTTTATAAAGTGAGGTAGTAAAATTATTTAAATACGAAGGTATTCCTCCTCCAACTGAGGCTAAAAATCCAATACATCCTTTATCGGGAATAAGTACCCAATCTTCGCTAGTGCTTGTTGATGAGTTTATATGAATATCTCCGGCAAAACACGAATTAGCCAAAATAAAAGGATATTTTCCGGTATTCTGATAATTTATAGGGTCGTCAATAGATTGATCAAATCCGGTAGCTGAAGCATGCCCGAAAAATGTCATTAAACTGGTACCATTGTTAATAAGGTTGGTAATAGAATCGGATTGAGTAATTTGAATAGGCTCCGAACTTGTTTTTAAAAAAGTACTTACAAAGGCTCCAAACAAAGTGTCCTCAATAATATTTTCATAATTATTTAAATATTGTGCAAATGTTTGTTGCTCGTTTTCGTTAGCTCCACCGCCAAAGTGCATAACATTTTTCATCCATACATCCCTGGGAGCATTTTCGTATGCAATTATTTTATTTAGATAATGCATTGCTTCATCTTCATTTTTGGCGGCTAATCTTCCGGTAGCGAGTTCAGGTTTAAAATCGTTTCGTGCTATACCAATAGTAAATAAATTATCACTAGATGGATTTCCGAAACTAGGCACTAAGCAAGATGCAAATAATTGAGAGTTTTTACGATAATTGAAAGCATGCAGAGATTTACCAAAAAGAAATAAATATTGAGGTTTTACCCCTCCATTATGACAAAAATGTTCGGCAAATTTTCTTATAGCCATAGGATGTTTCTCAACACCAAAAGCATACTGGCAATATAATTGGTCAACATCTGCTACAGCCACATTAAAACCTGTTGAATTACGGTAAGATGCATACTGTTGTGCACTATTTATTAATTTTTTATGAGTAATAATTAAATAATTTGCACCTGAATATTCACTCAAATAATCAATGAACTTATTATTTGGTGAAACTTTTCTTATATCTTCAACTTCTTTTATAGCGTTTGACGAGGCAAGGTAATAATTACGTTCGTTACCGGATTCAGGTAATAATGCTTTAAATACTTCTTCGTCTTTTGTTACTTTAATTCTATAATTTTCGGTTAGATCGTATAAAACGATATCCTCGTTGTTAGATGAATTAAAATTAGTAAATTGTAATAATTGCATACCTCCACTTCCTGCTTCGATGCTAAATTGAAACTTGGTAGTACTTTCGAAATTCAAATTATGTGGATATTTAATTTGGATATATGAAATTACATTTTGATCTGGAACAGATGTTTGAGAAATATCATTACTTGTAAAAAGCATGCTAAGGCTGTTTCCTAATAATGAAGCACTAAAAGAAGTATTTGCAATTACATGTTCGTATCCTGTATATGTTTCGTTGATATAATCATTGCCCAAAAAACTCACAATTAAATGGTGCGGATAATAGTTATCAGGAGCACTTGATGCATAACCTACCACAGCACATTCAAGCTCCACATCAGGACCTTGAGCGTAAACATTAGGGGTTGATATTGATTTTGTTACATTTTGAGTTCCATATACAGGGTGATCTTTCATTATTGTTTGCGAATCGAACCAACCTTCGCCATCACCATAAATATTCCTAGACGAACCTGCAACATAACGGCCTGTGTAATTCTTACGAACTGTTTTTAAGCAATATTCTGGAGTGTTTGTTCCCCATAAATTAAAATCAGTATTATCTGACACAGTAATCCGATTATTATTAAAAGAATTACTCCATGTTAAAAAATATACAGAAGTATCGTTAAACATGCTATAATCAGGATTAATAAGCTCGGCATGATTCTGAAAAACAGCAGTATCTACAATACCCCTATTTCGCATACCATAAAATTCGATATAGCCATTTGGGTCGAAAATTCCTCCACTTTCACCTTTGATATAGATGTATTGCTCTTCGCCTAAGTAAAACAATTGTATTTGTCGCGGGTTAATCTGATCTACAGGAATGCCGGCTTCAATAAGTTGGGAGTATGGTATTCTATAAATACCATCTTCGCTTACAAGTATTTTGAAATACTGTTGGTTATAATTAATCCACTCGTTATTAAATACAGTTTGAGCATTAACAAAGCAATTGAAAAACCAAACAATTATGAAAATGTAAAATTTTGTCATTTAAACAAAACAACTAAATAATAACAAAATATTAAAGACTCGGTTTTTTATTTTTAAAATCGAAACGATAACTTAAAGAGAATACATGCGAATACTGAGTAATGCTCTGATCTCCAATATCAGTAAATGCATAATCTATTCTTAAACCTCTAAAATGCACACCTATACCTAAATTAGGTTGCCACGACAAAGATTGGGTGTTGTCGAATTCAGGAATATTTTGAAAATTTCCTACTCCAGCTCTTAAAAATACAAGATTATTATATCCGAACTCTACGCCCAAATGAGGGTCAATACTAATTGGGTCGCTACTAATAACAGTATTTCTTTTACCATCAAAACTTAGATCGAAACCCAATTCGGGGTATGCACTAAATTTTTCTTTAATAATAAACATATAACCTGCTCCTACTAAAAGCTTGGGTAGTGTAAGCTCAAGACCATTTTCAGGGATTTCGTTTCCTGTTTCTAAAAATACATCCTCGAAAGTTTCGGTATTAAAACTCCAAGCATTAAATGTTGATGTAATATCACGTGCCATTAAACCAAATCGCCAATTGCCCAAATAATATTGTGTCCCAACATCAAAACCAAATCCCCATGCACCACCAAATTCTCCGGCTTTACGTCTAATTAATTTAATATTAGCGCCATAATTAAGACCTTCGATGGGAGATTTTCGTGCATAACTAAACAAAAAGGCATAATCGGCAACTGAAAAGGATGAAATTCTATCGTATCTGATATTGCCGTCGCTGTCAATTAAATCTAAAGTATTTGGAATATCGTCAATGCCAAAACGTATCATAGACAAACCTATAGCACTATTCCCGTCAACTTTGTATGTACCTCCAATAAAATCGTATTTTGCAATTCCTGCAAAATATTCTGAATGCATACCACCTATTTCGAAACTGCGATTGTTGTTTAAAATTCCTGCAGGGTTCCAGTAAACTCCGCTTACATCGTTTACTCCTGCAATAACAGAGTTACCCATTGCCAAAGCTCGCCCACTAACGCCTATTGATAGGAACTCATTACTATACTTAGGGGCTATTTGTGCAAAAATATTACCCGAAATAAATATTAATATTATTATTAATTTTGTTCGCAATTGCATGAAAAATATTTTTTGATTCAAATATAATACTATTTTGGTTTTAACTAATGATTACAGATATTTATTGCGTATATTTATAAAATGTAGATAATATTTTCACAAAACTAATAATAATTTTTTAATGAAAAAGATAAAATACATAGTTCCCAATCTATTTACTACACTAAACCTTATCTCTGGTATAGTTGCTCTAACTTTTTTATTTTACGGCAATTTTGGAACAGCTCTTTTTCTTATCATGTTTGCGGCATTATTTGATTTTCTTGATGGTATGTTTGCTCGTATTTTAAATGCTAGATCAGAGTTTGGAAAACAGCTTGATAGTCTTGCCGATTCAGTAAGTTTTGGACTAGTGCCGGGATTTATAGTCTTTTTATATCTTGAAGTAGCCTTAAAAATTAACTCTTTGTGGCCCGAGCAGATTAGTTATATTGGCTTCTTACTTACAGTTTTTGCAATTTATAGACTTGCACGCTTTAATATTAGTGAAAATAAATCCGGTAACTTCGTTGGTTTGGCTGTACCGGCTATGGCTATATTTATAAGTAGTTTTGTTTGGTATTTATTAAATTTTAATAATACATTTACAGAATACTTGTCTCAAATTCCTGTAATTATTATAATTACTATTTTATTTAGTGTGCTAATGATATCTAAAGTTTCGATGTTTTCTCTAAAATTTGAAAATCTTTCATTTAAAGGTAACGAAGTGAAATGGGTGTTTTTAATAATTTCAAGTGTTTTGTTAATTATTTTTAGAATATTCGCATTACCTTTGGTCATTATTTTTTATATAGTTCTTTCGATAGTTTTGAATTTATTAAAGAAAAAAATATGAAGTTTATTGCCGAAATAGATGTAATGCCACTAAAAGCGCTCTTAGATCCTCAAGGTAAAGCTGTAAATAGAAGTATGAATAATATCGGGTTTGATACAGTTGAAAATGTAAGAATAGGTAAACATATTAGTTTTACGATTGAAGCTGAAAATAAAGAGAAAGCTGAAAAACTTGTAGATAAAGCTTGTAGTAAAATTCTGTCGAATCCAATAATGGAAGGGTATAGCTTTACTATAAAGAAAATTGATTAACAAAATTTTCTTTGTGATATAGTATTTTCTATTTATATTTGCAAGCCGATAAAACATATGGTGGATGTAGCTCCCCCGATAACTCCGATAGCTATCGGAGGGGGGTTAGAGCACAAGGGATGATAAAAAATATGGTGGATGTAGCTCCCCCGATAACTCCGATAGCTATCGGAGGGGGGTTAGAGCACAAGGGAAGGTAAAAAATATGGTGGATGTAGCTCCCCCGATAACTATCGGGGGGTTAGAGCACAAGGGATGATAAAAAATATGGTGGATGTAGCTCCCCCGATGGCTATCGGGGGGTTAGAGCACAAGGGATGATAAAAAATATGGTGGATGTAGCTCAGTTGGTTAGAGCACTGGATTGTGGTTCCAGGGGTCGTGGGTTCAAATCCCATCTTCCACCCAAAGCAAAGGCTCCGATTAAGGAGCCTTTTTTATTAGGTACTATTCAAAAAAGGGTACTATTCAAAAAAGTGTGTCTATGTTGCCATTTTCTCTTCGGGTAATTATGAGCCTGAGTGAAGTTCTTGGCTAAAAATTGTTGTGGTTCGACACCACAACAATTTTTTAAACTTCGGTGCAAA